>Ga0206834_1004_pt2 | contig 247140 bp, 215 predicted proteins | sample Alteio_BWOrgCont_30_FD_152854 | JGI IMG/M metagenome (GOLD analysis project Ga0206834, IMG submission 152854) | Enriched cells from forest soil in Barre Woods Harvard Forest LTER site, Petersham, Massachusetts, United States -... | ecosystem: Environmental > Terrestrial > Soil > Temperate forest...
GTGAAGGAGTTACTTGTTCTATGAATTCGCCAACAAATTTTTTATTTTCCTCTTTATCCATGACCTTAATTTGTTCTGATGTATAAAATTTATTTTTTGTATCTGTACCCCCAAGACATTTTATACAAGATTCATCGAAATTATAAAAATCATTTAACATCAGTATATCACCGATTTCGTACTTATCTAATTTATTTTTTTTATTTATTGTGTACTTATTTGCAAACATTATGTCACGAATTGCATTATTATATCGATTTGTTTGTTCATTTGTCCATGTCAAAATAATATTACTTATATTATTATCTATCATCGCATTTTGATATTCAATAAATTTATTAAACCACATCGACTCTGTTTTCACATTGGACGGATTATGTCTGTATATTGTTACCCCAGTTCCTACAAATTTATTAAGATTTGGTGCATTTATTACTCCTTCAATCCATTCTCTTATATTATAACATAAGTTAACCACGCACCCTATTTTATTTCTGACAACTTCTTTTAAAACATTATATCTCATATTAACAATATCATTTGTTAATTGCTCATATCGTTCCTTTGTTGTTCTGAAATTGGCCATTTTGTTCATAGTCGCAACTTTATCGAGCTCAGTCACTACTTGCGTAAAAAAATGATAACTTAATTGATCTTTTCTTTTAATAAATATTGCACTATTTTTTTCATTTACACTTGGTAACTGAGCAGGATCACCACTAAATATTATTTTTTTATTATATTCATTGTTTTTATGTAAATCTTCAAATATATGTATTGTGATTTGCAATGATATCATACTACATTCGTCTACTATGACAACATCATATTCATCCATTAAACTTTTACCAGATTTTAAAAATATTCTGTCTCCCTCTATGTTGAAATCATTTTTGTAATTCAATAGTCGGTGTATTGTCAAAAAATCTATTTTAATCCCGACTTGTGATAAATTTTCTAACACATCATCAACATTCGAATTCTTTTTGTATCGTTTACCCGTATATTTCTCGCATATGTCTCTTAGATTTGGTCTCATTTTAGCTTTCATTATATTCACTGCCTTATTTGTTGGAGCAGTGAATGCAATACTCTTAATATAGCCGTTCATTATCAAGTAACTAATTAATTCTACTAATGTCGTAGTTTTTCCCGTGCCCGCATATCCATATTGACCATATACAACTTCGCTCTTATTCGACATAAAAGTAATTATATTATTGATTGCATTTTCTTGGTCATTTGTGAATTTCATTGATTTATATGTATCATATGATTCAAGCATATCTTTTATTATTCTATTTGTATCATATGTTAAAACTTCGATTATTTTCCCATCATCATTGCCATTATCAAGTTTTGTTAATGTAACTAATTTACTAAATATATTTGCACACAAATTTATCAATTCTGAATTGTTTGTTTTATTAACTATTTGTGTAAATGTTTCTATATTTATTAATGAACCATTTTTTTTAATGTATTGTAGTAAAAATGTATGTTCCGCAAATGTAATTTTCTTTTTATTTGATAATCGAGTTAAAATATCCATATACTCTTTCAAATGTGTTTTTGATATACCGTTCACTTCAATTGTCTTCCTGTCATCACCTTCTTTTATAGCATCATTGTCCAAAAATAATGTAATATCCATTAATTAATAATTATAGTTAATGGTTATTTGTAATTAATCAATTATTAAATAGTTTTACTTCCAATAAAATAAAATTCAATTATTTTCTATACAAATTTTACTCTGTTTTTTTACTTGCTTTTTCGATTGTTTTAATGTTGTGGGTTTAATTTTTTTTTGCATTTCCACATCTATATCTATATCAATATCTATATCAATATCTATATTAATATTATCATTTACTGTAGAATCAATAATTTGGTCACTATTTTCTGGATCAATATTTTTATATGTTTCAATATAATCATCATATTTTATATCATCGAATTTCACATCCGAAGTTACGCTATTATTTTCGTTATTATGTAACAAATAATAAACAGACAACGGAATTGACACATCTCGACCCATTCTATGAGCTCTACCTATTATTTGTTCTTCCATTTCTTTAGTAAATCTATGATATATAACTATATCAGTCGCCATTTGTAAATTCATTCCTGCGCCGAAATATTGGGCATTCATTAATAAAACCTTAATTTTGTTATTTTTGAATTCTTCAATATATTTATTAACTATTACGTCTGAACCCTTGAGAATTCGATATGTTATATTATTTTTGACGAACTCGTTTTCTATTTTTTTAAATGTTTCATTATAATTTGCAAAGACCAGAAATTTTCTCTCATAACCCGAATTATAAGAATTTTTAATTAATTCAATGAGTATTTCATTTTTCTCATACATTTTTTCAGACTTTTTTTTAGTAGTCTCATCATTTACATCGGTCGATTTATTTGGATTTATTATATGAATGTCATTTATACCCACTTTTTCTCTACAAAATGGGCAAGCTGATTGTTTTCCCAAACACATTGCCAAGCATTCGAAACAAAATAAATTCTTACAACAATCTATTATCACCGGTTTAGTGAAGCTATCCATGCAAATTGGACAATACTCATCATTAAGTTCATATACTTTTTTTTTAATTGTTTCAAGTCTTATGTTGAGACGTTCAATACTCTTCTGTATTACATTTATTTTTTTTTCTTTTTCACTTTCTAACATTTTTTTTTCTTCTTCTCAGCTTCTATTTCTATATTTTTATTATCAATTGTTTGCATGATATTCCTTGTTAACACCTTTATTATATTATCTTGTGTATTTTCATTGTAATTTAACAGTTTAATAGCTTCATCTGTATTTCCCGCATTAATCATTTCCAATATATTCTTTGGTATAAGTTCTTTTATCACATTTAATTCGCTTGGCGTTAGACATTTTATATATATACGTTTTGGGGTTGGTAAAATAATTGATGTGTCAATGTATTCTTTACTATTTTTGACAGTCAAGTGATCTAGCAACCATACTTTATTTTTGTTGAATATATTGTTTATGTATGGTTTATTTGCATATAAAATTCCCGATGGGGTACCTGTTACAAGCCATAAAAAATTTGTCGTTATTTCTATTTTTTTTGGTAGTTTTATCGTATCGGCTTCATCGATTATGAGTCTATTCCATTTATAGTTACTATATTTTGTTTCAAACTGTTCATATTTTGTGCACGCAATTAATATAATATCGTAATTATCTAAAATATTGAGTGAATTAAAATCAGAATCGTGTGCTATTGTATACAGTTTTAGATGGGGAGCATAATTAAAAAAATTTACCCACTGTGATAGTATTTTGTGTGGTACAACCAATAAATTAGTATCAATATATTTTGATGTATCAGTTATTTCTTTTATTGATATATATTTTGAACTTTCGTATATAACATCCCTCCTTTTAGGAGATTTATTTAATGACACTAAAGTAATTATATCTAGAGATTTACCAGCCCCTACTCTATCACCGAGAATTCCAACTGTTGTTGAAATATTGTAATCAGTTGGCACACTCGAAAAATATAATAATTTTGGAACTGTGATACAACCCTTTTCTTCTAATTGTAACATCGCATGAATTATTGTCTTTTGATGTTCTTTCAACTCAATAAGAACATTGTCCGGTTGTAATATTTTAGGACTTAAATTATCGAGATTATTATAACAACTATTGATTATAGCTGTTTTTGTGTCGGAATTATATGTTTGCGTCATGATAAATACATTCTATGAAAATAACTTTTAAATCAGTTTTAAAAGTTACTTTTTTAATTTCAATATTTATTCAATATTTATTCAATATTTATTCAATATTTATTCAATATTTATTCAATTAACTTAGATAAAAAAATTCAAACAAATTTACTTTCCAGATCTCTTGACAACTGGTTTCTTCTTTTCTTGTTTTGGTGCTTCAACAACAGGTTCTGGTTCTGGTTCAGCTTGAGCCTCTTGTTCTTCTCCAACGTCTTCGGCGTCAACTACAACTTCTTCATCGGCTTCTGCCTCAATTTCTTCTGGAACTTGTGGCGCTTTTCCACCTTTCTTTTTATTTGGAACTTGTTCGGCAGATTCTTGAACACCCTCTTGATCATTAACGGCTTCAACTTGCTGTTCTTCTTCGTCTGGAACGAACAATTTTTCAGTATCTTCGACATGTCTTGTTAATGTATTTTCAAGTGAACCACTACATTTAAGTTTAATAACATGTCTAACAACATTGAAATCCAATGATGCCTTGCCAGCATATGTCATAAGAATATGACTTGCTCTGGCAAAATCGATGACAGCCTTTGCCAATAAATATGCTAACAAATTATAAGCAACTGCATCAAGTTGAATGTTTTTTCCCATTTCTGTTTCAATAAATTTCATCATCTCCTTTTGTGGAATGCAGAAATGATCGGTAAATGCCATTGTCTTATCGTATGATTCTAGAGCCGATTCAAACATTAATTTCAAATCACTATCCAATAAAACTGCATAACGAATTGATGGTCTGGTGATGCTGTAAAGACCACTCGCATCTTTACCTAAATGTTTCATTGTGGCTTCCAAAATAGCTCTACACAATACTTCACTGACTGCTGTTAATGCGACATGAACACCACGGAATTTAGGAAGTGTCATACCATTTTGTTCGTAATATTTACGTAACCATGATCTGAAAGACATAACATTGAGACTAAGATTTGCCTTTGCTGTTAATTTGGTTCTTTCATCCTTGACCTGGTTTTGATGAACAACCTGATGGTTTTGAGCAGGTTGTACTGGAGCAACTTGAGCCTGGACTTGAGGAGCCTTTTTATTTTGATTAGCTACTGGGGCGGATGCTTGTGCCTGTTGGACTTGACCTTTTTGATTTTGAGTCTTAGCTGGAACAACTACTTTTCCATTCGATGGAGCTGGAGCAGCTGGTTTAGTTTGTTGTGGGGTTTTTTGTTTGCTTGCCATTTTATAGGTTGTATGTTCTTGTTTTTATTGGTATTACTATTTCCTTAATTTAAGTTATCTTATTTCCCTTAAATGTTAATTTATCAATTTTTTTGTAATATAATTCATTCGTGTTGGATTCTAATATCATAAATTAAATCTTTCAACATAACACAGTCCAACCATTTTTTCATTTTATTAAAATCCTGCATTATTATAATATATCCGTTATACATCAATTCTTGTATGTGTTCAGAAAATAATATTCTCTGTTCGTTTTCATCGTGGTATGTTATATTTTCAAACAATTTATTTATTCCGAATTCAGGATAGTCTGGGAAATATACAATTGATACACTATTATATCCCCCATTATCAAATATTTTGTGTTTAGTTTGTTCTCCTAATGCGATCACAGCATACTTATCTGACAATATATATCTTTCTAATGGTGATCTACATAAAGGACATGGATTTATCGACATTTTTAAGTTGGAATGTGTAAAACATGTTATGCAAATAAAATGTTTGCATTTAAAATAAGTTTTTTCTTCGAATGATTTTGGTTCTAGACAAATACAACATGGTTCTTCTTGATTTTTATTTTCCATTATTTTACAATACTCTTCAATCATATCAAGAACTTTTTCTATAATAATTGGATTATGATATCGATACGGTTTGTATATTTGATCTGTAATATTAGTGATATTTATTGCATCAATCAATATGTATTCAACTAACGGTTCATTTTCTGTCACTTTCGGTTGTTCGGAGTCGTTTATATTCATATTTTTTGTATTCATATTTGTTTATGTTTCTATATTATAATTATTGATATATTTTAATAATTATAGGCAGGAATGATTTCATAAAAAATAAATAAATAAATAAAATAAAATTAAATAAAAACATCTGAATACTTATTTAAAATAATTTTATCGTTCAAAGTTAAATGTGGAATTAGTTCCCAGGTATCATCAAAGTCTTTTCCGTATTCATTGTAATCAGTTGAGTTCAAACTTTCAATTCGGATACATATTTCATCATTTTTTGTACCGTAGTCGATATTCTTACTGTCCTTTTGAAGACCGACTATTTTTCCCAAAATTATTTTATTATTATTTTTATGTGCTTCCAATATCATATTTTTCTCTATGGCACCGTTGACAATCCTTATTCCGAACAAAAAAGGACTTTTTTTCATGAATATATATTTTGATAGTATTTGCAGTTTAGTATTTCTGTTTGTAACATTCGGATACCGTTGTCTTAATTTATTATTTAGTGATTCCACATATTCTTTATACGTGTTTATCAATTTATACGCCGTATTTCCATGAATAATTTTTACATCATCCTTCTTAAGAAGCTGTTCAATTTCATGTTCATACTCTATTTTTTTTAACATCTCCACACAATCATAGTGCAATATAACAGCATATCTTTTATTATATATATAATCATCATCGTCACGTGTCGGTAATGTTGATAAAATAGTTCCTGCTCTTATAACAGTGGTTTTATTTATTCTACCAATGCAAATTCCACATATTTTTACACCACAATCACCATAAATATCATTATTTTCCTCACGTATTAATTTTATAATTGCATGAGCCATTCCTTTTGTTGGAACATTAACAATGAGACCTTTTGAATCAAACTTGATTTCGGTATCTATACTGTTATCTGTATCATAATAATTTTCATTCATTATGTCAACTGTATTTTTATCATTGTATTTATTAATTTCTTTTTTTATTTTTGCCGATATTTCTGCAAAAGATGATGTTTCATATTTTATAAATATACCCCCTGGAGCGATTATATCATTCAGTGAATTATCGGTGAATTTCATTGCAACACAGCAGGTTCCATTAACTTTATGATTAATTGTTAAGAATACTTTGTTTTTCATCTCTTTTTGGTTTGGTGGACTTAATAATTCTTTGATTGTTGCATCTATTACGGATCCATCCGTCGATTCTATTAGTAGCCTGTCACCGACTGATAAGTCATTGCTCATTAATACACAATGATTAATTATTCCATGTCCATCACTTCGTCCCGTTTCTATTATATATCCGAATGAATTATTATACAGTGAATCCTGATCATTTATTTGTTTTTTTAAATTGAGTGTCGTAATTTTAGATATCAACATCATTAAATCAGGAATTCCTTCTCCTGTTTTTCCACTCACAGGGACCATATTAATAACATCATCATTTGAATTTGTATTTTCATAATATAACATCGTATTTATATTACAATCGTATAATTTGACCATTATATTTGTTGCACATTCTTTTAATCTCTGCATCACTTGAGGTGGTTGTCTTGCAAAAACGGATTTTAAATTTTTGTTATCTATCGAACTCGAAAATTGCCCATTTATATGTGTCGTCTTAAAACCATATATTTTGTCCATTTTATTAAGTACAATTATAAATTTGATGTTGTGTTTCGTTAATAGTTCAATACATTGCACCGTCTGTTTTTCAACACCCTTTATTATATCAATAACCACTATTGGTAAGTGACTCACTTTCATACCTATTAATCTCATTTCAGTAAAACAATCATGTCCGGGTGTATCTATTATTAATAATCCCGGTATATCAAGACTTTTACTCAATCCGTGTGTCAAATCATTTAATTTATTTTTATCAAAATATGTCACACCGATTTGTTGTGTTATTCCTCCAATTTCTCCTTTTTGTACAGAACTGTCTCGTAAATAATCTAATAATGTCGTTTTTCCAACATCAACGTGTCCAAGGAAACAACTGACTGGCGAATTTAAATTCATCATTATAAACTTATTTAAAGAAATTTAGTGATCAAGATAATAATTACAAATGATTATCTTATAATTTATGAAATCAATTTTATTCATTATAATTAAAAATTAATTAAAAATCAGACAATGAGTAATTTGTATCGTTGTCATCATCGTTATTAAGAATACTGTCATTATCCATATCATCATCTTTCTCTATAACTTGTGGTTTTCTTCGTATTCTTATTTTTTTATTTTTATATTTTCCATTTGTCGAGTTTTCTGCTGTATCTAGACCTTCCATATTATCCAATATATCTAAATCAGAGCCATTTGTACCATTTGTATCATTTGTATCATTTGTATGGGAATTTTCAGTACCGTATGAATTTAGTGAAATATTAGAAAAATCAGAATTATTTGTACCATTTGTGCCATTTGTACCATTCGTATTGTTTGTATCATTTGTGCTACTTGTAATTTCAGATTCGTTATCTGAATCTGTATCAAGTGTCGGTAAATCTCTTCTAGATTTTTTGCGTGTAAACTGATTGGATTTTGATCTGGATTTTGATTTTGATTTTGATTTTAATTTAGAGTTAGAATTAAATTTTTGTTTGAGTTTTGGATTAACTGTTTTGGTAAAAATTAATTTATTGTCTGCATTTTTATGATTCTCTGTATTTTCAGCACTATGTGTCGTAACACTTGTTATTTTACTAGAAATTTTATCGTAATACCAATATATAACAAATAACATACCCAAAAGAAGGATCAAGATAAGAAAACGTGTCATTTATTTATACTTTATGAATTTATATAATATATTATTTGTATTATATAAATTTTGATGTGAATTGTGCACATCAACGATATAGTATTTTTAATATTTGATATATACCTATAATTAAAAATAATTAAAAATAATTAAAAATAATTAAAAATAAATTAAAATTAACATCTTGATTAATTTAATGGATCAATATAACTATCTACATCCTCAATACCCATTCTTTCATCACCTTCGTTTTCATTTTCTGCTTCTTGTTGACTTTCACGTGCTAGTTTTTCTTGTTCTTCTTGTTGTTGTTTTTCACTTATATTTCTTATCTGTCCATATAATATTTTTTGCACGCCTTGCATTTTCTTCATTTTTTTTTTCATAGTCTCTATTTCTGTCTCCAGAGATGATTTAATGTAAAATAACGTAATAAAACATATTAACAACAGACCAATTATTGAAAATATGTACACATGTACATTCTCAGGAGTTATATTCATCATGATTATACAATTATATACTATATTTAATAATAAAAAAATGATTTATAACCACAATTTATTAAATCATATACTTTTCCTCAATATTATAATCCATCTAATAATCTAAATAAAAAAATTGATTTTATTATACTTTAAACAATCAATTATTCTAAGAAATCAAGTATCTAATTATCTCTACAACCGATAATTATAAAAATACGAGTAGATATAAATAAATTTTAAAATGATCGCATTGTTTTTATCATTATGTATGGTGTTCTATACATGGATTTATAGAAACTTTAACCAACTTCTATACGATGATAATCATTTTGTTGATGATGATCTTAATATTGAAGAATCCGACCAACTAAATGAAATTTCCAAACATACATCAGAAAAAAATAATCTTCTGACTAAAATTATAGTTTATATTTTTTTGTTTTCTCTACCTCTCTACATTATACCAAATCACTATTTGTATTATATAACAATGAAAATAGTATCAGTGTTATGTGTATTGAGATACAATAATGTTGATAATAGAGAAACTCAACAATCATTTTATACCGGATATGCTGTTTTCCTGATTTATTTTTGTATAGTAACAGAACAAAATTTCCATACATACAATTCTATGATTTATGATATTTTTAATCATTTTATTTTATTTCTGTTGTGTTAAATGACACACTTAATATCGGATTCATTAGCTACTTTATTTATTGTACAATCGACTGCCGATTCCTTTATTGCCCTTTCAAATTCTTTGACTAACTTATTTTTTTGTTCTGATAATTGTTGTATGTATTCATCGACAGTTTCTATTTTTTCTTCATCATTATTATCATCATTTTTATCAGCCTCATGGACACTTACGTATATATAGACGTTGACAACACGTTCTTCTTCGGGTAGGTCTTTGTGACTGCAATATCTACTTGCCCTACCAATTACTTGGTCCAAACGAGCTTGGTTCCAATATGGTTCAAGTATATGAACTTGTCTCACTGCTGTCAACGAAACTCCTTCTTTTATCGATGGACTGCCCAATAGAACCTTTAATTTTTTCCCATACAAATTATTTTTATTATTATATACAGCTTTTATTTCGTCTTTTGTTTTTGTATCCTCGTCACCAGACCATACAGCATATCGTTTCGGACCAGAACCATCAACAGTATAATTTTTCCATCCATACGCATCTAGTACACGTGTAAAACTTCTAATTCCTCCAAACTCTTTAAATCCCGAATAAATAAATACTTTTCCCTTTGTTTTACTTATCTTTTTAATTATTTTAAAGAATTTAATTGAATATTCCTCCAAATTTTCTCTTAGGCGCTTTCCCTTAAATGAGTCAAATCCTTCCTCATTTATTTTTCTATTTGGGAAAACAATATTTGATACAACTCTTGTACCTATAAAAAAATTATTTGGAAGATTTTTAACACTAAGAGACTTCAAAGCAGTTTCTTTTGACGAAACTATTTTTTTATAATTTTTATCAAAATCTTTTTGTTCATTTTTTAATACATCTTTGTATGCCTTGTACTGGAATTCACTCATGTTACATCGTACATATTTAATATACAATTGTGGAAATACATAAGGAGGAGCTCCTCTGAAATATGATACATATCCTTTAATTGCCTCTTTGAACAAATCCAAATTTTTAACCTCATGGTAATAAGTACCATTTCTATTTTTTTTAGTTTCAACGAAGGTATTATAAAATTCTTTTCCTGTTGGTAGTGGAGTTGGAATTCGCAATAAATTCATCGTCAGAGCTATTTCATTTGGCTTATCAAACATAGGTGTCGCCGATAATAATACAATTCTTAAATCATTGGGAGATCTATCTATAAGATCCAATAATGTCGTATAATATGTCCCTTCTTCACTAACCATATTCTGAATTTCATCAATAATAAGTATCGTATTTCTTAATTTAATTTTATCAGTTTGTGTCAATTCAATAAATTTATTATACGAATAAATAGTATATACATCGTCGATGCGTTCGTCACTCTTTTTAATTATGTCAATATATTCTTCGCTCGATGGATCCAATGAACTTAGTTTTTTCCTTTCACCTTGTGTTAAATAATTATTTCCTGCACACAAACTACGTAATTCACCTCTGAAATTACCTTTAAGAGATGCTGGTAATACGATAATAATTTTACGAACATTTTTCCATTCTTCAGCTATTCTAATAGCCGTACATGTTTTACCGGCACCAATTCGATGATAAACTAATACTCCTTTGTACGGCGTACTAGGACTTAAATATTCAGCCATGAATTTTTGTGGTAATTGCAACTCATATTGTTTGGGAAAACAAATTTGTTTAAATGTTTTTTTCTTTTTGGGAATTGTAAATTTTTTATATATACGATTTATTTTGCTATAAAAATCATCGTCACTTATTTTGGGATAATTTATTTTATTATTCGTTCTATTTAAATCATCCTCTGACGAAATACTCCAATCGTCAACTTTATCATTATTTTTATTCTTTACAGGATCGTATAAATTATTCAAATTATTATAATCGTTCTCCATATATAGGGATTTATAATTCACTGATTATATAAATATATAAATATATAAATAAGTTCAGTTAATTATTATAAATTAAATTACATTTTCCATACTGTTGATATTTTCTGAATTAACGTTGGTTGTATTTTCTGTAGCACCAAAGTAATCATCTCTATTTGGTCTCGGATTCTGTTTGTATGTTCGTGGCTTTTGTCCCGCGTTGTGTTTATCAAATCTCTCGTATTTGTTATTTTGTCTATCATCAAACCTATTATTTTGTCTATCATCAAAACGATTGCCGTTTGGTCTATATTCTGATTTATCGGGTCTATCCTGTCTATCCTGTCTATCATCAAAACGATGATTTTGTTTATCATCGAAACGATTCCAACTTTGTTTGTATTCAGGTTTATCAGGTCTATCTTGCTTATCAGGTCTATCTTGCTTATCTTGTTTATCAGATCCATCAGATCTATCTGGTCTATCCGGTCTATCCGGTCTATCCGATCTATCCGATCTATCAAATCTATTAGGTCTATCTGGTCTATCTGGTCTATCTGGTCTATCTGGTCTATCAAATCTATCTGGTCTATCTGGTCTATCTGGTCTATCAGATCTATTATAATTGGAACGATAATTTGGATTCATCGGTTTCCGTTCATTTGCAACATCGAAATTCAATTTTGAATATAGTGTTTTGATTGTACCGAACAATATAGGATTTTGTGAGTCAATACCTCTGACCATTAATATCGATAATAAATCATTGTTGTTAACGTTCGCAAATTTTTCTTCATTCATTTTTCTATATTTATCTGAGTCCAACACAAATGAATTAAATCCATCACTTCCTGTTTTTTGATTATTTTGTGAGGTTTTATATTGACCAGTTTTAACAAATCTATCGGTTTGGTTATGAGTAGATTGCGATAAATGTGTAGGTTGATTTTCTACAACGTTATCATTTGCATCGGATTGAGATTGAGATTGAAGTTGAGATTGAGATTGAGATTGAGATTGAGATTGAGATTGAGGTTGAGGTGACAATTTATGAATTGTGTTTTCTACATTCGTGTGCGTCCTATTACGAGACCAATCATCAAGATCCGACAAAATAGTTGTTTTTGATATATCTTCTACAGGTACAATGACAGTGGATTGTTCAGATTGTTCAGATTTTTCTGTATTTTCCACTGTTTTAGTTTTTCTGACAGTTCTTTTGGGTTTTGAGTCCATGTCTGTTGTGTGTTTAATACAATATTTAATCATATAATATACATACTTATCCATTAAATATTAATTAATCAATTTTTTTATTCAACATATATTTTCATATTTCAATTTCGCTGTCTGATACATTAAATCTTGCTATTATTCCGAAATGATCTGATGGTTCTACTTCACAATTATTTGAACATTTAATAGGACCTTTTATCATTCTAAATCCGTCTGCCTTCAGTGTAAGACCACCTCTGTATACAATTCTATCAATGCGTGATCTGATCTCCTTTATATTTCTCATAAGTAAATTTTTATTTTCCCTTGTATCATATGTGAATTTTTTGAGGGGATTTTCACCATCTTCTGTAAATACATCAACCCATCGATCAGGAAAAAAATATTTCTCTTCTTGTGGTAATAAATTTGTATCAGAACACAATATGACAGGATTTCCTTCATCATATAATTTATTTAATATATTATTTGCATATATATACTGTTCTATTTTTTCAACATTCATATTTGAATTATCAAATAAACTCTCAAAATGTGACGTCGCTATCGTTATATCTATCGGTGTAACTTCCAATTTATCATATATATCATTTTTTGAATTATTAGAATTATTAGAATTTGTTGATATATTTTTTGATAATAAATTGTATTTAATGTTTATGGCCAATAAATTACGACCCATTTTCGTATTGGGATAATAATCATCATAATATTGTGTTATCATATATTTTGAAAAAATAACGCATCCGTACCTATTTTTAAGATTATTCGGGAAATAATATTTATATTCATGTAATAGATTTTTAAGTTTTTCATAAATTTCAGGTATAACTTCTTGTAAACATACCACATCTGGACAATGTTTTCTTATTGTACAAACCAATGCATCTGTTCTAATATTTCTATCTTTTTCGTCAAACCATATATTGTAGCTCATTACAATAAAACTATTTCTTGAGTTTTCTGTTTCGAATTTATCGTGAGATAATTTATCATGAGGTTGTTTATTGTGAGGTATTGACGAATCATCGTACGTATCTCTATAGAATGGACTATTTGCTATTATATTTTCTTTACGATTCATATTTAACAAAATAATTACTAAATATTTACCAATTAGTGACTAAATAAAGTCAGTTTATCAATCGATGATAACAATAGATAATACAATACCATTGCATTATATATTTATGTGATATTTCAATTATTCAAACTTTTTTCAATTTTATTACGAAATTATTAATAAAACATAAATTGCATAACATCAAATCCACCACCGTATTGTACACCCTTTTTATTTATATAGAGGAACGATCCGATGACTGTTATTGATATAATTGCTATTAAAATGTAAAATTCATATTGTTGTTGCTCATTCACTAGTTTTATTTTTTCATCATCACTGAGAACCAAATCACTAATGATCGCTTCTTTTTTTTGTGATAATTTCGATTCATATATAAAGCCAAACAATAATAATAATATTATTATAATATTCCAATGAATATCTAATTTAGTTGTAAATAAAAACCAAATGTATCCTATCAACGAATACAAAATACCTTTATCAATTTCTGTTATTCCACCAATTATCATTATGAATGTAAACATCATTATGAGTCCGATTAAATGTTGTGCAAATCTATTTTCATTAAAAAAGGTTCTCAATTGTTTCGAATAAAGATTTTCAGTGTAGTTACTTGCTATTATTATGTAGAAAAATAACATTGATTTTAATAATGCTGTACTATCCGAACTATTCATATTAGTCATATTATTAATGTTATGTATGTCTTCTTTTTTAATTTTATTATTTTTTAAATTAATGTATTCATTATATTCAGTTTCAGACAATGATGTCATTGTTATAATTTATAATGATAAATTAAATAAAATTCATTAAATATATTTATAAACAACTTTAAAAAATTGATTTACTAACCCATTTAAATATTATTTCCCATATAATATTATAAATAATACGCAATATACAAAATAAAATAAATTAAAATGTATAGTCCGCAAGATACAGTAAAAGATTTATCGTTAGCAAGATCGAGTTCTCGTGGAACAAGTTTGATAACATTGTATGTCCCTGCCGGAATTAGTTTGGATCTAGTTTCAGGAACCTTAAATTATGAAATGTCAACATCACAAAATATTAAAAGTAAGCAAGTTCGTTCAGATGTTCAATCTGCTTTACGTTCCGGATTACAAAAAATAAAAATGCTTCCTGGCCATAAAGCACCAGAAAATGGTTTCGTATTATGTGCTGGTCATTTTGATATCCCATCAACAAGTTCTACCGAATTAAAGTCATGTGTTTAGCATACTGATCGATCCACCCAAAAAGATTCAAAAGAATTATTATAGATGTGACTCTCGATTCCATCTTGATTCCATTTTGGAAATGTACAATGATTCAGTAAATTATGGAATAATACTTTTGTCTGGAAAAGATTTTCGTTGTTATGTACTGGAAATTACTGGTTCAAATAAAGAATTTAAACTAATCGATAGCGATAAATTCAAATTACAAAAGAGACAAAAAAAAGGAGGCCAAAGTGCTCAACGTATTGACAGACTAAGAGAAATACAAAGAGGACATTATATAACGGAAATAAATGAAATTATCCAACAAATTTATATGAGAGAAAACAATACCATGTATATCGTGAAGGGTTTTGTAATCGGAGGAGTTGGTGATTTTAAACATGAAGTTATAAATAATGACATATTTCAACAATATTTTTCATCAAAAATATTGAGAATTGTCAGTACAGAAGAAATTAATGATGGTACTGTATATGATGTTTACAATAAATGTATAGATATATTAGGTTCATTTGATATAAATAATGTAAATAAAATAATTAATGAAATTAAAATATTAATAACAAATGCCGACGATAAATTAATTTTTGGTAAAGACGATATAATGAATGAATTAAAAAGTTATCAATTAAAAAAATTAATTATTTCTGATCAGTTGTTCGATACATATAAAAATGATATAACACAAATAATATATGACTATGAATTACATATTGTTCCACATAATATGATAGAAATATATGGGGGTATACTTGGTATAAAATATTACTAAATAAATAAATAAATAAATAAATAAATAAAATTAAAAATTATAAAGTAAAATTATTTAGTCTATTTGAAACAATTTCTTTTTTAAGTAACTCTATTGTTTGTTTTTCGAGATCGTTAATCATTTTCTTTGCAGTTTCAAAATCTTCATATAATCGACATACCATAATTTTTTTATCTCCATCTACTTCAACACACACTTCTGTTGCTAAAAGACCCTCTTTAATACTGACACTATTTTTTGCATTTTTTTGATCCATTTTATAGAACTAAAAATAATTTTATAAAATATTTAACTGTTGTAATAAAATAATTGTAATAAAATTTAAGTGTGCAGTATAATTATTAATCAATTTTTTAAATTAATCATCTGCATTAGAATCAACATCAGCAAGTGCATTTGCAATACTAATTCCTTTGATGGCTTCTTCGTAACTCGGGAATAAGGCGCAAACAGTCAATTTCTCTGTCCCTTTTTCATAACCTATGCAACCTTTGAATTCGTGTTTTGTTTCTGCCATTAATCCTTTCGAACTATTAGTAAAATAAGTATTAACCACTTCCTCAATTACAACACAAGATTGTTTATTTTTTGTGTTTTTATCGTTTGATGACATCAGGTATAAATTTTATATTTTATAACTTATAATTACTGTTATCCAATGAATAATTTGTTCAATTTTATTTTTATTGAATTTAGTAATCGTCGCCAGCTGATAATACTTCTTTTCCATGATCATGTAAATAAATTGTATGTTCAAAATGACTTACGTATGATGTGGGGACATCTTCCACTAAGGGCGGAAGTTCAATGACGTGAGGTGGATGAGATTTTCGAGCAAATTCATTTAATGACATGTTCACACCTTTAATATTCTCTTTTTCTATCCATCTGGGACAAAATGGTAATGTTGAACGATTTTTTTTAATCCACCAGTAAACTGCATTGAATGTATTTAGTTTTCCTTTATACGGAGTTGTAACTTCTTTATTTAACATATAATGGTTAGATTGTAAAGATGAACTTTTGGCCATTTTACCACTTCCTGTGCTCGCAAATGTTTCAATGGCATAAAATTCATTTGCATTCATTCTACTTTCTTTGTATTGTTTATTTTCATACGGTGCACTCAAAATTAATTGTCCTGCATGTATCTCATATTTTTTAATATTGTGACCTCCTAAATCCCTAATCGGTACAACGGGAAATGTTTTTCCTTTAATAGTACATTCATATGATTCGATAACTTCCTTTATTTCTTTGCTGATATCATATATTGAAGCATCAGGACCCGACATTTTTATTCCAGTCCATGTTGCTTCTTTTGATGCATTTAAAAGATTTTCGTACTCGGGATTGAATGCTACACTGAAAGCGCAATCAATTATATATCCATTAACGTGTGTTCCGTAATCTATTTTGCATATATCATCATATCCTATAGTTCGCGTATCATTTGAATTTGCAGTATCGTGAGCAATTATATTATTAATCGATAATCCAGGAGGGAATGCAATACCGGCTTTCAAATCATTTTGACCAAATATTTTAACAATATCATTTTCTATTTTATTCGCAACATCTAATATTTTAACTCCCGGTTTAATATATGTTTGTATATTTTTACGTACAATTTTATGTACTTCTGCTGCCCGCCTTATATCATAAATAAATGTTTGTTGATCACCGTTTAATGCTAGAGGATCAGTTATTTTTACAGAATTTTTACCATCATAATTAAATGCAATATTAGATATTTTCCAGGGTTCGTTATTTTGCATATTTTGAATGTCTTTTACCGGAACCATTATCCTTTCTTTACTCCATTCTTTTAATACAACAAATTTATTTACATTTGTATTCAAATCATAAGATGTTGCCATTTTATTTATTATTAACTATTCTTATTAATAATTAGTAATATATATTTAAGTGAAATCAAAGATCACAACTCTATTTTGTAAAAATCTAATTAGTGGGAACAGTTAAAAAAACATACTCATTTGTGTTTTTATTTATTTGTTTACAGATGTAATAACCCATTTTATAGAATTGAACAAAAGAACCAATAACTATTCGTTTCATATTGTTTTCGCCGATGTAGTTAGTTATAATTTCTGTGCCATTTTGATCATAACTAATAATTTTTACACTCACCCATTTATCATCATCGTTTATCCACAATACTTTGAGTTTTGTTTTCTTTGGGTCTCCGTTTTGATTCGAAACTAAACCAGGCCCATTATTAATATGCTCGACATAACAATTTCCGAAATTCATTAATGTTACTTCTTGATGTTCGTTAGTATTGATTTCTTTGTAATCCTCAGCAGAAACGTATATAGATTCATGATAATCAATTTGTCTTTGTCCTAATTCCGGATTTCTAATAAAATTTGGAATTATTTTATTCATTACCTGTTGGTCATTATTATTATAAAAATCAATTGTAATTGTATTTAGTTTATCAGGTCTTTCTACATCAAGTACAGTATAACGTGTAGCAATTTTGTCAATCACTTGTCTATTAATACCCCACACGGTCTTATTGTCTATTTCCATCGGACCCGTAGGAAAACCAGTATCGGACATTAAAAGATCTAACGATTTATGACTCATTCCCCTATTTAGTAATCCCCTGTACGTATACAATCTTGGATCATCCCAGTTTTTGACCAACTTTGATTCAATAAGCTGCTTAATTTTTCTTTTTGATAAAACTGCTCCAGATACATTTACTCGTCCGTAGTGATATAGTTTTGGGATTGCCATTTGTAATTTGTTTAAAATATATACATACTGATCGTCTCGTTCATTAAATTCAACGCTTCTCAAAACGTGAGTTACGCCTTCAATGGAATCAACAATGGGACAAGCAAAATCATATGTTGGAAACACTTTAAATTTATTACCGGTCTTGTGATGTTCTTTGTCAACCGGTCGGAATATAGTCGGATCTCTCATAGCTTTGTTTCCGGAAGTCATTCCGTCTATATTATTTCTTAATCTAATACATCCATTTATATTATCTCCATTTTTCATTTGATTCCACAAGTTCATATTTTCTTCAATAGTTTGATTTCTATATTTGGATTCTATACCTTCATCACGTTCTTTTCTCATTGTTTCGAGATCTGTTAAATCAACATATGCGTCGTTCGATAATATTAGTTGCTCACACGACTCTATAAGTAAGACAAAGTAGTCTGATGTCGCTGTTAATTTACTAAAGACAACTCCCAAATTTTTAATATCCTCAATAATACCGGTAACAAATTCAGAAGATTCAGATGATGGATTAGTATCGTCCATTCTTACGATAAGTTCTCCATTGTATTTTTTCGCTATACAATAGTTAAGACTCAAAGCCTTAATGTGTCCCAGATGTAAATATCCACTAGGTTCAGGAGGAAATCTAACAACAATTTTATTATTTTTTGAAAAATTGTCCAAGTCCTTTTTCAGTTCTTTCGTTAAATTACAATAGTTAAATTCCATTTATTACTTTGTTCTAACAAATAATAATGTTTAATTAACTATAAAAATTTTATTGTATTTATCTGTGCATTACAATTTCAGTTTTTTATAAACATTAAAAATAAAATAATGTTTTGCAAAAATCAAGAGATTTTATAAACATTAAAAATAAAATAAAATAATGTTTTGCAAAAATCAAGAAATTTTATAAATATTAAAAATAAAATAATGTTTTGCAAAAATCAAGAGATTTTATAAAAAATTGATAAAAAAATATCGAATTGTTTTTATATACAAATTATTAATTATGATGCAGTATCGTACTATCGGTTAATAGTATGGCTAGTTCCAATAACATGGATAGACCAAACATTATATTCACATTGACTGATGAGGAGCGGTATCCACCTCCTCACGAATTAGATGATGAAAAATTAATGACCTTGCGTCATGAACTTCTCAAAGGACACAATTTTTTGAGAAAACATAGTGTCGAATTTCACAATCACAATACTGCTGCAACAGCATGCACACCGAGTCGTTCAGTTTTATTTGAAGGGAAACCGATTCATGTTACAGGACGAAATAAAACTAGTGGATTTGATAAACAACCCGGAGATAGTAAACTAACATGGTTACCAAAATCACCGGATATGTTGACAATCGGGCATTATATGAGAAAATTAGGATATGATACACATTATGTCGGTAAATGGCATTTATCACCTGAAGAAACAACGCACGATTTAGAAGAATTTGGTTTCAGTTCGTGGTTCGGTCCAGAACCACATGGACCGGATTTCGAAAAGTCCGGTCTCGTGAATGATCCATTATATATACAAAAAGCAATTGAAATAATTGAGGCAAGATCAAAAGATGAAACAAAAAAAAATATACCATTTTTTTTTGTTATCTGTCTAGTTAATCCACATGATTTCGTGTTGTTCCCAAGGCACGCTTTGCGTACAATGCGTTTAAATAAATTAAATTATAAATTTAACGATCCACCGAAAGTTACCGAGGAAAATTTATCTACGGTTGCAAAAATATTTTCAAAAAAATATGAAACATTAATGTTACCCGTTGCATTACACCGATATATTCATTCTAGAAAACATGAAATGAAAAATTTCTATTTGGATATGATTGTTGAAGCTGATAAACATATTAATGATTTTATGGAATTTTTTTCGAAAACTAAATATTATGATAATACTTTTGTTCTGTTTTCATCGGATCATGGAGAAATGGGATTTAGTAAGGACTTATTGCAAAAATTTTATGTCCCGTATCGTGAGGCAATTCATGTACCTTTTATAATTCATCATAAAAATATCCCTATGACTGTTAATTACGGTTATGTGACTAGTTCATTAGATATTTTTCCAACAATCATATCATTGGCTTGTAAAGCCAATGACATTAATAATATTTTTAATTCAAATTATGGCAGGAGTCTAAGACATATTGTAATGAATGCATTAAATTTATCATCATCAATTGTACATAACAACAGTGCCTCGATAGAATATAGTAGTTACAATAAAGAGGATATAGAATATATTGCTCTCTTTCAAACTGAAGACGATTTATTCGAAGGAAATAGTTCCCATCCAATTTATTATCTAAAATATCCCATTTTGACGGGTATACTAATAAAATCGTTAGGTCATAACAAACCTATAACATGTCCAAAATATATTAAAACAGTTATTTCATACGAAAAGGGAGAATTGTACAAGTTATCAAAATATTATTTCAAAAATAATGAAGAATGGGAGATGTTTAATATGACAAAAGATCCAAGTGAAACAATAAATATTATTAATGATTCTAATTATAGAGAAATAGTAGATATTATGAAAATTAAAATGATATTCAAATTCAGTCCAGAAGTTATCGGTAATACATCAATTAAATCTAAATTGTAAATTTCTTTTATTTTATAAATGACTACGATTTATATTATAAATAAATTTCTTTTATAGTTCGTCACATGTCTTGAGTTGTTCTATTTCATACAATCCATCGACTAATCCTAATTCTAAACATACATTGAAGCCCATATAGATATCATGTTTTAATATATTTTCTAATTTTTTTCCTTTAAGTTTTCCTCCTGTTTTCTCATCATATATTTTTTTCATTCGTTTCATCAATTCTTCGTTATTTGATTGGTCGTCTGCCAAATGTTCAAATGTACCTGAAACTGCTGACGATAATTGATGTATCAGTATATATGCATTCTTTGTCATAAATCTTTTTTTACCAGCCAAACTGAGAAAAGTTCCAGAACTCATGACATATCCCTCCGCCACGGTGTAGATCGGAACCAATGAATTTTCTATTGTATCTGCTGCCATTAAACCGGCTAATAGAGAGCCACCATGACTTGTTATGTGCAAATATAACGGCCTCGGTACCAATAAAGCGTGTTTAATTGTTGATTGCAATAGTTGAAATTCATTATTTGCTTCTTCAATTAATTTACATAATTTACTCACTGAGTCAAGTGTTATATTGTCTCTAAAATAAATGTGATTTCCGGATCTATATATTTTGGAGTCGTTTTGTGTTGGAAATAATAGTGGACTGACTGGTTCATTTGTGTCATCATTATCAGAGTCATCATCATTATTATTTTCTACATTATTTATTTGTTTAGCAGCAACAAGAATTTTTTTATTCAATCGTCTCAATCTTTTTAATTGTTTTTTTCCTGCTGGTGTTTTAACATACATTGTTTCTAGTTGTTTTATGTTATTTCTATTGGTTTTATTATAAATAAAAGGTATTCGAACTGATAATATTTAATTCAATTTTTTGAACTTCAAACTAAATGATAATAATATCTTTATAATAATAATATCATCATCATGATAATAATGTCTTCATTATGATAATAATGTTTCGATTATTCCTTTATTGAGATTTATGGGAAATTTAATATTTTCAATCGCATAACTCAATTTAATTCTTTTATTAGAATTATTAGAATTTTTTCCATTTTTATTTATATTCTTGAGTACATTAAGTCTTTCAACAATCGTAGTTAAATTCTTTTCTAATCCCCGAATTCCCGCTTCTCTTGGTGTATATCGTTCTATCATATATCTCAGGCAATCATCATTGATAATGATTTCATTTTCCTTAAATGCTAAACTTTCTCTTATTTTTGGTAAAGTATAATTTTTACCTATCATTATTTTTTCATTCAAATCATATCCAGGGATGTTTATTATGTACAGTCTATCTTTTAGGATAGGATCAAGATGTTCATCACTATTCATTGCCAATATGAAAAATATATTTGATAAATCGATTGGTATTTCTGGCATATACATATCAGTAAATCTGAAATTCTGTGTCTTGTCTAGTATGTGTAGAAGAACAGAACTAATCGATGAACCTTCTTGTGTTTGGTTAATTTTATCAATTTCATCGAGTAATACAACACTGTTTAAATATTTTGCTTGTCTTAAAATATTTACAAATAGCCCTGGTCTAGCTCCAATGTACGTTAAACTATGACCTGTTAATGTTGCCGCGTCTTTTATACCTCCGAATGATATCTGACCAAAAGGTAAATCAAATGAGTCTGCTATTGTTCTACCCAATTCTGTCTTACCAACTCCGGGAGGACCAACAAGTGCAATAAATTTTTTCTTATAGTATGGATTCGTCAAAATTGAACAATATGTTTCTATAATCTTTTCCTTCACATGATCTAATCCAAAAATTTTTGTATCAAGTTTCTTTTTTAAATTGTACAATAATTCTTCTGTATTCACTGTATTACTTGGAGAGTTATTTACGATTTGAATTTTTAATTTTGTTGGCATGTCAAGAACCGTATCAATCCAATCAATAACTTTAAAATATTCATCAGTCCTGTCTTCTCCATTCACCAGACTGTATCGTTTGTACAGTAGTGCTTTAACAAAATCAGGATGTTCGGATATTACAATGCGTGTCAATATGTCTATATTATGACTACTCATTTCTTTCAATTTATTAAGTATTTCTCTGCCCTCTTTCGTGTTATTATTTTCTTTATAATCCATGTATTTTTTATAAATTTTTTCTTTCATTACATAATATTCTTCCGTATGTCTCTCCATATTTTCCAATATTCTTAAATGTTCTACGAACCATATAGACTCATTCTCCGGTAAATTTAATTTCATTACATCTTCTAATTTAATTTTTCTTTCCTTAATTTTTGAATTCATTGTTATTACCCATTTTTTATATTCCTTATTTTCTGGTGTCCTCAAATTACCAATATTATCCATTTCATCATCAGAATCATCAAAATTATCAGAATTATCAGAATCATCAGAATTATCAAAATCATTCGGATTATCAGGATTATCAGGATTATCAGAATCATTCGGATTATCTGGATTATCTGGATCATCAGGACTATCTAAATCATTTAAATTATCTGAATTATTAAGATTATTTTTACTACTACGCAACCTGACCATATATTAATAATTGTTAATCTCCCTTGTTTGTTTTAATAAGGAAATCTATAAATTATTAAATTATTTATCAATTTTTTATATTATAATGATTTCCAATAAATAAAAAATAAATTAAAAATCTTTACATAATTTATACAATTAATCCTAATTATATTAGATATAATGAGTAAAAATAAATATGTCATTAAAGGAATGAATAATGAATCGAATGGATTTAATAGATTTAATAGATTTAATGAATTTAATGAATTTAATAAACAAGAAAATGATTTACTTGAGAACGTACTCAATGATAATAATTTATTTAATAAGATCGATAATTCAAAAGAACTCAGACCCGGACCTAAATTAACTGACAAAATCCATATGCATCAAATGGGCCAAATAAAGCAAACTGGTGGAAATTCTCTATTAAGATCCAATAAATATGATAATGAAATCCATATTTTACATGCACAAAATGATGTGTTTTTATATAAAGATACCAATAAACCAATACAATCTAATCTATTAGAAAGATTAAAACAATTACGCATTCCATCATCGTGGAAAAACATATCGATATCTTCTGATGAAAATTCAGACATTCAAGCAACTGGATATTTAGAAGATGGAACCGTACAACATAAATATCACAAGAGACTCGTCATCAAAGCTGAAGAAGCCCTGTTAATGCATTTGTACAAACTTGCCAAATCAATTAAACAACTCGATGACACATCAATTTTCAAACATCTCGATGCCGAAACACCAACATTAAATCAGGAAGACATGGAAAAGTATTTGAAAAAAAATGTTATAGAAAATTATTCATTAAAAGATTTAAAAATGTATGTAACCAACTATTATTTTGTAAAATGCCTTCTGGATGAAACGAGAAATAGTCCTCTATCTAATTTAGATCTTGTTAAGAACTATACTGAAGCAACACAATTGATCAAAAAAAATATAACAGATGCAATGAAAAAAGTAGCATTATTTTTACAAGGAAATTTAACACTATCAAAACACTCATACGTAATGAATTTCAGTATTGATTTATACCAAAATGATCCTCTTTTTTTCATTAAACGCCAAAATGATAAACCAAGTGATGTACTCGTTGAACTATTCGTGTTGTTCAAGACGCGTAGTTATTAAACGATAAAAAAAGTTTTTAAGAATTCTTTCGTAATAAGAGTGTAACAATAAATGTAGTCACAGAAAACCCCTCTTCCTGAAACAATATTTTTCCCTTCTCTAAGATTTTTTTCTCTTTCATCTGACAAACTTATTCCGTAAAATTCTTTCATATTTCCCAAAGAGCCATTATCGTTAAAAGTTATCACGTATGTACAGATAGGATGTGAATCAATAATTGGAGCAGTATACCAGTGTATTTGATTTTTTGAATCAACTATAATAGCTAAAACCACTTCGTCCAATGAATACTCGGGATTATTTTCTTTAGAAAAAGCGATGTATCGAAAAGTTTCAACACTATGACCAACAAGAGGAATAAATTCACCGCTAAGACATTTTTCAACGAGTTCTTTTTTGCTAGATGAATGTAATTTTTCTTGGATTGACATATGTATAAATTTACTAATTTAAAGTATATTTTTTGTATTTATAGTATTTATAGTATTTATCGTAATAAGTACATCAATTTCATGCGTTTTCAATTTTAAAATTGAAAAATTATTGTTGTGCTAATCTTGGTAGTCATATTATCAGTAAATACAAATAAATATATTTTATGCAATTCATCGAATCAAAAGGTAATATTTGTTTAGTTGGTAAATTTATTAATGAAATTGCACTACATGATATTGATGTGGTACCAGAACTTTATCAACAAAAACAACGTGACAGGGACAATAATTTATTCCACCTCACATTTTTACTATCATCACAAATAGATAAATCTAATATCATAAATATTTTGAATGAATTAAATACTAATAAACAATTAGTTGATATTACAAATATTTTACATGTGGGACTAGGAAATATTTCATCACTATGTTATTATCAAGTAATATACTTTCCCCTCGGAAATAAGTGGCTCGTTGAAAACGGATTTTCAAAAAAAGATTTTCATATTACTGTCGGATTCAAAGATCATGATATACATGATAAATCCAAGGGTCTTCTAACCACTGTTGAGCACACTATTAAAAAACAAAATATATTAAATTTTACTAAAAAAATTAATTCGATTGATGATATTAATATATTTCTATCAATAATGAATGGTGATACAGAATTACTATCACAAAAAACGGAATTGTTATTTAATGAAAAAAAATATAATGAAACCATTCAAGAAATAAACACTGTTCTAAGTATTGATCCAAATAATTTGAAATGTCATATACGTTTATTACAATGTTATAAAAAACAATTATTTTTTTTGCAAAACGAAGAAAATGTTGACGACGTTTATAAAAAAATGGAATTAAATGAGGATATATTATTATGTGTAAACAACATATTAGATAATAAAAACTACAAATTAACAAGCGAACAAATTAACTTCTTACATACAGAAAAAATTAAAGTAATCATTAAAATCACTGCCATAATAGGACCAGAAAATAAAACAGAACTAAAAATTCCCAACGGAAAAATAAAATTACCTAATTACACGAGTTGGATTATTCCTGGATATTTAGGTGGTTGTGGATTACCTAAATATCCCGATCAAATAAAATTATTTGAACTATATAACATTTCTTTAATTATTACACTCAGAGAAGAAGAATTAAATAAAAATTTATTTAAGGACACGTCTGTTAAAAATAATCATTTTGTTATCAATGATCATCAAGCTCCAACTTTAAAGCAGATAATCGAAATAGTTAATTTAATAGAAGAAAATTTAAGTATGGGAACAGGTGTCATGATACATTGTTTGGGTGGAAAGGGTCGAACTGGAACATTACTAGCGTGTTATATAGCTAAAAATGGGTTATCGAGGTTCCCCGCTATTAATCCGCCCTGTATGTACCCGGCCGAAACGATAAAACTATTGAGATCCTTGAGACCGATAAGTATTGAAACAAATGTTCAAGAAAATAGTTTGAAGGAATATATAACCTATTTATCAAATATTTCGATGACACAAACGGAAACTATAAAATCTAATTCTAAGGGTGAATTAATAATGTTAATAGGTTTACCAGGATCGGGTAAATCAACATTTTCAGAGTATCTAAAAGATAAATATTATATTATATCGCAAGACGAAATTGGTTCGAGAAGTAAATGCGAGGAATTAATGGGTAAAATGATAAAGCAAAATTCCATCATTTTAGATAGATGCAATGTTGAAGCTGATGATAGACATACCTGGTTTAAACTTGCATTTGAACCGAAATCATGTATTGCAATATTTTTCGATATAGATCCGACCATTTGCAAGAAACGTGTAACTAACCGTGTTAATCATAAAACAATAGAGTACGGTTCAAAGTCTGCTGGAAATATAATTGATGGATTTTATAAAAAATTACAACCACCAAGCATTAATGAAAATTTTTTTAGCGAAATACACACCGTGCGAACCTCCATGGAAGCATATAATTTACTTAAAAATCGTTTCCAGGTGACTATTAGTAATATAAACACGGGAAATGATGTTATTGAAGATATAATTAAATTTCCTCGCACACAACACTTATTGAATTTGGGATCAATGACGTCTGATGATATTATAATTAACGATAAAATTAAACATTATTTTGTAAATACTTATGTAACTGTTCAAGAAAAAATAGATGGTTCAAATATGGGTATTTCTTACGATCCTGAAACATGTCAATTTGTTGTGCAGAACAGATCTAAAGTAATAACATCCGGATATCATGCTCAATATTCACGTTTAGATAATTATTTGAATAATCATTACAATGACTTGTATAATCTTTTGAGTGATGGAAAATATATATTATACGGCGAATGGATGCAATCAACACATACTATTTATTATGATCAAGTTCCAGATTATTTTGTTGCATATGATTTATTCGATAAACAAATGAACCAATTTAAATCATTCGATCAATTCAGGGCAATATTAAAAGATACTGACATTCAAATTATTCCCGTCATATACGAGGGAATCACAAATAAAATTGATGACTATAAAAAATTTCTAAATAATAACTCATCATTTTCTTCGACTGAAAAAATTGAAGGAGTTTATGTGAGAATAGATAGTGATGTATCAAATATTTATCGTGCAAAAATAGTCGGAGAAGGTTTTAGGCAAAATTTGCATGAACGTGATGACACCGTTTGGAATGGATCACAATTAAATAAAATAATTAAATAATTAAATAATTTAATATGTTTGTTTATTAATACCTGTTCGGCATAGGCACTTGACCATCTCTGATTTGACGCCCCAACGCATCGATATGGTTTTTTATTGCAATGTTGTAAGGAGTATCATCCAAATGTTGAACCCATTCATCATTCCTCGCATTCGGATTTGTATAGTCATTAATATGTCTGAGAAAATCACTTCCAGAAATAGCACCCTGTCGTGTGGTTGTTCCGTAAAGACATTTGGTAATAAATGTCTTTGTTTTTTCCAAATCATATTGTGCATTTACAAGACGCCTACACGGATGTTCATCGTACTTGTATTCAACACATCGTCCCTGACTTAGGCAACGATCAAGAAGGTCAACGTCTTCAGACTTTACTTTGGAACTGTTCTCACTTACTTGAAGTCCTGAAAAACCAGAACGTAACTTATTAATCAATTCGGCCATCGTTCCTTCTGCCTACTTTAGTCCCTTAATAAATTTACTTATTGTCAAATTTCTAAGAATATTATAAACTGTTTTTTATTCAATTTTTAAATGTTAAATACGATGTCATAAATTAAGTTATGTATAATATATTATATAACACATCAATGTTCGAATATATTTGTTTAGTTTGTTGTCTATGTATAATGTTAATAATAGTACTATTTTTTACGAGTGGAAGTAGTTGTATACGTGATGACACAAAATATCCCGAATTGCATCTTTTTAGAAAATTTAATAAAATAGTTGTCAAGGAGTTAGATAACGCAATAAAAACTCGTAGATGGACGAATATATTTACTGTCGATACGTTAGTCAAAACACAATTTTCTATTGATCCGCTTAATTCTCAACAAATAATACAAATAATTGAAAATACATACGAACCGTTAACTACAAATTTGTATTCTCTTAAATTATTTGTTTTGATTTATTTTAATATTGTAATTGAAGATAATGTTAAAGTATGTCCGAATATTACAGCGTTATTAAATGGTGTCCCAAATGTAATGAATGCATATATTCAATCTGTTACGCCGCACACAGTTACTGATAAAAGATCTGGAGCTATCAAAGATAATACAATTAGATGTATGATTCCATTAACACCTTATGATGGGAGAGAAGGAATATCAATAAATGATGAAGTATTCAATTATAGTGATTTATTAGCTACACGTGATTACATAGTTTTTAATACTAAATGTTTTTATCAATTGTGGAATTTGACAGATGTTAACAAATATGTTTTGGTTCTTGATATATTAGATCTCTGAATTAAATAAATTAAATAAATTAAAAAAATTTATCAAACAATCTACCGAAAAATCCTACCGTTCCTTTGTGAATGATTTCAATACTTTTAATTCCTTCCCGTTCAAGAATTAAACTTCCTCTCATATTATATCCACCAAAATGGATCGGGTTTGAGCTACTATTTACCATAAATTCTCTAGTAATTTTAGTCAAATCGTATAATGAATTAGTCGTAAATGTATTGGTTGTAATGATGCTACCATTAATATAATTAATTTTTAAACAATACTTATATTCAGCCATTATTTCAGTTGTATATTGGAATTTATTAGATTATAAAAATTTGGTGCTATTTACAATAAATATAATTATCAATTTTTAATAATTACACTATAACATGTATGATCATTTATTTAAATATTTGAGTTTTTAATTTATACTAAAATTGTAAAATTAACTAATTATTCAATGTATACACTCGGTGGTGGTGAATCAGATCCATGCTCACCTCTAAATGATGTAAATGTTTCGAATCCATTTTGTATATCTTGCATATTTAACACTTTACCGTTTTCACTACTATTTGTGATTCTTCTACAGTGAGCTATTTTACAATTTAAAAATAATGTTTCAACATCTCCACCATAGTTCGGAAAACCTCCTTCATTTTCTTCAAAAAATTCTTCTAATTCTTTTTTATCATCAGTATACTCCCATCCACCCAATTCCACTTTTGATAAGAAAATTTCCATTAGTTCACTGCCACAATATCCTTCAAGATCGTATCTAAATGTAAAGCGACGTTTAAGACCTTCGTTTTGTGCAAAGAAACATTTTTCAAGTTGATCTTTATAACCAGCGATGATACAAAGAAAATCTCTCTTTTCTGATAGGTTTTGATTAAGTGTATCAACGGCCTCCTTTGCAAACGAGTCACGTCCTGGTTCAGCATTTGATCCTAAACTATACGCTTCGTCTATAAAAAGTACACCCCCCATACATTTATCGATAAGTTCTTGTGTTTTAACAGCTGTTTGACCTAAATATTTTGCAACCATATCTGATCTCGTTGCAAGTTTAAAATGTCCTTTAGATAAGACACCCATTTCTTTATAAACTTTTGCCAAAATCTTACCTAATTGAGTTTTACCGACACCTGGTGGTCCTGTAATAACCGTATGTAACATATCATCTTGGTTTTTAGCACATGGTAAATTATACGAACAATCAACACATTTATTACATTTGGTATTTTTATTGTATCCTCGTAAAAAGAACAAAATCTGATCAACTAAATGTCTTTTAACATCTTTTAAACCAATCATACAATCCAATTCCGTCAATGGAGTAACTAAGTTACACATAATTCTCAAATTTAGACCATTGAATTCCGTATTTTTCTTACAATGATATGTTTTTCCAATTGCGATCAAATCGTTAATATCTTCAATTACTCTTAAATCTGACCTTTTGACCTGTTCCGGATTTTCTTCATAAGTTTTATGATCACATAGTGGATTACCACATTCAAGTGGAGTTTTTTCTTTAGTCACTGCACTAGAATTTGAACTATTACTATTAGGACCATTTCCAGCGAGTAAAGCAGGATTTGTTAACAATGTAAAAAGAAATCTAAGATCGTCGTTTTCATCATTATCATCACTATCGTCACTATCTTTTTTTGGTTTTTTAGTAGGTGGTTCGGTTGGACAATTTTTGTTTGGATTATTTTTGTTTGGATTGTTCGGACCATTTTTGTTTGGATTATTCGGACCATTTTTGTTTGGATTGGTTGGATTATTTTTGCCGTATACTGATTTCGGTTTCTTATTGCCTGTCCATATAATTGTACCATTATTAATATTCATGCACTTGTTCTCCATCGATGTATCTAATTCATCGTAGTTAACAAATTCATCAGCCATATGCTTTCTTTTCCTCAAGTTAGTCGTATAATCAAGTTGCATATCTTTTTACCTCGTATGTTCCTATATATCGTTTTATCTTTAAATCCTGAAATAAAATAAATGGATATCAGGCTACTAATTTTATTCATAATAAGATTTACGAATAAAATTGATTTGATAACATATAGTTAAAAAAGAACATTTAATCATATAATAATATATTTACATATAAATTATACAATGGCAAAAATTATTGTGAAAAAAAATACACAGAAAAATATACAGAAAAATACACAGAAAAATATACAGAAAAATATACCACAAACTATCAAACCCGATGTTATCGAGCAAATCAATAGTAATCCACGAAAATACGCCGAAAATACCACAATAAGCGAACTTGTACAAAATCTACAAATACTTTCGGACGTTTATTATAACTCTGGCAACAGTTTAGTCGATGATACTACATTTGATATGTTGCGTGAAGTACTAGAAGAAAGAGATCCAAAAAATAAATTCCTAAAAAATGTTGGTGCACCAATAAAAGTGGAAAAAGAAAAAGTTAAATTACCTTATCCCATGGGGAGCCTTAACAAAATAAAACCAGAAAAAGAAAATTTACAAGATTGGTTGGACAAATACAAAGGACCGTATGTTTTGAGTGACAAAATGGATGGTATTAGTGCTCAACTTTATAAGAAATCTGCTAATGAATACAAATTATATACCCGTGGTGATGGATTAGTTGGACAAGATATATCCAATTTAGTTCCGTATATTATAACGAATGATTCGATTAAACTAAACGAAATTCCAATTGATACAAGCATAAGAGGAGAAATAATAATGAGTAAAAAGAATTTTGAAACAATATCAGGCGAAATGAAAAATGCTAGGAATGCAGTCGGAGGTATCGTCAATTCAAAAACAGAGGATGCCACATTCAAAAAACTTGCTAAATTATGCGATTTTATAACTTATGAAATTATACATCCGCGTCTTTTATATCAGGAACAGTTTAAATTATTAGAAAAATATAATTTCAAGATTGCAAAACACCGTGTTGAGAAAAATATTAGTTACGATATGCTCAGTGAATATTTAAAAGATAGAAGGAAAAATGGAGAATATGAAATTGACGGTATAGTTGTGGCTGATGGTAGTAAAATACATGAACATGTTGAAGGTTATCCTGATTTTGCCTTCGCTTTTAAAACTGTCTTGGATGATCAAATAGCTGTGACGACTGTCGTCCGCGTAATTTGGCATGCATCGATGGATGGATATTTGAAACCTAGAATTGAAATTGTTCCGGTACAAATAACTGGCACAACAGTCACATATGCGACTGCATTTAATGCAAAATTTGTTGAAGAAAACAAATTGGGACCGGGTGCAAAAGTCAAACTCGTGAGAAGTGGTGATGTAATTCCTCACATCATGGAAGTAATTGAACCAGCAACTTCCGATAAACCCCAAATGCCTGACATACCGTATGTTTGGACTCCTACTCATGTAGATATAATTGTTCAAGACCTTTACGGTGCACAGAATGATGTTATCACTGTTAAACGTTTGGAATTCTTTTTTCAATCAATTGATGCAAAATATATTAGTGAAGGCATAATCACAAAATTAGTCAATGCCGGATATAAATCTGTGAAAGATATATTATCAGCCGACAAAGATAAATTATCTGAAATTGATGGTATTGGTGATAAATTGGTAAATAAAATATTCGATAGTATTCACGAATCACTTAAAAATGTCGGACTAGCGCAGTTCATGGCAGCAACTCACATATTCGGTAGAGGTTTGGGTGAACGAAAAATTAAAGAAATATTAAAAACATATCCAAATATTATGAATGAAAAATGGGATAATAAAACATTTTTGAATAATATATTGAAGATTAATGGATTCAGTACAATCACAGCAACTAAATTTTGTGATAATTTTAAAGAATTTAAAGAATTTTTAAATGAACTGAACACCGTTGAAGGTGTTGATCTATCACACCTCACAAAAAAAGTAGAAATTAAAGCTGAAGATAAAAATGAAGACGAAAATGAAATGAATCTTTCAGGTAAATCGTTTGTATTCACGGGTTTTAGGGATAAAACACTTGAAGAAAAGATAGAAGAATTAGGTGGTAAAGTAAAAACATCCGTATCAAAAAATACCACAGCTGTTGTTAAACCTGATGATTCTGAAGAAAAATCATCAAAATTAGGTGATGCTGATACGTATAAAATCAAAATATTGACAAAATCAGAATTTATGGATCAATATAATTTATAAAATAAAATATAATTTATGATGATGACTTGACAATATATTCACTAACTTTGTTAACTAATTTATTGTGCATTTGTAATGGACCATAATGTGAACACGCTCTACATTTAATATACAATGTAGTTTTTTTATTACTTAGATCAGTTTCTGGATTTCTACATGTTGGACACAATATGAAATACTCAATAAATTCGAATATTGCATTTTGTAATTCATTTTGTTCAATACTTTTAAGTTCAACTCTATTTTCATCAAGATCAACATTCATCGGAGTACTAAATTTTTTTTTAAAATAATCAACCAAAATGAGTGGATCTCTATCAAGTGCTTTACAAACCTCTTTTATGTTTGTTATCACTGATTTGGTTTTTTGTTTAGTGATTTGTATTGGTGGCATTCTATATCGATATGTTGGATCGATGTTTTCTGTTAATCCGCGTACATTAATTGATTTCGACATTTCTAATCATACTCATATACCTATTCAATGATATATTTTTATTTATTATTTTACTTATAAATCATTTTATATATCAATTTTTTATATTTATTTATTTTTAAAATATTAAGATGATATACCATTGAGCAAATTTTCTACAATGGTAGGTACGGCTTCGATGTAGTAACCGCCTTCTTGTGTAATAAGTAGCTTGCTGGTATTTCGTCTTACACATGAACCTATATATTTACCAATTTCTATGTAATCATCCTCATGTAAGCTACAAGGGTTTACAACTTCAGGATCCTTATAATGTGTATCTGCACCGAATGCGAGAACAATAGCAGTTGGTCCGAAATCATTAATCAAGTCAATTGCATTTATAAGCAATTTCATATAGTCTTCTCTTGAGCAATGAGGTTCCATTGTCAAATTATATACATCATCTTTCCCATTTGATTCTGCATCTAAGTTTATCCCTCTATAATGTGGATAATCATAAATTGGATTCATGTGTATACTGACAGATCTTATTCGTTTATTTTCATTCTCATTATTATATTTTTTGACAATATCTTCTGTGCCATCTCCAGCATGAAAATCTATATCTAAAATACATACACGATTATATCTAGTCAAAAAAGTCATCGCCCCTACCATTGCATTGTTCACAAAACAATAGCCACCGTAAAATTTATTACCTGCATGATGACCGGGACTAGATGTAACTACATATCCGTAATTATAACCGAAACAATTTTCTGAATTCATTAATATTTTTGCCATATCGTGTGATGCAAATGCCGATTTAAAAATATTATCTTTACTATGTTCGAATATAGGTGTTATGTTATCTGTTGCATAAAAAGCAATATGTTTCCATAATGGCAATAATTCTTTTAGTTTTTTTTCATTTTGTTGATTTTTAACAAATACAGCACAAACTAATCCAATAATTTTATTATCAGAATCGGAACTAATTGTGTATGCAAAATCAGTATTGAATTCATCTTGTTCATAACTTTTGTATGAATTCATTAGAAAATTAATAAAATTATCATCGTGAACCTCTGTAACGATTTTCATAAATTCATTATTCGTTATGTGTTGATTAGTAAATTCAGGACACGATACGAGGCAATCGTTGTTCAAAACCAGACGTTCAACAATTACTCTTTGTCGTTCCTCGGGTTTGTTTTTTGAAGATCTCTTAAACTCTGCGCTTAAAGGACAATGTACGATTATCTTCACTTTCATATATCAACTAAATAGGTGTGGTTTATTGTTTGATAAATAAATTATCTAATAAAGCGAATAATAATTCAATATTTTATTAGATAAAAAAAACTGCACAGTAAACAACTGTGACAAAAAAACAAACTCCCTTGAAAAAGTACCAAACAAAAAAACTTGTTGACAGTTGGGAGACATTTTCAATCACAACGACATCATTCGAACCCCAACATGGAACAACATCTCCTTGATCGTATTCAAACTCCGTGATTTGTGTGTGCGGTCTGAACACGCTAATAAATGTTGTACTGTACTTATTTCCATTGATTTTTTCGGAGGAGGCTATAGTACATTGTCTCTCTCTTGTTGTGAGAGCATTGTTTAGCGAAATAGTCTTGAAAAAAGTTTGTGTATCGAGCACGATTGAAAAACCAAAATAAAAAAGTGCACTCGCTACCATAATATTCCGAAAAGAAGGTTTAATAATCATTGTTTTTGAAACAAATGGAATTACGAATTCAAATTCTGGAATCGATCCGAATTATGACATATAAACAAACGGTTTCCATTGGATTCAACAATTAGATACATTTATCAATTTTTTTTTCAAAACATTTATCTTGTTTGAATCAATTTAAATTTTTATACATAACGAAAATGTGGGAAATCAAACTTACAACTATATAACTAATCGATTGTATACTCAATGATTCTCTCTTTTTGATAATAACAGTTTCTGATTCGTTTGAAAAATCAGTAGACCAACAATCATAATCAATCATTTCAATATAATAAGGACTATCTGATACTGTCTGCATGTGCATATTGTTCTTATTGCCATGATAAAAATATACATTTTGGTATAAGTTTGTTATACCATTAAATGTACTATAAATCCTATCAACTTTAGTTATAAAACATCTTGAATATTGACCTTTTGATATATTAATGAGTCTTAGATCACTACCAACGGATGATAGTGTTATTGCAATTAATAATACTAAAAATCCAATAGACATCAATGTACTTGATTTCATTTTACTTTAAATTTATTTAATATTAAAGTTCGATATTTTAACATTATTGTAAACAACTATTTTTCAATTTTTAATGAATATTTAAATAAATAAAATTGGTTAAATCGTTGTATAATCTTGTTTATTCTTATTTTTATTTTTCCATACGAGCCAACATATGTATGTACCGAGACAAAGTCCAATACATATCGAAAAACATGTAGCTATTATAAAATTATTTTTATAATCACTAATCATTCTTTTTTCACACTCGTAGAGTCCAATGTAATTATTATCAATATACAGATCGGTATCATTATCGTAGCACATATATATTCCGTTTTTAATATAATCCAGTGAATTCAATACATAATAATGTGTCGGATTCGTTACAATAATTTTAAATACTGGAATTACAATAATTGTTATCGTACATATATTATTCAAAATAGAATCATTACAAAAACAGACAGAATTATTTATTGAATTATTCGCATACCAATATGATGCAGTTTTATAGCTACAAAATTCTTCATTGTATGTATTTGTTATATTATTATGTATGCATATAGGATTACTACACATAATATTACTTTTACATAAGTGTTGACCTGGTTCGTAACCATAATAATCAATGCAATTATTAACTGTTTCGTTAACATTATACGTTTTGCAATTCAAATCGTAATTATTCCAATTGGTTGTTGTGGTTACTACAGAACATTCCCACGGGTCCCCTTTAACAGGTGCAGGTAGTTCATTTTTTAATGATTTCCCCTTATTTTGTTCGTCTGCAGCTAGACAAGCTAGTAATATAACCGTGAGAGATAGGGCAATGATAACAAGGACCGAAATTATTGATTTAGTACCTCCCATAATAGGAGAGTTATTTAAAATAATATTTGCCCTGTGTCAATGATATAATTTGAATAAAAAATAATTAGGAAGATCAATGATAATAAATTATCAATTTTTTATTTTTGATAAACACTTATATTGTTTATAATGTTATAAAAATTGAGCATAATAATTTGTGACAATATCGTCTATATCGTCGTACGTATTATAAAATTTCTTATTCTCCATTTCAGTTTTCCTCTTACTGAATTTATCATAAACCATACTTCTCACACAATAATTCCTCATTTTATTATCCGATAAATCTAATACTTTGTTTGGTTCTATCATTTTTATTTTATTTGATTTTATCAATTCTACCATTTTATTTACGATATTATTTTCTGATTCAAAATTTTTCTCGATATTATTTAAAAATTTCATAAATCCACCCTCTTCATGAATAAGAGTTTTCATTATATCAATCATAATACAATTACTTGTAATCATTTGAATTCCAACAGATATTTTACCAGTAACAAAATTTATTACTGCTTGTATTTCATTAATCAATTCGTCAGGGTCATTTTTATGTATTATTGGTACAAATATTTCTTTCAAATATTGTTTATCATAATTCTTTGTATAATTTCTCCAAAAAATATTCTCATATATTTTGTAACATAACTCTTTTATTTGAATATTATCAATTGTAGATCCTGTCGCTAGTATTTGCCCAAATAATACATCATTATCAAAAGGTCTTGATATCATTATCCGATCATTATTTTCTAAAAGACCTCCTATCATTTTTTTGATCCCTTTATGATATTTTTTTTCTTGGGCTATTTCACAACATGTTCTGAATACACTTAAATATGTTTTTATCATCTTCAAATTTAACACTTCGTCCGGCATAAAAATATGTCTCGTCATTTCAGCCAGCATGTAAAACATGAAATTTAAATGACTATCTATATAGCCAAATGGATTATTGACAAGTACTATTCCCAATACATATTCAAGATGTATACGCGCTAATTTCCAATGATTTTTATTTATATACAACGGAATTACAGTGTTACCATCACCTATACCCACATTATTGCCCCCACCAATGACATCAACAACATTATCTACATTATCTATCAAATTTTTTTCGAAATTTATTAAAATACATTCAATGAAATCTTTTGTTGGTATAAATGTTGTAGTAAAACTTTCAATTGTCGGCTTTATTCCATTTGCTCCTATTTTACTCAGATCATTTGATTTTGTACGAATCATCAGACCCATAGACCCACCATTACTTAATTCCTCTTTCCAATTAGTCAATGTTAATGGTGATGCAAAAAAATCATCGATACTTGAATCAGTATTCGAATCAGTATTTTGATCATTATTATCATTATTATCATGATTATCATTATTATCATTATTATCATTATTTATTTCTGAGATTGATTTTAATACTTCATCGTAAATTTTGTTCAATTTAGTATCCACAACATTTTTGAATAATGTTATATTCGTTACAATGGTTTCATTGACTTTATCCATTACATCTTTGTTTACAATATGCAATTGCGACATCTCAGCAAATTTATTTAATATTTCGGAAAATCCACTTCGATCGTCACACGTATAAAAATTCTTATTTTTAATCATACTATTTGTCACATTATTTTGTATAATGCGTATCTTATCCGTAATATTTCTTGTTGTATTAAATTTTTTTATATGGTTCAATAAAGTATTTACATCTATGTTGTATTTTTTTCCAATTTCATTAATTTTATTATCATTTGGTTCGAATGATGCTCTTTTTGTTAATATTTCACAATATAATACAGCATCTGTCTTATCATTTGATTTATCTAAATTGTTAACATTACAATTCACAGTTTCCAATAAATTACTATCTTTATCTAAAATTTTAATTATAATTTCATTGGAGTCTTCAGACCTATTCTCATCTGTGACACACGATAAGAAATAAAATTTTTCAGGTACTCTTGAAAATTCTATACTGTTGCTTATTAAATACTCATTAATAATATTTGGTCCGTGTTCAATATTTACAATAAAATTAATTGGAACTAACTTGATAAAATGACTATAAATACTGTATTCAACAGAATAAACATCATCCCTATCAATTTGTATTTTTGTGATTGGTAATGGATTATTAATATATTGCGATGTATTAAAAAACCCGACAGTAGATTTTTCTAATATTTTTAGAATAACATCACTGTATATCTCATTATTTTGTATATATGAATAATTCGACAATAATATCGTATCATATAATTTAATTTCATTTGATTTTTTTGATTCATTAATTAAATTGTTACATAATGTCATCATTTCGATTAATCTTGTGTCTCTTTCTTGCCGATCAAATGCATTTACTATTTTAATTGAATCGATTACATTTTTTATTTTATCAGTGATATCTTGAGTATTATTGCTGATAATGGAAAAATTTATTATTTTTGGATACGATAAAAGTATGTTGATTTTTTTATAATTTTCTAACTGGTTAATTACATTTACTATATGTGGTAAATATTTTACAATATTTGAGGTTTTCCTATCGAATGAATAATTATGTAAACATATAAATAGACCTCTATCATCCAAGTTTGAGTCTAAATCATAATTATTTAAACTTGCCCGTAAATCTATTTTTATACCGTTTAATATGAACCCGTCTTTACTGTACAACTCTGTCATCATCATTAAAAATTATTAAAATTTTCTTAAAAATTACTAAGAGACAACTAAAAATACTATTGATACTTAAATTATTTTATCACTTATTGGGTTATAATATTATTGTTCAATTTTTATGCATCATAAAAATTAATAAAATAAATAAAATAGTGTAGTTATCATGATTTTAATATCCACAATAATAACTTTCATGTTTGGTATCATACATATCTTCAATGTCACCTTCGTCACCAGAAGAATAATATCTACTCCGAAACTGTTGTCTTTTTTCAAATGGAATTGATCTGTACAAGTCATTCTGTTTTTCAGAATATAGATCTTGTTCATATGATTGATACAAATCTTCTTTTTGATTTCCTAGATAATCGTATGGTGGTGGTGCCGAATCATCTCCCATTATTGTTTCGAATTGATCTTGATTGTTGTGGTCTAATTGTGATTTATCATCATTATTTTGATCATTATTTTGATCATTATTTTGATTATTTTGATTTTGATCATTATTTTGATTTTGATCATTATTTTGATTTTGATCTGTATCTACATCTGCATTTGCATTTGCATTTGCATCTGCATCTGAATCTGAATCTGTATCTGCATCTGAATCTGTATATGCCTCCATTTCATCGTCAGATTCTTCAACGACATAATCTTTTGAAGAGATAGCTCTATTCAGACAAATAATTGATCTATTATGCATTTTACGTACTTCTTCATCATCAGATAACACGACCATTTTTCCTCCATCTTCGATATCACTATCGAATAAATCTATAACGCTCTTATCATCTTCTGAATCTTCATAACTTTCTTGATGACTTACCCTGTTTCCACTCGTACTATGAGGATTATCATCACCAAACAAATATGCGACTGCATTCGTTCTTTCATCATCAGAATCATATCCGTTCTGATGTCTAATTGATGGTGGTGGAGGTGGTAATGATCTCGAATTTGTTTGCGACTGTGATTGTGATTGTGATTGTGATTGTGATTGTGATTGTGATGTTTGAACTGATGGATTTTTATCAACCGATGCTATTGTATCTATTAGAACTTCTGGATCACCCTTGATTCTATAAAATGCCTCAAACACTTTTGTTAGTAATTTATATTCATCTGTATCTTTTTTATCTGCTTTTCCGTTTGTTAGACGAGCTCTCAACTGTACAATTTCTCGCACATAATTTAGAAGATCCGGATATGATTGTTGTGATTGTTGCGATTGTTGTGATTGTTGTGATTGTTGTGATGTACTCGATACATTAGTCACATTCGGTTGATTTTCGGGCATATCAATATCAATATTAATATTAATTAACTAATAGTATTACAAACGAATAAATATGCAAATATCTTATTTAGATTTTAATATTATCAATTTTTTATCATATTTCATCGAAATCTTTGTATCTAAATTTTTTGCTCTTGTATAATTAAAAACCATAGAACTCCCTGAAGTGTTCAAATTATATAAATTATCTAAATTGTCATATTTTTCTGAGTCGATATAATCAGTTGGAGTTAAATTAACTAAATCGTTTGAATTGGTAAAATTAGATGTATTTATTTCATTAATTATAGTATCATCTTCAATTTCTTTACACAGGAATTTTTTATCAGATAAATTTTTAATCGACCTTTTCATTTCAGGTTCATCATCTTCATTCGTGGTAAGTAAATTAATTCTAAACATATTTTTAATTAATACATCTAATTATAAACATTTATATTTTGTATAAAAAAAAATCAAATTTTTATCTCATTTGATATCAGTTATTTTTTACTGTCAACCTTTTTGACAATTTTTTTAACTACTTTTTTGTTTGATGTTTCTGTTTCTTGATTAGAATCAACTACCGGAACTTCTTGTTGGGTTGAGACCTCAACTTTAGTTGGTTCGACTGATTCTGTCTTTTTACTGACAACTTTTTTAACGGTTTTCACAACAGGTTTCGCTTCTTCAACTTCAACTTTAGCCTCGGATTTAGCCTCGGATTTAGCCTCGGATTTAGCTTCTGGTTTTGTTTCAGCTTCTGATTGTTGCACTGATGCTTTTTTGATAGGTACCTTAACAATTGTTTTTTTGACAGTTTTTACTTCTTTTACAGGTTCTGGTTCTTGTTCGTCTGTTGCAACTTCTACATCACCAGTCAGATCCACTTCATCATCATCATTCTCAACGGCATTTCTCTTATTTATTTCTTCTTGTAATTTAATGTCTCCTGTTAGATTCATTGATTCTTTTGCACCACGTAATTGATGAAATTTATTTTGGGTTGATGCTAGTTTATTAACGACTGTTTGTCTGTGTGCATCGAGTTCGGAAATTAAATCGGCAGTTCTAATGAATACATCATATACTTTCTCGAAATGATATTTGCATTTATCTAATGTCAAATCTTCAACATTGAATGGTTCAAAACCAAGATTCAACAGTTCCACAAAATTATTTTTGTTTTGTGCAACCTGACCATTTTGAACATTTTGAACATTTTGAACTGGTTGGCTGTTATTTTCATTGACGTTTTCATCATTAACAACAGTGTTTTCTTGTTTGTTCAGATTTTTTTTAACTGCAACTTTTGGAGCCATCTATTAATTTGTTGGTTTATTAGTATTTGTATATGTTTATATGTTTATATGTTTTTATATCAAGGTATTTATGCATATCATTTTAAATTCAACTTTTTTAAAATGTATACAAATATATATACATAATTATATACGACAAATACAAATAATTATAAAATGATGGAGTATAAATATCCGCCAATATATAAATATATAGCAACTTTTGTTATAATTTTCTTATTTTTACAATTCTATAAACAAATACCATGTGATACATTTTTGTTGTTTACTTTATTGATTACTCTATTATTTATAGCATTAGATTATATGATGATATACGATTCACCTCCTTTACTCGATATGAATATGGATCCTAAAAAAGATGATGATAATAGTTCAGATATTGTTTCCAATATAAATGACGAAAATAGATATAATTACAAAAAGTATGATAGAAAAAATTATGGAACTTATATCGACACAATTATTGGAAGAAATAATTCAAATAAGATGAATAATTACAGAAAACGTCAATCAGTAGATGAAACAGCGGAGTAGTTATTACGAGTCAATACTTATAATAATTATTTTGCAAAAATATGAACCTATTTTTATAAAAATAGTGTACATAAAACGCCAATTGTACCAGCCACAACAAATAGATGAAACGTCTCATGATTGCTCCATATGTGATGCGGTTTGTAATTATCATCCAAAGAATAACAATAATATAATTGTCCTATGATATATATTCCTAATATTATGGCTTGCATTACAAACGAATAGTAATTTTTATGAATAACTGCATCTATAATAACAATCGTTGTACATAAAGCCATAGATGTTACATAATGTAATATATGTTTTCTTGATACGAAGTAATCATGATTTGTATCTTTGTAACATGATAAACACCTTTTAACATCAAGTAAATAATTTGCTATATAGATTCCAACAGTTATATAACAATAAATGTTATTTGTAACTAAACCAACACATGCAGCGAATATATGATGATGAATTGCCATATGGTCAGCTATTCTAGTCAATAATTCATATTTATATCGTAATCTAACGCAATGGTATATGGTACTACATATATAACTCGATAATATCATCATATATGCAGCAAATTTAAGTATTGTGGTCATGTAATATACGTACGGGATAAAATATAGCATTGCGACTGTGAAAAGACAATGTAAAATACCTCTTAATAACGGCGTGTCTGATCCCTCAATGTATTTAGATCTATAGAATTTATCCATTCTTTACTATAATAAATATAAATATTTTAAATAATTACAATAAAACGGCTACAATTAATATAAAATTAATTTGGGTCTGTATCCTGTCACATACCCTCTCCAATCTATATCATCAATCGTTCCTTCCAATGAGTGACAAATATCGATCTGTTTATCCCACGGTAGGTTCGCATTCATTGGTATTTTTTCTATATTAAATTTATTTTCTCCTATGCGTTGTTCTTCCGATTTGAGTCTATCCATTTTTCTTTTTTTATATTGAACATAAAAATCATCAATATATTTAGTTGGCACACGATTAATTAACGCGTTTATTACACCATTTTCGATTCCCTTTGAATTTATATTTGGAATAGGATTAGGAATTGTTCCTATTATTGGTATTGTTGAAAGTTTCCTTATGTTTTTATTAGGCAATGGTAAAACCTCCACTAATGTTTTTGGTGTTTCTATTTGGTCATCAAAATAATCTGTACTTGCACTTGTATTGACATTACTTGTACCATAAGTAACTATTGTATACATACATAGACCAATTATTACTATTATACATAAAAATATCATCACATATACAATTGCTGACTCAAATTCAATGAAACCATTATTATAATACGGATTAAAAAATCGTGGATCATTCAAATCATTTATATTATTCGTCATATTGTTTACTATATAATTATACATACATATTTTTCCATGCATCTGATTCCTTTATTGTTTTTCTGTATTTAACGAATTCATTGAATCCTATTACAACATCACTGATGGTAAGTTTTTTTCTATTTCTAGGATGAAGACCAAACACACGTCTAGAATGTGTAAACTTGCATAATGTAAATAAATTTTCTATATCTCCTCCAAAATGCGGTAAATCATCCTTTTTATCTTTAAAGAAGTTAACCAAAAAGTTTTTGTCTCTTTTGTATTCCTCTAATTTGTATTCTTCCTCCTTAAAATTAATTGGTATTTTTTCATTTGATTCTATCGGATCAATAATTAATTTCCATCCATTATCTCTTACCTTTTTAACGAATATTTCACTCAATTCGTCAGATGTATATCCATTTATGCTGTATTTGAACGGAAATCTTCTTTTAAGACCTGGATTATACGAAAAAAAAACTTTTTTCTAATTCTTCTTCATATCCTGCAATTATAACTATTAATTTCTTCTTCTTCTCAGTTAAATTTTGATTTAATGTATCGATACATTCCTTTGAATATGAATCTCTTTTATCATCGGCTCCTAAACTATAAGCTTCGTCAATAAATAAAATTCCACCATCTGCTTCGTCAATGACTCTTTGTGTTTTGTGTGCTGTATGACCTAAATATTCACCGATCAAATCTGTTCTTTTAACAAGAGTAAATTTATTTGTTGGTATGACCCCAAGTGCACAATATATCTCTCCTAAAATTTTACCGCACTCGGTTTTACCTACACCCGGTGGTCCTGTTATTACTGTATGAAGCATGTTATCATTTCTCTTCTCAAAATTCTGCAAATAATATATTATCATATTCAATACTGAATCTTTTATTTCTGTCAATCCAATAAGTTGTTTAAGTTTATTTAATGGATCAACCAATCTATTCAATGTATCCACATTTATTGGATATTTTTTTTTCTCTTCTTCTGTTTTTTCATTTAGTTTTTTTCCGAGTTCTATAAGATCATCGATTTTATTAATCGGTGTTGCAAACTCTACATATGTTTCAATCGATTCATCATCAAAAGATAAATCATCAATCTCCTCATGATTGGGGTCAAATGATTCATTTAATGTATTGGTTTCTGATGATTTTAATATATTTGCTTTCGTTTTGGCTTCCTTCATTTGACTTCCTAAAAGAATCATTCCCAACATTGCCGCAAAAGGATCAATTTCATTTTTATTCCTATTTTCAGATTTACTTTCAGTGCTTTTATTATCTTTCGAACTATTTTGGCTATTTGTATCTGTCACATCAATAATAATAAAACTATCCTGTGGTTTTTTATTGGTTATTTTATTTATTTTATTTGTTTTATTTATTTTATTGGTTTTATGTGTCTTGACTCCCTTACTTATTTTTTTATTTTTTTCCTCAAAAAGATCACCATCTATAAAAATTTCATCAAATACATTATTGTACACTTTGGTATCTTCTCTTGTATTGGATTCATTTTTTTTATTTTGATTTTTATTTTGATTTTGATTTTTATTATTGTAATTTTTATTCCGATATAATTTTTGTTTTAAGGATTCAATTTGAAATTCCAATTTTATATTTTTCATTTCCAATAATTCTATTTTAGATCTGAGTTCATTAAATTCATGATGACTTGGGTATCCACAATATAAATTATACGGATTATATAGATTATATGGATTGTATAAATTATGCGGATTATACGGATTATACGGATTATATGGTTGATAATATGGATTTTGATTAGGATAAATATTTTCATTCACATTACCATTGTTACCATTGTTGCCATTGTTAACATTGTTACCGTTGCTGTTGTCATAACTATTGTTCTTGTCACCATCTGAGAAATTTTTATCATGATTCATTTTCTAAAAATTATCCTCTTTAAATTAGTGTTATAAAATAATCTTTTATTACTACCGGACAAATTTATGTCAATACGTTTAATTTACTCAATTAATTATATGGAGTCAACTTATATAAAGGTTTTATAATATAATCATTATATTATAATAAATAATGACAAAAAAACTATATATTGTCAATGAATATGATCAGGGAGTGTATAGCACACAAGACTATGAGTTTGCACTACATGAAATGTTATCAATTATTTTAACAAGATGTAAACATAATATATTTTCTTTCGATGATGTTTTTATAGAAGAAACATTCGTTGATAGTAATCATGGTAGCAACAATAAAAAACGATTTAACTACATTACTAATACGTTTTATTTTGATGTATCATTACTATGCATTTGCGATAAAAATAAAAAAAAAATATATACAAATGATCCAGTGTGTACCGAATTATTACTTCATCTCGGTCATCTTGTGAAAGAATCAAATCTGACAACATTTATTCCCACACAATCGACACAATCGACACAATCAACACAATCAACACAATCAACACAATCAATACAATCAACACAATCAACACAATCAATACAATCAACACAATCAACACAATCAATACATCAAGTGACAAGTAATACTTCCTCTAAACCTACATCTAATAAAGATAAATTACAAACTATATTGACTGATTCTGCTGAAATAATAGATAAAACATCAGAAACACTGACGGCTATCCAAACAGAGCCATTAATTCCAAAAAAGAAAGTCGGTGGAATCAAGATAAAAGACACTGATAATGATACCGAAGATGTTGAGATGTTATTTATTTCTGATGATGAATACAATGAATCTGATAATGAAAGTAATCAGGAGGATAATGAAAATGATGACGATAATAAAATTAAATTAATAATGGACCAGATAGAAAAACTTAAGAAATTAAAAGAGGTATCAGAGGAAAAACTCAATCAAATCAAAACCAGTCATGAAGAGGAAACAGCTAATTATATGGATTTTGCATGCGATGTTAATTATGAGAAAAAAAAATTATATATAGAAAGAGAAAAAGAAATACAAAGACGTAAAAAATTTTTAGCTAATAGAAAAACTTACGAAAAAATTAAAAGGGATATAGAAAGTGAAAAACAAACAGAAGAGAAAATTTCTGAACTATTTGAAAATGAATATGCTGTTTTTAAATTTATGGAAAATAAAAATTTGTTGAAATCGATAAAATTACCTGAAGATTACAAAGATGAATATTATGACGAAGATGATGAATACTATGATGAGGATGGTAATTTTATTGATAAAACAGAAAGAATGGATGATGAATATTTCACATATATAGAACTAATGAGAACATTTAATGAGGATACAAATGATATATACAATAGACAAAATAAATCACAATATATACCCCACAACTACCATTATCTAAGTGATGAGGAAAAAGAAAAATATAAAGACATAAACCAAAGTGACGTACTTAATGAGTTCGTTTCCAATCATACAAAAACCTCAAAAAAATTAGATCAAAAACCATTAAAAGACATTCTTACTGAATTAGATAATGATGAAAAACCAAACGATAAATCTAACAAAAATAATACTTATTCTAATCCGCAATTGAAAGATGCATTAGAATCATACAATGGAACATTCAGTGATAACGAAACAAGTGATATTAGTAACGATGAAAATAGAGACATCGATTATAATGATCGTGATAATGATTATGATAATGATAATGATAATGATAATAATAACGACGATGACGGCGATGATTATAATTTACGATTACAAGAGACTATAGCAAAAGCTAGAAATTTATTTAATTAATTAGTTGGCTTAAAATTTTTATTTAATTTATTAGATTTAAATTTAATTGTTTTGTTCGTTTTATTTTGTTTATTAAATTTATTTGAATTATTTGAATTGTTTGAATTGTTTGAATTATTTGAATTGTTTGAATTGTTTGAATTATTTGAATTATTTGAATTGTTTGAATTATTTGAATTATTTGAATTGTTTGAATTATTTGAATTATTTGAATTATGTAAATTTTTTACATTTTTTGAATTATGTTTAGAATTATTTTTTAAAATTTGAGATCGTTCAATATGTAGGTTATTTAATAATTTTATATCACCCACACAGTGTCTATATTTTAAATTAGATAATTCCTCTGTCATATGTTTTACAACGAATGAAATTGTTGTGATACATTTATATATTTCTGTAACATTTAATTTGTGCAACATATTTGCTTCATATATTTTATTTACATAGCATATTACACTTACAATATCAGCGTGAACAACATTGTGGACAAAATGTTGTGCATAGCAACCATTTGATTTTTCTTTATAGTTAAATTCGCATTCATAATTAAATTCACAAAATTTATACGATGATCTAGGGATATGACCTTTTTCTATATCTATGAACGACTCCTTGTGTAACTCAATTGGCAAAGATAATTTATTTGCAAGGTATGAAGAGGCATTCGCTAACCATTCAAACTTTGGCATATGTAATTTAAAATCAATATCTGTTAACTTTTGATTATTTAATATCCCGTCAGTTCCTTTTTCTGAGGCGAAAGTTATTTGTTTTTCTGATTTTTCCTGTAAATCAATAAATTGTTTAATATATTTTTTAAGATTAGACGCAATATATGTTTCAAATTCTAATAATGTTATATCATCAACCGAACAGGGGTTTTTTGTCAATATGTCCGCTATACTATATTGATACCCAATCTCCTTATTTTTTGTTTTCATCATATCGTCTTCGTTCATGCTACTTATAAGCAACTTATTTTCTATATTACATTCGCAATCAACAATTTCTGACCATGATGAAAATCCTTCTACTGAAAACCCATCACATGTTTCGTTTAATTCTTTTGAATTGATTGATTCACTCGATTCATTTGATTCACTCGAGTCATTCATCCCGTCCAAATTATTTAATTGACTAATTAATTTAGATGAATTATCACTGTTAGTACCATCATCAACATATATGTCATCAATATTAATATCTATTTTTATATTATTTGAATTACTCAGATCGTATATAGATGATTTATATGTTGATGTATTATTTCTTATATCTACATTCATAATAGCACCTAATTATAATTTAGATAATTTAGTTATTTAGTTATTTATAACTTTATATATATATATTTACTATAATTCAACTTTTTTGATGTCTAACAAAAAACAATTACTGGACGTATTATTGAAGAATTACAAACCAAAAAAATTAAATGATATTGTTGTTGATAAAATGAAGATTAAATGGGTGGATGATTTAAATGGATTTAGTTATATACCCGATCCCGATGTTATCACAATAAATAATATAATTAGATATTTTACACTCGATCTCAAAAAAATATCAGATATATATTATGTTTCAGATATCGAATTTAATATGAATAAATCGATCAAATATATCAAGTTGACACATCAAACAATGAGAACAACATTTATGATGGCACCTGAGAAATATTATATTTTTCGATATAAAAAAAACCATAATGAACCAAAAAAATGAAATTTTTAATATTAAAAATTATATCATTACAATATATATACAGACATATCATATTCAATAAACCCCGTACAAATTCGTATAAGTTATGGCCGATAAAAATGCAAAATTTGTTAAAAAAATAGGTTCGGATGGTTACGTTCGTCCTGCTCAAACTGCTACAGAAAAATTAACTCCCGAAGAAATAGAAGCTAAACTCGAGGATTACGCACAAGTGACAGACTTAGCAAAAGTTCCACTTGGCGTTCATTTACGTTATTTTGTTCTCCAGGATGGTGAAAGAAAATTCCGTCCTGGAGGTATTTTACATAAAAATGACGGATTACCATTATATGTATACTTATCAAATGGCACGGCCTCATGGTCTGTCCAAGTTCAGGATACAATATTTTTCAGAAAAATGACAATCAAAGAAATGAAGGAAGATTACGCCAAAAAAATAGATGAATTACAGAAAAAAAATAATAAACTAGTAGAGGAAAATAAAAAATTATTAGAAGAAAACAAACAAATAATGAAATTTATCAAACAAAGTCAAACACAAAAAAAGAAAATAGCAATTGACAATTAAAAATTATTAAAATTTAGTTATTAAAAATTATTAAAATTTATTTATTAAAATTTATTTATTAAAATCATATAAACGTTTTTTACTACTATCATAATTATAATAATAATTATGGGTGACTCATATTCTTATGATACTGCAGCAGATTATGATTGGACTGGTGAAATTCTAAATGAAAAATATATCATGTTGAAGCGTATTGGTGCCGGATCATTTGCGGCTGTGTGGTTATGTACCGATATATCTAAAAAAAAATTTTATGCAATGAAAATTAGTAATCCGGACGACTATTATGATGCAGAAAGTGAATTGACAATTATGAAACACTATAACAAAAAAAAAAATCAACATCTTATTGATTTAATTGATCATTTTGAATTCACAAATGATGATAATGATATTCAAATATGTATCGTAATGCCTTTAATGACATGTTCCGCTTATGATCTAATTAAAATATATAGAGGAACTGGAAGTATGATGCCAGTCGATGTAATAAGGACAATTATGTACTCAACGATAGTTTCGTTAGATACGTTAAATTCAATGGGTTATTTGCATACTGATATAAAATCTGATAATATTTTAGTTTCCTATGTGGATGAGACCAATATTTCAGAAGTTAGTAACTTGTGTAATTTCATAAATAAAAAAAATGTAACTGATTTAATTGGTAAAAAAAGTAAGTATTTGATCATAGAAAATAAAAAAAATAAAAAAAAGAATGTGGAAAAAGAAGAATTAAATCAGATTTCTACCAGGCTTGTCATTGATGAGTTATTAAATGAATTTTATAAAAATAATAATTCTACATTAAATAAAATTTCAGATAGTAAGATAACTGATTTTAATTCAGACAATGATAATGATTCAGACAATGATTCTGACAATATTTCTATCGATTCAACATATGAGTCCAGATATAAAACGCGATTTACGGTTCCGAGACATTTTTTAGAATCAGATAATGAAATCGACGATAAAGTAAACATGATTAAAAAAAGTAATTTAAGTGCCGAAACTTTGCCTAAAATTAATACAAAGACTTTCATTGCTAAACTAGGAGATTTTGGAACATGTATTAAAATAAATAAACATAAACATAATGAAATTCAAACGAGATATTATCGTGCACCGGAAGTCATATTGGGACTCAAATATGATGAAAAATGTGATGTATGGTCATTGGGTTGCACTTTATATGAATTAATTACAGGTAACTTTTTATTTGATCCCAATGAAACAGAATTAATAAGCTGTGATAGATTCCATATATATGATTTAACACAACAACTCGGTCCACTACCTGCATCAATGACTGATATAAGCCCGAGGAGAGATATATTTTATAAAAAAAATGGTTTGATTCGAGGAATCAATATTCAAACAGATTCTAATAATAATAAAAGAAAATCTATAAAAGAAGAATTAATGGTTGCATTTATTAATTCTAAACTATCCGAATCAGAAATAACTGATTTAATTGATTTAACAATTAGTATGCTAAATTATAATCCCACACAACGGCCATCGTTGAAAGAGTTATTAAAGAGTAATTTTTTTTCTAATGATTTATATAAACAAAATGATGAGTGTGTTAGTGCTGTATTTGGCAAAATTGATGATGAATTAAAATGTATTTACAATCCAGACAATGCATCTGGAATAAAATCTGGATCCGAATTAAAATCTGGATCTAAATTAAAGTCAATGGAAAATATATCTAATCTAAATAAGTCAAGTAAGTCAAGTAAGAAGTTTAAGCATAATAAATCCAGTAAAATTACCATATCCACATAGTAATTTTATTTAGGAATGAATTGCATAGAAATATTTTAATGACTAATAATTTTTAAAGTACATAAGTTTTGAAGGAAGATAGAAGGGATTGTTATTGACTCACAATAACTCTAACTCTAAATCTAATCGACCTACAATGACTGTTGCTGTTATACAATAATTTAACAATCTTAATGAGGTGTTGTTAATCCACCACTAGAATATTCTCCACTAAATGATCGCCCACACATCTCCCCTTGACAATTTCCCGAAGATCCTGTTACCACACAGGCACCTGAATATGGTTGATTGAGTATTAGTGGAGCTTTCCCCCCTGATGATAATGCGCGTAGAGCAGAATATGCTGCTTCTAATGATTTTTTTCCCTCTCTCGTGTTTGGATTACTAGTCAAATCATATCCATATGGACTTTTATATGGTTGAGATTGAGTAATTTTATTGGCTGCGCTAATATTTTGATACTTAGCGGGTATACTCCCATTACCTTCCCATGCTGGTTTTTTATTCAAAACGTGAGTATTTTTATTATTATTATTGTTGTATTCGGGCATATTTATTATTATAAATACATATAACGATTATGAGGTTAATATACATATATATATTCAATTTTTTAGATTATAATATGCAATGATTTTTTTTATGAAATATTATGTTCCCATATAATATATCAAATTTTTGAATAATTATAATTAGATATTTAAATGACATATAAAAAAAAACCATTTTTTGTAGGTAAAAATGTTATATTAATCGAATCAAAAAATCCATGGTTTTCACAATATTCTGATACCAATATTTGTGATACTGATAGTACAATTAGCTCGATCAGTTCGATCAGTTCGATCAGTTCGATCACTTCAATGAAATCTATTAATTCTACAAATACTAATAATACTAATAATACTAATAATACTAATAATACTAATAATACTAATAATACTAATAATACTAACAATTCAAACAATTCAAATAATTCAATTGATACTAATAATGCAAATGATGCAAATAATGCAAATAATGCAAATAATGCAAATAATCCAAGTAATTTAAATAATATAGATGATTCGAATGACACAAATGATACAAATAATACAAATAATACACGCAATACAAATGATGTGAGTAATATAAATAACATAAATATAGATAAGATAAATACAAAACAATTTAAATCTAACAATAATGATACTTTGAAAACAAAAAGTAATTATATATACGGAGTTGGTGACTTATTTAATAATCATTTATGTTGGATTTTGATAATATTAGTTATTATTATTATTTTCCTGGCAAGATAAATTATTATTCAGCAATACGATATCGATTTTTTGGGGTTATTTCTTGTTTATTCGATTCATATATTGTCGTACCATGAATTACATAAGATGGATAGGAATCTATAAACCGCCTATTATATAAATAAGCTAATGGATCGAGTATGTAATAAAATGATTCAAATGGATTATCAATTCTCATTATACGTTTCATTTTTTTATTTAATAGATCAATCAAATAGCATCTATTTTCTATCATCCAAATATAAAAATCAGCTATATTATCATTTCCAACAGCTGTTGACAATTCTGTATAAATCTTATCATAAATCTGATATATTTCATCCAGATCACTTTTAACCAAAATTTTATTGACATTTATTGTCCTCAATTTGTCTAACATATAATATGAAAATTTTGGTTGTAATTCCATTCGCGAAATAGTTTCATATCTTTTATTTTTTGATTTCAAGTAATTATAAAAGTCTACACAAAATGTTCCTCCACCTATTGTGTTGGAATTTATTGAAGAAATTACCTTGTTAGTATTGGGATCTATTATTTCTGTATCAGGTTCAGTTTCAGTTATTTCTTCGACTACACTAATATTTGTTCCCTTGTCAGCTTCAATACTTGCCAATGTTTTATTATTTATAAATCCCCTCTGTATTTTATCATTATTATTGTCGTAGGTGTCAATCATGAAAGGATTTATAATTCTATTTTGAGAATTTTTTGATGTAAAATCATCTTGGGTATTATACGATCTATTTAAATTATTATTAATATTATTCTTGAAAATGTCGCATGCTTTAAATTCAGCCCATAAAATTATTCTGTCAATATTGAAATAATATGCAACTGAAGATATAAACTTGATAAATTGCTCGTCAGAAAATATCTTTTCTTTATTTAATGTGCTGTATTTAACATAATAGTTAACGTGCATGTATTTACCTCCAGAATTTTGTAATTCTCCCATTTCAAGCATAAATAAAATATAATTATCGTACAACGTATACATAAGAAAACCGTTCTGATTCGACATTGCGAAAAAATTTTTGTATGCACCGGTACTATCATATCTTTCTGTTAAAATAGTAAATGTTTTATCACCTACTTTTGCGTTAAATTGATATAATTCATCGACATATTTACTTACAAAATATCTTATTTTTTCTTCGAGCGAAATAGTCTCTATATCACCTACTTTCAAAAAATCGACATTGTCCTGTTTTATAGGCATTGGCAATTTTTCATTGAATTTAATGTCTTTTTTACCGATGTAGGTAAATTCGTATCTTGTTTTAACTTGTGTTGCAAACTCCTTATCAGAATTATAATAGGCACATTTAGAATCTCTTTTATCTAATCTCAATTGTGATAACGGAGATAATATTATTTCTTGTTCATCTGGAAAATGTGATAGTGTTTCTACACACAATGCAACACCAATAACATTTTTGGGAATTTTTATTTTAATCAATATAAACCCAAATTTATATGTATCCGATCTATAAAATGGGTCTCTCGTTGTACTTACAAACCCTTGTTCTGTGTATATGTCACCAATTTCTGTTTGTCTTAAATGATTGTCGCTACTTATAAATCTATACAAAATATAATCCTTGTCAAAAGCGGGGGCGTTATTAATCAATTTCCACATCGGTGTAATTAACGATTCCAAATATGTATTTCTTGTGTCGTTTCGTCCTAAGCCTCTCAAATACTGATTCATAAAATAACTACCCTGTAATGTGTAATATTGTATCAATCCCACTTTATCTTCTTTAATCATATGATTTTGATGTTTTAATAACATTTCAGCAGAAATATCATTTTGTGTAACTAAATCGCATAATTCATCTATATTATCATCTATTTTATCATCTATTTTATCATCTATTTTTTTTTCAGACAAAGTCGCACATTTTGAATTATCCGGTTTATTAATTAATCCCATATTTAATGCAATGTTAATTACATCGCTTCTTGTGTAGTACGGTTTGAGATGTAAAAAATGTGGTAAAAATGATGGTCTACGACACACAGAAATATTTTTTCCAACTTCATCAGAATATAAATAATATGTCGTCATATATGTTTTATATAATTCGTCTAAATCGAATGATTTTAAAAATTTAATCATAAGCGATAATTTTTTATTTTTTCGTTTTTGTAATGGATCGTTGGTGTGTATATTTTTATTTTCTTGTTGTTTTTTTAATAATTTGTTGAACAATTCCGTTGTTGGAAACCTGTAATACTGATAAACAACTCTGTCATACACATTGTCACGGCCTATTAAATATATATTCTCGCTGTAGACATCGTACAATGGTATTTTCGTATTATTTTTAGATAAATTTTTTTTAATTAATCTTATTCCCTTTTTAATTCCATATGTTTCGAAATATTTTTTAATTTTGTCATTTGTATTTTCTGATGTTATATTTGTTTCTATTTCTTCCTGTGTTGGAATTTTAGCCTCTAAATAATATAATTTCTCAATGGCATCCTCTGCCTCCTCAATTATTAATTTTTTTTTATTTATATCATACAATATAATCATAATATATTAAGTCAATAATATATTATAAATAAAGAAAAAATATTATTGCCAATTTTGACTTGGAACTTTTTGTGCACTAATACCCATCATAACTCCTGTTTGTGATTGCCACGATGGATTACGTCTATGAGACTGTCTGAACTGTTGTGGTTGTGGTTGTGGTTGTGGTTGTGGTTGTTGTTGTGATTGTGGATACATCGGCAATTGCTGTGGAGATGTGTTCATGAATGGGTTTGCCCACTGTACGGAACCTCCAGATGTGATGTATGTCGTTGACTGACCAGAAATTTTTTTTCCCATTGTTTCTGCTGAACTATGTGATGCAGAATCGAAAACAGTTCTTTTTTCACGTTCTGTTGATGTTACACGACCTTCGGTATCGTAAAAGGTTCTGTCTTTTTCAATAAATTCTCTGTGCGTGTTTTTGTCAGTCTGATTCAGTTGTCCATATTGATCGTATTGACCATGTTGGACGACATGTTGTTCATCGTGGCCGATTTGGCCGATTTGGCCGATTTGACCGTTTTGACCGTTTTGACCGTTTTGACCATAGGGCATCATCCACTGACTCATTTATATTAGATATGTTGTTGGTTGTGCAATACCAAGAATAATAATTATCAGCAAAATAAAACATCTTCAATCGGTTGGATTTATCAATTTTTTTATATGTTGAGTTTGTTTGTATTCAACCCATAACAATAAAATAGACCGTTGATATGTTTATTAAATTTTATACACAGTACTGCTGTATCAATAAATGAAAAATTAATTAATCCTTCCGACTCTTCATGAATATCATTAGAATTACTTAATGGAATACAATATGTTCCTTGTATTAAATTATATTTGTTTCTATAATACTCTAGTTCATATCCTTCCATCAATAGATGATCGAATCCATTAAACTGTAATGTAATATTTCTAATCAATTCAACATCAGTTATTTTATTATTATCAACATCCGTAAAATGAAAATATATTAATCGCATCGGATGATTGAAATTCAATTTATATTTGGCTACAAGTACTTGCAATGCTTGATTATGAATCGATTCTTCACCAGTAAATTGTGTCTCATTGAATATTACATTTAATGGATCAAACACATTGGGTAGTTTTGAAAGTCTCTTCGATTCTGGAATTTGATGATAAATATGAGCATTTTTAACGCTGGAATCGTAAACAGTATAATAATTAATTTTAAGTGTTATTTCAGTTATATTATCAAATAATTCTTCATTGAATTGATAATTAAATCTAACGTTCTTAAATGGATCTCTATATAATGGAAATACATGTTTATCAACTAATAAATCAAACGGCAATGGAATAACTAGACAAGAACCATTATGTGTATTTGTCCAAACTGCACTTAGTTTATACAGTTTTAATAAATCACAGATTTGTGATCCATATATTTTATCTATCTGAACTCCACCATATTCAAACTCAATATAATCAAGTAACGATTTCATTATAGACACAACAGTTATTTCCGGATCTACAAGCGTAGAAAAATGGATTTGTAACAATGGATCACCGCATAAATCGCCGCTTTTAAATATATCAATAGTGGATTTTTTATTGGAATTGGTTGAAAAATTTTCATGTGATTTAACAAAATATTTATATTTAGGATTTTTCAAATAATAATCGCGTAAACTTGCGCATGAAATATTATTGTCATCATCATTCATATTATTAAAAATATCGTCCATACCACCCATACCACCCATACCACCTATACCACCCATATTGATCAAATTATTTGGATCAATAATTTGATCAATATTCTGATTTAATAGATTCATATTGTTCGGAAAATTTTGTATGTTCGGTACGTTTGTTATATTTGATCCATCTATTTTTTTGACTTTACCTGTAAGCGTTACTGAGTAAATCATAATTTTATTTTTATTGTTGTTATTATTATTATATAATGTTTCTGTATATAATAAAATCAGTTAATTTGGCGCATGATTACAATAAAGAAAAAATTATTTTTTTGTTGTCGAACCAAATAGTCTTTTTACTATTGATTCAAATGGAAATTGATATGAGTTTGAGTTTGTATTTGTGTTTGTTGAAGTCAAATTTGTATTCAAAACGGCAGCTACATGGCGTTTATCAATTTCCTTTTGATTTTCATCATCCTCATTGTAAATGTATTGACCATTTTGATCATACGGTCTCGATCCCCAATAAAAGGGGGTACCATCTTCCCCAATAAAAAGAGGTTTGCTCATGTTAATAAATGATTTTTTTAAAACTTTTTTAAACGGTGAGTCAGATTATAAAATGAAAAAATTTATAATTTCTGTAGATAATAAATGCAAATACGTTAAGATAGTTCAATTAATACTATTTATCAATTTTTTTGATAAATATTATTAATTAAATAAATTATTTTTCATTCTTCGTCTTCATCCAGAACTTTATCCTCAGGACCTCTAAATCTCATACCCCGAACTACACCATTAATTACTTTATAACCCGCATTAGCTATATAATTCGCAAAGTCTTTTCTTGGTGGAGCTTTCGCACTGTAACCTTCGAAATACCATCCCTTAAAGTTAGAATACATATTTGCAACGGATTCTTGATCGCCTGGATCTTTAGTTATAACCATAATGTCACGCAAATATTCATAATAGGTATCAGTATCTTTCTTGTATTTGTCAGTAAACTGCTTAATTTTATCTGGTTCGAAAAGACCTTGTTTATTGTAAATCGGATAATATTTACTTAATAGAATCCATGAAAAAGCTGGTCCCCAATTCTTCATTTTCTCTCCTAATTCTTTATCCTTTGGGAATTGTCTGTTATGTTGTAATGGTCCATCGACGAATTCGGACTCCCATGGCGAAACTCTCAAACGTCTCCATGTACCTCCATCATGTGCGGGTACTTGTGGCAATTCATTACATGCAAGAAGTAACTTAAATTGTGGTTTGTACATAAACGGATCGCCATACAATGCTCTTGCTTCAATCCAATCTGCACCTGTCAGGTTCTTCATTTGACCAACATAAATGATATCATCATGTTCTGGTTCTTGAATTACTAATAATCTTTTTCCCCTTTTATCTGCTAATTCTGGAGTTGCCGATGATGAACTTCCACGTTTCTTTGTTAACACAGTTGTCGGTAAAACACCGAAATAATCACCGAGAGTATAACGCATTAAATCAAGTGTTGTACTTTTTCCGTTAGAATTGAATGTTCTAGTAAAATCTTCCAATAAATATGATCCATTATCACTTAATTCGAATCCATAATAATCATCCTTTTCAACATAGATAATTTCAATCGGATATGTCAAATCATAATTATTATTTTCACTTGAGCAGTTTTTACATTGATGTGATCTTCTTGTTGGAATCATGTTTAGATCTCCAGAAATTTGAGCAATATTATTATTACAACATTTAGCATTAAGACCCAATGATCTTGCCAAAAATATAATGTCATTCGTTATTTTTTCTGATTCCAGTTTTATCTCGTAATAACCTTTTGTATTTGTGCACGTATTTCCCATTTGTCCATCAATAATACCTGCTAAGTATTCTAATCTAATATTTCTAGTATTGTATATATATTCTTTTGGAATATATTCTTGTAAATTTTCTCCTGCTTCGTATGGATCATTATAAATTTGTGTTTTATTGAATTCAACTGGACATCTAAATCCAGTAAATAGATCTCTTATTTCCTCAGGTAATTGTAAAAATTTACTTACAGTTGTTATCAATATATGTCCCTTTTGAACAAAATTAGAATTATTCCTTTCGTTATTTTCACTAAATTCTTTCATTTGTTCAAAAATCGTATTATTGAATTCGTTCGATTTAATAACTTTCTTTTTCGGAATAATACCATATGTGTCATCAAATTCATTCCATACATTTATATATTGTTTTTGTCTACTACTATACGATGTAATATTGCATCCGGTGTATTTCAATGCTAATCTATGATCTTTATTAACTGTGTAGGATGTATCATCGAGTTTATTCTTTATCTCATACATATCATCGAAACCTTTGATCAATTGATGAACCGTCCTTGGCATAGAATCATTACCCATTAGTTTGTCAGTAATTCGGATATCTTCCACATTTTTGATAGATCCATTATGCATCATTATTTTAGTACCTTTTTTGTGACATCCAGACCCAGTCCACAGAATAAAATTTTGATCTTTGCATCTTCCATCAAAATAGCTCGATAAAAGAGTTAATACATAAGTTCTCATATCTTCTTCTGTCATCAATTTACAGAAAAATGCTTCTATTTCTCTAACTGTTGAATCATTTTCATCATGTTCTTTATAGTCATAACCTGTCGACATTGTTATAAAATCATCAGGTGTTCCTTCTCTAAAGCATCCATTTAGTAAATCAAATACACCGTTTTCAAATCCGACTAAAAATGGATTATTATCTAGTTTTTCTTCGAATTTTGGATCATAAAATCTTTGTGCACATGCCTCAATAACAGTGTTCTTAAAACCTTGGTTATTTAGTTTATCGACAATTTTTAATATATCTGTTCCCGTTGCCATTGATTCGTCCCTATCTTGTCCTTTTTGATTTCCAACATTTGCTAAATAACTAGAAGCGAGAATGGCGAATTCACTTGTGACCTCGTCAGATAATCTATTCGCTAATGTATATGCACTATCTATTTGAACCCATTTATTACCTTGGAATTCATACCATACATTTTTCTTAATTGATGCGCATTTATAAATGTGGTTATATGTTGCATACACATATTTTGCCATCGCATTATGTGATCCTTTTTTGGCTTCGATTGCATAAGAGCTCAAACTTTCACGTAAAACCTCACCGTATTTTTTTGGATCATCTTCTTTTGCCCACCAATATAATGATGCAATGGTAAACCCATCTTGATCTGTCGTGCGTGCGTTATTCCAAACCTTTTCACAACATCCATCATGATATTTTCCTGGACATTTTTTTGAAAATTTTATATAATCTTCTAATAACGATTCATCAATATTATACAATGTCCATCCTACATGAAGCCATTTATGATAATCTGTTGCACGATTTTCAGATAAAATATCAGTTAATTTTTTTGCTATTTCGATCTCTTTTTTAGTTGATGTCTGTCTTACTTTATTGTTTATTTGTTTTTTGTATTCAGCTCTCAATTTATCAGTTTCCGTATCGATCGGTTTATCATTTTCTTTATTATTTTTATTATTTTTATTTTTCTTGCCGTGAAATTTATCAAACTCATCATTCAAAATAGCTTTAAATTCATCGTTGTTGTATTTATCATTTAATGACAAACAGTCATCTTGGAAATATTGTCTTAAACATAGTAATACTACCAATTCATCGGCATCATATAAATCTATATTTGTTTCTATTCCATTTCCATTATATATTTGAGTTAATTTATAAATTTGTCCTCCTTTATCTTTTTTTGATCCATACATAAACCATCCGTTACGATATACAACACTTATATCAAAAATATCTTCATACGTATTTTTAAGACCAATTTTATCTAAAATACCTTCTGTTTTAACTTCATCTCGAACTTCTTCAAGAATTAGATATCTTAGGGAAGCGTCGATGACGACATGGGGATACATAATGTGAAATCCATCCTTGTAGTTATTATGTTTTTCATCATATGTTGCATGATCTTTTTCACACACAAATGCTTGTACATCATTAGTTTTGTCTGATACTTTAATATATTCCTTGATTTTATTATTAAATTTATTTACAATATTATTTACTTGTGCTTTTGTATAACGTCTTTCTTTTTCATTTTGTCTGAAATCAAGATCTATAACAAAAGGACCAACTCGTTTCGGTCTTTCAATTATATGTAAAGTCGGTTCTACTTCAGCATATTTATACGCCATAAGTGCTTTCTTATACAAAATTAAGAATTTATCTAAATCGTTATTTTCATCTTTAATATTAAATTTGCCATATGGTGGACCATATGCTGTATGTGTATGTTCGACTCCTTCACCATGTACAGCATGATACTCTAAAAACTCAAGTAAATTTTTAATATCAATATTATTAAGTAGATTTACTTGCCGATTATTTTGAGGCATTATATATTATATTCTATTTATCTTTTAATTATTTTTTCTATTTAAATAGGTTTTTTTATTGGACATTTTGTTTTCAATTTTTTTCATCTATTATAATGTTTTAAATTTTAATATTTTATTTTTTTATTATTGGGTCTAAAAAACTGAAAAGTATATATATTATATAAAAATAATATATAATGGTTATATATAGACAGAAAAACAAACAATATTAATATTACAATTTAAAATGAGTGGTACAAATGTGGAAAATAACAAAGTTGTATCATCTGTTAAGGAAAAATCGGATAAAACTACAGCTACTGAAATTATTAATGTAATTGATGCAGTTAGTTCAACCAAATTATCCGATCCCTTGAATAAATTAACAAATCCTAAAGTAGATACAAACAATGTTACTAATATGAATAAATCAGATGATAAACCAAAAAATAAATGCTACCAATGTAATAAAAAAGTTGGATTATTAAATTTTGTATGCAAGTGTGCTGGTAGTTTTTGTTCATCACATAGACATCCAGAATCACATAATTGTACATATGATCACAAAGCTGACGGTATAGAAAAACTTATTAAAAATAATCCAGTCATTGTGGCTGATAAAATGGGAAATCGACTTATATAATAAGTAAGTAATTTATTGCATAATTATAACACACATACAGTAATATTATATTTATGAACACAAATGTAATATTCCCATACCACTTTTCTTCTAGAACCTTTATCCTTCTCTTAATGATTAACATTCTTTCTGATTTATATTGATAATAGTTGTATCCGTGTATAAAAATACAGAATAATAATATTATCGTCCCGATGAAAAAATTTCTATCATTCTTTTCACTTATCAATGCATACGATGCAAATAGTAATTTTTCTGTAAATGATGTCCATTTTGCAAATAAACTCTCATTTGTTTGTAATAATTTATAACTGTCTGATAATGGAATTGCTATTTCATTATTATTTAATTTATCTGTTTCCATAATTTTTTCAGCCAAATTATCTGTATGAATATTCAAGTTATTTGTCATATTATACCAATATGGTTTAATATGAGTAGAATTAAATAATTGGCATCCGTGTATATATTTAGAAAATTTTGGCATCTCAATAATTAATTTTTTATTTATTAATTCTTCTACTATTTTGCTGGTTTTGATTCCTAGGTCTTCAATTTCTTCCTTTACTTCAAGTATGTTATACGCGAACACTTCGATCGGATTATTGTTTTTAATAATAATTTTGTTATCGTTTATTGTTTGTGTTTGAAATCTTAAATTTGTATCAATTGTTACTCTAATTCCTTTTAATGGATCTTCTAATGCTGTTCTATTATATAAAACTCTTATTTTAGGTATTAAATTATTAGTAACCATATCTTTTGAAATTTCCACATGTGTATCATCCATCTTTATATTATTTTTAATGTCACTTGTGTCTGTATTTTCGACATCTAAATTGACTTTATTAATTGTCTGTTCATAATAATCATTTCTTTCATTAAATACTTCTGTGCGTATTTTTATACTTGAACTATCAATATCTTCGTTTGTATGTATCTTTTTTTCATAGTATAATGTTTTTGGGACATCATTTCCATACCATCTCAAACGTATTAAATAAGCTCCATACTTACGTTCCAATCTATCATGATAAAGTTTCAATATATCATTATCATAATATATTGATGTTATTGGCTGTTCAAATATAAAGATATCTTTATATTTATTTATTGGCAAATGATATAAAAAGTGTTGTAATATTTTATCATGATTAATGGGATCATAGAGATATTTAACAGTTTTTCTTGAAAATTCATTTTTATTCTGTTGCTTGATATTATTATTCAATATCTTTTTCTCTTTGTTCTTATGTAATTTATTATTTATAATCAATGCAAATTCTTTCGCATTCATCATTATTTTAAAATAATATTTATTATTATGTTCATCTTTATTATTATCGCTCATGTAAAAATCACGTATTTTATTACTCGTAATATTTTTATCATGTTTTTTTGTGATTTTTCCCAATGCAACAAAATTTAAATACAAATAATCTTTCAACTGAATAAATTTATTTTGCATGTCCTTTATTCTTTCATAATTCTCTTCGTTACTCGTCGATTGCAGTAATTCATTATATTTTTTTTGGTAATAATCTCTTATTTTATTTATTTCATCGTTTATATACATAACAAATACTAATCCAAATTTAGTTCCATCATATGTATTTTGTCTATACTCATTAATGATTTTCTTCCCTTTTTTATAATTAAAAAAATACCGCGTCCGGTCTGTTGCTACTGATTTTTCTATCTCAAGGTTTAGTAATTTTTGGAACTTCATTATAGTTGTTCTGGATTTTAGTCAATAACTGTTAATATAAATTTTTAAATATAGTTGCACTACATGATTATATGCTATATTATAGCATATATCTATTAGGTTTTTATAAATCAAATTTTATAAAATCTATCTCAGATTTTTGCGAACGTTTATGTTGTCTCTAATGTGTAATAAATTTAGTTAACTATTTCCAACTCACTTACTTTCCACCTTTCTCGTCTTCCATTTGGTAATGGTTTTTCTATTATAAATGGAATCACTCCTTTCTCTAATTCCAATCTTGCTATTTCTTTTGGTTGCATATCATCTCTCACAATCAACATCGGTTTTGCTCCTAGTGATAATTGTTTTGTTCTGTCACCTAAAATTCTTACACGTTCATATTTTGTCAATATTGCTTTCGCTTCTCTATCTTCTGGATTTGTCACAATTTCATCAGCGACTATGTCATCATCTTCAAAATGTAGTTCCACTTCTTCTTCGATATCATCATCGTCAAAATTCTTTTTATTAAATTTATATAAACATGAATCGTCTCCTCCCTCACCTCCTTCGTTTTCTCCGAAATTTTCTTCATCACCGTAGTCGATATCATTGTCTAATTTATCTTCTTCATCTTCTTCCTCTTCTAAAACTGGTTCCACTTCATTTTCTTCTTCATCTTCTGTTAATAACTCTTCTTTTTCATTTTCATCATTTTCATCATTTCCATCATTTTCTTCAATTTCCTCTTCATTATTAACATCTGCTGTTTTTGTGGTTCTTAGTTCTTCAACATCTGACACATCGCCATCATCTGATTCTTGTGCTGATTCAAAATCAGATTCCTCAATGACATCATTAGAAAATACGTCATCTGAATTACTTCCCTCATCAAAATCGTAATTTGTTCCTTTCTGTTTATTAGTTTTATTAGATTTGGTTGATTTAGTGGATTTAGTAGATGGATCTTGTCCTGCTAATTTTATCAATTTATCAGATTTTTCGGATTTATCGGATTTATTTTTTTTAGACACAATAGTCACTCCCCTAGGAACCAGGATTGGAGCAACGTTTTTTTCTTTTTTCGGTGGCATAAATAATATCTATATAATAAAATGTATTTTTCTCTTTATATAAATTGGATTAAATGGAGCCAGTTTAATAATCAAATTTTTTTAACTATTTTTTACCATACCGTATTACATGCAGTACACACATATTTTATTGCATAACTTTGTCTATTAGGCTTGAACATTACTGCATCTCTATACTTGTGTTCGTTATGTGATTTACATGTTTTATTTGGACAAACATAATTTCTCGTATGTGGTAATGTTAGATCGTTAACCATTTCCTTATATATATCGTGATTAATATACTCCTCCTCCATATTATGACTACCAACGGTCATTCTACTAATAAGCATCTCACCTTGTTCTATTGCTTCAATATATCCGCAATTTGTACATTTATAAAATGCCTTATTCGATCCAATTACGCCGGCATTCGTTGGGACATTTTTTTGCTTTGTAACTTCCGGTTTTTCCGATTCGGATGTATATGAACTAGTATCAGATGCGGATAATACATTTTTCTGTTCGTCGATTGACTCTAAAACAGATTGTGGAACCTCATTTTGACGGACAATAATAAATGCATTATTACAATTCGGACAAAATTTCATTATTAATTTTTAACTTTTGTATATGGTCCAATAAATCTATGTTTTTAAGTTGTTATATTTATTTTAATCAATTTTTTGTGTCTTAATAAAAAAATTAACTATCAAACAAATTAATAACTTGTGCTCTAGGTTTAGAAATAGTTTTTGGGGAAGTTTTAATAGTTTTAGACACTTTTGTAGTTTTGGCCCTTACAATTACTTTTTTAGATCCAGGTTTCGTTACATTTGTTTCTATTTCTGTCTCAGTTTCTAATTGTTTTATAATTTTATCATCTTTGACAGTTTTATCACCTTTGACAGTTTTATCACCTTTGACAGTTTTATCACCTTTGACAGTTTTACTTGGTTTAATTAATTCTTTTAATTGATTTAGTGTCATTTTTTCAGTTTGTGTATCTACCGGAATTTTTGCAAATTTAGTGCCCTTTGATGTCTTGATCGATGCACATATTCCATACTTACCGTTTATTATGCTGTATGTTGTTGCTCCATCTTTTGCTTCGAATAGTACATTCTTTCTTTTTTCTTCAATCAATGTGATTGCTTTTGCTAAATCTATATCTCCTTCCTGCTCCCCGGTTAAGTTTATTGGTTGTGTCCCCCATGCCATATATAATCCATACGGACCCATTTTGAGAACAACATTTTTCCTATCATGTTTACCTAACAATTTCGGATATAGCAGTAATTTAACAGCATCATTTATTGTAATTGTTTCAATAGTTAGAGGTTCTTTTATTGATGCTGTTATAGGGGTTCCTTTGCAATCTTTCTCGGGATACATTTTAATCATTGGGCCATATTTTCCCATGGAAGTGTAAATTTCATTGTTATTTTCTGGATGGTTACCGAGTATTTTTTCATTCTTATTTTCTTTTTTGATGATATCAATTTTACTTTTGAGTTCGATTACTGTTGGATTGAATTCATCATAATATTCTTTAACAACATTATTCCACACCTCATTACCTTCCGCGATATCGTCTAATTTATTTTCCATTTTAGCAGTAAATTTATAATCCATTATTTTTGGAAAATGTTTCACCAAAAAATCTGTTACAGTTTCACCTAATGTCGTTGGTATAAATTTATTTGTTTCTTTACCCAGTACGATTTTTACAATAGTTTCTTTGATAGTTTTATCTATTTTATTTGTATCTAACTTCATATTACATTTTGGTACCCATGTCATTGTAACTGAATCTTTTTCTACACCATCGACGTTACCTATTTTTACATAGTTTCTTTCTTGAATAACATTGAGTATTGTTGCATATGTTGAGGGTCTACCAATATTCAAATCTTTGGGATCTAATCTTTTCATTATACTCGATTCACTATATCTCGATGGCGGTCCCTCGTAACTTTGTACACCAATTATATTATTAACGTCGATGATAGATCCTTTAGGAGGAACGGCTATTAATACCGTGTCATCATTGTCATCATTGTCATTATCGCCATCATTATTATTATTATCTTGCTTATTCTTATCGTCATTATTTATATTATAAATTTTAAGATATCCATCAAAAATGATTTTTTTCATTTGGGACATGAAACAATATTTATCAACCATACTAATCGATATTTGAATTGTCGTTAAATCAAACTTTGCTGGAGACATTTGGCACGCGACAGTTTTTTTCCAAATTAAACTATATAATCTTATTTCATCACTTCCTATTTTATATTTTGTCGTATCTGGTGTGGCTTTGTCAATATATACATCTGTTGGTCTGATTGCTTCGTGTGCCTCTTGTGTATTTGCTGTTTTGGCCTTGTATTTAACAAGATTATGATACTCATCGCCGAATTTTTCAATGACATATTTTTTTATATCGGCTAATGCTTCATCAGACAAGTTGATAGAATCTGTTCGCATATATGTAATATAACCTGCCTCATACAAATGTTGCGCGGCTAACATTGTCCTTTTTGCATTCATACCCAGCTTTCTCGATGATTCTTGTTGCATAGTCGATGTTGTATATGGTGGAGATGGTTTCGAATAACTATCTCTATTTGAAACATCACCTATTTTATAAACTGATTCTGTTAGTAATTTCATTAAATTTCTTGATTCAGTAATACCTATCAATTTAGCCTTCTGCCCTAATCCATTTGGTTCTTCGTCAGGTTCCCCTGATTCTTCTTGTTCTTCTTTTTTTGCTTGTTTAGTATTTTTTTTTGTAATTGTTTTCGCGATAATTTTTATTTTGGGATCCGATTTTTCTTTATTTTTTTCATAAAGATTTGCATTGAATTGTTTATTTTTGGCATCTATAAATATTCCCTTAAATACAAAGTATGAACTTGATTCTTGTTGAAAAAAATCGCGAATTTCTCTTTCTCTATCCAATATTAGTTTAACTACGATAGATTGGACGCGACCTGCAGAATCTGCATTTATTGTACCCCATAATATTGGAGATATTTTAAAACCCACTAAACAATCGAGTTCGCTTCTTGCTTGTTGAGCACGAACAAGATTTTGATTAATTTGAATAGGTTTTTTTATTGCATTAAGTAGTTCCGTTTTTGTTATTTCGCCGAATGATATCCTTTTTGCATTATTTAATTTGAGAATGCGTGCAAGACTCCAAGCTATCATTTCACCTTCTCTATCTTTATCTGTTGCAATAAGTACATCATCCGCTTGTTCATACATAGAAATTATTTTGTTGACAACGTCCTTTCTATCATTTTTAATATTGTATTGTGGCTCATATTTATTATTATCAACATCTGTAAGTAATTTGTGTGGATCCAATTCAAATATATGACCAACGGATGCTGTTACTTTATAATCTGCGCCTAATATGGCCTCTATTTTTTTGATTTTACCGGGCGATTCCACAATAACTAAAATCATTTTAATTTATATTTTAATTTATATGATAGTTGTTTTACTTTATATACATATTAACTACTGAACTTAATAATTCAATTTTTAGTTTATGATCACCCGAGAATAAATTAATAAATTTTAATATTTACATATTTACATATTTACATATCTACATGTCTATTCGTCTATTTGTCTATTTGTCTATTTGTATATAAATAAAATGCGCTAATAGTTTGCCAAAGTTTCATTCATGAATTTTGACACATCATTAAATAATTTTTTAAAATTCAGTTTGTTAAACCATTTTTTAGTTTCATCACCGAAATAATTATCTTCAAAAATATCGTCAATAACAGAAAGCATATTTTCATCTTTATAATGTTGCAAATATAACAAGATATTTACTATATTACACATGATATATGTTTTATCAATATGTTTTGATTGAATTGCTTTATTGACAATTTTACTCAAAAATGATAAATTCATTTTAAATGTACTATGTAATATAAATATCACTGCTATATATTTACATAATTCACTAATATAAATATTATTGTATCCCATAAAGATTATAAACATGGTTAATACAAAGTATGGTTTCATTTTTTCTGTTATATCAGAAATATAATCAAATGCCGTCATGGGATCGAAATCCCATTTTATTTTCTTTGCAATCTCGAATGTATATGATCGAATATGTTTGGTATCTTCATGAATATCAAAATTATGAAATAAAGATTTAAGAAATTCAATATTGTTTTCATTTGTGTGTTTATTCACGATTTTATTTGAAAACCAAAAACATGTCACGAGTTTTTTATACGGACTACCCTTCAATTCTGTCGGATTACTCGGTGTATCGAATAATTTAGAAAAATTTTTAGTGGCCAAAAAAATGGACTCGATATTTATTTTACCTTTCCTCTTCTTGTAAAAGTCAACAGTTTTCCTCAAAAAATATACCATATCAATGTGAACATTACCAATGCTATTAGTTACAGATTTATTATATTTGTGCTCAAACGTAAATAATTCATTTTCGGAACATCCAATACCATATTGTTCATATAAATGTTTGTATGTCGTAGTCATATATCTAATATCTTTTCTATTATTCGGTGTTACAGTCAGTAGTTGTTTAATATGTTTGTAATTTGTATTTTTAATTAGTTCTAATGGTCTATCCATTTGAATATTCATATAGAATTTCAAACAAATATTTTCTTCAATTACTTTTTTTTGTGAATCATCGTCGATTGATAAATTATCCGACAAAAATAGAGGTATTGTCGTAACAAGAAAATATAATGTACATCCCAACATCCACATGTCCATTGCTTTCGTATTTTTAACGGTTAATATTTCTGAATCAATGTTGTCATTCATATTTCGTGTTATTTCATTCAATAATTCGTATGGACACACATATATTGCTGGTTTATAGATAATATTTGTTCGATGTGTTTTTGTCGATGAACAAAAATCTATTATTTTACCCTTTTTATTTTTTCCGTATAAAATATTCTTAAAATTTATATCTCCATGGTTATATCCCATCGAATGTAGATAATTAATAGCTTCAATTATATGAACAGATAATTTTATCTTATCATCTTCAGTTAAATCTCCATTAATTATATTGTTTAATAAATTGTATCCTTCTAACTCTTGTACGATATATATATAATTATCATCACAGTAAACATCCAACAATTTTATTATATGAGGACATTCACTTTTTGTTAAAACAGCTAGTTCTCTCAATATTATAGGATCGATCATGTTATTATCATCATACGGAAATCTCTTCATTGCTACATCATTTTTCTTTATATAATTATTCTCGTCATCATAATTATCGGTGAACCATTTTTGTATTTCGATTGAATTTTTATTGCTGTGTGATAAGTGGGTATTTTTTTCTATATCGTCATATATGTATTGTATACCTTTATAAATTGTTGCATCACTTCCCTTATCTAATTCACCGGTTATATCATATTTATACACCATATATATACAATACAAACAAACAATTAACACAAACTGTACAAGGATAAGTGTTATATATTACTATATCAATTATATGTATTTTCAACCTTTGGTGGTATTCCGTATATTAAAATATTCAAATTTTCTGGTCTAAAAATATCTCTAATTACTATATTGACTTTATCAAAAGTGATAGAATTATACTCTTCGATTCGTTCTTTGATGTAAATTTTGTATTCGTGATCAATCGGTATTGGTTCTACCATATAGTATAATTCTTGTGAACCATAATATGTCATGTAATCTGCCGGTGATTGTAATGACAAAGAAAATGCTGTCGTTTTAATTCGTTTTGCTTTTTTAACATCACTTTCATTAATTGATGTGATATTACCATGTGTTTTCTTATTTGATGCATTTTCACGAATAGAACTTATGACATGTAAAACATTTTTGATAGCCTCATCAACACGTTTATTATCTACACCAATGTGAATAGCAAACACACCTTCGTAGGCATATGAAATATTATATGCACTTACGTTATAGACAATACCTAATTTGTTCCTCAATAAATTAAATAAAATAGAGCTTAATCCAGAACCCAATATTGTAGCAATAAGTTCATATACGGCCGTATTTTCAGAATACATACTTTGTGATCTAAAAGTTATCATAATATTCGTTTGGCCAATCTCTTTCGATTCCCTGATCCTAATTCCAGGTTTTGTTTGTATAATCGGATTCGGAACAGAATATCCATCGAATATAATATCTTTTTTACATTTTATCGTTCCATTCGAATTCGATATTTTACTTTTCTTCATTTTTCTTGATACTTCTTTAAAAATATGTTCTTTATCAAAATTACCAAAATTTCCACAAATAGCCATCACAGTCCGTTCCGGTACATAATATTTTCTTCTAAATTTTATTAAATCATCCCTTGTAAACGACATTATATTTTTCTTCGTTCCTAGTATCGACATTTTCAGTGATGAATTAGAAAATACCATTTCGTGTAACATATCCATTATGACATCTGACGGATCGTCTTTATACATATTTAATTCTTCATTCACAACACTCCTTTCCGTTATTATATCATCCTCTCTGAACAACGGATTGTTATATATTTCGCACATTATATCAACAAACAATTTAATATCATTCTTGTGTCCATATATATGATAATTTGTGGATTCGTGACCCGTTTCGGCATTATACATTGCCCCCACATTATCCAGTTTTTCTGATAGTGATGTCCCAGGAAATTTTTTTGTACCCTTAAACATCATGTGTTCAAGAAAATGAGATATGCCATTATTTTTTTCTGTTTCGTATCGCGCACCGACTTTCACAAACATACCAATGGCTACTGTATCTGTGTGGTCCATCGGTATTAGTAATAATCTCATTTTATTAGGTAATATTTTTCTATAAACTCGATGATCCATTAATTATTAATATTTCTTCTATTATAAACCTGTTTATACAAAATAATTTATAATTGTTTATAAAAATAATTCACAAAATAAATAAAAATTGACATTTAATCTAATAATCACATAAAAAGTTATTATATATAGTAATAAATTCAAATCCAGTGAACCTATTTTCCTAAATGCCAGATCAAGATATCGAAGTTGACGTAGATGATGAAATTGATGCAGTCGAAAAAATGGAAAATGTAGTTGTCAATGCAGCTACAGGAGCGTTCGAACTTCATGAAGCGAACGGAACATCTGAGGTTAGAGAGGCTATAGTTCCTCAACTTCTCCCAATCGAAAAAAATAATGAAACACGTCGTAGTACAGTCTTGACAAATATCGTAAAGATGTTAACCGAACGTAAACTTCTTGATGCTAAAAAATTAGACCAAAATATTAAAAAAATTCTGACAATGACAAGCGATGATTATGTATACAAAATTCCTCTTGACTATCCAGATGTTATCAAATCACAACATTTTATAGTTAAATTAATATATCAAAAAATAACAAGTATTTCCAAATCATCTGGTGTAGCCGATTTTTTGAATCAATTTAAAACAGATCCAAAAATTATTGTCGTCGGTGTTATTAATATGAAATTATTATATGGCATCAAAAATGATTCTACGTATCCGAATGCTGAAATATTTTTAGAAAAAGAACTAATGATCAATATCGTTGACCATGTCGCTGTTCCGAAACATTATTTACTATCTGAAACAGAATTAAAAAGTGTATTGGAAAGCTATCATGCTAAACGACGTGAAATACCAGAAATATTAATCACTGATCCTATTGCACGCTACTACAATGCGAAGGTCGGTGAAATGTTCAGAATCATCCGACCAAGTGAAACAGCAGGTGAAGCCCCTTATTACCGTTTAGTCGTTCGTGGTATGATTAAAGAATAAAAATAATTTATTTAATTTAGTGTCATAATTTTTTTATTTTTAGCTTTTTTACTTTTAACTGATTTATCAACAAAATTAATGCTTATGTCCGATCCAGATTTTGAATTTAAATCAACTTCTGAATCAACTTCTGAATCAAAATCTGAATTTGAATCTGAATCAAAATCAAATTCTTCCTCCAATTCATTTATAATACCACCATGATCTTCATCGACTATATGTTCGAGCCCTTCGCCAACAATCGGTGCGACATCATCCTCATAATAATCATAATTTTCGTAATAATTATTTTTTATAGATGCATTTTCCTTGCATTCGACTATATTAACCGTTTCCTCTTCCGATATTTTATAATCGATAACTTCATATGAGTCGAAGTTAAAATGATGATATTGTGACACCCTGCTTCTTCTTATGAATCCATTTTCTTTGAACATTTGTTTTTTGTGAACATCATTCACAACTATATCGTACGCTAAATGGTTTGTTGCTATGTGATCATTTAGTACATCTTTTGTTCGTTGTGTTATTTTTTCGGTGCATTTTTCTAATATGTATTTTATTATATCGCCTCTGTAATTGTATCCGTCAACAGATGATACATATATTTCTAGTGAGTATGGTGTTAAGTCTAAATTATATTTATCTACAATGTATTTTAGAATGGACAATTGATTTGAAGGCATTACATATAAATGTATGTTGTGCAAATTAATATATTTTTTATAATCGTGTCCTTTATTCATTAAGTATGTTGTATATGCATTAACATGATATTCAAAGCAACCATATAATAATATCGATCTAGTCAAATGTTCAATATCAATTTCTGTCTCATCGTATTTTTCCATAAAGCAGTCAAACAGTTTTAATTCACGGGATTGTAATATCGAATTAAGATCATCAACTGTAAATTTATATTGATTTTTTTCAATTAATTTAAATAATAAATTAGTTACCTTTTCCATTTTCTCTGTATTATATGCATTATTTTGTAAAAAATTTTTGTTAAGCATTAATTTTATTGTTTTACTAATAAATTCGTAATTGATTTTCGCATCTAATTTGAGTTTTTCAGAATTATCAATAATAAACAATAATAAATCAATTTCATATCTATATATATTTCCGATATTTACTAAAGGTTCGAGGTCTATGTCTATATTTTCGAATGTCAATCCAATATTTATAAAATATTTTATTAAATCAACATCTTTAAATTTGTATGCATACTCGAGAGATTTATTTGTTACTGTTGCATCATATTTTTTCATTAAATAACTAATTGTATTAGCACTAAGTACCTGACCCCCGCTATTTCTATAACTGTATCTTCGTCTAAATCCATATACTCGCCGTCTACGTTCATCATCACCTAATTTTGCAGCTTCCTTTTCTAATATTTTATCTATAGAATATTTACTCTTTGTTATTTTGGATAATTTTGACGATTTTGACGATTTTGATGATTTTGACGATTTTGACGATTTTAACAGTTTTGTTACTTGTGGATTTAATTTATCTATTTTTTTCAATAGAGCTGTATTATTTTGGCTAATCAACCTATTTACCATTTTTTTATTATTGATGAAACTATTATCATCTTTATATTTTTCGAGGTATAAATCTATTATATCATTACGTTTGTAATTGATAGCTTCTTGTAAATAATCCTTTTTTAAAGGAAATTCCATTTTAGCTAATTCTTCTAATAATTTTTCAAAACTTATTTTTTTATCACCGACAGAACTTGTATATTTTCTATACAAGTATGATTGACTATACGAATTCGATAAATATTTTGTTACAATTATTTTTGAACATTTCATATTCATTTTGTTAACAAAATAATCTTTTACTTTATCACAGTCATATATGATAGATAAATCCACCAATTGAGAATCTTTTACTAAATCAGTCGGTTTAACAATTTTATTTTCAATATATTTTTCTAATGTTTCCACATCGTTTTTGATAACTGTTTTTTTAATATTTGTACAGACTAAATCGCTATCAAATAGAGGTTTATTTCCCAAATCAATTAATTTTGCAATAGTTTCAATACAATTATTTTTTAGTAAATTATTCCACACTGTTCTCAAGCCAGTAAGTTTCAATGAATTGCTCTCAGTAATTTTTGTCAATATTTTTACCATATTGTTATCATACAATTCTGGATCATCAAAACTTGCATATTTTCGTGCTCTGTATCTCCATCTTCTTTCTTTTTTGTGTGTTTTCTTCTTTTTACCAAATAATAAATCGATATCAGTTTTTGATAATTTAACACCATGATCCAATGCGCAAAGTACTGCATCAGTGTTCATTATTGAACATATTTCTGTAAGAGTTTCTTTATTAAACACAATTACTCCTATTTCAACTAAATATTTAATTAAATCATATTTATAATTACTCAATATGTGGGCCATATTTTTTGGTTGCAACAGGATTTCTTTATTTATTTTTTTTAATTGGTTCAATGTAGTTATTTCGTCATTCAAAATTCTTTTAGTATCAATCGCATTATTAATATTGTAACCAAAATGTGTCAAATCTCCATATTTTTCTTTTGGATAACTCTTCAATAATCCGATGACATTTTCAGTTCTATGACCTAATATGTGGATGTAGTCGACTAGTACAAATACATTATGTTTTGCAAATATATCGATCAATTTGGCATACTCAATCGCCGTGAATTCTCTATACAAAATGAGATCAAAAAATAATTTAATGTATGTATCATGATTCTCTTTTTTAGAAAATTTATTAAAAAACGGCATTAATTGCATCAGTGTTAATGTACTTGCTTTATTCTCGAACAACCAACAAAGTATTTTCCCTTTATTGGAACTCAAAATTATTGTCGTCATTCTATCTCTTCTTGAATAGCTTGCTGTTGTTAACACCTCGTTATAAAATTTTTCATAATCATCAACCTTAATAATATTTCTTCTTTCTCTATAACCTACCATGTATTTATTTTAATTTTACTAATCATCATATATTTTTTATTTCTTTATCTCATTATTTAATATTTTTATTAATTCAAATTTTTCCACTCAATATATTTTAAGATTTATAAAATATTCTATCGTGTATATATAAAATGGAAGGTATTTTCGTAAATGGTCCCATAAATGCAGCCCGTTTAGAGGGAACTGTATACGGAACCAAAAAAGTATTATATATATTTATGGATTTTCATATGAATGTCATGCATCAGTCGCAATGCGATAATATAGATAGTATTGATTTAAATAAATATATACTAAAAGAACTAAAAGAATCTGATAAAAACAAAACGTATGATTTATTTTTAGAAATATCCGGCACAACTGCATCACAAAATTTAACACAATCATTTAGAGGTCGTTATATTGATGAAGTAATGAGATTTTTTTCAATTGAATCAAATGTTGAATCGACTCAAAGGGCTTTAAAAAATGTTCGTTATCATTTTATTGATATCAGAGATTTCCTTAAATCCAATATTAATGACATATTTTATAATCTCACCAATACAATTAAAACGTGTGTTTGTAATGAACATATGACGCGATCTGATTACGATTTTATAATGTCATCTCTATATAATTTAGATAGTGCATTACATATGACGTATGATATATTATTCACAAGTAATGAAACAACTTCAAGAATAAAACCATCAAAAGTTGCAAATTCAAAGAAAAGAAATGTAGAGAGGTCAAAAATGGATATTCTAACTAACGAATCAAAAAAAAATTATTCCATCGTACAAAAATTTTTGAATAAAATAAGATCCAAGTATGAACACAAAGATATCCCACAAAAATTAGACGAATTATTTGAAAAAATAAGATCCTATTTTGTGGAAATTTTTGATTCACAAGAAAGAATAATACAATTAATGAAACAAGCAGAAATTATATTGTCAAAAAATCCAACAGAACTAAATAAAGTTACGACAGGTAATACAGAGATGTATATATATGGCAAAGACTTATCTCGCATAATAGATTTTATGAGCAAACTTAATATACTCGTCTACGAAATGGAAATGATGACTGTTCATGTTTACGCTCTCATTGTTGATTTATTTTTTTTGAGAAGATTTTTAGATAAAGATTATGTGCAGAATGGTATTGTTTATGCTGGTATTGCACATTCAATGTCATACATTTATATGTTAATAAAATATTATGATTTTAAAATTACTAATGTGTCCTATCTCAAAGAAGGTGAAACAATAGAATCAGCTACAAAAAAAATAAAAGACCAAACAGTGTCAAATCCGAATATAGATGAATTATTCTATCCGCCAAGTTTATACCAATGTTCTAATTTGTCAGATTATCCAAAAAATTTTAATTAATAATTTAATTTAGTAAAAATAATAACTTATTTATATTTATAATCGAATTATAAATATAATATGATAGTTTTATTTACCATAATTGTGATGACAGTAATAATTATTCTGCTATATAGTTATTTTTTGTATCAGGATAATAAATTATGTAAACACATTTCAAGTAAAAATAAACTTGAACATCTCACGAATTTAAGTAATGAAGCAATACAAGATATTGCAACTGTATATAATAAAAATAATATGACAGTGACTGATTTAACTGTAACAGGAAATTTTAACGTTATACCAAAAGGTGTTATAGTTATGTGGAATGGTGCATCAACAACAGTTCCGGCTGGTTGGGCTTTATGTGACGGCAATAATGGAACTCCAAATTTATCTAATAAATTTATTTTGGCAATGGGAACTAGAGGTTTGGGAACTGCTGGTGGATCAGAAACTACGACAGTCACATTAACAACTAACAATTTACCAGCGCATACGCATAGTTATCATAGATATAATGCAAACGAGCACAAAAAAATAAATAGTGGTGTTGGTGGAGAAAATGTTATCCATAATAGTGATCCGTATACATATCAAGATTACAATACAAGCAGTGCTGGTGCAGGGCAACCGTTCGATTTCTCAATAATGCCACCGTATTATGTTTTAGCATATATCATGAAGCTTTAATTTATTTTTCCTTTGCGAGTTCCGATGGCCACAATTCTGGCGTTTCATATGCTTTTTTTATGTTGTTTATTTCATGCTCTGATTTCCATGATTTTGTCAATTCGTAAGAATTCATTCCCCATTTTCTTGGAGTATATGACGGACGTATCGGTGATATTGGTAATATTGGAATCATTGGTGGTATCGGTGTTTTATACGGAACTGATGGCATATAGGGTTCTATCGGATCTAATGGTATTAATTGTTCAAGTTCCAATAAATTATCGACACATTTTAGACATAAATCTTTATTATCATAACCTATACACGCTTTGAGATTTTGTTTATTGCATCTATCACATACAACATTTGTCTTTTGTCCATAATGTTTATACGCAGGACAAAAATACATCCCTTTTTTAACTACAGTTAATAAGTCCATTATATATATATTGATGTATATTGTACAAAATGAAATAGTTTTAGTTGTTATAAACGGATGATAAATAAATTGATTTTTAATAGATATGTCTCGCATTTGTTGTGACACTCATATTGACATTTACTTTGTCTTTTTTACCCGCTGCTTTTAGTTCATCTTTGAACTCTTGAGTGACATCGTTAAAAACTCCAAAAAAATCTTTCGCCATTTCGAAGTAATTTACGCACGCAGTAATGAACTTAATATCGTTCGGATAACTATCCAATTCAAAAATTATTTTCAATGCTTCTTTTTGCATCACTGTAAATGTCTCATTAATTTTTTTATCAAAAAAGTCCACTTCCGGTAATGTTACACAAACTTTTATCGTGTAATTAATATCAAAAGTTTTCGCAGATCGTTTAGTCGATGTTTTAGAAACAACTGGACAAATACCATAATTATTCCGGAGTATTTTATCCAGTTCCAAGTGCCTCTTCGGACATTTCGCATCTAAATCACACAAATTTTCAGCTTCAGTTTTATTTTCTTTGTATGTGGTTGAGTCAACAACTTTCTTGAATGTGCCTACTGTAACATTATCTGTATCAAAAATCTGATCTAAAAAAAAGAATTTTTCTCTTAACGATTCTCTTACGCGGCCATCTAATTTACTGACATCATATGAAACTGTAATATTATATTCACGTTCTTCCTTCTTAATATCCATTTTACACAAATATCAACAAATATCAACAAATACTAATAAATATTTAATAATTGAAAATTAATATATTATAATGGTAAAAATCAATAGACGCATACAGTCCGTTCAGTTATCAATTTTTTAATGTTTTTGTATAAATAAATTGTGTCAACATTTTTGAAGAAATCTAACGCTTGTATTTGCGTCAACACTTATATGTATTGTATCATTTTTAATTTCCTTTAGTTTATTCATTGTTTTTTCAGACATTTTGTGGTTAATTTTTACGTACTCCTTTATCATTTCAAATGTATCAACACAGTGAGAAACAAATTTAATATTATCCACCCTTTCGACAGTAGGAGAATATTCTGCTTCGTAAGTGTTTACCATATCAAGCTCTGAAATAATTTTTAAGGTATCACTTTGTAATTTAGAGAAAATGGAGTTAACTTCTTTACTGCCAAAATTTATTTCAGGTGTTGTGATAGTCATATTCATTATATAATTAATATCTAGAATATGAACAAGAAATTGTCTCTGTACTGGATAACTTACACAGTTCGATGTTTTATACACAGATGGATAAATCCCATACGTTTTCCTCAATAATTTATCAATTTCTAAATGCTTTTTTGGATTTTTAACGATTAAATCTATCGGATTATCACAAGTATTAAATCCCTGCCATGTTAAACTTGATGTATTAAATGATGTATTTACAGTGTCTAACTTTTTATCTAATGATTTCCTTGTGTTTTCATCTAACTTACTAATATCGTATGAAACAGTTATGTTATATTCACGTGTCTTTTTTTCAACAGACATCTTGAATTTTTACATTAAATATAAATAATTAATTTAAATAGTAACAATCAGTTTGTTTGTTTATCAATTTTTATTCTACATAGCTATTTATATTGATATGCAATCTATAAATATCGAAGTCGATATTAAAAATAAAGTAAATAATATCATCGACGGATCAACAATTTTACCATGCGCATCATATATATTCGGTATATTAGGATTAATATATGATCACATATGTCAGGATCAAATGATATTATTAAAAAATATTGTATTTAAAAGAATGATGTCTGTAAATACGAATATAAATAAGGTAGTAAACTTTGACTTGGATTTTACAAATGAATCGATAACAATATCAAATGACGAAAAAAAATATTTTTCAACTGACTATGCATTATTGGAACCAGAGATATTGGTAAGTTCAGAATTTTCCGAATTAATGACAAATTCATTAACCACAATCAATTCATTTTCAACAACATCATTTGAAATTTCAAGAACTACAATCGATCACAATAATAATTACATCAGTAATTTTATAACAAATTGTAAGATATCTCCAAACAACCAAGAAAAAAATAAATATATTAAAACAACAATAAAAGGCAACGAATTGAGTATTGATATAGTTTTACAAATTTGTTTCACATTAATGTCAGAATATATTAACCATTTGAATGAATCCAATGGCATGCATATTTATACACCGTACAAAATATCTGAATTTTTATTCACAGGAATCGGATCATTGAGTAAAAAAAATATTTATCATATGTATTCTGAAATAATCGACACAAATGTTTACAGATTGTATTTATGTAATGATCGAGGTGAACTTGTTTTATCATTAAATAATTGTCTTGTAACTAAAATTTCATCAGGAAAAATAAAAAAAACTAATCCTGTTGATAAATTAGAATTATGTGCACCAGGTATTAATGAAATAGCGAATTTTGTTGATGAATATTATTATAGTGCACCAGAACAAAAATTTCAACCAGACTATACAAAACAATTCATCGAATGGTATTTAAGTAGATCAACATATTGGACTGTCGGTATTAAACTATCCGACAAATTATTGGGTGTTATCTGTGCCGTAAAGTCAAGTATTCAAATAAAATCTGATACTATTGAAAATTCTGCAGAAATATTATTACTGTGTGTTCATCCCAGTTATAGAAAGAATGTATTAAATCCTGACGGCAAAAATAAACAAAATCTGTCTGATCTTCTAATAAATTCTATAGCAAAATTATTACAAAAGGATGGTATCCAAGAAGTGATTTATACAAGAACTTCAATCTCCGATGATCTTATACCCCTAGCAAGCACGCCATATTACCATAAACTAATCAATATTGATAAACTTGCCGATTATGGATTTTGTTCTACAGATAAAACACAGCAGGGATTTGTAGAGTTAACAAAATTAACCAATTTGGAATTATTTATTGTAAATGATGAATCAATGCAACAGTTGTATTCTCTATATTTAAATAATTCAAATAATTCTGATAATATTATTAAGCACATAATGTCATATGATGAATTTTGTTATACATTCAATAGTCCATTCGTAACAATTTATGTAATTAAATCTGATAATAATATAACGGATTTCGTCAGTATATATAATCTAAATAGAAAAATTAGAAATATTCCTAATCAAAGTATAAAGGAAGGTTATCTCTATTATTCATCAATCAATACTGTTGAAGAAAGAGACGTTATCAATGATCTTATTATAATAATGAGATTAGATTCATACGATTTGTTTACTCTATTGAGTACTAGTTTGACAGATGTTAATGAAGTAATCGATGTATCTGAATTTGTCGGATTAGTAAATGGATCTATCGATACACAATATTACTTAATATTTAATAATTATTTACAAACTAACAAAATAAAATATATTGTTCCATAATTTAATTACTAACAGTGTCTGTTTTAGATGTGCATGATAAATATTTTAGTAAAATATTTTTTATGCCGTTTAATTTCTCTAATTTATTTGTATTATTTATTTTTTGTTTTCCTGATAACAAGGGTTCTCTTAAATCTTGTTGATTCTTTTTTTTTAAGTCTTTCATTAATATATTTTCATCGTAATCTTCGTACATATCATCAGAATCGTACACATCCTCGATATCTATTTTTTCTAGGTTACCCCTACTTGTCATGATTAGTCTGATTATACCTACTAACATTTCTTGTAAATTAATACCTGTTTTAACACTAACTTCCATATAACATAATTTGTTCCTGAATGCAAAATTTTTGGCTTCGTTGATGTCAACAACTCTATGATTTTCATCATCTATTTTATTCCCCACTAACATAATAGGAACATTTAAATTTTTAAATGACATCAAATATTTAGCGACCTGTTCAAAACTATCACGATCGCATACATCAAACATAAGAATAAATCCATCAACACGATCACGATACGTTTCTGTAAGTGCCAAGTATTTATCATCACCAGATAATCCCCATAGGTGTAATTGTGTTGCATCCCCTTCATACCAAACAGATTTTGTGTTAAAATCTACTCCGGCTGTGGGTGTATATTCTTCAATAAATTTATTATTGCATGTTTTTTGTAACAAACATGTTTTGCCACTACCCAATGGTCCCGTTATTCTTATTTGTAGTACCATAATTTTATTTTATCTATTTATCTATTTATTTACTTATATAATATATTTGGTTTCGTAACAATTAATATATTATTCGGTTTGTTATTTTTTTGTCAATTTTTATTTTAAAATACAAAAATTTCGTAGTCAATATATAATACATAAATATATAATTCTATGAATACATCAATGTTCTATATGGCATTTGTTTTACTTGTTCTAATTTGTTTAATATTGTTGTATGTACTTTTAGTTTATATTAATAATTATAATGCCAAACAACATAACGAATTTATGATGAATATTAATACAGATAAGCAAAAATTTCTGATGGGATTCGTACAAACATCAACTGATTCTATTATCGATTTTAATATATTTAGCGATGATGTCCCACAAAATGATCTTTATCTTCCTTCTATGCATAAATCACAATTTGGAGATGATATAGTAGCCAGTAACAGTGATATATTTGTTATTGTACACAACAATAATTACAATTTATTTCGTGTGGGTGAATATGCTACATCTGGCATTATCTCAATGATCAACACAGGAAGTCCGGAGAAACTCATTGATAAACTTGTTGCGACACAGCGGGGTAATTATCTCAATTATTATATTGGAACTCCAAATCAAAAAGATTACACAATTTTTGGAACAAAAGAATATCCCCTAATGTCGCTTATAAAAATTATAAAACCATCTAATGTAAATAGTTCTAATGGTTGGTTCATCGGAATCGATTCGTTTAATATAATGAATATAGGTACTGTTCAAACAATTCCAATTTTCGCATACGACGCTAACTTACCTCCGATTCCCTATGATAAGTTCGATGCTTCAAACAGTCTCATAAAATCTACAAATAAATCGTATGGAAATTCAATAACCAGACCAATAATGTATATCAATACTAATCAATCAACTCCTGTCGAACCGTACTATTTGAGTCTGAGTATGCCTGATGAACCGGTTGAATCAATTCAAATTATGAAAATTTTAAATTAATTCAAACGTTTGATTTTCATTTTTCATTAAAATCTACCGGTTGAATCAATTCAAATTATAAAAATTTTAAATTAATAAGTATATTTAGATATATATATATAAATATAGACAAATTGATTAATAAATCAATGAATAGACTAGTGTATTTGGTGATATCAATTATAATATTTTTAATTATATTGTATTTATTTGTTATTTCGCAGCATTCTCAAATGGAATCTATGTCAAATGCGATCCCTCAACAAAAATTTGTTATGAGAATAAGACCTAATCATAATAACCCGATCATTAATTTCACTCAATTTAATAATAACAGTGACATGTTTATAGCTTTGCACAATCAACAATATAATCTCTTCAAAGTTGGAGTTCCTGCAACGCCAGGTTTAGTGTCTCTTGTTGAAACAGGGCACCCAGACGAACTTGTTGATGAATTATTAACAGAACCTGATAATTATATAAATTATTATGTTGGTGCTCCTAATCAAAACGAATACAATATTTATACAACAGCAAACTTTCTCTATATGTCATTCGTAACAATGATAAAACCATCTAGTGTAACTAATACATATAATAATAATGTAGATGATATTAATATTGGATATCCAAGTAATTTTAATAAAAGTGATTGGTTTATGGGTATCGATACACTTGATATAATGAATATAGAACATTCTAGGATATTACCCGTATTCGCATATGACGCGGGAATTGTAACAAGTAGTAACGTTTCGAGGTTTGATGATCAATTAATAAAGCCAGTTTCTTATGTTAATACAAAAGAATCTAATCAACAAATCATGTTTACTTTAAATAAAAAACCGCCAATTCCACCAGTTGCCTATATAGAAATAATGCGAGTTCCTGATTTAGATATTGATACGATTAACAACAGAGATGTTATTATTTAAATCATCGAGTATAATTTCCGTCATCGTTTTTGTGAAGAATTTTTCGTCACTCATAAACATTTTTTTACCATTTTTACCCATAGTATGTAATTCTTTTTTATTTTTAATACAATAAATTATAGCTTTTTTCAAATCTTCTATTTTTGGATAGACATTGTACATTTTGTATAATGTATATTGTGATAAATCTCTTTCTAGTAATGTCTGATCCTTTATCACTAATCCATTTACATTATTAATAACTAATTCATTCATTGGTTCTGCATCTAATACCACAACAAAGGTTTCAAAATATCTCGCTTCGTTTATGTAATGCCCAAATCCTTCCTTCGATGAAATACAAAGAGCGACATTCGCACTGGTTAACATTTCATTATATTCATCAAGTGGTGCATGTGTTGTATAAAATACCATATTTTTAATTCGTATTACATCCTTTTGTGGACCGGAAAAATAATGTGTATTGTATTTAAAGTATGTCCTAAGATTATCTTTCATTCTCTTGAAACAATTTTTGTAGCATGTTACATGTAGTTCTATTTCTGGATCTATATCTAAGAACCCATTGTTTGTAAGCCAACAATAAATTAATGAATCTGTATTTTTAAAAAATGATTTCCCAGCTAAATGGACAAATAAATTAACGTTTTTATGTGGTTCAATATGTTTTAAGTTTTCAGGTATATTTGTTGTAAACTTCGTATAAAAGCAAATATATTTATAATTTTTTTCTTTCTTCATATATTCAAAAAATTCTTGTGCAATTTTCGACTTACACAATATGTAATCCATGTATTTTAATTCATCATATGAACCAAATATTTCTTGATTTGGCATTAATAGATTCAACGTACTCGGAAATGCTGTCATAAATTTTTTTGGACTGATTCTTTCTAGAAATAAATTTATATCATATTTAGGTTGTATTATACTTTTATTGTCACCATATAATATCACGATATCAACACTATAATTATTTTGTTCAAACATTTTTTTATATGTCTCTGCATCATTCTTTAATCCAGGTGAATCAAATGTTATTATTCTCAATGAATGCATATAAGTATATGTATATATATATATATGTATAATTAAAAATTATTGAAATAATTTAGTCCATTAATCATATTTTTCGTTATGTTTATCAATTTCTTCATTTAATTTATCTTCATCATATGATTCATTGTTTTCATCATTATCATTATTATTATTGTTGTTATTATTAAGGATGGGTGGTTTTGTTAAATCATCGAGTGAAGTAACAATTTTTGCCATGTAACATTTTTGTTTTAAGTTTCTCAAGACGATTTCAGTATTTTTTTTGTATTTTTCTTTAATTTCTTCTTCACTTAATTTAACTTTAATTGTTTCATCATCACTATCTTCTTTGTAAGATTCATACTCTGGATTATATAGTTGAGACATATCGCGTTCATCAGTGTCACATCCTGCACATGACCCACCACTATATCTAAATTGAATAAAATACTTAGTGCCAAGGTAATCATATTCTATTACTCTAATTCGGGTACAGTGACCATATCCGTGATTGTTTTCAATAACCATTTTATGAGGTACAGAATTTGGTAATAATTTATTCAAAGAATGAATACTGTAAATTCTATTAAAGTCAGTTATATTACTACTCATAACATCATACAGTATATCTTTTGTCAAAGCAGTCATTATTGTTCAAATAATATTATATCATTTGTAATATAATATTGTCAATTAATATGTTGAGTAATCAATTTTTTATTTACAAGAATCCATAAACATAGAATCTTACATCGTCTGGATTTAATCCAGGTATATCATATTTTTCCGCGTTCGTGAAAAGATATTTTCTTGTTTCATCACAGTATTCACTAAATTGTTTACTTTTTTCTGTATCGATAAATGCACATAAACATATAATTATATCAAGTGATCCGAATACATTATTATCTATTTTCCCATCAATGTATGTACTTTCAGATATTTCATATTTAAATCCCGGTTGATGTATCCACTTGTGATCCTTTTTATTTTTAATGATATGTTTAATCAAATACTCTTTTGTTAAACCTATATAATCACTAACACATGAAAAATCATATAAAAATTGTGGATCAATAAAATGTTCTGATAATTGTTCAGCAAAAGTTTTATTAATTTGTAATTCTATTGCTTTGTTTATAACATATTTAGTAGCTTCTTCCATTTTTGTTATGATGTATTAAATTATTTGTATAATGTTAATTTTATTATATAAAATAAAATCAATTTTTTTTAATTTTGTGATAGATAATTTCTGATGCATTTTCATCATAATATTTTTTTTGTTTGTCTCTTATTTCATCTTTATTTTCGTTGTAATAATCTTTTTTATTTTGTAGTATTTTATCCTGATTATTCAAGTAATATATTTTATGTTTTTCATTGTATTTTAATAAATTAAGTATAAAGAATTACGTCTCCCATGTTTAATCCTGGGAGATTACATTCTTCAGCAGTCATAAAAAGATATTTTCTTGTTTCTCTACAATACTCCATAAATTGTTTACTTCTTTCTGTGTTGATATGTGCACACAAACACATAATCGTATCAAGTGATAAAGATATGTTGTTATCTATTTTTCCGTCAATATATGCGTTTTCAGATATTTTATATTTAAAATCCGCCCGTTGTAACCATATATGTTTTTTATTTTTTAAAAAATGTTTAACTAAATCTTCTTTTGTTATACACATACATTCACTAAGATATGAAAAATCATATAAAAATTGTGGATCAATAAAATGTTCTGAAAGTTGTTGAGCAAACATTTGATTAATTTGTAATTCTGTAGCTCTATTTAAAACAGACTTTTTAGCTTCTTCCATTTGTTATATTTTTGTATTTTAATGATAATTAATTATTTTGTACATTATTTAAAATAAATTCAACTTTTATTAATTATTTTTTGTAATATTTTATTTTGATTGTTAATATATCACATCTTCTATTTCATCATTAGAATTGTCACCTATCGAATCATTATCTATAATATTTAATATTGATTCATTTTTAACATATACATTGCTTGATCTTATTAAACTTTTAGATTTATTCAAATCATCTGTTTGTTTTCTTCTGTTTCTACATGCAATGCAAGTTAAATAATGAGTTTCAGTCTTTGTATCAATACCAAAATCGTCTAATGTCTTCTTATTATGACATCTTCTACACGGTTTGAGTACTTCATTCGTACTGTCTTTAGAGAGATCTATATTTTTAATTTCATCCTTTATTTGTAGTCGTCTTTGTTTATGATATTCATTTAAAATCTGACTATTTTTTTCTCTATATTTCCTGTGTATAATTTTTTTCTTTTCAATTCTTATAGGATTTTCACGTTCTTTTTTTCTACAATCGAAACATTGTTTGTATATTTGATTTAATTCTTCATTGGTACCAAAATCAGATATCATCTTATTTGATTTGCATCTTACACACTTTTTGAAACAAAATAATTCAGTATCTGAATTTTTTTTTACTTCTTGTTCGTTATTATTTTGATCCTCGTCAATATGTATTTGTTCTATTTCACCTAATTTATCTTGTTCGTTCTCCTCATTCTCTTCATTCGAATCATTTTTTTTATTTTCTAGTTTACCAAGCAGTTCGTTAACTCTACTTAATAATAAATTTATATTGTTATTCAAACTACTATTATTTGAATCCAATTTGTTTTCTTTATTGTATTCATTGATATAAAAATCAACATATTTACTTATAACTTCAATGAGTTTATCAATATTAATTTTATCTGTTGTTTTAAAGCATTCAGTTTCATTATTGTAGACTGTTTGTAATTTATTATGTCTGATATATAACTTAAATGCATCCTCTATTTTTTTCCCTAAAGTTCTATTAATTGTATCGAAGCATTTAACGACAAAGTCATATTTAATGGTATTCCTGTGTTGTCTTAATCTATTAAAAAGATCTCCCGATATACCGAATTTGTATGTAGAGTTATTGATATACAAAATATAAAAAACTTCTTTTTTCTTGTATTGATTCGGATCAAATTCATATTTTTTTAATGCGTCTACTGGGTTATTTATATTTATCGTTTGTAATTTTATATTTTCTGTAATTAGTTTTTTAAAACATTTTTCGAGTTCAATGTAATATTTCCTAAATTGTTGGGCCTTTTCAGTTGGTGCCATTAAACATATACATTTTATTGTATCGATTGTCATAAAAATTTCATTTCCTGGTCTTCCACCCGTGCTTTCCATTTTTTTAATTTCATAATCTGTTCCTTCAATGAATCCAAAATTTTCATTTTTTAATACATCAGTTAATGTCCTTTTATTTTTATAACCTATCCAATCAATTACGTCTGTATATTTAACAAATTTTGATTGATCAAATAATGTATCACTAAATTTATTTACAAATTGTTGATCAATGTTTAGTTCCTTTGATTTGGTAACAAGATTTGTGTTAATTTCTTCCATCGTATTAATATAAATTATTATATTAATATTTTTTTATACCTTTTAGCGCAATTTATTTAAAGTTCTCATAATTTAGTATATTTTTAATTGTTTATTATATACTTTTTGATTTCGAAATCAAAAAGTATATAGTAAATTCATAACATAAAATTACTATAAAATAAATAAATTAACTGTTATATATTGACTGCTTTGTCTTAATACGTGGAGCGATGTTCATTGACATCAACTCTTGAATGAACAGCTTGAATGCATACGGTATCATGATCTTTGATACTTGTGTATAGTTCTTGCATGCTGGACAATAGAAGATATCTCTATTTGTCACATATTTCTCACTATCTTTACGGAAAAGGCGTTGGGCGAATAATCCACATTGCCCACACACGTAAGTTGTGTACGCATCTGCCGTATCAAGCATCTTCTCTTTGAGGAACTTAGCCATTCCGTGCCCTATCAGCGAATCACGTTCCATCTCACCCAATCTCAAACCACCATCTCTTGATCTTCCCTCTGGGCATTGTCTAGTTAAGATGGTTCTAGGGCCTCTGCTTCTCGAGTTACCGGTCCAAACAGCGATGTTATTGTGTCTTACATAAAACACTTCGCCGGGTACTTGTAAACAGAAGACAGAACATTTTTCTGTTTTAATTGTTAAATCAGTTCTATGGTCAACAATTATTTCATCATAATTTTCATTTATATATTTCACAGTTTTATTTTTAAGTTCACTTATTTTAATTAATTTGTAATCATCCCAATGACGTCCATTTTCATCAGATACTGATACTAACATTCTGTGTTCTGGTGTTACTGCAAGATCTATTTTATCATTCTTTACATAATAAATTTCTCCTTCATAGTCTGGATAATATAGTTTCTTCATAGAATTAAATTCACTTACACCAGCGTTAAGTGTTAACACTTTATCATTGTCATTAAGTTTATCAAATGTTTTCCATCCTTCTTTAGTTAGAATTTCATGATCCATCTTTAAGCAATGAATCTTATCTTCAACCAAGTGCTTGAGTCTTTGATAATATGTTGGACCAATAAATATCATGACTCTCATTTTTTGACCAGTCATACCATTATATAAATATTCAACACCATTTCTATTATATCCAAGGTTTTGTAATCTGTCTTTGATTTCCTCTAGATCAACATCGTTGAACGGTGTACCATCTGCATCATGGCCTTCAATTGCACTAACTTTACCGAGAATACACTCGATCAATTGAGCAATAGTCATACGAGAAGGTATAGCGTTAGGATTCAGTATAATGTCTGGTTGAATTCCATCCTTGGTGAATGGCATATCAGATGATTTCAATAAAATTCCGATTGTACCTTTTTGTCCGTGGCGTGAACAATTACCAATCCATACATTCTTGTTGTTTTGTCTCATCATGAATACATGTGATGGTACTTCGAGACAGTATACATCACCTTCGTAATCATATGTTTCTTCAGATTGGCCATTTTGTGTATTAATGTGACCGTGATTAATTTGTGGTTCATTTTTAGATTTCACAATTCCGACACATAGTGCATCAGCATTTGTTGTTCCTGTTCTGCCTTCAATATTGTATTCAGTACCAGCTGGTCTATTTAATTTAATTGATGCACTCCATCCTGCATGAATAGATAATTTCATTATATCATTCGCTAATTTCTTGGAAGATGTGTAATAACATACAGATCCACTTTGTTTACTTGTTGTACCGTCTCCCATTATTAAATGTTCGAGTAAAATACGAGATTGATTTTGACTTAGGTTCCATACCCAATCTGGCAGTGATTTATTAAGTGCGCCTACACTTAATTTTGACATATATTGTGCCAATGGTTTGTTACTAATCGTGATCTTTTCATTGTTATCATGTTCACAATATTTGTAATTTAATTCAGTTATTATTTCTTTTATTTTTTCACAAACTCTCGGTTTTGTTTGGCAAATTGTTGTTTGGTAACAAACACTTGAAGTTCCTTCATTGTAAGTATTAGCCCATCCTTCTGCCATCCAGATACCGAAATACTTTAACCATTTATTCATATCAAGAGAAATCCCTTCAATGAGATCAAATGTTGCAACATCTGGATTAGTATTGATACAATCTTTCTTTAAATTATAACGTTTACCCATGATATCTTTTGCTTGTACAAATTCGAATTCTTTCTTGTCTCTCTTTCTAACATATAATTCATGATCCATTGTCACATCAAAATCAACCAATTGTGATCTTAATTTATAAATCTTTCCATTGTATTTAAAGTTATATACATCTACTGGCTTTTCATATTTAAGATATTTATGTCTATCCAATGTTGCAATCTCATCATCCATTGTAATATCTTCTATTTTCTTCCAACCTTTGTTCGTTAAAACTTCAGCCTCAGCTGTCTTTGGAATACAATATTTATCACCAATGCGTGGTATTCTTTCTGATCTGATACGTGTTTTAATCATTTGATAACCTTCATTGTTATAAATATTTGTCCATACTCTATCGACAACACCGCTTGCATAACCTTTGTATACTTCAGAGTTATCCTTGTATATCTTAAGTTCTTTCTTTTCAGTGTCTGAATAAACAGGTTGAATTGGTGATACTTTACAAATAATAATATCATTGTTGTTTACAACAGTTTCTTCTGGAGCAAACCCTTTTTCATTAATTTTGTCATATGACCCGTGCCTCATACCAGTAACCTTTGTCGGATCTGGTTTCATGAATAAATCATCTTGAGCTGTTGATTGATTCTTTTGAATTACTGATATATATTTTTTAAGTGACATTGATCTAAACATACCTCTTTCGACGGATGATTTGTTAAAGACCAAACTATCCTCTTGATTATCGATTATACCGACCTAATTCAATCATTTCCTATTGAACTCATTGGTCATTAAATTTCGATATTTAATAATTGTGTGTGATTAATTAAATATCTTGATTTAATCATCATTACTGATGGGTCTAGACTATATCTTGAGCCCTATAAAGAGCCCGCTACTATTTAGTCGTTGAGCCTTCCTATAAATTTATTATTATAGGCTTGGTTGCGGATTGTCCCTATATTTAGCATTTTTACTTTACCTTTGAGTTTTCCCCAAAGCCACCACTATGTGGTTTAGTAGCTAAATTTTATTTGATATATATTTTTTTATCAAATGTGATGAGAGTAGGAATTTCTAATTTTGTTGTACTAAGGAAATTTTTCATATTTTCTTCATTTTCCAATATATCAGACGCAATTATTTTTGCTTTCTTTGACATATTTTTTTTTGAATACATAGGCTGTAAATTTGACCAATTAAAACATTTTATTTTTTCGCTTTCGATTGTTAGATCGAATACTTTACAAGGAATAATGTGATCTATATGCCACAATGTTCCATGATTTTCAAAATTCATGTCTTCTTTAAATTGGTATTTTAGCCATTCTTGAAGGAAATTATATGAACATCCTAAAAGTTTTAATGTTTCTTTCTTTTTCTCTCCATTTAGTACTTTATTAATTCTACTTCTCAATGATGTCGATAATTTATATTGTGGATCTGTTTTTCTTTTATTTTTTAAATAAGGAGTATGTCGTTGTTGAATTTGTTTTCTATTAACAATATTGTATTCAACATTATATTCCTTTATTTCTTCTTGATGTTCTAATTTGTATTTTTTATTATATGTGCTAATTTCCTCTCTGTGCTTAATTTTATAAGCTCTCGATTGTTCATTAACACATTTTTTGCAAATTAGTCTCTTTTTAACAAATCCATTAATATTTTTATCCTCATTACATCGTGTACATAAGTCACTCATTTGATATATTATATATAGCATACTTCTTTTTAAGTCAGGATTTTCCCGCAATTTAGTAACGTCGCCGGCTAATTTCTATTTATAAGAAATTAAAAACACACACCGACTTGCCATAGTTTTTGCTATGACATGGGCTAACATTTTACCCGGTATAACATGCAATTGCAACAACAACGTTTTCACCAGATGGTAATACATCGGCGTACATGAATTTGCTTGTTCTAGTTAAAATAAGTGGTCTTTGTGGATGATACAGAATATAACTGATATCCAACCTATCTCTATAATTTGATGTGTATATACCCATCGCTTGTCTCTTTAATACCAAGTTCACATAAGCATTTCCTCTTATGATCATTACTCATTCAATTACTACATTGAATCACCCTCTCAGGTGGGAATGGACTATACCTTAAGCGATCTTGTAATCGCCCACAATCATCTAGTCTCTTAGCCTTCTTCCAAATTTATCCTATTAGGTTGGAAGCTTGGTTGCGGATTGTCCTTTGCATTAAATTAGATTATAACTTTACCAAATGAGTTTCCCCACTGCCATTATAACATTACTGTTATAACTTAGTACTAATTAACGCTTATTGATTATTTTTATAATAAGACATAATATAACAGAATCTTTATTCATAATAATTTTATTAATCAATGTTTTGGAGTTTCCCGTAATTTGGTCGTGTTGCCTCATTTATTGAGACTTGCTATAGCTTTAACTATAACATAGGCTTGACAATTCACCTTGTGCATATTGAAAGATGTTACGAGGTCCCTGATTCGAGTTACAGAACGGAATATTCGTTGCGATCTCACCCAACAAGAATGATGGATGGAAATCACAATGAGTATATTTAACGAATGACATATCGTCGTATCTGTTCTCTACTTTGTTATTTTTAACCTCTTTTACTTTATCAATGGACAATGTCATTCTTTGTCTCATATTTTCTACTTTATTAATTTTATCTGCGAACAACATATAAACTTGTTCTTCCATATCAACATATTCAATTACACCTGGATGTTTAATCATAAACTCTTCCCATGATGTTATTTTAGTTGCTGCATCTGATTTGTTCAATGATATGTTACTAATATGTTCTTTCTTTAGTCTTATAACGTTATCTTCAACACGAATTGCAGGGGCGAAACCTCTGCCGCCATCACAGTATATTTTAATTTCTCCTTCTGTGATATCGTGTGTAATTGATACATCTGGATCAAATGTGTTGTCCATTTTGTTTTTACGTAATTCATTGACTAAATTTGTTTGGTCTTTTGTTAAACCGATCCATTCACCGTTCAAAAAAACTTTAGCATAATTTTTAATTTTTGCAGCGCTAACATCTTGAACATTTATAACTCTCTTTTTAAGGAATGATTTAATTAATCCAATTTGTGATGTTTGAAGAATCGTGACGCTTCCCGTTATCGAGAAATGCTTTGTCAAACCGACCTTAGCGTGTTCAGGTGTCTGTGTGGGACAGTTGGAATTCGCGATCCCGTTCGCAATGAAGCTGTGTGCATCAGTATTCGTCTCAAAATCATATACTTCTTCGGGTTCAATCTCTTCAATTGACTTTATTTCACATAATATTTTGTCATCAATAATATGATATTGTTTGATAAAGTTCGAAAAATTCAATATGTCATCATTATTTTTAACATAGTTTTTGTATTCGTCTGATAGCTCTGATTTAACTATCAACAAATCTCCCTTTTTGAAATTAGAAGCAGGCACATATTCATACTTATCATTAACTTTTACTAATAATTTATGATCAAATGTACATTTGATCTCCCTTCCCGTTATTGTTCGTATTTTTAATATTCTTTCTGGTTTGGCTTTGAACCAATTTTGTACTTTAGATACACATTCTGTTAATCCATCTTTGTATACAGATATAACTGTATCCCCGTTTTTAATATCTTTAATTAATTTAATGGTTCCATCAGCCATAAGAACTTCGGTATCACCTGTTAAACACATCCAACGAATACTCGACGGATGCAAGTGACGCGGGCTGGTGAGTTTGCTAGTTGATGCATCACCACCAGGAGCATCGACACGTCGTAAAAAGGACAGTGTTTGAAGATATGTATACCGTTGTAACATTTGAGCAACACCCTTACGTCTGATCCAAGAACCTGTCAAAAGGGCAGTTTTTAAACCCTGTTCGATAATATTTGGTTTAATTTGATTGATAACGACAATTGGATCCTCATCACTTGGATTACGTTTCTTGAAAAATTTATTACATTCGTTTAACATTTTACGATAAAATTGTCTGAATAATTCTTCTATGAGGGTTCCGGGTAAGTCAATTCTTTTATTAACATACGAATCTCTGTCATCTTTTGGAACTCGTCCTAAGTAACATCTTAACAGTCTGTTTATCATATAACCCATGTAAATACCTTTTTGAATAGTGCCGCCTTCGACGTGCGGTAAAAATCCTGTTTCAAGAAGACTAATAAGATGTAATCTCTTTTGTTGTTGTTTTACGTTTTTATCTGTTTCAGAATATTTCTTTATGACTCGCATTTTACCGAGTAAAAAGGTTATAGCATCTTCTCTTGTTTGAATCTTTACTCCTTTTTCATTTTTACATTCTTCCATAGAAATACGTAAGGCATCAACTAAATCATGATCGTTTTCGTCATACGCAATGTAATTAACTATGTCTCTGTCGGATTCAATGCCAAGTGCTCTAAACAATATCATAACAGGAATTTCACTGAGAATCGGAACACGAATTGTTAAAATTTTATCCTTTTTTATTTTGATCATAACTGCTTGTGCAATACCATGTGGTTTGTACGATTTAGAATTAACTTGAACTGTAAACACGTCTGCACCAGAATCTTTTTTAATAAAAACGAGAGGTTTATTATCGCACATTCTGTCTTGTGCAATGACGACTTTCTCTGATCCGTTAACAACGAAATAACCTCCTGGATCATATTCGCATTCGGATTTGTCGTAACCTTTGTGCAGATTTAATGAACAATATGCTGATCTTAACATCAATGGGATATTGGCAATGGGTACATTATCTTCTGGCAAACCTATAATACGACTAATTTTTTCATCAGTAGTGATATCGATGACATCCTGTATTTGTGTAACCTTTGCCATCAATCTGCCACTGTATACTAAACTTCTATTTCTTGCATCAGATGGAAACATGGGTTCAACATCATTTTCCATCGTTGGCGGTTTTATCATCACGTTGTCATATTTAAATTTGTATCGATAAATTCTATTTTTATCTATTTTTTCAAAAAATACATGTTCACCGTTTTCTAAAAAAACTTTTACATCTTCATCCAAAAATTTATTGAATGAATTATAAAGGTGACTATACAAAATACCAGCTCTGTTGTAATACAATTCCATAAACCTGAAAATATCATCTTTCGTCAAATCATTGACGCCCTTTATAATATCGATCCCATTATCAGACTTATCAGACTTATCAGACTTATCAGACTTATCAGACTTATCGGACTTATCGGACTTGACGATTTTATCCGTTTTGGGCTCATGTCTATTTCGAGTTTTTTCCCTATTTTTCATGTCTATTTTGTTGTCTTTTCCCTTATTATATAGACCGCTCATATACCATGATTAATAAAATCAAATTTTTATATCATTTATTATATATATAACAAATGATCACTTGTATCTCGTTTTATTTATTTAAAAACTATTAAATAATAATATAACTATATATTATATATTTTTCTATTGCATTTTTTTTCTTTTAATCTGTCTTGCCCCAAGTTTTTTGCCGTATATGTTATTAGAATTATTGTTGAGATTACTTAAATTATTTAAATTATTTAGATTATTCAAATTATTTAAATCTCCAATTTCCTCCAACATTTTAATCATTTTTTCCATTTCATTTATATTATTTTGTAATTTTGGCATGTTCGGCATGTTCGGCATGTTCGGTATATTTGGCATATTTGGCATATTTGGCATATTTGGCATATTTGGTATGTTTGACATTTCTGGAAAAAACATAATATTATCTAATTGAGTATTTGGCTGAGATAGAAATATTTGTGATTGTAATAATTCTGGTGCGATCGAATTGTTATAATTATTTGTTTCGTGATGACCGTTCAAACCAATTATATTATTATTTTTTATGAATGCTATGTATTCAGTATACTCATCAATGTATTTTTTGAAATATTTTTTAAAAAAATCTGTATTATAAAAAGTTTTCCCAACACACTTCATATTACTATATATACCTCTGTTAATATACATTATCATTTGTGTCGTTGTAACAAGCATTTTCATTAATTGAGTTTCTTTATACACTTCCGGAAGCTGAATGATGTAATTTTTCATATTATTTATATAATTGTTATATGAAACAAAATATGACTTGACTTTTTCTACAGTATTTACCACAAAATTAATTACTTGTATACTTTTCCTTTCGTCTTCAGCTAGTTCTTCGACATCTGTTTTATGCATTTCGTATATTACATTGTAATATGCTTGAATATTACTAAAATTATAGCAAGTAATGTAACATAATACCATCATATTCATAAGAATAGTGTACCAAACACCGCAAAAATACGTGAACATAGCATTGACTAATGCTAAAAATCCGTATCTGTTCATGTTGAACATTGTGTATAAAATGCAACTTAACAATAGCGTGGTATCAAACCCTAACATATATATACTCAGCAAATATAATGCGGTATTTAAAATAGACATATATATTTAAATTTATTATTAGTTAATACTTCTATTTATATGTTTATGTGTGTTATGAACATTTATAAATAAATTTCATAAAAAATAAACAAAATTATAGGGTTTTCATATGTATCATATTTATTTTTACTTATATAGTTATATAAAATATATCGTTCAATATTTATAAGTACATGGATATTGAAATCAATACACTGATCTCCGAGTTATCCGCAAAATTTAAATTGGATAATTACAGTGATCATGAAAATAATACTAATAATTATGTAGATTATAACAATGTTCAGTTCAATGAAATAATCAACGATTTAACATCAGTGAATTCGATTAGTACTGATTCTTGTATCAAATCTAATGCCGATGAAACTTATGTAAAAACAGATACTGATTTATATACCGATATAAAAACAGATATAAAAACAGATGCTGATATAAAAACAGATACTGATTTATATACTGATAAAAATAATGATAGTATAACTGAAGTTGTCATAGATGTCATTAATAATCGTAATGAAAATCACGATGATCTAAAAAATACTATCGTCCACACTATGACATATATCGAAAATGACGGGTGTAACGACGACAACATAGAAAACAACATTGTCGGTAATACAATCGGTTTTGTCACTACCGATCCGATAAATATGGATATAAGTACTGAAATAAGTACTGAAATAAGTACTGAAATAAGTACTGAAATAAGTACTGAAATAAGTACTGAAATAAGTCAAACAGAAACTGAGGAACATGAAATTTTTATAAGTCCATCTGAAGACAAATCGGACCATGAGGTAAATTCAATCGAAAATGAAAGTGTTATTGCTTATGACAATGTTTTAAATATTAACAATATAGATGTTACCAAAAAATTTGAAAATTTTGACGATGATATACTAACGATAAAAAACCACGTATTTTCTAGACTTGACGAGTTGGATAGAGAATACTGGAATAAAAAAACAAATAAAAAATTATATAATTCAAGTAATATAAATACGAGCGTAAGTTTTGACAATATATGTAAAATAAATGATGAATTACATCGCAATATTAAAAAAAAATTAAACAAACCAATAGTATTAAATAATTTTATTACGCGGACTTATTTAGATAAACCACATAAAACACAAAATAAACCATCAAACAAATCAGATAATTTAAATAAATCAGATGAACTTCGTAAAAACATAAGCAATGTTGAACTTTCAAATATTTCTACAACAAATATTACTAAGGAAGAAAATTCTGACAAACAAGAAATAATTACAGAACCAATTAAAATTACAGAACCAATTAAAATTACAGAACCAATTAAAATTACAGAACCAATTAAAATTACAGAAATAGTTAAACCGCGAAATAATTTATTTGTACCAAAAACACAAAGACTGAATAAACAAACAAAGACAGCTGAACCATTGGTTTTACAGAATCTCAAAAAAGAATTATTTGAGACATCACAAAAAATGGAAACACTTGCTTCCATCACTGTACATGCCATTGATGAGCAAACTATATATGATTTATCGAACAAATCGCATGATTCAGATAATGGCGTAAGTTCTGTAGGTTCAGAATCTGGACATTCAATGAACAAAATTAGTCGAATCAGCCCTATTAATTCAATGCACTTGTCAATTAAAAATAACAAAACAAACAAACTCGTCGAATTTAATAACAAAAAAATATTAAATCCATTACTTACACAAATGGAAAAAGATGAAAAATTATTAAATCCGCCAATTGTCGATGAATTAAAAAAAGAATTAAAGAAAGAATCATTTAATTCATCGAAAAATAATAAAATCAATCCAAATAAACCCATCGATGACATGAAACAAAGTAAACATGCTGATTTATTGAACCAAATAGAAAAAATAAATCAAAAAACGAAAAAATATAAATCAGAAAAATATAAATCAGAAAAAATTATCAAACATGACGATAATAAAAATGAGTTAGGTCTTTTGTATAATATGTGTGAATCTAATACTTTGAAAAAAAAAACCGATAAGTTAATAGAAAAATTAAATAAATTGAATAAAATGAATAAATTAAATAAATTGAATAAACTAGAAAAAGATAATAAACAAGATATTATCAAAAATAATAAACAAAATAATGCCGTACAAATAGAAAAAACAAGAATACCATATCATTTATTATAAACTCTGAAGATTTTTGTAACACATTTATAAAATAACAATTAAATACCGTAAATGATTTGCATTTTGTTATTTACTTTTAAGTACTCATTGATTTGTCCAAAATGGTCATTATCACAAAATGCAGGAAATTTTTTCATGGGTTTATTACACGATAATCCGGATGGATGAGATGAGACAATAACACTATGTTTCTTTTTATCGATAAGATTAAATTTTTCAAATGCAGGTGCACCCCACAGGACAAAAACCAAATTTTTATTGTCATTTGATAATTTGACAATGATCGAATCAGTGAAGGAGGACCATATATCCGCATGACTATTTTTTTCATTTTCTGTTACTGTTAGAGCTGTATTAAGAAATAAACATCCTTGGTTCGCCAGAAATTGTAAATTACCATGTTTAGGTATTTCTGTTATGTGACCATATTTTTTCATATTTTTATAAATATTATCTAAGGACGATGGTATAGCGATGCCGACTGGTACAGAAAATGCTAATCCCATTGCTTGTGGTACCCCAAGTTCGAATTTAAAATATGGATCTTGTCCAACGAACACAACTTTCAAATCATTGTATCTTGTATATTTAAATGCAGCAAGAACAAGAGATGGATATGGAAAAATAGGTTTTTTTGTTTTAACATATTCACTTAATTCGTGTTCCATTTTTTGAATATTTGCTGATTCAATTATGTCTTTCATTAAGTTATACCACGATGAATGTACATCACTAAATTTTAATAATACGTTGTTAGTTGGGAATGTTTCATTCCATGAAGGTATTTGTTTGTAATCAGAAACAGAAAACATTTATTGTATCTTGTAGTTGGATTTTTAATATATTCTACCACATTTAAATTAATAAAATTAAATTCAATCTTTTTGTGGTATTATTAAAAATTTGAATTGAAATTACATAAAGGTTAAATGTATATTTAAGTATTTGAATAATAAACCTATATAATATACACTCTATATGATTAATAACATAGATGATCTGAACAATTTGACCGATGCTGATTTAAGAGATATATTCGACAATATTGAGTTTTCGATAGATGGAAATAAATCTGGAAAGAAGGCAGTTAAAAAATATGATATATGTCCTTTTTGTTTGAATCCAAGTATCTTAGAGGATGGTGTAAACGGTATCATTGTTTGTACAAATAATTTATGTGGACAAGTCATTGATGTTTTGTTAGATCAAAATCCCGAATGGAGACAATATGAAGACGATGGAACGAACAATGCGAGATGTGCCATGCCGATAAACCAACTTTTACCACAGTCTTCGTTAGGTACGAGTATAAGCGGTAATTATAAAAGTCGTTTGAAAACATTGCAAACGTGGGGAGCAATGCCATATAGAGAAAGAAGTTTAAATAATGTATTTAAGAAGATACATGAATTATGCCAAAAAGGGAATATTATTAAATGTATAGAAGATGATGCAAAAATTTATTACAAAACTATCAGTGATTGCAAACATATAATAGGAAAAAATAAAGGTAAACATATTATAATCAGAGGAAAGAATAGGGCAAGTTTGATTGCGGCCTGTGTATTCTTTGCATGTAGAAGAAATGGTAAAACACGAACACCTAAAGAAATTGCTGATTTATTTGGATTGAAATATACTGAAATAACAAAAGGATGCAAAAACTTTATGAAATTGATGAAGATAAGAGATATGGGATTAGCAAACAATACAAGTCAACCCGAACATTTTGTCATAAGATTTTGCAACGAATTAAAATTAAGCAAAGCATTGACTGACCAGGTGATACAAATAGCAAAAAATATACGAAAATTAAATATTGCATCTGTTCATACTCCCTCATCAACGGCAACATGTAGTATTCTGTTGATGGCAGAAATAAATAAAATAAGAACGATTACGAAAAAACGATTAGCTCAAAAATTTAACGTATCAGAAGTTACAATATCGAAGGCATATAATAAGATAGAAATGTATCGAAAGGCTTTGATAGATGATAATTTGACCGAAATATTAGTCAAAAAAATAGAAGAAACAAGAACGAATGCAAAAATTCCTGATTTTGTTTTACAACGTTTAAAAAAATTTAGTAACATTCCAGCTAATTTAGATACCAATTTACTTAAAACTACAGTCCAACCTACAGCGAATGAATATCCAAATAATCAAAATAATCAAGAACTTTATCAAATTCCTATTATAAATAACGATTTTTATGGAACTGGTGAATTATATGAAGATCTCGAATTGGAAGGATTCGACGATGATGATTTCAGGGACACATTTGATGATTTTGATGATTTTGATAATTCAGATGAGTCAGAAGATGAATTATATTATGATGAGATAGGAGATGATAAATTAGATACGGACATGAAAAAAGTATTGATACAAAACAAATATATAATTGATCGACTCAAAAAAACTGATAAAGAATGTAATATGATTATGAATTCACTGTGACAATTATGACAATTATGACAATTATGACAATTATGACAATTATGACAATTATGACAATTATGACAATTTTAATTTATTTATTAAATATATATTGTGATACATAAATATATATTTGTGAACATTTATAATATGGGGAATACTTCATCAGTTCATTTAGATAAAAAATCTTTAAAATTATATGATACGGTACGTCAAACAATAAAGGATATCATATATGAAACTAAATTTTGGGCGGACAATAAAAATAATATGTGTGATAAATTTGTTGTTGTATACTACGATAAATTAATACAATATAATACCTCTGAAATTCTTGATGCATCTATGGCAATAGGAATAAAACATGATAAAGAAATTAATAAAGAAGAATTATGTAAAAAAATAGTTACACATTATAAAAAAAGAATCGAGTTATTAACTTACATATTAAATTCTGTCACAAAAATGTTTGCCAAATTAACTAGAGCAATTCAGGGACCTGTATGTCAAGGAGTTGATGAATATGTGGATGATTTTTATCAATGTAAAAGAATGCGAGGTGTATGGTTAAATGAAGACCAATATGTACAAATTTTAGGAAAAATAGAAAAATTAGATATATATAATGGATGGATTGAGCATATAAAATATCTTAATTCGAATTGGTTAAAATATATGCAAGATCTATATGATATTATTATTATTATTAAAAGAGATATTGATAATACAATAGATGATGATACATTCAGTGAAATGGAAGAAATGGCTAGGAGTACTATCAAAAAAATGAATTACATATGCGATATTCATTATTTATTAGCGATTAATTACACAGATTAATTATAATCAATTAATTTTAATTCTCTTAGAAGGGTTTCAAAGTTCATAAGTAACATTCCGTGATCAATATCAAGATTACTTTGTTGTCTATAATATACCATACCTACAAAACTAAGTGCACAAGCTCCCAAAACATAATTTCCAGACATCAACCCAGCAATTCCGGCAGCAATTGTTGTCCCCATCAAAGTTAAATAATATGAATCTCTTATTATATAACTTCTTTGAGCACAACAATAATCGCAAATAATTTGACCATCATCTGTTAAATATTTTACAAAATAAACCCCAAAGACACATACTTCATTAAATTTTACATAATGAAATACTTGACCATATTTATCATTCAATGGGAAATTTTCTACAGCATGTACAGCATCCGTTAGACACAATTGAGGATAAGATTCCTGATACAAATTAATATTACTTATCAAGCCATCAATTCCAATTTTTTTAGCTCTATGTATTTCCCAACTTTGATCCATTCGTGTTTGGTTTAAATTTTATTTTACTTTGACTTGTATATTAATTTATTTTATTTTAAAACAAATTATTTTCAATTTTTTTAAAAATTACAGTACTTACTGATATCTAATGCCGATCCGTCATCTTCTAATAATACATCTGGTAACACATCTTTGATATGGGATACAATTTTGACTTTAAAATCGTTGAATAATTGTGGATCAGATTTAATTATCTCGTTATAATCTTTTTCGTTTTCTTGTGGAACGAACGCTAATTTGACTCCAGCAGCTTTGGCACCTCTGAGTTTATATGGCAAACCACCAATCGCAGAAATCAACCCATGTACATTAATTTCACCAGTCATCGCGATATCATGTCTTATTTTTTTATTAAGTATTTTAGAAACGAAGCAAGTTGTCAGACAACCTCCTGCACTCGGTCCATCTTTTGGAGTACTATTTGCGGGTAAGTGGACGTGTAATCCACCTGGATTTTGTTTGACGAATTCAGTGACATATTCCTCTTTGAGAATATTTGTTGCAATAGTAAAAGCGAATTGAATTGATTCTTTTATTGTGTCTCCCAAGGAACCAGTTAATTTAAGATTAAATTTAGTTGATCCATGGTTGCGATACATTAGTATTTTAAGAATGCCGCCACTGCCTATCGTTGTTGCATACAAACCATTAATAACACCAATTTCATCTGTCGGATGTATTTTTTCGATATCATGTTTTGGTTTATTCATATATTTAATAATTGTATCATTATCTATAACAATTGGATTTGTCGGGTTTATAGTTATTTTACAATCTGGATTGCATTCGACATGACATGATTTACACAATTTACATTTTTCACAATCATGATATTTACCAGCATTACATTTTTCACAATTTTTGCATTCATCGCATAATATTATATGTTCTTTACATTTGCATTTGAATACACCCCTTCTATATATTCTATCGACATTGAGCTTTAGGAATAAAGTTTCTAATTTATTTTTAAGTTCACGTACACCAGCCTCATGAGTAAAATTATCTGCAATGTACTCGATGTCTTTATCATCTATTAATATACTTTTGTGTTCAAGACCGATACCTTCCATGATTTCTTTCAACAAGAAGTCTTGACAAATTTTGAGTTTTTCTTTAACAGAATATGATTTTACTTCTATTCTTTGAATTCTGTTTAATAAAATTGGATCAATTTTACTCTCATCATTGTATGAAAACACAAATAATACGTGGTTGAGTGGGAATCCACATTCGAAAAATTTATCACTGAATGATGTATTCATATTAGGATCTGTTACATTGATCAATACATTTTGGATTTCATTTACGCCATGTTTTTGACTCGCTTTATCTAATTCATCGAAAAACATTATACAGCGAGCACTTCCTGCTTCGACCATCTTTCTGACTATTAGACCGGGTTGTGCTGCACTATAAGTGAAAGAGTGTCCGTTGAGAACAGCCGGATCTTCAACACCACACAATGATATACTGATACATGGTATTCCTAAAGCTTCACCCAATCCTTTAGCGATGAGAGTTTTACCGACACCAGGAGGGCCGCAAAGTCCAATAGCTTTACCGGGACTGTTTGGATTCATAATCATTTTACACACTAATTCTCTAATTGTATTTTTACATTCTTCATGACCGTAAACACGTTTTTTGAGAACATCATATACATTGTCCATCATTTTACGACATTTCGAATCATCATAACGGAGCATTTCGAATTTTGTATCAGTATTTTGCCATGGATATTTCATTAGAATGTCAACGTATGTTTTTTGTTTAGATGTTTCACCATTACCAAATTTCATTTCCTCACTTTTTTCTAATATAATTTTTTTAATATGTTTCGGTATATTCATATTTACAACTATTTGTCTCTTCATATCAACATCAGATTCAGACATTGCTTTGAGTTTTTCTAGTTCATTCTTGAGATTAATACTCGATTTTTTGAGTCTTATTTGGAGGGTATATGCCAATCTTCTATATATAAGTTCAGCGATTATTTCAGCACCATATTTTTTGTCTTTTGTCAATCCAAATAATAATCCAGCAACATTGATACATTCATCGGGACCCATTAATAATAATCTAATCATATTAAACATATTTTTGAGATTGTTATCTTTCTGGAATTCGTCCATTTGGTGTTTAAATGAATCCATTTTTGTTATTTCACTATACCTCAAGTAATCCGCCGAAATCTTCTGTGTGAAACTTTTTTCATCATATGATAATATTTCACCTATCGGTATATGTTTGATATATATTTCAGCAAACTTATCATTTATAAATTGATTCGCTGTAACTACTTTTTGGAACATTTTCTTCTTATTATAAATGAAAGGTCTATATATTTGAGACGTTCTTATTATACAGTGAATCGGATCATTTATAAAATATCCGCCAAATGTATAACATATTGATGTGTTCGGTATATGCAGTTTTACTTCAGCATATGAATCAATATAAATATCACTATTGGGAACTGGTTTTTCTAATTGCCATTCCATATCACTTTTAATAAATCCCTCCTTCGCATCAGTGGGTGCCGTTTTATAGTCAACTGGGACAAATACCATATTATATAAATCTAATTCTTCTCTGAAATATGATCCTTTTTCTGATCCAACACCAATTTCATTTTGCGAAGCAAATTTAATATATTCTTTGTGACTATTTCCAACTAAAACATTCAGGGCATCTTCTATTGAATAAAATCCAACATTTTTGCAAACTTCTAATAATTTATCTCTTACTTTATCGAAATTATCAAATAATATTTCATTCAAATTATTTACCTTATTGTTTTTAAATAGTTCGAATATAGCACTAAGATTTTTATCATTCTTCATATTCATTTGGTACCCGATATAATCAAATATATTTTTGTCTATTAATGAATCACTGAAATTTTCTTTATTTTTATCTAATGATTTAACAACATGATCATCTTTTTTGATTGTATTTTTGTGAGAATTTTTATCAGTTTTTGCTATATCATCATCAGATTCTTCAGCGGTTTCAGTCTGATCGACAAATTCAATATCATTATATTCAGAAGACCCTGAATCCTTTATTTCATTTAATTTAGGATTATATACATCATCATTCATGAATAAAATTAATTCACTAAGCTGTCTCATACAATTATTACGTATATTAATTGAAATAATACTCTCCTTATATAATCTTTCAACGTGTTGAATTTGATTTTGTATGAGTTGCGAATACCTATAATATTCGTATTGAAGGAAATTTAATTTGCAATCCTTGACGGTAATACTTGTAGAATTTTGTTCTGTCATTAATATATTAATCGAAAAAAAATTATTAATTGATACGGAAGAATTATATTAAATATTTTTTTTACATCAATATTTTAATGTGTTACAATATTACTATATATTTTATTGCGTCTCTTGTGTGTTTATAAATATTAAAAAATAACTATAGATACAAAAAATTTCATTACTGTGTGCGTTATTCACATTATCATAATTAAAATATAGATTTGATATAGTGTGTTTCTTTTTTGATTTTTTTTTTAGAAATAAATAGTATATATTATTAATTAATCAATGCCTTCTGCCAAAGTCCCTAAAACTCAATCTGCTAAAAAAGAAACAACTTCTGGTGTAGCCCCAGTTACTGCTTCTACTTCTACTGCTCCTACTCCTACACCAGTCGCTGTTGCCCCTACACCAGTTGCTGATGTAGTTGTTGTTCCAGCCACCACCCAAAAATCTAAACCAAAACAAAAGAAAACACTAGAACCAGTAGTTGTTGCTCCAGCTGTTGTTCCAGGTGTTGCTGTCCCTGCCCCTGTTCCGGTTGTTGCTGCACCTGCTCCAGTTGCTGCTCCAGTTGCTGCTCCAGCTGAGCCAGCAGAAAAGGCTCCCAAAGTTCAAAAACCCAAAGTTGTTCGTGCTAAGAAGGAAAAGGAACCAGTCCAAGTAGCTCTTTCTTCATCAGAACAATCCGCACCAGAACCAGCTGTTCTCGCTCCAGAAGCTGTTCAAGAAAACGAACAAGAAGCTGGTGTATTAGTCGATGCTGATTTAAGAGGAGGACAAAGACCAAAGAAGAGATACTTCGCATGCGTCTATGAAAATGAACAATTTGGAAGAGTTTGGGGTGTTAAACCAAAACAAGCTGCAAACAAAGGATTTACATCAATTCTTAAACACATGAATAAATCTGGTATTAATTACACAGATGGTGAAGAAATTAATTTTGCTATTGCTGAAACTACACGTGGTAGCAAACAAGGTGAATACTTATATTTGGGTAAAAGAGTTTTATTAGAAATCCCAATCCAAGTCACCAAAAAAATTAAGGACAAAGTAACAAAAGAAGTTATTGCCACTAAACAGGTTCCATACAAATACAAAAATATTGTACACAAGGTACCAAAGGTCGGTAGAGTCAATGCATAATTTAATAATATGAATTGCTTTTGTTATTGAAAATATATTTTAACATATTAATATATACTAATAATTTAATATATATTTATAAAATTCGAAGAATGATAAATCCTGATGATTATTATGATTCAATCCAACAAAAAATTAATCAGTATTATCAAAATATCAAAAATAATGATATAAATAATAAAACTGTTAAAATAAGTAAGATACAAAAATCCGATAACATGGTAAATACTAATAATACTAATAATACTAATACTAATAAAACTTATAAGTCTGATGAGATAAGAACAAAAATTACTATGACAAATCCGATAAATATAGGCTTACTTAAAAATTACAATGATAATAGTGTAATTATGGTAAAATACGAACTAAATAAATTCTCATTTTATGATAATAAAAATGTTCTTATGGGATATTTTACCATAAAACAACTTCTTAAGTACGTCGGTTCTTTTTATGACAACACATTCTTCGGTGACGTCGATATGGGAATATCAAAAGATATTATCGAAACATTTATCGTGACAATTGTAAACACCATTAATAATCCCCGAATGTTTGATATACATCTAAAAAACCATCTTAACTCACCTTTTATGGGAAATATAGAAATGCTCGTTAAACTCAATAACGATATCAAAAATATCGAAGAAGGTGAACTTAAATTATTATTCCAATCTAACGATAATCACGATGTTCGCAGGATAGTAAAACATTTTATTTACCAATTTCAAGTACATACATTACGCATCATTGCAACAATTAGTGAGCAAATTAAAAATGATCCCTCAAGGAAATCTATCAGAGATTCATTATTGAAATATTCTTGTGGAATAACTTACAGAATAACAAATTTTGTTAGGGATTGTACTGAAAACCAAAATAATGAAATTAAAACTCTCCAAAATCAATTGTCAGATGTTATACAAATTAAAAAAAATCTTAGTGATAAAATAAATTCACTAACGGCATCAATCAATCAACAAAATATTTTATTAACACAAATTATAAATAACAACAATAATTATAATTTAATAGGTGGTACAATAAATAACAATAATGATAATAGTGATGATGATAATAATAATGATAATAATGATAATAATGATAATAATGATAATAATGATGATAATGATGATAATGATAATAATAATAATAATAATAATGATCACAACGATATAATCCATTATGATGAAAAATCAACATCGCAAACAACATCACAAAATAAATCAAATAATTCAAATAATTCAAGTACGTCGAGTACGTCAAATACATCAAATACATCAAATGCAGTTCAAACACCCTCAGAAATGACAACTTCTGATATCGTAGAAGAAATATTTACTGCACCAATTAAATTTAACTCCTCAACATCAGAATCAGCAAAATCAGCAAAATCAGCAAAATCAGCAAAATCAGACAAATCATCGCAATCAGACAAATCATCGCAATCAGACAAATCAATTAAATTAAAAAAATTAGCAAAATTAACAAAATCAGAATCAGAAAAAACAGAAAAAACAGAAAAAACAGAAAAATTAACAAAATCCAGCAAATCAGGTGGTTCATCAAAGTCTGATTCGTCAAGTTTATCTGATGAAATGAAACTGAATGGTATAGATATATCTATGATATTTGATAGTGAAAACGGATATACATCGGAGTCTGATATAGAAAACAATAATTTTGATGGTATAAGTAGTGTGAATAGTACGACTATCAATACAAAATCGTCCCACACATCAGGTCATACATCAGGTTCTCATTCCGGAAAATTAGCATCCAAGTCGAGTAAATCTGACGACATTGGATATATTTCAGATAATTAATTTAAGTTTATTAAGTTTATTGATATAAATAATTTTATGTATTAATATTAATATTAATATTGATATTGATATGGAACAAATTTCGCCTATTATTTCTGCTAACAAAAAAAATGCCGAAAAAATAATAAAATATAATAAAATAATCAATGAACTTGATATTATTGAGACCTCGATGAATGATGATCTTATTGATAAACAACAGTATGTCAAAAAATTAGTCGGATTGTTATCAGAAACACAAGAACTTTATTTTTTGATAAGTAAAAATTGTGTGTCAAATAATTATGATAATAAATCATGAATAATCATCGTTATCATTTTCTATGTCCAAATCATAATCAATCACCAAAATCGGTTCTTGGTTTACATAATCGAGTTCATTATCTGAATATTTGTCTTTATACGGATCTGATGATACATATGATCCGTATGATATATTTTCATTATCACTATAATTATGATCAGATTCACAATAACTAATTTCTTTTCTTTCTTCGAATTCCTCATCATCGTAGTATTTTACAAAATTATCATACGAATTATTCCGTTGATTATATTTCATATAAATAATAAAATCTTCATCATCATAATTATCACAATTATTACAATTATCATAATATGAATTATTAAAATTATTTTTACCGAAATATCTGTTAAAAGAAATATCTTTCTCAATTTTTCTTTTAACAAAACATTTATCATGTGTTTTTTTAATGTTATATGAAAATCCATGTGGTAAACCCGTCGAATTATTAAACGTATCTTGTTTCTCACCATTTACAGAACCCCAAAGATTTAATACATTAAATGCATCAACAGGAATTGATTTTGAGCTCGCACAAAATCGTAACGAAACAGTTATATCATCATGTGGCATTCTTGGAAATGTCATATCAATATTTGCAGGAGATTCTACAATATTATGATTAATTTCTTCGAAATCGATGGGGTCCATTGTGCCGGTCAATTATTTATTAATGATTTATTCGTTAATTTTATTATTTATATAGTTAATAAATTATTTACATTATCACGTTATAACCATAGAATATATTTATCAATTTTATTAATTAAATCTTCCACTAACAAATAATTATATAATCTGATGATTTATTATAATGACACATACAAATATATACACACAAGATTCATTTCCACCTTTGGGGGTAAGTGACTCAACTATCACAAAAAATAATAATAAAACAATTTCGTTGAAAAACATTAATGTTTCACACGGAGGAAGTGTATTTATTGAAACTAATATAAATTTACTTTGTTCCTCCTCAGGAATAAACAATGTTCTCATTGACGTTTTACGCGATGGTAAATCGATATGTAGTGGGAGTGGAAATCAAAATCTTATTGACGTCCGTTTCCTAACGAAACCATCAATCAATAAATTTTCACAATGTGCAGCATTCAATATTGTAGATACTGATATCAATTGCGGACAATATGATTATGATATTGTTTTATCTTTAGCAGATAATTCTAATCCCGTTGATATTATTTCATATTCAATCGTTGCAAGATCAATCGATAAAGCTAATATTTCAGTAAATCAACAGTTTTCTCCATTGGGATCACCAGTACTCACACTCCCTTCAAGTTCATCAAAATCCTTTGTAGTTTATGCACCAAAACTTAAAAATAAATGTAATAAAAATAATAAAATCCGTTTAGTTTTTAATTTTAATTTTATCGCGGAAGAACCACAATTTCAGCTCGATATCGTTCGTGATGATAATTCTTCAGTTATTGGTGGAACACAAACCATATTAAATTTCCCTGTTAACTTGACACCCGTTGCCAGTACTGTAGAAGTGGGAATTAATTTCTCCGTTGTTGATGATAATCCATTAGATTCATATACTTTCATATTGACAAATGCCTCTCCCCTTCCAGCATCAATTGATTTCTTTTCTATTGTCGCTGAATTGGTTGATGTTTCCCGTACTCAAGAATTCCCTTCACCACTTACTGGAGATGCCTTAACAATACAACCTTACAGTTTACAAACAATACCCGTCAATATATTTGTTAAATGTCCCGACAGTGTTGTCAAATTAACGTTCGTTGGAAACTTAAACATTGTTGGTGCTGCAAACTTCCTATATAATATCCGCAGTGAAAATAGATCTCTCATGAATGGACCGCAATTATCTAATTTCTTCGGAGCTTCTAATTCCATGTTAAATGTCGAGACGAATTCAACAGTTATGACAGTAGATGAATATCCATATCAAGGAAATAATACTTATTACATCGATATAATTAGCATCAGTAATCATCCCCAAGGAATTGATTATTATTGTTTTACCGCCGAACAATAAAATTACCTAATAATAAATTTTTGAATTATTTTTAATTCAAAGCACGTTTCTTAATAAGATCTGCTATGCTAACACCTCCTAAATCATCCTCCAAATTATCAAGAAGTTCGTTTATTTTACCAAAATTAGTCGATTGTGTAGGTAAAACATTATTTGTATTATTCGTATTATTTGTATTATTTGAACTGGGTAATATATTAGTGGATAAATGAATTCCATCGTTTTTTTGTATAAATTCAAAATGTAATTTATTGCACAAATTATTTATTTCATCGATTTTATTTTTGTATATTTTATGTAAATTTTTATTATTATTTTGATTTTGATTTTGATTTTGATTTTGATTTTGATTTTGATTTTGCTCACCATATAACCAATTCAAAGTTTCTTCTATTTTTGCATCTAGTTCATTTATTTTATTTTGTTCGATTGTTAAAATTTCACATGTTATAACGCTTTTTAGTAAATAACATAAATGTTCTAATTCTTCGTATGCCGTTTTATTTTCGTCTCCCGTTTCCCCACCAAAAATTGGATCATCATTATTATATTTGTTCATAATTTCATCACATTTTGTATTAATCATATCTATCTTTGTTTTGTATTCCGTTTTTGCTGCCTTCATATGAACATGCATCCATAATAGAGTATCATCAATATAATCGCGTAATTCATATTTGTCATCCAAGTCTAATTTTAAATTATTACTGGTTAAAATATCAAATAAATTGTTGCATAAATCAGTCAAACAACTTCGTAATTCTTTTATTTCATTTTTGTCAGCATCGGGTATTTTATCCAGTCCGAGTTCATCATTTTCTATTTTATCAAATGTTTGTTTTATAAATTCTTCGTCTTCATCGTCACCATAGACATTCGTGGCTGTATTTTTATCATTGTTCGTATTAGCTTTTATAGAATCTTCATTATCAAGATTTGCTTTTAATATCAATGTCCCATATTTTCTTTTAATTTTATCAATTATTTGTTTATATTCATCATCTTCTCTTTCCGTGTATATTTTTTCTTTTAGCCATTTTTCGATGTTTCCTATATCTTCTTGTATTGAATTTCGATCATCCGAACTCAATTTATATGTATCATTAGAAATATTATATTTTATATTACTACACAAATCATCTATTTCGTAATAGAATTGTTTTTTAACTTTTTCTACTTTATCCTTTAATTCATATTCTCGTGACTCAATTATCATTTTCTCTATCTGTTTTTTTGTCAATCTTCCTTTGTTACCAGTTATAGTTATACTATTTTTATTTCTTGTTTCCGTATCCTCTGCTGTTACAGTAATTATTCCATTCGCATCTATATTAAATTTAACTTCTATTTCTGCAACACCTCGGGGCATCGATTCAATACCATTTAACTCAAAATCACCAACAAAGAAATTATCTTTTGTCATTTTTCGCTCTCCCTCGAATATTTTTATTAATACTGACGTCTCATAATCGGAATCAGTTGTATATAATCTTTTTTTTGAAAATGGAATGATAGTATTTCTTCTGATTAGTGTATTCATTACACCGCCTATTGTTTCTATGCCCAATGACAATGGTAATACATCTAGTAGTCTCACAGATTCTGAAAATGGATCATCATCATGTGATAAAATATATCCTTGAATTGCAGCACCCATCGCAACAACTTCGTCCGGATTAACCGTACAATTTGGTTCCTTTCCGAAGTATCTTTTGATATTTTCTCTAATTACCGGCATTCTTGTCATACCACCAACCATAATAATTTCATCAATATCTTCCTTTAACATGCCTGTAGTTTTTAATAAATCGTCTAGTGGTTCAATAGAAATAATTAACAAATCTCGACACAATTCAATTAATTTATCTTGCGTCAAGGTAAGATAAAGATCCTTTTCTTGATGAAAATCTTTTATAGCGATAGTTGTTCTGACTGTTGTCGAGAGCATTTTTTTAGCATTTTCACATTGACGTTTCAATTTCTGTAGTGATAATGTACTTAACTCCTTGTATGAATCAACATTATTAATTTTTTTAAAATATGCTAAGCAATATTTCATTATTTTTTTATCAAAATCTGCACCACCCAAATGACTTATACCGGCTGCACCTAGTACTTCAAAAATTCCTTCTGTTATATTCAATAAAGAAACATCCAATGTTCCACCTCCAAAATCATATACGATCACATTCATTTCAGATTTTTTGCATAATGATCTATTTTGTAATCCGTAAGCAAGTGCTGCAGCTGTCGGTTCATGAATAATTCGGAGACATTCAAGTCCAGCAATAGTTGCTGCATCTTTTGTCGCTTGTCTTTGTGCATCGTTGAAATTATGAGGTATTGTTATAACAGCTTTTGTTATATCTTTTTTGAGATATTCAGATGCCATCGTTTTTATTTTGCTCAATATCATACCAGATATTTCTTCAGGAGTAAATGTTTTGTCAATCTCCGTCTTAATTAAAATATTATCAGTTTCAGAATTATTAATATTATCCGTGTGATTAACATGATCGACACCTACAATGTCATATGTCAGAAATTCTTTATCGTCACAAACAGATTTATCAGTTATTTTTTTACCAATTAATCTTTTTACTTCTGTTATTACATTTTTAGGATTCAATTCTGTTTGATTTTTTGCATCCAATCCAATATATCTCGATTTCTTTGTGAATGCCACAATACTCGGTATAGTTCTATTACCAAATTCATCAGGTATTATCTCTATATTACCATTGCGCCATATCGCACCACATGTATTCGATGTCCCTAGATCAATACCCAAAACTATGTTATCATCATCATATTCATTATCATTACCATTATAATTATATTCATAATTTTTGTCGTTGTTTTGTACAGGTTTCGAATAGATCCGATCAGCATCTTTTTTTGTCATCTTAACATATTTGTTCGATTTGTTCGATTTATTTAATTTATTTGATTTATTTGATTTATTTGAATTATTTGAATTATTTGAATTATTCGATTTATTATTATGATATGATTCGTAATCATAATCAGAACCAGCATCAGAATCGGGATCAACGTCTGATTCTGAATCTAAATCAATTTCTGAGTCCGAATATATTTCTGAATCGATTAGATCATGAGAATCTGACGGTGTTTCTGAATTATCGAGAGGATCTATTTTGTCTTTGATAGATTTTTTATATCCTTTAGTATCATTAAAGTAATTATCTATCAGTAAATCTATTTCATCGTTCATTGTAATATACTATAGCATATCTATTTTTTTATAGTCTTCTAACACAACCATTTAAAATATTGTTTATGATAAATTTATAATTAAAGTTATTTGCAACAAATAAATTTAAAACAATAAATTTATTAATAAATGTTCGAATTAGAAACAATGGATTTTTTAATATCATTTTGAGATATTTCTATTGATCCATTCTTTGCATTTATATCATCAATTGTGCAGCATATTTTTTCCATCGTTATCATAACATCCTTCATATCAGATATTAAAAAAAATAATTTATCTCTCACATTTAGTGGAAGATATGTCTCAGCCATTTGGGGTGCCTCTGTTTTATTATTTTTTTTTGATATGTGTGAAATATATGATAATTTATTAACCATGTCTATATAACCAATAGTTGTTTCATTCCAAATTTCGTCAACATCCTTTATAAAAACATCATATTTAACTTCACTTGTATCTTTCCATTGTGTAAAAGGAGATGAATTATTTTTATGAGATTCCATGTATATATGTATGTATGTATATATATATTGGTAATATATTGATATATTGTGTTATATATTATATTTTTGATCATGGAGGGCTATAAAAATAAATTCAATTAACGATGGTTTTTTTTTGTCTCATTCTATATTTATCTATTTCTTGATTGAATTCAATTTTAATTTCTGTTTTAGTTTCTGTTTTAGCAGATGGATTTAATATCCTATCATTAACTCCATTTACTTCAGTTTTATTACGAGAATAATATTTAAATTTATCTATATCATTTATACTTGTATTGGTGTTTATCAATTCTGGTTTATTATCTTTTTCATCATTATCGTCTATTTTAATACTGCTTTTATTCTTTTTAATTTTTTTGACAGATTTATTTTTATTATCATCATCATCGGAATCATCACTAACATCACTAATATTATCATTATCATCATATATATAATTAACTTTTTGTATTGTTTTTTTATTTTTATTATCTACTTTGCTAATTGCTTCACGAATTAAATCTCGTGCATCTTCGCCCAAATCCTTTTCCAATTGTTCCTGTAAATCTTTTACATTTGTATCATTCGATACTTCATTCGATAAATTTTTAATATCTTCATCATTAAAAACACCATCATTAATTGCAGAGTCGATAAGATCCTCAATTCTTTTCTTATCACGTTCAAGTTCCATTTGCTGATTTTGATAATATTCCATTTTACCTTTTTTTAATTTCTTAAAATCGGCTGGATCATATTGAATCCTAAATTTAGATTTATTACACCATTTAAATTTCTTTTTATATTCACCCTCCTTTGATGTGGAGTATATAACCTTCAAATCAGTGTCATGTTTTTCTAATACATCTTGAAATTCATGGTATTGATCCATTAATCCAATTTTATCCGCATCGGTTGTTTTGTGTATAATGAGTTTTTTAGCATCTCGACCTACATTCTTCTTATAATATTCTGGATCATCCATTACGTCTTTCAGGGCACTTTTATACGGTTCATTCGTACGCGTATTCCAATAATTTAATAAAAATGCATTATTTTTACCATATTCTGTCATATTTTTATTTTCATATGCAGTTATCAATTCTTGAGGATTATTGTTTTTTTGTACTTTGATAGGTTCTATGATCGCATTACGAAAACTATCTTTATCCATGTATCTATCCAATTCACCATATTTTTCGTATTGTTTTATTTGTTGTAATTGTTTCATTTTGCTCATTTGTTGTTGTATTCTAGCTATGCGTTCTCTCTCCATAGCTTCATTTAATCTATTCAAATTTGGATTATTATTTAGTAAGGAATTTCTTTGTGCTGGTATATTATTCATTTTATAATTTTGGTAACCTCTTAGCATATTATTTCCGTAATTACCCTGAGAATTTACATTTAAATTCTGATTCGGTTTATTATGATTATTGTAATTACCATAATTATTTACATTCGGTTGATAATACGACGAGGGTGAAGATTTATTACCCAAATTGTTATTCATCACAAACTATATTATTCTGCCCCACAAAAATAAATTTGTTTTAAACTTAAAGTTACATTGATATCTCTCATTATAATATCAATCATAATGTCAAAAAATCTATATGACATTTTGGAAGTAGATAAAAACTGCTCACACGAAGATATAAAAAAAGCATATAGACGTATGGTTGTAAGATATCATCCTGATAAGTTTAATAATACAGACGACATATATTCACGAGAGCAAATAAATGAAAAATTTATTGACATTAAAAATGCCCATGAAATACTAATTGATAGTAAAAAGCGTCGTTCATATGATTTGTTGAATGGTAATGATAAAGATCTATTATATGACAGATTGAAACAATTTATAAAATACAATTTCTCTAATGATATTGATTATTATATCAAATTATTTTTTAACAGTGATGATAATCTTAAAGACTATGTTTCCAATATGGATATTCTTGGAATATATAATCAAATAACAAGTAAAATGGCTGATATCGATCCATATTCTGTTCAATATCCTGAATTTATTAAACATAAAACTAATAAACCATATGAACCACAAATTGCATCAATGGTATCATCGACGAATCCGTTGGAAATGATTAAACAATCAGAATTTGAAGAATCAAAATATGACGACAATGTTGGCCCCACTTTGGATAAAAACAATATATTTGATTTAAATATACATGGCAAATTATATACAACACTGTACGAAAAATACAATGATAAATACCGAAAAATACAAATTAAAAGAAAAACAAAAGATGATATAGTACTATTTATTCCTTTGAGAGAATCGTACTACATTATTAAAAACGAGGGTGAATATATGGAAAATAATATGGAAAATAATATGGAAAATAATAATATTAGTGGCGATGTTGTATTAGAAATTATAACTGTCAATGATAACACAAATAATGATTATATCGTGAAAGGAAATGATATATGTATAACTAAATATATCAGTCTGTATGAGTATCTATATGGAGGTAAATTTACTGTAACACTATTCAATAACAATATTGATGTCGAACATACCGGATTCCCCGATAAAGAACCATTAATTATGGTCGAAAATAAAGGCATGATTTATACAAGTTCTGATCAACAAAATGATCATAATGATCATAATGAACATAATGAACAAAATTATTTACCAGACATGATAAATCTATCGAGAGGAAATTTGTATATACTATGCAGAATAAAATCATTAGATTCACTGAAAGACAATATCAGAAATATTAGTTTAAATGATTAATATCTTTATAAATAAATAAAAATAAAATAAAATGTTCATTAATTGTAATATTAATGAGTATCAATAAATATTCAAAAAAAATAATTAAATTTATTGATGATCAGGATGTTAGTATCGATACTGCCATGTATACAGATATAAATAAATATATTTCGGAAATATCAAAAAATCATAATATAAATAAAATATTCGATATAATATCAGATACATATAAAAAAACATATATTACTCCTGGAAGTCACATCAATACTGAATCATATACTATTAAAAAAATACACACCATCGATCAATACCCATTGATTTATATTTTTTTATGTAAATTATATGAAAAGGGATTACTCGATAAAATAATAAACGAAGATTTTAGTAAATATTATTCATCTTTTTATGATTTCACTTGTTGGTACAGACGTTCTCATCACAATATAAATACTGACACTATACATTCTGTAATGACCGATTATATCGATAATGATAACAATAGAAAAAATGATGTCGATGAATTAATACAAATTTATACATTGTTATACAAGATGGAAGGAAATAGAAAATATTTACATGATCTACTATACTCAAACCAATTTATTCCTCTAGATGTTCAACATAGTATTGAAAGCAATGATTTTATAATACAAGAAATAAAATCTCATGATTTCGAATTAATAATTTATAACTATACAAATAATGACAATGCAGATAGTGTAGATGTTAATAAAATTATTCACATAATATACATTATGATAGAGATCAATAAACTTGTAATGCGTTCCAAAGATGTGTCCAAAAAAATCCCAAATATAATACTCATACTAGGAAAGCAACGAAAACAAATTTCTCCTGAGAATAATTATGATGAAGGTATTTTATGCCCATCAAATATAAATTCCGGTTCGTCGATTATGGGTATTAATGTAATGATCTGGAGAAAGGAAGAAGTACATAAGGTGTTGTTTCACGAACTAATACATTTTTTTGGATTTGATTTTCATTCACACAATCACGGATATGCTGAGTTACGCAAATATGTGATGGACACATATAACGTAAGAGTTGTTGACAGTCCAAATGAATCATATACAGAATGTATTGCAACAATTATTCACTCACTATTTGTTTCATTCTATACACACAAATCATTCAGCGATGTTTTCCGATATGAATTATTATTCACATTGTATCAAGTAAGCAAAATATTATCATTTTATAAAATTAGTACGATCGATGAATTGGGTTATAAAATAATAACACAAACAACATCAGTCTTTTCATATTTTTTTATAAAGGGATTATTATTGTTTAATATTGATAAAGTGTTCGATTTTATTGGACAAATTAAAGGTATTAAAATAACAAGTAGAGTTAGTGAATTTAAAGAATTGATCGAACTATGCACAAAATTATCGAAAAAAACATATTTTATTTACATCAATAATATGATGAAATTAAATAAATCGAATAATAACTATAATAATCATGACTTTATTTCAAAAACAATGAGAATGACATGTTGGCAAATTGATTGAAATTTATTATTTATTATTTATTATTTATTATTTATTATTTATTATTTATTATTTATTATTTATTCTCCGCAGTAAATTTAATTTTATCTATAACATTTATGAAATGGGTGTAAGAAAACTCTATAAATTTTTGAGTGAAAAAAAATTAATAAAAGAATATCCCAATTTAACTCGATATGTGAATTCTCGTAAAAGAGATAAAATACAACATATGATAAATTCGGAATCAATAATTGTAGCTATCGATTTTTGGCTATATGCACATAAATTTACATATTCATACGGTAATATGATAATCGGTTTCTGGAACCAAATTATAAAACTATTATCACATAAAATAATTCCGTTATATATTTTTGATGGACGACCACCTCAGGAAAAAGATGCTGTAATTCAACTGAGACATCAAAAAAGACAAAATATGGAAAATAAATTGAAAGACATATATGATGAATTAACTGATGAACAAACAGTATCAAATAACTCAGAAAGTATAAAAGATGTCGACACTAATAGTGAACACTACAACACTACAGAAACCATAAATGATCTAGAAAAAGAGAAAAATAGATTAGAAAAATCAATTATATATATAAAAAAAAATGATATCGATATTATAAAACAATTCTTTGATATACTAAGTATTCCTTATCTCGATGCAACTGGTGAGGCTGATGCATTATGTGCTAAGCTATTCAAAGAAGGATATATAACTTCTTGTTTATCTGACGACATGGATATGTTGGCCCTCGGATGTAGAAAAACAATAAAATTTCTCGACGGAAAGGTTCTTGAATTTGATTTGTCATATATTTTAAAAGAATTAGAACTTTCATATGAACAATTTGTTGAAATGTGTACATTATTCGGTTGTGATTATATCAAACCCAGTTTTAGATTGCAACCTGATGAATCATATACTTTGATTAAAGAGTACGGATCAATTGAAAATATATTGAATGAGGCGAACCATCCGATTTTTAACAGAGAAAATGAAAAATGTATTAATTTTATAAAGGGATATACAAACGCTAAGTATCTATTAATCAATTCCCATAGTTCAGAAACTATTCCTAAGCAATTCAAACCATGTATAATTAACGAAATCGATCCATTTATCGTTATGAAATATCTTAAAATATATGGCCAAATCAATTTTGTGATTGATGATAATTTTATGCAACGAATTATTACAAGCATCGAATATGTCAATAATTATATATCCCGTAAATATCTTCGCTAATTATTTAATTGTGAGATTAATTAATTAAAAATAAATTAAAATAAATTAAGTTAAGTTACTTTAATATAAGAATAAAGTGCATGTAAAAATGTGACTATACCTGCAAACAAAAATCCATATGTATACATCATTACACGAGTTTCGAGTTCAAAAAAATGCAAATTATAACCAAACATAAATGATACTAATGTAATTGTAAACACTGACTGATAAAATATTTCAACAGCTCTCATTAATTTCATTCTATAATCAGAATCAAACTCTTTTACTTCGGTTTCTGTAATTTCTGTAGTTTCAGCCAATATATCAAATACATTGTCAAAAGTTAATGGTGAGTTATTTTTATAACAACATATTATAGAAATAACAATTCTAAGAAAAAAATATTCGAATATTTCCTGAAAACTCATCACATCGGAAACATTATCATTTATTACAGCAAACAAATAATTAATTCCATAAACAGTAGTAACAAAATATATCAAAGTATACAAAAAATTGTAGCCAAGTATATTTTGCTGTTGATATAGATATATTTTATTCATTTTAATAGTTTAATTGTTTTTATTTTACAACTAAAGTAAATCATTTCTACACTAATAAATTCAAATTTTTTGATTACAAAACAATACCGTCATAATCCAAGTAAATATTTTCGGAATTAAATCAATAAAAATTGATCAAATATTATGCTGTAAATTTAATTTAGGCTTGTAGTGATTAATTAAGTACATATGTTTCAAAATACCGTTTTTAGTTCCCCATCAGGTATCAAATATTTTATTCCATCCAAAGAATTGATTTCTATTGAAGAAATTATTAAATCGTCGGATGCGAAAATGGCATATAAAATGGCTATCATAGGAGCACTACTCGGGGACGCCAAAGGCACATCAACCGAATTCATTGAACGTGCTGATATTGATAATATTTATTCTGATATTTTAAACACAACATGGATTAATTTCAGAGATAGACATCGTTCTAGGTTTCATTGTGGTTTTGGTACGGACGACACTGCACAATTATATATGTATATTGACACATTGGCAAAAAATACAACTAACAAATTTGATCATGAAGATTATTCTAATTTTATCCTGTTACTTCTTAGATGGTTCTCTGGAGGATTACCGGAAATTGGACACCCAGAATGTCAAGGAATTGGTAACTTAACTTTTAATGTTTTGAAGTATTTAATAAGTAACATTAAAAAAGCCGTTAGGAATGATGAAATTATTTGGAAAAATAATGTTACTCAAGATATGATTTATCAGTATAAAGAAGAATTTGAATTAACCAATGAACTGGTTAATAATATTGTTTCGTTTAAAAACTTTGATTTCTTTACACCAGCAAAATTAGCGTGGAAACAGATACTAAGAAATGATAATTTTAAACCTCAACCAAATGGAGCAGTCATGAGAACTTCTATTTTAGGCTTCACACGAAATTTAGAAATCGCTTTCCATAACACCAAACAGTTGGCTTCACTTACTCATTATGATATTAATTGCACTGCTAGTTGTTTAGTTATTGTCGGATTAATGAATTATGTCCTTTATAACGATATTTATAGTGTCGATTTTGATGATGTTCTTACGACAGTTACAACCAATGTCAAAAAATATGTACATGCAAATACAGACACAGATACAGATAATAATTTTGATTTAGATTCATTTGATAAGTATTGTAACATAAAAAATCTTAGTGAACTTGCACATGAAATTGATGGTAAAAAAATGGGTTACACATACATTTGCATGGCATGTGGTATTCACGGATTACGAAAAGTTTTTGATGTCGATACAAAAAATATCAAAAATATTAATAATATCTTCGATCCTATCCTTGAAATTACCAAAATGGGGGGTGATGCTGATACCAACGCAACTGTTGCGGGAGCATTAGTTGGGGCTTATTATGGACGTATTAAGGATGATAATCATGATATCATTTTTGATTTTTCACATAATCTCTTTAAAGTTCCAAAAGAATTGTATGAAATGTATTTTGATTGTTGCCATGGTTTATTACAAAGACTATAAATTTATTTATCAAAAAAACAAAAAAACAAATAAATAAAAAGACAATAGAAAAATTTAGTATTTACCAAATCCATTTGGTGAACAATTGACACAGGCTGGATTTGGATCCCAGAATGGATTACGTCCACACATTCCGCACGAAGACGGAACTGCTCTTGTCACGGGATGCAAATCATGGCGAGATTGATACGAGAACTGTCCATCAGATGGATATTGACCCATTTGGCCCATTTGACCAAATTGACCAAATTGACCAAGTTGATTGTCAAATGGCGAATTGAAATTCCTGGAATTTGCAACACTCTGTTGTCTCTTTGCATTCATCTTTTCCTCGTGTTGACGCTGGCATCTATCACTGCAATAAGTATTTGGTCTCCCATTGACGAGTCCAACAATGCCGCGACAATTCCTGCAAACCATTTTGGATTCAATACGAAAGATTCGAAAGATTCGAGTGATGGTGATTAGATACCAAATGTTAGTAATATGTGTCCAATCATTAAGGATATTACAATAATTTTAAATATTCAATTTTTTATATGTTCTTATTGAATAATTAACAAATTATTAACCTTCCATATATATTATGAATATACAAGATGTATTGAATAATTTGGAGCTGTTAGAACAATCCAATTTACGCGTGTTTAGGGTTTATCTTGTATATCACACAAATAAATTTCATGAAAATATAAATTTTGATTATTATACAATTAGGAAAATAGGATCATCATATGATAAAGTCGGAGTGTGTACTTATCCAGATAGAATAGAATTTTCGGGAAAACGAATCAATGAAGTAAATGATGTCGCAAAATATATATTGATATATAATCCACATTTGATTTTTGACCATTGTCGTGTCGAATGTAAAATGCGTATAACACATTGTGATCTATTAAAATCATCGCAAAATTTATCTGACGTATGTAAAAAACTTTATCATAATAGTGCAGAAATATGTATCGTATATAATTATGTCATTATTTCTGGTGAAATACACGACATTGCCGGCGCATATAATTTAATCATTAATCATATAGTTATTGATGAGTCTAAATATATTAAAAAAATCGAACAAAAGGATCCATCCGAAGTAACAAATATGATCATTGAAATATAAATATTAAAAAAAATAAATAAAAAATAAATTAAAAAAATTGATTAAGTAAATATTATAATATTATTATAAATGGTAATATTATTAAATTATTATACGACTAACTAATATAAAAATATAAAAATATAAAAATATAAAAGTATAAAAAAATAAAATGGACAAATCAGATTTAATTGATATATTACCAGCCAATTTAATTAAAAAGGGAACTTATATGTTAGCAGACAACATTGTGTGTAAAGTAGATGAATACCACACCGCTAAAACAGGAAAACACGGATCAGCCAAAATGTTAATAAAGGCCTACGAACTTGTATCAGGTAAACAAAAAGATATTTCCATATCGACAAGTGATAAAGTAGAGATTCCCATTATCAACCGAAAAGAATATTTACTTATGGGTATCGAAGACAATTTTATGCAATTACTAAACGATAAAGGTGAACTAATTGAAAATATAAAATTAAATAATAATGATGTAAGTAAAAAATTACTCGAATCATTTGAAAATAAATCAGACGAACAAGAAGTAACAGTATCAATAATGCATTTTATGAATCAAACACTTGTTGATGATTTAAAAATGAAATAAATTATTTAATATATAAAAGTTTTATTTGTTTATTTGAATTATGTCAAGCAATTCGGCAAATGTTCCGTAAACTTTTCCAATGTGTTCAAAAAAAACATCAGGAATTTTATAAAGTCTGTTTGTATGGTCGATTTCGTCTGCATTCATGTGGTAAACGCTTATGGTTATATACGGTTTGTTTTCATTTTCGACACCTAATTTATAAGTATAGATATCAATGGGAAAGTGATATCCATCTATTTTTTTTCCATGGAAGGGAATACCAAAGTCTATATTAGGAATGACTTGAACAACACAGTCTAATTGTTTTGGATTAGATATTTTATCATCATATCCCAAATAAACTTTTTTATCACTAAGTTTCATTTCAAAATTAAAATTCTTAAGACGTGTTTCACAAAATGAGTTATATTTAATGGTATTGTCGCCATTTTGTTCTTGATTTGTTTGATTAGTTTTGTCAGACTGATTGATTGAATCACCATGTCCTGTTATTTTTGGTCCATCATATTCATCATGTTCATCATGTTCATCATGTTCATCATGTTCATCATGTTCATCAAATTGAAATATATTTTTGTTTATTTTGTCTTTTCTTTTAATTTTCATATTATATAAAATTTCAAATGTTGATTCCTTTAATTTATTACTCAGATATTCAATCGGAAGTTTTTTAAAAATTATTGATTCTGGATTATTTAAATATTTGTAGAATTCATCATAACAATCATATTTTGTATTTTTTTTATTTAATTTCATGTAAGTTAAGATCTTATTTTTCTCTTCATCACTTAATTCAAAAGCATCATCATTGTCATTATTGTTACCATCGTCACTATCGTCATCCGGGTCAGTCCTTTTGGCGAAAAAGTCTTTTCCAACAGAAAATGTGTTTCTGATAGGATCATATGAAACAGTATAATTTTTATTATTCTTTTTATAACACAAAATGGGAGATTTTATACAATTATTTTTACTAAATTTAGTCACAAAATTATTAACATCGTAATTTGATATAATTGTGATACCATCGACATCGTATGTTTTTTTGTAGTCATTAATTAAAATATTTATATTTTCATATAGCGATTTTACACTTTCCTCTAAATTGTCCAGATTAATTAATGATTTGAATAAAGATCCCGCTATTTCATCATAAATAATAATATTATTTTTTTTTAAATCCTTATATAGAACTAGATATATGACTCCATCAAACGGAACAATTGCAAATTTTAAATTTTCTATTTCGACAAATGTCTTTATTCTCAGATCGAAATAAGTGTTTAGATATAACAGATCGCGTCCTTTCTCATCAACCGTTAACGAAAAAGTTTTGTATTCCATACTGGGAAACAATTTATGTATTTCACATATAATTTTATTGTAAGGTTCATACATTTTATTATAAAAATCTTCATATGTTTCAGAATTTAAAAAGGTCTTGACAATATCTAGCCGATATTTTGATGTGTTATTACAATAAAGATCGCAATAAAATGGATATTCTTCTTTAGTTTTCGTATTAACAATATTTCTGATGCCCAAAATGACCCCACAATCGCAATCATCAGAAGCATCGATTGTAAATTCATAATGGTTGTATGAACACTTTGCATCAAAAAAACATTGCTTTTCACATAAAGAGCTTTGTCCTTTATCATAGTGAGCAGCCTTATCCGTTTTATGTTCCAGAATTTTAAATCCTAATTTATTTAAATCATTTATTGCATCATCTACATCAATTTGAAAATTTTTGTCTGGATCATTTGTATATTTTTTTAATTTAAAGTATTTTTCCCCTTGCTTGTTTGTATAGCTGACTTGCTGATAAAAACGATAATCTTCGTTATTTTCGTCATCATTATTATCATTATTATCATTATTATAATAATCATCACTGTAATCTACAAGTTTTTTTGATACAAAACTTTCGCATGCACCGATAAATCCGTAGTTAACACCATCTCGCTTATTTTTATTATTTGATTTATTTTGTTTATTTTTTGACTCATATTCTTTTCTTATTTTATTGAATTTCTGTCTTGATGATTCAATCATATTTGAAGCATCTTGTAAACTAATAATATCATAGTTTTCACTTGTAGACATATTTTTCTTTGAAAGATTCAATATGTTATGATTAATTTTATAATTAACGACAACATATTATTACTTCAATTTTTATGTATTTTTTACTGGATAAAAAATAAACAAAATAAACAAACAAATGAGACAGTTTCCTCAATCATCATCGTCACTATCATTGCCATCATTGCCATCATCGCCATTGCCCCATCCATCGTCATCGTAGGATTCATCGATGTTGCCTTCGACAACACCGCTCTTGAGACACTTGTGGCGATATGGTGTGTTCTTATCGAGCTTTTGAAGACATCTCCAACACCAATGTGTGGGACAACGAATGCAAGACATGTGATCACATCCTTGAGTCTTCTCTGTTCTGAACTTGCATGATGGACAAGGTCTAGTAGTTTCCCGAATGAGGGCACTGTTCTCATCATCAGCATCGATAGGACCTCGACAAACATCTTTGTCATGGTAAGGTGACATTTTGCAAATTGAACAGAATGTCGTGGTGCAATCGGGATCGGGGCAAGTTTGCTTGTGTCCATGAACATGGTGATGTCCTCCACAATGAGAACAATCAATGTTTTCGTCATCGATGTCGCTCAATTTGACCGTCGCAGAAAAGGACTTGCATGCCCATTGACATCCCTTGTTCGGGCAAAACGGGAAAATTTCAGGGAACTGCTTCTCAAAAACCTTTCGGAACAAATCCTTGATTTCAGAAAATTTGTTCCTCGTGAGTTGTTCCCGTTGGTTGGTATCCAACATTTGAAGCATCTTGCCAAGCGAAATGAATTCGTTGCAAAAAACTCCAGTCGTCTTGCAATGGTCAGTCTTCTTTTTGGGACATGTGATGCACAGGACGTTGAGGATCGTTGCTTTGTTCTTTGATGCCTCATCGAACATGAATCTGCAATCCACCAAAGTGTCACCCTTCTTGAACTTGCGAGTTGTGTCAATTTCCCATTTCGAGGGATCAACGACATACTTCTGGAGCATGTCAAAGCACGTGGACTGAGGAATGACAAAACACGGAGAATTGTGACGACCATGTTTGTGGCTGCAAAGGACGCACTGACTTCCCTCGCCAAACATATCCAAGTCATCGTGATCATGTTCCAACTCCTTGACATGGCCTGTGTAATGGTGTGCCTTCGTGTTGATTGTCGGGAACACATTGTGTTTTTGTGTTTTCCCGACCCACTTCACCACACGTCTGTTCCAAGTCGAAATGTTCTCGTCGATTTGATTAATCTTGGTTTGAAGTCTGTGTTTCGGAACGGTTTTCAAGGCATTGTTCAGTCCGACCAATCTCTCAATGATATCGTCCTCAAACTTCCGCACTTCTTCTAAAGCAGATTGTGCCTTGATTCTCTTGATCGTTTGCAAAACTTCACCAAGTTTGGAATGCTGTGGGCCAGTCGACACTCTGTAAGTCGGAATGGTGGGGAGAGGGGGAGAAGAAGTAGAAGTAGAAGCAGAAGCAGAAGCAGAAGCCATGTTATCGGTCTATCTTATCGATTCTGTCAAGTTCAGTTGTGTTTAAACGCTGGAGTGTGTAAAATTTCTTTTACGAAGGACAATCACAGGGACAAAAGATAAAGGAACATACAAACATTCACTTTTTTCAATTTTTTGATATGAACTATAAATAAAGGTTACTAAATTCCGAAGAACTTAATAAACAAAAATTGAGCCCGTTTTATTACGGTTACGGACCCCCAAACTGGTAACAGAAAAGACTTCACTTGCATGAAGAACAACGACCTGTTAGCTTATCGTTATTGAATCATAATAATTAATTTGAGTCCATTTTTAGTTACGGACCCCCAACTGCTCATGTAAAAGACTTCACTCGCGTGAAGTATAACAATCCATGTGCCTTTTGTTATTAATTTGAATCCATTTTTTACAGTTACGGACTCCCAAACTGGTAACAGAAAAGACTTCACTAAAACCGGCTCCATGAACCAGCCTTTTGTAAAGAATAACGACCCATTAACTTATCGTCATTAAATTTTATATAATAATTAATAATTTGAAATCCTTTTTAACGTTGTGGATTTCACCAACAATAATCGCTCCTTTTATGATCACATTTTTATGTGAATTAATTAGATACTACAAATGCAAAATATATTGTACCCTTCAATCAATAAGTAATTTCAATTTTTTGATATGAACTGTACAAATAACAAAATAAGTAACAAAATATAAAAACAAAATATAAAAACAAAATATAAATAAAGGTTACCGAGTTCCGAAGAATTCAATAAACAAACAGTCTGTTTTTATCCAGACAATGAGCCTTTTTTTACAGGAATGGGCTCCCAAAATTGGTAACAGAAAGGACTTCACTAAAATGGTTTTCATATTACCATTTCTGCAAAGAATAACGACCCGTTAGCTTATCGTTATTAAATGATTTATAATAATTAATAATTTGAAATCCTTTTTTTACAGTTACGGATCCCAACAACTGGTAACAAATTTCTTCATCACTAGCGAATGACGAAGTACGACGCCTGTTAACTTATCGTCGTATAATTAGATTAATTTGCCCGTTTGCAAGACAGACAAAGGATTCTTTTTTTGACAGTTCTCGAATCCACGAACTGGTAACAGAAAACCTTCACAAGAAAACAATTAGCGGGATAACCCCGCCCTGTTTTCCTAAGAAGAATAACGACCCATTGACTTTTCGTTATTAATTATAGCATAATTTATATATAATTTGGGGCTAACCCCGATCTTAGTACAAAATACATAGAACTATTCAAGCACTTTATAATTTCAATTTTTTATTAAATTTTTTAAATAAAAAACAGTTTATTAGATGAGCGAAACCAAATAAACAAATAACTTTTCAAGAGCAAAAGTCAGATTAATTAATCGTCTTTCCGATTTGTCATTCGTCTTTCCGAAATGTCATTCGTCTTTCCGAAATGCCACCAATTTACGTCGGTTCAACCTTCGGTCTTTCCCTGTGTCAAATTGTCTTTCCAATTTGTCAAATCGTCTTTCCGAATTGCCATTTTGTAACAGAAAACCTTCACAAGAAAACAATTAGCGGGATATCCCGCCCTGTTTTCCTAAGAAGAATAACGACCCATTGACTTTTCGTTATTAATTATTGCATAATTTATATATAATTTGGGGCTAACCCCGATCTTAGTACAAAATAAATTAAGCTGTTCAAGCATTTCATAATTTCAATTTTTTGATATATTGTGAGTAATAAATTCAAAGGTCTATTTATCTTGGAGGCACGGAAACACTTCCTTCAAAATAAATATCATTTCGACATCATTGATATGTTTGGCATATTCATACTCAAGTTCTGCCAAAATATTACCTAAAATGTGATCACCTTTTTCAGTAAACATTGCTCGCATGCGTTTCATATTAACAGGTTTAGGTTTTAAAAGGCACATTAAACCGCCCAAACCCGAACAACAATCTTCTAAAATCGCTACAGTTTCAAGATCATTTTTTTCTGTGTATTGTTTGTAAAGAGACAGGAGATGTACGTACGTTCGTTGATTATGTTCATCTCTGAGATGGAGTGCTTCTGGATCTGATTTGGGAATAATAATTGAATCATTACAATTTGTACAAAGTTCCGGATGTTTTTGTTCCAAGTCTTTTACATTTTTTTCATCACCAATTTTTGAAAAAAATGAATGGTTCTGAGTAACAGAAAAAGTTTCCATCAATTCATGTCGTCGTTTGATAAACCATAAGGATTGTAATAGTGCCATTATTTTGAAAGACAAGTGTTATTTAATAAATGAGGTATAAATTATCTTAAATGTATAAAAATTCACAAGTAATTTATGGTATCAATTTTTTTAAAAATTTGAAATAATAATAATATTATCATTTCAACAGTAAATATACTTGAATACAGTAATAAAAATTAAATAAAAATTAAATAAGCCCTAGGTAAATACTTAGATGGATTCGATGTTTCATATCGGTACAGATATACCGTATAAAAAAATTCGTGATAATTATCATCACAATATTGATGATATCGATGATATCGATAATGATATTCCGATGATGAATTATGTAAATAATACCGTATCAGCAACAACGATCGATATTAATGTTAATGACATGGAACTAGATAAATTTTTGATAAATATATATGAATACTACGTTGGAGGTGGTTTATGGACTATTTTACTACGCAATTTTATAAATTTAATTATATTGGCATATGTAATAATATTTTCTACATTTCTCATCGGATGCATTGATTATCATAATTTATTCCTTAACTATAATATTGGACAATCGATTGTTATATATCCTATTGCATACATTATAATGTTTACATTTTCCCCTTTTTGGATATGGCACCTCATTTATTTCTTGTTTCAAATAAAATCATTATTTAAAACACACCAAATTTATATAAAAGTTTTACAAATTCCTGAAACCGATATAGAAACTATTCAATGGAATGATGTTGTTAAAAAGGTTATGGCTATAAGTAAACTAAACCAATATTCAATCGCTAACATTATTTTGCGCAAAGATAATTATCTCATGGGATTATTGAATAAAGAACTTTTGAAACTAACCAATAGTTGGTTTACAAAACAAGTTTTAACAACTTCATTAACGTGGAATTTGTCCGTGACAATTTTTGACTACTTTTTTGATAGGCGTAATCGTTTATTGAATAAATTTCTATCAAAAGAACACCGAGAAATTTATGCACGACAGTTAAAAAAACGTTTTATGATTTTTGGTATTTTTAATCTTGTATTCTCACCATTCATTATTTTCTTCCTGTTGATGCATTTTGTATTCAAATATGGTGAAGAATTTTATAAAAATCCTGGTTCAATCGCATCTCGTGAATATACTCCTCTTGCTAAACTTTTAATGCGTGAATTCAATGAATATCCACATTCTTTTGACAGAAGACTCAAGGGAAGTGTCATGAAAGCTGACACTTATATAAAACAATATCCATTCGAAAAAATAACCATAATTGCACATTTTATATCGTTCATTAGTGGATCAATCGCTTTTATTCTTGCTGTGCTTACAATTATTGATGACAATATTTTACTTAAATTAGAGATTACTCCTGGAAGATCAGTACTATTTTACTTAGGGGTGTTTTCTACAATTTTCGCCATAGCTCGTTCATTCATTCCAACAGAATCATATGTTTTTGATCCTAAATCATTAATGTCTGAAATAGCTGTATATACACACTATTTTCCACTTCACTGGAGAAATAAACTTCACTCACATCAAGTTAGGAATGAATTTTCTGCAATGTACGAATACAAAATAGTTATATTTTTAATGGAATTTTTAGGTGTGATCACTACACCTTTTATTCTGTGTTTTACTTTAACAAAATGCAGTCAAGATATTGTTGATTTTTTCTGTGACTGTTCTGTAAATATAGATAATATTAATTCACAAAATACAAATAATATTGGTTATGTTGGCCATGTCTGTTCTTTTGCTGCGTTCGATTTTAACAAAAATGCTGATTCAATGTATGATAGTGTTATGATGAGTAGTACTGATAAAAATATGGATAAAAAAATTATTTCAAAAGGGGGAAAGATGGAACAATCATTTTTGTACTTTAAAACTAATAATCCTGACTGGACTCCTAACAGAGAAGGACAAGAATATATCGATAGAATCAATAGATCATTATTTATTTCAAATGATGAACATCTTGACATGCAAATAAACAATAAATCAAAAGAACTCGTTAATAATTCAGGAGTAAAACCGGATAATTTTGTATCCGTGCTTGATAAAATTTATCAATCTAATATTAGAGACATGGATAATAGTATGAATGTTTAATTTTTAATTTTTTTATTAATTAGATTTTTATTAATTAGATTTTTATTAATTAGATTTTTATTAATTAGATAAATCCGACAACTTTTTTAATTTCTGCACTCGTTGGAATATCCCATCCCGATTCAGGTCCAGTTTTCTCTTTTAATCGCCAATATTCATTCCATGCTTTACCAGAAACAAGAATTGGACCATCAGTTTCTTCTAAAGTTACAGTTCCATTGTCAGGAATTGATTTATCTTTTGGTTTTGGAACATTTAATTTTGCCATGATGGAATCTATATTTTTCCAATCAGGATCCATACTCATCACCTTTTCTAACAAAGGAAGATTTACATCAGTAATAATAACTCTATCGACTTCAGAACTGACATATTCTGTTTTGGCACTCAAAACGCCGTGCTGTCTCATACCAAGAATTACAAGTACAGGATCAAAATATCCGTCTCCGGTGAATATAATCGTATTCGCAGTTTTGTCATGAACAAAGGGTCTTAATGTCATTGTGTAATTGTTGAATTTATCGTAAAGTAATTTGTATGCTTGTTCCATTTTATTATTTTTTATTATACTTGAAAGATTATAATCAATACATTAATTTATATAACGACTCATTTAAATTAAATTAAATTAAATTAAATTAATTTCAATTTTTATAAAAATCATCAGATCCGATAAAAAAATATTATTTAGTCAAGCTGTTCTAACACAGATTTTGATTCATCTAAATGTTCATGATTATGATTACAATTTGGACCATGCACGTGATCGTTATCATTATTATCATCATTATTATCATTATAATCATTATTATCATATTGTTCATCAAGACTTTCTTCATCATCGTCAACATTGTTTAATTTATTTTGGCCGTAATGCTGATTGTCGTTCGAATGTAAAGCATTATTTTCTAGTTCAACGTCTTTATTGCTTGTGTGAAGTTTCATTATATTGTAAACACGTTTGGAGAAGGAAGCTGGATTATCAAGACTGAATCCTGAAGAAAATAGAGCTGCTTCATACATCATAATGACTAAGTTATCGATTTTCTCTTTTTGTTCTAATTTAGTCGAAAGATTGTTGACAAGTTCGTCGTGTGGATTAAGTTCCAAAATCTTTCTTGAAGCCATAAATTTCAACATATTGGGATCACCTAAAGCTTGTGCTCTAACGATACGTTCCATATTAGCTGAATATCCTTGTTGACCAGAAACAACAGCACATGGTGAATCTGTCAATTTATTAGACACAATAACTTTTTCTACAGAGTTTTTAAGAATATCTTTAACAGCTTTACAAAGAGGTTCAAGTTTTTTATTCAATTCATCCCGTTCCTTCTTCTCTTCTTCAGATTCATCTAGTTTCAAACCATCTTTTGTTACACTCACAAGTTCTACATTTTTGTATGTTTTTAATTTCATAGTAATATATTCATCAATCGGATCGAGTAAAAGAAGAACATTCATATTCTTTTTCTTAAAGATTTCAAGGCATGGATTATAAACAGCATCTTTATCGCCTGTTATATAATATATTTTACCAGAAGTTGGCATAGTTTCGATATATTGATCCAGAGAAATTAGATCAGGCACATTCGTCGAGTTAAATCTTAAGAGTCCGGCCAATTTCTCTGTTTTACCCTCTTCATCGTGGACAGCAAGCTTGATATTTCTCGAAAAATTTTCATAAAATGTTTTGTATTTTTCTGGATCTTCAACCAATTCATACATCATGTCGATTACTTTGTTTACAAGTTGTTTTTTAATTACTTTGAATTCTTTCGTTTGTTGTAACATTTCACGTGATACATTTAATTGAAGATCGTCAGAATCAATAACACCTTTCACAAATGACATCCATGGTGGTACAAATTCACTACAGTCGTCCGTGATGAATACTTTTTTAACATATAGTTTAATGTTTTTCTGTTTTTTCTCTGACTGTAACAAATCGAATGGGGCACGTTTCGGAATAAACAGCAAACCCCTCAGGGATCCAGTTTGTGATTCAACATTAAAATGCTTTACATGAAGATGTTCTTCCCAATCTTCTGAAATGAGTTTATAAAATGATACATATTCCTCATTTGATACATCTTTGGGGTCACGAGCCCATATGGGTTTCTGTTTATTAAGATGTTCAAATTCAACACTGGATTTTTTATTTTCTTGTTTTTGTTTTTGGTTTTTTTCTTCATCTTCATCAATATCTTCTATCTTAACACCATCAACATTTTTAGTCGTTTCATCATCTTCTTCGACAGATTCATCGATTTGATCTTGTTCATCACCTTTGGTAGATTCATCACCTTCGGTTGTTGTTTTCACAACGGCTTGATAAATAGGGAACATGATAAATTGAGAATGTGATTTAACAATTTCTTTAATTCTCTTCTCTTCTAAATATTCTAAACAGTCTTCTTTCATGTGCAAAACAATTTTTGTTCCGTGTGGAAGATTATCTTCACATTTTTTAACTGTATATTTATTTTCCATATTTGATTCCCATACGTATCCGTCATCGTTATTATGTCTTGTAAAGACAGTTACAGAGTTAGCAACAAGGAAAGCTGAATAAAAACCTACACCAAATTTACCAATCAAATTATTATCCATTTTTTCCTGAGGATTTTTTGAATGCATGAAATCCATAAATTTTTTAGTACCTGAACTCGCTATTGTTCCCAAATTGTTAACAAGATCTTCGCGTGTCATGCCAATACCAGTATCAATAATTGTTAAGGTTTTATTTTCTTGATTGGGAATAATTTTAATTGATAATTCAGTGTTGTCTTTCATCGAAGGATCTGTCAGTGAGAGATATCTAACTTTGTCTAACGCGTCAGATGCATTAGAAATTAATTCCCTCAAAAAAATATCTTTGTTACTATAAAAAGCATTCACAATAAGATGCATTAGTTGAACGATATCAGTTTGGAATTGAAATTCGGTATTGTCGGACATTTTACTAAAATTGGGGTTTAGATTGGGTTATTTATGTGGATTATTTATAAATTATGTGATTATTTGATATAAATTTTTATGATGTTTAAATTTCATCTTTTTGTGACAACCACATATGAATTATTTATATAATCCAATATTATACAAATGACCCATAACGAAAAAAAGAAAATAATTAAAGATATTGATGATCTTCTCTTTAATCCAAATCAAAATCCATCAGAACCAATCGATCAACCACAATTAATCCCCCATTATGCAATTAATAAAAATATTAATCCTGATACCAATACCAAAAATAATGCAGTAACAATACCAGGTTTTTTACCAAAACAATTGGCAAGTGCTTACGGTTTTTCATCTGTGGTGGGAAATCCAACAGGTTCCAAGCAAATATGTGCAATCATCGAAGCATATACTTATCCATCACTAATTAGTGATCTAACAGCTTTTTGCACAGAATTTGGTTTATCAATACCCGTCCTTGCAAGTAGCGTCACCGGTCTTTTATCACCACCCACATCTAATACATTTAATATATATATTAAATCATTTGGTACAGTTGCAAATACTAGTTGGTCATTAGAACAATCATTAGATTGTCAATGGATTCACGCAATGGCTCCTGAGGCGTCTCTATTGATAGTTCAAGCAGCATCTGCGAGTGATACTGATCTAACTAATGCCATTAATTACGCAAAACAAAATGGTGCGACTGTTATTTCCATGAGTTTCGGAGGAGCAGAAAGTTCTAGTGAAACATCAACATTAACGACAGCATTCGACGATGGATTATTTACTGGTATTATTGGAAATCAAAATATAACATTCTGCGCATCAGCTGGCGACTCACCTGGGGTTGAATATCCTGCATCGTCACCAAATGTTTTAGGTGTGGGAGGATCAACTCTTACTTTGACATCGACTGGTGCTTACGGATCCGAAGTTGCTTGGAAAACAAGTAGCATAGAAGCAACAGGAGGAGGAGTTAGTGTGTATGAACCCGAACCATTATACCAAAAAAATCCTGCTATCAATCAAACCGTTTTTGATTACAAAACAACAAAAACAACCACAACTGGCACCGGAAGAAATAAAAAAACAATCACAACCACCACAACAACTTTAGATAGAGGAACCCCTGATGTTGCATTCGATGCCAATCCGTCCACTGGAGTCCCAGTTTATAATACATATTATGCCAAGAACGGTACTTGGTACGAGGTCGGGGGTACTAGTTTTTCCGTATTAGCATGGGCTGCTATAGTTCTTTTAGCTAACCAATTGCGTGCATCAAAATCCCTACCCCCATTATCTAACTCTGTATTGCAAACAGGTTTATACAAATTACCTGGAACAACTTCTGGCACTTACACTTACAGTAATTGTTTCAACGAAATAGGTGGAACTAATTATACTTTATTAACAGGTCTTGGTTCACCAAAAGTTACAAACCTTATTCCCTATTTAGTATCTTTACCATGATTTTTTTATATTTTTTATATATTGCAAAAATTGATTTAAATAATGTTATTATATACATTATTTCATATATTGTAATACGATACAATGCAAGCATTACAACTAAAATTACAATATTTACAAAATGAACTTCAATATATCGAGCACATGATTCCTTCGTACGATAAAAAATTCACAGACAAATTACACGAAGTAGGTAAATCACATTTAATTCCAACAATATCACAAGCTAAGGAACTAACAAGTGATACAAAAAATCATAGTGCAACAATTAAAGAAATTTTTAGAAAACTAATGATTAAATATCATCCTGACAAGTCTTCTGACCCAAATTGTGATGAAATATCAAAATTTATTAATGATTGTTATTCAAAAAATGATGAAGAATCATTAATAATATTAGACGAAACAAACGAATACTCAAAAGAAATCCCTGAGTATTTGATCAAAATAAAAGAAGCTGCTGATAAAATAAATACATATAAAAATAGAACATCATATCTCTGGAATAGTTCATATGGATTAAAAGATTATATTGAAAGTTTATACTGTACTCCTGACGAATTTAATAAATATGAAAATGAATTGAAAGAAAAATTAATAAAAGAACAGGAAGAACTTAAAAAAGAAAATGCCAAATTAAAAGAAACCGTATGTTTTATTACAAATGTAAATACTGAACTAGAAAATAGTTCTAAAAAATTTATAATCAATAATATTAATTATTATAAAGATAAATGTACAACTCAATTCAAAGAAATGTCCGATATGCAAATAAAGGCAAAATCTGATATTTCGTATTTAGACTATGAAAAAGAATTAAATGAAATAAATGAAGTAGATTTAGAATCTGCGCCACTCACAGATCTTGAAAATTACAGAACTACTTTGGAAACAATTTATAAATATTTTGATAAAATGTACTGGATGTATAGTATGTCCCGATACAATAAATAAAAATAAATAAAAATATTACGACAAATATTCTTCGGACAAAGGATATCTGTTCCAGTACTCACTCACAATTTTAGGGAACATTTCTGGATGATTCTTTTTTGTGTATGCGAGTAGGCTATGGACAGTTTGCAAACTGACGTAATTGGCCCTCATGTAGCACATAGTTTCATCGTAATTTTGAGTATCAATCATGTCTTTAATATTCTTGTACATTGACATTATGGTTTTATTTAATTAGCTCGATAAAAATTTGCAATGAATTGGATCGAATATTATTGTATTAATAAATAAAAATAACGGAATATCGAATATATTTAGTTGTTCAATTTTTATTTAATTTAAAGTTTTATTTATAGACAAACCGTGTTGTATCAACAACTTGGAAGTAATTGTACAACTCTGGTGATAAATTTGTTTCGTTCCAATCAAACATGTCATGAATATCTTTGTCCTCAGATACATTGTCATCGTCACCATCCTCTTCCTCATCTGGATTTTTACTTTTTTTCTTTTCAGGCTTTTCAGTCAAAAAGTTATCACCAAGAGGAGTATCAAACACCCACAGAATGGAAAGATTTTTTGGATTCGAAGTAACGTCAGCAATAGCAAAAGATTTTCCTCTAATATAAGGACTCAACCGTTGAAAGATACCTTGAACATAATTTCTTTGAACAAAATCCATCAATGGGAGATCATCGTTGTATTTATATGAAGCTACAAACACTTTAAGATTTTGAATGGATTTTAAATAATCAACAAATGCTGACGGTGGGATAGTATCTTTTTTAGAAAATCCTGTGTAAAAATATTTCCATGACATCAACGTGTGAACTTCTTCTTCTTGAATAGTTTGAGTTGTCTGAATAATTTTATCAATTTTACTTGATTGGTCTCCTTCAGGTTGATAGCACATATTGTATATATGTAAATATGTTTATATTACTGATTTAATTTAATAGAAAAATTAATTGATAATTACTGAATGTTTTATTATCAACTTTTTATGATTAATTCAAATAAATTTAAGTTTGCACAAATGTTATACTTCCATATTAAAATCTACCTGCATCAAAATAAAAATAAATTAAAATAAAGAAAAAATGTCGTAAAATAATCAGTACTCAGCAAATTGCTTAATTCTTTTGGTTACATGGGTCATTCTTTGGGTCAATTCGTTGCGATCCATCAGAGCAAAGTTGGGACTTGGTGGATCCATGATTAGGGTCAACGCACTCTGAACTCCATCCAATTCACGAATTCGATGAGATAGGTAAAGAACTTCGTGCCATAGATCGCTCAAACCATATTGCGCAGTAACAATAAGTGTAGCCATTTTTTGTTATTGTTCAAAAAGTGTTTGTAGTTAATTACAGATAGTAATTGTATGGTATAATGTCCTTTTATAATGAGATTATTAATTACTTATAATTTCATCTTTTTTTATAAAAAAAATATGGATTATGGATCATATGCGGCATTATTAGAATTATTCAGACCAACGAAATTTTTAGTAAACATCATATCGTTAGATTCTGGACTTCTTTTGAGCATACAAATTTTGTCACAATGAACAGTTAATTTACCGTTGAATGTTTTATTGAACCATTCGTTCAATTCTTTTTCTTTAGTGGTAGTATCTTTCTTAGGACATTGGCTAATCGTGCAATGTGGAGAAAATTCACCACCATGACTTTTCACATCAACCCATGGTAATGCGTCGCAAATAATTTTGTGAATCACTTGTAATTTCTTTTTGCTTTCCACATTTGGTTTGAGATGAAATGTCGATTGTTTCGCTTGAGAAAAATATCCAATTTCTTCAAATGTTATATCAAAATCAGTGATACCATGCGATTCAAAAACTTTTTTGAGTTCTGTATGAACTGTATCAAACTGATCGATTGGTACAAAAGGAAAAATAAAATTAATATGTGGCATCCAACGAGGAAATGCACGATCCTGTTGAGATCTTATTTCATTTATTTTGTCATGAAATTGATCCGGAATAGCAACTGCCAATGCTGTGGTTGTATCTGACATGATGATGTTAATATGTTAATTTTAATATTTTTATAATTACAATATATGTGAGGCATTTCATTATTCAATATTTTATATATTTATTTGAATTATTTACTTGAATTACTAGCTCGAATAACTCAATCCACCGAGTCCGCTCATTATTCTTGTAATATTATAATTCATAGCATAGATCTGTATTTGAATAGGTTTGTCTTTATCCGATAACAAACAATCATCCGTAATGTAAGGATACAAATTATCATAGTATTTTATGGCATCATTCTCAGTTATTTCATGTATATTTTTCGTTTCTGGTGCTAACTTATTTTTACATACACAACATTTATTATTCATGTTCTTAATACATGTAGAACAATATTTAGTTGTACACCCACATGATGTTTTTACTGTGATAATATCTTCCTCAAAACATATATCACATCCATGTAGTTCTTCTTTGTCGAGTTGTTGAACTATTGACATTATTTATACTATATATCTAAATAAAAAAAATATATTGTGTTATCCTTATGTGTTTTATTGATTAAATATATGAAATTAAAATAATGGTAAATTATAAATTCTAATTAATGAGCTTGTAACCATTGTCTTATTACACAATGGACATTTATAATTATGACCGTACCGACATTCATTACAAAAAACTAAATGTCCACACTCTTTACTGGCATATATTGCATACTTATCCATGCATACCACACAACTTCCTGGTTTCATTGATTGTAATTTAAATTCTTCGAAAGTCATATTTTTGATTTTATCTTCTAAATAAGTAATCTTTTGTTTTTCTTTTTCAACAGAATTAATTAGCGATTCATTTTTTTTATTCACAACTGTTACATGATTTTCTAATTTTTTAATTACGCCATCCATTCCCTTCATTTTTTGTAATTCATATGTTAAATCGTCTATTGTATTACATTGCTCTTTTATAGTTTCATTTTTAACTTGTAATAAAAAATTACTATTGGATTGGGATAATTGTGTTTTTAATTCATTATTTTTTTCAACAACTTTTTTCAAATGGTTTTTCAATGTTGTTGCATATTTTGTTGTACGTGTATGCTCTTTTTTTAATTTTGTTAGTTCCTTTTCTGTATGTTGCAATAATACTTCATACTCATCAAGAGTTAGTTCACAATCTGATATTTCATTATCTGATATTTCATTATCTGATATTTCATCATCCGATATTTCGTCATCTGATATTTCGTCATCTGATATTTCGTGTTCTGATATATTTGACATAATTCATTATAATACCTAAATATATGCAATACAATTATTGTATATTGTGTATTGTTATTTAATTTTCAGTTTTTTATTAAAAAATTGAATAAAGTAATGTACTGTATCGATTATTAATTTTTATGTCATCATACTTGATTTTTCATCTGTCTGCTTATTGAAGATAATTGCAAGAATGGAATTTAAACTGCGTGGGGGATCCATAATCGATGGAAAATATGTGCCAAGAGTGTATGGAATTGTTATGAACAACTGTATTCATGAAAATATGAGTAAACAAACAAATCCAGAAGTCATGGCCATTATCGAAAAATACAAAAAGAGAGGTTTCAGTTTTACTGCTCCTTCCGACCAACATAACAATCCCGAAATGGATAAACACGATATGTTATGTCGCGATGTCTTTACCGATCCAAATCCTGAAACTCTTGATGTACTGTGTTCTGAGCGCGGTATTGTCACTGCTGATGAAAAAACAATCACTGAAAAAAGAAAGAATGAAACTGATAATACGGAAAGTAACAAAAAATTTAAGCACAACGGCGGTGTCATATGTGTCGCACGTGTCGAAGATGTTGATATGGAATATGTCGACTAAATTTATTTATTTATTTATTTATTTATTTATTATAAAATATTGAAATATCAAAAAGATGAATTTTAATATTAAAATAGAGTTGGTATATTTAATATAGTATCATTTATCGTAAACCTTGGCGCTAAAATAGTTAGATTTTTATTTGATAATATTTTTGTTTAGTTAATTTAGATGGACTCGCATAAACCAGACTTGACTAATATATTAACATCAACTATTGTAAAAAATCCAAATGAATGGAAGGATGATAAACATTTTATGACTTGTTATTCGTGTCAATCAACGTTTTCTTTGTTTTTAAGAAAACATCATTGTCGTTATTGTGGAAACATTTTTTGTTATTCGTGTTGTGATTATAGCATAATTATACCAAATTATATTCGCGATAGGATAGAACCTGACGATTATTGGAACATTTCGTATTATGTTCCGTCATTAAAAGCGCAAGAAGAGCGTGTATGTAAAAATTGTTACGATATGATTTCTCAAAAAATTATATTACATAATTCAATTGTTGAAATGTTTAAATCATGTCCATCAATCATTGAAATCAATGACAACAACAATAAATATTATCATTTACGACAATATTATTTTGAATACTTGAGAAATATTCAATATTATCTTCCGAATCATATCTATACAAAAATTGATTGTGATATGTTGTATAAAAATGCAGAAATCTTCATTGGTCATTCAAAATATATCACAAATCTTATCAAATGTATCGATTGGGACCATTTATCATTTTCCATCGATAACGAAATGGATATTGAATCCGTCGAAAAAAATAAATTATTGAACGAAAAATTAATTTTGAAAATATTAAATGCCAAAAAATCTGTATACAACTGTGGAGATATTTATTGTACACGTACCTGTAGTAAAGAATTAGATTGTGAAGACTGTCTAAATATTTTATATCAAACATATGATTGTTTACCTGATAGTATTGTTACATGTATATTTGAAATTTTTGGCCGTGTACCAGGAAAGTCAATCACATGTTATATGCCGCTATTTATCAATCTCATTAAAATTAATTCAATCAATAAAAAATTAAATGAACATATTTATGATCTTATTTTTAGAAGCAATAATATTCAACATATTTATTATTTTTATTGGTTGTTAAAAAGTGCAATAGAATGTTCCGATTTGATTGAAATCGATAGGTTGTATGTATTTATTAGATTAATCGATAAGCAATTGGAATTAAAAATGAGCAATGAATATACTTTTTATAAGCAACTGACACTAAATTTAGATGATATCACAAAATTTTTAATAAGAAATTTCGATAAAGTTAAACCAATCAGTCTTCCGTATGACCCGAATGTCAAATTAATTGGTGTCGATTATGATTCCATTGTTGTAAAAGATAGTTACACAAAACCAGTAATAATTAGATTTTTAACAACAAAAGGTCCGATAAAATTATTATTCAAACTAGAGTCAATTATGAACGATCTTGTCATATTGAATTTAATAGAATTATTCGATGATGGTTTAAAAAAGTATGTCAGTCAAAATTTCCAATCAATTTCATATAAGGCTGTTCCCCTAGGAAGAAATGCTGGTATGATTGAAATTATTGACAAAGCCGAAACTATACAAGGTATGGGTTCAGAAGGTAAATCAATATTACAATATATTCTGGAAAATAATGAATCAAATATTGTTGGAACTGTTCTTGATGTCTATACGTATAGTCTCGTTTCATATACACTTCAAAGTTATTTTTTTGGATTGGGTGATCGCCATTTGGAAAACATTATGATAACAACAGAGGGGTCAATATTCCACATTGATTTTGGATTCATTTTAGGGAGGGAGTCGCAACCAATATCTATGTCCTACATTAGAGTTAATTCAGAAATGATTCAAGTACTGGGAGGACGCAATTCGGAACGATACAAATTATATAGGAAATTATGTTCAAGTGGTCTGATCATTTTAAGAAAACATATACAAATGATGTTCTTGTTACTCAGTCAATTAGAATACAACGGACGAAGTGGAAATTTTGCAATAAAAGAAATAGAACAATTTTTGATAACACGCTGTCAACCTGAAAAAACTGATGATACTGTCATTGCCCAATTATATGAAATAATCGAACAATCTCAACACGTATATATCGATCATGTTAGAGATTTTCTTCATTATCATACTAAAGAAAAAACTGTTCAAAATTCGATGGCACAATTAATTGGGAATATTTACGATGTATGTAAAAATATAAAAAAACCAAGTAATAGTACACAATTTTAAAAATAAAACAAAATAAAACAAAATAAATTAAAATTATATTAATATTGAATATGACTTAATGATTAATTATGTAGCTACATAATTAATTAATAAAATGTTTGAATCTGAATTATGTGCCAAGATAGCAGTTGGGTCAATGAGCGTTTATTTTAAAGATAAAGATAAAAACCATAGAGAACAATACATCAGTAAAAATGATTGGGACGACTTCGACATGAGTGGTAAAATAGATTATGACTATGGTAATAATTGTGATGATAATAATGATACATGCTTGTACAACAAAGATAATTATGAAATAGTTAGAACGGATTTTATTTATTCAAACAATGATCACGAAATAAAGCATGAACCTGTGTATGATCTTGTTGTTTTATCAGATCTGGTTATGGTACTTAAACGGTCAGAAATTGGTGACAAAAATGTTAACGATATATTATCCAGACAAATTTATTTGAAACTTGAAATTGGTGGTTCTGATATTATGAGTTTAGATATGATGACAAATTTATTTTTAATGAAAATATTTGATAAAAGCATTAAGGAGTACGACGATTATATAGAAATTCCGTTGATTTTATTTGATTTCAATAAAAATAATCAATTAACTAATAGAAAATTACCTCTTTTTACACTTAGCTCTCATCAAGTTCAAGTTAAAATAAAAGGTCTCGATAAATCGATTAGTTCGGGGTTTAAATATCGTAAATATAAAGTTCCTTTATCAAAAGTTTATAATTCTAATAACCGTTTATTACGTTCCTTAGAAACATTTGTCATAGAAACCCAAACAGTTGTGTATATTAAAAAAGATGTCTATAAACTACCATTTAATCATCCGTGTAAAATTATCTTAGTACGATTTTTAAATAGTTATGATAATGATTACCCTCAATACTTTGACCAATACTTTGACCAAGACTTTGACCAAGATTATGATTATGACAAAATTAAACAAATAAAATTATCTTTAAATGGTGCAAAACCGATTGTATGGGATAACGATGAAGGAGAAATAATGAAGTTTCGTATTTGCGGACGATGTATTTATGCAATCTCTTTATCCCCCGAATTTAAATCAAAAAAGAATATTAAAAAAATATTTTTGGGTGAGGAATGCGGCTATGGTATCAATTTCTCGAGAATTGATAATTCCTTTTTATCGTTCGATTTCTATGAATCTATGTCATATACTGATGTTCATATATCGACTTTCAATGTTAATATAATGAGATATATGTCGGGAATGTCTGGGAAGGCATATGCTAACTAAATTAAGTAATTTTTGCAAAAATCTATTCAAATTTTATAAATAACTTAAACGATATACACTAAACAAAATTATAAAATAAAAAAATAAAATTATAAAATTATAAAATGAATGGCTTGGGACCGTCGAATGATTACTCCACTGCGACAATTTTGAACATGGGTATTTTTAACATATTACGAACAGGAAATCCATTAATCGATGCAATTCTTTTATCCATAGTCGGTGCTGTGGTGGCCAATAATGTCACAAAATTAGTTAATTTCATATCGAGTTTTTCATTTGAGCACATGTATTATATGGTTATCGGTATGGCTAAAAGAGTTTATAACTATCTGACGGGAAAGAAAAATAACGAAATAGTCAAATGTGTACACATTTATGCGATTAGTGATGAAAGAAAAGCCAATGAATTGTACGATGCAGTCTATTGGTACATTACAAATACCGAAATTATAGACTTTGTTAAAGAAACACCCATTAAATTCAGTTATGATAAAAATCCTTTGAAAACACTGAATCCTGAAGAAACTGAAATAAAACTAAATAAAGTAATTTCGAGATACAAGGAGAAGAAGATTACATATAATGGACACGAAATTACATACATGCTTAGCTCAGAAGTTATCACTGTCTACTCAGACGAAGAAAGAAAGAAAGAAAATCGTTCAATTCAGTTAAATACAAAAATTTTAGACACTGATACTATTGATATTCTCGATGAATTTTGTACGTACTGTGTAAAAAAATATGTTGAGTTCTTGAAAAATAAAAATTGGGAACCGATGCTTTATCATAACAGCAACGGTGATTGGAAATCTAAACCATTGAAAAATAAGAGACGCATTGAGACAATCATTTTGCCACACGATACAAAGAATCGGTTAATGACTGATTTATCATTCTTCGTTAATAAAAAGGAGTGGTTTAACAATATTGGTATTCCTTACACAAGAGGATATCTTTTTTACGGTCCACCAGGAGTCGGTAAAACAAGTTTAATTAAAGGAATCAGTAATTATTGCAAGCGCAATATTCATTATTTGATTTTAAACGATGTGAAGAATGATGTCGAATTATACAATTTATTGGCAAAAATAGACTATTCATCCACAATACTTGTAATCGAAGATATTGATTGCGCATCTGAAGTAACTAAAAAAAGAAAAAATAAAACAGAATTGAATAAATTAGATGATTCATCAAGCTCCGAAAGTAATGATGATTCCGATGAAAAATTAAATACAATGAATCAAGAAATTAGCAAACTAAAAGAAGAGCTATCAAAAATTAATAATTTACATAAACAAAATAATAATAATTATACTGGATATGGTGGATATAATGGACAGAAACCATTCGATGTATCTGGTGTATCCCATCCGTATCAAAATTCTAATAATAATTATAAAGAAGGAATAACATTGAGTGGCCTGTTAAATGCTATCGATGGTGTTAACGAATGTGAAGGAAGAATTCTAATAATGACATCAAATAATCCCGAAGTTTTAGATGATGCATTAATTAGACCAGGTAGAATTGATAAAAAGTTTTTGTTGGATCTATGCACTTATGAGCAAATCTCTGATATGTATAGAATGTTTTTCAATAAAGAGTGTGATAATGGAATTTTGCATCAGGTTTCAGAAAAAAAGTACAGTCCTGCATATTTATCTACTTTATTTATGCAACATTTAGATAATCCAAGTGAAGCCTTAAAAAATATAGATTCGATCGCAAACGATAGTGAATTATGGTCATTTGATAAAATAAAACCATTGGTTAAAAACGAAAATAAAAAATTAAATATATTAACTGATCTGGATATGTTTCAAATAAAGGCAAATAACACAGAATTTAGATCAGGGGTGAATAATCAAATGTTTGGTACTAATACACAACATACACAACATACACAACAACCTCAAATGTTTTTCGAACAAATGAATAATTTTGAAGGTAGATTAAATGGTATGATGTCAAACATGTCAAACGTGGGTAATATGGGTAATACGGGTATTATGAATAATGCATCGACTATGTCAAATGTGTCAAATGTGTCAAACATGTCAGATATAAATATGTCAAATATGTATAATTTAAATACTGAACCACAAACATTTACAAAATATATCCCGGGACCGGGATTGGATAGACGATTTGAGAAATCAGAATGGATTGAATCTTCAGTATCACCTGATTCTTCAGTATTACCCGATTCATCAATATCGCTCGATTCTTAAATTAAAAATTGAACATTAAAATTATATGGTATGCATTTTATTATTTGTAATTGAGCAAATAATAAAATATTAAAAAATATTAAAAAATATGTCTTTTCAGGACCATGCTTTAAGAGTCTGTAAAAATAATGCAATCGAATGTATAGAGCGATATAAGGGTTTCATTATGTTTTTCAATGAAAATGATGAACGTATCCCTATTTTTTTTTCGAATGACACCATTATATTTGGACTTCATGAAAAAATACAATCGGAACTTGGGAAAATTTATGACATCGTATTTCAGGACGATAAGATTATTGGACAAGTTGACATATTGAATTTTTATTCTAATTTAAAATCTGAATTACAAGACATAAATGAAATCCGAGTTGTTGACGGCGAATATTTGAAGGGTTTTAAAGTAAATTCCATCTACACTTCGGGAACAAATTTTATGAATTTTATTATTAAAATAGCTGAATTATTCGAATTTCATAGATTAGAACTTAAGGATGGTTCTTATTTACCCTTATTGGTTTCTCCTACTTCTAAATGGGGTCATTACTACAAGCTAAATTTAGCGATTGTCAGATATCTAGCTACTGAAAAAACATTTTATGAAGGTGTTGGTTTCGAACCAATTGATGAAAAAGAATATAGGCAAGAAACAAAATATCTCGATGATATTAAAATGATAAAAATTAGTATGATAATCAATAAAATTAATGAAATTAATAGAGAAAAATTTATTTCATTCTTTATAAAAGAACTGAAATTACGTGTGAATGAAATTACACTTGATTATGTAGAACTTAATGAACTCAATGAACTAATAGGTGATAAAACGGTTCAAGATGTTTTTATTTCGTTTTACAAGCGCGAAAACTTAGTAAATAACAAACAAATTAGTATAATTTTCTACTTACTATGTTATGTATATGAAAGGATTAACAATTTTAAACAACTATCTTATTACCTTAATTTGCATGAAGAACCATTAGATTCAGACGATTCGTATAGTTTGTAATTTATTTATTCATTTTTGATTTTTAATTTTTTATTGTTTTTCAATAAGATCAATATCATCATCATTATTTTGTCTTTGTTTTTTCTTTTTCGATTTACAACAACATGTGAAACTCGTAATAATGTATATCACACAAAATACTAAGACTAAACTTAATATTACATTGGGAATAATCATGTTCCATAACTCAATTTTTATCGTAATCATTCTGTTCGTATCGTCTTTATTTTCACAATCGTATCCAGAATCGCCGTACGGAAGATATATACATGTAATTTCAGATGGAAATGTACAATTATCGCAATGATAAGTTAAGTCTTGATATCTCAATATACACGAATGATATTCACATGTAGCGGTACATGTCACATTTTCACTTGATGTGGTAACACAGTTATTATATCTTGATGTGACAACGTTATAACCAGCAAGAATCGAACTCGCGACAATAATAAGACCAACCATAACAAGAATACCAATACATATTTGTTTTTTCGTTGCGCACATTTTGATTAAGTCACGACCTTAATTAATTTGAATTAATTTTAATGGGTAAGTATTATTGGAATTTTCAATTTTATTGAACCACACAATTAATTTATATGTCAGTGTTCAGTAGGAACATTATAAATGATTTTAATAGTCCAAAACGGATTGCTAGGAACATATATACAAAAATATTTGGATGATGAAGTAGAGTTAGTTCAAATAGCCAAATCAAACTTAGATAAAATAAACCTCGATTCATATAATTTAATAATCATATTAGGAGGTCATCAATGTGTATCACAAATCATATTATTTCCAGAATTAAATAAAGTAATTTCTTTCATGAAAAAATGTGTTCAAATGAAAAAACCAATCATTGGAATTTGTTTAGGGTGTCATTTAATTGCGTATTTCATGGGATGTAAAATAGAAAAAAGTTTTTACATGAGTAGAGGTTATAATACGACCATTTCATTTGGTGATAAAACATACAATAATCTTTTTAGATGTCATTCTGATTACATAGTTCCAAATGATAAAATTGAGGTCCTATCAACATTTGATGATAAACCCTATTTAATTAAGGCGCCTGGAATGATAGGAATACAATGTCATCCAGATATACCACCAGAATTTATATCGCATTTCATTAATGTAAACGTCCTGAAAAAAACTCAGGATGGAAACAAAATAAAAGATGACGATATAAATAAAGAAAATAAAGAATTAATGGAAAAATTGCTTACATATGCGAGATCACTTTTATTTTAATTATTATTCAGTATTATTAGCATTATTTACATTATTGGCATCATTAACATCATTAATTTTCTTTTTCAGTTCAGCAATTTTCTCTTGATGATGTTCAACAAATTCAGGAGGATTTGCTACTTTGAGTCCTGGTTTATCAATTAAAAGTGGAGGATTGCATAATTCTTTTTCTAAATTAATTATCTCTGTTTTCAACTGGCTAATCTGGTCAGAATTGTTCATTATATTTGTTTTATTGTTTAGACACCATTCTCGTATATTAGTAATTTAGCAAATTAAGTGAAAATTAATCAATTTTTCACAAAAAATTGATTAAATAAAATGCTTAAGATGTTCTTTTATTTTTACCATACAACTATCTAATTTAATTAATTATGAATTCTTTGCTTACCCGTTTTTCCTTGAATCCGAGGGTTTTCACCACAACGAGGGCACTTGCACACAGTAAGGCTATTTCCATCGGACAACGACAGTTGCACAATCGACCGCTACACAATCGACCATTGCACAATGTACCGAATTCATCAACAAAGCCGATAACGGATGGTGAAATTATTCGTGGATTTCTTGTTGCGTACTTCATTGGTGTTCCAATCACCGTGGGGTTAATTGTCGCACCTACTTTATTTTTTATAGTCCTCTGTGAAAACATCCTATAAAAAGTTAACATCAAAATAATTTTATTTATTTCCGATTTAAAAATTGATAAATTAAATTGATTGACTCGTCATTATTATTTGTATATAAATAAACTTAATAACATTGTAATATGTTAGAATTACCGTCAATAACATCACCAATTGATACAGACTTAGTTAAAAGTCTTGACGAAAAACAAATAGTAATTTTAAAAGATATTTTAATCAATAATGGAATTCATCCGTCAGTCGTTGATTCAAAATTAAAACGATTTCTATCAATAATTAAAAACAAATTGTATATCCATCAATCAATTACATCCAGTAATATTAATCGAGAGTTATTAATTTCGCCATCGAAACAACAATCATTTGATGAACAATTTATTTCTCAAGATAATAATCAACGACTAATATCATTAAATGGTTTTTCTGATGTTGATGATAATTCTAATAATTCTAATAATTCTAATAATTTTGATGGTTTCAACAACGAGCAAATTGAATCAATCCGTAAAATTTTTACCATTCTAAATATATTTCCTAATAAACTAGTTAAATTACATGAAAAAACAAAACAAGTTCTCGTCAAGGAGCAAACGGTCTATCGTAAAGTTAAAAAACAAAAAACACAAAAACAAATAGATGATGAGATTAAATCTAAAAAAAAATCTAAAAAACAAGTTCCAGAAATAGAAGAATACGATATTGTCCCAGAAATTGTTAAAATATATAGAGATGTCAAGGTCCTTGAATGTGAAGCAGATGACAATGGTATGAATGAATTTATGATCGCAGTCCGAAATAATGATTTAAATAAAATGAAATTTTTACTTCCATTTATTGATATTAATAAAACAAACAACAAAGGAGAATCAGCATTATTCATTGCATCCATCCATAACAAATTTGATGCAATGATGTTCATAATGACAAGAGAAAATACCAATATTAATTCGTGCAATATCTATGGTAATACAATTCTTAATAATGCATGTGAAATGGCAAATATTGATATGGTAAAATTTTTACTTAGTTTTGATCATAATAACATAATTGACATTAATAAAAAAAATTATTTTGGTGAAACTGCTTTTCAATATGCTTGTCAGAAGGGACTCAATGATATAGCTTTCATGTTAGTTGATAGAAGAGATCTCGATGTTAATGCTTGTGACAATGATCTTTATAGCGGTGAAATATATAAATATAAATATCTGAGAATAATTGTATGGTATAACAGAATCGATATCTTAAATTATGTTATCAATGTACGCAAAGATCTAATTTTACCGAAAGAACACGAGTTAACTTATTTCAGAGGAGGATATGAAATGTTTCATCCTGAAGAAAAGAAAAAAGCTAAATTTCAAGACAAATGGTATGAAAAAAATGAGTGTACGGATTTATTGGTAAGAATAATTAAATCAAAAAGTATATTATGATTTAAGTAAGAATTTTATTTTATTTATATTTATATTTTCACATCTATATGGACATTTATCAATTTCAGTATAACAACTGATGCACATTGAATGATTACAATCTAATCTAATCCAATATTTTTCATCATCTGATAAGCATATCATACACTGATCACTGAATTCATTAGACTCGTTTAATTCTTTTGTTGCATTTTCATACATTTTATCTATTTGGTCATTATTTGATTGAATTAAATTTTTAATTTTGAGTTGGAACGTATTAACTATGGGAATCATTCTATTGTTTGCAGTATATTCGATAGAATAATCATCACACAATGTACATAGCCATTCAGCAACATCTTTTTGTCTATTTATACAACTTATTCTAAATACATAGTCGTCATTATCATGTATATCTATTTCTATATTTCCATCAGTTTTCGATATATTATATAACCATTCAGCACTATTTTTTTGACCATATTCACAACTCAGCCAAAAGGCATGATTATTATCTGCGTTTATATTTATTTTGGTATTTTGATCTGTTTTTGATAAATCGTACAACCAGGTCACTACTTCTATACGACCGTATTGACAACAAGTTCTTAACGAATAGCCCTCGACAACAGTAATATCTATTTTTTCATTATTATCTGTCTTAGATAAATCATATAACCATTTTGCTGTTTCTATATGACCTCCAGAACAACTATATCTGAATGCAGAGTCTTCATCGGCACGAATATTTATCCTTAAATTACCATCCATTTTTGATAAATTGTACAACCATTCTGCCATATTTAATTCACCACGATGACAAACAAATCTGAATGCAGAATCATTATATGCATTTATATTTATTTTAATATTATTATCAGTTTTCGATAATTCATATAACCATTTTGTTACTTCAAAATGACAAAAAAAACAGCTTTCTCTAAATGCATAATCATTTTCTGCATTTATATTTATTTTTTTATTATTATCTATTTTGGATAGTTCATATAACCATTCTGCGACATCCTTGTGACCGTATTGACAACTGTATTTGAATGCATAATCATCATCAGCATTAATATTAATTTTTATGTTGTTATCAGTCTTAGACAAATCATATAACCACATAGCCATTTCTTTGTGACCGAAATAACAACAATATCTGAATGCCATATCGTTTTCTGCATTAATATTTATATAATTTGAAGATCCGTCAGATAATTCATATAATTCTTTTGCTTTATTTATATTACCGTTTTTACAACATTTGATAAATTCAGTGTACATTTGTATTGTATAATGATTTCTAATGCCTTTAAATAATATTTAGTAAACATTATATGCTCTGACAAAAAAATCATCACAATTATCCAAACTAATTTGCATATAACCATTATTACCGAACACAGTTCCAAAATTTAATTTGGCGATAAAATAAGAAGGATTAATTGTCGCATCATATCCAACGAGTAACATGTGGTATACTGTTAAATATTTATCACAGTAATTATGTGATTTAGGATAATAAATTCCTGATTCATATGACAAAAAATCTTTGTCAACTAACACCGTTACGGCTATTGGTGATATTTGTAATTGTTCTAATAAATATGACACAGATGGATTATCTTTTTTAACAAAAGTATTTATTGTTGTTAGTCCACTAGAAGAATTAAATTTACATACACCCTTAATAGAAGTAAATGGATATGAAGCCTCTGATTCAAGGCCGCCAATATTAATAACATAATTTAATCCTCTCGGTATACTATTAACATCGTTCCATATATATTTAATACAATCAATCATTTGTTGCTCACTTAATGACTTCAAGGAACCTTTTGTTATATAGTGATATCCTTCAATCATGCCGGTTATAGCGAACGACCAACTATTACTAATTGCATTCATTCCTCCATTTTTAACAGAAGTTACGGCACCTTTTATTGTCCAGTCTAAGGCCGTTTGAATATTACTCATTATATATAGTTACCAAAATTAGTTGTATACTGGAGGTAAATAGTTATTAGATTACAAAAAATTGATTTTTGTAACTTACTGTGAGATTTAAAACTAAAAGAAATTAACTATCTTTATCGTTTAACAAACGAAATCAGCTTATTGTTTTTACTCAATCATGTGCAAACACTCAACTTGTGCTGATCTCCGTCAAAAGAAATGTGCCCGATCAGTAGGCGCTACTATCATGTTGAACTATTACAACAGAGGTTATGTGTGTTTCCTCGGTCGTGAAATTTCTGGAAATTATGCGAACCAGTACAACGTGATAGGTGGAAAAATGGAACCTGTTGATGATGGTTGTTACCTGGTTTGTCTCGCCCGTGAAGTCAGGGAAGAATGCAAGTTTCCAACTCTGAACCACAACGGTTCTGTGAACTGGTCTGTTTTGGATTCAATGTTCAAGGGATCAAATGGTAGGTTCCATTATTTCACGCACGGACCTACACCGATTTTCATTGGTGTTGTCAAGGGCATAAAGCGTGAAAACCTTCGCGCAATGATTACAGGAGATAAAAACATGCCCCCGTCCTTCAATGAAATGTCTGACATTGATTTTGTTACTCCTCAGTTCACGACAATCATTAATGGAATACATGTTAATTTGGCAAGTCCGGTCAGCTCCTACGCGAATTCCGTTGTGAGAACAGCTTTCGGACAAGTCCAGGTTTTGCAAAATGTTTTGCCACAGGGTCTTCAATATTAATTTGTTTATTGGTTTTCTTTATCACCTATTTCAATATTGCATTGTGCAGTTTTAATACATAATTTGGATATAGGAATATCATATAATATTTCTGGAACATTCTTCATATTTTCATATTCGACCGACACAGTTTTATTTAATAAATTAATCGATTTAACAGTTCCTTTTTTCTCTTCTACCCCATATCGCCCCTTAAAATAAACAATAACCTGGATAGATAGTCTTTTTTTAAATCCGCTTTGGTCAACTGTCATATCACTTATGTTTCCTTTCATTTTAGTATCAGCTTGTTTTTTTGTATTAGTATATTCTTTTTCGTATGCTTTTATTGTAGTAAATAATTTTTGTGACTGGTGCACATCCATTTTACTCACCTCCTCCTTTAATCCCTTAAATTTTGTATCTAAATCTTTATAAATCGATTCGTTAATTTTAGTTACATTGTATTTCATCACAATGACTAAATTTTGAGCATTTTCACAATCAATTGTTACCTTACATGTATCAGGAGATAATTGATTTTGGTACGTAATGCCATTATTAATTAAATCTACATCATTAATTTTTTTTACATTACTGACTTTTGCTTCGACATTTGTTGTCTTGGAAAATAATTTACTGAAATAATCCGACATATATTATATTATTGTAAAACAATATTTTTTTATTTTGACATATTAAAATAAAGATAAAAATAGATTAAATATTAACCCAACCGCACGTTAGTTAAAATTATTAAATTATTTAAATAAAATTGAATAAAATTGAAAAATGAACTACGTGAATATTTGAATAGAGTTTTTAATTATTTAATTTGATTAAGCTTGGGATATTGAATTAGTCTAACTTATAATAAAAATATTATTAATATAAAAAATGGGATTTTGTAAATTGGCTTATCCAACCATTTTGACATTAATTGGATATCTTTTGATATATTTTAGTTGTATTATTAGCATAGTTTTTGCATATTATAAACTTTGTGGTTTAAATGATGTTACATCTGCTTCGTTATATGTTATTGCAATTCCATTTTATGTTTACATCGTTGGCTATATTTTACAACCCATTATGACCTGTTATGAGGATCATAAAAGTAATTCTGTTGGTATTAACGATTTGTTATGTTCAACTTATTTCTTCAAAATGGTTTTTACTATTTTGAAAAAAGCATTTTATTCAGGTCTATTTTTTGTCACATTGTATTTGTTAGCAGATTATGATGAGAATAATATCGAGCAGAATTATAAAGTTTCGAGATATATATATGCTCTATCAATCTATGTACTATTAACATGGTGTCGTGATTGGTTTGGTTCGTTTGTTGAATGGTTGTATTATAATGGTAGTTTGTTTTACGGTAATAATATCGATGCTGATAATGACAAAAAAGATGTTAAAAAAGCTAAACTATTCCGTGTATATCTTTTTGAAAGATCATCGAATGGAGTAACAATGTCGAGAAATAAAACAGAAATAAATTATACTACTCTTTTGGACCCAATTCGTCCTTGTTTTGGTATTGCCCTTTTCTTGATATCAGAATCTTTGGTTAAAAATAGTTCAGCAATGTTGGTTCAAGATACGGCTTACGCTGCTTATATTGTTCAGGTCGGTGTACTTGCAAGTCTTTGCATAAACACACTGTTAATGATGATCATGATGTGTATTTTCAGCGACCTCTTTGGCAATATGAAATTATACATGTTCGGCGTATATATCCTAATGATTTGTAATAATTTGAGTTATATCTTTTGCTCTTATTTCTACAAGGGAATGTCAGAATATCTTCATGACAAATCACTTGATGCAATTTTCGTGTACTACATAATTGGAATTATTTGTTATCACGCCCTCCTTTGTTGTGTTTTTAAAGTTATTGCTCTCTATGGTATACATAAAGCATCAAAAATGACGAGAGGCATTATCGCATAATTTATTTTATTTTTAAATTTTTAATGGGCAAAATTATGCTGTTTCGAACATGCATTCGTTGTAATTGTAGAGTAAATCAAACAGTTTTTTATCATCAGTTGTTTTAATCAATGATATAAAATTATCAATTGATGATCTGAAATAACTTTCGAAATGGGTACCAAAATCATAATCACGATCTTGATCTAATAGTTTTGTATTATCAATGCAAAATTTTTGAAACGTTTTAAATTCTTCTGTATCGTAAGGGATATCGTCATCTGAAGATAAATATGGATTCATGTGGCGTTCTACTTCTCGTCGTATACCTTTAATAATGAGGTATTTTAATTCTTTTGAACTTTGGTTTGTGTATGTTATCATTTTATTTTACTGTACTTAATTAATTACTTATATATTAAATATATTAAACCAATATTTAATATATTCAAATTTTTAAATTACAATATGAATTTATATTTATATAGATATTTATATATATATAGATAATATCATCAAATGACACTGATAACTATGCAGAATATAAGAACAAATACAGTTACTTAAAAACCTCTATAGAAAATAAAGTCGGAGGAGGTGTAATTAATGCTACCGACATCCAAGCAAATGATGTCGTCGTTGTCAAACATGATGGAAAACTTTTAAAAATCGGAAATATTAGTGGTAATGAATCATATTCATACGAAAAATACAACAGCAGTTACGGATGGGAAGATGATGTAAATAATTCTAATAAAAAAATAGTTAATGTTATAAGGGAAATAGAACGTTATTATATAAATTTTCCCGGAAATATACAAGGTGTTCGATATTCTGACGAACCATTGTTAATATACGAATCGGAAATTATAACAGTAATCATCGGTTGTGTCCACATCGACGGAGCTTTGATCGTTTTTGCGATACAAATTGGGGTCAATTATAGATTCATAATATATTTTTATCCGAAAACTACTGGAGGTCATTTTGGTTCAATATTATACACTCCAAAAATTCAGAGTAAATCCAATGGGGATCAAGTATTAAAATACAACAACGTAGTTTATGGATTTGTTAATGATGACGACAAATATTATGCGGTAGACAGTCGTACTATTGCAAACTTAATTGATAATTTTTATAATAATTTTTACGGTCCAGTGCCTAGACAATTTAATAATGAATTATATTATAATTCAATGCGAATACAACATGTGATTTCACAAATAAATGTTCCCACATTATCAGAAGTTCAACTAAATTCATTGAAAAATTATATAAAACAATTATCTGATGCAAAACAATCACTAGTGGCATTGTTAGATGATACAACTAAATATTTTGGTTATAATAAAAATTTTTATGATAATAAACCGTTGATAACTCAAAAAATGATTCTCGGTTTGAAGCAAGCCGTTGTGTCACAAAACGGTAAATCTAATTTCCAAGGGGATAGTTATTATTTCGGTTTTCCCGATAATGTGTCGCCAACCGTTACAGAAATTGTTAAAATAAATGAAAATGTTCAACCAGTTCAACCAGTTCAACCAGTTCAACCAATTCAACCAATTCAACCAGAAGAAACACAAGAAGAAGCATCAATGGAAGATCTTTCAATGCCAAATGGAGGATTAGCACCAGTCCATTTAGCCCTTTCACGAACACAAAAACAGAGACTAAAACAAAAACAACAAAAACAACAACAAAAAGAACAGTTACCACCAATACAACCAATTCAACCAATTCAACCAATTCAACCAATTCAACCAATTCAACCAATTCAACCAATTCAACCAATTCAACCAATGCAATTCATCATCCCCGGAGTTACAAAAAATTCAGCAATTCAAACAAAGAACTCTATTGAAATTCTGAGAGAAAAATTCAGAAATAAGGACTTGAATCGTGGTATTGTTGTATTAATGACGAGCATTATTGGTGATGCATTCGGATCCAGATATGAATTTTCAAAGAAAAATACTAAATTTGATACAGTAACTAAAGATTATGGTAATGATTATTATTTACAAGGACTCAAAGGCGGAAGTAATTTTAATTGGCCATCTGGGTCTCCTACAGACGATACGCAAATGATGCAAGCTAATATTAAGGCGGTAATTGATTATTTCGCAGATAAAAAAATTAAAAATTATGTCGATAACGAAAAATATATATTTGGTAAATTTGTAAAATCAGAGTATGATAAATGGTTAGCTGCCAATCCACCTGATGTCGGTGTAACTATCGGAAATGCATTGGCAGGTAATTTCACGACACAAGTATTAAATTCGTTGTCAAACGGTACAATGATGCGTGCTGCAGGATATGTTGTTGCAGCTCAAGCGTTCTCAATGGGGTCTAATGATATAGGAAATTTTGCAATTCAAGATTGTATAATAACTAATAAATCACAGGAATCACAAACTATAGAAAAATTACATGCCATTTTATTATACACATTGATTCAGATGAATGATCCAAATGACTTGAATCAGCTAGATGCACTATTTAATTATACCATCACGGTAGGAAAACAGGATGCAACATATACAAAACCATTTTTTGAAGCATATAAAAAATTAACAAACAAAAAAAATCCATATGGTGATGAACTTAAATGGACGGTAAATGATCCCGTTTACGGGGTAACAGATTTTAGTAGTGAAATTACAGATGGAAATTCATGGGGAACATTCTATCACGCATTAGGATTTATTTTAAAGATTTTGAAATTACCAAAATGGAGAGAAAATTTTGCAAATTCTTTGAATATGATCGTTAACTATGGAGGAGATACTGATACCAATTGTTGTATTGCAGCACCATTCTTAGCTTTGTTATGTCCATATGAAACAATACCAACTACATGGATTGATTCTATACTTGACTTCAAAGTTACAGAAAATGATACGAATCAACAACGAAGTTTCTACAAAAATTACTTATTATATCATCCAGATGTCTGGTCAAAAACATTCTTAGAACTCAATGAAAAATTACCAATAATGCCAATTAAAAATTAAAAATTAAAAATTAAATCGGTACACCAGTAAATTTAATCAATACACATCGTGCTTCACAGTACAATGTGTGTCCCATGTCACCAGCAGTTTGAGCTTCAAGACGCCATTTGTTATTATCACCAATGTTAATAACACATGTTATACCGGTTGTTGCCGTGTAGTGGTGAGCAAAACCATTCAGGAAACAAATACCTTCACTTGAATCAATCATTTCTACGACTCCACGAGGACCCATGGCTTTATATTGTCCGGTATATGTTAAGTATGTCATACAACTGCTATCAGAAACTGTCGCCTCTTTGTTATAGTTTGTTGCTCTTGGATCGGTACATCCACTAATTGTCAAATAATCGCGCAGTGCTTTATCAACATTAGCAAACTTAGTCGAAACATTCATTCCTCTCATCCATTGTTCAGTAAATAATTCAGAGATTGGAATCATAGTTTGTTGGATAACAGCGGGACTTTTTGGAATAGATGCTGCCCAACCATTCAAATCGGATTTTCCTGACAACCAAAATTCTCCACCGACTGATCTGATATTGAGTTGGTTTGTGGTGTGATTATATTCGGTCGTAATCTTGCTAGCGTATGAATCATCACCGGTTGCTTCTAGCCAAAATGATGCTTCTGCCTGGGTTTTGACTGATTGTTGGTTTACTGTCTTGACGTAATATGATTTTGTGCTTGAGAATTTATCCAAAGTTCCGCCTAGTTCCATTGAATAAGGAATAACTGATCCATAAAAATGGAACAATCCAAAATATTGTGCTGCAGTGTTATTATCGTAAACAGCAGGTAACATTTGCGCGTCTTTAATAAAATCATCTCTCAGTCTAATACCTGGAATAATATTGAGCATATATTCAATGCACTTAACAACAACGTGTGATGTATATTCCTGATTAATAAACAGATCTTGTTTATAGGTTGATGTTTCTGAGCTGTATGATCCTGAAAATTGCTGGAATGATCCTTTAACCGATACTTTAGATGATGTCCATTCTTCGTATTCTTCCATTGTTTCTAAAAGGAATGATTTTCCTGCAAAGTCACAAATAAATCTTTCGAAGTAATTAATATTTTTAGGAATTTGATAGCAATTTCCTCTTGGGCACACCGTATCACCTTCATATTCCAGTACAAATAAGTTTTGTACAGGAATGTTTGTCAAAATATCATATGAATTTCTAAGATTGTTTACACCTGGCAAATTCGGGTCAGCATCATGTGGATCAATAGAATCTGCTAGAGTTGATGTGCTCAAGTTAAGGCAAAAAAATACAATTAAAACAATGTATTTGTATACATTTTTACTAAGCATTATACGTGAAATATAGTTAGCGGATTACTGTATTATAATTGATACCAAAGGTGATAAAACTACCAAAATTCTATATATGACTCCAAGTATTTTGATTTTCATTTTTTTTTAATAAATAAATTAAATCTCAAATTTCATATGTTTTTGTGGATCACTAATATATTCTTGTAATTCTTGTAAATCCGATTTTGATTCAACAATTAATTTTTCAATCTTGGGTTTTAGCCCTTCTGGTAAATCATCTTCGTCACAAACTGTTTGGAGACCGCCTAACAAAAAATCCAATGATAACATGAATTTGTCTAAAACCAAGCTATGCCTCAACTGGGGATCTTTGATATTTCTGTATCTTTGTGTCGTTAAATTCGCACCATTTACAAAAACTTCAATTGGTCTGTATCTATCTTTACTTTCTTTTTTCTTTTTAATTTCATCCTCATTTGGATTATTTAGATTATTTTGATTGTTATTGTTCATTGCGGATTATATTATTGTTATTGTTATTGTTATTGTTGTTATATTATATTATCATAAAAAGCTAATTAATTTTTTAATCAATTTTTTATTTTAATTATTATTTAGGTATATATCCATGTTCCTCCAAAACCATTATAAGTATTGCCACCAGCCGCAAGCGTATCACCATTTGCGCTCAAATTTACTGAAAATCCTTGAGCTGAACTCGGATTGCTGGAATCTGTTAATTTCATCTGTTGTGTCCATACTCCATTTGCTTGTGTAAATATCCAGATTGCTCCTGTACCTAAACCAATTGAATCACCATATCCTCCAACGGCGAGAGTATTTCCGTCAGCGCTCAATGATACCGAGTGCCCTTGAAAAACATCTGGTCCGCTGGAGTTTGTACCTACCAATTTCTGCAATTGTGTCCATGTTGTTCCAGATCTTATAAATATCCATGTTGCTCCCACACCTACACCACCGGAACCATTATCACCGTCTCCACCAACAGCCAAAACATTTCCGTTCGCACTTAATGCAACTGAAAATCCTTGTAATGGTGTCGTTCCAATATAACCAGTGCCAACTAATGGATTTGATGTTTGTTGTGCCCATACTCCTCCCGATTGTGTAAAAATCCATGTTGCACCGATTTGACTATTATTACCAGGTCCTCCTACCGCGAGAGTTCCTCCATCTGAACTCAACGAAACAGACGTTCCCTGAAGTATTCCTGATGCTCCGGTATAACCGGTTGCTATTAATGGATTGGATGCATACGGTGTCCATACACCTGCTGAGCGTGTCCAAATCCATGTTGCTCCTATACTAGCATTATTTGATGGACCTCCAACTGCAATAGTATTTCCATCGGAACTTAATGAAACAGATGTTCCTTGAGATGTTGCAAAACTAGTGGTTCCGACTAAAGTGTCTTGTTGTGTCCATGTTACTCCGGATCTTGTAAATATAAATGTTGCTCCTGTATCACTGTTATTTCCTGGATCGCCAACAGCAAGAGTATTACCATCTGCACTTAATGCAACTGATGATCCTAGAAATCCACTTGCTCCAGCAACACCTAGATTTGCCTGTTGCGTCCATGTTGTTCCTGATCTTATAAATATAAATGCTCGACCGGGATTACCACTAGTGGGATTACCTATTGCTAAAGTATTTCCGTCTGCACTTAATGCAACAGAAGATCCCTGTTGACTACCAGCTGCTGATGGGATACCAACAAGTGGAAATCCTTGTTGTGTTGTTGGATAATAACTACTATAAATATCAGAAATAATATTCCAATAAGAATCACCTCCGTAAATTAATGTTCTACTCGGCACAGATGGTGCAACATACAAACTTCCTTGTGATGTTGATATAGTTCCTTGGAATCCAACACCGTGGTCTACTGTTGCGTATTTTAGAGTACCAATAGGAGCATTTGCTAGAGAAGGATTTAATGCTCCATTGTATGTTTGTATTATACTTAATCCGTCTGTCTCGAGAGGTATGTTGGCAGTAATTTGTTCCACATTGATTGTAAATAGATCTGATCCTGGCGGACCTGATGGACCTGACTCATTACCCGGTGGACCAGAAATTGTGCTCGTTACTCCAAAAGGACCGGATGGACCGGATGGACCCGATGGTCCTGAAATCGATAGACCAAATGGACCCGATGGACCCAGTGGTCCCGATGGACCAGATGGACCTGATGGACCTGAAACGCCTTGAACGAGTTGTCCTATTGGTCCTGATGGACCTGAAGGTCCGGAAATACTCAAACTAATTGATCCCGATGGACCGGATATACTTGCTAGTCCGATGGGACCGATCGGACCAGATGGGCCCGATAGACCTATTACAGGTCCGTGTGGGAATCCTTGAGGACCCGATGGACCACTGACCGAACCATTTTGCCCTGATGGACCTGATGGACCTGAAATAATACTAGATGATCCAGACGGTCCATCGATTCCATTTCTTCCAGGAGATCCAGATGGTCCAGATGGACCCCTCGGTCCATTAGATCCACGAAGAAAAAAATTTTTATTATTATTGTGATGATGATTCATGTATGTATATATGTATATACGTATATGGAATAAATGTATTTCATTAATGGGTGTTAAAATTTTTGTAATAAATAAACAAAATTATTTTATTTTTATTTTCTATTTACTTAAGTAAATATCCACACAGCTCCTTGATTAAAATTATCAAAATAACCACCAATTGCAACTGTGTCACCATTTCCGCTCAATGCGACCGATTTCCCTTGAAATGAAGTTGAAATAATACCTGTACCAACTAATTTATTTTGTTGTGTCCATATTCCCTCTGCTTGTGTAAAAATCCACGTTGCTCCTGATGTACCATTATCACTAAAACCTCCTACAGCGAGTGTGTTTCCATCTGCACTCAATGAAACCGCACCTTGGCGAGAATTTCCTATATAACCGCTACCAATTAATTTAATTTGTTGTGTCCATGTTGTCCCGGATCTCGTAAACATCCATGTTGCTCCTATACCAATTGGACTCGAACCGCTATCACCAATTCCCCCAACAGCAAGAATATTTCCATCTGCACTTAATGCCACAGATCCTCCCTGAGTGGATTGTCCTATAGTATTAGTGCCTATTAGTGGACTTACAGTTTGTAGAGTCCATGATGTTCCAGATCGTACCCATATAATCGTTGCTCCGATATTGATATTATTATTAGGTGCACCTACTGCTAAAGTATTTCCATCTGAACTTAATGCTACTGCCTTCCCTTGGTGTGCTTGAGCAGTTAAACCCAAACTAGTACTTAATGGACTAATTGTCTGTTGACTCCATGTTACTCCTGTTCTTGTAAATATCCATGCCGCCCCAAGATTTCCATTATAGGATGGACCACCAAGAGCTAATGTGTTACCATCTGCACTTAATGCAACTGCATATCCTTGGAACACTCCTGGAACAGTACTAGCGAATAATTCAGCTTGTTGTGTCCATGATATTCCCGATCTTGTAAAAATCCATACTGCTCCAATACCACTATTATCATTCGGACCACCGATCGCTAGCGTATTCCCGTCAGCACTTAATGCAACTGATGATCCTTGAGACGAATTTCCTATAGAACCACTGCCGACTAAAGCAGCCTGTTGTGTCCATGTTGATCCGGATCGTACAAATATAAATGTTATACCTACATCTGGAGAAACATTAGGAGCACCTGCGGCAACTGTATTACCATCAGCACTTATCGCAATAGAATATCCAACTTCGCCAAAAGTTTGAGTCGAATTGGCGACTAATTTACTTTGTTGTGTTGTCGGAAAAAAACTACTGTAGATATCAGAAACAATATCCCAATAAGGTTCATTTCCATAAACCAATGTTTTACTTGGAACAGATGGACTGACATAAAAACTACCTTGTGATGTTGATATAGTAGCTTGGAATCCAACACCATGATCTAATGTAACATACTTGATTGTACCCGTCGGCGCATTCGGTAAAGTCAAATTCAATGGTCCATTATAAGTTTGTATTATACTTAATCCTGTTGTCGCTAATGAACTGTTTGTCGTAATTTGTTCTACATTGACTAAAGATGATCCTGATGGACCTGATGGTCCAGATGGTCCCGCCTGACCTGATGGTCCCGCTTGACCTGATGGTCCCGATGGACCAGATGGACCTGAAATAGATTGACCCACTGGACCCGATGGACCTTGAGAACCCATTAAACCGACCGATCCAGCTGAACCCGATGGACCCGAAATAGTTAAACCCACCGGGCCAGATGGACCCGACGGACCTGATGGACCTGAAATCGATTGACCAAATGGACCTGATGGACCAGGTGCAATATTTGCCGGACCAATTAAACCAGATGGACCCGACGGTCCTGATTGATTTAGAGTGATTGGACCAGATGGACCTGATGGACCAGATGGACCTGTTGGTAAACCATTTTGACCCGGTGCACCAGGTGGTCCAGAAATTATACTCGGTGATCCTGATGGACCTGGTTTTCCAACTGATCCAGATGGTCCCAACGGACCTGAGGGACCTCTCAACCCAGCTGTTCCACTAAGAGGTATAAAAAAATTTCTATTATGGTTATGATAATTCATGTATATATGTATATGTATATACGTATAGACAATAAATGTATTTTATTAATGGGTGTTAAAATTTTGGTAATAAAATTATTAATTTGTTTAAGTAAATATCCATACTGCTCCTGCACCACTATTATCGGTACTACCACCAATTGCAACTGTGTCTCCGTTGGCACTTAATGCAACCGCCACTCCTTGATCAGAACTGTTGTTGATTACACCAGTACCGACTAATTTATTTTGTTGTGTCCATTGTCCTTCAGCTTGTGTAAAAATCCACGTTGCACCTATTGCGCTGTTATCCCCGCTACCTCCAATAGCGATCGTATTTCCATCAGCACTCAATGCTACCGTACCTTGTAAAATACCATTTGCTGGTGTAATATAGCCAGTACCAACTAATTTACTTCCCTGTTGTGACCATATTCCAGCTGCATTGCGTGTAAATATCCATGTTGCACCTATTGCGCTATTATCATTTATACCACCTACAGCTAGAATATTACCATTTGCACTCAATGCAACTGAAATTCCCTGATATGATGATCCTGTACTATCATTACCAGCTAATGGAGTCGTCGTCTGTTCAGTCCACGATGTTCCAACTCGTGTCCATACAATTGTTGATCCCACATTGCCATTATTATTAGGAACTCCAACAGCCAATGTATTTCCGTCTGAACTCAATGCGACTGATTGACCCTGTGATCCTCCTGTTAACGTAAGATCTACTAATTTACTCTGTTGACTCCATGATGTTCCAGATCGTGTAAATATCCATGTCGCACCTATACCACTATTATCGGAAGGACCACCGACTGCAAGAGTATTTCCGTCCGAACTCAGTGCAACTGCAAATCCTTGTTCTACAAATGCTGAAGTGGGAGTACCAATCAATGGGTTTGTTGTTTGTTGTGTCCATGATGTTCCCGATCTTGTAAAAACCCATGTCGCACCTACACCGCCATTATCTGCAATACCGCCGATTGCAAGAGTATTTCCATCAGCGCTAAGCGCAACAGAAAATCCTTGTTTTCCTAGTCCCGTACCATTAGTACCGAGTAAATCGGCCTGTTGTGTCCATACCCCGCCGATTCGTGTATAAACGTATGTTTGACCAGCTGCTGCCCCAAGACCAGGACTTCCGATAGCAAGAGTATTACCATCAGCACTCAGTGCAACTGCACTTCCGGTAACTTGTGCTGCTGTATTAGCCACTAATTTAGTTTGCTGTGTCGTTGGATAAAAACTACTGTAAGTATCAGAAATAATGTTCCAGAATGGTTCATTTCCATAAATTAATGTTCTACTCGGAACAGATGGCGCAATATATAAACTTCCTTCTGAAGTTGCAATCGATGCTTGTGTTCCAACACCGTGGTCTAAAGTTATATATTTAACTGTTCCGGTCGGCGCGTCAGGTAGTGTAACTGAAAGTGGACCATTATATGTTTGTATTATACTAAGACCATTTTGTGCAAGTGTTCCATTGGCATCAATTTGTTCTACATTAATTGTAGATGTAGCTGGTGGACCCGGTGGACCTGATGGACCTGATGGACCTGATGGACCTGTTGGACCTGCTGGACCTGATGGACCTGATGGACCTGATGGACCTGATGGACCTGATAAATCTGACGGACCTGATGGTCCGGATAGACCTACTGAACCGAATAAGCCAAATGGTCCAGACGGTCCTGAAATAATTAGTGAACTTGATGAACCCTGTGGACCTTGAGCACCCAATGGACCTGAAATACTTGAGCCTACTTGACCCGATGGACCTGAAACAGTACTAGTTGAACCAATCGAACCTGATGGACCTGATGGACCTGGTGCACCAGCAATACTTAAACCAGGGGGTCCTTGTGGTCCTGATGGACCTGTACCTCCAGGTAAACCGTTTGCACCAGCAGGACCCGATGGACCTGGAAGTGTATTCGATGATCCGGATGCTCCATTTGGACCGTCAACACCAGCAGGACCCGATGGACCCCTTAGACCCCTCGCTCCGTCTGCTCCACTAAAAGGTATCAAAAAATTTCTATTATGATTATGATAATTCATGTATGTATATATATATATGTATATACGTATAGACAATAAATGTATTTAATTAATGGGTGTTAAATTTATTGAAAAATGATTAAAAATAAATTACAAAAAATATTAATTAAGTAAATATCCATACACCTCCTTGTGCAAAAGTATCTTGATCACCTCCGATAGCGAGTGTATCCCCGACTCCACTCAAGGCCACTGCATCTCCTTGATTCTGTATTGCTGGACCAGTTGAGGTACCAACTAATTTATTTCCTTGTTGTATCCAATTTACTCCCATTTGTGTAAATATCCATGTTGCTCCTGTACCACCATTATCATCAGGACCACCAATAGCCACTGTATTTCCATCTGCACTTAAAGATACGGAAGATCCTTGGAAAGATGATCCTACATTACCTGTACCGATTAGTTTACTTTGATTCCATGTTGTCGTTCCCGATCGTTTAAATATCCATGTCGCTCCTACGCCACCATTATCGGATAAGGCGCCGACAGCTACTGTACTTCCGTCTGCACTCATCGCCATTGAACTTCCTTGTTGTGATGTTCCAATATTACCTGTTCCAACTAATTTACTTCCCTGTTGTGACCATGTTGTTCCAGATCTTACAAATATCCACGTGGCTCCCATACTCGTATTATCCAAATCACCTCCAACAGCAAGTGTATTACCATCTGCACTTAAAGCTACAGAACTTCCCTGGAATGGTGTTCCCACGGAACCAGAACCGACTAATTCGGTTTGTTGTGTCCATGTTACTCCTGATCTTGTAAATATCCATGTTGCGCCTAAATCACTATTATCATATCGACCACCAACAGCTAGTGTATTTCCGTCAGAACTCAAAGCAACTGAAGTTCCTTGTTGTGATTGTCCTACTGAACCTGTACCAACTAATTTCGACCCCTGCTGTGTCCATGATACTCCCGATCTTACAAATATCCATGTTGCTCCTAAATTACTATTATCAGTGTTACCACCAAGAGCAAGAGTATTTCCGTCTGCACTCAAGGCAATCGAAAATCCTTGACCAGAGTTTCCTGAGTTACCAGTGCCGACTAATGGGCCAGCTTGTTGTGTCCATGATGTTCCTGATCGCGTAAATACCCACGCTGAGCCTACCTCTTGTCCATTTGGATAGGGACCACCAAAAGCCAATGTATTTCCGTCTTTACTCAACGCAACTGAAGCACCTTGTTGTGGTTGAAAAGGTGGTGTTGTATAGGTACCAACCAATGGTACCGGTGTTTGTGCTGTTGTTGGAAAGAAACTACTGTAAATATCAGAAACAATATTCCAGTAAGGATCATTTCCGTAAATTAATGTTCTGCTTGGAATAGATGGATTAACAGAAAAACTTCCTTGTGATGTTGCTACAGTTGCTTCAAATCCATTTCCGTAACCCAGTGCCACATATTTGACTGTTCCAGTAGGAGCATTTGCCAATGTTAGACTCAATGGTCCATTAGGTGTTTGTACTACACTGAGACCTGATGTTGCAAGAGCTCCATTGGCAGTAATTTGTTCTACACCGATTATTGGTGAACCAGACGAACCTGATGGACCCGACGGACCTGTTTGACCAGACGGTCCACTTGGTCCGGATACACCTAAACCTGTTTGACCAGACGGTCCACTTGGTCCGGATACACCTAAACCTGTTTGACCAGACGGTCCACTTGGTCCGGATATACTTAAACCTGTTTGACCAATCGGTCCACTTGGTCCGGATACACCTAAACCATTTGATCCAGACGGTCCACTTGGTCCGGATACACCTAAACCATTTGATCCAGACGGTCCACTTGGTCCGGATATACTTAAACCATTTGATCCAGACGGTCCACTCGGTCCAGATATACTTAAACCTGCTTGACCAATCGGACCCGATGGACCAGATACGCCTAAACCGTCAACACCAGAAGGTCCACTGGGTCCGGATACACCTAAACCATTTGATCCAGACGGTCCACTTGGTCCGGAAATACTTAAACCAGCTGGACCTATTTGACCTGATGGACCAGATGGACCGGAAACTGTACCTGCTGGACCAGATGGACCGGAAACTGTACCTGCTGGACCAGATGGACCCGATGGACCTCCAAATGCACCTGCTGCGCCTGATGGTCCACTCGGCCCTAAAATACTCAATCCAATTTGACCGCTGGGACCAGACGGTCCATTTCGTCCGGCCGATCCTGATGGTCCCGACGGTCCTGCTGGACCTCTTGCTCCATCCGATCCTCTAAGGGGTATAAAAAATTCTCTATTGTGATGACTCATCTATATATGTATATATATATATGCAGATTAATAAATCTTTCGTCCCTGGGTGTTAAATTTATTTTCCAATAACAACAAAATAATAAAATAATAAAATAATAAAAAAATTGATTAATTTACTGACTAATTTGTTGTTATATAAAGATAATTTTATTATGTATAGTATATAATGGATAACGTTACCGATATCGATTTTTATTTTACCAAAAACAAACACGCCAGTGCACTCAAACGAAAAAGATTCAGAAAAAGATTCAATTACAGATGTTGTGATAAACCAATCGGAAATAGAAATAAGGAATCAAGTGGATATTGCTGTTCATATCCAATGGTCTACAAACACTATGATCAGAAAGTAGATAATATGAATTTAATCAAAGATTATTTGTCCGAACCGTTTTAATTTATTAAAAATTGAAATTTTAATTTGTCTATACAATTTATGAATTATTCCATTCATCATAACTCTTATTAAAAGTTTTAACCTATTTGTTCAAGTAAATATATTTGTATAAATAAAATGAAATTCAACGTTCAACCAGAAAAAGTTCCTGTTGCTCAATACAAGAATTTTCGTGAACTTAATCCCAAAAAAGCTTGGGAGCAATTTGGTGGGGTCGAGGCTTGTTCCAAGATTGTGGATGAGAACAATTGGCCTTGTGTTAGTTTGTTCGGTAAGGCTAATCTATTCGCCGAGGCAGTTCATATAGCTTTCTACAAGCATTATCCTCTTATCATTTCTCCCGATGTCGTTTGGATTACGATTGCACAAGGAGTTGCCCAACATGTTGCACAAAACCAGGAAAAGCTGAGAAACAAATTTGTTGGTTTCGAAGGAACGCAAACGCTTGTTGTATCGCGGCCAGAATTTGTCAAAGGTAGTAATGACAATGATTGGGAAGGTGTCTTTCCTGATTTCGCATCACAAATCGAAGAATTTTTGAAGGACGAAACTAAGGGATTATTTCAATCAGATTTTTCCACAACAACTCCAACCGACAAAATGGTTTCACAAATTGTATTGATGGATATTGTCAAAAAATATTTCAAGTACGACATGATGTGTGGCTGTGGAATTCCATGGATTGAACTTACCGGAACTGTTCAAGATTGGGAACTAATTAAACAAAAAGTCCAGCGTATCAAGGACTTGGGGATGGATCTCGATTTTTGGGTTGACCAATTGCTTCCAGTTTTGGACCATTTCATCGAAGCCTCAAAAGGTAATCCAGATTTAGATTTTTGGCAGTCTGTATGCAACTTTCACGGATTGTCTGGTAGTATGGAGGAACCTATCACTGGATGGATTCAAGTGTTCTTTCCCTATGACCGAAATGGTCAGAAAAATTGGATGGAACATTGGAAGTTGGCGTACGATGCAATGAAAGAGTTCGGATTTGAAAAGTTGACCGGTGAAAGAGGTAGGTGGGGTGATGAGATGGAAAACGGTGATGGTCTTAAACTGCACGAAATTCCATCAGGATTGTCAAAGGCACCGGTTAACTATGTTGATGTACCTTCTCGTAAAACTTATCCGATGGAGTTTTACGGTGGATTGGTTTCATTGCACCAAGATCCGGATAGTAAGGCGTTGAAAATCAAAACTGGTTGGGCCGTTGTTGAAAAAGTAGAAAAGACATCACAGGACAGGACAAAATCAAAAAAGAAAGCATCATATTCCGATGATGAAGAAACTAGTCTTTTTGACTAATTTAATAATTTTTTTTATTACAATCAAAAAATTTATATTCATTTTATACTGACAAATCCTATATTCAAACCTTTAATATTATTTTTTTAATACATTGTTGAAAACCAACTAGCTTTTGTCAATTATTTCGATTATTTCGATTATTACGATTATTTAAATAATGACTTCAATTAGTATCGTTATTTTCCGTAATCAGGCAATGACTTGTTTTGTTGCTTGTTTTTCACTGGATGGAGTTGCCAATTACGGCAAAGGCGTCAACATTCTCATCATTGGTGACATTTATCAAAAGATACCATTCATTGTTCACGACATTTCACGCGGTATTTCGCATTCGGGTCTTTATGATTCATTGGTTACTGAAGATGTAACTCTGTTTTATCCGTTGCGTGTACAAGCTGGAAAAGGATTCATGTACGAAGACCAACCATTCAGTAATTTAGGTCCAATGCAACACGATCCTCTTCTCGACAATTTTTCGATTAACAGCAGACTAGATTTGACTTTTATGAAAGTTCCCAAGAAACCAACTAATGAACACAATTCTGGATCATCTAATCATGATAACAATCACGGGAATAATCCTATTGGTCGCAACGATGGTCATATTGATAAAGAAATTAAACCGTATTACAATGTTGACATTACTGCTATTACAAAAAGTTCCGACAACGTGGTGTACTTTTATAGTGCGATCGATGGAGGAAATGCTGTTGTTTTGAGAGTAAACTTCCCACAGTCTCGCAAACAAAACGAATTAATGTTTTTGAACAGTGGAGATACAAAATTCTCATCAACTGAAGGAAACTACATTTTGCCCCAAATGTTTTACACAAAACAATACCATTACCGAAATCTCTAATTGGAATCTGGACAGATTACTTTGAATGGACAAGTAATCGATTTTGATTCAATTCCTGTACTTAATAAGGCTAATGATGTCGAAAACAATAAAATATTCGGAATAAGTAAAAGGGGTTTCATCAATTCGCAAGTCTCCCAGTTTGAAGATTTTTTCAAGAATCCACCAAGTGCTAAAATGAACGGTGTCGACATCAGAGCAGAAATCCTCAAGTACACAGAAATTGAAAAATATGTTCTGATGCAAATTGCTGATTGTTTTGCAGACATGGACAAGTATGACGAAATCTTCAAGAATTATGGAATGATTTCTCTCTCCGGTTTCTCCAAAGAAGGTACGAATGGTAAAATCGTGAGTGCCGGTAGATGGAAGCTTGGTGATGGTGTTTTTTTTATTTACTTGAAATAAAAAAATAAATAAATAAATAAATAAATAAAACTAATCAAAACAAATATTTTTTTATTAAAATTATTATTTAAATTAATATTTAGGCATATAATTCAGTCAATTTATTCAGTTTAGTCGTCATCTTTAATTGGTGTGTGTTATTCTCAAATTTTACAATATCCGCGATTTGTCCTTTTACTTTTATATGTAAAATTGCGTTATATTTGCGATCTCCATTATTGAATAATACACCACCCATAACAATTCCTTCGTCTTCATCGTCTCCATAAATGACTGTTCTATCATCATTTAAAATAATTATGGATAAATTGATTTCTGTCTCGTTAACAGGATAATTAGCATCGTTTAGTTTGAAAAATTCAGGGTGTAAACTGTACATCTTGTAATCCTTGAACAAGCTTACATCATTCGCAAAAGTTCCTTTAATTTTGATTGTCTTTTTTTCAGAACCCATCCAATGTGAATAATATTCCATCTTGAATTCGTTCTCATCACTCATGTCAATTTGTACTTTAGTTGTACCGCATCCACCTGTCAACAAATAATTAACTTTCATGTTTTTTATTTTTATTTTATTTATCCATTATTATCAACATTATTCGTTATCATCTTATTTTCAATTTTAATGTTACCAATATATCATAATAAAAATAATAAAAATTGATAAATTAAATCCAAAAAAAAGACTATTTAATAAAAAAATAAGTCCATTCAATTTAAACCCATGCAAATTAACACATTAAAAGTACAACCTATTCCAGTTGATGAACTGACCCATGATGATATTCACAAATATGGTATAACAACAGATAGATGCGCTGTTATAAATTTAAAAGGAAACACACTAAGTGTGCCGGCTGAGGGAGGTACATTTGATATTTCATTATTCGATATTCATGAAGGTGATCGTATTGATGCAAAGTTATATATTTATGATAGGAAACCGGGAAGTGGTCATTATTTTACTGTTACTGGTCCTAGCCTTATATTGAAACCCGGTAGTGATGGTGAAGCTCATGTAAAATTTGTTCAATGGGGTATTGCCATATCATTTCATTTAGCTAATTGTTAGTTTATTATCATTGTAGTTTCATACAAAAAATTGATTCATGTTATTGTTTGTATGTCTTTTAACTTTTAATCTTTCTAACGCTATCTATTTTGTTCTAAAGAACAATAGTACAACTTGTTTAAATATGGAGCACACTAACTCGACGTGTATTGCTTGTCTGGCCCTTGACAGATTTAAGGAAGCCAATATTTGGATTCATGAAGGCTACGGCAACTACGATTCCAACAAGCCAACTTTCGACAAGTACAGGAAAGATTTTGTTGTCAAACACAATGAAATAATTTCTGAGGAGTTGGAAAATTACAAGTTTATTCGAGGAATGTTTAATTCTTCACGACTCAAAAACCCTCTCGGTTCCTATGAAAAACCATGCAACGTCCTTTGGTTCTCTAGAGGCTCTTGGTTGTTTGATTCTTTTTGTCAAATGACTCATGATGAACACTGTTTCAATGTTCGAGAAAAGAAACCAGTTGTTATGATCCAACATCCCAAGAACATTTTGGAAGTCAAAACTGGCAAAGAGTTTGAGGATTTCGTTGAAAAATATTGTCCATCTCCAGAGAAGGAAGATGAACAACACAAAAAATTCATGGAAAATCTCACAAAAACGGAATATGTTCCAAGGGATATCTACAATTCCGTGGAATGGGATAAGATCAGGACAGATGGATTCTGGGGTGTTTCATTTGACTTTCGAAAAGTCTATGAACTCGAATTCTCAGAAAAAATAGAAAAACAAAACAGATACTACAAATGGCACATGGGATTCGATGTTGAGAGTCTGTGTGTTTGGGACCTGAGAGCGTTTGGTGAGGAGATGGGTGTTTACGCTGTCAATTTGTGTATTGTTTGATTTGTTTGATTGTTTGATTATTTTATTATTTTGTGCAATAAATAAATAAAATATTACTCATCATGATTTGTAGAAATATTTTTAGTATCAACATCTGACTTCATTGTTTCAGTAGTCTGTTTCATATTTTTAACATCATCTTCGTTTATATCAACATCCGATTTCATTGTTTCAGCAACTGTTTCAACAATCTCCATGATTGATTTGGGATCATTTGTAGGGTTCTTATTAAGTTGGTTCGTAATGAGATCTAACATCGAACTGATCATATTGGCTGATTTTTCATCAACGTCCTGTTTTGATAACATTTGTTTTATTGAATTTGTTGCACCTTCAAAATCATTTGGTGATAGATTTACTTTTCCAGTATCCATTGTATAATATTATTTTTATTATGTATAAACTTATCTTTAGTAAAATTATTTTTTTTCAATTTTTTATAAAATAAAAAAAATATTTAAATAACTAAATAACTAAATAACTAAATAACTAATAAATAAAAATAAAAATAAAAATAAAAAATAATTAAATGTTCTTTTTACTATGTTTGCGATAAGACATATCTTTTTCTTCTAATTTTAATCTTATTGGTTCATCAAAATAAACATTTTTTCTATGATCCATGACCATTTCTATTTCTTTATCCCATTTTTTGTAATTGCGATCAAGATAATTGATTCTGTTTTCATGTCCCCCAATTGCCCATAGATTGAGATGACCGAATTTGATCTTTTCGAACGGATTATTCCAATCCGAATAAGTCAAATAATAGTTCGGATAATCGTTGCGTGCAATATCTTGTGCTAAAACATATCTATCGGATTCATCGTCATATTTTATAGATATTAAATCTAAGAATGGCCATTTGGAATTCCATTTTGTTGTTCCATTAGTCCAAATACATTCTTCGAGGTCTGGACTATCTTTGTGACTAATTTGTAGGCCCCATCCTGGGACTTCTATAATTATAAGATTGTGTTTAGCGAAATCGTCCTTCAGCAATCTAATTTTATTTAAATCAGATTCTAAAACATCAAAATCTGCATCATTGTCATGTGCAATGAAACCAGTATGACGGACTGCGCCTAGTAAGGTACCGCCTTCTATTGTGTATCTTATTTCGTACTCATCGAATATATTGCTAGTTATTTCTATTATATCATACAATAAATCTATCTCGTTATCATTGAGTCTTTCTTTGTTTAATCTCTCTCTCATCTTATTTTCCATCTAAAAATCTAGATATAATAATTAAATTACTTAAATAAAATAAATATATGGGTAAAACTTTAAATTTATTTTAACAATCATCATATACCAAAACATAAATATTTTTGATAAATTATTCTTTGGATTTTTTATATTTCACTGTACCATTTTTTTATTAAACAATATTATAAAATGTCTAACGACTATAATAAATATAAAAAATATAAGACAAAATATTTAAATTTAAAAACTCAGCAAGGAGGTTCTGATAGTTTGTTGGGATATGCGGTATTTACAGTTCCATTGAAACTACAAAATATAACTGATCCAACGCAATTTGCTCCGGGCGAGCATCAAAGATTTTGGAATCCGACATCAGCCATTTTAATTTATGGTAAAAAAGACGCTGTTCTTGTTGATACTCTCATGACTATCGAAGATGCAACTAATCTAACTAATTGGATAGAAATGAGCGGTAAAAACCTTATAGCAATTTATATTACTCACGGTCATGGTGATCATTTTTTAGGTGCGAATATTATACTAAAACGATTTCCACATACACAAATTTTAGCCACTAAAGGAGTAATCGAACGTATGCACCAACAAACAGAAGCTGGATCATCATTGGAAACTTTATTTCCTGGGCAAATACCTCACACCCCACCTATGCCGACAGAATTAAGGGATAATGAATTTTACTTAGAAGGTCATAAATTAATTGCAATCGAAACGCATCACACTGATACCGATAATACAACCGTACTGTACGTACCAGATATTGGTTTAATTGTTGCAGGTGATGTAGTATATAATAATGTAAATCTTCATCTAGCTGATTCGCCCAGTAAGGAACAACGAAATCAATGGATTGCTGCACTGGACAAAATAGAAAAACTTAATCCACAAACTGTGATTGCAAGTCATAAATGGTCTGGAAATGAAGACCATCCCCGGAATATTAATGAGACTCGTCAATACATAAAAGATTTTAGTAAATTAGTTGATGAAACAACAACAGCGAAAGAACTTTACGACAAAATGATTCTCTTTTATCCTCATCGAATTAATAGAGGTACATTATGGGCATCAGCAATGAGTGCCAAACAAATAAAAATACATCACGAATAAGAAATAAATAAATTACTTGGAGAAATTTGATTCCCAAACTTTATTAACATCAGTATTATGTGCAGGTTTGTTATGAAGAACAATGTTTATTTTACTTCCTGGGACAACACCCAATTGCTTTGCTACTTCAGCCGACAGATTAACTTTACCCGGTGGAATGGATGAATCGTATTGATGACCCAGCCTAAATCCGTTGACAGTAATGCTCTCCCTACCATAATCAATATAACTAAAATCCCATGGACAATCACGCATCGGAAACTGTAAGGCATGATTTTTCTCATCACATTTGTTAACAATCATCGACGCTGTCGGTTTTCCCGAAACATTCATTTCGTCCAATTTGTCTGTAACTGTTGAAACTGTAGTGATAGAATCAGTTGAGACATTCATTTGACTCAAATCGTTTGTCATTGTTGGTAAATCACTCAATGTTGTTGTCCTGTTTCTTGGTCTGTTGGAATCTCTCGAACTAATATTCATCGATCCAGCTGATCTAAACAAAGAAGCAATAATAGAAGCCCCCATGATAATTTATTGTAAAGTATTTGGTTTAAAAAAAATATGTACCAATTCTTTAAAATGTTGTTATATTCAAACAAATGATATTTCAATTTTAATTTATTTCTTCTTTACCAAACCAATTAGCGTATTTTTTGTAGCCGTATTGCTTCATAAAATCTTCCATATTTTGTATTCCCATCGACTGATTACACGGTCCACATACTGGTCTCAAATTTTGTATGGTAACCTTACCGCCCATTTTTTCACTCTGAACGTGACCACATTGAAAGTTTGTAAATGATATTTGTTCGCTGTTACAACATATACATTTTCCTATCTTTTTATCTGTGCCAATGTATTTATTCCAGACAGTATTTCTTATAGTTTGTGGAATTTTATCTTTGAAATATTTCTTCTTTTTATTTTGACTATTTTGTTGATTATTTTGTTTCTGTTGTACTTGTTGTACTTGTTGTACTTGTTGTACTTGTTGTACTTGTTGTACTTGTTGTACTTGTTGTACTTGTTGTACTTGTTGTACTTGTTGTACTTGTCGTGGTTGTACTTGTTGATTATTTTGTTTTTGCTGTTTTGGTTGATTTTGATTTTTATGTTGATTCTGATTCTGATTTTGATTCTGATTCTGATTTTTATTTTGTTTACCTTTTACTAATTGGTTTTGTTTGGTTGGTTCTGGTTTGGCAGTTTTATTGTCTTTGATAGTTTGATCACCTTTGGTAGTTTGATCACCTTTGGTAGTTTGATCACCTTTGGTAGTTTGATCACCTTTGGTAGTTTGATCACCTTTGGTAGTTAATTTAGAAGCATCAGATAATATATCCACAATTACTTGATTATTTTTATTGGTTAGATCTAAATTAGAAACATCGATACCTATTTTTCTTAATTCATTACTTTGTTTAGCTCGTAAAATCATAATATTATATTCTTCTTCTTTACCGATCTTCTGTCTTAGTTGCATTATCTCATTTTCTCGGATTGCCCTGAAATGAGACTGAGAATTATCCTGCTTAAATATATATCCCAAATTGAATTTAAATGGATGTGAATTTATCTCTTGTTTGAGTTCTTCTATTCTTTCCTTCCATACATTAATTTGATTATCAATTGTCTTATCAACGGATGTCATTTAAATTTTTATTTCACATAATATGAATTGTGTAATATATTTTACTTTGAATATAAAAAAATCAACTTTTAATTTGACGGTGATCAAATGACAGTAGAGCGTCTTATTTTCAGATACGATTTTAATTAATTTTATACATTTTACGTCACAATTATGTATTCAAAAAATGTTATGATTGTGTATTAAAACGTAAATGTTTGTGTTAAAATTTTTTTCTAGATTTTTTTCAGAATTTTTTTTGCACCCCCTCCCCCTCTGTATTTCATAGATGCGTAATTTGCGTAAATCCATAATTACGTTTTTTACGTTTTTTTTACGTATAAATATTATAAAGTAATAGTAATATAGATACAAATAAACATAATATAAATAATGGTTGAATATAAATGTAATGGATGCAATAAAACTTATGTCAATAAATATGACTATACCCGACACATTAATAGAATTAATCCTTGTGTAAATAAAGTGAATATGCAAACTATTAAAATTACACCACATAGCACCATAGAACACCGTGGTGCACCGCAAGACACCGAAAATGATAAAAATTGCGTAGAAAAAATAGTATGTAATTATTGTAAAAAATTGTTCGGTAGACACTCATCTCTTACGAGACACTTGAATGAAAGATGTAAAATAAAAAAGGAAGATACCAGTAAAAAAGAAGAAATATACCAACTATTATTGAAACAAATGGAAGAAAATAATAAAAATCAGATGCGAATAATGGAAGAAAATAAAAAACAAATACAAATTATGGAGGACACAAATAAAAAAATGTTAAATGAAATAAATGAACTCAAAAATCAAATCAAAAAGGGTAACAACATGATTAATACAAACAACTGTACGATTACAAATATAGAGAAACAACAAAACATAGAGAAACAACAAAACATAAATAATACAAATAATTTACAAAATAATATTAAAAATTTAAATATTAACCTGATAGCTCACGGTAAAGAAGATCTTTCATTTATAACCGATGATCAAATGAAAAAGATTTTAAATAAAGGATTCAAATCAATAGAAAACCTTACACAGATTGTTTACTTTGATAAAAATCGCCCAGAAAATCATAACATATATATATCAAACATTAAAGACAGTTATGTTATGATGTACGATGGAAATGATTGGAAATTAATGAATAGAGAAAATTGTCTCCAAGATATTTATGATGATAAATGTGATTATCTAGTAGAGAAGTTTGAACAGTTGGAGGGCAAATTAGACGAATCGACACTAAAGAGATTTGGTAATTTTCTGAGTAAAAAGGATGACGATAAAATAATAGAACAAACAAAACGAGAAATTAAACTGATATTGTACAACAATCGCAAAATCCCTGAAGAAACAAGAAGATTATTGAGATTGAATGATGAAAATATGATTGATCAACTCTGTTAATAAATATTATGGAATTTAGTAATCGTCATCAGATGAGTAATCTGATGAAGAATAATTATTATATACATTAGTTCTTGCATAACAATTTGATGCATAATGTCCATACCTCCCACATCTATAACATGTATCATTTTTAATTATTTGTCTTGACATAATCCGTTTTGGCATAATTTGTCTTGGTATGATTTGTTTTACAGGAATATTACATATTTTAAAATGCTTATCATATACCAATTTATTGTCAAAATCATTTTCGCATTTTATACAAACCCAAATAGTATCGTCTTGTTCGGTACATTGATTAATAAAGTGACCCTCTTTTCCACATCTGTAACATTTATCTATATTACCATTTATTTCTTTTTGTAAATTTTCTATAACGATTGGATCTAAATTAATTGTTGAATAATTACCGCCTCTAACACTATTTATACCGTATTGCCTCATCATTATTTTAACATGTTTATCCTCATCTTCATTTACACAATTATGATAAATATTAACTACTTTGATCGGTTTATATTTCTTTGTCCACACTGATCCATTACCATTAAAATGTGTATTGATCCTATTACCTAAATAGTTAATGGGAACATTTTCATAACTTTTATATTGTGGAACAGTATCAGTAGTTCGTCCTACATAGAATTTATCATTAATGAGCTTTAATATGTAGATTGTCACTTTGTTTGTTTCTTCCATTTCTTTTTGTTTAGGAACTATTTTGATTATTTTAACTGTTTTCTTTTTTGATGTATCCATAGATTCATTTTCTTGTTTATTGCCCAAAATTTTATCTTCGATTTGTTTAGGTATTTTTTTTACCCTAATTACTTTTTTAATTACTTTTACTGTTTTTTTTTTCGGTTTATCTAATTCATCAGTTTCTTTTATTATATTTTCATCTTTTAATTCATTTGCTGCTTCTTTGCGTGATTCATTTGAAACATTATGTTCGTTAAATTTATCAAATTTATCAAATGAATCTAAATCTTTTAATTTATTAAATGGTTCCTCATCTGGTTTCTTATCTACTTCATTATTTGGCGCCCTATCTATCTCATTATCCGCCTCCTTATTTGGTTCCTCGTCAGATTCCTTATATAATTTATTGGATTCATTATTCAAATCATTTGTTTGTCCTTTGTCTAATTCAGTTATTTGTGGAATTAATTTATTAATTTCGACATTAGAATTTAACATTTCATTATTGAAATCTATAGTTTCGCTATATTGTTGTTTTTTAAATAAAAAGTTTAAATTAAAATTCGAAATAAATGAATTTATTTTATCCATTAAGCAAAATAAATAATATTAATAGATTATATGATGATATTGTCAATAATAATCAACTAATAATTATTATCAATATTTTTTCAATTTTTAGAATTAAATAAATAAATTATTATAATTCTTCCTCTTCTTTATAATACCAGTTTGCGTATTTTTTATAGCCATATTGCTTCATGAAGTCTTCCATATTTTGTGTTCCCATTGATGAATTACATTGAGCGCACACCGGTCTCAGATTTTGTAAACATACTTTACCTCCTTCTTTTTCACTTTGAACATGACCACATTGGAAGTTTGCAAATGATATCTGTTCAGTATTACAACACACGCATTTTCCTATCTTCTTTTCAGCTCCTATGTGTCTGTTCCAAACAGAATTCCTAACGGTTGGAGGGATTTTTTCTTTTATATAAATTTTAGGATTTTGATCTGTTGATGGATTATTTATACTTCCATTATTTTTAATATGCTCTTTTTCTTCTTTGTTTTGTATCTTTGAGTTATTTTTACAAACTGTATTTTGATGATTGATTGTTTCATTAAATGAATCGAATTCTTTATTACAACGTCTACAATTATATTTTTTTATATTTTCTTTGGGATTTTTACAAACTGTATTTTGATGATTGATTGTTTCATTAAATGAATCGAATTCTTTATTACAACGTCTACAATTATATTTTTTATCCATAGTGGGAAATATATATTCTGGTTTTGAGTATGGTTTTAAATCTGGTTTTAGATCATATGTTTGTTCTGGAATATATTTCGTCTGTGGAAATTGATCGTATTGTGGAATTTCATCATATTGTGGAAGTGGATCAAATTGTTGTACAGATACATTATCGACTAAATTACTTTGATTGTTGGAGTAGTTATGACTTTTATCACCATTAACAACAATATCGAGGGCAGAAACAGCTAAATCTGCTGCAATATTTAACATATCTATCGTTGACTGATTAGGTTTTACATTAAAGTTTAATTTTGATGTATTAACTCCTGATTTTTCTAATGTACTGACTTGCTTTGTACGCAAAATCCGTAAATTACGTTCTTCTTCGACACTAATTTTTCTCATTAATTCATTTATCTCATTTTCTCTTAATTTTCTGTAATGGAAATTAGATTCGGGCTTGAATCTGAACCCCAGACTATATATAAATGGATGTGTATCAAGTTCGTGTCTCAATACTCCAATTCTTTTCATCCACACATTTATTTGATTCTCAATCTCATTTTCTATTGAGGTCATATTGAAAATAGTAATTAATATAAATAAAATTCTATCAGTAAGTATTTATCATTCATAAATCAATTTTTTCTAATTTGTAATTGATCATATCATGATAAAGCGTCTTATTTTATGATATGATTTTAATTGTTTTTATGCATTTTGTATCATAATATTTTATTGAGAATTTATGATAATTGTACCTTTAAACGTAAATATTTGTGTTAAATTTTATTCTTAGATTTTTTTAGATTTAATTTTTCATCCCCTCCCCCTCCGTTATTTGATAAATGCCGAGGAGGAAAAAAGCGGAGAAGAAAAGGCGGAAATTTATTTAAAAAATAAATATATATAGTATTGGTATATATACAAAATTATAATGGTTGAATATAAATGTGAAAGATGTCTTAAAATATTTAGTAAAAAATGTGACTATACCTACCATATTAATAGAAAAACCCCATGTATAATAAAGGTTAATACGCAATCAACAACGATTAACCAAGATTCACCACAATTAACCCAAATTAACCAAATTAACCAATTTAACCAAATTAACCAAAATTTAAGTAATAAATTTAAATGTAACTATTGTAATAAAGAATTTTGTAATAAATATACACTAGAACGACATCTCAATGAAAGATGTAAAATAAAAAAAGAAGATACAAGCAAAAAAGAAGAAATATACCAATTATTATTAAGACAAATGAAAGAAATTAAAGAAGATAATAAAAAGATGTTCGATGAATTGAAAGCAGAAAATTTAAAGTTAAAAAACGAACTAGCTATCAAAAATAATACAACGATAAATAATACGAATACTGGCACAATGAATACAATAGAAAATCAAACAAATAATAATACAAACAATCAACAAAATAATATTAAAAATTTAAATATAAACCTAATTGCCCATGGTAAAGAGGATCTTTCATTCATTACAGACGATCAAATGAAAAAAATTTTAAACAAAGGATTCAAATCTATCGAGAACCTTACACAAATAGTTTATTTCGATAAAAATCGTCCAGAGAATCACAACATATATATATCAAATATTAAGGACAGTTATGTTATGATGTATGATGGAAATGATTGGAAATTAATGAATAGAGAAAATTGTCTGCAAGATATTTATGATGATAAATGTGATTATCTGGTGGAAAAATTTGAACAGTTAGAAGGCAAGTTGGATGAGTCTACGCTTAAACGATTCGGAAATTTTCTGAGTAGAAAGGATGATGATAAAATAATAGAACAAACTAAGAGAGAAATTAAATTAATATTATACAACAATCGCAAAATCCCTGAAGAAACAAGAAGATTATTGAGATTGAATGATGAAAATATGATTGATCAATTATGTTAATTAATTGAAACTCATTGCCAATTTATTTTTGGTATTGCCATATTTTGTTGATGTGGTTGGTTTTTTTGGCGAGTTAATTGTAGGTTTTGTTGATGTTTTCAATGATTGTTTAGATGGGATATTAACAATCTCTGTATCAATATCATCATCATCATCATCACCATTAATCTCTTCATCATAATTGTTTGAATCAATCATTTCATTTATTATTTTTTCATTATCTGTATCATCATATATATCATCATTGTTATTAATCGCATTATCATATTGTTCTATAAACTTTTTTTTCATAATTTGATACCTTTCATTGACAAAATTCATGTACATTTGTTCATTGAATTTTTTGTCATTAATAATATTCAATTTATCGATGGAAACAAACAAATATTTATCTTCTAATTCCTTAATTCTTATTTTATTTTTTTTACAATCTGTCATGTATTCATCTAATGTCAGTTGTTGTTTTTTATTATTTGTGTGTTTATCTAAAATACATAAGTTACCAATATGATTTATTGGTAATTTAATACCTAGATCTTCATTAGTTTTTTTCAATCTTGCTTGAGGTAAAATGTGTTCGATTTGGCATTCTTTAGTTTCCAATACATCATATGATAGTATTCCACTATATAATAATCGTAAAAATATTTTATCGGTAACAGATGGTTCTTTTTTATTGTCATTAAATGTTTTTTCATATTCTTCGAACATTTTAAGTAGATCACTTTTATCAATTTTTGTGTAATAAAATGTAGCAACATTATTATTTATGGTTTCTGGCATATCTCTAATAATTTTTTGGTAAAGTGTAAATAATTTAAATAAATCTCTATGATATTCATAATCTTTGCAATTATTTTTATAATACGATGCGACTATATTAATGAATAAATTAGCATCTATATTTGTTTTAGTCAATGCTTTTAATTTTAACATGCTATTCATTTGACTACTTATTTTCTCTGTGGATTTTATTAACATCTGTTCCATTGTTTTAAATTTATCTTTTTTGTATTCTTCCATCATTGGTTTTGCGAGATTTACGAGCTTATGTGAACCAAAAATTTTTTGTAATATTAAAAATAAATATTTTTTATTTTTAACATTTATTGTTTCCAATAGATCGAATTTTTCTTCTAAATGTATTTGTAAACCTTGTATATATTCATATATAGTTGTTCCCTCATTATTTCTATCTATGGTAAAAAATGTTAAATTATCGTTTAATTTATTAAAATATATTTCAACACATTCTTTTATTTCTTCGTTATTGATATCAATGAATCCATATCTATAACATGATGCTGCAAATGTTTCAACATCTGAAGCTTTTTGAACGTTTTCATTCATTCTCTCGAATTGTTCTGGTAACTTTTCTGGATCACAGTCACAGTATTGTACATTGATTTTATAGTCTTGGACTAATCTTACAGACGTAGAAAATTCATGTGACTTGTTAATGATTTGATCGACGAGTTTTGTAACATACTCATCAGATTTTGATTTAGTATGATTTTTTACTTCCTTTATTAATTCATTATATTTCACCATATATTTTTTGTCTAATATTTCCGAATAATTTCCGAATATTTCTGAGGTAAACCAATAATTAAATAAGTTATTACCTATTGTTTCACTTATTTTATTTTTTTTAATAAATTCAGTTTTCCATTCATTTATTTTATTTTTAGCTATTTCAAATAATAACGGATTATTCATATATTTAATTATTGCTATAACTCTTTGTAATCCATCGATCAATTGATATGTATCAACATTATTCAACGTACCCATTTTGTAAACTGTTAATTGATTTATTAAAAAATTATTTTCAATGCTGTCAATTAATTTATTTTCTTTGTCTCTATTCCAAACACTGTGTCTTTGAAATGGAGGAACAGTTATTCGATGTTTTTTACTATTGCCTTTAATTGCGGCATCCAATATATCCTTAATGGTGTTGAACACATTCATTGTAATTTATTCAGTTTATTTTTATATTCGTATTTACTTTACTTAAATTGATCTAGTGATTTACTGAATAAATCTGTAAATCAATTTTTGGTGACATTAATATATTTAAAATTGAAATATAACATTAACTGAAACACTTAATTTATCAAACAATTATTATACTTAATTAAAATTTTAATTAAATAATAATAAACAAAATGCTCGGTGCCAATAGCGATGATTCCAAATTGTGGCATGTTGTAATGATTCGCAGAGAACTAAACAAAAGTCCCTCAGTGTCTGTTGCGTCGAGTCACATAAGTAAAGAAGAAGCAGAAAAATCAAAGCCCGAAGATTCAGGGTCAACAAGTTATGATGTTGTAAAAACAGGTCAATGGGTTTATTTGGTTTAAAAATATTCGAAATAAAAATTGATTTATTTATCTACACAAATAATTTACTTTATCAATCAAATAAATAAAATAATTAAATCAGATGAGTATCTTTAAACTATTTAAAAAAACCAATAAAAGTAATGCTATACATCAACTGGAAGAACCACCGACATACAATGACATTTGTCCTAGTCATACTGATCATATCAATTCTACTGATTCTTCTGAAAATAAACAAATTAGTAAATCATTACTTAAAAAAATTTCATCGTCTCCTTCTAATACATTTGTTGAGTTCCAAGATAAATTCAGTGTAATGGTTCAAAAAACATTAGAAAATAAAATGACTCAATTGGTTATCGATATTAATGTCAATATTAATATTGATAAACAATATGATATAAATTTTGTTAGTAATAAAGGAAAATTTGGATTTGATCCTGCATGCTTATTCAAAATTGTCGTAAAAAATGAAACGATTAAATCGACTTTAACAACTTTACTAAAAAATATATGTGGTAAAATGAATTTATCAAACATAAAGTCGCACGAAAATATTGTTGTATATTTCGATTGTAAAGATTTTTTTCAAAACGATGTATTAAAACAAAAATATGACGAAATTTGTAAAAGCATTCTTACAGATAAATATGTAAAATCAATAAACGACGATATGTTAAAAGTCGCTGGGTACGGCGCAACAACATATATTTTAAAAACTGAATCCCCGAGATTTTTGTTCGATTATATCAAATATAATAAAATATTTAATGATATCGATGTTAAACGAGAAAAAGACGAGATTATATTTACATGGGATAAATAAAACTCCAAATTATCTTAGTAAATAATCGATCGTTCCATTAAATATAACAACCAAATCTTCTCCGAGCTGCTCTTTAATATCATCAAATGTAATATTTGCTTGTTCTAATTCCTTATATTTTTGCCCATTATTCATAATTAAATTAGACCATTTCTCGCTTTCGTTCGAAAACGGTAACTTATAACAAATTGCGTTACCTTCACTATAGGACTCAACGCTATTCAAATCGAGAAAATAAATTTCATCCCATTTTTCATCTGAACTAAAAGATAATGCATGTATGAAAGAAAATGAAAATGTTTTTATGACTTTCCTTTTCGAAATATTTAATTTCTTTTCTTCTTTTTTAATTCCTTTTATCAAATACTTACCCAATAGCTCATTCAAATGATGTGGAAAATGTTTATCAAATGGTTTTTTTCCGATGTGTTTAAATTTATCCCATAATTCATATCTCTCGTTATAATGAATCGTGTGCAAAATCATAGATTCTTTTATGTAAGATGCTATATCATGAAATGATTTTTGTGTTTTTTGCATTTTTAATTGTTTTGGTTCTTTTGGTTCTTTTGGTTCTTCTTCTGTTATTATGAAACCGACTTTCTTAATTGTTTTTTCAGACATTGAACAATTAAAACATATTACTTAACACATTGATTAATATATTGATACAAAAACAACTAATATCAATTTTTCATTTTATTGTTTAAAATTGAAAACAATAAATACTAAAATATTAAAGTTAAATTAAATCAGTACACACCTAACGCAATGGATTACATCGATTTTGATTCAGAAACTGAATCTATTGGCGAAGATTTGAATTCATTATTTAAAGCGGATGATTCATATGGAACACCCACTTTATCATATTATAATAAATTATGGCATGTTGTTATGCTTGATTCTAAACGAAAAACAAATAATACTTTAGATACAAATATTGTTATAATGTCGACTCATCCAACTGAAGAAGAAGCTGAAAAAGCGAAATTGAAAAATAGTTCTAAGTCAGTTATCTATGCTGTTATTGAAACAGGTCAAAATATGAAATTGTCTGTAACAATCGGTAAAAATTGAAATAAACCAATGACTGTCATTTTCTTATAAAATACAAATAATATAATATAATTCTACGAAAATCTTGTAGTTTAATACACCTTACTTATTTTATATTGTTTTTTTGTAACAAATATGGATGATTCGGAAAGAGAAACAAAAGAATTGGAAGCTAGCGCTAACCGATTTAAGCAAGGTATTGCAACGTTGAGTGAACGTGTTGAGAGACGTAACAATACGATTGGTATGTTAATGAAATATGTACAAAAATTGCGCGATTTGTGTGGAAATGAAGAAGTTCAGATTACAATGCAGACTATAGAAAAAATCAAAGAACAAATCAATGATGTTATATTTTGTAAAGAAACATCAGACTCTGAAAAGATTCAACAAATTCGAACAATTCTTTTAGAAGATGCAAGGAATGATAAATTTAAAAAATCTATCGAAATCATGGGAGAAATTGCAAATTATTCTGGAGCACAAAATGATAATCTAGAACAATCTGAAAAACTCATTCGAGAAAAGGATGTATTTATGAAATATCTGAATGATGTTCTTAAGGATGATTCATTTAATGATAATGATAAATTGAATGTCATAAGTATGCATATTAACCAATTGACATAATTTGAAATAATTTATCTATAAACTAACTAATTTATCTATCTAATCTAATTAATAAATAAAATTAATAGCACAGTGCTGAATTGTAATAACCAGTGTAGGGTAGAGGATCTGCTCCGTGGCAAGGAATGACCTCACATTGTTGGTGAAGGTTTCTTTCAACGGTCTTAAGTTGAAGAAGAATGTCAGTGGCGCCCTGAGTGAATTGGAAACTGGCGCAAGCGGTAACAGTCGGGTTGTTGGAGCAATAAAACAGAACAACCAGGGTGTTGTAAATTCTTTGTGGCCAATTCTGGTAAGTACCATCGAGGAAAGTAAACAGGTTACCAATGGTGTAACTGGTCCAAAACTGAAGGGTTTCATTGTTCAAAGCGATAGAGTCGAATCCCATGGAACGTTTGAAAGTTGTTTGATCACCAACAAGAGCATCAAGAGTTTTGTTCCATTTATGTGCGATGTGTTTATCTGCAACAAGCAGGTTGTCCCAAGCAGTAAGATTGCTAGAAAGATCGAGAGTGAAAATATTTCCAGATTCAAACACAGTACTCCAATCTCCGGCGAGTTCAAAAGTTTCCTGCTCATAACCCAATTGCGCGAAGTACTTGTTTTGAGTTTGGAAACGAGTTAATTTGCCCGGAATAACATCGCAAAACTGAAGAGGACTGAGGATAATTCCAGCATCACCAAGTTTGAGAGTAGTCAAAGTAACATACAAAGCAAATGTATTGTTTTTGTAATCATTCCCTCTAAGAATCAAGGCAACGTTTGGAATTGGAATTTGCGCAGAAGCAAATCCAGAAAGCATACAAAACGCAATCAGCAAACATACAGACTTGATCATCTTAATTATATATGGTTTTGATTGTAGGGTTTCGATTTATGATATTATGATCAAAAATATTATCATGACTTCCAACAGTTTAAAATTTCAGTTTTTTTTAATTATCTTTTTATCAACATGAATAAGAAAAATTGAATACAAAATACCTAGTTTATATCTATAAATTAAAGAATCCTATACATTGACCGTACACTTATATCGCAAATGCTCAGAAATAGACCCACTACGACAGTTGTGACCAAAACAACTACACCTCATCCAATTTTGGCCCCTAATCTTAAAAAGACAGAAACCGTTGTTGTTCAAACAACTACACCGCACCCTATTTTGGCACCTAATGTCCATAAAACAACGGTTGTAACTGCACCACATGTCGCAGTGATAACTCCACCCGTTGTTATTATCCAACCCGTCGTTACGCCACCTGTTGTGGTCGTTGCTCCTCATCATGGTCATAATGGTAATAACGGTCATAATGGTCATAATGGTCATAATGGTCATCATGGTCATCACAATCACAGCCATCCGGATACAGTCATTGTGCAAACTACAACACCTCATCCAATTCTTGCTCCCAATGTAAAAGAAACAACTGTAACTTCAGTAACCACACCACATCCTATTCTTGCTCCCAACGTTCACAAGACAACGACTACGACTGTAGTAACAAACTCCGGCCGTAGTATTTTAGGTCGTCATTAATTTTTTTTTATTGGTTATGTTTCTATTTTTAAATTCTAAATATCAATTGCAGGTTTTTTCTCTTCAATTTGATCAATTAATTTCATTATTTCATTTTTCATAAAATTAACATCCTTGTAAGTACTTCCCTTCATTGTGATAATATCATTCCAATCACCGCAGTGTGCAGCATCAAATCCGATTTTTTCCCCGTCATTATAGGTTATTCCTCCATGTACATTATAGTCATTTTCATTACTTTGATCAATAACGACTCCATCTGGAAGAATTACATATCCACATAAATGTCCTATGTTCTGCCTCTTAATCGAATAAGTGTAATCACAGTATTGACCAATCAATTCTGATCCAATTGGAAGAATCTTCAAATCATCTAAATATTTTTCGCGTTCAGTCATTTTTGTCGTTATTAATAAATTGATTATTGTATAGATCATTTTTATAATTAAAATAATTTTCAATTTTATTAAATAAATAAACAAATAAATAATTATCTATCCAATGTCTTCATCAATGATATAACTTTATTTAATTCTTCTCCTGGAACCTCACTTCGATGCCAACGTAAATAATGTGCTGCCAAACTGTTGGTATAGTAACCAGTATGTATTTCGTAATCACATGATTCGCTAGATTTTCCACAACAGCACGTGTGAACACCCATTGTACTTAGTCCCTTTACAAACGAACCATTTCCCAGAACTGCTCCAGTTTTAGAATCAGTATTCATTGCAGTATTTAGTAATGTTTCAATAAAAACAGTTATATCATCATTAACTGGTTGAGTCGATTTACCATTCATCGGTTCGATAAATAGTAAAACATTTTTTGAATTTAAAATCATTTGTTGTAAGCAGTATATGATTATTTAATTATACAAATATTATTAATCACGGTATTAATGTTTCAATTTTTTCCATTAAATTTCTGATTTTATGTAGTTCTATTTCAGGAATTTCATTTCTGTGCCAACGTAAATAATGTGAAGCAAGATTACTCATACAAATATCATCAGTAATTTTATAATCGCATAATTGGCCCTGCTCACCACAATAACATTTTCGAGAATCCATCGCTAATCCTATTGTGAATACTCCATGAATTACAATACCTTTTTTTGAATTGTCTTTCATTGTATTATCAAGTAATTTATCAACAAATAATGTTATATCATCATTAACAGGATCTACTGACTCATTATTTTTTGGTTCAATAAATAGTCATAATTTTTCAGATGCCTTTTCCATTAACAATCTAACTTTATTTAATTCCACTTCCGGGACATCATTTCTATGGAACCGTAAATAATGTGCTGCCAAAGAGTTCGTATAAAATCCTTTATAAATTTCATAATCATGAGGAGAACTCGTTTGTTTACACCGACAAACATGCCATCCCTTAGTACTAACTCCGTCATACCACGATCCATCATTCATCACAACACCCATTGTTTTGGACTTGTTGGCAATTGCATCATTAAGTAATTTTTCAACGAATAATGTTAATTCATCATCGACAGGTTCAACGGATTTATCATTTTTCGGTTCGATGAATAGTAAGACATTATCAAAATTTAAAATCATTTGTATTTATTTAGGTTTTGAGTTTTGTAGTAAATTAAGTTGAATTAAATTAAATTACATATTGATTAATTACATTATTATTATTTCAATTTTTTATTTATTACATATTAAAATTGAAAAATAGATTAATTGTCGGTTGCCATTAAAAACTGATTAAATATATCTAATTATCTTCAATTTATATCTAAAATATTATTCAAATCATGAATTCTGAAGCAACAAAAAAACTTGGTGAATTTTCAAACTTGATGAACCAATACAAACAAGCACAAAAACAGATAGAAACAAAGCAAATGATTGTAGCAAAACATTTGATGACACTTGGTGTCGAATTACAAAAAAAACTTAATGCAGTTGACAAGTCAATGGTCTACATACAAAAAGTTACCTCCATGAAAACATCTGTTAGTAACATCATATTATCTGATAGCACAGATTCTAATAAACTTAAAGCAATTCAAAAAGAACTTTTACAGGATACGGTTGATACAAATAATGAAGAAATCAATACTAGTGTTAAAAATGGAGTAACTGAAACATTAGATGATGTATTCAATACAATTGTCTCAAATATTTTGAAAGATTTAAATGATCCTGAAGTTACCAAAGATCAAATGGATTCTGTACTCGATGAACAAAAAACTAAAATTTTCAATGATGTCATGAGTGCATTTATTAAATCAGAAGAAAAATACAAACAATTTAAACAAGATATTGTTGACGTTCTCAAAGATAATTGTTATATCGATTCTGAGAAAATAAGCAAAGTGACTAATTGTGTTATTTAATTTATTATTTTAAAAATATTGATAATATAATAATCTGATAATTAAACCATGTCATAATTTGAATAACTCGAACATAATTATATTACTAACTTAATTTATTTAAATTTATGGGACAACAACAATCAAGTTTATCACCCGAATTGGAAGGACAATTAGTAAAAAGAATTCCAATAGATCAACAAATTGATGTAAAGGAAACGATGTTAAAATTGGGATCATCAACAAATTCTGATGCTGGAAATGGAGTATTTGCGGCAGAATTTATTCCAAAAGGAACAGTTTTTATGAATTGTAAATCAGGATCAATCGAAGACCAAGGCATCGCACATTATATTAACGATCTTGCTTATCATAACGACACTAGTAATTACGACACAGAAGAAAATATTAAAGCATTTATTAATGTTGGATTTATTCGTCAAGCTGATATGATGTATGATATGTTTGGTACTGGAATATGTAAAATATGTTTATATGCGGTGAAAGATATTAATGTAGGAGAGGAATTATCTAAATATTATGGTCTCGATTATTGGCAACAATATGACTTTTGGAAACAGTTTCCTGATTCAAAATATAGACAAACAGGTCAAGTGGAAGATTTACCATCAAAATTTGTATTCATTGATACAATCAGACCCGGACTTCATTATAATTTCAATATGAGTGTATTCGCTAGAAAAGAAGACGATAAATATTATTATTGTGTTGGTTACGGTACAGAATATTACAAACCTAATTTTTTTGATGTATTATGTACATCAGAGTCTGTTAAATTGGATGAAACATCTGAAACATCTGAAACATCTGAAACATCTGAATCACCAGATAAAAAATTTATCGATATAACAAAATCAGATTTTTCGATGTATAAATTAGATGAACTGGTATATGATATGAATTTTACAACGTATTTAAATGACAGACATGAAGAAGAACAACATGATAAATATAATGAAGAACATAATGAAGAACATAATGAAGAACATAATGAAGAACATAATGAAGAACATAATGAAAAACAGGATGAAGAATTATGTAATAATGTACGATGCTTGAATTTGGAACAATTAATGTAATTTTTTTTATAAAAATATTGAAACATAAACATCCAGAGATTAATTTATTATATATAAAACATATCCATACGAAACCAAATAAATTAAATAAAATTAAATATAATTGAATATAATTGAATGGAAGCACTTAAAAAAAATAAATATATTTCATCATATGAAATTGCAAAGATTATTGATGCGTCTACATCAAATGAAACAATTAAAGAAGTACTAACCTTTTTACTCGATAATAAAAATAAATCCAAAATTATGATGGATCTATCTCTTATTAGATCCATTGTCAATAAAGGATATCATATTCCTCCAGCTTCTATGGAAAAATTACTAAACCGCATGAATATAACTATTTATACTAATACAGCAGACAAATATTCTTTTGGATTACACGGTACATTCGATTGGATAGATAAATTAATTATTAGCGGATATCAATTCACTGACAAGTCAATGTTTTATCTTTTTGATACAAAACACAAACATGTTGAAGAACATTTTAAAAACAAGCTGGATATCAATCCAGAGGAAGTTAGTTTAGTTTTGAATAATGTAAAATATAACACAGAACTTTTAATAAAAGTATTACAAAAAACCGCTCTTCCTCCTGTAACAAATGCCATGTGCGAGGTATTGAGACCTAACACCACTTATGAAAATACAATTAACAATTTAAAACTTCTATTAATTACAGTTATGTTCGAAATAGAATTTAACACTGAACTATTACTTATGATGTTTCCATTGATCCCAATGTTTAAATTTAATGTTTTAAAAAATTATATGGAAAAAGGAATTAAGGAAGGCAAGGTAACCAACCTGAGTGATTTTAAACCATTATTTGCTTTACTTTCTCCTAAAAAGAAACAAAGGAAGGCATATCCACGTGGAAACGAAATTGTTGAACATGTAATTAGTGATGATCTTGACAATGATACTACTATCAGAAAAATAGATAACTTGTGTTGTGAAAAAACAAATCTCGTTATTAATTTAATCACAGAATTGAACGATTTAGATAATTATTTACAATCGTATTTCACTAAACGTGCAACTGACAACGATAAATTAACTACTATGTTAGAAAAAAATATAATCTGTTTACTTAATTTAGCAAAAAAATATAATATATCGTCGTATAATGAATTAAATGATGATGTTAAAACGAAAAATAACGAGTTAGTATCATTACTATCGTCATTTTCTAACAATGCTATCACTTTACACGATCTAGAAAGTGTATGTCTCGAAGGATCTTATGCAAAATATAAATTAATTTTTGATTCCGTTGGAACAGTAAATGAAACTTGTCTACTTAATGCGACAACCGCAAACTCATTAGAAATAGTTAAAGATATCCTTCAAACAAAAATAGATATACCACAATCAGTTATTGGTGAAATAAGAAGCCAAGAGATGGTAAACACATATATTGATTTTGGCATGCAAGTTAATTACGATGTTATTAAAAAACTTTCTAAAAGAAATTTATTTGTATCCGATTTGAACAAATTTGATATAGCATACGATATTAACATTTATGTACTTTACTATAAAAAAGCATCATACAGAAACAAAATATGTTACTATGATGAATTTAAAAAGAATGTTAGTATGTTAATGGATATTCGTGATATGATTAATAAAACGAAGAAATCGACCGATGAAACAATTATTGAACAAATTAAGAAAAATAAATATGTTGATTTGCCAATGTATAATGATGCATTAAGGTTCCAAAGGGATACATTGGCTTCCTATATGGAAAACGAACTAAAAATTACAAAGAATGTTTATTCATGCTTGATGATAAGTGATTATGATAAAAGAATGGAATATATGGACCAAATTGAAGATAAGAATTTGGTAATTGACGATAAAGTTAATTTATTTATTTAAACATCAAAATATAAAAATATAAAAATTGAATAATGATAAATATTGTAGACATATATACAAATATACAAATACATAAAATAAATTTAATTTTATAAAATCTAACAAAATCAGTATCGCAAATGGATTTTATTCATACTTTATTTAAAAAGGATAAACACAGTAAACATCATAGAACACAACAAGAATCGCAAGAATCTGAACCACCTGCATATGACGACAAACCGGATTTACCTAAATTTGATGAAAATAAAAAAGATATCACTAGATTAGATAGTAATGCTCTTAATAATATAATATCGAACACTATTAAAGAACGTCACGAAACGATAAAAAAACGTATTAATGAATATATTAAAATTGCAATAGAAAATATGATATTACGAATTTCTATAACCATCGTCGAAGGATCAATTTCAACAGATCATATTGTTGATTATGAATATCAATATTTATATAAAAATGATGGTAGTTATGAATCCAATGCAGGAATGTATATCATAGTTATAGTTAAAAATGAATTGTCTAAAAAAAATTTAATAAATTATTTACTCGAGTGTGATTTATTAAAACAACTGTGTCCACAATTAAAGGAATCATACATCAGAAGAAAAAATTTGTACGCGAGACATAATATAGAACCCAAAAAGGAGAAAGAAGAATATCTTAACTTGTTTGTTGATTATAAATTATTAAATAATAACAAAGAATTATTTGGATTGTATAACAAAATGTGTGAAAAACAATTCACCGAAAAATATATTACTGAATTAGAAAATAATTTAATCCAAGCCGCAAAAGATGAAAAACTTCAATACAATTATGATTGCAAGTATTGTGATGTCGCATATGAATACTTGACTCGTAATAAACTATTTGGTGTAGAAATTAGTATGAGTACTGATAAATTGCATTTTTCGTGGTCAAATTAATTTATAAAATTTACATATTTTTCAATTTATTCTAAACAAAAATTGAAAAAATTAAATAATTGTATCGTCTATTAATTCCTGTCCATTTACCAAAAACATTACTTGTTTTTAGACAACGACAAATTTCAGACCTATTATTTGATATTCCAAAATGAACGGAAAGGTTATCGACAATACTTTGTATTCTCTTAAGACGGACACAGAAAAAAATGCTATTCTTAAAACTTTGTGTGTGGTAACTTCCGTCATTAAATCATCTGAAGTTGACGGGCTCGTTGACCGATTCAGTTCTGATGAGGCAAAACTCGAAGCACTCGGATCGCTGTTGACTAAGGTTACTGGCATCGAATCAAAGGACATTGCAGAAATTTTGTACAGGTATAGTACAACAGAAACAAAGTATAGCGCTTTTACTGCATTACAACCAAAAGTAAATGTAATTTCGACGAAGGACATTGACAACATTATGTACCGATTCAAGGATGGATCTGACGATCTAAAAATGAATGTTCTCAAATTCATCAACGAAAAGGTTTCCGGAACATTTACAGCTAAGAATTATGAAGACATTCTTGGCAGATTTTCTGATTCTGGAAAGGCCAATGCAACAAAGCTCATCAGTGACAAACTTCCGAATGATTTGAAGCAAAAACTTCAAGGATCTACAGCAGTTACAAGAAACATAACAAACAACAAAATCACTGCACAAAATCCAAAAGGGAAAGTTTGCATAAACAAAACTTGGCACAATTTTAGTGATTTCAAAGTCAATGAAACAAAGACTTTTGAATTTACCGCTACAGTTGATGTGCAAAATATGGGAGTCCTTTTCTATGACGTCGAGGCGACTGTTTCGCTCACATTGAGAGACAATGGAACTTGTGATGTTGTATATTACGGAATCACAAGTAAAGGTGCTAAGCGCGATATCAAAAACACATTTTACACAAACAAGGATGCTTGGATCATCGGTGATAATGTATATCAATAAAAATAAATAATAAAAATAATAAAATTGAATAGTTTAATAGAATGTTATAGATAGTAACATTTTTTTGTTTATCAATAGAACAGTATTGACCGACCATATCTTGCGATTAATTATGTCAATAACAATCATTGTGACAACAAGCGCTATACAATCTCATCCTTCGACGGAAGTTATTGACCAAGTTATTAATAGTTTTTCACATTTTACTTCATCAGTTAATATTGCCGAAATTGTTATTGTATGTGATGGATATAATATAACAAATAATGATAACGATGTTAACAGTAAAGCGTGCAAAATAAGTCAAGAAATAGCAGATAATTATGAAATTTATTTAGATAAATTAAAAGAATCATATCCTGGACCATTACATAGAATTATTCGAAGAAAACAACATTACGGATTCGCAAGAAATTTAAAATTTGTTTTAGATCGAGTCATGACTAAGTATGTGCTTGTTATTCAACATGACTGGGAATTTGTTAAACCAATTGATATGGGAAAATTAGTTAGAGCAATGGACGACAACAATAAAATTAACTACATAAATTTCATATCATCATCAACAACAAATTATTTAACTAAAATGTTCAAAGTAAATAAAGGTTACAATCATAAAATTGATTTGAATATTGTAGAAAAAAATAATGAAAAATTTGGTATACCTATTGTTCCCTTAATGTTTTGGTACGATAAACCACACTTGTGTAGGACTGATTTTTATAAATATTTTGTATTTGGCAAATCACATTATAATTATAAAAATCATAATATCATCAAAGTAAAATCTTTTGTTGAGGACTCTTTTGGTAATCTTATTTTGGATAATGTCAAAGTAAGAGGACTGAGTGAACATTCGAATTACGGTACATATCTATTTTATGAAACACCCAATGAAGAACATTTAAGACACATTAACGGACGAGGATTTATAACACAAGAACAACGAACTGAATTAATACAAAAAAATAAAAATATTAACAAAAATAATCAATCAATAATCTGAATGCATCAGGAATTAATCCCTTTTTGTTTGTTTTAATTATTTCTTTAATATCATTTTTATATTCATTGTAATTTTCTTCAGTAAACGCCCATTCCGTCCAATGCATTATTACTTTTTCATGATTATATTGTTGTTCCCAATTACTTGGTGCACCATTATAATCATATTTAGTTAATGCTAATGCAAGTTCTTTAAAATCATCATCCTTACCATTACATGCTAAAACCATTCGTTTTTTTATAGAGTTCCATTCGTTTTTGTTTGTATCGTTTAATATGGTATTCCCATTCACATCAATAAGCGCTGACAAAAATGATTGGTCCATTGTTTTAATTTACTGCTAAATCAAATATATTTACATTTTTTATTTATCAAAGAAAGATTCAATTTTATTCAAATAAAAAAATAAACAAATATAAAAACACAAAAAGTTACTATTAATCATCCCACGCACTAGACACACTGGATGAAGAGAAAAAAGTTGGCTCAACCACTTCTTCTTGCAAGTTGTCTTCAATATTGTCCTCAAGAAAGGTTGCGGTTTGCTTTGGAACTGCGATCTGTTTTTGAGGTTCTTGTTCAATTGCACTGACAAAGTTGTCGTAATCCTCTTCGTTGTCGAAGTACAGTTCTTTCATTTCCTCAAAATCTGTTTCGACAGGGTTCACACCGAGGACAGTTTTGGCGAAAGTCCTGAAGTTTTTGGAACTGACAATGCGATCGATCTGCTTCTCCAACTTGTTGTGCAACTTGTTTTCTTCCTTTTTGTTTTTCTTGGCTTCGGAAATGGAAAAGTCACAAAACTGGTTGAGACACTCGTCAGATCTGTCTGTTGTCTGACCTCCACAATGAGGACATGTCCAGTAAACTTCACCGACAAAATATGTCATGTCGACAGCGAACGACTTCATGACTGTATCGTAATCGGTCCAAGTGTACTCTGTGTCGTTCTTGAAATCGTTGAAGTCTGTGAATTTGTTGGAGTTTCCGGACTTGGATTCAGACTCCTTTGTATCGACTTCCTTGGCATTGAGGATTACTTGTGTAATCACAGTGCAAGCATGTGTTCTCTGTTCGCCGGTCATAACCTTGCCCTTGATTGAAGGAAACGGCGAAAAGTCTGCGACAGGTGCCTTGTCTGGATGATACTTCAAAAGCAACTTTTTGACATCGATGCCTGTGAGCTTTTTCCCTTTGAGGAAATTAACCACATCTGCTTCCAATGATTTCACTGATTGTGAATCCAATGATTTCACAGATTGTGAGTCCATCCTTTCAATTTAACACAAAAAATACTTTAAAATTACTTAGTTAAAAAATGGTTGTAAGCTTGTGGCCTGTTGGTAGAGAATAATCGCAGTAGATAATAGACAATGAAGCAGTCTTTATAAATCGCACAATTTTCTCTCAATCTGGTTCCAAAAAGCATATGGATTATACAACCATTTCGAATAATCAATTTTTTGTAAGTGATAAAAAAATTGATACCAATACATTTTGGTCAATAAGCGTGATATTTATAAGAACCAAAAACTAAATAATAAAAATGTCAACAATTGAGGAATTAACAAAGGAAAATAGAATTATTAAGGAAGAATTCAAACAGTTAAGGATACTCGTCGAAAAAATGGAAAGATATGTTAGAGAAGAATTTAACGATATGAATGAAAGTGTTCAAAATATTGAGGACAAAATTGATTCAGAGTATGTTAAACGCTAAATTATAAATTAAATATAACTCGAAACTGCTTGACTACTAACTTTGTAATATATATTATACAATTCTTTAATGACATACTTAATATCCTCCTTCTTTGTATCATCAATAGACCTCACACCATCGATGTTGTTCATAATGAATTTTTCCATTGATTCAAAAAAATGTTGTCTTGTAACATGCTTAAGACATAGTTTTTTAGCTTCTTGATGAATTCCCTTATAATAGTTGTCGAGCAACATATTAATTTTCAAGTGTTTGTTTATACCTTTACGAGTATTTTTCTTTTTATCATATTCTGTTACAAAATTAGTTAGATAGTCTGGACACTCGGGGAAACAACAATGGTGTTTTAATAGACCACATTCTAGTCTTTCCAATTGGTCCTCTGGTTTCCTCTTTGAATTGAGTTGTTCAACTTCCTTTATGGAAAATATGACTGGTATCTTTGAATGTGCCATGACATATCTTGAATTTTCTTCTATATTTCTCATTCTTTTTCCTGATACTTTGGCCTCTCTTGCATTATATTTATTAATTTTCTTTACCATCATTTTATTTTTGAGTTGTTCCATTTTATTCTCATATTCATCATATGCCTGCTTATATTTGTTAATTATTTCATCAACGTTGTACGACTCATTAATTTCATCTAAATTATTATTTATTACTGATAAGACGATAGCAGTTTGTAATTTGTTATTATTTCCGGTGCTAGTATTGTTTAGGAAAGGAAAATATTTATCAAAGAAACTTTTGACTGATATTGTTTCACTCCAGAATAATTCTGTAATATGATCAACAGGATATTCTCCATTGAAATTTTTAAGATTATTAAAAAATTCACAAACAGCAATTACAGAGAATGGTGTACTATTGATAAATTTATTTCTGAAAAATATGTTAGAATATTTTTCATTATCGAAAATTTTTTTCATTAATATATGCCTATTCCTTATTTTCACCGATGTCTTCATGAAAATATCAACAGTCCTTTTCAATGATTCCAAAAATAATGCTTTGAAAAATTCATTTGGCAACTTGTAATAATAATCTTTTAATAATCCTAATACCATTATTAATGATGGTATTTCTTGTGTATCACTCAACAATTGTTTCAAGTCAGATACATCATACAAGTTTTTGACTAATACATCATATCTTTCCCCAAAATATTTAAATCCGTTCATAATTTCGAATACTTGTTCGACTCTACGACGTATATCTTCTTTTATAATGACACTCTTTTTAATTCTTCCTACTTTAACCATCACGAACAAAGTTTCAATTGCACACACAAAACTACTCGTATACAACGCTAACACTTGGTTTGGTATAGGTGTTTGTGGTATTTCTGTAAACTGATAACTATTGAATGCTTTAATTATTTCGCAGTCGACATTGCTATAATTTTGCGAATTAATTAAAATGCCATTAATTTGAGGATTCAATTGCGGTTTGATACCAAATTCTCTGGTTTTGTGAATATCAGAAATTGTATATTTGTTTCCGTCGACATAAGTTACGACGATTAACCACGGATTAACATCCGATGCATCTGTATTAATCATCTTAATACCGTGTCCGTAAATTTTTGATTCATTAAATACATCATCAATGGTCTTGTGAATATTATATTTTGATATTATTTTGGTGATATCAAATTCGTTGGAGGGTTTATCATTAATTAATTTAAGACTTCTTTTCAAAATCTTTTTAGAAAATTTCATACTCTTTAGACGTTGGAAGAATTTAGTATCGAATTGAATATTATTATCTCCGTATAATTCTAATTCATTTTTGATTAACTCTACGTTGTAATACAAATATTTTATTGTACCTATATCCATCATAACCATGTTTGAGTTATTTTCCAATATAGATTCATCAAGATAGTTGAGTAATTTATCAAAGAATTTATTAATTGTTTCGTTATAATATGTATATAAATGTACATCTAAAATAATGCTATTTTTAAATTTTGATATGAGCCTGACGATACCATTAGCGACATCATTATTCATTTTAACGTCTGTTTCAACACTGGAATTAAGATCGTTAAGTAATTCGACAACATCTTTATTGATGATATTATTTTTATTATCTTTACGAAATTCTTTTGCCTTTGCTTTTTTTTTCTCTATCAATTCATCGCGTAATTCTGTATTTAAAAATACCTTCTTGACAACTCCATCAACGGCTAAATATTTTGGTAAATGACCTTTAAAAATAAGAGATGAATTAGTATTAAAATGCCATCTTGGTAATGTTGTAAAATCATCAATGAATCCCTCACCAAAGGTACCCAACGGGTACGGAATTTTATACGTTATATAATTTCCATTGATGTATTGTTGTTCTTCAGTTAAAATTGTAAACATCTCTGTTAATGGATTATTCATTTTGGATGTCATGTCGGGCTCGTATAAGAATTTCGCATAATGAAATTTATTATACGATGTTGCTGTGTCTAACCACTTGAGATAATATGTTTGATTAGTAGATTTATCACCTTTATGAGATTTCAAGTAAACTAGTTTGACTTGAATATTATATCTTGAATCAATATTGTCAATTCCAGTAATTTTTCTCGATATATTTTCACATATTTCTTTAAGATTTGTTGTATCGACTGAATTATCACTTTTTGCACTATTGACAATACTATCGAACATAAAATGTAGTACATGCATTTTATTATGATCATAAGTTTCTTCGTCAAAAATTTCATTATCGAAGTATGTTTCTAATATTTTTGAAATATTATCCAACTCATGTTTTTTGTTGTTAAAAATAAAATTGTTTTGAATGAATTGTTTTAATGGTTGTCGTGTATTATCAAATCTAACATATGATTGACTGTCGTAGATTATTATCACACAATTTTTAATACTTTTACTAAAATTTTCTATCATGTTAATGTATATATTATTTTTTAATACACATGATGGTATAATGATGTGATTAATAATTTTTACCTCAATATTGTTTGATGCTTCATTTTCTTCATATAAATCAGTCATTGATTTGTCGAGAACATAATAATCATCAAATAACTGTGAAAATATTATTTTTTGATTTGTAATGTCGTGTTCATAATTATATCCAAACTTATACAGCGATCCATTTAGGTTTAAATATAATTTTGAAATTTTAGGATCATAATGTTCTTTTAAAACTATCGTCCCAATTGGTACAACATTTATTGGATTTCTTGTAATGACGGCCTTATTACCGTATAATATTGTTGAATCAAAAGTATTTGTTGTTATATCATATTTATACATAACATTTGGTGATACCATTTCTATGTTACCTAATAATACCATATTAACAACAAGATATATTTGACCTTCATCGTCGTGTGTTGTATATAACAACGCTTCATCCAATTTTGATGATGTATAAACCCCGGGACCGTATAAAGCACCGTGAGTCATACCCATAACTTGATTTGTTACTGGATTAATTTCGTTGGGTAACAAATATCCGTATTTCATGATGGATGTCAAAGTATCAACTGATGAAGTTCCGTGAAATGTCACAAGAGGATGATATGTTTGTTTTGACGTTTCACAATTTGATAAAAGTTTAAATTTTTCTTCATTGAGAGATGGTACAAAGTCGGTGAATTTAAATGTTTTTTTAAGTTGTTTAGTATTTAATGAATGAGAAACAACATCGCCGCCATAAGCTAAAAATTTATTGTAATCAAAATATTCTTTTCCCACAATTTTATTTAACTCAAACCAGTTAAATTTATCTAAATTCATGTCTTTTATTTTATAATTATGTAAATAATAAGTATTACAGCTTATGATTGGTACATTTATAATAACTAATTCAATATTTTTGAAATTGATACCCAGTAATGAAATAATTTTATATATATTTTTATATTAAATATGTACAAAAGAAAATTACTTAATCGTCCATTAAACAAAGTTCAAAAAAATGTATCAGAGACTGATTTGCAAAATATTAAAAATTTATATTCGACTAATCAGCAAATGTCGGATATAACCTTACCGAATACTAATATATTTGCTTTTCTTCTCGCCTTATTGGGTATAACAACATCTGTTGATCTAAGTCCTAAAATTAAAACTGTTCTCGACCAAGGACAGCAAGGAACATGTTTATCTAATGCTGTCGCTGCTGTTGTAAATTATTATTTTGAACAAACAAAAAATTTAGATACAACAAAACCAGAAAATTTTATTTCAAGATTTGATATGCAATTCAAGAATAATTTGGTCGGCAATGGACTGAATCCCAATGATTTAAATGATGAAATATTGAAAGAGATGGTAGGAAGTGATGATTCTTTTTGGAATAGTTTGTATAAAACCGGTGCACTTTTCTCATATGAATTCATCGGATTGTCGTGTGGTATAACAGACGAAAATATTTGGGCATACCCTCCTGTATATGTTTCAGAATTTAAAAACCTTGTTAATCCCTACGCAAAAATTAATCCTCTCATCGTAAAAGGATATAAACATGTTGATGATAAATTTTATTTGGATAATATCTCACAATATGCTACCAATTACGGAGAATCAAACTACACTGAATTAACAAAATTAAATGGTAAAAATTCTAATTGGTATTTGAGTCCAGATGCTGATGCAGTTGGAACTTCTTTATATAAACAGGAAGTTACACCTTTAATTTTTACTAACCAGTTAGACGTTATTTTGAGGCAGTTAGGTGAAGCTGTATTCATATATAATTCTTTCACAGATAACAAACCTGTATTGTTCGGATTTTCTGTAGCAGCAGACTTTTTCAATATTGATTCCAGCGGATTATATCTTCCAGCAAAACAAGATTTTTCTATCGACGATATTACAGGAGGTCACGCTTGTTCGATCGTTGGAATGATAACGAGCGCGGATCTGATACAACATTATATAGATACTGGATTAGAATCGGATGTTCAATATGTCATTCCTAACACTTGGTATTTTAAAGTATTGAATTCTTGGGGTGCAGATTTTGGCGATAAAGGTTTTTGGTATATTGATATTGATTCATTTTTTACTACGACAATAGAAAATATTCTGTCACCATTACCCCATTATGTAGAACTTATGTTTAGTCCGGTAGTTTACACATTGGATAAAATAAATTTAGAACAAAAGAAAAAGAGATGTAAAATGGAATGACAAATAAAGAATAAAGAAAAAAACAAAATAAAATAAAATAAAATAAAAAATTGAAAACTTTACTACATATTATGCAAATATAAAAATTATTAATTAGTTTCTATCATGACATCATTATTGCAATATGGCATTGCGATATCTACATTGGTCGCAGCAATTGTTTATCTTTGGAGTGCGATAGCATATAAATATGAAGACTATTACAAACATATATCACCGCTCCATGTTACCACAATTCTTTTTTACTTTAATATTTTTTTAATTAATATTAAACTGGATAATTATTTTAAAATATCAAAACTTGTGAATGGATTTTTTATTGCATTAACCATGGGACTGGTTGTTGTTGGAGATCTTTACTATTATGTCATCGAAGAAGCACACGAACCTGATAAATTTATTTTACTCTACTTACTTTACGCAATAATCGATGGTGGTTACGGAATAATTTTGATAGTACTTAACTGTTTGCATTACGAAAGTCGTTTGAATATCGATCAACATAGACTTGGACGCCTATTATGTTTACAATTTGCTTATGTTATTACGACACTTTCACAAATTATTCCTCTGTATATGGAGAAACAAATCGCATTGACGAACGATTTTGTATACTTATTTTGGTTATTGTATATTATGGATGAAAAAACTAGTTTTAGATATATATCTTCCGAAGTAGATCCACGTATGGGCAATTCTATTTCATCCGAAGAAATATCATCATCTTCACAGAGGATGACTGAAATAGATACGAATACAATTCAAACAACAATCAAAAAACCGTTAGCGTGTATTGTATTCGAGAAAATATTTGCTACTATCTTTATTATATCGACTGTAATTAGTGTATACGTATTTACAATTACAACAACTGTTCATAATGATAATGATAGTATGTTAATATTCATGCGTGATATTGCATCTTTTGTATCTAATTTCTGTTTTTACATGTGGACATTGACATCTTTTTATCGTGTACCGACAAATGTTGTCAGTTCATCTTATCAACCAATATCTTGATCTTGAAAAAACTTTGAAAAATATATTTTGAATGTATTATAATTAACTATTTAATTATTATATTAAATTATATTAATACACAATCATAATGACTGATGCCTTTGATTTAAGTTTGTTATCAAAAACTCTCACACAGAATAAGAAATATTATCTTGTCGCAACTACTTATAAAAGGTCATTAGCCATTTTTTCTGATAGTGATACTGCAGAAAAAACACTTAGGGCTGATTATAATAAAATAAACGAACCACATATAATTATTAAAAAATATTATGAAGATGGTAGACCATATTATTCCATTTACGAAAATTTCATTAGATATTTAGACCATTGGGTTCACGAAACTAAAGAGGGTGCTGAAAAGTGGGCAAAAACATATATTCTAAATTACGCATATGATTATGTCATTTACGAAATTGAATCACTTCCACATGGAGCAAGAATTTATGATCTTGATTAATATTTATTTATTTATTTGTTATTGTTTTGTGAAAAATTGAATAGAAAATTTAAATGAAAGATTCATATAAAAATAATTTACATCAGTATATTTATTTAACGAATAATGTAAAAATGGCGACAAATAATACACTTGCTAAGAACGAATCAGAGGATTCAATTAAAAGGGTTATTATAACATCAAACAATGTTATAAATACGCTGATTGAGAACGAATCAGAGGATTCAATTAAAAGGGTTATTATAACATCAAACAATGTTATAAATACGCTTGCTGAGAACGAATCAGAGGATTCAATTAAAAGGGTTATTATAACATCAAACAATGTTATAAATACATTCAGAGGCCATCAAATTCCTGTTATGAATAAAATAATGAATTATATAAAGTTGTGTGACGATGCGATTAGTCAGAGCGATAGAATTAATATAATAATTCAAATGCACGAATTCATAAAAATTAACAAACATATTTTTTATGAGGATGATTTGAGTTATTATTTTAAAATTTTTCATACAAAGCTACACGAAATGGCATACAATCCAGGAATTATTGATGGAATAAGGAATAGAATAAATTTCGATGACTATACTAAATCGTTTTGTCCTGATTATATCAATAAAAAGGAAACAGTAAAATATCTCGTAACAACCTGTTTATACACTGAAGAAGAATTAAGCCAAAATGTATTTTACATTAAAAATAGGGAATTGTTAGACAAGTGTGCTGCATTATTTAGCAATAATTACGGATGCTGGAATACGGGAGCTAGAATTGAACTTAATACACTAAATCTTGTAGAAAAATACATATTTAATAATAAATGTGGTTTAATAACTGCAATCATTGATGAGGTCGAAAATGATCATAAAATATATACTGACAGTAGCTATATTACATTTCCCAACTATCCTTATGACAAAAAATGTCCATCATTTCTGATACCACAACCAAAAAATGAAACAATAAAACGTTTAGTTGGATATCTTTTTTACTGTACTGTCCTAACGGATATGGGAAACATATGTTTGATAACTCAACTCGTCGTCGAAAAAAATTATCAACATAAAAAAATAGCACAACGAATGATAAACCATTTGATTAAATACAACAAAATGGGTGGATTTTGCATAGTATCAAGTAATCCATATGCTATTATCGCATTGGAAAAATCTCTTGGATATACAACAAGACCAGACGTCGTAATGAGACATGGACCTAAAGTACTAAAATCAAATGATTGTATTCCCCATTTAAAAAATAAACAATTAAATGGATGTTTAGTCAACACTGAATTCCATATTACTCAAAATTCTAACGAAAAAATCCAACATGAACTTAATTGGAAATTAGGTTATTTGTCAGAAGGACACGAATTCATGAGTATTGTTTTGACTAAGTATGTCAGTTAAAAGAACACGAATTCATGAGTATTGTTTTGACTAAGTATGTCAGTTAAAAGAACACGAATTCATGAGTATTGTTTTGACTGTTTTGACTAAGTATGTCTGTTAAAAAATTGATGATAAAAGAATCAATATAATCTAATCACTATTTTAATTTATTAAATTTTTACTTTCCGATATTTCGAAATGCTATCGAGATGTGTTGGCTTTCTTTTTCGAGAAAGGAATAGACAAATGAATTTGTTTCCTAGAATACCTCGCTTAGTAAGAAATCACCAAAGATTATCTTTTGAATATAATGATACTCTAATAACACTCCCTTTAGAAGAACATATTAATATGGTCCCCGATTCCGATCAAACTAATCAAACTAATCAAACTAATCAAACTAATCAAACTAATCAAACTAATCAAACTAATTTACAAAATAAACAAAATAGTTTGCAAAATTCCTATAAAAACACCCACTTAATTTTTTACATGAGTTGGATATTTATTTTGTATCTTGAAAATTTACTTTTAGGATATATATTTAAATCTCCTTATCCAATTGATTTTGTGACACATTTGAGTAGATTTTTTTACCTTTTTTCAACAATAATGAGTGTATATATATTCACCAACGCAAGATATTTAACAATAATTGGTTTCATTTCAGGAACAATTTTTAGCATAATTTATATGGGTCTTCAGAGTCTTCCAGTTTTTTCATTCAGTTTTTCTACATCTTCGGATTTTGTTTCTAATTGGTCATTAGTGGCCCAATTGACCCTAATAATTACTTCAATATCATTGTTTTTATTATATATATGGTCAATATATATATGTATTAAAGTAAAAAATTTCAATATAATTTCATCATTACTTCCCATTCTGTATATAATGTTTGTAGGAATCTATAAAACAGGTAGTTTTCATCTCCATCATCAATTCATTGGTTTTGTTGCATGTTTTTTAATTCAATCAACAAGTGTTATTGGGGAAATATCTCATGCATTTTGTGTCATGTTATGGATATCTGGCACAGCAATTTATGGTAATGGCGATATATGGACACCATCAAATGACCCTATATCAACACCGATACCGACACCATTACCATCCGCATAAATAAATCATATTAAATTAAAATAATATTTTCTCTATATTATTTTTTTTCATTGCTCCACACTTGTTGTAGTTTTTTTTATATTTTTCTTCATCAAAAATGAATTCATCATGAGAACTATCTTCATTATAATCTTGATTTTCACTAAAATAATATATATTAAATTCTTGACCGACATACAATTCAAATTGAGATTTATTCCATTTGAACATATAGGGCATGTTATCATCTTTACAAAAGAAATGTAGTTCAAATTTTATTTTCCATTCATATTGATCAGCGATTTGTTTAAAAAACGATTTCCAATTTTGTAGATAGTCATTTGTTAAATATCCATATATTTTGGCATTTTCATAACATTCCATTTGAAAATCATTCAATTCATAATCATCCTTCTCCTCGGAACCAAAATAGGAATGATTTTGTAAAAAATTAATAATTTCTGTAGAAATAAGACTTCTTTTAAATTCAAGTTTAGCAGGGACTGCACAAATAGGATAACTCCAAACACCCATGTTGTATCGATTGATAATATCTTATTTAATATAATTGAATCTATGCATTAATCATTTTTGTTATCAATTTTTAAACCAAGATATTTTTTTTTGTATGTATATAATTATTTAATCCATTAATAAATCATTGTCGCCTAAATCATTATCTTTCATAAAAAGATCTTGAACTTCGGAATAATCTTGTTCACTGACCATTGCATTTTCGAATTGTATCATCTCTTTTAATATAAACTCTTGACATTCAATTGATGAATGACTTTGACACATGTCACGTAAATCATCGGTATTAACTTGTTGCTGAACATACTTCACACCGATCGAATCGAGGAAATTACATAGTGAAAATATGTTGTTATAATAATAGTGATTACTCGATCCTGAACATTTTTGGTACGGTTCATCATAATTATTGCATACACGTTGTATTATTTTATCCAATTGGTACGCATTATATTTAGAATCGGTAGTTTTATCACCTTTGGTAAGTTTTAATACATAAACAAAATGAGAAGTCATATCAAAATTTGGTTCTAATTCGATATGAGAATAAATTCGTTTGCTAAGATCTGTAGTACTCGAGATGTAAACTGTATTGGAAGAATGTAATTTTCTTACAACAAATAATTGTGACATACTTATTAATTTATCTATTGTATTTAATAATATTTATTACTTTATGTATTTAAATTTTATGCATAATTGGCTATTTGCAATCTAAAAAATAGTTCAGTATAATCTGTTCTTTCAAGATTGTTCGTAACATTTTTAATATTTGATCTGAATTTATTTACTATTTCCTTTTTGACTTTATCATTTCTGAATAAATAAGCGATTGCATCATCGAATTTTTCTAATACTGCTGATGTAACATATATTGTCATAAAATAATGATAAAAATCGAGTGTTGTAAACGATGTATCATCATCTATTTGTTTATTCAATAATAAATCTCCGAATATATAATCCATGCGAGTTCCACGTCTAGGAAAATCTAGTACGTTATACATATAATACGAGTTAACATGTGATTGCCAATGTCTGACTGAAGAAGCGAAAATAATATCTGTTAAAATACTTGTTAGTTTGCCATGATCAATACTACTTAGATACATATCGGGGAAAACTTTTTTATTTTCTTTTAACCAATTGATTAATTCATAATCCTCTAGTATTTTATCTTCATAATCATAGACATTTTGAACGATTCCTTTTACAAAATCGTGAAAGATGTCATATAATTTAAGCATAATCGATAATTGAGGGATATTTAATTCATCGACTTTTCTATTTTTAACAAAATCTTTGAATCTCATAATTTGCCATCCGTATGTTTTATAAATTTCTGTTTCAACAATTGTATTTTCAGAATTTTGAATATCGAACATTAAAAATGATCCCACATAATTGGTTGATGGATCTGTTTGGTGTTGATTATCAGTGAATCCAAGACTACTGAATGTTTTTTGTGTAAAATATAATCCATCAAAAAATACAGACAATAATTTAGATATGGGATGTTTTTCGTGTAAATGTCTTCTTGTATTCATAAATATTGTATAAATATATTGGTTTGAACACATTTGATGAACTAATGAAGAACCGAAATTTTTAATCGAGTTGTTGTATATTTTCATCATAAGGTTCCAATTTTTACTTGTACTATCAAATCTGAGATCGTATCCGTTATAGATAATTATAATATTTATTAATGTTAGACTATTATCAGCATTTTTAATAAAAACACCACACGTGGGGAAAAAATATCCTTGTTGTTCTATGTCTAAGAAATCATCCACATAATATACATTGTTATCGTTTGGTAATCCATATTTTGATCTTTCATCATCAGATACATACTTGAGTGATTCATAGGCATTTTTTTTGAGATAAACATTATTTTCATTTAATCTATCTGTGTTGTTGGGTAATTTAAATTTCTTTAATAATCGTTTAACATCATCTTCGGTTATCGGATCCCTTGATAAAAATCTATTTGATATAACGGGTGATAAAAATCCTAGTCCTACAACTTGTGGTAATGAAAATTCTTTCAAAAGATATGTTTTCCAATTGAATTTAGTCATTGGTGTTATCCCATCTATATCAATAGGATAATTATATTTATTTATATTTAATTCAACATATCTCTTTTTTGGATCCTTGTCATCTTGGGGTAGTGTTGGAACTGATTGTTTTGACATTTTATTTAATAATTTAAACATTCCCGATATAAAATTTTGACTTGCTTTTGACTCTGTTATGTTATATGACAAAATGTATGATCCGAACGTTAATTCATCAATAAAATTTTTGAAACTATTTGTATGACTCATTTTTATAATATAATTTAAATTACATTATAATTTATCATGTGGGAGGTAATTTTGATTTGAATATTACTCAATTATTTTTACTTATCTTCCAAAAACTTATATTGGGATTTCCGGTTAAATATACATCCATGGCACCGTAAGCAATTAATTGCATCAAACCGCCCCCAATTCCACCATGACCACCGTGAGCATTAAAATTACCAAAACCATTATTATTAGGTACATGTACTTTTAGCAAGTAATTTTTACAAACACAACATTTATTTTCCATTTTATTAATACATCCCTTACAATATTTTGCAGAACATCCACATTCTGTTTTTATTGTCTGAATTTCTTCCTCAAAGCAAATATCACATCCATAAACATTTTCATCAATGACATACTCATATTCAGATTTTTTATTTCCATAATAATGTTCGATGTTTGCTGGATCATTATTGTCTAACTTATCTGATTCGTCGTTTGAATCATTACCATGATCACTGTAATCATCATAATCATCATAATCATGTTCATTGTATGACATATTTATTATTTTTACTCAATATAAAAATATAGTGATGACATATATTTAAGTATCTGAGTATTTATCTTTTATTGTATATCTTAGCATGTTTATTTGTAAAATTATTACATTTATTATTTTTATTATTTTTAATGTTGGGTTTTGAATAAGTTTGAGGACAATCGTAATCAGTTCCACATGCAGCGAGACTCATTAAACCACCATGACAATTACTTTTATTGTTATAATTACTATAATTACTATAATTACTATAATTACTATAATTACTATAATTACTATAATTACTATAATTACTACAGTTCGATGTTTCTAAGTTATTTAAACAATCCGTATCAATTTTTGAGTAATTGCACGAACCTGTGGGTTGACAATTTTCTGGATCTAACGCAAAATTATATGTATTAATATCATCAAAATTATAATTGTTATTGTTATTGTTATTAAAATGTTGTTCGATTCTGTCAGTGCAAAAATTAGTGTGTCTCTTATAATATGTTTTAAAAAATGATATCTGTGGATTACCTGTTAAATAATGATCCATTGCACCACTCGCAACAAGATTCGATAAAATGCCTCCATTATAATAATTATTGCTAATTTTATTAGGAATAACGTGTTCTACTTTAAGTAATAAATTTTTGCAAACACAACATTTATTTTCCATTAATTTAATACATTCCTTACAATATTTTGCAGAACATCCACATTGGGTTTTTATTGTCTGAATTTCCTCTTCAAAACAAATATCACATCCTTTGACTTCGTCGTTAAAAGTATATTCATACGATGATTTTTTTTGTCCGTAATAATATCCATCATTTTCTAAATTTAAATTATTATGAAACTTATCACATAAATTGTCATATTCATCATCAGACATTATCAAGTTAGTTATAATAATAAATTATACAGTATTTTTTTAAGTATATTAAAAGTATACATCTCGAACAATTACATATATTTTAAAAATCTGTGATTCTTAAAATTATTAGTAAATTAGTAAATTAGTAAATTAGTAAATTAATAATTCATTGAATTATTTATCGTTAACTTTATTGACTCTGGAAATATGAGTTTGAAGATTACAGAAATTAAATCCGTCTTTATCTTTATGGTTGGTTGACTCATTAACACTTGCTGGTAAATTAAATACTTTCATAATTTTATCATTTGCTCTGAACACTCTTCCATCGGTCTTGCATAACAAATCATTTTCTTTCATCATCTTAAAGAATTTCTTTGTGTATTCAGGCATCGACATCACAGTACCTTCATTTTCACCGATTAATTCTGCCAAATCTTTTGATAGTTCTCTCTGTTTGAAAATACCTGTCGCCTTTGTTTTATCATCTAATCTTACACGTTTTTGTTTTGATTTGACAGCTTTCGATAGATCGTGATCATATGATGATTCTAATTTTTTCAAAGATGTTTTGAGATCTTTCAAAGATTCTGTTTGTTGTGCAACTTTACTTCTTAATTCACTCAATGCAACCTTGAATTTTAATTGTTCCTCTGGTTTTTTTTCTGATCCAGTACATTCCGTTCCTGTTTCTGTTTCTGTTTCTGATCCCGATCCTGATGTGCATACATTGCTTTCATTTTTACATTCTGATTCAACTGCATTAATAACACCACAACATAGTTGATCTAATTGTTCTTTGGTAGTTCTATCACCTTTGGTAGTTCTATCACCTTTGGTAGTTCTATCACCTTCGGTAGTTCTATCACCTTCGGTAGTTCTATCACCTTCGGTAGTTTTATCTTGAACAACTTTACTTTTTTTACTCGTTTGAGTTTTTTGACTAACTTGACTGACAACAGTTACTGGAGTCATTGGAGTCACTGGAGTAACTTCAGTTGTTTGACTCGGTTGATCCTCTGGTTTTGATTTTTTAATTACACGATTACTTTTTGTGGTGTTTGTGTTGCCTTTAGTTTCTTGAACAGCTTGGTTTTTGCCTGCCATATTGTATAGTATACATCTATACTATGACGGAATCTTTAAATCATTTTAGTTATATTTAAACATTTCAAGACCATATCTTATATAAATTAATCAAAAAAAATTGAATAAACAATAAATTATTATATTATAAGTAAAATAAAATCATATAAATATAATTTGTTGTTAATCCAGTATATATTATAAAAATGAGTTTAGAGGTTGATGGATATACGATGCTGTTTTATGATAAATTTGCAGCTAACGCTCATAATTACGATAATCCATTGACTGTAAAAATAACACTCAATGATTTATTTTCATCTGATTATCTACAATTAATTGGAGATGATGCGATTGCAGAATTCAATAAATATGGTGGCGTGTATAATATACCAGCGACTCTTGATCAACAATTATTTCAGGTCATCATGTTTATAACGAATAATAATGGTAATTATAATGGTGTTACAAAATATACAGTGATAGGTATAAATAATGTTTTATTAAAAAAATATATTGTTGATAAATCACAAATTCCATTTCAAGCTTTTTTGATAGGATTATGTAGATATCATAATAATTATAACAGAGCGAGAGTATCTGGTTCTGTGATGGCAACTGCTGCCAATACACAAACATTTTCTACAGAAATTATAACAACTATAAAATCAAAGACTGGTGATGTTGTTGACAAAATGCATGAGAATCCAGAATTTTTGAAATGTCAATTGTTCCCTTATCAAAAAAGATCAGTTTACTGGATGTTGAAACGAGAAACTGAACCGAAAACAATTGTTTTTAATATCAATGAGGAGGTTGTAATCGGAGATGTTTTTTACGATTCACTGAAACAGACATTCACGACAGGAGATGATAGAAAAAAGATGACATTTTATGGAGGTGGTTTGATCGATGAAGTTGGATTAGGTAAAACTATTCAAACAACAGCATTATCGTTACTAAACCAAGCAACGAATACATCTTACATTCGACCAAATCAAAATAAATTATTCAGTCGGGCGACACTTGTAATGTGTCCCAACCAGTTATGCGGACAATGGAAAAGAGAAATTGAAAAAATGGTTAATATCACAGACGATTTTGATGTTAAGATTGTTCCTTTACTAACTAAAACACATTTCGATAAATATACTTATCAGGATCTATTGGATGCAGATTTTGTAATTGTATCGTACAATTTCTTGGACAATCAAGCATATCTTAGCAAATGGATGACAAAATTATCATCAGTTAAAACATACCATAAGACAACAGCGTTTAATTTGGCATCAGTCAAATCTGTCTTTGATAAAATGGGTGCTGAACTAGTAAAAGATCCCACATCGATATTCAAAGTGAATCCAATTCTAAACTTAATTCACTGGCATAGAATTATTATTGACGAATTCCATGAAATTTACACTGTGACTAAATACGAACATATGAGAAATCTTGTGCCAACTTTCGATTCAACCTATAGATGGTGTGTTACCGGTACACCATTCGATAAAGGTGATGCGTGTTTACTAAAGATGATGGATTTTGTAACTAGATATGGAAATCCGTACGGAGACCGTGTTCTCACTATTCCAGTTGTGGTTGAATATATGAAGGAATGGTTTTTCAGGAGAAATACAAAAAAAAGTGTTTCTGCTGAATATCAATTACCACCTCTTAAAGAAAGCGTTGTTTGGTTGAAATTCACTCAGACGGAACGGATGATGTATAATGCTTATTTAGCAAATCCAAATAATGATAAGTTCGGTATATTTTTACGACAATTATGTTGTCATCCCAAATTAGCTGACGAAATCAAAGAAGTATTGTCTAATTGTAAGACTCTCGCTGATATAGAAAAAATGATGATCAGTCATTATGAAACTTCTATGAAAAATTCTGAAAAAGTTGTATTGTACCTCAAAAACAGAATAACTTTGTCTGAAAAAAAAATTAAAAAAATAGAACGTAAGAGACAAAGACGTTTTTTAAGAAAACTCGGTTACACAGTGGCAATCAAAAAAGATGACGATCCTAATCAAAATGAAGGAGATAAAATCGATCTTAATGATATCGATCCATCGGAACTGGGAAATTTAGGGCTTGATATGAATGACAATTATGATGAAGATAGTGATGATGAGGATGATGTTCAGGTTCCACACAAGAAACATATAGTAATATCCGATGATAATCAAATAGAAATAATTGCTCTTGTTGGAATACAACTAAAGGCAAACAAATCAATGGCAATTCAACATATTAATGAATATATCGGCCAAGTAAATATAAAATTGGCGGATGCACAAAAAGTTTATAACGGAAAAAAAACAACATGTGAATTTTATAAAAATGTTGTTGATCGTATTAAGAAAACAACAACAAAGGGTGACGATGCCACTAATATCAAAAACGATAATTCCGATTCTGATTCTGATTCTGATTCTGATTCTGATTCTGATGAGGAAGAGGAATTGTGTGGTATTTGCTTGTCAGAAATTCCTGAAAATGATATCGGTGTAACAAAATGCGGTCATATCTTTTGTTACCAATGTATTAAAATGATTATCTCTCAAAGACATGAATGTCCTTTCTGCAAGAAATCGATTAAAGAAAACGAATTATTCATGATATCATACGAACGCAAGCGTAAAAGTGAACCTGCGAAAGAAATTCAAGATAAAAATACCCTAATTAATGAAGTAGGAACAAAACTCGCTAATATAATATATTACATTAAAAGATCAAATGATCATGTTATTATCTTCTCACAATGGGATGATTTATTGAGAAAGATCGGTGTTATCTTGGATGATTACGGTATCAAAAATGTATTCTGTAGAGGCAACGTTTGGCAACGTGACAAAGCTATTCGCACATTTACTTCTGATCCTAAAATGCGTGTTATTATGTTATCGTCAGAAAGTGCAGCATCTGGTACAAACTTGACAAAAGCACAAAAAGTCATTATTGTTGATCCTGTTGTTGGAACGTATGAATATAGAAAAAATACAGAAGGACAAGCAATTGGACGAGCTCATCGTACTGGACAAATGAATGAAGTAGAAGTTGTACGGTTCATTATACGCGATACAGTAGAGGAAGAAATTTATAACACAAATATTGAGGAGGACAAGAAACATATTCAAAATATAAAAATTTTTGAAACTTCTGACGCTGATATCACCTTATCACAAGATAAATTAGATGAATTAACAAATTCTGTTAATGAATCCAAAAAAAAGAAAGAAACCAAAAAGGTTATTGTTCGGGCGAAGAATCCAACTCAATCAAAAGTAGCTGTGAATCCTGTAGCAGTTGATGGTGATTCAGACGCGGAACTTGATTTGGATCATTCTGATGCGGAAGATTATTAGTATCGATAAATTTATCATATAATTTTTCTCCATCTGCTAATATTTTATTTATCATTTCACGATTTATATCTGTCGGTTTTTTAATTGGAGATTCATAATTTATAATATATGTTTTCGAATTTATATACCTATTCCATTCATTTTGAATAACATTTTTTTGGCTCATATCGGCACACATGGTGACGAGATTATCAAGATATTCAAATAAATTATTCCCAGTAGTGAAATTACAGGTATTATCTCCTAATCTTTTTATATTCATAGTTGTACAAACAAGATTAATATCGATGTTTTTGTCATTTATTCGTCGACTAAATTCACTATTACCGTATATAGAATCGTTGCCATATGGTATAAATCTTATGAATCCTGGATCTATAAATTCATTTATTTTATGGGATTCATTAGAACACGTGCAATATATTTCTGATTTTGAACAATTACATCCATCAACACAATCACATTCTGTAGACAACCTAGTGATTTTAACAGGTGGAAATATAATCCATAAAGAACAAGATGCTACCAAATATTTTTTAATCAAAGGATGTGTACCATTTATTATTTCCAATTTATTTTTTGTTACATTATATACAATGCACCAAAATTTATTTAATTTTGCATCAGAGTCTTCTATATTTTGTGTATGTATTTTTTCTAAATATTTTTCTCCGAATTCTGGTATGAATAATCCTTTTTGACTGATCGCAATAACTATCCATAATATTTTTGCAATAACTGCTATATGTTGACTCATGTATGTTCCTATCAGTGGAATTTTACTGACAATTTCACTGAATTTCATGATATAAATATATAGATTTGAACAAGGTACCAGAGCAGTTGGTGTTAAATTTTTACAAAACTCAATAATTTCATCATAAAGGCCGAGACATGCCATATAGCCAACAATTGAACCAAATGACAATCCTATAATATTTTCAGTAGAATAATTATTATTTTCATTAAGTCTTTTTAAAAATGTCCCCTGGTAACTACATTTTGTACCACCTCCCGAAAGATATATATTAACTCTTTCGTTTTTTAATTTAACCATTCGTAGTTTCTAATATTAAAATACAAAATAAATTGTGGTTAGTACGATATAAATATTACCCTCATTGGATATTTTCCTTAAAGATATTATTTCAATTTCTTTGAATATCCTTTGCGGTTGTAAAATAAATGACTTAAACAAGTTATAACTAGTATTATAAATAAATAGATTACAAATGGGTGATAATGATTTAAAAACGTTCTTTTCGAAAAAAGAAATGTGTTACTACGTAATGATTGATAAATATTTTAAAAAATGTTCCGAGGATATGATAACAAAAATGATAAATATAATAAATGGTGAAGATAATATTTCATTAAGAATATTGGATTGGTTTGTTACTAGATATGCAAAAAAAGGAATAGATTTCACGAGTAAAAACGGGGATCTGTTTGATGTTCATATCAATTATAAAGCACAACTTAAATCATATAAGAAAAAATATTTTGATCCCTTCAGAAGAAAATATAAATTTAATTATCAATTTACGATTGATGGAGAGAAAAAAACATTACTCACAACAATAGGACAACTTAATTTTTTTGGTTGGGCGATTAGTAACAATATCATCAATTTTGTAGATCAGTATTTACAGCAAATTACTAAAGCAATGAATTTGTCTAATAAAGAAGATAAAAAGAAAAAAGCAGAAAAAAATAAATCAAAAAATACATCAGATGATTCTGATGAAGTATCCAATGACGATGATGATAATGATAATGATGATAATGATTATGATGATGATGATAATATTGATTATGATAACGATGATGATAATTATGATCATGTCAATAATGACAATAATGACAATAATTATGACGAAGTTGATCCAGATAATTTAGATAATTCAACTAATTCGAATGATGGTAATGGTTGTACACATATAAATAAAATGAATAATGATATTTCTAATTTAGATAAAAATACTAGTCAAAAAATTCAAAAACAAATAAATAAACAAAAACAATTGATTCACATAGAAGAAAAATCAGAAAAATCAGAAAAATCAGAAAAAATAGAAAAATCAAAAAAAATAGAAAAATTAGAAAAACAAAAGATACAAAGTAACGGTGATGAACAATTGACAAAAAAATCGCCTAAGAAATCGAGCAAAGTTGTCGTTAGAGGTAAAAAAAAATCGGATATAAATATAAATGCTTCTAAGCGGATCGAGGTAGATGAAGTCGAATTGACATTGAGTTTTGATTAAATTTATATAATAATTAATAACAAATAGCTAATGTTATTAATATATAAAACATATCAGAAATATATAAGAAGCATATCAGAAATATATCAGAAATATATAAGAAATATATGACGATATTACTAGTGATAATAATAGCATATATTTGCATAATTGCATTGACATCATATGATATATTTAATACTAAAAAACATATGGAAACATTTAATAATTATTTTTATGAACCAAAGACTGGAGATATATATGCTGATTCAGATGATGAACCGTACGGGATGCATCCATTTCCTGCTAAACAGGATAAAATTATAACATGGTATTATGGTTATTTGAGTGGCTTTATTCCACCTATTGATCCCCGATATAGTAAATACAAAATATCTCATTGGATACCAACCATTTAAGATTATATAAAAATAATATATGAAGGTAGTATATTATGGAGCATATTACAAAAATAAATCCCTATTTTATCATATTTTCAATATCATGTGTGCTATTTATAATATTAATAATTTTAATAACATTAAATTCTGAAAATGACATTGATGTTGATCAATTTATTCATACATTATAAATTTTATATAACTTCTTTAGATGAATCCTATTCGAAAATAGTTTCGGAAAGTTTATGATCGCATTGCACTAAAATAATTACGTAATTCTTCTTCGGTGGTTAATTCGACGCTATCCGGAATATATTTATCAGAATCTTCCAGTTCTTCCATATCATCTAATTCTTCTTCATCATTTTGATCATCATCTTCTTGATCATCATCTTCTTGATCATCATCTGATTCTATTTGAGAATTATCAGAGTCTGATTCTGAATTTTCACCACTAGATTTATTGGACCTCTCAGATTCATATATATCTCCATCATCATTTATATTAGCGTGATTCTGATAGTTATTAGGATTATTTATATTATTATATTGTTTTAAAATATGATCCAATGAAATTGTTTGAACTGAATTTGTCGACAGAGATTTATTTAAATTATTATATTCATCACTATTGCGTAAATTTACGGGGATAACAGCATCATTGAATTCAGGCGATTCAACAAATGAATATTCATCCAATGTATATCTGATTCTTTTAGTTTCATTTATTTTTATTTGATGTGGTAAAAAAACCGACTTAATTGTATTATCGCAAATATTTACATAACATTCAACTATTATATCAATAGACGTTCCATCGCGACAGTGACAATTAATAAATTCATTTAAGCTTACATTTTTTTTGTCCATAAATATTTTCAATTTATTTTTTTCTGCAGAATATAAGTCCATTGGTATACATATTATTTCATCATCAATACATGAATCATATGAAAATTTTGTATTGACTGGTTTAATTTTTTTAATTATTTCTTTTAAATTCGAAATAGTTTTTTCTTCAATGGAAGACAATAAAATATGTGATTTATTTGAATCATTTATTTTCAGAGTCAAAACATCATTATCGAGTGATGAGATTAATAGATTAGATATCTGAATAAATAATTGTCTGTTGTTCATCAAAAGAGGTACAACAATATTTTCTTCTTCCTTAGAATACGAACCATAGGTAATATTATCGATGTCCATATTGTCATATCTGTGAATGAGAATATTCATTTTAGTTAAATTTTGTTTATCTATATACCTACAGTAAATAATATTTTCTGATAAAAAAACGAATCAAAATATTTTTGTAATGTATTTATAATACGTTCATTGTTGATACACTTATGAATATAGTTAAACCAATAAATTTATCTAAATTATTTGAACTATTATTTTTTGAAAGTAAAAAGACCGATGGACAAAGATTAGTTGAATTACTAAAAAATAAAATACCATTATTTATGAGTAATGTCAATGGATATTGTGAAGAAAAATTAGGATCCGGATTTTTTGGTGATGTTGTATCTAATACTATTAGTGGTTCTGTTGAAGTAGAAATAAAAAATAAGAAAATACCGATGGATGTTGCAATTAAAAAAATACGTTCGCAAACAGGTACATTCGATGTTATAAAACACGAGGATAATATAATAGTTTACAGCGATAATGAATTATCATGCGAAGCGATATTTTTTATGTTAGTTTCTGAATTGTGGATAAGAGAAATAACACCACACGTTCCCTATCTCATTGGTGCTGGAAAATGTGATACTGTATCAAATTCGAATCATATAGATACTGCACAAAATATATCTCCATTAAAACCAGATACACTGTTGATCAATAGATTTGTCATAGAGCGCCACGGGTTATTAAAAAGTATAACTATTCATAATAAGGGAATAAATCCTTTTATAAATGATGTTCCTCGGATAACGAAAACATATCTAAACAATTTAATGGATTTAATGAAATATGTTTGTTTAAATAGGAGACACAACAAAGCTTTATTACCAAATAATATACAATGTGATATAGTGGAATTACTTGATGGTTATTTTATAAGTTTTCTTCATACAGCTCATTTACTATGGAAAAATTATAAAATAACTTTATTAGATCAACATAGTAGAAATATATTCATCCATTGGATTGATAAACAAACATATATGGGCACAAAACCATTGAATAATATTAAATATATTTATTACAAGTTGACTAATAGTAAAAATAAATACATAAGAATTCCTACATTCGGGACTTTGTTAAAAATTGGTGATTTAGGCTCATGTATTTCTAATCCTGTTAATAATTTATTTATTGTCGGTGACTTACCCCAAGTTGATGATTCATTAAAACATATTCATAAATATAAAACTCAATTACCCATGTACATTGATTTCATGTTAAATATTAATTTTGGACTACCCACAGATATATATGACCAAACAATCATTGGCAAAATATTTCATCAAGAACTATTCAAAGATCTAGTAATTTATGATGGATATATGTCCAATGTAGACAAGTATCCGTCTCCATACGATCTCTTGTTATATAATCCTGTATTCGATAAATATAGAGTTAATTCAATTATCGATAAAAAAAATGTTCTTATTATTTAGTTTCAATATATATTTTAAATTAATTTTTAAAATATATTAATAAATATTTAATAAACTAAATTATTAATTCACTCATGCAATTAATTTTAATGGTTATTTATTTTCTAGAAACAGCTGGTTTCTTTACTGCAGGAGCTTTGGCTGCAACTGGAGCAACAACTGGAACTGGAGCAACAGCAACTGGAGCTTTTCTTCCACCGACTGGTTTCTTTACTGGTTCTGGAACTGGCTCAGGTTCTGGTTCAGCTTCTTGCTCTTCTTCCTCTTCTTGTTCTTCTCCTTCAGCTTCTACTTCCTCTTGTTCTTCACCATCATCTTCTACTTCTACTTCCTCTTCTACCTCGACTTCTTCCTCGACATATTCAACTTCTTCTTCACCTTCGGCTTCAATTTGTTCTTGGTTTTTAACTGGTTGAGCTTGGACTGATTCACTGTCAAATGCATATGATCTGAATGCATTCTTAATTGAACCGGCTTTTTGGTTTCTTTCAGTGATTTCCATTTGAAGACATTTCAATGTAATACCGAATTCCTTTGGTTCACCTTTCTTTTTAGCGTTCTTTTCAGCCCACAATTTGTTCATCATGATAACGAAACGACCCTTTGAATTCCATGTTAAGTATTCGGCGACATCAGTAACAGTGTTAGTGTTTTCAGCCAATTCAGGTTTTCCATTTTCATTCAAGAAAACAGTTGTCATAATTCTACGATTATCATTGAAATCAGTATCGAACTTAACTTTACAAAATCTGAATCTTTCTTGTTTTGGTTTACCGTTAGCATTTTCATTTTCTTCATCGGCTTCAGCAGCTTCCTTAACCAATTTTATGTACTTATATTTGTTAGCAGCTTCACCGAAAATTGCAGTCTTGCATTTTTCAACATGTTCATCGATTTTTTCTAACATGCTGAACAATGAATTGCATTCGTCTTGTGATGGATCCCATGGAATACGGAAATATTCACGATCTTTATCTTCTTTAATGAATTTGGCTGTTTTTTCATTCTTTTGAGGAATACCATATTGAGTAAATCTGAGTCCTTTAGTTTTAAACACAAAGTTTCTTGAAACATTTGGTAGATAGTCATAGTTTGCATAACTAATACCTTGTCCAGCACTTCTTTCGTTTTGATTGTCGATTTTAGTGAATGAAAGTTTCTTGCATTCAACGTTTTCGCAGTCAACAGTTAATAGAGCATTGTTACCGTTTTTTTGGTTTGCCATTTTGTATAATTTGCTTGATTGTTTGATTGTATTGATTTGATGTTTTATATTATAGCTTTTTGTTTAAATAGTTTTAATTTCAACTTTTATGCATTCAATTTTATTGATAAACGCACCATAAAATAGTATTAATATGATTAAAAAAAGTTGATTATTATAATTTCTACATTATTTTTTGTATTAATAGATTATATATCATTATTTGATAAATAATAACATATACAAATATGGATCCTGAAGACAACGGCTTCGTTGACTTCGATGATTTTGACGAACCTAAACCAAAGCAAGAACAGTATCCAGATAGTGATTTATCATTTTTAACTAATACATTGTACAAAAAAGATACAAAGCCTGTTTTTTTTGATCAAAAAACAATGTTATACTACATCGCAATGAGAACAAGAAAAATGTGTCCTATATCTTTCAAAGAAATGGATGATGAATCGAATGCATTTACATTTCACAATCAATGGAATCCATTAACAGGAGAACGATCTAATGACCGTGATCCATACGGTCCCTTATACTTCGATCCAAATGATCTGGTTAAATATTTTTATGAAAATAGATTAAATGGTTTATGGGTGCCTGAATCTCATACTGATGGAGAATATTATGAAGGATATTATGATTGTTATATTGGTTCTGGGGAAGATATGTATGTACAAAGTCGTGGTTACAATCCAGATAAATATCTTTTCAGATTACCAATAATAGATTGCTATTGGCTTTATGATAATGCGAACAACAATATTATTACATTTGGTCCCAAATTAACTGATTCGGAAATAAAATTAATCGATTCTCTTGCAGCAAGATCTCCTTATGTATACAATTCATCACATCGACCATCGCTCGTTCAAATGAAAAATTATTACGATACAGCTTTATCAAAAACTCCTACAATTCCTGAAACAGAAAATATGACCCAAGAAGAGCGAGTTGTTGCCTATAATGCAGCTAATAGACGTGCAGTCGATATGCTTAGAAAAATTAAAGGATAAAATTAAAAATTTAGTATATTTTGTAATAAATTAAATCTATAAATTAAATCTCAATATTAAAATGTGATGTAGGAGGAGCATATTCTGTATCATCGAATAATGATTTCGACGAATTATTTTTAATGAGTGTGATTATTTTTTTATTGTCTACTTCTATTTTGTTTTTACTCATTCCGTAAATATTTCTATTTTCCATCATTGCATGCATTTTTTTACTTGTCTCCTCAGCGAACATATTTTTATTATTTTCTTTTAATTTCTTTAATATTTGGAATCTTTGAGACAGTGTTTCGTCTATTTCCATTTGTTCTACTTTTATGTGAAGACCATAATTGTAAGCGTTGTACCATAATTTATTAACAGACAAAATAAATCTCATTTTTGTATTTGCCCTTAATGTTCTTGGTAAATCACTTAACTTATGATCTTTCCACTTATCACTTTTTGATTTTATCACATCGTTCCTATAAAATATTCTTATCATAAGATCATTTTGTGTTACGGTATCAGTTTTTGTGATAGTATCATCAGTCGATGTATTAACAAACGCATTCAATTTTAGTTTAATCCATTCACATCCTTTTTGTAAATCTGTTGCGACTAGTTTACTATATGTTCTTCCTCCATTTTCTACTACTTTCTTAATCATTGATGGTGAACTTTCTTCTAATACATTATCTCTATTTTCTTCCATGTGTTTATCCAATCTATGACAAAATTCGAATAATTCGTCCATTGTTTCATCGTTCTTTTCCAATGATCTTTTAATATATATAAATTTCTTGTCCGAATCCGAATAATATTTAATATTTCTATTGTAGGTTGCATTGTTTTGTAATATAATACTTTTTGTTTGTGTTAAAATTGGTTCCACCTTTCCATTAACGCTATGATATGGATATAACATAGTTGTATTAAATTTATTTAATTTCTTTGCTTGAATGTTTTTGACATCAACTTCAGCACAATAAGTTATATTCGCGGTATTCCTATCAGAAACTTGACCAATATTTTTATCTTTGTTTTGTTCCATATGTTGACTATATTGACTATATTGACTATATTGACTATATTGACTATATTTTCTATTATATAACCATTATTGATTTATAACGAATAAATTATAAATTCAATTTTTTATTTATTTAATCGGGATAAATATACAAACATTATATCTCCACACAATAGTTCTTAATAAACTCTATAGGCATATCCAATATATTCAATCGATTTTCATCAAATTTATTTTTATAAATTAAAGATTCAACAACTGGAATTATTTTATATTTTGTATCAAATATCATAGCAAATTTCAGCACAACATTTATTTCTATCATATCGTTATCAGGCATCGATTTAATATTTACAGGAGTTATGTCTGTGTCTGTTTTCTCATAAACAAATGTACCATATGTCAATATACTATTAGACCGCGAAGTATGTACGGTCTGTACGGTCTGTACGGGCTGTATACCAGAACTAGTACGCAGATCCATGTTCACAATACATTTAATGACATTTTCTTCTATATCCATGGGGCCAATGTATGCATCAGTCACAATATTATTAATGAATTTTATTATGTTTATAAATTCATTGTTCATATGAATATATAAAGTATTTTTATTTCTATTAATATGGTAATCATCATAAGCAATATAACCAGTTTCTATCATGAATGTCTCATAATCGCAACCATGTATTTTGTTATATTTTATATATGTCGTTGGTTGGTCCACATGATTTATTTCAATTAATTCATCTACTTGGTCTATTTTGTATGTTTTATCTATTTTATCTATTTTATCTATTTGTTCTGTTTGATTTATTTTATGTTTTATTTTATTTGTATCAATCATAAAAATAAAATGCGGGAATAATATATTCGAACATTTAACATCTAAATAGTGCATATTAATTTACCCAAGTCCACCGATACTAAGTTACTGTATTAAAAAATTATTCATGGTGGGCATTATTATATTTATTAGCTAAACAAATTAAAATTAAATAATTAAATAAAATAAATTAAATTAAACGATTGGTATGAACATATCATTTTCTGCTTCATTATTTGTTATATCCTCGATAACAGTATTTTTGCTGATATCATTATAAGTCTTAATATATTTCTGTCCAATATCTTCAGTAAACTCAGAGTTTTGAATCATGTCCGTATCCAGTATAACATTACAATAACCGGTACCACCTTTAATTACTAAACCTGCCATAATTCTTGATGATACACCAGTCATATAATCTACTTCAGAGAATGCCGCAGCTGTTAACAATATATCTACTGTTTTTTCGAATGATGCTCTGACTAATGGACCGGCATTAGTCTTGCTCATACCGTGACGATCGATTGATGTTAACATACCATTGAAAGTCATCATATCAATCAATAATGATACGTGTTGATAGTTTACACTTGCGCCTCCACGTTCGTATGCATATATGATTTCTCTCAATAAAGAAGCTCTTGCGGCTTCGATACCAAATGTTTCATACATAGCAACAATGTCATTGCAAATTGTTCGGTTAATATCAATATTATTCAGATAACGGATATCATATAAGTTAGAACCTTGTGTGTATATAACATATTGTTTCTTTTTCTCTACATCATGATTCGGTCCATCGAATTCCAATACACGTTCTTCACTGATAGCACCAATTCCTGTAATTGATGAAATTCCCTTAAGTTTAAAGTTATCGACGACAAGATCAATAAATCCGTTAAGTGCTGTAACATCGAAATTAATCATGTCGAATCTGATATGTAGAACAGGTACTTTATCATAATCGGTATTACTCAATATTGATATCTGGGTAACGTTATCGAGTATTGATTTCTCTTCTTTCTTAATTGATTTATCGCTATGTCTTTTTTCCCAAATGTGACACAATTTACTTTTAATTTCAACTAATGTTACTTCTTTTTCAAGTAATTTTTCCCTATCAAGTTCAATTCTAATTAACCATGGCATTGCTCCCGCATCCGCTTGGCACGAATTTTTTGACGTAGAGCTCGGAGTAAAAACCTTATGGGCTCTATCCTTTTCAATGAATCCATCCTTTCTGTACGGATCTGGATCGTAATAAACAGCCAATTTACCTCTTAAGTCACCGAGTGTAGTATATTCGATGTATGAAGCAATCTTATTTGCCATATCTCTGCTTCCCATGTAATCTTTAGTCGGGTAAATAATCATTTGTGGAGTCTTAATGTTCTTAGTTAAACTTAATAATTCCTGCATACGGGGCACACCTTGAGTTGTGGTAACCATGACGGCTACTCCCGAATGATGGAAAGAATTTAACGTATTGTGTACAAATATACCAGCATCAATCATGAAACTTTCAAGTCCTGGGACAGTGAAATCGTATACGTATTCCATTGGATCGTCTAAGAGTTCTAATTTAACAATTTCATCCCAAACAACATCTGAATTATAAGCATCTTCTAGGATCTTAAGTTTTTCATTCATTTCTCTTTGTTCTGTTTCGTTAAGTTTCTTAAGGACCATTTTCTTTTTGACATCTTGTTTAGAATCCTGTTCGACTGGTTCAACTGGTTCAACTAGTTCATTAATTTCATCACCCTCATCTTCATTATCAGGTGAAGCAGAATTTGTAACTTCTTTATGCTTATTCTTTCTAGCCAATTCTTCTGCTTTACGTTTTGTCTGTGTGATTCTTCTCCTTTCTAATTCGGCATCATTCGCTTTTGCTAGTTCTTCGCCAGTTAAGTTATAGTTATCAGTTTGTATTTTTATTTCGTCTTTGAACAATTTAGTGAATTTGTTTAATGTTTCGCGACCGATAGCTTCTTTTTTTGTGAATCTCTGATAAAGTCTTGAATTACCTTCCATTTGAAGTTTTGCTGAAATTGATGCAATTGTATCACCAAGTCCAGGGATCATATCTATTTTTTCTCCATCATCATGTTTATCTTCTCTGTTATTATATTTAATTATTTCATCAAGTATGTTTGCTTTATTTTTTCCTCGAAGTCCTATTTCATCTTTAAATGTCTGAGCATACTTGAATGGGATATGAATATTATAATATCTTTTATTGTGATTACTACTGTTCCTTTCATCTCCTTTTGTACTATGTATTCCAACAAAATTAATTAATATACACATATCATTTATTAATTTTTCACATACTGAATGAGCCCTAATTGCGTGGTGTCTTTTATCACCACTTTGGAGATTACCGTCACCATCAAAATAACCACTAATTATACCTTTGATGAATTCAATATTCGATGCAAATACTAATCCACCAATATATTTATCATATGAACCGTTACCAAAATGTGTTTCTAAAAATCTTGCAATTGGTTTGTGATTAAATATATGATCTTTACTGTCATAAACTTTTTCGTCCCATTTTCTTGGCATATCTTTAATTATTATATTTCCTTGTTTATATCTTATTCTTAATTCAAATCCATATTTTTCACTTAATCTTCTCAATTCTGTTTCAAATTCTGGTATAATTTTACTAATCGTAATTGTATTTCCACTTATCGAACCATCTGCGGCGAAAACACCACAAAGCCATCCAAGATCTTTATCTAATTTAAGATTCGTTCCTTCGATATCGATATCATTAATTGGATTATTTATAGTTGGCAATTTTTTGCAAATCGGTATTCTGTCTCCAAGTTTAAGATGTTTTCCTAATACAGGAGCAATTTCATTATTTTCTCTTTTCAAGAATGAATGACTAAGTGTTGCAGTAGTATTTTTTCCGGATCTTGTGTGAACTTTAACTAAACCACCTGCAGCAGGATGTCTACTAACAGCACTTATTTTCTTCCATTCTGTTTTCTCATTTCGTGAAACACTTGCGATATAATAATCATTATTCAATACCAATACTGAACTATTTTGATTATATCTATTGAGTTTTGTTGATTGAATGAGATCCTTTTTGTTTTCTTCCATTAATTTATCAACAAATTCTCCGACTGGTCCATTATAATAGAAATTATTTGAACCAATTATAATAATCAGAGAATCCCTAACTACCGACATTTGAGTGACTGGTTCACCAAGTGATTGGGCAGCAATAATACCAACCATTTCACCAGGCTCAATAAGATTTTTGTTAAAACCTTTAATAATTTGGCTTGCAATTTCATCTAATTGTTCTTTTGTCAAGTTGTACTCAATCATACATCTCTTTGGTGACAATAAATCGTACAAAGCAGCTACAAGAGATGTTTTAGCAACTCTATCGTCTTTGTATTTAATTGATTCCTTATTTTGTCTTTCATTATTCTTCATTGTAAATAATTGAGTATTTTTATTATCTAATATTTCAACGAATTTAGATATGACGTATTTGGCATTGATTGTTCCTTTGCCTGCTTTCAATTTAGCATCATTTTTATTATTTTCAACAATACGATCAATATTAACTGGTAACATATATATTGTGTTCATTGTAATCCAGTTCATTCTTGTTTTAATTTGTGAAACACGTAATTTATCTCTTATTCCAAGTATCTCTTGATAAATTTCTTCATTTTCTTGTTTATTTAATCCGGAATGTTTTAATTCCTCATCTGTAAATTTATGTTTATCAGCAATTTCTTTATCACCCAATTCTAACATTTTCATCGTGTATTCGTACTGTCTCGTTGTATCAGCTCCTGAATCACCGTATACGAATTGAATGATTTGGTTCAATGCCGATCTAGCAGTTCCATCATATTTAATCATATAATCTTCCATCAATTTAATCAATTTGTGTTGAATATAACCTGATTGTGAAGTCTTAATAGCCTGATCAATCAAACCTTCACGACCTGTCATGTTGTGGAAGAAGAATTCAGGGAATGTTGTTCCTGCAATGAACGGTCTCTTGATAAGACCTCTTGATTCTGAACTGTCTTCATCTTTGAAGAAATATGGAATTGATCTGTCATGGATTTTCTTTGGCATAAGTTTACCTTCGAAAGCTTGTAAACCAACACAACCACCCATTTGACCTAAGTTAGTTGCATCACCTTTTGAACCACATGAAATCATAATATTGAAGTTATTTTCAGGTGCAATATTTTTCATCATAATTTTACCAACCTCCTCACGGATAACATTTAGTTCACCGAATATAGATTTCTCTAATAAGTCGGTATCCATCAGATCTGGATTGTTTTCTAAATCAGTAACCATGTGGTTTACTTTCAAATCTTTAGTTTCGAATAGTTTGTTAATTTGCATATCGACTTCCTTTGTAATTGCCGCATCAGCGACACCTACTGTAAAACCGTTATACAAGTTGAAATTGTTAATAAGTCTTTGTGTGTTGTTCAAAAAGTTCTTTGTTTCATCCATACCGTATTCATCCCAAATTAATTGAGTCAAATTGTTTTTCTTCTTTGAACCTAACAAATCTTTAGTCATATACCCTTTCTCTAAGATACCATTTTTAATGATTAATGCTTTATCACCATCACCTCTCTTTACATTAATCTTTGATGGAATAATCATAGAGAATATTTCATAACCGGTATAATCTTCCTTTTTCTTAAATGCACTAAAGTCATCAAGTGAAGTGTATGAAACGATGTTCATAGCATTCTTTCTATCTATCATCATGTTTGGAGATGTCAAATTGTATGAACCAATCAAACCATCTTGCACGATACCAATAGAGGTACGTGAAGTTGCTGGAGAGATAATTTGTCTTTTAACATCTGCTATTTCTTCTAATTCTATCTGTGTTTGGATGGATTGACTGAGGAATACATTCATCTCGTCCCCATCAAAATCAGCGTTGTACCTTAATACCGTATTCATTCAAGCATTTCCTCTTGAAATCATAATACATCTAATTACTACACTAGATCACTTTCGCAAGTGGGAGTGGACTATACCTTAAGCCAGATCAGGTTGACAACCTTCATATCTGACCGATAGCAACGTAGTCTCTGAGGTTTTTACCATATTCTATCATAACGAACTTGGGTTCAAACCTGCGGATTGACTCTATTATGATTTTAAATTACTTATTTTCTTTATTTTCTTTATTTTCTTGTACCCATTTATTAACAATATCAAGCTTTTCCTTATTTGAAAGATCACTGTTACAGCATCTTTTATTATAAGTTTTATCATTTTTTATTATTGAAGCGAAATAACCAGGATGTCCATATCTGTCACTATATGTTTTAATATACTTAGGCAATGGAGTTATTCCATCATAATCTATATGTTTTTCCTGTATTTCGATAACTCTTTTTTCTCTGTTATTTTTGATTTCATCAAATGAACTGTCAATTTCAGATAAAGCTTTCTTTGCTAATTCTAGTTTTTCATCCATTGTTTTGTTTGGATCTGTAAACGATTTTTCATTTCTGATTCCGTTTTTTCTTACTGTAACACGATATCCAGGATTATTTCTCGAAGTCTGATTGTATATGTATATTGGTAAAAGATTACCATTATGATCAAGTTTTTTATTTTCCAATTTAACTGCATGCATTTTTTTCTTAAATTCTTCATCTGAATTCAATTCTCTCAATGTTGCACTTATTTTTTTAACTCTTGATTCTCGTTTCATAATTGTAAATCTTTCACCTTTTTTAGGATCATCTACTTTATCATTATATGATAACATTATGTTATAACCATTTTGTATTGTATCATATTTTTTAATATAAAATGATTCCCTTTCTGATAATTTTATTGCTTCACAAACTTCTAATTGTTCAACAATGAAATTATCATCTCCGTATTTATTCATCGCTGCGTATAATTTAGGGCATGTTTCAGATCTGTTTTTTGCATCTTTTTTATGATTTTCGAATCTTCCCAAAGTACCATGTTTAATGATTTTTTTTCTATTCATCATGTAAGATACTGCTTGACCAACGTATTCTTTCCCTGTAATCGTGCAAGTAATTTTGTAAATTACTCCGGTATTTATCGTTTCTTCCATTTATATTATTTATCTAATTAAATAATGTGTACAAGATATTAAGTAATTTTATTATTTTTCAATTTTAAAATCATAAGGATTCTCACTTTTTACCATACCCAGGGCTATTAGCTCGGCCATCATAAATATTTCTATTCACGATTTGGTATAAGAATGTTTTAAGTTTTTCCCGCATATCACTATCTCGCTTCTTAGATCATTATTTGATCCTTGAAACTAGTATGTTATTTTTATCATACTTTTACGCCCCTACAATGCAAATTATATATTGAGGCGTTGTTACCGCGACACTAAGTCGAAAAGTATTAAGTGTCGGATTATTGATAACCTTTGCTCTATGTCCCATCATAGACTGTTTGTGCAAAGTTGGTTGACGATTGAGTAAGACAATATCATCATCTAATAAATGTCTCTCAACTATATCACCATATTTAAGTTCTATTTTTTCTTTTCTGAATCTCAAATCAATTGGTAAAATTCTTGTTCCTGATTCCAATACACTTGCTGGAAACACAAAGTTTGCACCTGGATATACATCACGACCATTTTTGACAAGTTTTGATAAGAACTTGATGTTTTGTGGTGTGACGACTTCGGGGAATGTTAAATTCATTGCAATCTTCACAGGAACACCCAATTGGTTGATTTCGATTGTTGGATCACTGGTTATGACAGTTCTCGCGGAAAAATCAACACGTTTTCCCATTAAATTTCCTCTTCTGTGCATATATTCGCATGCATCATAATGATGTTTAGCTACTCTGTATATGCATTAGACTATACCTTAAGCGACACTTGTATGTCACCCATTACCGTCTAGTCGTTGAGCCTTCAACCTAATATTATATTAGGAGCTTGGTTGCGGATTGTTTTATGTTCGTTTCCAAACAATTATCATTGATTTTTACGTGTTTATTTCATATATTTTAATGAAACAAACTCTAACGCCATTACGCGATAGATATATTTCGTACAATAATAATTAACAATTTTGTATAAAAGTTTCCCGCAATTTGATAATGTCGCCTTTAGAAATCTAATTTAATGATTTCTTAAGACTAGGTAGTTATATGATCCTCGTAATTAGCAAGGATGTATGCATTACAATGTTTTTCCATATTAGAGTACATACACCTAATATAGCATCTACCTGTTGAGAGCAAGAATTACTTAAATCCAAAGTAATAGTTTTACCCTTCCCTCCTTACCTTTCAATCTAGGTGCCAATGATTTCGTTATCTTACCCTTTTGTTCAGACTTTGGAATGTTCATATCACCGTCTACATAAGAAGCAACTTGATACTGTAACAAATGTAAATGGTCCTGACTGAATTTAGAAGCAGATTCTGATTCACTGTGGTGTGCAATTCTATCATTTGCTTTAATGATATCTGCCAATTTATGTGTCAAATCATCTTCCATCAATGATGATGCCATGAATTCGGCACGTACGGATGGTCTGACTGCTACTGGTGGAATTGGGAAAATCTTGTGAATCATTTCCTCAGGTCTTGAATCTTTTGGATCCATACCCATAATTATACAATCTTGATCACTGACTTCCTTTAATATATCATATACCAAGCTCGGTGTCAAAATTTGCCTGTTTTTCTTTCTTCCTTCATTGCCACCACCTTCTTCTTTTGGTAAATTAGCCAAATTGGTTTCAGAATACAAAGTAATTGCACCAGATGATTTCTTTATTTCAAGACGAATTTTAGATACTGGAGCACCGCAACCGTAATTCGCTTTTTGACAATAAGTTACATTTTTGACAAGATTTCTGACTGCGGAGAGTCTTGCTCTACCTGTTGTATTCTTTAACATTTCCATGATTTCATTCTCATTTTTATATATTAATAATTTAGAACAACGAATACATATACAACTCAATATCTTTTTAACAAATTGTAAATAACCAGTGTGAAACACGTAATCTGCCAGTGTTAAGTGACCAAAATGACCAACACAATATATATAATTGAGTCCACATGTATCACAATCTCTAGATTCATTTGTTGTTCCCATTCGAGAATCTATCAAACCACCCCTTTTGGGTTCCTGATTATCATACAGATCTGCTGCCGTAACACCATCTGTGTCTTTTCCTAATGCTGATCCTCTCAATATCTCTGGATTCGGCCAAACATTAAATTTAATTTGGTCAATCTTCTGAATTTGATCATCATAAGAATATATGTCTGTATCCATATTTTATGATTTTTTGCGATATTACCTTGTTAATGTTCTATTTTTTAAGTGGTTATAGCAACAGCCATTTCTAAATCAATTTTTTATTTAATTGCATTTTTAATTAAAATAATTGAAAAACTATATCTATTTTTCAATTATTTGTCCAATTACAAATATATTGTCATTTCTTTATATCATTTAAATCTACTTATAAACATTAAAAGCAACATAAGTGTTTTGCAAGAATCTGATACAGATTTTATAAACATTAAAAGCAACATAAGTGTTTAACAATAAAAATTAAGTATCACCAATAAACCATTTTTTATTTATGCAAAAATTATCGGATTTATTAGATTTATCATTTAACTCAGCCATTTCTTCCAAAATATTTTCTATATTTTTATTTTCGTCAATTTGATGAATAATTATTTCATATGTTTTTACATCAAATAAATTTATCATTAATTCAATACATAATATATCATCACACCCAGATATATATTCCATTTTTATAACATCAATAAATTTATTATTATATCCTACGTAATTTATCAATTTTGGTAATATATTTTTGTTTTTATTGTGTGATTTAAAATAAATTTTTGTTATTTTATGAATATTAAACAGATTATGCTCATTGTCGTTTTTTAATTTATAGAAATTACATATTCCATCGTACAAGGATGAACATCTAATTATTTTATTATCTGATTTAAAATGTGAACAATCGAGATCGATATATTTTTTTACAAATAAAATCTTACTGTTTATCAATTTATTTAATACACTTGCTAAGAACGAATCTGAAGATTTAATTGCATGAGTTAATACATATATACATCTTAATAATATGTACCTGACGTATAATTTCAATCCACAATAAACATTATTATTATACAAAATTTTTATATCATACGGTCTCATTAATTCATATAACGAAAGTATATAGCTATATATATATAATAGGAAGGTGTAAAACATTTGTAATAATTTATAGTAAGTTATAAATTATATCTAATCCTTTATGTTTATTAGATTATTTTAAATTAGAGAAACAATAATACTGAAATGTAAACAAGTACACACATAATATATAAAATCATTGTAATATATATATCGATATCACTCAATACAATCCACGACATTACCATCAAAATAATAAGATAATAGTAATTATTCATCATTTCATGTTCTGTTTTTTTTAGTTTTGATTTTAACGAAGCAGTTTCTGACTCTAGTGATTTGAGTCTGTCCTCTGTTGATTTTATTATTTTACCTGTATTCACGTCGAATTTTACTATTAAATCTTCTTTGGATTTTGCATCTAAATTTATTATTTTGATGATTCCCTTTTCCGGTTTTAGTAATTCAGGAATATCATTTTTTATACTAATGGGTAGTCGAACTCGTTGAATGGATTGATCAGGTTGATTTGGTTGATCAGGTTGATTTGGTTGATCAGGTTGATTTGGTTGATCAACAACTTTATCAACAGGGACAGATTCAATAGGTTGGATAGATTGAACAGATTCAATAGGTTGGATAGATTGAACGGGTTGATTATTTTGTAGTTCTATCATTTTCAATAAAGTTAAATTAAGTTAATTTAAATATATAATATTATATATTTAAATTTTGGTGAAAAAACAAATTATTCATAATTTTATTTATTTTTATCGAATATATCCATTAACTTTAGAAACACGATACAAATAACTATAATCATAACTATAACAGCTCCCCAATAACTACCCTTATCCTTTACAATGTCCTTTTCATCATCATCTGAATCATCATCACGATATGTATTTCTTTTTGATTTCCTTTTATTTTTTATTTCTGCATCTGCAAGCTTATCTTCTAAACTTTTAATTCTGTCATCGAGGGATTTGATAATTTCATTTTCTGTTTTAGTTTTATTGGCTTCGATAAATAGTTTTACTTTTTCGTCAAATAATTGACCCAATTCATTTTTTAAATTAACATCCATGACTAGCTATATATTTTTAATAAAATTGAATTATATATTTTTTTTGATAAAATTGACTTAAGTATATACTGTTAATAAACTTTCAATAACATACGAAAAATAAGTAATTAGAATGAATAATCTTCCATGGATTGAGAAATATAGACCAAAGTCATTGGATGAAATCATTTCACATACAACAATTATTAGTACATTAAGACATGCAATCGATAAAAATGCATTACAACATTTACTGTTTCATGGTCCACCGGGAAGCGGAAAAACAAGTGTTGCAATGTCTATCGCGCGTCATTTATATGGACAAAAAATGGATTTAATGGTACTAAATATTAATGCATCCGAAGAGAGAGGTATTGAAGTTGTTCGAACAAGAATATTACAATTTGTTGCAACTAAAAATATTTTTAGTGATGATAATCTATTTAAACTGGTTATATTAGATGAAGCTGATGCGATGACTGCTGATGCTCAAGCAATGTTAAGACAAGTAATAGAAAATTTTTCGAGTACAACCAGATTTTGTTTGATATGTAATCAAGTTAAAAAAATAACTCAGGCATTACAATCAAGATGTGCATGTTATAGATTTCCACCGTTGGCAAGTGATGCCATTAGGAGCAGAGTTAAACAAATTGCACAAAAGGAAAAAATCAATGTTATGGAAAGTGGTATTGATGCTATGATAAAAATTTCAAAGGGTGATATGAGACGTGTGATAAATATATTACAATCTACAAGTTTATCATATGATATAGTTGATAATAACGCGGTAATAAGATGTACAGGTTATATAAGTTCAGAGCATATTGATATAATTTTGAGGTCCTTAATTAATGATTCGTTTGAGCAATCTCATAATTTGGTAGATAATATTAAAAAACAATATTCATACACATTGGGAGATATTTTAACAGAAATATCAAATATACTTATTGATTATATTTCTAATAAAACTATCAATATAAATAATATCGATGTAAATAAAATGTCGGAAGAAAATTGTCTCAAAATATTAGAACAAATTCGAGAAATTGAATTTAATCTAACGACATGTACAACGGATACCATACAGACAGCAGCATTTATAGGGATATTTAATTCAAATTCACCCATCAAAAAAGAAAAAAATATAAAGACTAAAATGGAACAAAAACAAACTAAAGTAAAAATTTAAAATTACATCAATCGTATCATCATAATTCATCGATTTATAACTACTTAAAAAAATGACAATAAAATTGATTATTCAAATGTCAAATATGGGATTTAATATACCAAAAAAGGTAAAAACAGACAGGGAAAACAAAATAGATACGATGGACAAAAATAAGAAACCGAAATTACAACGTCCTCAAAATAAATTTTTATTACCTGATGATAACCCATCCGATAATAAACACACTAATAATAAATGTATAAATAGTTCTAAGGAAGAAACTGATGAACCATCTAGCACTGATTTATCAATTCAATTGGATCAAACAGGTCAATTCGGTCAATTCGGTCAATTTATTGAATCAGACCAAACTGATAAAATTTATCAAAATAATCAAAATAATCAAAATAATCAAAATAATCAATATGATCAAAATGATCAAAATAATAATACTAATACAGACGATAATAATGAAAATGATGAAGGTGAAGGTGACGGTTGGCGCAAGGTTGGAACTAAAAATAAAAAAAAACCCAAAATAGTGGTAAAAAATAACAAAACACAAAATTCGGAAATGGATACTAACACAAGACCGAATTCGGAAACATACAAAGTATCTCATACCAAACCTTATACAAATTATCACATGATTTCTCATACGAATTCTCATACGAATTCTCATACGAATTCTCATGCGGTAAATAATACACAAGAATCAGTAAATAAAGTACAACCTGATGAGAATATTTCTGTATTAAATTCGTTATTGAATGGTGATGGTGATAGCGATATCATATTAGGTGTCGATGAATCTGTACAAATTAGTGAAGAAGGAGAAAAAAATAAAAATCTTGATAAGGGTACTGAATTAAAATTTAAACATTCATGGAAAATTTATGTCCACAAGGCTGAATCGAATGATTGGTCAATAGAAAGTTTCGATAAAGATTTTTATGTAATAGATTCAGTTAGTACATTCTTACAATTTTTCAATAACTTTTATAAATTCAATTCAAAGATGTATAACTTTTTCATAATGAAATCACAGGATGATGGAACTTTCATTGAGCCGACATGGGAACATAAAGAAAATAGAAATGGAGGAATTTGTTCGATTAGGATTGATTCATTACATGGTGTAGAATTAATGCAACAATTATGTATATTGATGATGAACGAGTGTTTGATACCGAATATGAATATAATCAATGGCATATCATACGGTGTCAAGACAAATTGGGCATTAATAAAGATATGGACCAATGACAAAGTTGAGGATATAAGTAAATTGTTACCTAATGCCGTTGTAGGTACATACTGTAATATCAATGTTAGATACAGACTCAATGTTCCAGAATATTAATTTATTTTATATTGTATTATTTTATTTTATTGATAATTTTATGAATTTAGTTTATAATTCATAAAGTTTATATGTTGTTCTATACAAAAAATTGATTTGTTAAGTATTTACAAAGTTCATTACAACTGGACTTTATTAAGATGCTTCATAAACCGTGCAAAAAACCGAAGCTAAAGACAAGTTAACAGTTGCTAGAGTTATTTTTTAACAGAAAACGAGAAAGGAGGATTTTCACAAGAGCTTATAAAATGGAGAACATAAAGCTCTTGGTGGTTCCTGCTACAGAGAAGATCGACGACAAGATTATGCCGCAAACTATTGCGTGTAATTCTCTGAAGGAGGTCGAGGAGAAGATTTGTTCCATGACGGAGAAGATTCGGAGTCTTAGTTTGGTGTACAACGTCCCTGATTCTGATTATGTGGATGATACTGTTCGGTATCTCACATATTCAGTACAGAAGAAGGGATTCACAACACCATCTGATGAAGTCCGGGTGAAGCTGACGCGGGTAACCAACGATCATATAAAGACCATTTTTGTATAATTTTTTGTACAAGAATGTGAATTTTTGAATGTATCTTTAGAATTTTACCTTGCAGTTTTTTTATTTAATTTATTATTACAAAATAAACTTTAAATTCAAAGTAAATTAGTTTAATAAATTAAATTAATATAACGCTTCGAGTTTGTTATAACCGAGATCAATAGTTGCAGTATCGATACCACTTGCTTCAATACCTTTTACTATGACTAACATATCTTCTATTTTTGCGAGTACATCTGTTTCAAATTTTGATAATTTATGATATGATTCATCGATATTTTTAACGACATGGGAGTAGCCTATCGTTCCCAAGATGGCATTGGGTGCAAGTAATGTTCCATCGGTTTCGACTATTTTATGTATTTCTAATGCAGCGTCTGAGAATTCTTTAAATGTTGGCGTATTATTTTTGATGTAATCTATTGTAACTATTTGTTCACAATGTTTTTCAAGTAATTTGTCGAAATAAAACACGATTGATCCGTTTTGTAATTCCAATTGTTTAGATAAGTATCCATTATATTCGACACTGTCAATTGTTTTAGGATTATATGCTGTAATAACGTAATTTAATTTTTCTCTAATACCAGTATTTATATCACCGGTTTGTCCAATGGAGTTGATATCTGTGAATGCTTGTCGTAATTGTTCGAAGTATAATTTTATAGTTCCGATTGGAATTTTTCTCTCGACAAAACATACCAATGCTAACAAAAATAATCTCGATATACGTTTTGCATATTTAACTTCTTCCCATATAAATAGTTCTTCGGCACATAACATAATAACGATATCGGCGTACATATAATCTGCTGTAGGAGGAGAAATAGGCAATAACATACCTGTTTTCTTTATTTGTAAATATCCATCCAGATATTTTTGTGTATATGCATCATGATTAAGATATATATCATAATATCTTGTTTTCATATCATTTTCATGTGGTACTGATATATCAACCAGTTCAAATGGCATATTTAATTTGAGATCTCTACCGTTTATTTCGATAGTGGTTTTATTGTTGACTTTTAAACGAAACAATGCGAATCTAACAATTGTGTATCTTTTAACTATTGTTAAATCATCCATTAACATAGTATAAATATTATTTCTCGGTTCGTTGAATGGTAATCCTTCATCTCTAGTTCCATTATTATAAGAAAATATATTTTTGACTTCAATGTAATTGTTTGAGGTAAAAGGTAAACCATTATGAGTAGTACTTATACCACTCCATTCAATGTCACGTGTTGATTGCGTTACTGTTTTTAAATTATCTTTTCTGACTATACCTGTTTCTGTTATTTCACTATCGAATGTATCTATTTTTTTAAGTTTTATTGAGTTGAGTCTATATTTGGATGTAGGGAATTTAGTATTATATTGATTAATCAAGTCATTAATATATTCATCCACTTTTTTATCTTTTGTTTCTCTATTCAGTAGTCTGGTGAATAATAATTGATATAATTCATTTGATTTATAACTGGCTTTTAATAATGCTGACATTGACCACTTGAGTTCGGACACTGTGAATGAAACAACCTGCACCAATAATTTTTTCATTCTATCAAATGTTATATTGTTCCCAGATTTGTCAACTTTAGATGCTATATTTTGATAATCGACAGCTATATTGTAATCCCAATCACCCAAACCGTATCCATCAATAATCGTATTCATGTGAGTTTTAGCTTCTGTGGAAAGAGGATCATTTTTGAGTGTAATTTTTTTGAATAAATTACGGATATACATTCTAGTTGTGTTCCCCCCCTTATATAATAAAACTATATCATGTTGTGATAAAAGGTAATCAGATGCTGAACTATTTGCATAGTTGGGATCGTATACTTCATTAAACTTGCTAATAAATTTTTTAATTGCATAATCTATGGTAAAATTGATATAATTTGTAAATAATTCAAACGTTTCGGCTGTTAAATAATTTTTAATAAATAAATCTGTAAAATATACATTGAAGTATTTTTTGAACAAATAAAGTTCATCTTTTTCATAAGTGTCATCATTTACAACCATTTGTGTTCCGAAACAAGCATATTTGTATACATCGTCATATTTAATGAATTTACTTGTGTCTCTTTCTTCGTCCAATATTGTAGAAAACAGACATTTACCGACATCGCTCAAATCATTTGTTATTCCAGTTTTAATTTGAGTATTTTTAGTTGTATATTCATATTTATTATTTATCATTTCATCGATGAATATATCAATATTATCAAAGGATGATCGGTTCCCCCCTTTTTTATTATTTTTTTTTTCATAATATGCATGATATAATTGATTGATAGCCCCGTCATTACCTCCACCTGTCATTTCTGATATAATTTTGCATGAATTTGTTTTATCTAATTCATCGACATAACTATTATATTTATGTTTATAGTACATATATCCTAATTTCGTTCTTTCCAATTTCAAATCTTCTTGATCTCTTACAGATGGACCCCACATACTTGCAAGTTTATTAATTTTATTTGTTTGATTTACGATATCATGTTGAAATGAACCAAATGATAGTAGTTTATCTTTTTCTTTATTATATCTGACACAATCTTCCATAAATTTTTTTTTGTCTCTGAGTCCCAATGTTGGACCCGGAGTCGGGGTAAGAACAGGAGCGGGGATGGGAATATAGCCGGGTGCTAAAGGCGCAGGTGGTGTTGGGGCAACGACACCTCTGTATCTATCCAATTCTCTTCTCAACTCATCGCTTCTTGCTCGTAATCTTTCAAGTTCTGCCTCTAATTTTTTATTTTTCATTTCGTATCCGGTTGAGACACCAACAATCTCACCAATATCTGCAACAATATCATATAATAAACTATATTCTAAACTGTTCATACCAAAACTACTAATACTATAAAATGTATTTATATATACTGCTAATATAAATAAAATATAATAATTTATTAAAAATAAATTATTTCAATAAATTTAAAATACAAAAATGTAACTAAATAATAAGAATAATAAATAATAAATTATTCATCATCAACATCATCATCATAATCATCTATGTCTTCATCATCCGATTCATTTTTACCAGATTTTTTTATTTTAATTGGTTTATCGTCGTCACTATATTCGTCATCTTCATCACTGAAATTGTTATTAACACTCTTATCATTGACTGGAACAATACCAACAAGAATTTGTCCCAATGATGCAATGAAATATTTGATAAAAATAGGATAATTATTTTTCAAATAGATTTGTATGTTTTGACATAAACCAGAACATTTTTGGAACATTGTAAAATATTTTAATTCGAATATACCTTGAACAATAAGTCCTTTTCCCGGAATTAATGGTTTAATTTTAACGCCGTTATGTTCTGATGCATCGATTGTAATACTTTTATCTGAGCAATCACCCGTAGATGTGAATGTTATACTGTTCTCTTTACATACAATTTCGACATAATCTGCTAATTGTGATAAATCTTTACAAACCCTATGAAATTCGGATGATTCCATTGTAACAACCATATCAAATTTAGTTTCTGGAATTTTATATGTCTTTTTATCAATATCCAATGTTTTTAATCTATTACGTGTTCTACTATTTCTAACTTCATTTTCTACATCTAATATCAACAAATGTTTTTCATCACTATCGATTGATATTCTTAATATATCGTCCTTGTCAAGTGATCTTATCAATTTGTGTAATTGAGACAAATTAATGCCAACATCGTAAACTGGTTTTGATACTTTGAAAATTCCAAATTTTTTTGATTCAAGTTTGATAACAATAATCAGTGATTTTGTTGTATTTACTGCAATAATTTTTATTCCGTAAAAGTCATTTTTTTTTACAACTTCATTTTCTTGTTTTCCATTAGCAGCATTTTTAGGGTCTTCATCACTTTCTATTTTAATTTTTGATTGTTTTACGGATTTTTTATTATTTATATCGCTCGCTGTATTGGTACTAAGAAGTTCGTCATTTTCATCATCTTTCTCCATTTCAGGATCTCTTTTGAATTCGAGGTTAACATCTCCCAAGAAATCTTTGCAAACGTCGATCAATGTTCTCACTGTGACAACATCGTTTATTTTAACATCAAGATCTTTGGTTATCTTTTTTTTAGTTTTTCTGTCGAGCATTATTAATATACAATAATTAATGTTTACAATCTTTATGTCGGTTTTGAACCAATATAAACGCAATTCAATTTTTTTATTCATTTAAAATGGACGATATCGGGAACTAATTAATAAATCAAACAATATAGATATTTTGTTTATTTTCATAAATTAATATTGAATGTTTATTTTTAATTGAATGACAATATTTTTTTATTCAATATATATATCAGTATAAATAAAAATATTATGCAATCGTTTAAAATTATCAATCCAACAATTATTGGTGGATTCAATCCAACTGTTACAGCGGATGATAAAAATGAGGCTGCAACAAAAGCTTGGAGTAGTATATCAGACCATATAACGGGAAATGTTCCTACATTTCTTTTTACAATGGAAAATATAGGTTCACATGAACTTGTCAGTTTCCGTGTTGATGAGAATCGTGCAGGGAAATATGCTGATTATTCTATAACAGAAATTGAAACTAAATTAACCCCAGCCCAACAAAAAAAATTCAAAGCTGAAATATCTCGCTTAGATAAAATGAGTAATAAACTCAAAAACCAAACTAAACAGGACGGTGGAAGAAAAAGACATCATTTAAGTAGACACGAAAGAGAAGATGATTCTTCGTCCTCTTCTGATGATGATAGTGACGACGTTTATGATAAACTCAAATTGTTTAAATACATAAATCAACCAAAACCCATTGTTTATTGGTGGTATTCTCCAGTAATATATGGATGTAAAACTTTTTATTGTCCAACATTAAATGCTCCGATGACCCCTTATATTGAAATCAATTTGTCTTCAGCTTTCCTTGGATAAATATTTAATAAAATATTTTATTTATTAATTTACTCACCAAATTAATAAATTTATTGAAATAATTTACTCACCAAATTAATAAG
>Ga0206834_1005_pt1 | contig 222422 bp, 191 predicted proteins | sample Alteio_BWOrgCont_30_FD_152854 | JGI IMG/M metagenome (GOLD analysis project Ga0206834, IMG submission 152854) | Enriched cells from forest soil in Barre Woods Harvard Forest LTER site, Petersham, Massachusetts, United States -... | ecosystem: Environmental > Terrestrial > Soil > Temperate forest...
GATCTAAAAATATATGATTCAATTTTTTTTCTTTTTTTAATGATAAATAAAATTAACTGAAACTAATTAAAATCTGACGTATATTTGGTTTGTATTTGTGTCGTCAGTTAATGGAACAACAGTCAAGTATGTTTGAACGAATGTTGATGCAGTCATGTTCAATTTTGATAGAGTTGCGGCAAAACCAAGTGCATATTGCTCCCATTGATTATATTTACTTTGTGCGATACTTGAAGAACTTTGGATAGCACTCGACGCCATTGTATCCGCTCTCTGAAGATCAATCAAGGCTTGTTCAGTTGCACTAACTAAAACAGTTTGAGCGTTTGTCACAAGTACTGGACGTTGACTGAGAAGTAGTTCTATTTGTTGTTGTGCGACTTGTTTATCAGTAACTGCTTCAGCATAGGTTGCATTATAACGATAATTACGAAGTTCGGCAAATTGTGTTTCTACTTGGATTCCAATTTCCAAAAGTTTTTGTTTAAAAGAAGATAACATTTCCATAGAAATATTTTGCCTGTTTTGTAAAAATCCTGTTTCGACTTGGTAGAAGGAACATACATTAATGAATGTACTGGCTGCAACAGTTTTAACGAATGAATCCAATTTATCATCATAAAGCATCAGAAGATCAACCAAACCACCACGTATCACCTTGTATTGACTGACAACATCAATAATAACAGTCATACCGTCTTGTGACATACAATTAAGTTCAATACCAGAACCGGTTAGTGTATAATCAATCGATTGGTATGTATTGCTAAACGTAATGATTGTGTTTGTTGGTCCGACAAGATATCTTCCTTGATCATATGTGTTACCGAATTGTTTCCACACAGTATCCCATTCAACACCGTATTCAGTAGGTTCGACAACTTTGACTGATAATGCAATAAGCGTTATCGACATGATGAGTATCAAGAAACTTAAAACACCACAAGTAAAAAAACATACTTTGTTCATTATCTTATTTATTTGTATTTATTTGTACTTATTTGTATTTATTATATCAAAAATATCTATTAATTTGAATTTATTTATCGATATATACAGTTTGTTTAGTTATCAACTTTTTTACAAACATTTATATTGCTTGAATGTTCATAAAAATAAATATAATAAATAAATAAATGAATAAAAAATGATCTTAATCATAATAATCAAAATAATCAAAATAATCATTTAGGATTATTTTGGTTTGAACTAACAAAGAAACTAAAATCACCGACAACGAATTGAGGTTTGTTTCTCAAGTACGCCATAGTTTCGACAATTAATTTGATATCGTTAGAATCTGTTACTGGAATTTGTGTCAAAAAATATTGTAATCCAGCACCTTCTGCTTCCTGAATGAGATTATAACCAGTTGCATTTGCAGTTACTAATATATTTGCAACTTGTGCAGCAGTTGTTTGTTGAATATATGTTGCGTTGTTCAAATACAGATTAATCATGTAGTTAGTTTCTTGTTGAATAGCCACCTGTTCTTGCTCGTATTGTGCAGTGATACTTTGTTGAGCCTGAACAGCCGTCTGAAGATACTTTGAAAGAACTCTATCGGGAAATTGCATACCCAACATTAAAAACATTCCCTCGTCAAGAATAATATTATTTTGTGCCAAAGTTACCCGAATGATATCTTCCAATTGGTCCTGGACGTAAAACCGATTATTCAGATACTCATCAACTGTGAATATTGGAGCATTGTTTTTGATATCACCGATAACTAATTTTGTTACTTGATCATTATATCCAGTTGTGCCAAAACTTTTGAAAACAGCATGTAGTGAATCCGCCGTACCATTAAGTCTGTAATAAAATGTTGCATTCAGGAAAAATTCTAATCCAGACGAAGGAATAATTGACAAATTAATTAACCGAACTTCATTTAAGGTTCGTGGAAAAGTAAATGATGTATATCCTGCTCCCCAAAACCAGTTTCCATTTCCGTAAACCGTATCCCAATAAATAGTTTGGCTTGGAATATATCTCTTGAATGCATACTCATTATATTCAACACCTCTAAAACTAAGCGGCATAAGTATAACGAATAACAATAAGCCTATACTACTCAGAGCATAAAATGGAAAACGGAATGATTTTTTACTCCATAATTCTTTCATTTTATTTTTAAAAGTATTCGGACTATTGTCTCTATGATAATCATCGCTGTGATGATGACCTCGATTTTCAGATAGTAATAATCTTTCTGGATCCATTGAATGTGTTTTAGTTAATAACAAGGTTTAAAATATATTTTTTTAATAAAGATATTATGACAGTATATTTATCAATTTTTTTTATTTTTTTAGATAAAATTGAATATAAATATTATTTTAATTCATAATAAACATATAAATAGTAAATTGGTTGGTAGTAATAAATGTCAATTTCACTACGTGGCAAAATGCTCATAGGGGCATCCACGGTATTTAAAAAAGTGACAAGTAATATAGATCCATCAAACAAACGATTAGATGTTATTAACAATATTATGAATATCATTCCTGGACCATTTTTACTAAATAGAGTAGTTGAACCGTTCAAATTAACCCCACTATATGACTATAAAAATGATCTACAAATAACCGGCGATGTTGTTTACAAAAATAATCAATCAGTAAAAGATGCAGATAGTATTATTTTTTACATTCACGGTGGAGCTTTCTTACTATCAGATCATAAACGAGCTCGTTTTATGACATCAAATCTGTGCAAACATTCAGAAAGTCCTATTGTGTCATTTGATTACCGATTCGGACATAATTATCCATTTCCGTATGCATTAATGGATACAATACAAGTTTATAAATGGTTTATTAACAAATATGATGTTGACCAAAAGAAGATCGTTGTAATGGGTGATTCAGCCGGTGGTAATTTATCTGTTGCATTAATTACATTAATATGTTTAGAAAATTTAGGGCACGATACTATGAAAGTTTTGATAACGAAATCAATTTCTGAATTACTTGTAACGATTTATCATGATCCAGATATGACAAATAGACCAAAAGGTCTCGTATTAATTTCTCCTTGGTTAGATCTAACGCAAAACAATGAATCATATTCAACAAATGCTAATAAAGATACATTGTTACCACCAGAATGGATTCCTTATGCCGCTAAAACGTATTTAGGTCAAGATTTATTAGATCCACATTTTTTAGCGTCACCACATAATTTACCGAGCGATTTACTTAAATATTTTCCTCCAACATTGATACATGTGTGTGAAAATGAAATGTTATTAGATGATTCAAAAAATTTTGCTGATAATATGCCCAACGATGTTAGTTTAAAAATATTTCCACCATTACCACATGTATTTCATTTAGCAGGACGATATGTACCCGAATCAAGAGAAGCAATAATTGAAATAGCAGAATTTATTAAAAAACTTAATTGATTTATTTATATTTTTCAATATTGAAAAATATTGAAAAATATTGAAAAAAATAATATTCAGAAGTATCTTTATTGAGTAAATTATTTAATGAAAGTTATTAATAACAATATTAATACAGAAAATAATAAATAAATATAATGGAAAAAGCAACAGTTATCGAAGCGCATCCCGATTACTACGATTATCTTCATCGTCTCGTTTTGAATAATAATGGAACTTGTGAATTTTCTGACGGTGGAGGCCAAGTAATAAACGGGGTATGGAAAGGTACATGGATAAGAAATGAAAAAAATATAACTTTGACTTATGATACAATTGAAGAAGTATATTCCCGTCCCAAAGTTTATAACAAAATTGATCCCATTATGATTACAATGGAGCTTGAGGTAGTAAAAGAAACAACATTATTTTTCGATGGTTATTGTTTTTCATCATGTAACGAAACATGGAAATTTAAAAAATCGCCGTGCCCTGATTTTGCCAACCAAAGTAACAATCTATTCAATATGTTGGAAGGTATTGACGAACAAACAACACCTTTGATATTCTATAAAAGGAATAATGAAAAAATTTGCATACCATCTAACATCACAACACAACTTGCTCGTTTGTCAAATAAAAGAGTGTGGGTTTTGAAATCAGAAAATGATTTTTCCCCGGTTATTAAATCAATCATTGAAGGTAGTGAAGATTTTAAGATGGATAAGTCCGATTACAATGGAATTCGTGATATAGAAAAATGTGGTATTAACTTTTTTGATTTTAAAACGAACGTTGTTAATAATGATAAAGTCGATCAAATTAAGCAGTTACTAAACGGTTCATCGAAAAAATCAGAACGTGATGATTTATCGTATTTATTGCGTAGAATAAACAAATTTAATGAAACTGTTAATGAACTAAACAAATTCAGAAATGAAAATGACCAATATAATTAGTTTTTTAATTTTTATTTTTTTTTAATTTATTTCAAATAAAATTGATTAATTATATTGCTTGTTCATATCATATAAACAACATAATACACAACAAAAACATTCAAATAAAATCTAAAATATGAAAAACCAAGTCATTTCGACTATTTGTCTGTGTTGTTTGTTTGTTTCTGCTGTAAGCGGCAGCTTCGAATCAGACAACATGAGGATTGTTTGGAAGAGACCGTTTTCATTGGATCCTGTGATTGTTCATCCGGTCAAAAAATACAATTTCACTTTTAACAGGAAACCCGAAATTATTTCGACTGACATTTCTTTGACAATTCGTCAAAACGGATTCGATGAGATTAGCGATATCCAGATGGAACAAATTTCAACTGAAATTATGCTCGCGTGGGTTACAGGAATTAACACAAATGTTAAAACTATTCGATGGGACTTTACCGTGAACAACGATCAAGGATTTCTTCATGTTGTTGCTATCAATGCTGCCATTAGTAATAACCAAGTGAAGATGACCGGTGGGAGCATCACATTGGAACAAAAACTTCCTGCGATGTACAACACAGAGCAGAAATGCGCTAGAACAGGAGATAGAAAATATGGAGTTGCTGGACCTCGTAAAAATGAATGTCAAAATCATGATGTTAAAAGGAGTTTAAATCCTGATGAATTACTGCAAGTAAATAATGCACTGACATCAAAACTTGTCCAGGCAATGATGCTACTCGGTTAAATTTAATTTATTAAATAGTATATTTTAAAATATATATAAAATACATCGAAATAATATCCATCATGAGCAATATTTGATACGTTCGCTCATAGTCGGATGTGTCATACCGCAAAATATATTATGATACATTCTAAAACAATATTGGAGTGAAGAATGAAATAATGATTTTTTAATTGATTTATTATTTTTGAACTGTATCCATAATTGTTTTGCATTACGTTTCATATCATGTTTCAAATGAAATGTGTTGACATCGGCACGTTTTTCTATTTGTCTACTCCTCATTGCATATAAGTGGTTAAATCCTACAACGGTAAATAGTATATATGTGCCAAAAAAGTAGCACGATAGTGACAGCAAAATAGGATTTGTAGTCAAATTATATAATCCCATCAAAATACGATTATTCAAATTTAGATCGCCATATTTAAAATGGTTTATTTCATGACAGAGTATAACAACTAATTGTTCTTCAGACATTGATAAATATTCAGTTTCACATAAAATGCCAAACGAATGATATTTAATTGTACATTCCCATGAATTATTATCATTTTTATATTCTAAATCAGACGGAACTTCTATTGTTAATACATTTTTCGGATAGTCATTTTTGTTGTATTTTCTATAACCGATGATTTCGTTATTTCTTTTATTATCAACTGTGGCACCGAAAAAACCGTATGATGTCGTCAAATTAATAATTTCGACATTCATTTTATTCATATCGTTTAAACACAGGGAATGTGATATAATAGTTTTTAGACGTTCTTTGGTACAGGAATTAAATTGAATTGTTTCATCGAACTCAATAGCTGGAGGTAAAAAATATTCCATATAATAGTTTGATTTAATTTAGTGTGTATTAAGTAAACTTTTAATGAAAAATTAAATTAAATCAATTTTTTAATAAATAAATTTGATTAATAAATTACACTTGCTGATAACGAATCTGAAGATTGAAATTAAAAGGGTTATAAATACAAATTGTTGTGATACAGTTAATTAGTATTTAAAAACTGCTATACAATGAATGGAAATAGTAATTAAAAAAAATAATTTATGGAATAATTTAGAGACATTACAAAAATATACCAGAATTGTTTGTAAACCATATTCAATCCAATGTAAAGAAATAGAGAAAATAAAATTAATGTTAGAAAATAAAGAATTATCACACACGGACGCAAAAAATTTTTTAGTCCACTATGATAATGTAATAAGGTTTATTATGATGAGTGAATCAAAACTTGATAAGGACAGTGTCAGAAAATTGTTGATTAAATATGAAGTATTGTCAGACATGATTCATAAATATATACATAAATAATTATATAAATAAAATTACTGACTCCAATCAGCAATGATACAATAATCATCACTCTTGGAAGTAATAGGAACTATTTTTCGATAAACTTTTACACCCAATTGAACTGATAAATTTTCGAGAATTTCATGCATATCCAGTTGATTGAGTACAACAGGTACATCAATTGTCCATCTTGGATCAACCTCCTTCAATTTCGAACATTCCCAATATCCGCTTTTAGAATTGGAAGTAATTTGTGTGCATTCACCGTATTTATCGATACTATAGGAACAAATTACCGTACTAGATTTTTGATGTTTGGCAGCTTCCATGAGTTCTGGTTTGATGCGTTCCAGTCCAAAAACGTCCTCAGTAACAAATTTTTTAGCAATCTCAAGACACTCGATGTGTTTTTGTTCTTTAATACGAAGAGCATCATTTTTAGCTTCGAGTTCTGCTTCCTAGTTCTCTCGAAATTCCTTGGTGGAAGTTTCGGTGAGTTGACGGAGTTGATCAGCAAAAGTAGTCATTTTGTTTATTTATTTTGGTTATTTGTTTGAAAGTTTATGCTGAGTGGTATCAATAAAGAGTATAACTTAAACCAAAATAAATTAAATTGTACAGTTAAATATATTTTTCAATTTTTTTTTTTTAAATTATATTAAAATTATTGATATCATGATTATTGTCATCATTGTCATTATCATGATTATTGTCATGACTATTATCGTAACTATTATCATAATGAGCAAGATTGGCATTTACTAAATTATCAATAACATTTTTACTACCGGAAATTTCTATATAGTGTGTATCACCATTTATTTCAAGATCATTATCATCAGGAATCATATCATGAATTGCTTTGAGATGATTAATTACAGATTTGAGTAATGAAATGTGTTTTTCAATACTTTTTTTTGCATTAATCTTATCATTTTCTTTTACCAAACAATGGTACATGTCATCACCTTGTTTATAATAATTCAATCCTATTTGTGCATGAACTTTTTCGTTTGATTTATTTATATTATTTATATTATTTATATTATTTATATTATTCAGTTCAGTATCAGATTCACTTTCAAATATTTGAACAATATTTGAATATATTTTTTGTGGCATGTTATATATTTTAATTTGATTATTTTTTGATTAATTCGACTCAGTTAAAATAAAATAAAATAAAATAAAATAAAATAAAATGTTTAGGCACTTATTTGTGGCATATTCTTTGATACGCATTGTGCGATATAAACTCTGAGTTTAGAAAGAATGAATTTAAATTTCTTATCGGTCAAATTGGCCAAATGTTGCTCAACCAATCGTTGGTATGCTAACATTTTATCCATTTGGTTAGCATGTTGATATTTCTGTTCGAAATCGGTTGGTTGAACGCCAACTAATAAGAGAACAGTATTATCGAATTTGAATGAACCATCAAAGTTTTGGTAGTCAACGAGGTCTTTTGGTTTTTCATCGAATTTAATCCAATCTTTTTGACTTTTAGCGTGAACTTCCCGTTGAGTCATTGCAGGAATATCATTTAAGTCATGAATACTGCCAGTGGATGTTACACCCAATCTTGTATCAGTAACACCTGCACTAACCGGCATAGAATTACTATAAGAATCAAACAAACCGAAATCGGCATCACCATCTTCGTCATCCTCTGCATCTTCCATATCATCTAATGAAGCACTTTCCAAACAACAATCATCAAAATGGACCGATTGATTCATCACAGTCGATTGCATACTCAGAGACTGTCTTTGTGGCATTGGTGCACCGAATGCTCCGAATGGATTTGCAGATGCTGGCATAGCACAAGCAGCTGCAGCCATCGGCATGAAGGCACTTTCTTGTCCGTAATGGGGAACAGTTTCTGTCTTGAGAAGGAGATCCTTATCGACTTGAACTTCTTTGTCGACAACAACGAGGGATACAACGGATGACAAAATATTGTTTTCGAGACTACACTTCAAAAGTTCTTTTTTGTCCTCTTCATTTCTTGATTTTTGAAATTTTTTTTCGAGAAGTTCAATCTTCTTAATTGCAAACAATTGTTTAATTAAATCTGATGAAACCATTTTATCTTTTTCGGCTTTTTTGACTGCAGCAAATGTATTATCCTTTGTACCTAATTTGTAGGTAAGTGCCATACTTTTAAAATCATTGGATGTCTTGACAAGAACATTATATGTCCTACCGGATGTCATTGTTTTATGAGCGTTAAGTACTTCAGATCCTGTACCGAAATCAAATTCGATATGATGCATGTATTCGACTTGACTGGATGCCAATTGTCCAACTAATGTTTCATCGAGTTTAGCAGCATCAACAATCATTTCGCACGATCCGGCACCATTTTCGGCCAACGATTCACACAAAAATCTATCAGCATCATTACCAACACCAACAGTGAAATATCTGACACCCTCTTTTCTATGTTGATCGAGATATTCTGAAATTTGATCAACATTACTAACTTGACCATCAGTCAAAAGGAATACATTTTTATATTTGTTGGTTGAATTTTTTTCGTTCATAAATTTGACGACATTAAAAATTTCAGTTCCACCAAGATCAGCTGAAATTTTTTGAACATCATTGAGAGTTTTGTTATAATTTTCTTCATTATATTCTAAATCATTGGGATACATTTCTTGGAAATCGGAACCGAAACCCACAATGTTATATTTAGAACCTGTGCTCAGAGATTTCAACAAAAATCTAAGAGCTTTCTTAGCATTTTCGATTTTGTCACCACCCATACTTCCGCTTCTGTCAACAACGAAAACATTTGTGACATCTTTGGGATCAATTTCCATTTCATCACCCTCGATTTTGGCATTGAGAAGAACATACATTCCATCATCAGTTTGTTGATATGCTAAACCTAGATATTTATCAGTTTCACACAAAAGGTTAAAATCCTTCGTCAAGCCTGCTGTTTTAGTTACAATGCGATATTGTTTTTCAGAAAGAGCAGTTAGTAGAGTTTCAGAACTGTGAGTCAGAGATGTCATTGATCTAATTTTACTAACAGTATCCCATTGAACATCAATATCTAGTGTAACATCATTTTCACTGGAATAGTGAACATTGGATTTTTTAGAGTTGTAGTAATAGTTATGTTCTTCCGGTGAGTTGTATTTTGGTGCAATGTTTGTTGGTAAGACAAAGCAATAGCCATCTTTTTGTTCGAGTGTTTGAACAAAAGTGTATCTCATAACAACGACTTCACGGGGTTCAATATTTCCAACCTTGACGAAATAAGTTCCGTCATAATTTTTCTCGAGAATAATTGCACGATTTTTGTTTTCAATTGCGGCCTTATAATCAGCGCGCCCCTGGGATTTTTCTTTCAATTCGCCAACAAGCTCACGATGACCGACTTTCATGCTTAAAGAAGTAATTGTGGCACTTTTGCTCAAAGGAAAATAATATTCTGATTCCATCAATGTTTCATTACTGTCATTTTGATAGAATTGTTCGACTGTCAAATTAGCAAATTGTTCGAAAACTTTGCCACTGACTTTGACTTGCTTGAGGGGCAATTTACCACTGAATCCTGCTCTGACCATTGTAAATACTAGTTATATGATTTGTTGTAGTTTAAATTTAAACATATCTTTTAGTTAATAATTAGTCACAATCAATGTAGATTTCATCTTTTTATTGTTCGTACTAATATAATAATATTTATTGTTTGTATGCGCCTGGCCTGAAATTTACATAATAATTGTTCCACAATTTAAAGGCCTTATCCTGAAAATATTGATAATACAATGTTTAAATAAAATGTCCTAAAATAATAACTACAAATATTGAAATAACAATAATGGAGAAACAAACTAAAACGTTTATTATTAATTTGATTGCAGGTCCCGGATGTGGTAAAACAACAATGTGTGCTCAATTATTTGTCAAGTTAAAACTATTGGGTTTTGTTGTTGAATATGTCCAGGAGCATGCTAAAAATTTAGTATGGAAAAAAGATTTTGAAACATTAAACAACCAATATATGGTGACAAAAACTCAGTACGATTTATTGAAACAAATAGATGGGAAGGTGGAGTTTGTTGTAACCGATGCATTTATTGGACACGGGTTATACTATAATTTGTACAACAAGGGGAATACCTCGAATGTCGATAAAACAGAAAAATTTATCTTAAAATGCTACAGTGAATTTAACAACATCAATATATTTTTAGAAAGAGGTAATTTTGGTTTTGAACAAGCAGGAAGAATACAAACAGAGGACGAATCAAGGGAAATTGATGTTATACTAAAACATTTATTGAAAGCAAATAATATTCCGTTCAAGTGCTTCAAATCTGATATTCACAATACAAACGGAATTATTACAGAAATATTAATTCAAGCAAATAAACAAAAAAAATTAAACAATCAAGATGATGAACAAGTTTACGGTCCATTTTCAATTTCGAACCGCGCTCTCGTAACACAGAAAAAATTATTAAAAAAATATAACGATGCGACCCAAGATAATGTATAAAATTTGATTATTTGATTTATTGACGATATTTATATTAATTTCGTATTGAAAAAATATTAAAACTTTAATATAAAATAAAATAAAATAAAATAAAATTAAATAAGGCATCATGGATAGAAACGTAGAAAAAATTAGATTCCAGGTTGAAGAAGTACAAAATAACAGTTTTTATAGAAAGAATTTAACAGATATTGAAAAAAAAGGCGATAAATTAGAGGAATTGGATCGACGAACGGATGAATTAGAAGCACAAGCAATGGCTTTCAAAAAAGGTGCTCGTAAAGTGAGAGAACATGTTGAAGGACCAAGATGCATTATTTTATAAACATTTATGCTAATAAATGTTTATAAAATAAGGATTTTTGCAAAACATTTATGCTAATAAATGTTTATAAAATAAGGATTTTTGCAAAACATTTATGCTAATAAATGTTTATAAAACCTATAAGGATTTTTGCAAAACATTTATGCTAATAAATGTTTATAAAATTGATTTTTATTTATGAAGTTACAGTAGAATATTAAAAAATAAAAGTATATAAATATTAAAAAATAAAATATAAAATTTAAATAAATGGGGGCAAGAGATAGATTAACTATTATTAATGTAACAAAGAAAATTGCGTTCGATTGTAATGATTGGACAGGTAGTGTGCCTTCTTATGAGGAAATAAATAAGATGGCACACTTAATGAAATGGGATGAAACAGATAAAATTTATGGTTTGTGTTCAAGTTGTTGCAAATGGAGAATGCCGTGTAGTATTTCTATCGGAATTGTTTGTAATAATATCGATAAAATATTTGAAGAATATAACAAAACCGATTTAGAAAAAAAACATCTTGAAGTTATTGATTCAACAAAAAAATATATTGAAGCAAATGAGGAATATTATCAACAGCGCGGAGATCACTTTCCTTTATGGATTGATGGAAAATGCATTAATTGTCAATGAAATTCAAAAATAAAAATTAAAAAAATCGATGAAAGGTGTAAAACAATAAATTTGTCAGTGGTAAGTATGCAAAGTAACGAAACAAATAAATTATTAATAGAATTATTTCATCATATTTCAATTAATAAAGATAAATTCGATGATGATGTGTATGAAAAAATATTGGATATTGAAGAACAAATTATAACAAGAAGCTCAATTTAATTTATTATTTATTTATTATTATTTTTTGATGGACTTTTTTTACCCACTGCAATATCATAAAAATATTTATAATTTATGTAGAAACAATATTAATACATAACATTGAAATTAGTATTTAAATACATGAAGTGTGATAAAGATATGTGAATACAATTTATAATATAAAATGAACAATTATTTGAAAGGCATCGAGTACGAAAAACAAGTAAAAACACATTTATTAAAATCCAATGACCAAGTTTTTTTATGGAATGAAATCCCAATTAATATTTTTATAAAATCCAAAATTTTTGAAAACTATGCTGATAAATTACGATTCAGAAAAAATTCTACTGATGACCATGGTATTTCTGATACTGGTTGTGATATATTTTACTTCAATAAGGAACAAAATCAATGGTTAATTACGCAATGTAAAAACTATACGAATACAGTTACACTTGAGAAATTAGCTGGATTTTATGATTTCATTATATCGACTGGTCTAAACGGTGAATTGTATTATACATCAAAATTGTCTAATATAATTACGCGATACGATAAAAAACAAATAAAATTTATTAATCATCCATACACAAATAATTTAGACAATAGAATTATTATCAATAAATACGTTAAACTTGTTCCACGTGATTATCAAATAGAAGCATATAATAAATTGAAAGATTGTAAAAGAGCGATATTACAATTACCATGTGGCATGGGTAAAACGCTAATAGCTATAATGTGGGCTAAACAATTTGATGTCATTATTATTTTTAGTCCGCTTAGACAACATGCCGAACAAAATTTGGAAAGATTCAAAAATGAATTAGATGACTATGATAAATATGTACTCGTTGATTCAGATGGTACGAGAGATATTAATTATTTGAAATCATTACTTATTTACAAAAAAATAATATTTTCCGTTACATACAAAAGTGTTGATGTAATTGAGAAATTGACACTATTTGGTAAAGTCGGTGTTGTAATTGACGAGTTCCATAATCTGACTTATGATAATATATTTAAGAAAGATGATATATTTTATAAATTATTCGGCAAAGGAAATTGTGATATATCAATAAAAGGAACTACAATAGAAGATTATCAATATGAATGTAAATTGGGAAATGATTATAATTATTTATTTGTTTCAGCGACACCAAGATTATTTAATTCTGATGAAGATGAGGATATTGACAATTATGATATAACAGGACAAATTGAATACAAATATGAATTTGGTAAAGCAATTCAAGAAGGTTATATTTGTGATTATGATGTTTTTGTTCCAGATATAACATTGACAAAAGAAGAACAATTAAATGATGTGTATCAAGTGTTGAACATTAAGGAAAAAATAAATGTAGAACATGATGTTAAAACTCATTTTTTAATAAGATGTATGGAGGAAAATGGACATTCTAAATGCATATGCTATTCTAAAGATATTGAGGATGCAAAAAATTTAATGAAATCCTTTGAAACAATAAAAAGATATCATTCGCTTGATATTTACAAAGGACTCATTGTTGCAGATACAACACATAAACAGAGAGAAAAAATATTAAAAGAATTTCAGGAAACAAATAAAAAGGCTATAATATTTTCAGTAAGAATACTGGATGAATGTATAGATATACCAGCATGTGATTCAGTATTTATGACATCAAAGCAAACAAATAAAATAAGGATGATACAAAGAGTATGTAGAGCGAATCGAAAAGATAAAAATAATCCTAATAAAAAGTCCGGTATATATATGTGGACTGGTGAATATAATGAATTGACTGAATTAATTGCTAATTTGAAAGAATTCGATAATACATTTACAAAAGAGAAAGTTAAAATATGCAATATATCAGACAATAAAAAATTATGTGTAAAATCAAGAAATGAATATGAAAAAGAATATGTTTCGATGGATAAAGTAATTGTTAGAATAAATAAAGTCGATACATGGTATGAAAAAATAGAAAAGGTTAAAAAATATATTAATGAGAATAATTGCAAACCATCAAGAAATTCAGAAGATATTATAACACATAAATTAGGTACATGGATTGATCATCAAAACAAAAATTATAAAAGTAGAGTTGAAATAATGAAATATGTTGACACATATAATAAATGGACTGAATTAATTAACGATTACAATGAATATTTTATATCAAACGAACAACAATGGTATAATAATTTAGAAAAGGTCAAACAATATATAAATGACAATAAATGTTTACCACTTTCAAATGATAAAAAGTCTGAAATATATAAATTAAAATCATGGATAAGTACACAACAATGGAATTATATAAATGTGCAGAATATAATGAAATCAAATGATATGTATACTAAATGGACTGAATTTGTTAATGAATATGATGAATATATGAATTCAAATGAAAAAGTGTGGTTCAAAATGTTAAACAATGTAAAACAATATATAAATACAAATAAACGAAAGCCTTCAAGTAAATCCAAAGATGAGAATATAAAAGAAATGGGTGAATGGATTTTATATCAACAAAAAATTTATGCAAATCGCCTAGGAATAATGAAATCTACCAATATATATAATGAATGGAAAATGTTTATAGAGCAATATAAAGAATATTTTAAAACAATCGAAGAATATTGGCATGATCAATATGGTAAAGTTGTTAAATATTTTAATGAATGTAAAAATAACAGCTATAAGGCAAATAAATCAGAATTTCAGAAATTATGTAAATGGGTATCTCTACAAAGAAGTAATTATGAAGAGAAAAAAGATAGTATGAAAATACAATCAATATATAATACATGGACAGAATTTAAAAATAAAAATATTAGTTTAAATCATGGATATGATAAATGGTATTGTATGTTAAATAATGTTAAAAAATATATAGATGAATATAAATGTAGACCATCAATAAATTCAGAAGATGAAAAAATTCAAAAAATGGGTAGATGGGTTTGTTTACAAAACGAAAATTATAGAAAAAACGAATATATTATGGAATGTAATGATGTATATAATGAATGGAGTAAATTTATTAATCAATATGAAGAACACTTTAAATCAGATGAAGAAATTTGGAATGAAACATTAGATTACGTTAAACAATATATAAATAAAAATAAAAAAAGACCGTCAACAGTTGATATTAATACTGTTAAACTAAGTGCATGGATTTTCAGACAATTAAAATCATATAAAGATCGTAAGTGTATAATGAAAAATGATAATATTTATAATAAATGGACTGAATTTATAGAAGAATATTCAGTGTATTTTAAAAATATGAATTAATAAAATGTGATAAAATATTATTTTTATTTTTTTCTACCTACACTCAAATCATAAAAGTACTGCCCTAATGGAAGTATATATGACTGGTAAAAATCATTTGCTATTTGTAATCTGAGAAGATGCGCTGAATCAACAGATTCGTCAACATAAACATAGTCAACGTATAATGTATTCGCTTTTTGCCCATATCTATCTAATCTACCTTTAGCCTGCATGATGCGATCGATATCAGTAATTCTAGTTACAATCGTATCTAGCATTACGAGATTATTTATACCTTTGCCAGCTTCATGGAATGTCGTCACAACATGCTTTCCAGAAATATCAGGAAACCTGGTGACATTTTCGAGTTCTTTACTCATTTCATTAGCTTCAGTTACACTACGTCCAAAAATTAAACATCTATGGCCCTCTTTCTCTCTTGCTTTAATTATTTTTCTGAATGATCCCATATAATCAAAGTTATCGAGTAAAAAACTCAATAATTTTGAATACAATCTTTCTGAATTGATATCTTGTCCTAATATTGTATCATATTTTTCTCTTAACTCTTTGGACATTTTAAATGGATTATTTACCGTTACCCATTTTCGATTTGTTATAGGAATATTAGAAACAATACTCTCGCTAAGTATTGCATCGAGATATTGTTTATTTTCAGGCAAATTAGTTCCTAACATTTTTAACATCAGGATTAGGCCATCAAAACGCGATCTAAACCATGACGCACTCATTAATAATGCTTTGTATTGTGAACTAACAATTTGCTTAAAAGCTTCTGCCGTTTGTAAAGCATTTTTGTTCTGTACACTCAAACATTCATCGATTACGACAAAAATAAATGGTATTTCAAATGGATGTTCTCTCGTTCTGCCCAGCGTGGTAATTAATATTGTATTTTGCATAATATCCGATTCTTTAATATTTTTATTGTCTTCGTAATCTGTTAGTGACCCATTTGCATTTTGAATTACAATATGAAAACCTTTTGTATGCTTTTGTATTTCATTAATCCATGTTTCAAAAAGAAAACTTGTTGGTAGCAAAATGAGGAATCCACGGTATGCTAAATCATTCCGAGATAAATTATAATTATATAACGCACTTATCACTGCAAGAGCTGTTAGTGTTTTTCCTGCACCAGTTGCAGAAGCATCTCCCACACCAGAGCGTCCTAAAACGGTAATAGCATGAACTATATGGTCGGCCGTTTTTTGTTGATGTTCCCATAGTTTTGAAACAACTTGTGCTTTCTGTAATTTAATATTTGGTTTTAATAGTGGTCGTGCCATTAAAGATTTAACTTTGCTGATAAGATCAATATATTCGGGTGTTGTCGTATTTATATGAAATTTTGCACCTTTAATGCTCGATTTGTTTATTATTGTTCCTCGATATATGACTGATAATAAATTAAAAACACGCCATATTGTACCTTCATACATGTAACTAATCGAATTCTGCAATTTATTTCCCATACTATCGACAGGACCAACTTCTAACATATTATCAAAAGAACTGAATAACTTAACATATATAGAACGCCAAACATTAGTTGGTATGTCTGATTCTTTCGCAATTTGATACCAATCGTACAAAACGCCATTTTTCTCTTTTGACAAAGCGTACATTACTAAATTAATTTCATAATCGTTATATTTATTATTATAGTTCTTATTATCTTCAATATACAACGCTTGACTAATTAATTGTTTGATATAATCATGAGGCTTTGTCGTTACAACATCAGGTAATTTAATTAAAATTTTTGATGTATCAAATGGTTCAATTTCGTAATTATCGACAATAAATATGATCTTGTTATTAATATATTTTGCGCTAAGTTTTATCTTCCTTTTTTCGAATATCCATTTGTAACCATTTGGTGGAACAGGTACTTCTATCTCTAATGGTTTTTTATTAATCATTTCAATATATGTTTTTTCTGCATCGTCTCTTATTTTACCCTCCAAATATTCACTTTCATCACTTGAAACAGATTTTACTTTACACGGCGCTTCTTTTGTGCCAGCTACAACTATTCCATATTTTTTGTTCTTAAAACTAACGGTTATTTTTTGTCCATAAAGCAAAATAAAGGCCAATCTCGATGTTAACTCGCTGATTATTTCATTATTTTTTTTATATTTAGGTTCATCAATATAATGATTAAAATCTTTTAATGCTGATTTTATACTTTTGATATATATATCCTTTTTGACAAAACCTACGTTTTCTGTGCTAAACATTATTTTTGCTGATGATGTTTTAACTAAATCCTCTTGTATAAAATTAATTTGATCAAATATTTGTTTATCTTCTTTGTCCGGGTAAATTATTATCTCGTCACGCTCTCTAACATTTACACCTGACATATTATTCCATAAAAATCCTGCTAGACCCCTTGTTGTTGACTTATTATTATATGGAATAAAAGGAAGTGATGCTTGAATCATTAATAAAAGACCGTGATATCCGTTTGGATCGCTCCCAGCCATCAGACCCAATAATCCAGATTTATCATTTGCATAATTTAATAATTCGTTCAATGAAAGCGACTCTAATTGTTTTGGTTGATAATGACCATCATTAATGTAATTAAAAGCGCTATTAATCATATCGTAATCTCCTCCTCTGGCTGGCATACCGTACAATAACATTTGCATACTTATCAATAATGATTCGTTATTTTTATCTTTGATTTTTTCGAATCGGGCATCATTTGATAAATCTAATTTTTCTGTTTCTTCATTGTGAAACGACCATTTGGAACCTTTGGTGTCATTGTGTTGAACCGATAAAGCAGTTAATATTATTTTATCAATAATTGGCTCTATAAATTGAACATCAGGATAGTGATTCGCGAGCATCGATAGGCAACTTATTTCATTCATTGACAAATATTTGTCACTGTCTTTTTTATTATACGGACTGACATCCTCAATTGTTGATACATATAAACGCCATGTTAATTGTCTGCAAGCATTCACACGTAAAAATTGCTGATCTGGGAGATTATAACCCGGCGATTTAGAAAGTTCCTTCATTGTATCATACAATACTTTTGAACAACGACGACCCCGCCTAATTAATTTTTGCAATGTTGAAACTAACAGTCCAACATTACGATTTTTTTCATATTTAGGTGACGATTCGATGATATTATTAACATCGCATGCCAATAATAGTTTTTCATTTGTTTCTTCATCAGTAGTATCAACGTCAAATGTTTTAGCATCTTTTGGTAATGAATTCAACCAACTATTATAATCTTTTTTAGAATTAAATATTTGTATAGAACTATTTAAATCGATTAATTCTTTTTTATCCTTTGATAATTTAGGGAAAATAGAAACACCAACTTTAACATTTAAATCAACCATTTCTGAGGGAGCTTGCCATTTTTTACTTTCTTGTATATCCATGACATAAATTGCACAAAAGCTTGTCGGGGGTTTACCTTTTCTCCATTCTAATTTATCCATTTCTTTGTGTAATTGAAATGCATCATTAAATATGCGTCCTAACCATGATTCAGGAACAACAGGGTGACCACTTTTACTGAATCCGATAGAAGCAACCGAAAATTTCCCTTGAACGGGAGAATATGAGTATGCTTCAATCCAATCTTTTATTTTTTGGGATTTTATGGGGATCGCCTTTTTTTCATATTCATCCGGAACAGGTATTTCGTTGATTTCTAACCATTTTTTTAGTACAGCATACATTAAACCTATTCCTTCTTTTACTGCTTCCTCCGCAATCGTCAAAACAACAATTGCACCTTGGACATTTCCTTCCGATAACATTCTGACAGCTTTGGATACACGTAAATTAGTCAAAACTGGTCGTATATATTCTAATGCTTTTATACCAAAACCGTTGTATTCACCACCATTTCTGACAGCGACTTGTCCTTCCTCCAACCCTTTATTACATATATCATTATACAAATTACCATTCTCATCTACTGATGCTGTATAAGAAGATTTTGTATGTTTTTTTATATATTTCCATAAAACTTTTTCATCCATAATATATTCGGAGATCTATAAATAAGAAGTTTAATTTTATTGAAAAAAATAAAATTAAAATTAAACTTTTTAAATTATAGGGTCGTTGTAGGATAAACATTATTAGATACATTTGTAATATTTGGTAGATTTGTATCCTCTTTGTTTTTTAAATAACCATCCATATCAACAATTACATTATCCGTTGTAGAAATATCCTGACCGTTTATATGTTGGGGATTAATTAGTCCAGGCATTGGTATAAACATAGATAAAGAATAATTTGGCTTAGAATTATAACGCGTATCACCACCATCTAATGCAAAATTGATGGGTTCTGGTTTTGACACATGACCTAACAACGATCTTTCAGATAATATTTGTTCAAATCTATTTTCTAATGGTTCTGGCGTAAAAATACCTAACGATTCTCTCATATCACCAAAAAACATTTTTTCTCCGATATCACCCGTTGCGGTGATGTAGCCTCCTTGTGGTATCTGACCCCAAGAATCAATGAACGGTGACTTTCCTGCTATACCATGACTATCCACACCGACATAACTGTCGCTAGCATATCTTGTTGATATTGATGTTTGTGATAAATCATACGGATTGGAATGATATGTTTGATTATTTTGATATGTTTGATTATTTTGATTATTTTGATTATACTGATCATATTCATTATATCGATCATATGGGTCAACTGCATTATTAAATGATCCGCCTAACATAGTTGACATAAACATATTCGTTCTGAATGAATTTTGTTTACTGAATTCATTAATGTCATATACTTCTATATCATTATCAGTATTTTTCATGGCATATTCTTTTGAATTTTCTATAAAATCGTGTGATGGTTTATTTGTTTTAATATTTTTATTAGTTATACGATTATTACATACCATGAAATCGTATTGAATTAATTTATTGAAAGTAATATCAAAATCAGTGAATGATGTATAATTTGTATTACAATTATTAAAATACTCTTTTCTATTATTCGACAATATATCGTGGGCAAGTAATACGTAATCGAAACAATCCATTATATCTTTAGATAAATAAAGCGAACGACAGCACGCAAATACGGTTGTGTAACGAGATTCCAAAAGGTTTCTTAATATAATTTCTTCTTCAATTCCTTTTGGAAAGCAATTGTCAATAATGTGTATCCCTATTTTGTTGTTCTGATGTACTTCGATGTCTTTAAGATCATTAAGAACATTACAGCATCCCTCAGATTTTTCAGATTTATCCGATTTGGGAGGAAAACGTGATGTATAAAATTGTTTTGTCATTTCATTTGGTGAAGTAATAAAGAGACCGCGTGACAAATCAAATGTTTTAACAATTAGTGAAACCAAAGTTGATTTTCCAGTATCTTTTTTCCCAATTATCAACACCTTTTTGCCAGTAAAATCTATTAAATTAGAATCCTTGGCATTAATTTTTATTATTTCTTCATTAGAATATGAACCAACAAATTTATCAGTCATTGATATATGTAATTAATAAAGATTATATTTACACAAAAAAATCGCAGTTTTAAATAAATTTTTTAATTAAAATATGATATATTTCGTTGTGTTAAATCATTGCGTGATAACAAAATAAATTAATTATAAATATGTATGGATATCATGAAATCAAAATAAAAACGCGCTAAAATTAAATAAAAAAATCTAATCAATACAAATCGCACATTTCCCCATAGTGATATAACAGTTAGTACAATAAAAATGTGAACAATCAAAAGGAATAAGTTTAACATTTTCATCAAAACAAATACTACAAATGCCTTGTTTTGAATTTAAGTTTATTTTATTAAAATAGTTTATAATTTGTTTTATTTTCATGAGCCTTGCTATTTCGTTTTTAATTGATGCACTTCTATTTTTTTCTTCTATTGATGATAATAATGAGAATAATTCAAGATCATTATTTTTTTTCATTATTTTTTTCAAATAGGTTTTTTCATTTTTTTTTAATGCCATTAAATAATATTTTTTTGCTTCATCTAATTTTCCTTGTTGTTTGTAAATTAATGCTAAACCATACATCGAATGGATGAATCCCTTGTCTATAGCCATTAAATAATATTTTTCTGCTTCAACCATTTTTCCGTATTCTTTGTACATTACTGCTAAATTATTCATTGCATCAACTCTGCTATGTTCTATGGCCATCAGATAATATTTTTCTGCTTCGTTTATTTTTTCTTGTTTTTGGTACATTAGTGCTAAATTATACATTGCTTCAGTGTCATTATGTTCTATTACCATTAAATAATATTTTTCTGCTTCGTTTATTTTTTCTTGTTTTTGGTACATTAGTGCTAAATTATACATTGCATCGACTCTGTTATGTTCTATGGCCATCAGATAATATTTTTCTGCTTCGTTTATTTTTTCTTGGGTTTCATACATGTCTGCTAAATTATACATCGCTACAGTGTTGTTATGTTCTATAGCCATCAAATAATATTTTTCTGCTTCGTTTATTTTTTCTTGGTTTTCGTACATCAGTGCTAAATTATTCATCGATTTTGCATATCCTTTGTCTATAGCCATTAAATAATATTTTTCTGCTTGATCTAATTTTCCTCGTTCCTTGTACATATATGCTAAATTATTCATAGAATCAACATCTCCTTTGTCTATAGCCATCAGATAATATTTTTCTGCTTCGTCTATTTTTTCTTTGGTTTCGTACATATTTGCTAAATTATACATTGCTTCAGTGTCATTATGTTCTATTACCATTAAATAATATTTTTCTGCTTCGTTTATTTTTTCTTGGTTTTCGTACATTAGTGCTAAATTATACATTGCATCAACTCTATTATGTTCTATGGCCATCAGATAATATTTTTCTGCTTCGTTTATTTTTTCTTGGGTTTCATACATATCTGCTAAATTATACATCGCTACAGTGTTGTTATGTTCTATAGCCATTAAATAATATTTTTCTGCTTGATCTAATTTTCCTTGTTCCTTGTACATATATGCTAAATTATTCATAGAATCAGCATCTCCTTTGTCTATAGCCATTAAATAATATTTTTCTGCTTGATCTAATTTTCCTCGTTCCTTGTACATATATGCTAAATTATTCATTGCATCAACTCTGCTATGTTCTATGGCCATTAAATAATATTTTTCTGCTTCATTTATTTTTTCTTGTTTTTCGTACATTAGTGCTAAATTATACATTGCATCAACTCTGTTATGTTCTATGGCCATTAAATAATATTTTTCTGCTTCGTTTATTTTTTCTTGGGTTTCATACATGTCTGCTAAATTATACATCGCTACAGTGTTGTTATGTTCTATAGCCATTAAATAATATTTTTCTGCTTGATCTAATTTTCCTTGTTCCTTGTACATATATGCTAAATTATTCATAGAATCAGCATCTCCTTTGTCTATAGCCATCAGATAATATTTTTCTGCTTCGTTTATTTTTTCTTTGGTTTCGTACATATTTGCTAAATTATACATCGCTACAGTTTTGTTATGTTCTATAGCCATCAAATAATATTTTTCTGCTTGATCTAATTTTCCTCGTTCCTTGTACATATATGCTAAATTATTCATAGAATCAGCATCTCCTTTGTCTGTAGCCATCAGATAATATTTTTCTGCTTCGTCTATTTTTTCCTGTTTTTCATACATATCTGCTAAATAATACATTGCTTCACTGTCATTGTGTTCTATTGCCATTAAATAATATTTTTCTGCTTCATTTATTTTTTCTTGTTTTTGGTACATTAGTGCCAAATTATTCATCGATTTTACATGTCCTTTATCTATTGCCATCAAATAATATTTTTCTGCATTATTAAAATCTTCATTAAATTTGTAATATATACCAGCATAATTTAAAAAGATGGGGTTATCGTATAGTTGTTTAATATTTCCTTCTAAAATAGGAACAATTTCCTGTAATATATAATCATCATAATCATCAATATCATTATCATGAAACTCACATTTATTTAAAAAATCTAATATTATCTGTTTAGACATTTGTTGAATATTTCGTATGTATTAGTATTAATATTTATAAACAATTCAAGTCTAATTCAATTTTTATATTCTGATTTTCACACAAAAAATTGATAAAATAAAATAACTGTAATGACTATTTAATTTGACCTTTAAATTAATATACATCGAAACAAATCGAAACAAACCAAAACAAACCAAAACAAACCAAAACAAACCAAAACAAATTAAGACAAATCAAAACAAATCAAAACAAATCAAACAATGACTGAGCCTAAATTTTACATCTTGCAGTCTGGATCTGGAGCTGGAAAATCAAAAAACTATCCGTCTGGAATTACCGAAACTTACATTGTTCCAGAAGACGAGTTTTTGGAACTGTTTGAGCTTGTTACTGTTGAGACAAAGAGTCGAAGCGGAAATACAACTTTTACCCACCAACAGGCCCGGGTTAAGAAAGCATCGTTCTCAATTGATTCGGACCTTTTCCAAAGGAGGTTCACCTTGTCCGGTGTTTACTCCGTTGTTCCAGAAGGAACACCTTACAAGGTATTGGGAACTTATTTTTTGGCTGAGGATTGGGATGCAAATGTTTAGATTTATTTTTTTAATTTTTATTTATTTTTATTTTTATTTATATAACTGAATAGATCTTTTGACTTCCCTTTTGATGTCAGTAACCATTGGTTTAGGATAATCAGTCGTATCGATGTATTTGGTATATGTTTCATTCCAATTATGGATGTCTTTTGCTGGAACATCTTTCAATTCTGGAACCCATTTTTTAATATATTCAGCGTCTTTATCTATTTTCTCAGATTGACGCCAAGGATTAAATACTCTGAAATACGGTTGTGAATCTGCTCCTGTCGATGCACACCATTGCCATCCACCATTATTATTCGCAGGATCATAATCGACAAGTTGTTGTGCAAAATATTTTTCTCCCCATAACCAATCAATATGTAGTATCTTCACAAGAAAACTTGCTACATTCATCCTCAGTCTATTATGCATCCATCCTGTTTCGTTCAGTTGCCTCATTCCAGCATCAATTAGTGGAATACCTGTTTTTCCATTTTTCCACATATCAAATTGTTTTTTATTATAAGTCCATTTTATTTTTAATTTTTGTTTCATATTTCCTCCTATTACCCATGGATGATTATACATTGTCATCATATAAAAATCTCTCCAATAAATTTGTCTCATTAGTTCACTTTTATGTCCCAAATGTGTTTTAATCGCGTCATATACCTCCCTAATTGATACAAGATTGAATTTCATGTATGCAGAAAGATGCGTTGTTTCAAATCTAGGTAAATCTCTAGTTTTAGCATAATTTTTGAAATTGACCAAATGCTTCAGAATTTGAAGACCATTTTTTCTTCCACCATGGATGAGTATATTAGGATTATTTTCATAAAATTTGTCTAGTTTTCCATGATACTCCCCGGTTATTGTTTTGTTTCTTGAAATATAATTGTGATGATTATTTTTTGTTATTGATCTGACTTTTATTTTTTGCGCGACCTTGTAAAAAGGAGTAAATATTAAATAAGGCGTTCCATCTTGCCCAGTTTTTACCACTGCTTTGCATCCTGTTAACATATAATCTTCGTATTCAAGTAAGGGTATGTCATATTTATCGCAAACTTTTCTGAGAGTTTTGGTTCTATTTCTAGCGAATGGTGTGTAATCCATGTTAAGGTATACGGCCTCGATTTCTTTGTCGGAATGCAATAATTTATCTATAATTTTATCGGGTTCATCATAGAACAAATATAATTTTGATCCTTGTTGTCTTAATTCCTTGTCTAGTTCTATCAATGATTCTACCATAAATTGTATTGAATTATTTGATTTATATTTGTTAGAATCATTTAACTGTGCTGGATTTAATATAAAAATTGGTATAACTTTTTCTGATGCTTTGAGGGCTTCAATAAGTCCTGTATTGTCTTCTAATCTAAGATCTCTTGTAAATATAAATAAACTATGTTTATATTTCATTATTTCATATATAATAATAAAATAATTAAATATTGATAACATTATCTATTTTGTCATATTGTATTTCGTCAATGTCAGATCCAGTTTCAGTTTCAATTTCTGTTTGATAGAACATTTGAGGATTGATTTGAACATTTGTGACTGAAATTTCTTTGATAAGCATATTATAAATCTCTTCTATATTTTCATATGGAAAAACATTATCTGAACCAACAATTGTATATAATTCGTCTGGTTCATAGAATTCTGTTATTAATCCATTTTTGTTATAAATAATAAAAACCATTTTATTTTTACCGAGAGCATAACCATATTCAAACATTACTTGTTCATCAAAAAATAATCTTTCATCAAGATCGGTTGACTGTAGAAGAGTTCCATCAGGTGTAATATCGATAATCATCACATCTGCTTTATTTATTTGGTCAGTAATATCATGTAAACTTATTCCGTCTGCGATTTCATGTCTATGTAATAATATTAACGGACTTTCATTTATTTTTTCGCGTAATTTCTCCCCGTCAGCATTATCATTTCCACAAGCAAAATATATGTTAATCATTTCTTATTTTAATATATATTAAAATAAAAAATTCAAATATAAAATAAAAAATAAAAAAATGTGTAAGTTATTAGTTACTTGCGACCCTTTGACTTGTTGTACTTGTTCTGGGCCTTTTGTTCGGCAAGTTGCTTTGCCTGTTCGGCCTTCCTCTGCTTCTCCTTCTCTGCCTTACGAATCACCTCCTTCTTGGCCTCGGCTTCCTGCTTCATCTTCATCTCAGCGATCTCCTCCTCAGTGAAAGTTCCGACCTTGATATGACGCTTTTCCTCTGAGGGCTTCTGGGGAGAAGCAGATGGGGAGGAACTGGCTGAATCAGAATCAACAGAACCATCCTGTGAATCGGTCCCATCATTCTGATTCCATTCACCGACAATGTGGACATAATCCTTGGGATCGAGCACACTGTCATCGATGAGATCACAAATGGCATCGTACTTGATCGTCTCAATGTCATCGCTGTAACCCTGGGCCTCAAGTTCGTTGATCTTTCGGCAAACGGCTTGAGCATGATCCGCCTTGACCCAGTAGTCAAACCGACGAAGACAGACGTAACCCTTCTGCTTCAGCTTGTACTCGTCGAGCGTCATCGCGTTGTAAGGGACGTACGTGTAGGAGCTCAAGCTCGAACTGGTTCCCATCCCTTCGACGCGACCAGAATAGACAGAACTAGACTGCATGTTCTGGATTTGGTGCATCATGGTGGCAAGTCGATCCCGCTTCTTTTGGATGCCCTGATCCCGGCGACGCTTCATAGTGTCAATGTACCTCAGAAAACCATTCGGCTTTCCGTCAGTGAAAAAGTGGACGCTGTGGGTGTCAGGGTTGAAAAGCTTCCTCAGACGATCGATGCTGGCGTCAAACAGTGGACTCATCTCGACAAGAAGTTCCCGTGTGAAAATTTGATTGTCAAAGAAGGGCTCGATGCGTGTACGAGCATTGCCAGTGTGTGCCATCTTGTGGAACATGTCTTCAAGAGTCTTATCAAAGGCGGTAGCCATGTTTGTTGTTAATTTTACGGAAAAAACTGAGTAAGTTAATCCGACGTTTGTCCAGATTCTGTTAAACCTGTGTGAATGATTATGGTCAAAAATCAATGAATCTGTCAGTTAGTATACTTTTTCAAATTTTTGATTAGAAAATATTGATAATTGAATCACATTGTAAATGCCTATAAACTACATCCTTAGAGCTATCGTTCCATTTTTACAATGCCTTGTTCCAATTGTAATGACACACGTATAATACGTACTTCGACTAATTGTTCTCAATGTGGTGGTGCCGGTACGATCATAAACTATCAGTCTAATTATCGTCCAATATGTACAACTTGTAATGGTTCCGGAAAATTTTATTCACAGACTTCATGTCATTGTGCAGGTAATAATTTTATTTCTAGTTATTCCACGAAATGTTACAGATGTAAAGGAACGGGTGAATGTGATTATGTGAAGGATACAACTTGGCGTAAATGTACTAATTGTAAGGAAGTGGGATATATTTATTACCAACCTCATAAGTGTACTAAATGTGAAGGTACAGGATTTTGGTGCAAAAATAAATATAAAAATAATTATAAGCATTTAGTTTCGAAGCCGACCGAGAGGACATTCATATGTTTCAGATTCACGGATAATATATTTTTGACTGCTTGTGAAGAAGTATGTACATGTAAATGTCCTATCAAAAATTGTAATCTTGGTAATATATCACCACCAAGGGAACTATGTTACATGTGTAAAGGGAAGGGCAAATGTGGAACAGAAATAAAAGATAAGATACACTGTTTCAATTGTAATGGAAGTGGTAATCAAGCCGATGTTCCAAAATGGAGGACATAAATTAAATTTATTTATAATTTCTTAACAAATTTTCTTGTTTAACAAATAAGGTTTCTATATTTTTAGCAATTTGTTTGATATCGTCAGATGCGACAGGTTCTCTTGTAAAGTCGCCGCAACAATAGAATTCATAGGTACTATTATTTACATGTAGTTTGAATTTATTATCGCCCGCATCGCATGAAGTATGAACGCTTTCTGATAGTGTTACACCATTTTGTTGAACATAATCAGTGAAGTTAGTCACAAATGATAAATCATCTTTGACAGTAAAATTTTGGTAAAATTCAACATTTCCCAGTACATCATTGAACGATAAGTCTTGAGTGTTGGGTTTCTTGGAATATCTTGCCATTCGTCCATCGGAAAATAATAATGTATAATTATGTGTATATCCCCATGCAAAATTAGTATATTCATGTTCAAGGACCCAACTTGTTGCACTGTTAGAATTAGACATACTTATTTAGTTTTTGTTTGATATTTGTTTTGTATTTAATATAAAACAAACTAGAAATACATAGCTACAAATTTAATAATCAACATTTTTAATTAACCTTTATTGACCAACTCACCCCTTCCATCATAGAAGTGTAGTTTATTTTTACATAATGTAAATATATTTATTCGTAAATCATCTGTATCATATTCTTTATAATCATTAACCTTTTTATTCAATTGAATACTTAATACTGCAGAATCAATATATGTTAAATTAATTGATCCCCTAATATTACTTTGTATATTATTAAAATCTTTTGATGGAACAAATGGTAAACAATAAACTCCCGGCATATCCAGAATTTTCTTCGAGTTATACAATAATTCTGGCTTATCGTATTCACAACAATATTTATCATTTAATTTTATACTAACTTTATTAACTAAATTTTCAGTTATTCTCTCATTGTTACTAGTCAAGAAGAAATATAAAAGAAGTGTTTCATGGTTGAAAGCTAGCTTGAATTTGTATGAAGTATTATCATTATTTGTATTCAAAATTATTGTTTCGTCTCCTGTATAACAAGTTTGCAATATTCCAATGGTTTTTGGAATTGTTATGTCATTTGAATAATTCAATACATTACAAACCTCGCCGTCAGTATCTATTTTTTTAGTTAATTCGCAATTTATACTAACATAATCAAATAAAACAGATGATTCAATTAATTCACAGGGAAATTCATTAAATTTCAAGTTTATTCTGACTTCAAACCAACTGAGTAATACAAGAGGTAATATATTTTTTCCAACAAATATATCAAAAGGTAATGGTATATAATGGCATATTGTATCGTCATCGAGTTCAACAACATCGTGCTTTAGTTTATATAAATGTAATAATATATCTAAGTTACAACCATATATTTTATCAATTTGCGAACCCCCTATTTCTAATTCAATACTTTCCAATAAATTATCTGCATGTAAACATGCTGCTTCTTTCTCCATTTTGAGTCTTAAAACTGGCATCTCACAATAATCGCCGTTACGCGTAATTGTCAGTGTTGTTCTTCTACCGGATGCCGGATTTCCTGAACAATGTTGTTCAATTTGCGAACATGAATATTGTTTGTTTTCTAATGCCTTTCTTCTTGAATCATACATTGTATCATCATAGTAATCATGATATTTGAGTCCTCCTGCAAGATTATCAAAATACAATTTCTTATTTTTAATATTATCATTTTGTTCATTTTGTTTATTATTTATAATATTCTGTTGACAAATTGTTGTTGAGGAATTTCCCAGTAAATTACAAAGGTAATCCATGCTAATATATATTTATAATGTATATCAATATATTACTTTAGTGTAAACAAACACAGAACAAATTGAACTTAATTAACTACTATACGCAAGTCCAGCTGTTCCATCTTTAAATCTCAGAATATTCCTACTTAATCCGGATATATGTAATTGTAGATCATCATTTGTGTAATCATATATATTATCATTAAAATCAATACGTAAAATTACTGTATCTATCTTGGATAAATTAACTGAACCGATTTTATTCTGTACATTTTTGAAATCTATTATGGAGGTAAAAGGCATGCAGTAGGTACCGTTGATATCCAATATACTCTTTGAATTATATATTAAAATATCTTCTTCACAAACTAATTTATCATGCCCATTAAATTGTATTATGGCTCTATTTACTAAATCAGTTACGACATTGTTATTATTTTTGTCAATAATCATAAAATAAATTAAATGTGTATCATGGTTAAAGTTCAATTTATATTTCGCTATTTTGTTTATAATTACATATTCGGCTCCTGTATATTGTGTTTGTCGAACACTAAAATCTTTTAATATTTTCATTTGGTCTTGTTCTAGATCAGCGTGAATAAAACTAGTTTGTAACGTCATTTCTTTTATTTCATGTTGAAATTCTTTTAATTCAACAAGTATTTTAACCGAATGCCAAAATAATAATCCCAATGGAAAGATATTATTTCCGTGAAACATATCAAATGGTAACGGAACACAGTGACATATCTTATTGTTATCAAGCTTTACGACTCTGTGCTTTAGTTTATATAATTTAAACAATGTACCAAAATTAAAATCATATATTTTATCGATTTGTTGTCCACCGATTTGTAATTCGATATTTTCTATTAAATCATATGGTTTAAGTTCTGCCGCTGCATCATTCATATCCATCTTGATCATTAAGATTGGTGTTTCACAATAATTACCGTATTTTGTAAATTCTAATATAACTTTTTTGCCGGGTGCAAGATCACCGCTAAAAAATAATTCTATTTGTTCAGTACAATAATGTTTATACTCTAATTCTCTTTTTCGTGAATTGTGTATATCATTGGTCAACTTGTCTGTTTTAATAATTTCGAAGGAAATCGGTGATTTAATATCAATATAGTTAGAACGTCCCATAAAAATAAATAAATAAATAAATAAATAAATAGTATGTGTATACCCATTTGTATTAATAATCTTTTATATGATGTTTTTATTCACAATGAATTTTTTCAACAAGAGGATGCTGTATGATACACTGGTGAATTTGATCAGCAGTAACATTCTCAATTGGGATCATACAAATAACTGGTCCAGGATAATATCCACCGTCTCCACCATTTCTACATGCAAAACTATGAATCGAACGAATTTCATTGGTTACTGGATCAAATGTTGGATACCAACAAAAATAGTATGTTCCACCTCTCGGTTTTGTCTGACAAGCATATTCCATTTTTATAACGAAAAGATTATTTTTTTGGTCTCCGTAATAACAAGAAACATTAATGCCATGTTTTTTCATAAAAGGATTATTTTTAACCATTTCTTTGAATCGATTAATTTTTTCAGTAAAATTATCTTTTAATTGCGTTTCTTCCCATTCCTTGTCACACTTATTTTCGTGTATTTGTTGTTTTTGTTGTTGTTCCAATTCCTCTTTTTTCTGTTCTTGTTCTTTTTTTTTGATCATTCTTTCAACATGTACTTCTTCGATTAATTTTTTTCGATCCATCACCAAAGTAATATTTAACTGAATTTTATCTTTTAGAATAACCAAGTTTCTTGAAATTATTTCATTTTCGTGATGTTTTTTTATAAAGTTAATTATTTCAGAAAAAATATCGTTCAAATCAGCAAGAAGTTTTGTTCCATTTCGAATTTTGTCCATGTTGTTATACCAAGCAGAATTTTCTGACCAATATGCTGTTCCCAAAAAATCTTTTATATTCGCATCTCGAGAATTTACTTTTTGACACAGATCGCAAAAATCTCTGTTTTCAGTTTCAGTCTTTGTTTTTGTTTCTTTTTCTTTTTCTTTTTCTTTTTCTTTACCTAATGAGAAAAATTTAGCCATTTTTTAATCGAATTAAGTATATATTCTGATCGAATTAAATATGTATTTTAATTATATCGATGATCATTATAACGGAAAATAATAACAACTATCCAGTATATTGTGTTTATCAAATTTTTTAAATATAAAAATTAAAAATAAAAAAAAGTTAATAAGATGCATATGATGCATATGATGCATATGATGCAATGAGATCATGACAAACAGGACAATGTGCACCATTTTCTGAAACCATGCCATTGTAACACGACTTGCAAACTGCATTGGTGTGTCCACAAGGATTAAACATCTCCTTGACTTTGTTGTTCGGATCATAGTCCCAATCTCCACAACAAACAAATTCAATTGCATCAATTTGCTGAGTTTTTGGGACATTAACAATAGTACCATTACAACAAGGACAACTGAAACCGACATGATGAGTGCAAGAACGACACAAAACAGGACCACACGATGAATTGATTGTCGCAGAACCAAAAGGATTTGAACAATCGATGTCGGCCTTGTTGATTAGGCAAGCAATACATTTCTTTTCGCCATCACTGACATTGACATTGTGGTCAATGAGGGCAAAAATGTGTGAAATTGATCTCGCACTTGTTCCCAATTGATCATGATTCCAAGGCGTCAAAACATGTACCTCCTTGAATTTGTTCAAAAAGGAATCAGGATTTTTCATCTGTTTGATGAGACCGAACAGAATTCCATAGGCGCTCTTGTAAAATTGGAATCCGTTATTTGTTCCAATTGTTGGAATCACAAGAGTCGTTTGTGCCAGAGGTGATGTGATATTGCGTTTCTCATAGAAATCATTGATTGTTTGAGCAAGTTCTTCAAACATTGTCCCCCATTTGGTTTGATCGCTTTTGTAGCGGAATGCGACACCGTAGTCGATGTCAACTGTTTTTGACTTTACGATCACCAAAGCATCCATGGTTTTCAAACAAGATGTTTCAAGCAGAGGTGAATTTCCGCGAGCATCGATGACACCGTTCTTTTCTTCCCATAAGTTAAAAAGAACACCTCCCTTGAAATAAGGAAATGTGACAATGGTGTTGCTGTGCTGAGGAGTAAACAAGTCTCCAAAACAAAAAGTCAATTTCCCAATGGAACGTTTGTCATCAAAACTCCTGACAGGAAGAACCATGACTTGCGAATTGGGTTTTGGGTTTGATCTTGATTCCGATCTTGATCCTAAATCCGACGATTTGGAGATTTTTGTGGTTCTGGCTTGATTGTAGGAATCCATTCGGTTGATTTTTAAAGTTTAGTTTTAAAGCTGGTTTTCAAAACTGGGTTTTAGGAAGTGATAAATGTCAAAATGACATAGATTCAACAAGTAATTTAATCATTCAATTTTTTTATTAGATTTTATTTAAAAAATTGATATAATATACATACTGATAGTTATTTTATTAAAAAGACAATATTATAAAAATTATAAAAATTATAAAAATTATAAAATAATTAAATAACAAATATGATAAACAATTTTAGCCGAAATCTTACTAAACAAAATGGAATCATTAGGCAATATTTGCAGATGAGGACATTGACATCATCTGCAAATGTTGTCTGTCAAAACATTTCTGTTCCCGTCACTTCTAATTCAGTAAACCAAAATATTCTTGGAAAGGCAATTACATCTCGTCCTTTTGTTGATTGGCTAGGTCGCATGGACCAACAAGTCAATGTTATGAAACTACACAACGTTAATATACAAGCCGTTGATATGTTTGGTCCCAAAGTTGGATTCATCAAATTTGTTGCTGATGTCACTGATAAAGACGGTGATCATGTAAGTGGCTCTGTCTTTATGAGAGGAGGGAGTGTTGCCGTTCTCCCAGTGATTAAAGATAAAATAAGTTTAGAAGAATTTTCCGTTCTCGTGAGACTTAATTCTGTGCCCACTGCCACTGACCAACTCCCATCGTTACCCGCCGGAATGATGGATAACAGTGGGTCTTTTGCGGGAAATATGGCTAGAGAGATCAAGGAGGAGGTCGGTCTAGATATCAAAGAAGATCAGTTGATTGATTTGACTGATATTTATCCAGAAAAATTTCAGGGAGCTTATGTGTCTGTAGGTGGAACGGACGAATATATTCGTCTTTTTGCTTTTGAAACAGAAATGGAATCGGATAAAATTAAAGAACTACAAGGTAAACTAACGGGTCTTCCGGAAGAACACGAAAAGATTACTTTGCAAATTGTTCCTCTTAAAAAATTGCACGAAATAACTCCAGATATGAAGGCTCTATCGGCTCTTTATTTATATGAGAAATACCGTCAAAGGATACTATAAGTTGATTTTTTTTATAAAAATTGATTAATGAACACTTTATCAAAAATATCTATTAGTAATTAGTCAAATGAATAACCGAAATAAACATAACAAAATAATAATTCATAATGTGTGAGAATCAAGAATCATCTTACTATTTTTGTGTGTTTTTTATATCTGCCCTCATGACATATGTGCTGTATATAGGTGTTTATAAATTCTTAGCTGTTGTATATAAAGATAAATTCGATGGTATCAAAGAAGTCACAGATAAACAAACCGGTGAAAAAATCGATAAACGACCATATGTTGCTAAAAATGTTGCTAAAAGTATTTTGTTGTGTTGTATTTCCTTAATGGGAATACCGTTCGCATTATATCCAATTCTTGTTCATGATGTGTGGTGCTCCCACATCATGAGAACAATCGCCGCAATTTACGGAAGTATTGATTTTATGGCTTTAATTGTTGTTCCCAATCTACCACAAACAACAAAAATTCATCATGTCGTGAGTACAGCTCTTATTTTTACTTCATTTTTTGTTCCATTCGAGGGAATTAATATAAGTAGATTGCTAGCAATTTATGCTATACTTTCCACTTATGCATTTTCCGTAAATATGTATCTCGGAATGAAATGGCTTGGTATATACAATAAGTTACGCGTTTTTGCGATGTATAATTATATATTGTGTTGTGCTATTAATTGGTCTTTGATTTTGTTCACGGTTCATTCACATTATATGCTTGGTGGTTTGACTTTTTGGTATGTAATTGTATTAACACTCATGCTGGGCCTTGTCAGAGATGATCTTATTTTAATTAAATGGTTGTATAATGATGATCAAAAAAGAAAAAAAATAGAATAAATAAAAATATTAAGTTATTAAGTTATTAAATTATTAAATTATTAAATTATTAAATTATAAAAAAAATCAATTCATAATTCTTGAAAAATGAATTTGTAAATCGACAACAAGCGTTTCTCTTTCTCTATCAGTTAAATTTTCCATTATATTAGATATTTTGCCAATGTATGTACGCAAATGTGTCATAATAGACTGGATCTCATTATTAATATGTACTTCATAGTTATTAGAATTATTTTTTAGACCGACAGTAAAAATCATTTGAATTAGTGATATAATAATAATAATCAATGCTATAATTCGTTGACCTATATTTACTCCCAAATCAATCAAACTTAACGAATCATGTACCATTTGATCTGTAATTGTATTGATATCTGGTATGAATTTAACAGATGATAATATATCAGACATATAAATACTAATTTTTATTTTCCGATCATAGTCAATGGCAGCCGTCAGATTTGAATGAATTGAATTTTCCTGAATTGTTTGATCTGTGATGTTACCTTGAATTAATTTCATTACATAAATAATTATTTCAACCATTTGTTTGCGTAATTGATCTTTTGGATTATTAGATTCATCATTAACTAATTTAATTTTTTTGATATTTCTATCAGTTATAAAATTATCATCAGTTTCCATATTTTCATCATCGATATCGTCAGTATCATCATCTATTTCATTAATTGTTCTTTTTCTTGACATTGTTCCAAAAGAGTCTAAAATCATTTGTGTCATATCCGAGGAACTATCCATTGTAATTTTTGGTATATAATGGTTTTAATTGATTTTCATTTATTATACTAAGGTTTATAAACAAATTATATTTTTTTCATCTTTTTATGTTAATTTAGACAAATTGAGTGAAATAATAACAACCAGTCAAAAATAATGTGACTGTTCCCCAACCAACTAAAGCGGGATATTTGTATGAAGTCAAGGTTTTGAAATATCCTTTAACTGCAAAGAATGGTGAAGCAACAAATCTGAAACCTGCTTTGGCGAGATCATATACGGCAAGTGCGAATTCCTCGAGACTGAACAAGTCAATAACTACATGGTAGAATGAACTGATATATGCGAAATATTTGCCGAGTGAACCGTAAACATATTCGGCGACACGAGATAGGAACAGAATCAACTTGGAGGGTTTGTAATTATCAACTTTGCGTCTCATAATGAATTCGAATAGTACGACTAAACTGGTTGCGAACACAACACTACAAATAAAGATAGTAGCTGGGTAAGAATATTCGCTTAGTCCTTCAAGATAACCCCAGACAAAATAAACTGGTGAAGTGAATAGCTGGAAAAGAGGTTTGAATAATTCTCCAAATGTAACAACAAAGAATTTAAAATCAATGAAATCAAGGAGATCACTTTGATATGTGAAGACATTGGCAACGGCATTACCGAAGTTGTACAATGTATCCATAGCAAATGTCGCAGCAGTTTGCAAATAAGCAGAAGGACGCACAAAATCATAGTCATTATATTTTTTTCCAACAACTTCGAGTAAGTAAACAGATAGAAGTAATCCAAAAATTATTTTTTCAATATAGCCCATTTTGTTATATTGTTTATATTGTTAATATTGTTAATATTGTTTGTTGGCCTGTGATTGGTATGTGATGTATTTTTTGTTTGATTTTAATATGTAGGGACAAAGTATGTTATTTTCAATTTTTATTTTATGGATTTTTTGTTGTTTATTTATATATTAAATTATTATCTGTAACATTAAAAGTCAATTTTTATAAAATATGCTACATATTTTTGCAAAAATCTAAAATAAACAAATTACGGGTAAGACGGCTTACCGTTGGCGCAACGAGAACAAACACATGTCAAGTTATTTGGTCCTGAACATTTACCTGTTGCACAATTTTGGATCTGACAACTTGCTATACAGCTAATTCTACCGAAGGCAGGGTGGTCAATAATATCACATGATAATGCTTCACTTGATCCATTTAACGAACTTATTAGTAAAAAAACAATTACCCAATGTATAAGATTCATGATTAATTGATATTGTTTTATTTAATTTATTTTAATTTACGTAAGTGATAAGTAATATAACTAAAACTTCAATTTTATTAAACTTCAAATTATTATCTTTAATAGATACGTTGTATCTACTAAAGCTGATAAATTATTCGGTAAACTTCAAATTATTATCTTTAATAGATACGTTGTATCTACTAAAGCTGAGCCATGTTTCTTACATCTTCGACTAATATCATTTCTGATACTAGTTGTGGGTATTGATTTGTTCAGCTGTTTTTGTGATCTGTTTTACTTTTTGGTTGTAGTTTAATTACTGCTTTCAGTAATGTTCTACACATATTCTATTGAGAAAATTATTTTTTGTTTTTCTATATGGTTTTGGTTTAATTGTTTATATGTTTAGTTTGTGCGTTCAGGCTTCATTATATGATCCCGTTTAATGCAGAAGATTATATGATGCTGTTTAAGGATCACTATTATAAGAATAAAGTTAGTCTGATCTGAAATCTTCGTGTATATATATGATCCGGCAATGTCGGATCATAATTAAAAATAATATCAAAAAAGAATATATTAGTATTCAACTTAGTGCCATTGATATTCATAATTTCATATTCATATCATGACACCAGTCAAAAAGTGTTTTGACTTTGTTGTATATTAATATTACAATATAAGACAGAGAAAATAAATATAGAGTTTAAACGAATCCACGGAAAAAATAAAAAACTATATATTATATTATTTTTAATTATTTAATTCAATTTAATTGATGAATATGCAATTCGTTCATCGAATGTAGGATGTGTTCTTCCATAAATTATTTTTTTATACCAATTAAGTGTTTCCCCCAAAATTTTAGCAGGTAAATTATTATGATGTTTACGTTTTTTAAATTGTTTCCATAGTAGTATAGCTTCTTCGTTCATACCATCCATCAAGCAAAATGAATCTATATCTGCCTTTCGTTCCTGTTTTCTTATCATCATGGTATACATATGATTCCATATTATGAAAATAAGCGTGAAAGATGCATTTAAATTACATACACATACTACAAAATAACATAGAAGTAACAATGTAAATATATTTGTTGTTATACAAAACAGAACAAATAACATAGTTTTCATTTCACCCAGATCTCCATTTAGATAATGATTGAGTTCATGGCATAATACGAATAGTAATTGTTTTCGTGTTATATGTAGACTTCCTGTAATTATCTTAACGCCATATTTTTCGTAATTATCTTCGCACCAAAAAAACTCTTCAATTTCATTACTATTTTCGATGGGAACTGTATCATAACATAATGACGAAGGCACTCCTATATTCAAAATATCATCAATTATTCTAATATTGAAAAGCTTAGTTGGTCTTACAATAATCCGATTAAGTTTATCTACTGTTAAATTATTTAAAAATAATGCTTGTATCAAAATGTCTTTTAATTTTGTCCTCGTTATAAAATTAATCCTAATTTCGTCATCGAACTCAATATTTGGAGGAAACATATAATTAACCATAAAATATTTATTATTTACTATTTATTATTTATTATTTATTGTTTGTTGGCTATTTATTTTAATAAAAATTATTAAATACATTTTCAATTTTTATTTGATTTTATTAACATTCGCAGTATATTTTATATTTTAATATATTATATATATTTTCCGGAAAAATATACAGATAATGATTGGAATTGAAACATTAGCCATATTAAGTATAATATCATGTTCAGCATCTTCTGCAATTGCCTTCTATAAAACATTTAAATATTTTAAAAAAATAACAGAAAAAGAAGTTGCTTTTAAGGAAATAATTGATGATTATGTAATTTTTATGACAGCAAATGAGAATAATGTTCTCAGAAGTTATGCTCTTCTTGGTGAATGGTACGCAAATAATAGTGAATACGTTGACGAATTTATTGATACAACAAAAAATCATAACAAATACGGAAATAATACTGATCACTATAAAAAAGATAAAACATTTTTTGATACCATTAAACGGGACGCCGAAACCATGAAGACGTTAGATACAGGTGCGACCACTAACATTCATCATCATATAATGCATCAAGCTGCTGATTTTAATCCGCTTATGAGTAACATAACTTTTGCAATCCAGGCATCAAATATCGCACTCGTAGTTGTATCTTATCTTGTGATAAAACTTTATACATCGCAAATGGAGGCCAATAAGAAAAAAAAGTTATTTGATATATATCAAAAAGTACAAAACAATCATCGTGTCGCAAAAATTATTAATAGGGAAATAAATAATAAAAATTTAGTTGCCGGATTTGATTTCGTACAAACTGTATTGGGATTAAATATGATGAATATGATGGATTCGGAAATTGATTCATATTTAAGTAATACAAATAAAATAATCGAGGATATAATTCTGATGAATAGAATTATTAATAATAAAATTGATATAATTAATGATCCGCCTATCGATATTACTTTTGCAATAAATTTTCTTCAAGAACTTTTAACGCGTGACGACATAATCACGATATCACCATTGAAAGACAAAAAAATAAAAGAAGTTGTTGATATTGATTTTGATCGTGAATTTCTCAAACTAAAATTACTTTATCAATTTAGTATTACGTTGCCAAAAAATCATAGAATTAGTAAATATATCGAGGGTGACATTTCAATTTATGTGACAAATCAACACAAAAAAACTATTAAAAAATATCTACTCAAGAAAATTTTAGATACTGATCGGTCTCTTATTGTACCCGAAAAAATATTTGCTATTAGTAAGTTTATTGATATATTGGACATAAATAATGTAAATATTGATTTCAAAACATTACGATATTCCACAATGCTTGCGGGAAAAGAACCGTTTTTGTTAACATATCCGATTAATAAAGAAGTTGTTGATTCATTGTTGACGATATGTATGGAAAGACTTTCTTTTATAAATCCCTTTATGAAATTTATTGAAATTAATCAAAAAGCAGGTAACGTAGAATTACAGTCAAAATCCGAACAGAAATTTGATCATGATATATTTGAACCGCTCTATAATCTGCACATGTCTTCGATAACACCAAAAACAAAGATTTTGGGAAATGATTCTGAGCCAATAAGGACGGAATTGAAACCTATTTTTTGTATTAAAAAAGTTTATGACATATTTAACCAGATTGATACAGTAATCGAAATATTTAAATATGTACGTAGGATGCAAGCGACAAATTGGGCGGAATTTATAAAAATTTATTACGGTAGTGTCAAAAATTATGATAACGTATTTAAATTCATATCAAATTTTGATAATGAGAATAGTGCGATTAGTTTTATTCATGATCTATTATTTATGTTTATAATTGGATTTCTTTTTATAAGTCGAAATGATAACATTCTTGAGATTTATAACCAAATTATAACACCACAACAAAAGGATAAAAAAGATAAAAAACATACTGAAAATACCCAAAATGCAGAGATGTATAAAATAATAAAACAACATATGATGAGAGCAAAATTTAATAAAATTATTGTTCAAAATATAAATGAAGTTGATGCATACAAAAAATATGATGAACTAGTTGATATACTTATAAAATTCCATAAATTAATTAATTGTGAAAATTCGATAATTAAATTTTTTATTATAAAAAATATAGGTAAAAATTCTGCAAACAAAGATATTTTCGATAATCAATTACTAATTAGTTCAAAACCTCTATACAAAAATAAAGATGATGGGAATGCTGTATTAAACCTTTACTACAGGACATATATGAAATCTATTATGGTGTCACCGGCCACAATAAAAAGAAAAATTAAATATCTTTTTGATAATGATGTGTCTTTTATTACTCCTGATTCCGCTGATGAAAATAACGAATACAAATTGATCGATTATTATAAAGACGATGAATACATGCAAGCCATAATGAACGTTTTATATCAAATAATGGATACTAAAAAAATGTATTTACCAGATTATACAATATCTTCGTTTACATATCCACACTTTGAATTTATTTCCGGTTTATATGTTTCAACTAAATTGAATGTTCATTGTATAGAAACGGTCGATTCGTCTAGTGTTTTCCATCTTGATAGATTTTTTGTTCCCGAATTTCAGCTAGGAAACCAATTACTTTATATTCTCAATAAATTAATGTATGATTACGAACAAAAGAACGAACTTAAAAAAATGTATGAATTTGATGATCATTTAACCATATCAAATATGTCAAATATGTCAAATATGTCAAATATATCGAACTATGATTACGGTGATTTATTTATAAATTTATTGAAAAAATATATTACCATCGAATCAGAAAATCATGTATCTCCATCTCCTTCGATGTTACTCAATCTATTGGAATTATGTACGGAAAATGTGGAATGTTATGTTCATAAACATACAAAATCATATTCAATTGAAGCATTGGAAACATCAATCACACAAATTCCAAGTACTGCCATAACTTCAAATTCAGATAGTACCGAACCAATTAAGAAACTTATGTTAACGGATATAATAATTAATTTGTGTAATGAAATTATCCCATTCGATGGAAATAACTTAAAAGAACTCAAAAAAATTCTCCATGAATCGCATTTATATAAACAAATACTTCAACGAATAAATATTCCTCAAACACAATTACAAATACAAACAGCCGGATCACTAAATGATGTTTATTATAAGAAATATCGCAAGTACAAACATAAATATATGAAATTAAATTAATAAAAAAAATCGAAAAATCAATTATTATCCAACGACAATTAGAATATTCAAATAAATATTTTCTTCGACATGACCACTATATTGATTGCCGATATAAACGTTCCTACGTGTTCTTTCTCCGACGCGGAAACCTTTACCCAGATAATAAACTGGCATCGACATTGCTTCATCGCTACAATGAATTTTTTCTCTGAGTTGGGCACAAATATTGTAAATGCTCAGATTATCGATCTCATCTGGAAAACCTTCATAAGTAGGTTTCTTATGCGAAGGACTGAAACGAGTTTTCACATGTTCACTACTTGATTCGTCAGATTCTGAATCTGAATCTGATTCGGAAGAATTGGAATAATAATTGGAATATTCATCAACCATTTCGACATCTTTTGTGATCACTGGCACAAATCTATACTTAAGATCGAGTTCTTTTATAGCACCAATGATATCATTATCGACACCTTTTAGTGTTTTTTCATCAGAATCAAAATCAGAATATTCTTCAATGTCGAGATAAGTATATCCATTTTGGAGAAGAATACCAAATTGTTTACTTATATTAATTCTCTTTGCAATTTTTTGTGCAATGTCTCCGATTCCTGGAGAGAAGATCATTTTTGAACCACAACTTTCTGGCGTGATTACATCAGATAGTGTTTTTGTGATAAATACTTTGAATGTCATTGTTTCGCGATAATTCACGACAGGCTTAACTTCATGAAGAACATCTGAATAGAAAATCAGAACATTTCCATCTATACTTTTCCAAGTTCTTCCATCGATAATCATCGAATCATATTCTCCATCGACATGTAGAACAATTGTTGCGATCAAATCCCTTGATGGAGAATCACGATGTTCAGTAAAGAAATCGCCTTTTTCGTAAATATTAATTTTATAAGGTTCAACCCTGATATTTCGAATTCCAGTTTTCTCATAAAACATTTCGCGAAGAGTATCAGTGATATTTGTAACAACATTTTTTTGATCAATAACTACGTCGAATCCTTTTCTGATATTTTCATCAACTCTTGTTTGTTGTTTGGCAACATCGCCAAATTCGGCAACTTTTTTGAGGGGAGAAAGTGCTGCTTTAATTTTTTCAGTACTGTCATAACTGAACCTAACGTTACTATAACGATTCAAATATTTCTTTTTTTGTCCGTATTTGTCCATTTCTGTCTCATTGGGGTTTACAACTCTATAAAGGGATTGGTATTCATCATCAAACTTATCGAAGTAATATCTAGCAGCATTATTTTGATCGGAAAATATATCTCCAATACATTTATGCGGCTTGTTTGTAACGGATAGTTCATCATTGAAGCTCCCCTTGGTGTAAATTGTGTCGATATGAGGTCCAGTCTTCATGAGAAGTTTATATTCATTGAGACCAAGTTCATTGCTAAAGGGAATATTCATATCAGTCATTTTTTGTGTATAATATTACTTTTTTTCGATATGACCGTTTGATAAAATATACCCAAAAGATTTCAAACCTGATGAAATATATTGATGATTAAAAATTAATAAGCACGGCAAACAACACAATTTTCAATTTTTTTAAATTATAAATTAATTAATTTTCGTTGTTTGTCATTAAGATCAACTCTAAAATCCGGAATATCATACATTTTTTCAGGATTTTCAATATATTTATCTATTAACTGATGTCGCGCATTTTTATAATTCATTTTTGCACCAGGCTTTTTGTCAAATATATGATTACCCCAATGATTTGTTACTCTGTTTTCAAAAAATGCTTTCTGTCTAATGTATAGTTCTTCTTGAGTGAATTCCTCCTTTGGTCTGTAACATACATAGATAACACATCTCCAACCTTTCCAAGGATCATTTTTATCTTTTAATTCCTCTTGAATTGCTTTTCGTGCAGAATGAACTGTTGTTGATGACCAAACGATGAAACTTCCCGCTGGTGCCACAATCGGAATTTGCCAGTTTCCACCAATATTTTCAACCATTTTTTTTATATCATTAACAGATCCATCATTGATTCTCAACCAATTGCTCGGACCGTCTTCTCTTTTATAGTAATCCATTATTTGATCAAAAATTTTGTGAGACTTAGGGCTAGCAACAAACGAGGCAGATGTATTTGTCAAAACCATTTGGCCTTGAATACATAAATACGGATTATTTCTTTTTGTTTGATCACAATGGGGCCAATCACTTTGAACTTTAGCATAATCTTCTATTCCATTAGGTCTAACATTTATACCATCACCGGAAACGATAAAATCATTTGAGGTATAATTTTTATTTCTCAAATTACTATACAATATTTCAAAAATATTACCAATATTATCGTTTGATCGTATCTCCCAAACAGGTTTTAAATTACTTACTAATGCTTGGAATAAGCCCGGACGAGTTTGTGGAGGAAGATCTTCATCAACCCAATTATTTTTATTGAAATGTTTGACAGTTCCTATCAGTTCAAAATTCGTTATAACTTCCGAAACCTTTTCATCACATAAATTTTTAGACATCACATCAGTAATAACAACAACACCAAATTCCCTAAATAAATCTACTAGATTTTGCTCAAAATTATTTTCACCATATTTAATCGTGAAGTTAGAAACAATATTTGAATAAATATTTTCTGTCATAATATCGTACTTATAACAAATCTTATTATTTAATTAATAACTTTATAACAAACATATTAATTTATAAAAATTCAATTTTATTTTATTTTATTTTTATTATTATTTTTATTATTTTTAATTATGTCAGCAATTTTTTCCCCAGCCATAATACATGTCAAATTTAGAGGTGTAGATAATGGTTTCGGAAATATACTCGCATCTACAACTCTTAAATTATCTGTACCATAAATTTTACACTCAGAGTCAATACATTTACCGAGTGCAACAGTGGAACTAGCATGTCCAAAACTATCAAAAATCGTCAAATTAATTACGGGATCGGATAATTTGACAAAATTTTTAATTGGATCGGTCTGACATATACGCCTAGACAATTTAATGCCTTCTGTTAATTTATCAATATCGATATCATCATACAAATAATTGGGATTAATTAAAGGTTTACTATTTGGATCAGTATCTTTAATAATAAAATTACCAATTGATTCGGGTTGTGTTAGACCAATTCCGACTGTAAATGTTTTTTCATCATTGCTGAACGCGATAATTTGTATATTCAATGTGTTATGATTTTTTTCTTCTAGAATTTTTGTCCATAGTAATGTTCCAATTTCTGAATTATCATCATCTTTTTTAATGTCATGAATTATATCATAGTCGTCATAATATAATGGATGATCAACTAGCATTTCGCCTATAGGTAAATCAATAACTGTTTTGATACCAATTTGTTTCAATTTATTCTTTGGACCGATTCCACTACGTTGTAAAATTGCAGGAGATCCAAACGTTCCACCACTTAGGATAATTTCACCATCATTTTTTATATATAATATAACACCATTTGATAAAGCGACACCACTGACATGTAATTTGTCATCACTACAATTATCAAAGACAAGTTTATCAACTAATGTTTTGTCTAATATGATTAAATTTTTTCGTTCTCGGACTTTGTCATTCAAATATGTCATACCAGTATTCTGTCTAATATTGCCAATGACATTACGACTCGAAATACCGACGCCATTTTGCTTTCCATTGTTGAAATCCTCTATATGACTAAATCCACTATTTACACTCGTTTCTATAAATTTTTTACACAACTTTGAAACATTGTAATGTCTAATCGGTAAAGGACCTTCCCTTCCATGCCATTTATCAATTCCAAATGGTGTATTTTCTAATTTTTTATAATACGGTAATACGTCATCAAATGACCATTCTTTAATATTCCAATTGTCAAAATCGGCACGTGTCCCCCTAATCGCAGCAGTAGCATTATGACTAGAACATCCGCCGATACATTTCGCACGAGGCATATCAATACTTACACCATATTTATTCGGAAGTGTTTTATATCCCCAATCGTATTTATTTGTTGCAATAATTGATGAATCAGTTAATTCTTTGGGAAATTTGCCAGGTTTAAAATCTGGACCTGCCTCGATTAGTAATACTTTTTTATTTTCATCTTCTGAAAGTCTGGCGGCAATAACAGCACCGGAACTGCCTCCACCAACGATAATATAATCATATATTTGATTTATTATGGTGTATTTCTTTTTATATTTTTTATATTTTTTTTTATAATTTTCCATGACAAAAATTTATCATAATATAAATTGGCAAAATATATTATAAAATTATAGATAAATAAAAAATTGATGTTATTAACTGTCAGATAATTTCAATTAAAAAACGTTTGTACACATACATCTATTGACTTCAACAGTGATAAATAACAAATAATAAATAACAAATAACAAATAACAAATATGTTCAAACCAAGTAAACAATTGACTCCTCAAAATATGAATACATTGTTCAAAGCAGGACAACGTATTATCAATTCAGGTACAAATAAACTGAAGGAAGAACAAAAACATTCACAATCGCTTCGAGAAAGGATGGTTACTGATCAAAGACTACTCAGAGTACAAAAAGCACTACATACACATCCAATTTATGATTCCATACAAACTAAACAGGACATGAAAATATTTATGAGAAATCATTCCTTTGCTGTATGGGATTTCATGGTTCTTTTAAAAAGTTTACAACAGAAATTGACTTGCACTAATCCTATTTGGACTCCCGTTAAGAATACGACTTCAGCGAGATTCATCAATTCAATTGTTATTGGCGAGGAAACCGATGAAATTGAAAAAAATAAATTTATCTCACATTATGATTTATATTTGGAATCGATGCAAGATGTCAACGCCGATGCAACACCAATAAAATCTTTTGTAACGAGCCTTTCTAAAAATCCGACCGCATCTAATGCATATAAACTATTGCTCAAAGCTCCAATTCCTATGTACACTAAGTCTTTTGTGGAAAATACTCTCAAAACAATTACTGAACCTCTTCCGCACATTGCTGCATCATTTTATTTTGGCCGTGAAGATCCAATTCCTAAAATGTTTATTAAATTTTTGGCTAGCATTCAATGTGATTCGTCTAACTCAAATGAATTCAAGAACATTAGAAAATATTTAGAGAGACATATTGAAGTTGATGCCGAAGATCACGGACCATTAAGTTTGGAATTATTAAAAGAAGTTTCCGAAGACGGGAAGAATAATGATATAATCATTGAATCTGGTATTAATGCCATTAATCATAGAATTAAATTGTGGGATGGGATACTTAGCGATATTGAATTTGCGCGCAATCTTAAAAAAATATCAAAATCATAGAACAAATATAAAGATTGTTACATATATTCTTTTATTAAAATCAAAACCAAAAAAATAATAATTATATTATAAAATGTCGATAAGAATTGATATTAAAAAGGATTTGAAATCTACAACAAATGTTAAATACGCAAAAGCGGATTCAAATGCAACAGTTACATTTTTTAAAACTATTTTTGCTGGCAGACCTTTTACACATTATAGGAAATGGATCGAAACAACCAATCATGGAAAAGATTCTAATACAATAATCGTAATTAATAAAGACAAATACAATTCACTCAACGGCATGATGAATTTACTTTTTGTTATCGATTGTGATAATAATAATAATAATAATAATAATAATAATAAATTGAGTTTTGAAGATGAGATTGTGTTTAATCAATTGTCAATTAAATTACGTATTGGTGATCTCGTAATATTTGATCAGGAGTGTTACGGAATTTTGAATATCTTGAAGTCAATGAATGAATTATACAATAAGGCTGTTTCAATATACGAAAACGATAACCAGATATATATTCCACTACAAAATTTTATGATGAAAAATGTGAATTTTCCAACATGTTCTTTCAAAGATGATCTAATTATTGAGTTTTATTATAGTCATTATAAGAATGTTATAACAACATGTGAAGCGTATCAACTTGATCAAGAAGAATACAAAAGATTTCGTGATACGGCTCACGAAACACGGATTAGATCATATCACACCGAACTACATAGAATTCCACGAACGGAACCAATAGTAAACATTCCTCTAGAAAGTAAAGTTTTGATAAGAAATATTTCTTTATTACCATTAAAAGGAACTGTAACAAATGCATATATTGATTCAAAACCATTCACTAAACTGAGTGATCCGTACAACAAATTTTATGAAACATATTCAAATTCGATCCCAAATAATAAAAATAAAAATAATAATAATAATAAATATGATTGTTTTATTTATGATACAGTACCGACAAATGGTAAGGATGGATCGACTGAAATTAATACTGGTTTCATTGTGGGAAATAATAACAGATCGATAATAGTGAAATTCGATAACTCCACTCAAAAACCAGATGAATTAGATTACATTGACAATTATGTATTAATAACGATTGGCTATGATAATATATTGAATACAAAACCAGAAATTGTATTCGATTATTTACCCTATAAATATGACTATTCAAATAATTATCCGCTCACAAAAGTGAGTGACACTGAGTACATTGAAGGTTATTGGTATGATGATGTATCTGATAGTAAAGAAACTCGTACATATCCATTCCCTAAACCAGAACCAAACAAACAAATTAATGAACAATTTATGAGTAAATTGGAAACAATTATTGAAAATGCTAACAGTTTCAAACATTACGGAATGTTTGGTTATGATGAAAGTAAAAATGATGAAATGAAAGAGATGGCAGATGGAATAAAAATTAAATTCACAAATTTTATGGGAGGTTCTCATTGTAGACTGTGCGAACAAATGATAGGAAGTGATGAAGGAATTATTGTTAAGAATGATATAAAATATAGATTTCCTTCTGGAATCATTCACTACTACAAAGATCATGATGTACAACCTAGTGAAGAATTTAATAATTTAATTATGAGTATTGATATTGATTCTATCATTGATTTTGCCAAAGATCAAAATAATAAAAATAATCAAAATAATCTTCCACTATTTTATGGTGATATACAACCCGCTTTCGGTCATCATATTATTTTACCAGATGAGTATGAATAAATAATTTATAAATAATCTTAATTTTTTACTTTGATGAAATTAAATATTTTAATTTATATTTATTATATTTTTTATAATAAGTTGAATCATTTTGTTGATTATCTCCATTAATCATACCACCACTTTGAGGAAATTGGTCAATAACAGCTACAATAGGGAGATGATCGGATGCCATTTTATGAGGGGATATGACCAAATTTTTGATATACGGATAAGTTGTCAATATCTGATCATATGCTCCTGACATGCTATATGGGTTTGAATTTAATGTACTATCACAACATGTTTTTGTATGATTGACTGATTTTAACAGTCTACCGTTTGGCATTTTAAAATATGGATCTTTTAGAATAGTAAATGTATCACCTGTACTCGGTTCCATATTCATATCACCCACCATTATAATATTATACGTTTGTAGTTTTCTAATAAAAAAATTTGCTTGTGAATTTGATGCAATTGTCCTCGCTAAGTGTTGATCGAATCTGAGGAAATCACCACCATGAGCAGGATGCATATTTATAACACATAAATTATCATTAAAAAATAAAATGAGAAATGGTCTTCCTGACGTACCTAATTGACCACTAATCTCATTATTCACAGCATCTAATTTATATTTATTATCATAAAATGTTACCATTTCTTCTTGGCCTGATTTCGTTAATTTATATCTCATACTTTGCAATTTTGTTGAACGGGAATATAATTCATTCCATTTTGCTGCCTCTTGAATACAAATGAAATCGTACGATTGACCTCCATTATCAATGACTGAAACTACATTTTCCAAACAAACAGTCATACCTGTTTGTCTTCTTGGACATGCAGTTGAAACACCAGCAGTTACAGTACCAGTCATTGCCTCCCAAGAAATATTCCACGATAATACTCGTATTTTTGTATTTATATTTATATTTATATTTGTATTTGTATTCATATTTGTATTTGTTGGTTTGACAACCGGGAATGACAATCCTATGGGAATTGGTTGTGATAATGTTTGTTTTGATATCATTGGAATGGGTACAGTTACGGGATCAATAGTTTTTAGATTGACTATTTTTTCCGTCGATTGATCATATGTAAACGATTCAATCTCCAAAAAATTAGGTTCATTTGTTAACTCCAATAATTGCCCCATAAATCCAGAATGACTAAAAATAACGATATTTTTATTTGTGAAGTCATTGTTTGATAAAAATTTTTTAAATGCGGTAATTTTAGCTCCATTTGTGTTGAGTAAAACGGGGGAAGCTAAATCTACCCACGAAATTGGTGCTCCCGGTATAGGAATGATTTTACTAAAATCATTTTCCCATCCATTTTCATAGATTTTTTTCCATCCCGAATCATAATAAAATAATGCTTTTTTATCATTCGAAAAATCTATATATTTATAATTTACCTTTGATCTTAGAACGGGCGATACTTGAAGAAGTGTACGACTCGTACCCATGTTTTCTACATAATTACCTATTTCACTTACAAGCGGGCATAAATATATCGGTGTATAAATTTGTTTATTGAACACTTCTAAACATGTTTGTATTGCTCTCATTAAAGGAGAAGTTATTATAATATCAGGATTACCTAATTCGTTGAGAATATTTGTTCGATTTTTATTTATTAATTCTATACCAGTTTGAGTCAACACAGGATCACGATACATCGAATTAACTGCAAAACTTTCTGTTCGTTCTTTATATTCATTCGCAGTACTATAACTGTGTCTTATTATTTTTACATTAACTGTTTTTGTTGGTTGTATAAGTGACATTGGTTGTAATCCAATTGGTAGTAATCCAATCGATTCTACAGATTTTTTTTGTTTATTTGGTCTTTTTTTCTTTTGTTTTTCTGTTTCCGGTGCTGGTTGTATTAGTTGTGATGGTTGTACTGCTGAAGGTAACTCTGGTAGTTTTATCACCTCCGGTAGTTTTATCACCTCTGGTAGTTTTATCACCTCTGGTAGTTTTATCACCTCTGGTAGTTTTATCACCTCTGGTAGTTTTATCACCTCTGGTAGTTTTATTCCCGATTGTTTAATTAGTGAAACAGGATTTCCTTGAGTCAAATTAAGCGTGGTAATTAGGCCTGTATTTTGATCGAAACTAAATTCGGCTATACCTAAATAACCAGGACACTTTATAAATCCAGTTTCTGCAATTATATTGAATACACTACAATGACTGAACATCACAATTGTTTTGCCTGCAAATTCATCACTCGATAAAAATTTTTTTAATGCAAAAACTCTACCCCCTGCATCGTTGCGTAAAACGGATGAATTCAAATCTATCCACGAATTTGGCGCATTATTAATTACTTTTATTTTATTGGGATCATTTTCCCATCCATTTTCATAATCAGTTTTCCATCCAAAATTGTAATAGAATAATGTTTTTTTATCATCTGAAAAATCTATATTTTTGTAGTTCACTTTTGATTTTAACAATTCGATTGATATTTTTTGCAAATCATTACGATCGATACCTTTGTTTTCTATGTTTTGCCCTATTTCAGTGAGGAGAGGTACTAAATATATTTTTTTATCTATTTGTGTTGGTTCATATAAATTAAGGCATGTTTGAATTGCTCTCGTTAATGGTGATGACATAATAATATCATATTTTCCTAATTTGCTTAATATAACTTTTTTTTTAAGATTTATCATATCTAAACCTGCTTTATCTAAGATCGAATTTTTATATTTTTCTGGTATATTTTGCCCATTATTTTTTTCAATGAACACATCTGCTTCTGACTTTGCAGAAATGACCATTTTAATATTAACCTTCCGATTCATTTATAGACTGATATAAATTATAATGCAAAATAAAATAAATAATCACATAAATATTTAAATATATATATATAAATACGTATAGATATACATGCCGAGTCGTGAGGGAGGAAAAGCTAAACCATTAAAGGCACCCAAAAAAGAAGTAACTGAATTAACAGAAGAAGATAAATTATTTAAACAAAAACAAAAAGAAGATAAAAAAGCTCTTGACAAATTAAAAGAGGACGCTTCTTCACCAAAGGGTTTTATCAAAACAAAACCAACAAAAAAATAAAAATTGAAAACATCACTCTATGATGAAAACAATATATTTTTGGATTAATAAGCAATCAAACTAAGCAGTAAAACTAGTTAATATATTTAGTTCAATTAGTTAACAGATAAACATGGATCAACATAATCAGAACGACAAAAAAGATATTGACGAAATTGTTTCGTTTGTTTGCAAAAAAGAATTTGCACCTGACAAACTGAATAACTATTTAAATTACTGGCTCCAATTTTTGTTCATGCAATACAATGAACAAGATTATATTTACAATTTTAAACATTTACTTAGTGATGAAATTGTCATTGTATGGGAATTTACAAAATTTTATGATTTTCCAGAAGTTCATTACTTGATTACAAACTATGGAAGGATGCTTGTACTTAATCCAAATAGAGTTAATCGTGGACTTACTATTACCTACAAAAACTATAACAAACGATTGTCATACGATTCACAAGTTGAATTAAGAAAAAAATCTACAGAACTTAATCATCATGTTGATTCGCATAATATTATGTATAATCTTTTAACTAAACTTTCTGAATCCGTTGATAATGATATCACTCAACAAACTCAACAAGTTGAAACTGAACAAGTTAAAACTGAACAAGTTAAAACTGAACAAGTCAAAATTGAACAAGTTAAGACTGAACAAGTTAAAAGAATGGATACTTCTGAATCTCAATCTGGATCTCAATCTGGATCTCAATTTGGATCTCAATCTGGATCTCAATCTGGATCAGGATCTCATGACGACGAACTTGTAGAATTATTCCCAGATCTCACAAATGATAAATCAAAAATTATTGTTACAGCCGAAAAAAATGAAGTGAATGATGAACCAATTGAAACCGTATCTGCTGGTGTGGATGAAGATATCTATTCGAATGAAAATTCAGAAGATTTTTCTACAAAAGAATCGTACAAACTTTCTGATAATACATCGAATAATATTGTATCAGATATGGACATGGGAACATATTTCACAGATAAACAAAGAATAGAACGAATTGAGTCTGAACCAATAATTAAAACAGTAACTGAAAATGAACCACGAGACTCAACTAAAATTGATTCTGACAGTAAGGTTCTTTCCAATGAATCAAATGAGTCCAATGATTCTGATGGATCAATATTTGAAAATCCAAGTGATATTAAAAAAACCATAATTATCGATAAACCAAAAATGCTCAAACGAGAACAATCGAGTGGAAAAGTCGGCTCATTTATCGATTTATTTAATCAAAAATCACAAAAAGTCGAAGAAGAAAAGAAGAAAGAAAAACAACTGAAAAATAAAAATGTCAAAACTGTTTAACATAATTTAATTTATTATTAATTATTTTGATAATTTTGATTATTTTGATTATTTTGATTATATTTAATTTCTAATTCTTCAAATTTAGCTTGCAATCTATTATATTTTATTTTAAGATTTTCATGATTTGTAAGAACCATTAAATAATTTAATTCCTTGGCACATATCTCCATCTCATGCACTGCAATAAGAATTCCTTTTTCTGGTATTTCACAAACACGTTCTTTTAAGGAAACACATTTTTTTTTAATATCGTTTGGTATAATATCATTTATAATCATTTGGTCTATTTTATCTTTTAGTGCATTGCAAAGATTAATCAAATGTTGTCTTGATTCTTCAAAAGATAATCTGTCATTTTCTAATTTTTCTTGCATTATACTATTTATATTTTTCATAGTTTCCTCGTGGTTTTTACTATTATTTTCCGTTTTTTTGTATATAACTTGTGTATCCTTGTACAATTTGGTTTGATCTTTTGATTTTTTAATCAGTTCATCGTGAATTAATGTGAATGAATTATCTTTCTTTGATTTATTATATTCTTCAAGTGCTTCACTTAAAATATCATCTTGTGTTTTATCTAGTAGATCTTTCTTATTGTAATTTCCTTTTGTTGTCTTCACAAAATGCGCTTTTATTTTCAGAGCTATTGTTTTTTTTAAATCATTGTCTTTTATGATTTTATTTAAAAATACTACATCAATATCACAGTCATCATTATTACTGTCGTTATTATTATTACTATCATCATTATTATTATCACCATCATCAGTATAATTTATTTTTTCTAAATCTTCTGATTTATTTTGTTCATCGGATGATATTTCTTGATCTATTTCGTTAATTATTTTTTTTTCTTCAACATTCAATTTAGTTAATTTAACCGATTTAACTGATTTAGTTGATTTAGTTGATTTTGGTGGCATAAAATTATGTTTGAATATATTATTGTATTGTATTAATTTATACTAGTGTATTTTTGTAAATTAATATATTTTCAGTTTTTTTGATATTATTATAAACATAAAAATAAAAAAAGTTGAAGCCATATATATATTAAAATGAAGTCATTAATATTAAATGTAACATGTTATGATTATATTATAAATACATATCGTTTTAATATACCAAAATAAATCAATTAAATAAACAAAGAAGTTATGAATGATACGAACACTAAAAAAGAAGTAATGACACATAATTATTTTTTAATTGGTGCAACATCTTCAATGGTATCAAAGATGTCGGTGAGTCCATTAGATCGCCTTAAATTTTTAACACAAACAAAATCAAATTCAGAATTTACAGGACTTGTATCAGATATATTCAAAAAAGAAGGACTTAGTGGATTTTATAAAGGAGTTTTTCCTATTCTCGCTACGTCAATACCAAAAAGTGCAATATACTTTACTGCACTTAATACTATTAAAACGCATATGAATAATTATAGTAATAATGGACAATGTTTGAGTTCTCATAAAATAAATTTCTTTTCCGGTTTATCCGCTGGAATCATAACAACAACTCTATTATATCCCACGGATGTTATTTCGAGCAAATATTATTATGATATTGGAAATAACCAAAGTTTATTAAAAATAACTAAAAACACATTCCTTGAGAAAAAAATGTTTCGAGGATATTCGGCAACATTGATGGGAACAGTTCCAAATCATGGTCTTTCATATCTTTTATATACATCTATTAAGGACAGTAATATTATATCATCAAAATTTAATGATATAATACCTACCAAAATAATTAGTATGGGTGATAATGGTAACACTTTTGTAAGTAGTTATATTGCTTCCATTTCAACTCAGCTCGCAGCTTACCCATTCGATACAATTCGGAAAAAAATGCAAGTTGGTGACTTGAATTTTATTGATACAGTGAAACAAATCAAAAATGGATCATTACTTGATTTCTATAGAGGGTTCAAAATAAGTATAATCAAAACTCCTTTGTCGAATGCCATATACTTTATGTGCGCTGAGTTTTTAATAAGACAAAATGTTATGTAATGTAAACTAAACTAAACTAATTCGACAAAATTATTCATGTTATCAAATTTGCAAACCATTGGATTTTCCATAATAATTTCTCTATCAATCCATTCACTAAATAGTTTATTCATTTTATCATATACAATTTTCTTCATTTTAACTAATTCAGGATCAATAATTTTGTATATTTCATATGTAATTGTTATATGGAATGTATACGCCGGATTGTTCTTAATTCCAGTAGATTCACTTATTATATTTCTCCATTTTAATATTTTTTCATCATTGGGCACCAATCCGAAATGAAATGCATTTTCTTCTATTCCAGACAATTTCATAATAAATTTTTGTTTCTTCAAAGTATCTAAAATATTGTTCAAATCATTCATATTTTTTGTTATCTTTTCATCAAGTTCTTCCTTATCACACCGTTTGAGATCGAATACTGTCATATGGAACGACGTTGGATCAGTATATCCAAAATAATGTCCAATGGCACTTTCTTTGACTATATTTTGTACGTTGCGTATGATTTCATGAAGTGCAGTATCATGCGGTATTTTACATATTATAGTTGTCCCGTAACACGAAATCACGTTACAAAAATTATCGAATTTAAAAGGCGATTGGTTTAATGAAACATAATCAATGATATTAATTTGTGCATTCGTTTTAACTTCCCTTACATTAATCCCAGATTGTTTTATTTGTTGGCACGTAATATACTTATGTCCCGGTTCTTTTTTCAAACCGATTGCAAAAAATCCTGTTACTTGATCAAATGTTATCCAAAAAGTATTCCATTGTTCCCTATTAATCTGCATCTTAAAACCATTTATAATGCATTCTGTTTTCGATATAAATATGGATAGTAGATCGCTTAATAATACATAAATATCTTCAAAACTATTATAATTTCGTACAACCATAGACACTTTTGATGGTATAGGAATAACACAATCCGTCATTTATGATTTATAATTATTTATTACAAAATATTATAATTATTTCATTGTATTTCATGATTTAATATCAATCTTTTTACTTATAAAAATTGATATCCCAAGTTCTTTTGTAGTAAAATAGAATAATTAAATAAAAATATCTTTATTACAAAATGAATATCTTTACAGAAAGGTTTAATTTACCATCACAATATTGTTGTATACATTGCGGTGATGGTATTTCTACATACAAATTTAATAAAACAGATAATGGTTACGAATTGACAGAGACTTTTTTATGTCAAACATTTGATGAAAATCGTACACTGTGGAGAGGTAATTATATAATGGATGTTATTAATTCTCTGAAAAATGATGATGAGTATCGTCTTGAACAATCACAAAAAAATGTTTTAATAACTAAACTGATAGGAATAATTAACCCAGCTATTAGAACAACGAAAAAAGAAAAAGATAAAATAACAAATAAAACTAAAAATAAAAATAAAAATAAAAATAAAAATAAAAATAAGAAATAAATTAAAGGTGTATATCACTTACATTTACAATACTTAGCAAAAGTTTGTTATTATCTTTCATAATATGTTTATTAATTACTCTGTAGCTTTGGGTTAAATTTTTAAGAATATAGTCTATACCACTAAGCGATGCTTTATTTTTAAGAGCATTTATTAGTTCTTTATAAAATAGTTTAATTTTTTCTTTATGTAAATCACTGTCTGGAATAGGTTTATTGTTATGATTAATTTGTTTGTGAATAATTTTATTATAATAATTTTGTAAAATTAGTATTTTATTAATTAACATTGAATCTTCTTTTTGATATAATTCGTCTATATCCTCTAAGAATTCATTTATGAAAATTAAATCCCGTATATTTTCGTGTGTAATAATTTCGTCAATTACTTTTTCACAAGAATGAATTGTATGACCTATTTCATCACACATGACACATACCATTTCATTATTTCTAGCTAATGATTTATTGATTTTATAATAATAGGTTTGGTTAGTATACAGAATTAGTCGGATTAATCCTTCAGAACATAATGTATCACAATATGTTTTAATTTCTTCATATTCCTGTTTGTAGAAGAATCTGGAATTTTCTTTATTTTTTTGTTTTAATTGAATTTCTGCGATCGATTTATATTTATCATTTTTATTTATTTTATCTAAAATTTCTTGTGAGGTCAACAACTCAATACTGTTCTCGATAATATTAACTATGACATCTTCTATTGTTTCCATTAGTTTTTCGGTACATTTATTAGCTATATGACCTTCTTTATTACATCTATAACACTTATTTTGTGCAGTAAGTATTTCTTTATTTAATGATTTAATGATTTCATTAGAAAGTGTCACCGTCGAATAAGTACCGCCCCTGACATTATCTATTCCATAAATCGACATATATTTTTTAACATATTTGTCTTCATCGAAGACATCGCAATCGTAAATCGTATCGACTATACCAACAGGACAATGTAATTTTGTCCACTCTGCACCTGTACCACTCAGATGTTCTGCAAATTGTTCATCGACCGTTTTATCCGTTTTTCCAACATAATATTTATTTCCTTCGAGCTCTAAAATAAATATGGTAAACATATATGATTTTAATCAGATTTAATTAAAATCATATTACACAAATAAATTATCTTATTTATAATATTTCAATTTTTTTATTTTATATTTTTTATATTTTATTTAATTTTTTCAATTGGAGTTCGATATAGTATGTTTTTTATTAACTGATACTGACAATGATTTTAAAACCCTTTCAATATCTTCAATTGTTTTTTCATCAATAAGATTTCCATCATCATCAAATCTTTTGACACCATCGAACAATTTCACATGAACAGTCTCATCAATGACTTCCATATTTATAAATTTTTGCATTATTTTGAATGCCCCTCTTAAAATATCTTGTGCTAAACCTCCTCCACTCATTCCACCTGCTGACATTATAGCAATGGTTTTATTTTGAAGCGGTGACACAGGCTTTTTTCGAGATAACCAATCAATACAATTTTTAATTGGAGCAGAAGGCATAAAATTATTTTCGGGTGTCACCAATAGTAAACAATCAGCCATAGATACAGCTTCCTTTAATAAAACGACAGACTTAGGTAAATTTTCCTCAAGATCTTCATTAAACATGGGTATATCGTGTATATCATAGTTATATACTTCAATATCTGTTCCTTCTGAAATGTCGATAGCTTTTTTAATTAGACTGGTATTTTTAGAGTTTTTTCTAAGTGATCCAGAAATTGCTAGAACTGTTACTGTCATAATAAAATATAATTAGTAATATATTTTTAAATCATTAAATAGAGAAATTTTATAATTTTGGTCTAAAGAGAACAATATGACATATCATTAACGATATTTTTATCATGAAAACTTAAAATAATATGTTCCTTTTTATGATTGCGTGTTTGTGTCATCCATTTTACTAGTTCCTCTAACAATTCATTTTTTTCGCTATCAGTCAATAGAAAATAATCGGCGAGCTTTGCAAAAATATTTGCTGTTCCCGATTCTTCCATATTTTTATATAACCTTTCACCGACATTTTGAATCTTATGCACATCTAAAAATCGTTGTTCTCTATCGGACAAGGAAGGATCGAACAAATACTGAATTATATCATTTTCAACATCCCATTGAGCAATTTCTTCATCTGTTTTTTGTAATCGTGTATTTTTTTTACGAGTTTCCTTTACATATCCTCCATCAGTGAAAGAAAAATAATATGATCCATTAATATTATCATATCTCATTTCACCTCTGACTGCATCATTTGCTGGGATTAATTTGTATTCCTTTTCGAGTAAATCAAAATTTAGATTAAGTACTCCTCGATATTCAGGTGTCATATATACATCATGCAAAACTGTTCCAAGTAGAAAATATATTTTATTATCAACGAACGATGAAAAAAATTTAGAGAGTAAATTTAATTGTTCTCTTACATTACCCGATTTGATAACCTCTGGTATATCTTCTTTTAATACAGTTCCGTAACCTGTATTATCGAGATCTTCATCTAAGAAATGATAGATCACATCGTCTGCAAAAAATAATCTACACAAGTTAAAAACTTCATTTAAAAGATTATGGACAATGGCTGCCATTATTATATTACGTGAGTTATGGTAATAATGAGAATATTTACATTGCTGTTAATAATAAGGTAATTTTTCAATTTTTTAATAAAAATTGATTTATTTAACTTATAAATACTTCCATGTATAATAAAATAATAAAATAATCGAACATTAAATACTCTTTTCATCTCAACACAACGATAAATGGATCAAGCCTTTGAACATATTACAGACTTTGATCAAAATTATCAAGATAATCAATATAATCAAGACAATCAAGATAATCAAATTGATCAAATTGATCAAAATGAACAAGCAATATTGGTTGATTACATAGATCCGGATGATATTGAAAAGGAACGCGATGAATTATTATTTAAGTGTGACAATATACAACAAGAGTGTACTACTCTTTCAAAAAAACATCATGATCTTTTGAAAGAACACGCTGGATTGTTGGATACATGTGATAATCAACAAGACCTTATTGAAAAAACAGAAAAATTAAACATTGAGTTAAATGAGAAATTAAAAAAAGAACAAAAAAGTAACAACGATATTAATAAGGAATCCCATAAAAAAGATATATTAATTGAGTTACTAAATAATAAACTTATTAATAGCCAAAATGCATATGACATTCTCAAAAAACAATACAGTGAATTATCGGAGGATATTATTGCAAAAAGTTTAGAAAATGATAGATACTTTGATGAACTGAAAATGGAGCAACAAAAAAGGAAAATACATCTGCGTGAAATAGAATCGACTGGAAATAGATACATAATGAGTAATTTAGAAAAAGATATTGATGAAAATCGTAAAAAAATTAAAGAATATGAATTAGAAATTTGTACTATAAAAAACCAACACAAAATACTGCTGAACCAGCAATACAAGAAATATGAAGAATATATGAAACAACAACACGATAAACATAGAGAAGACATGAAAGAGCAAAAGAGGAAAACACATTTACGCGAAATCGAATCTCTCGGAAGTAAATACGGTATAAATAGTTTAAAAAAAGACATTGATGAAAATCGTAAAAAAATTAAAGAGTATGAATCGGAAATTTATACTATGAGAAATCAGTATAAGATGAATACAGAACAGCAATATGACAAATACAACCAAGACGCAGAACAGCAATATGACAAATATAAACAAGATATAGAACAACAATATAATAAATACAAAATGGATCTGGAACAAAGACAAAAAATTATTGATAAATTATCGACAGACTATGCAGCGAAAATTCAAGAGTTAGAGAAGTATCGTAAGATGTGGGAACAATCACAAGAAACCATAAAACAATATCAATCAATGAGTTCACAACTTCAAACTGTATATACAAAATCACGAGAAAGTGTCAGACAATACATGTCAATGTATGAAGAATTAAATAAAAAATATCTCGAACAAACAAGAGAACATGGACGATTACAAGCAAAGGTTACAATGTATGAATATAAACCATCGCAACCGCAACCATACAGACCAATTCAACTAAATCAAGTGAGACCTGTCCAAGAACTTCGTCCACTAATTAATGCTTCCAACAAAGTATCTGTTGATAAATTGAAACAATATGGATTTTAATAGTTAATTTATTTGTATGATCAAAAATTGATTTATATAATTTATAAAGACTTTTCCAATATAATATTTATTGTATAGATTTTTTAATATAATATAATAGTTAATGGATTCTAATTTTGAAGAAAGTTCAGATTCTGATGATGTCATCTTAGATAAAATTCAAGATACAAATACCGAACCAATTATAACAGATCCAGATGAACAACCCGTAATGGTCAATTATATCGATCCGGACGATATTGAAAAACACCGCGATGAATTACTTATGCAGATGGAAACTCTTTCGAAAAAATACGATATAATATCTGAAAAATATATTGAATTAACAAATCAATTCGATAGTCAATGCATTATTGTTGAAAAATTTCAGAGATTGATTGAAGAATCAAGCGAAGAGTCAAAAAAACAAAAAAATGATACAAAACTTCACATAAAAGAATTAGAAACTAAACATGAACAGATTGGACAAATAGAAAGCAAACTCAATTTATGCGCAAAGGAAGTATTAGAAAATAAACATAAAGTTAGTAAATATGAGAAATTAATTGTAGAAATGCAACATGAGTATAGTTTTATCCAAGATGAAAATGTCGCATTAAAAGAACAACGACGAATCGATGGAGAACAATTAAAAATGGAACAAGCTCAAAAAAATAGAGATTACAATCAATTTCAAGAATCATACAATAAAATGCAAATAACATTAAAACAATATCAAGATACTATGAAAAATATGGACAAACAAAAAGAAGAAGTCATCAAACGTAATACTGAATTGACTAAGGAAAATAGTTCGTTGCAAGCAAGAATTAGTGTACTTGAATACAAGCCACAATATTCAACACAATACCCAACACAATATTCACAATATCAAACACAACCTATTCAAACACAACCTCAACCTATTCAATCTATTCAACCTATTCAACCTACATCAGCGCAGCCCGTTAAAACATACCAACCTTACATAGATAAAGGATTTTGGTAGTTTTATCACTTTTGTAGTTTTATCACTTTTGTAGTTTTATCACTTTTGTAGTTTTATCACTTTTGTAGTTTTGATTCAGAAAATATTTTATCAGTAAGCACATTATTAACAGTTTGATCGAAAATTAATTTTATTCCTATATCACTTTTTGCACTTGTTTCAACATATCTATAATTATATTTTTCACAAAATGTGTATATCTTTATTTTATCAATACAACTGTTTTCATTGACTAAATCTAATTTTGTTCCAACAAGAATTTTTCTATGACATTTATTTAATACATCTTTATTTTTTTCTATATCATCATTAATTGATTCCACTGCGTTGAACGTCTTTTCATCATTTAAACTAAACATTAAAACTATGATGTCAGTATTTCTATAATATCTTTGCATACGACCGAAACCATGATTAAAACATCCATGAGAATTGTATACATCCCAGATCTGTAAACGAACGGATTTGTTAAGATAACTGATTGTTTTGGTTCTAAAATCCATACAAGCTCCACTAGTCCCGAAAATTGGTTCTGGACCAAAATAATCATCTATGTATCGCATTAAAAAATGAGTTTTTCCGACACCGTATTCACCAACTAATACGGCTTTCAACATGCAATCCCATTGTATACTCATTCAGTTTAATTTTATTTTTAGTGTTATAAATATTCATTTTAACTGTAAGTTATTTTATCAATTTTTACATAATTTTTTTGCAAAAATCTGAAGATTTCATAAACAAATTGATTATTTTTTTTCATCACCATTCTCTGATAGAATTATACTGTTTTGCATATTCGGTGGATTTTGTGGTCTTAATGAATTCTCCGCGACAAGTGTTCCCTTAGCCTGCTCAATTTTAAGTCGTTCTTGGATGAGTTTGTTTTTGCGGTCTTCTTCTTGTTTGTAAATTTCTCTGATATGTTTTTCTCTCTTTGTTTCTTCCTCCAAAAGAACTTCTCTGATTTTTCTTTCAGTGTGCCTAAACTCACGATCATCACGCATTTTATCAACAAATGCATATGATACTCTGTAGAAAGATGCCACATACAAAATACCTGAAATAAATGGATATGCTGGCATCGGAAGAAAAGCTCGATCTTTGATAAGTGATGCTACAGTCGCGCCAACTCCTCCGAAGACAGAACCGAAGAACATTGTCGAAACTGGATTTTTAACAATATTAATGGGATCAGTCAAAGCGAATCCGTAAGCGAAACTCGCAACCAAAAGTGTTGTTGGATTCGACAAATGTGTGACAACTCTTTCTTTCATCGTAACCTTTCCAGCAATTTGTTTAATCTGATCAGAATGTCCACCAGTTTGTTGTGCTTCTGTGTGCATGAAACGATTACCCGCTTGTTTCATATAGCCTGACATTTTCGAAAGACCAGCAAACCCATTTGAAATGAACCATTGTTGAGAAAAAGTGCGAAACATTTTAATATATCTATTTCAAGTCTCTGTTTCTATTTAGAAGAATACATACAATGAAAAATTAATAACACATTCCAGTTATTTTGTATTATCAATTTTTTTATTAAAAAATTGATAATAATAGTGGATAATTAGATCAATGAGAAAATCGATTAGTTAGAGATAGTAAACATATCGAAGGTAATATATCTATTACAATCATGAACAAAATATTCATACTTTTATTGATTTCTGTTATATGTATACATCAAGTTCATGCAGAATTTGATGAATATACTATTGTAAAGAATTCATTTCAACCCGACAATAGTACAGAAATTATTACCGTTTTCGCAAAATTTACCAACTTGTTTGGTAGTGACATAATTTTTGACAGATGTGAAATCATGGGACAACAAACAGAACCAATAAAAGATATACTCGCTGTCAACGATACACAGAATTTTGTATTTGAATCATACAGATTGATTAATGTGTTGAGTGGTAATTGTTACTACAACATAACATTATCAGATAGTTCGGTTGAAGTACTCGATATATTATTGTACTTCAATAGGAAATTTGGATCTGAATGGTACGGAATGAGTAATTCAGAATTAAATAGTTATGGTGTTTGTATTTGTATCCCTGCATCAGCCAATGCATTATACTACATAATGGAATATGATAACGATAATCATAATTTGTGTTTAAGATTATGTTTCTTCTAATTTTTATTTATTTTTTTATTTTTTATTATTTTTTTGTTAGTATAGATTATATCATGAATAGTCAAATCATTACTTCTATTTCCTCTGGAAATCTAAGTGCTATGAACTATGATTTTTCCAAAAAGAAAATTCTCATTATCGCAAAAAGAGGCTCGGGTAAATCATTTTTCACAAATGAAATTATCAAACTTATCAACCAAACTAGTCCGATTGATATGCAAAATACAATTGTTGTGTCACCAACTGAAAGAATGAATAAGTTCTATTCAGACAAATTTAATTGTGAAATTTTGTATGATGTAATTAATCTATCAACCGTTATGGACAAGAAATTTATTATTCTTGACGACTGTCTACATCGTAACATCAGAAACACACAAGAATATGAAAATTTGGCTGATTTAATTAAAACGGATATAACATTAATAGTATGTTTACAGTATCCATATTTTGATAGATATCTAATGGGTTTATTTGATTACATCCTTCTCGGTCAAGAAGATTTCTTATCGAGCAAGAAAAAAATCTATGAACGAATTTATATAGATTCGTCATTTGATGAGTTTAATACTATGATGAAAAATTTACAACCTTATCATTGGCTTCTTGTTGATAATAGAATAAGTAAAGAAATGTATGCAAATAAAGAAATAAAAAAACAGGAAAAACTAATGTCAAAAATCACAAAAAATATTAATACAAAAAATATGTCACAAATAACACTCAATTATAACCCTGCCATAGTTGTTTATAATACAGATGAAAAAGAAAATATAAACATTGTTAGAAATATAATCAAAAATATCGAACAGTTTCATGAAATTATTGCTGTCAACAATGTTGGCGAAAACAATTATTCTGATATAATTAACAAAGTGCATAAACCAGATAGTAAAAATATACTTGAAAATTTATTAGCTGTAGCATCAGGAGAAGCAAATAATAAATTACCGAGATTACAACGGTTATTAATTTTAGAGTATTCGGTTTCTGAATTGATGAAGAAACATAATAATGCATTGACAGAACTAATATATAACGGGCGCCATTATTTTATTGGATATATAATTGTTGAAAAATATGTATTATCTTTAGCGCCAGAATTACGTGGAAACCTCGATTATATAATTGCTGGTGATGTTTCTGACAAAGCGACATTGCAAAAATTATATGATGGGTATTTTGGTATGTTACCAAGTTTTTCAATGTTCAAAGAAGCAATAAGATTGAATACATTGTTTACAAATAATAGAGGTGTAAATGCAGAAGACAAACTATTATTCTTGGAAACGAGCGTTGTAGAAATTGCCAAGAAATATTCTGGTGAGATTTATACATTTGAAGAAAAATATAATATTAAACCACCAAAAAATAAAAATAAAAATAAAAAAAATTCTGACTCTAGTGGCTCTGATCCTGATTCAGAATCTGATTCTGATTCTGAATATGATATTAAATCCGTTATCAAATACATGAAAAAATTAGACAAAAAAATGACAAAAATAAATAATAAACTTAAATCATTATAAAAATTTTTTTAATAACATAATGAAATAATTGAAATTAAATGAATTATTTCGTTAGATATATGCTTACTAATAAATATCAGTAAATATTAATAAACAAATTAAATTATTATGGCCGATGTTATCAATGTCGTTTTTTGTGGATCTGTTGACTTCGGTAAATCAACGATGATGGGACACATGCTGAAATTGTTGGGTTATCTTGATGAAAGAGAATTTGAAAAGGTATGTATTGATGCTAAAAAAAATGGTATGGAAAAATGGAAATTTGCATATATTCTTGATGTTTTAGATGAAGAGAGGGCCAGAGGAAAAACCCATGATTATGTCATTACAGAATTTGATACCAATATTGATAGAATGGTTGAAAAGAATGTAAACATTCCTGAATGGCTCAAACAACAACCTTACTGCAATAGAAAAATAAATTTTATCGATACACCGGGACATAAACATTTTGTCATGCATATGTTAGAAGGTTCCTGTGATGCAGACGTTGCTGTTTTATTATGTTCGTTGAAACCAGGAGAATTCGAAGCAGGTATGAATGGTCAAACATTAGAACATTTATATATACTGAGAGGTTTAGGTATCAAACAATTAGTCATTGTCTTTAATAAAATGGATATAATTTCCTGGGATAAAAATGAAATGGATAATAAATATAACGAATTAAAGAATATTATTAAAAAATTAAAGTTTAATGATGTTAGAATAGTAGGTACATCTGCATGGGAAGGTATTAATTTAATTGACGATTATACAGATTTTGGACCCAATCTATTGAAATTAATACTCGATTCAAAGAAAAGAGATCAGGAACCAATCATAGAAATTAAAAAAAATAGAATTGCAGCCCAATTAATATTTTTAGAGGGAAATTATAGTATTGTAACAGCAGGATTTAACGCAATTTTACACAATAAAAAAGATTTCTTTGATATTGAAATTGATAAAATAAAAGATAAAAAATTTGTTAAAAAAGGAGATCTAGCAACTGTTATTATCACCTTGAAAACTGAAAGAACTATTAATTCTTTGAGTAAGAATATTATATTACGGAAGGACGATACAACAATTGCTGTCGGTATTGTGACACCCATAGAAAAATAAATAATTAATATTTATTAGTCATTCAACTGCTAACACTAATATTAGTACTAGTATTAGTATTAATATTTGGCTGGGTGACATTACTGATTGAATTTATTGTTGCTAATTTTAATAATTTGACTTGTTTAAAGTTTATTGGTACATTGCATCGAAAATGACATCTTTTATTTTTATCATCACTTACAAATGCATAACATTGGGCGCACACTATATGGTTACATTGGAATTTTACAAAATAAGTTTCCGTATCTGATAAACACGTAGGGCACTCGATAGATATATAACCCGCACTATTTGCATAATTTATACCATCCATATTTAAAACGAGTGTACTGTTTGTGCTATGAGTACAAATATTTGCTTCGTTGATTATATTGATTCCAATATGTTCATTATTATTATCATTATTACTATTCAGCAAATTTTGATCTATACAACCAGCAATTGTGAAAAATTCTGCTTCTCTAAATATATCGACAAGTTTGTGTAATTCATTGTCTCTGTAGATGTTTTTAATATCTGTTTTTAAATTTTTGACTTTATACGAAATTGTGCCATCATCCTCAACACTCGATGTATAATCTGGATTTACACTGGAAAACCATGCAACAATATCTACTCGACTAGTATCACAACATTCTACAAAGAGTTGATCAATTTCTTCATTAAAATCTATTTCCCTATTTCCTTCGAGTTTGGATGTATTATAAAACCATTCGACCAAATTTTTAAAATTACTTCGACAAGCTTTTTTGAATTCTCTATTATCCTCAACATTTATATTTATTTTTTTGTGTAACTCGTTGAACGATAATTTATATAACCAATCTACTGTTTCATTTTTACTACGTGTGCATGCCAAGGTAAAAGGTTCATCATTATTTATATTTATATCTATGACTGTATTCCCATCTTCTTTACTGAGATTATATAACCATTCGGCATCTTTTTTACTTCCCATATAACACAACCATCTGAAAGGTATTTCTTGTAATACATGTATATCAATCAAGCTACCTTCCTCTTTGGCAGTTTCGTATAACCACTTGGCCATCTCCATCCATACTTTAGAACAAGCATGTTTAAATAATGTTTCTCCACTATAATGAAGATTTATTTTATATTTTGTTACTTCTTGTAGATCTTTTGATAATTTATACAACCACTTAGTCACTTCTAAATGATTACATTGACAACTTTGTTTAAATGGATAGTTATCATCAGAATGTATATCTAATTTTTCATATCCATCATCATCACTATTATCATCATCGTTTTTATTATTGTTATCATTCTTATTATTGTTATCATTCTTATTGTTGTTATTGTTTTTATTATTTTTATTATTTTTATTATTTTTATTTTTCTCTGGAGTTTTTGACTTTTCAAAAAGAAATTTGGCAAAATCTATGTAACCGAGTTCACATGCTTGTCTAAATAAGCTATTTATATTCTTATTAATATATGCATCCTCCTCTTTGTTGAACGGGGATTTTTCCCCCAACTTTTTTATTAGGTTCTTTATATCCATAACAGTCTTGTTACTATATGATTATCAATGTCATATGACAGATTATTTGATTTTCATTTTTTTTGCAAAAAATTTATAAAATTGAAATTAACTCTTTTTATACATTAAATTATTATAATAATGATAATATACAAAACAAACAAATAATTAAAATGGCCGACAAAGTAGAAAAAATTAAAGTATTTCTTCTCGACAAAACCGTTCAAGAAGCTGAAACCGCACGTGAATCGGAAGAATACATTCATGTCGAGACATGCACTTGTTCGATTAGAGAAGTATGTGTCGATGGCGTACAACAACGCACTACAAAAGATTTTCGAGACAACAGAGCTAATGTTCATACTGTAAACGGTAAAATAACTGATGTTGTAGGATTTTATTAAAATTTATTTATTTGATTAAAATATTTAGTCATTTTTATAAAGTTGAAATAAAGTCATATTATAAATTATGTTAGTAATTAAAACAAAATAAAATAAAATAAAATAAAACAAAATAAATAAAAGGATGGCAGAAAGAGAAACCCAAATTACAACACTCCTTGTCGGTAAGACACTTCAAGAAGTAGAAAATTTGCGAGAATCAGAAGAGTATCTTCATATTGAAACAGGTACTCGTTCCGTCAGAGAAGTTTGCATAAATGGTGAACATCAATGTTGTACGATGGATTACCGTGAAGATCGTGTCAATGTTCATACAGAAAACGGCAAAATTACAGTCGTAGTAGGATTTAGATAATCAATTTGAATAAAAATTGAACTAAAAAGGTCATGTTATTATCATATAATTTTTCTTTATTATCATCAAACAGTTCGTTAGTTAGTTAGTTAATTAATATCAATGAATACATTTCAAACAGTTGGAATTGTATTTTGTGTCTTAACCGCATTGAGTCTTTATTTGTCGGTTCACACAATTAATGAGGGGTATGTGGGTGTAATTTACCAATTTGGTTCTCTATCTGAGAGAATGTTGGAGCCTGGTTTGAATTTAGTTGTACCATTCATCACATCAGTTTACCAGGTACAAATCACTATTCAAACTGATTATATCAAAAACGTTCCTTGCGGAACTAGCAGTGGTGTGACCATTGTATTCGGTACAATCGAGGTAGTCAACCAACTAAATAAAGCTCATGTATACGAGACGGTTAAAAATTATACCGTGGACTACGACAAAACACAAATTTTTGATAGAATTACACACGAGATGAATCAGTTTTGTTCTAAACGTTCTCTGCAGCAAGTGTATATTGACGAATTTGATACTCTTGATGAAATTCTCATGGAAACATTACAGCATTCATTAAATATGTATTCGCCTGGTGTTACAATCAGAAATGTCCGTTTGTCAAAACCATCCGTGCCTGCTGAAGTAGAAAATAATTATAAGAATATCGTTGTGTTCCAAACAGAAATGTTAAAAGCAAAGACACAACAGGAAAAAGACATGCTTCAAATTAGAACAGAAAATGAGAAAGCACTAGAAAAATTAAATTCTGAACGTGAACAAACACTTGCAAAAATCAAATCCGAACAAGGTAAAAAATTGGCTGAAATTGAATCAAATAAAAACTATGAATTAGCGCAAACTGAAGCTCTTCGCGAAAAAGAAATTGCTAGAATCAAAGCCGAGGAACAACGTAAATTGGCAGAAATTATGATGACAACAGAAATTAATCAAAAGACAATCGAGAGGGATCTGGCACACAAAGAAGGTTTAATCAAAGTGCAAGAACTGGAAAACCAAATCGATAAATCAAAACGAACTGCTGAAATCGATATTCATCATTACGAGAATATGAAATATGCAGAATACCAAAACCAATTACTCACTCCGGGATATGTTGCAATTGAAGTGTCGAAGAGTGTTTCTAATAATACTAAAATCTTTTACGGCGATAAATTACCACAGTTCTTCAATGTTCCTGGATTTAATATGGGATCAGTATTCAATAACTAGATTTTTATATTTTCATATTTTTTTATTCTAATAAATAAATTAACTAAAAATTAAGTAAAAATAAAATGTTCGTCAACAACAATATTTCCGATTGATAAATATACTGTAATTTTTTTTTTATCAGATTTTTTCCAATCGTTGTCAGATTTAATATCGATATTTACAGTTATTTGTGATCCCTTTTTATTGTATTTTTCTTCCAATAAAGCCGTAATTTTATCCAGTGAATATTCCGGATGATCGTTAAATTTACATTCTGCTTTTCTCAAAGCAACTATTCGATCAACTGGCCATGAAAGTCGTGAATTATAATAATAATTGTTGTTTGTTGCATAAAGTTTTATCGTATATTCAATTACTTTGAAGATATTTTGTAAACTAATTTGTCTTGCTATTCCAAATAGTTTATTCAATTCATCACTAACAATATGGTCACTATCTTTTTTATTAAAATATAAGTTAGCCGCATTTATAAATTCCCTGATAACCGTTTGCTCTTTGGCCGGACTCCAGTCCTGATATAAATATTTATCTGGCCCGACAGTCGTAGTAATATTTCGTTTGATCACAAAATTCCATATTTCGATATCAAGATCTGAAATATCGTAAGGCTTGTCTTTTGGATTTCCATTATTAATCAAATAATTGTAATATATTTTTTGTTTTACGATCATTTCTTGTATGATTTTATTGTGATCAACATCTTCGATAACCGTCGGAACTGAATCATTGAAGAGTTTATTGAATTCTATTTTAAATTGTTTTTTAGTCATTCTTGTTGGTGTTGCATTTTCCGATTCAGATACTTGGACCTTTTCTGAATAAGCTGGTGGCTTGATATGTTCGGGTTCATGCAGTCTTTGACCCATTTTAAAAAAGCTAAACATTTTTATTTAAATTAAACCTAATTATATTTTACTCAATAACAAATATATTATGTCTGAATATTAATTTGTGTGGACAGTTATTTGTTTATTCAATTTTTATAAAATCAATATATTTTTTAGTAGATATCAAAAAAAAATGAAAATCATTGTGTTTAATGATACTATTAATAAAAGACTCTATTATACTTGTATTTTTACAAAATACTGATATATTTTGGGGCTAAATAGTTAATCACTTGAATATGATTTTTTCGAGCTATACCGATCCGTATGGAAACACGTTTATTAAATTCACTGAAGAACCAACTATAAATGATTTGCATTCATGCCTAACTATTACTAGTCATTCGTGTCATTCAGATAAGGCAATCATCGTTGTTGGTATCAGTCAAAAAATTGTTGATAAGTATAATACGGCTATCAAACAAAAAAATGAACAATTGAAATTCCAAACAACAGATCCCTTGACACATCAACGTATTTATTTGATGCGCAACAATGCAAATTGTCCGGAAATGATTAATGGTGAAATTCATGCGTGTGGCATTTCTATTCTTGTTAATTTTAATGGCGAAACATATGCAATCTACCACAAAGATAAAACACGAAATATGTTGACATGTCTAGGAGGAACAGCAACCGCCGAAGAATTTGGTCAACAAGTACAAACCGAATTGCCGTACAAAGCGATTGGTGTTCGTGAAATCATTGAAGAAACTACGGGGTGTGTCACCATTAATAATGAAGTGTTTGAAACATCTGGTATTATTGTGAATCCGTCTCTGAGAAATATCTTGACTGCAAAATTTTCTACACCGCTATTTGGTGTTAAAGTTCCAGATACTTATAAGGTATATGGCGATATTGCTGATCCATGTACCGAGTATTTTAGATTGCTATTCCATGAATCAAATCGTGATAGTCGCGGAAATTATGTCCTCGAATATCTTAATCATAACGAAACACAATATGTTATGGCTATTAAAATGATTACATTCCCAATAAGCATCGGGTGGGATACGTATGAACGGGATTTAACAACCATTGTGACCGGACTCCTTAAAGTTAAAAATATCACAGTCAGCTCAGCCTTTTTAAAAAAACCGACTGATGGACCAATTCCTATTTCAATGGTTTCCCTGTTGGCTAACTATATTAATTTTGGTGTTGAAAATAAGAATATCAGCGTTCAAACGAGATCATTCGATGATACCAATTTCTTGAGAAAAAATAATTTTCCACCAAGTATCAATGAATTCGAGATTAACATTTAATCAAAATAAATAATAAAAATAAATAAAATTAAATTTGTCTATTAATACTCCATTCTATCATTATTTTTTCTTTTTAAATCATTGTCATTAATATCATTGTGCTGATCTCTTTGTTCTTGTCTCTGATTTTGCATTTGATTTTGTAGTTGATTTCTATCGTGATTTTGTTCGATTTGTTGAATTTGTTGAATTTGTTTTAGTATTTTCATATTGTTCTGTCTTTCTTGCATTAATTGTTCTCTGTTTTTCAATATATATTGTTCTGCACCTTTTTTCAACTGCACCATTTCTTCTTGTTCTCTAGGTGACAACTGATTTTTAAACTCGTTGAGTTTATTAATGTACGATTGAACTCTTTCATCTTGAGGAAATATAAACCATGATCTCCGCACTTCTTGAATCATGAAATCTAGAATATTTTCTTTATCAGGAAATTCGTCACGTTCTATAAGGACCGACAGGATTTTAGTTCCACGTAGTTCTCGAGCCATTATGGAAAATATAATGGAGATGTATTGACCTTTGAATCCTTTTTCAACAAGAGCAAAAAAACATTCGACACTTTCATTCAAAATAATTATGGTAAATGTTTGTTCTACTGCAAAACTCAATTGATGTAACACAGATTCTGATTCCAACATTTCTCTGAAAATTAGATGTTTGTTGGTGGGAAGAATATCATTAAGTAGTTCTGCAAGCAATTTATTTGAATCGGAATAGAGTTCATATCGGCATTGTTGATTTTGAAGACTAGCAGCTACTTTAGCAAAACCATGTATTCCCATTTTAAATTATTTTTAGTTATTTACGACCAGCTACTGTTAATACGATCAATAAAATATTGTATATTTATCATTGAAATCATTAAAATTATTAAAATTATTGGGATTAACACATAGTTTTTAAATCAATTTTTTGATTTTATATGTATAGTATATAATGGTAGATTTTCATTATAAATATCTAAAATATAAAGAAAAATATTTGAATCTTGTACAAAGAGGTGGTAATGAAACATACAATATTTCTGTAAAAGAACCGTGGTTTTCGTTTATTTGCAACGGCGACAAAACAATCGAAGGTAGACTAAACAAAAATATTTTCAGCAAATTTGTTGTAGGTGATTATGTCGTATTTGAAAATAAAAATGATTCGTGTAAGACGCAGATCGTAGGCATCAATGAATATAAGAGTTTTGAAGAATATCTTGACAATAAAGGTTTGGAAAAAACATTACCATCAGTCAAAACTATCGAGGCGGGCATTTCGGTATACAGACAATATTACTCAGAAGAAGATGAAAAAAAGTACGGTGTTTTAGCTATCGAAATTAAATTAATGAGATAATTATTTTAATATATTTGAGATAAACTTTAATAATATATTTTGTAATATATTAATTAAATGGATTTTTATTCTTTTTAATTTCTTTATACAATTGGTAATATTGGTCTTCGGTTAGTGCTTCCTTTTTTATGTGTGGAAACAATGAAGGATTTTTTTTAATGATGCTCATACAAACATTAAAATATTTGTTTGTATCAAAGCGAGTCACATCAATATATCTCACTGCCTCATCACTTTGATTTAGTGCAAGGAAACATAAATTTTCGTATTGTTCTTGATACATATTTCTAGAAATTATAAATCTCAATTGACTCCAATCCCTTTTAATTATTGAGTATAGATCCATGTAAAGGTAACTGTTGTTGAATATTGAATGTTTGTATACACTTTTTGTATATAATCATAATAATTAAATAAAGTTTATTTTCAATTTTTTTTTATTAATATAATGGTATAACATGAATATAAACGAACAAAATCATAAAACCAAATTAACGGATAAAACAAAGAATGTAATGTATTATTTTTGCATTCAACATCCAGATCCAAATTATTATACCAATACTATGCAAAGTATGAGTCTTGATGAGCTTAATACAGCACAAAAATGTATCGAAAGTATAATAAATAAACAACAAAATAGTCGCTCATATTATAATTATATGGGAGGTAAAGAATATAATTATCCGACAGAATTAAGTACAATGGGAACGGATGAACTCAGATATTTTGTTAAAGATATAATTAAAGTCAGAGTAGCCAAAAAATATAATTTAAAAAATCCCGATCTTCAAGAATATAAACACATATCGTGCTCTTGTTGTCATAATTAATTATTTATTTAGTATTTATTACTGAAAAATTTAGTTCTGATTTGTCAATAACATAATTTAATTTAGCATATTCACTAACTATGAATTGTATTAATTTAATTAAAGACAAATTTTTATTTTTATTAATGATTTTCCTCTCGCGTGGGTTGTTATTGTCTTTACAACAATCGCTGGGTTTAATTATAACATTTAGATCGGCATTTGTAATGTCAGTTTCTGTGTAAGTATATTCTTTGTTTATGTGTTCAGACAATCCTACCGGAAAACCCTTAACGTCATAATATTCACAATGTACATAATTAGGATCACAACCTATTTTCATATAGTTAACAAAATCCCGATATATACTATTAATATCGATAGTATAATAGTCGTCATGGAAGGCTTCTAATGTTTTATTCAATGCATATAATGGTGGGTATGCACTTGTACCACTATATTTATTTATGAACGCTTCTTTATTTGGATTATGTCCATTACAATGCTTAAGTAGTTTGTTATTAAATTCTTCTTTAAATTCATCCGTATATTTATCGTTGTCATAATAGTGATGATGATTTAATAACATTGTCCACTGTAATTCCATACCGTGTTCAAAGAGTTTATCGACGTATTCCAATATAAATGTTTTACCAATATAGCGCATGTTATCCAAAGCTGTATCTAAATGTAACATCATAAGAGATTGATTTAATTCTTTTTCCTTGTCACTATTAGTTTTGTTTCTCAACATAAAAATTTCGTTCAATATTTCCATTTTATTTTCATTTGTTTTTAATCCAACATCAAGATAGTAAGAATTTGATTTCATTTTTATACCATCATGATAATAAGTGCTCGAATTATATTTTTTAATATTTGTAAATCTATTTAACACATCATATTTTTTAATTATTTCATGTCTTACAAAAATTAGTGGAAACATTTTTACAAATATAACTATTAATATATTAATATATTAATATAAATAAATATTTAGGTCATTAATTTTTCAATTTCTTCAATTTCACGAGGTACACTTGAAATTACTTCACATGAATTAGTCAAAACAACAACATCATCCTCTAATCTTACACCGCCAAAATTCATATATTTTAGTATTTCTTCTTTATTCAAAAATTTGCCCTTTTCTTCATGATCGAATGCAGGAAGCAACAGTGTTTCAATAAAATATATACCCGGTTCCACAGTTATAACCATTCCTTCGCGAAGAATAGAAAATTTACAACTCTTCTTGTCTAAATTTTTGAGTTCCTCATTGATGACTACATTTTCTGGAAATTCAAGATGACCGTTAACATCATGCACATCGAGTCCCATTAAATGACCAAAACCATGTGGCATGAATAGATTACCGATATTATATTTGGTAACTAAATCATCTAAATTTTCGCCGTGTTCAACGACAAGCCCCAATTTAATCAAATGTTTTAAAATAACTTTTTGAGAAATTATTTGCAGTTCTCGCCATGTAACTCCTGCCTTGACATGTTTTTCGACAGTTCTTTGTGAATCGAGAACAGCATTGTATATAAATTTTTGCTGTTCTGTAAATTTACCATTGAATGGGAATGAACATGTTATATCTGACGCATAATTATTATATTCAGCACCCATATCCAACAATAACATTTCACCATCATTAATTTTTCTGTCATTCGGTGCACCTGCATGTCCATAATGAAGAATTGCCCCATTATGACCACTACAACAAACACAAGTATACGATATATGTCTACAACCATAATTTTTGTTGATATAATACAAGAATAATGATTCCAATTCTCGTTCATTCTTACATTTTTTGGCACTTTTCATTACCTCAATATGCGCTTCGGAACTAATTTTACAAACATACCGTAGTAAATTTAGTTCTTTTTCTGTTTTAATAACACGACATTCACACAGTTCTTTATACAAAATATCATCAATAATATTAAATTTTTCAATACCATCAAATATAACAGGTTCGGTTTTTCTATCACTGTTCCAATTTACACCTTTATTAATGAATAAATCAGTTATATTTCGTTCAGTTAGAACTTTTTGAATATCTTTTGTATAGTACACGTGATCAACGCCGTATTTTTCTTTATAGAAATCTAAAGTATTTCTACTTCCCTGCCATACTTCCATTTCATTTGTCACGAAGGGAACAAATAGAATTGATTCACCTAATTTATCTGATTTATCTGATTTATCTGATTTATCTGATTTATCTGATTTATCTGATTTATCTGATTTATCTGATTGTGTTAGGTCGATAAAACCGTAACAATCGGGTTCATTGATTCCGAATAAATATGCGAAGAAACTTTCTTGTCTGAATATATATGTAATATCTGTATCGTATCTATATAAATCTTTTCCTCCTTGTAAAAATATTCCGTAATTCTTGGTTAATAATTGTGTTTTTATTAAATCAGTTGTATACTTTAATAAACTTTTCATGAAAGCATAATTTTTGTAAATATCTACTGGATAGAATTGTAAGTTTTTTCTAACTTGTGAACTTGATACCGTAGCATTTGCATTTATGATATCAACCATTCGTTTCGTAATTTTTTCTCTATTTTCTTTAAACATACTGATCGGTACTTGATTGTTTTCATCGAGATATCCAAGCGGATTAATAGATTTTTGTAAGCCATCCATTTCGTATTTTTATTTATTAATATTACTATTTAATTATTTAATTATTTGATTTAGTGTTAGTTTGTTTACTTTTCAATTTTAATGGAATAATATTTCGAGTATTCCCAATTGATTCAGTAGATCGTTCGGTATATTATCCAAATTACCAAGATCAATCTTACTATTATCAACGACGATATCATATACAATAAAATCATTGTCATACATATATCCATTTGAACTAACATTATCATCACTGCCATCACTAACAGTTATTTGTTGACCGTCGTATCCATATCTAAACTGATCATTAATTTCGTAATAGTACTTATTGAAATTGTTTCTGACCTCGATAGCGGCCAACATCACTTGTTCATTGATAGAACCACCCCTAATTAAAAATCCATGATCAGACATCTTATAGCTTGTATTGTCGAATACTTGAACCGTTTTTTCCATACCAATCGGACCACCGGATTTGTGTATTGTTAAAACTAATCCATTTTTGACAGGTGCTGGTATAGTTTCGTAGTGTTCTTTTTCTGCTTCAAACAAAAAATAAACACATATTAATAAAATAATTATTACAATTATCAGAGCAATACCGTTCATTTATTATATTGTTATATTAATATATTAATATATTAATCAATAGTAATATTTTAAAATATTTAAAAATAAAAAATAAATAAATAAATTGACTCAAATTAAACCAAAGAGTCCACTTGATCACCTATTTCACCTGTTTCACCTGTTTCACCTGTTTTGGTTTCGTTAGTTTGGTCAATTGGTTCGGTTGATTCAATTGGTTCGGTTGATTTTGTGTCAGCGAGTTTGTTCAAGTTGGTTCCTGAAATTTCATTGTCGACAGATTCAACCTTCATAATTTCCTCGTATTTGTTAATGATACAAACCTGTTGGTTTGCAGACAATTGTTCCAGAGTTAATTTGATATCTTCCTTAATCATCGGTACATCCTTTTGATAAGTTGTTACACGCAAACCATCTGTGGCACAAGTTCCTGTGATAACAATGGTGGGATTGTAAATTTCTGAAGTTTCCTTGATTTGGCTTTGATCAATTTTCTTGTAAGAGATTTCTGTAGAATTGTAAATCCATCCTTTTAATACGGCGGCATCCTTCTTGTACAATACAAAGTCTTCTCCTTCAAGGAAAACATAGTAACCATCAGAATATTTTTCAGGAACTTTTTTGAATTCATTGAGTGTGATGTCAAAGATGAAAGTAACTTCTGAATTTTGTGCATCGGCAGGTTGGTTTGAGCAAACAAATTTCACAAATTTGATTTGTTCAGTTTCATTGAGCCTAAAAGTAAATTCAGCAAGCTTGTTAATTTGAACATTTGTTCCGTTGTAAAAAGTTCCTGGTGCAATCGTTGTGATCTTTTCGTAAGTAATGAATTTGTTACCTTCCCTCACGACGTATTTGCCATCTGGATATGTCTTATCATGAATCATGTCACGAGTCTTATCATGTGCAGATGTTACATTCTCGTAATAGGTATCAATGAGTTTGATACCCTCACTAATTGATTCAGTTGGAATCATTTCTGTTTCAGTTTCAGTTACTTCGGTTGATTTTATCTTAACAATAAGGATGAAAAACTTCTTCTCTTTGTGTTCTGTAGGAATAGAAGTCTCACCATGATTGATACTGTCAACATTGTCAGCACTGTCATCAATGTCATTAGTGTCATCAATGTCATCAGTGCCGATATCAATAACTGTATCCTTAATTTCGATAGCTCGAGAACTAATTCCCTCGATCTGAACAATTTCCACAACCTGGGGAGCGATTTCAACGACTTTGACATTGGTTTCGTGATTTTCCATCTCCATAGTTATTTTGTTTGTTTTGTTTGGGGGTTTAAGTAATAATAAGTAATATGTATCAAAATATTATGATCTGTATAAGAAATTATAAATTCAATCTTTTTAAAAAAAATTGATTATTTTATCTGTCTGTATGTTATATATATTTTTGAACGTAATCAATCTTGATATTATCAAATTATACAATCTGTGTCAAAAATTTCAAACAACAACAGCTATAACATAAACATAATGGTTTCCCAAGAAGATTTGTTGAAGAATGATTTCCCTGTTGATCTCGATGAACATCCTGAGTTTTACTGGGTTCACAAGGAACCTTTCACGAGGAAGCTTTGCACACTTGTGAAGCATGGTGAGGAAATCATTAGATTTGCTTTGATGTTTACCCACACAATTGGTGCTGGCATTAGATATCATAATTTGCTTTTCGTGACAAATTATGGTTCGTTGATCATCAGCAGACATTTAAACAAACCAATGAATCCACTTTACACTCATGAATTTCCAACTGTTAATGTTGTCATTGAAGGACACAAAAAACTGTCGCAAAGAGAAATCGATATTATCAATACAAAAGTCGATATGATCAAACATCAATCACAAATCATGTCGATTCTTCTTATTGAGGAACCATATAATTCCGACGTTATCGACAAATACAGTGGGTTCATTTCCAAATATTTTGGGAATAAATTGGACGATGATGTCGATTTCAGTTCAAAGGATATGAAAAAACTCTTTTTTGGTAAAGAAACTCCGGGAAGAGTCATTTCGATTGACAAAAAACGTGAAATGGTGAGAAAATTGGTTGAGGATGAGAAAAAGAAATTTGACGAATTGAAAAAAGAGAAAAATAAATCAAAAGAAATTCTCACATCCTATCAACTAGTTTTCGATATGTTTGTTGAATAAACAAATTTTATTTATTTTATTTTTTTATTTTTTATTATTCGATATTTGTAGCATGTTGATTTGTATATTCAGCATTGACGTGATGAACTATTCTATGTGCATAATTATTTTTTAGTAAATACACTGCATCAAGACAAAAATCCTCTATCATAATAACGATTAAAAACGGAAGAAGAAGAAAAAATGTTATCAAACATGAAAGAATCATGAAGATGATTAATGCCCACCATGTTTCGATACTCATAATCCTCATAACTCTTCGATTGATGGGTTCAAACAGATAATTTAATAACTTATGACTATACAAATGTGTAACAACTCTTCCCGATCTTGTGGACCGTTTTTGTATTTTTGCGGGATTAATCATACGGCAAAAACTGCATAAAAATTTTGTTTTGCTAATCCATCCTTGATAACATTCAATGTGGTATGATGCATTGCAAGAACACAATTTGATTTTCGGAATATATTTGTATTTCTGTTCAATTTCATGGAGACATATACAGCATTCGTTTTCTTCTATTTCCATTTTAAAACATACACAATTTTCGTTATAATAAAATTATAATTAAACAAATTAACGTATATTTGATATATTATTTGTTAATATGTGAAATATATAGACAAAAGATTAATTCAATTTTATTTAGTTTTATTTAATTCTAAGTTGATTATTTTGTTGTTGTGAAATAGCCAGTTGGTTAAATCCACCGAGGAAATTAATATTGAGATCAATAATACTTCGAATATGTGCATCGGTTATTGATGCCTCCAGGTATACAATCTGATCACTGCGATCACATGAAAGAATATCGCAATCAGAGTGAGTGACAATAACATAGGGTTTCGATGGTCTGAATGATGACACCAATAGGTAACGTTCCCAAAGAAAAACATTTTTATGTTCGTGATGAGGTACTAATGCAATTGTCATTAAAAACAACGATCCTTGTCCATTATTATATGAAAGATCGAATTTTTGGTTTAAATATGGTTCACTACTTACTTGTAGAGCATATTCCCTCATAGCAAGCGAAACAACTTTTTTGTATGTTTCCTCAACTCCTTTAAAAGCATCATCCTCAAGCCATAGTGCGACTAATTTGTCGAGATTGTGACTATAAGTTGCACCGGTTCCGTGAACAATGACATTGTGTATGAATTCAAATCCAGCGGGATCGTAACGTTCTCCTATACTCGTACTTGATTCTGTTTTGAGGGCTTTTAATGTTTCAATTGCAGCCTGAACTCTGGGATCGCCTACAACACCTGCAGCAGAAGTGAATGCATCTCCAAATGCTTCGGCCTTTGATTTCTTGTTACCTGTTTCTGTTTCTGTTCCTGTTCCTGTTCCTGAACCTGATCCTGTCGAAGGATTTGTACTTATTGCTAATGAGAAAATGAACATAGATAGAAAACATATTTTAAATAAAAATGATGTTACGAACTTCATTTTTTATTTATCAAAATTAATCAGACATATAACAAAATAATTAATATGGATTGTGTTGGAAATAGATAAATCAAATTTTTTAAGTTTTTGTTATATGTCTGATTAATTTTGATAAATAGCCAATTAATTTCGGATAAATAAAATAAGCGATTACAACAGGCTATTTATGTGGTCTTTCCCAACTGTCACCAATTTACGTCGGTTCAACTTCTGGTCTTTCCCAGTGTCCAATCGTCTTTTCGATTTGTCAGGAAGCTGTATTTTTATCCCACGTGATTCTTCCTAGGACTTTGTTTCAATTCATTATTATATAAATTGTACCCGTTAGGGCGATCTCATTCCTAAAATTTTAGGGCTCTTCAATATATTTATTATTTCAATTTTTTAATCTACTTTACTCGTTCCTTGATTATCTTGCATATATTGTTTAATAGTTTTTCTGACGGTTTGTCTGACCATCTTATCCAGTCTTGAAAATGCTTTATCAAGATCACTCTTTGTTTTGTTTAACGTGTGACCTTGTATGTGTTCGAATATAATATCATATTTGTCTATCAAATTAAATAGTTTAGAGTACAAATGCATTAATTTATGATCTGAATTTTCTAATTGTTGTTTTCTCGAAGCAAGTTCGCAAACATTCATACAATCTGTATAGATTATCATCTTGTTATTTCCATTCAATTGCATTTGTTCGATAACTTTAATTACTGCGAATAATTCTAATGCGGTATTTCCATAAAGCGATTTATCTATTTTAGTATCAATTAATTCTAATACAATGATGGAATTATTGAGATCAGTTAATTTATTACCAGTTAAAAATCCTATACAGCCGATGTCTTTTTGATGATTAAAGCTGGCATCAGTCATTGCGTACATATATTTAATTTACTAGTATAATTACAATTTAGTTGTATTACTTAATGATTAGTATCTAAATTATTCAATATTTAAATTTATTTATTATATAGTCATAATACATACTTAATTGTTCCGCTCAATACCATATTAAAATAAATTAAAATGGATTCTGTATCGACTTATTATAAATATTATAAATATAAATTAAAACTCAGAAAGTTAAATAAAAAATATAAATATAAATATCAACAGAATGGTGGAAATTCTGATATCGATCAATCAAGTGATTCGGATAATATTGAATATTATGTAAGAATGAAAATATTAAAAAAATACAAAAGACAAATTCATCCTCCTCTTGTTTCTCCAAATAAATTTACTGATTTAGTAATGATAGAAAATACTATTAACATTCCGTATAATAAAAGAGGATCAGAGGATATTGGTTTATATTATGCTGACGATTATATTAAACTAAAAGGATACAATGATAAATTATGGCGTCATGTCTTGGGACTTGTAAATCCTTATTATTGGGATGTACGAACATTGGGGGCTTTCTTCAAAGGTTTAGATAATTCAAAGCCATCTGATTTGATGAATTCATTTTTTGAAGGACCAACATTTCCTGATTGCGGGAATGTTCTACAGGCTGTTTTATATCAATATATATTAAATATCGTCGGCGAAGATAAATTTAACGAATTATTTGGAAAACCATTAACTCAATTTGTCATAACGAAATGGGTATACGAACCATTTGTATCAGAATCAAAAAAGGAACCAATTGGAAATCCATTATTTTTTTTACTTGATAAAATATATGATAATGATACGAATAAATCATTCGATTTTGCGACATTGAGGCACGGAGATATGCTATACATCCAAGGAGTTCCCGACTATAAACATAAACATCTTTGTGGATTTAGATCCGGAGAAAATTTGCTTTGTGTTAAACCCAATGATGTTGACGAAATTAGATTTATAGGATTTGGACCTATTACGATGGCAAATGGACCCTTAACATATGAGGAAATACGACGTCTACTTATTTATTTTTACAATGAGAACCAATCATTTGAAACATTGTATAGAATGAAACAAATGGATTCTAACAACAATATACTTAAAAAGGCTTTAAAACTTAAAAATGATAAAAAACCGAACGATTATATAATCGGGGGTATTCAAGTCGTGGTAAGACTAAACAAAGACAAATTGCACAAATTTATCAATAACGAAAATGGATATATACCATGGTATTCAGATATTACTATGTCGCATACAAAACCATCAGGTATAATACAGTATGATATTGTGAATAGTCCATCAAATTTGACTGATGCTGGTGTTAATATGATTTATAATGAAAATTATAAATATGGACATGTATTGGAAAAATTTGCCTATAAAATATGCACGTCATTGGATTATCCGATAGGTCTAGTAATTTGTGATGATAAATTTAATAAAAGGTATTTACTGTCAATAGTAAAATTCATTAATTCACACAATAAAAAAATATTATTTATCGACGATATATTTTTAGAAAGGGAGGAATTCAGTAATTTAGACCAATATGACTTAATTATACTATACGATATTGATACAACTGATAGAATAGGTTCAGAGGTGTACAAGATTATTCTTAAAATGATTTTTAATACAGAAAATAGTTATAAACAAAATATTGGTTTGATCGTTATGGATAAAAATTGTGTGAATACATTACAATATCATTTACCATATTATATCAATTACAACGATAAGTACGCTGATTGTTTTGTTGTACTCAAATAATAAAAATAATAAAATAATAAAAATAATAAAAAAATAAATATAAATATCAATATCCAAATTGATATTTATACTGATGAATTTACGACTCTACGACATAGCGGACATGTCGCTTTTTGTTCCAACCAAGGATCAATACAAGTTGGATGAAACTTGTGGTTACATTCTAATGTACGCCAACGATCACCTTCTACGGCATCTGCCAGACACAAAGCACATGCACCACTGTTAGGTGGTTCTACGGAAATTGGAAGGCGTGAAATGACTTGTTCTTTTAATCCTGCTACGAAATCATTATCGTGAAATCCAAGAAAATCGTCATCAGATCTACCACCTCTGGCACAAAGCAAACAGCAGAAACAACATCCAAACAGTAGAAGAAATACAACGACGATGCCGAAAAACGAAAGAGTTAACAAACCAAAAAATGTTATCATTCTCATTGAAGCACACATTAGTGGAACTTCTGAATAAATATCACATCCAACACTGTAGGGAATAAATTTTGTCATGAAATAGATGTTAAAACCCAAGTTTGCACACGGAATTAATTTTAGTAGTGATAATGGATATCTATTTGTTGGAAGAATCTGTTTCCATGTCGTCTTCGGCATTTCTTGACCATAATAGTGAAACATATAGCGTAATTCGACCAAACTATTGGTCATATTCGCCCATGACAAAATCAAGTTTACCAAATAACAAATTGACAATGGATTATTTTTAAGATTGTCAGGAATTGTTGTATATGCATATGTGTAGAAAATTAGAAAACCGACACTGATTAATTGTAAAATAATAGACCAGATAATTTTACCTCTCGTTATTTTATATTTAGGAGTTTCTCGCGTCGTTTCCATATTTATATATGTACTTGAGTTTGAAATGTTATTATACAAACTGGTTGATATTATTTTAATATAAAAGTATTTGATTTATAGATAAACAACAACAATTGAGTATTTCAATTTTATTTAATTTTTATTCCATAAGTAGAATCATTGTTAACGGAATTATATAACCATCACATCTATCAATAAATCCACCGTGGCTCAAGAGTAAATTCGACCAATCTTTTATTTGTAATGATCTTTTTGCGGCAGATGATATGATACCACCCAATACACCACTAATAACAAATATTGTTGATGTTAGTAAATTAAATTCTAATAAAATTCCTCCCAAAATCGCAACAAAACAGCCAAAAAGATATCCTTCGTAAGTTTTATTAGGACTAAACCACATTGTTTTGTTACTGAATATTGTATTTCCGTACATTTTACCAAAAACGTATTGTAGTATATCAGATGTTGTAACAAGGACTATTGCTTTAACCATTTCAAACGCTATTTTTTCTGTAATATATTTTATTTTGGTCATCGTGACAAATGTGACAATCATTAATCCCACAAATAACAATATATATTTGATTTTTGGTGTTGTAACCTTATCCAATTCGGAATTACAGAATCCATGGTAGAGTAATACTATTTGTTTTTTGATAGCTTTAAAGATATTGTAAAATAATTCAAAAACCATAATAACTAAACATATAATAACAATGTCCTTTATTAAAATGACATTATGATATAAAAATGTTAAAAGTAACAACAGCGGGATCGTTACAATCGTTCTTTTTAGTAAATCTATCAATCTGCTATTCATGACTGTTTAACACAAAGAATTTATATATAATGTAACGGAACATATATAATATTCATTTTTTCTTATTCTACCGAAGCCGATAAAACTGTAAAGGCAACATATTTACTAATTTGAAATCGATTCAATACAATACATTTCTGATGTCAATGGCGAACCATCATTTCCTTGACATTGCATAAAATCATACGTCATATAAAAATAACCGTTTTCACCCCAGTCTTCACCCCATGAATTGCGAATAATGAAACACCCCTTTTTTGTTCCGTTTCGTGTTTCATATTCTTTATTATCATCATAACCGACACATAATATTGCATGACCTCCTTGTACTTGTTCTTCAGGTTTAGGTAAATCTAATACCCATGGCGCTTGCAACGATTCAAATGAATCATAAACAATAAAAACAAATGCACACGGGTAACCAGCTGCTAAATGTTGTTTTATTAGATTTAAATTAACTGTGCTAATTTCTGTTTCAGGATTGTCTGATGAAACAACAGAATTAACAATAATTTTATGTTTCAATGCTTCGGTATATGCAACGGGACTTGGTTTTAGAGAAAATTTATTTTCAATATATGGCCACGTAGTTTCTGAACATACACCGTATTTTTCAAGAGATTTAATACCATCTATTAAATATGCTCCCGAATCTTGTCTGACAGTGCCTTCGAGAGATCTTTCGTTGTAATAAATAAATAGTCTCGATGGATGAAATCCATTATCATCATATTCAACAGCACCGCCTAAAGCATTACCTGTACAACTACCAACATTTCCTTGGTTGTAAACAGGTGGTAAAACATGTTCTCCTTTGCTTGCATCATTTTCTCTGAGATCCCTTTTAGATGCTAATGAACCAAGAGATGGCAAATTTTTAACGGTTGTTATATTTTCTTTTTTTTGTCCGAATTCTGTGGATATGTAGTGACGTTTTATTTTGTTAACAATAGCTTCCGTATCGATTTTTATATCATCGAATACATCGTCAATTTCTTTTATTATGTTCATTTTATATAATTTATACAAATATATTTATAAACAAACTGGTGGAATTAATTAATATTTAGTTAATTCCAACATTTGATTTAAATTTTACATTAAAATCTACTGGTGGAATTAATTAATATTTAGTTAATTCCAACATTTGATTTAAATTTTACATTAAAATCTACTGGTGGAATTAATATTTAGTTAATTCCAACATTTGATTTAAATTTTACATTAAAATCTACTGGGAGAACAATAATCATCTATGACTATATTTTCTTTCCGCTTTCCATTTCTTTTTATTCATTTTCATTTGACATTTTAATTCATGTAAGATTACATCTCCTCTCGAAAATTTACCTTTACAATGAGAACATTTACTTACACAATATTCTTCATGATAGTTTTTATCTATTTTTTTTATTTGTTCACAGCACCCTTTACAAGTATAATATTGTTTATCACATACTTTTTCATGTTCTTCTATTTTCTCGTTGTAGTACAATCCACTACAATGTGTGCATTTTTTTACGATTCTGCATTGATTTTCATATTCATACCCGGTATATTTCCACAAAATGTAATCCAAATCATCGTATGCATTAGTATTCTTCATTGCCTTTTCTTCTGTAACATGTGTAAAAAATTCATTTTTTGTCATTTCTTTTTTACATTTTTTACATTTGGCCTTAAACACAGAGCAATCATTTCCACAATGTGTTTTATTACAAGTACTGCATTTAAATCTCAAAACTGACAGCATCTCATCGAGTTCCTTATTGGGAAATACTTGATGTGATAAAAATGGTGTCACACACAGAGGACATTTTTGATTGTGAATTCGATCAATGCAATCAACACAAAAAGTATGTTTACAATGTAAATATTGAGGTTTATTGAATATACATGTACAAATACTACATGTATATTCGTATTCTTTACTCAATATATCTGCATTATCACATTCTCCAAGATCAAAATATATCCTGGGAAATGATTTCTCATAAAGTTTGTTTATTTCATTTACATTCAATTTTCCATCTGTTGATTTATTCAATATTTCTTGTTTAGCAATATCCCATTCGGTTGGTTGAGATGAACAATATGCTTGCCTGAAATGACTCGAAAAAACTGCTCTGGGTCCCATCATTCTGGAAGATACTGATCGACCCTCGTATGTTACTATTTTTCCTCTTCCCACTCTTTTTCCTCTTCCCACTGCACTCATATCGAATCCGGTATTTTCAACATGTCTAGAATTATTTGATCCATTTGATCCATTTGATCCATTTGATGTATTTGTTGTATTTGGAGTAACTGCAGTGGTATATCCTAATTCATCCGTCATGAATTCGGATTCTGACATTAATTGATGAAAATCAATGCCATCAGGCACAGGTTTGGGATTTACATTTAGAATAGGATCTGGTCTAATCGAGTGTGTCGAATTCGTTGATAAGATTGGTGGTATTTTATTAGCTACCAAATGTAATTTAAATTGTGGAATAATTTTCTCTTGAGGATTCATCTGTTCATGCATTTTTTTATATTTATCATAAGCTTCTTTATCAGAATATGCAGATAAACTGGGAAATACGGATGAAAAATCGAGTATATTGGTACTCATGTCATTGTCGAAATCAAAATTTAAATCATCATCGTTACTATCATCACTCGTGTCATCGAAATTATGATCATCCATAATACTATGTATAATTTTTTGTTCATCGGATTTACTTAATGGTTTTGGTTCTGGTGTCGCACATAACAAATGAATTTTAGGTGATCGGTCTTTTGGAAACATGTTACTAGTTAATAAGTTTGTAAATATGTTTCTACAAGATTCAGGTACCTCTCTACGTTTAATCATTATAGGATTTTTTCTGTTCTTCTCGATGGTTTTTAGTATTGATTCATCACCAAAGAATACCGAACTAAAATCGGCAAGAAAACCATCGGGTGAACCACGTAGAAATACTGGTTCATGACGTGATGTAAGACTATTGTCTGATAACGATAAACCGTTTGATATCATTTTTTGTGAAGAAAGTTCATATTTTAATTGGTTACCTTCAATTAGTTCAAATATTTTATTTTTATTTATTTGATCAAAAATATTTGAATTAACTATAAAATTAATTACTTGTGATTTTGTTTTGTCATCCATTCTATTTATAAAATTAATTATTTCAAATATTTTTTTTGCCATAGGATTATCATCGTTTTTATTATTATTCTTATTTATGCTAATGACATCGCTAGACATACTACCAGAAATATTATCATTAATGGTAGCGCCAATATTCTCATAATATCTATCATCAGAATCATCAATATGAATATGAACGTCATTATGAAACTCATTATCGGTACTATCAATATCAACCCCACGAAAGCCATTAGAAACATAAATAGAAGAATTAACAACATCTTTTATATCTATGTCTTTTTTTAATTTATTCATTAGATTTCATTTGATTATATAAATAAACATTTCATGACATTTAAAATATCAATTTTTTCAATTTATTTTAAGTTCATATGAAATTATTTCTGTTTGTGCCAATTTCCGATTCTATGATATTTTTTATTCAATTTGGCTTTACATTTAAGTTCGTGAAAATGGACTTCATCTTTTCCAAAAATACCTTTGCAATGAGCGCATTTACTTACACAACTCGATGTATGATCCTGTTTGTTTTTCTTTTCAATTAATTTCTTGCATTTGTTACACTTATAATATTGTTTGTCGCAAACTTTTTGATGGTCATTGATCATCAAATCATAGTACATAACGTTACAATGTATACATGAAGTCGCAATACTACAATTATTATTCGGAGATTTTTTTGTAACATGCACTAAAAATTGATCTACCGACATTTCTTTTTTGCATTGTTTACATTTTGTTCTGTATGTCGGACAGTCGTTCATGCAGTGTGTTTTATTGCACATTCCACATTTATATCGTAAGACAGAAATCATTTCTTCTAATTCTTTATTCGGAATAATATGTTGCGATGTAAATGGAGAAACACACAAGGGACACTTACTGTTGTGAATACTTTTAATACAATCCATACAAAATGTATGTCTACATTGCAAATATTGTGGCTTATTGAATATACATGTACAGATACTACATGTATATTCGTATTCTTTGTTTAAAATGTCTAAATTTTCACATTCATCAACGTCGATATAAGTACGAACATATATTTTTTCATACAATCTATTGATTTTATCGATGTCAAATCTTCCGTTATCAGATTCGAAAATTAATTTTTTTTTTAGTTCTCCCCATTCACTCAATGAAGGATACAGTGATGCATAATCAGGAACTATTCCATTATATTTATTTTTTAGGGAATTGAAATTAACCTTTCGATCAGTATTATTAAAATGTTCAGGTGCAGGTTTATATTGAAGTTGTTCTATTAAATATTCTGCAATGTCTCCGTTAGTTTTATTATTACCTCCGCCGTTTTTTCTAAATTCGTCTATAGTTAGAGGTAAAGGTCTTATACTGGCACCGTAACCAATTTCAGAGGCATCAATTTTTAGTTCCTTTTGTCGATCTTCTTCTGATTTATAATATTTTTCTTCATTGTATCGTTGAAAATGTTCGCGGATTCTTTTTTGATCTTCAAGTAATTCTTCTTTTGTGGGGATTTTACGATCATTCTTTTTAATATTATTATTTTTGATATTATTATTGGCATATAATGTTTCATATAATTGTCCTATTGTCATCCTGTTCGGTGGTCGATTCACATTCTCAAGATTAATTTCTTTATTTGGTTGAAATGGTGCGGGCGGTCTAGACATATAGGGAGGTATTTTAATAAAAGGGTTGAATGTTTTTTCATAAGGTTCTAGTGTGAGAATTGTTTCTTCGGACATATATCCAGCTTCTTCAATTAATTCGAGCGCTTTTTTATTACTCGCTGAGGTAATTGTTTCGAAGCTTTCCCCCAATGCTTTTGGAATTTCAGGTGATACAAGATATGGATCATCGTCTATTTCATTGAGAATATTTACTTCGACAGGTTGCGATGATTTTTTTAATTCATCTAATTTCAAATAAGCATAAAAACCACTCCAATCGTGTTTTGTTCGCAATTCATCTAGTTGTGTTGATATTTGTGATGGATTTTTTTCTGATATATTTCTGACGACATTTCTTAGTGATAATAGTGGTTTTTTATATCTACTGCTATCATCGATATCATCAATATCATTTATAATATTATTTGGATTATTTGATTGTGCATTTCGTATAACTCGTTCTCTGATATTTGTATAATCCTCTATTAAATCTACTGCTCCTCTGCGCGTATTCAAATCTTTTTCTATGTAATCTGTTGCTGTATCTATTTTTTTTAATTTTTTTAATGTATCTGTCAACTGTTTTATTCTTTTATATGAGCGAGTGATATTACTTTCGATGTCAGTTTGAGTATCAATTGAGTCAATTTCTGAATCGGTTTTAGAATCAGTTGAATTCATGTGTGCCCGTACAGTATATGGCAATGCTATTGAATTATTATTTTGATTCATTAAATCATGGATATTAATAATAAATAAATATTGTATATGATAACACTATTTGATTTTTTGTCAATTTTTTATTCAAACATGGATTAATTATACATATAACTAAATTGTTTACATTTCATTTCATGCGAAAATAATTCGCCTCTGGGATATATTTCCTTGCAATAACAACATTTACTTACACATGTTTTTTTATGATAATTGTCATCTTTTTTAACTAATTTCATACATCCCTTACATGTAAAATATTGCCCTTCACACATATCTCCGTGATCCTTGGAAGTCTTTTTATTGTAAAATACATCACAATACTCACAAATACCTATAAAAAGATTAGGATCAGTTTTATCATTAATACCGATGTCATCAATATCGTCATCACTGTCACTGTTATTCATATAATGACATTTCATTTTATGACTATGAATAATTTCACTATAATAATATGCATTACAATTGTTACACCTAGTTGCTATTTTACAATTATCATCGTCTGAATCATCATCATAATCATCATTATCATCGTCGCTATCAGTACTATCATAATTTTCTTTCATTATGTGAAGTAAAAAATCATTTTTGGGCATTTCTTTTTTACATTTTTTACATTTTACATTATATATCGAACAATTATCAGTACGGTGCACCTTATTGCATGTCGGACATTTAAATCGTAAAACAGATATCATATTTTCTAGTTCCTTGTTTGGAGTTATAAGATGTTTTGAAAATGATGAAATGCATAATGGACATTTACTGTTATGAATATTATTGATACAATCCAAACAAAAAGTGTGCCCGCACTGTAAGTATTGTGGTTTATTAAATATGCATGTACAAATACTGCACGTATATTCATATTCTTTATCCAGTATATCTTTATTTTCACATTCTTCAATATCGATGTAATTTCTCGTAAAGACTTTTTCATAAAGCATATATAGTTTATTTTTGTTAATCTTTCCATCAGGCGAATCTAATATTAATCCTTTTAGTGATTTCGTCCAATCATCCGATTTTGGTATAGAACTCGATGTTATATTTCCTGTATATGATAATTTTCGTCCTTGTCTTAGTTCGTCAACTGTTTTAGCTAATGATTTCATTACTGAACTCTTGTTCGAATCATTAAATGCAGCGGGGATGTATTCAGATTTTTTTATTTCATTATCATTATTATAATGAGGATATTCACAAAGAGGACCTTCAACTTGTGATTTAATATGAGAATTATTTGTTTGTTTTGATTTATTATCTTGTACAATGCCTCGGTCACGATTTTTTATCATTTTGCGCAATAATTCCTCATATTTTGCTCCATGGTGAATTTCTTGTACTTTTTGTTTATCTTGATATATATCTGTATCTATATCTGCATCTGTATCGATATTCAGTTTGTAATATTCTTTCAATATATTGTCCACATCATTTTTATATTGTTGATCCAATTGTATTTGTTGTTGTGTTCCGGGATTATAATATTCCATTTTTTGTTTGAGTTTTTCTTGAGTTTCAGCCATTGTGGGAAATTCCAAATTATTTTTGTCAGATTGTAATTCTGATAATTTTACCATATTTTCAACGACATTTTTTATTAAACCCAAATGTTTTTTTGTATTTTCATCATTAATGTCATCAATATCGTTTATAATATCATTTGGATTTTTTGTTCTAGCATCCTGTATAATACGTGTTTTTAATTCATCATATTTTTTTAATTGATCTAATTTTCTATATTGTTTCATTTTATCATAACTTGTCTTTCTTTGTGATTCCATATATCCATCTCTAATAGGATCAACGGGCAAATTAGCTCTTGAAAAAGGATCAACATAATTTTCGGGGTTTTTTGATTCGACTCTTTTTAAATAAGCTTCCACCTGTAAAAACATTAAATCAATTTTATCCGTCTTGGGACGTCTTATCGATTCTCTTTGTTTTAGTGCCTCCTTCAATCTATCCTCTACCGAAGACGACGAGACTACCGAAATAGGTTTTTTTGTTTGTTCGTGTGCATTTTTGTGTTCATCTGGGTAAAATAATTCAGATAATCCGAAATCATCAGATTTGTCCGGTTTTTTATATTGATTTAAATAATTTAAACTATTTAATTTATTAAATTTATTAAATTTATTGGATTTATTGGATTTATTCAATTTACTAGATTTATCATCATCTGATGAAGATTCAGAATCACTCGATATTTCTATAATATTATTATTAGGTTTTTTTCTTTCGGCTTCTGAATTGATAATGACAGTATCACTGCCTATTATATTTTTAATTTTATCACATATTTCCATTCTTGTTTCATTGTGTTTTATTTTGAGACCCAATTCTGATGCCATTTTTTTCAATCGTTCTCTTGTCATGGATTTTAGTTCTCTTTTTGTTTCTGTCGGTTTACTAGAAATAACAACTTTACGAGATATACCACTACTCTTCATATCACTTTTGATATCATTTTCAATATCGAATAAAACAGATTTTATATTTTCCGGAATACCGGATTTATATTCCACACTTGTATCTTTGTATATCTTTTCCTGTTTTTCCTGTTGATTCATCAAATCATTATTATTGTTAATAATAATAATTTTAATAAAAACAATACTATTTATATTTTTGTCAATTTTTTTGGATTTGTATAAATTGTGTAATTCGTGTAATTCATTTTGCGAGTCCGATTATACCGCATGCTATTCTCGCTCCTGAGTGGCCAGTTGTAAGAGAATCTTCATGTCCTCCTTTTCCCAGATCATCTTCATCGGCGTGTACAACGAATGATCTGCCAATAACAGAATACGGACCTACTAAACTAATCTTATAATCTGTGATGGTCGCATCTATTACACCATCGACACCAGAATGTATATTCCCCAAATCGCCTACATGTCTTTCAGCATCATCTTGGCCACCATGATGATTATTAAACGGATTATAATGTGCACCTGCACTGGTACAACCATCTGTCAAATCTCCAAATTCATGAATATGAAAACCATGTGGACCGTAAGGTAAATTACTGAGATTAACCTTTATTGTCGTTGGTCCACCAGTTAGTTCTTGTTGTAATCTAACTGTTCCGATGACCTCTTCATCTTTACACATGAATGTTTCTATAAATGTCGAACATGCTTTGTTTTCATCCCTAAGTTTGTCTAAGGCACCTAACATGGCAGGTGTTTTACTACAACATTCCTTATTAATTTTCCCACCTCTAAGTATTGCTATTGCATTAACATATTTGCTCATTCAATATAATTTCGTTTTATATTGTTTTACTATGGATTAAATGTATAATAAATTAAATATACATTTAATAATTAACAGTATTCACGCACTGATTAAAATAATTTAATTTTATAGTAAAATAAATAAAATTGATTTTCCAAGAAATTATAATAAATAATCATAAATCTTTGATGAAATATAGACAAATACTAAATGAACGGCATTAATATGTTTATTACATTTGTGACCTCATTAATATTCTTCATTTTTCTTAAATTTGCAATTCGGTCGTATTATTTGAAAACATACAATATATCAAATGATATGTTTGTGTTCACTGTCATATCATTCATGCACGGTATTTATTGTTTAGTTTCTGCTTCGGTCTTATGTGCTCCGATGTTTGTATATGATCAAGATTTGAGTAATATTATGCGTATGATTTCTGCTGCATATTTCACAGTTGATACGTATCATGCGTATAAGAGTAAAAATACATCGGTTGTAATACACCATTTTGCTTCCATGGCTGTCTTGATTTCATGTATTATCGTGAACAGACCGGACTATTTGTTTTACCAAAATATAAGTATGATTTTAGCAGAAATGACAAATCCATTCCAAAATTACTTCTTTCTTCAAAAAGCACTATATGGAGAATCACGGAAAAAAGAATTTAATAAAGATTATAAAAATTATTTCTTGTTTTTCACAATATATTTCGCATTTGTTCGTCTGTTTATTATTCCTATTTTTATAGGATATACTGTATACATTTATGAAGAACCTTGGTTTAAAATTTCTATTGCACTTCTAACATCTGGCCTCGTTATCGGAAGTATTTATTGGTCTTGGGGTCAAATAAAATTACACAGAAGAATGATAGAAAATGAAAAAAAACTAGCATAAGATGTGATGAGATAAAATAAAATTATAGTACTAAATAAGCACTACTTTGCATAGAACTGTCCTCTTTCTCTTCTTTATTTGTGTTATTTCTTTTTTTTATTTTATTTATATTTAAATCGTTGATATTATTTCCCGATGATAATATTTCGTAGGAAATTTTCAATATATTGATTCTTTTTTCTAATTTACTAACTAATTCTGTTAAATTCTGAACATTTTTCTTGAAAGAATAAGAACGCCAACTTATAAAGACGTATAGTGAATCATTATATTTTTTTTGCATGTTAATTGCTATCATTTCCATTTCAATTTCTTCGATAGTATTTTTTATATTATTAATACATATTGTGATGGTTTCTGATTCTAAGTTACTCATTTCACTTAGTAAAGCTGTATATGTTTTTAAATTTTCTCCTATATCACTTTTTTTAATAAATTCATTTAAATCAGCCAAGTGATTAGAACTGGATACGGAAACAGATCCTATGATACTATATATCGTTGCTGCTGATCCTGATATTATATTTATTGCTGAAGGAATATCGAGGAGATTACCACCCAACAGAGCAGCTCCAAGAAAGGGTTGCATATTATGTATATATATATTTATATGATACTTAATTTTTATAAGTTGGTCACGAATAATATATAATTTTCAAATATTTTCGATGATTATAGTATATTCCCGCGATGGAACACCTAGTCAATATAAATACAAAGGATCGATTCAAATGTAAATTATTATTTGATTATCTAAAAAATCACAATTATAAAATAGCCACGGAATTACTTTCGTCATCTATAAAAACAAATAACACACACAATTCAATTTCACTTATATCATATGGCGATTGTTTTAAAAGTTCTGCTATAGATTTTTGTATTGAAACAAAAAATTATTATACAACATGGGATTCTTTGGATAGCAATATATTTTCCAGTAAATATGATGTAAATTCTGGAAAAACAACTCTAACACTAACATTATCGATATTTTGTGAAAAAATGAATGTGTTACATTTTTCTTCCATATTATTATTAATTTATCACAAACTAATGGATTCATCTATATTTGGTAATACACATATTAAATATTTGTCAGAAGTTCAAGAGCTTATAACATTCATTGAGTCTCTTATCAAAATTTGTTCTAATGATACAAATAGGAGTATAAATAAGAATACAAATAAAAATGGCGTAGATAACATTATTAATACCGTAGATGGAGATTACAATACCGCGCTGCATTATATATCAAAAACACAATATGTATCCATTGCTAAAATATTAATTAATTCTGGTGCAGATATACATATGGTTAATAAATATAATAGAAATCCGATCGATATAGCGAAAGAAATATATGAAAAAAATATAGAATCGATGAATGAATATGATGATGTAACTTCGTATCAAAAAATGATAGATTTTTTGACAAGTTGTGATGATGATTGTGTAAGTAGCCCTTGTAGTTCAATTAATTCTCGTGATGATACTATTAAATGTATTATGTGTATGACAGAAAATAAAAATATATTAGTTTTACCATGTAAACATATCAGTATTTGTGAGAAATGTTTTAAAAATATACAAAATAAAACAGAAAAATGTTGTATATGCAGATCTCGTATAGTTGATTATATGAAGGTTTATATCGTATGATCAATAAATAAATAAATAAATAAATAAATAAATAAATAAATAAATAAATAAATAAATAAATAAATAAATAAACAAATAAAAATTCAATCCTGATTTGAGTCATCTGTTCTTTTCTTTTTTAATTTAGAAAACTGATTGCCGAACCATTTAGATATTGATGACATTGTTTCTGTAAACCTTTCTCCAAGTCCGGGAGAATCATCGTCATGATGCTTTTTCTTGTGTGAATTGTGGTGATGATTTGAACCATATCCACTAACATGCCTTGGTGCAAAATTATGCTTTTCAGCAATTCTATGTCGCACACCCCTCGATGAACCAATTGATGCGGCACCAGGTCTCATTTTAAGTTAAATATGTATTGAATAAATGAGGAATAATTAATTAGTTATTAATGGACTAATTAATAATATTTATTATCAATTTTTATTTCTTATTTTTTACTGATATTCATTTTGTTTTTCATAAAATAAAATATATGCATTATTTGTTACTATATTTGAACTATCCTTCAATGCTCTATAAGAGGAATCATTCATATCAAACCAAACATCATTTATTCTAATGTATGCTGTATAGTGTCCACCATGTTTAGTCCCGAAATGATTTACAATGCCTGTTAATTCATATGTATTACCGTCATTGTTATTTATATATGTTAAGGGAGCATCCATATAATTATCTATTTTTTTATGTACATTGAATCGTTTCAAATAAACGATGAGTACATTGGGCATTTTGTGTATTTGCATCATTTTAGTAGCAATTGATTCATGTTTACATTTTTCGCATTTATATTTATTATTATTATCAAGATCATCATGAGCGGAAAACATACTAAGACTTTTTTCTAAATTTTCAGTAACGGGAAGAGATAAAAACATGAAATCTTCGTATGTTATGGAACTATGTTCACAATTACCGCACACAACTGTTGATTTGTATTTACCAACGAATAGTTCAGATATAATGGATTGTTTGTTTTCATTTTTTGTATTTTCATGTATGGCATCGAGTAAATATATAATAAATTCTTGTGCATCCTGTTGACCAAATCCACTGAAATTACGTTTATATTTTCCAAACTCATTTTTTATATCAGCCGGAGACATTACAGTTTTATTCATTGCTGGTTCCCATATATTATGAACAAATTTATAATAACTTTTTATTAGTTTATTATTATTGCCGTTGAGATTATTTTTATTTTCATCGAATATATGCTCACGAAATGATTTTATATTTCTAAGGCATTGTAACGATGCATTCATATAGCATGTGTTTCCTAAATTTTTTAATCCGACGATACCATTATTGGCATTTGTTACAATACTATCATTATTATTGAAATAATTTTTATTATTAGTATTGGCGTTGTTAGTATTATTGGTATTATTATTATTATTATTAATTCTTGAATTGAACAATTTTTTTAATCTTTGTTTACGACCCATAATATATATATATAATATATTCTGACCTCTGACAAGGAGATATAAAAATTGAACATTACATCTATAAAAAGATAAATAGTTATTATTTCAATTATTTTTCAATAAAAAATGACTCAACAACATGATTTATTGATTAATGCTGTCACCACATTAGTGACAACCTTGTTAGTAAAATATTTTTGTTTTGATAATATGTTATACGGACCTGTACATACTATTGCATTACTTATTGTTGGATTTTCAGTAACAACAGCATTCAATGGAACATTGAATGATATATTTTTTAATTTCAGTTTAATACATTTGGCAATATTTTTTTTAATCTGTTTTGTGTCATTTTGTGTATATAAATACATTACCGAAATTAAAATTCTATTCACAAGATACGAACAAATTGTCGTGTATGATCATAAAAAAATTAAACTATTTTATGATTATACTAAGTTTTACCCAAATTTCTATATCCCGTGCAATAAAGTTTGTGTCGGTCATCCCGATACAATAGGTACATCTCAGTATGAACCAGAAAGAGTATGTGGTGGTGATTTTATTGATTTAATGGAAAGACCTGATTCAGATGAGAAGATATATTTTACTGATACAAATTTTAACGTGTATGGATATTATTTAGTATCAATCAAATCTGTTGATGTCACGACGGTAAATGTCGTCAGAACAGAATCAGGTCGAAACCAAAATGCTACTGATATCAAATATTTCGTTCCATCAATCACAATCCATATTTATAAAAATAAAAAAATAACAGCAGGAGAGTATTTTAATAAACTACTATTGCTATGTGAAGAAAAACTTGTTGATGAAAAGAAATTATTCCATCAAAAGTTATATTTTACCGGTGGGAAAAGAGATTTTAACTGTGATGAAATATGTTTCTATGATCCTAAAAATGTTAAAAAGGATGACATTATTGATGGTAAAACATTTATTGATACATTTTTCCACACCGACAAAAATGACATCATGGATATTATTAATACAGTTCATTTTAATCCAAACGATTTTTATAAAATGGGTCAAATACCCAAAGCAGGTTTATTACTTCACGGTCCTCCTGGAACAGGTAAATCCAATTTTGCTTACAGGATCGCTCGTTATCTTAATAGACATCTTATTTCACTTGATATTAAATCATTAAGGAAAACAATTATATATCAAAATATTAAAAAACCTTATGTCAATGATAAACCATGTAAACCCAATGAAGTTATATTCTTTTTTGATGAATTTGATGAAACAGTTATCGAGCTGTACAAACGGCAAAAAATTAAACAATCTTATTATGAAAATATCAAAGAAGTTGGTCTATTGAATACGAACAATATCACTAATATCATTTCACAAGATACAGGACATACAAATCAAAATAAAAATCAAATCGATACAATAGCTCTCCTCACTGCCATGAATATGAGGTATGATAAATATGATAAAAATGACAAAAACAAAGATGAACCACATGATGATGCAAACGTTATGACAATTAATGATTTACTTGAACTATTTCAAGGTGCCGTTCCATTAGATGGAATTATATTTATTGCGACAACTAATAAATATGAAGAATTAATGAAAATATGTCCTGCTCTTGTTCGGCACGGAAGATTAACGCCTATATTGTTCGATAATTTTAATGGTATATTACTGAATGAAGTTAGTACAAAATTTTTCTCAAAAGAAATACCATCCGAAATAATATCTAATGCGAAACAATCTCGTATAACAGTAACCAATTCTCAAGTCATGGAATGGGCAATGCAGTTCAAAAAACTCGATAATGGATTCAATCTATTCATCAATAAAATAAAAGAACATTTATCAACAAACTAAAAATTGAAATATTAAGACTATCAACATCCTTAGTTATTTTTATTTATTTATTACTAAAATCCTATCTGATCGTTGATAAATAACAGTTACATAATGATTAAAATTCTTATGTTTATGTTTGCACTTATGTGTGTACAGTTGGTACAAAGTGCACAAATTCATAACACCGGGGGAGGTTACATTGTTGTTACATGTCGTCCAGAAAGAAATATTGCAAAATTTTCTACAGAAGAAGCAATCAGTGTATTGGAACTTATCGATAGACTCAGAACAAATTATGACCAACAAGTTGATTCCGAATTCACAAAACTGACGGCTTGTAGTTATAAGGATATCGATTTGGAAAGTGTTCAAAAATCACTTCATACCGTCATCAAAGAAAACTCGATTAATCAATCAGTTTACATGAAAGTAATGGGTATTATCACATTCTATAATATCGTTCTTGTTTGCCTTAGTGGTGTTGGAATTGCTCTCCTTTTTTCTTTGGCAAGTGATGTATTGATAATTTTCGGTAAATGGATTTTATCAAGACAGTTCCTCTACACTTGTGGATATACCATTTCATTGTTTTTCACACTATTTCAAAAAGACACTGTATCGACATCCTTCAAACCCTTGTTTTTCTTCGATAATCAATCCGCACTGTTCGGTACAGTGCTGTTTGTCATTGTCGCGAATGCAAGCGTATTCGATATAATGGACGCATTTGTCACCAAGAAAAAATGGGGGAAAGATGAAAAACGTGCTTTTTTTGGATTGTCACAAATCTTTATTTTGTGTTTCACATTTTGGTCGACAATTTATCATTCTAATTGGTTGATCGGTGTCGTGGCTATCACACTGGTTTTCCATTTCACTGGTTTTACCGTTGGAGCATTTTTTGGAGGATATTATGTTGATTTCAAAAACGATTATGTAGTCGAACGGTGTATTGCAACATCGATTCTCTTAAATTGTGTATTCCTGAGTTTGAAACTGACGCATTACACAGATTTCTACTATTTGGAATTGTTCGAAACAGGAATTATGTTTTGGGGCACATTTGTCGGACTCTGTGGTCTTTTGGTTGTTCGGTACAAAAATTATTCAATGGCCTCAATTGTTATGGCTGTTACTTGTTTGTTGTTGATGTATGTCGGAAACGTTCAATATATCAATTCCTACAAAAATTTAGGAGGAACATTCATGGTGTTGTTGGCATTGGATCTTCAGCGTGCTATCCTTTCGATGAATTTTGCGACTCTTGCACTGTTGGTGATTTTCGCTAATTTGTATGCCTTGAAGGAACTTTTATCGAGATATCCCGAATATTTCATCTTTTAATTCTTTTAATTATTTTAATTTTTTTTTTTATTATTTATTTTTTTATTAATATTTTTGTATCAATAAAAAGTTGATGCATAAACATCCTACTGAAAAAATCAATATATGTTAATTATCAAAATAATAAATAAAATATCAATAATTAGGCGGATTGTATTGTGTTGTTAATGGATCACAGTTATTTAATTATGCCATCTATAATGAATAGTATCAAAACACAGTATGCGTTACTTGATGTAGTTTTGATAATTATTGTCATGGCATCAATGGGCTTAATTTCTGACTTGATTAAAAAGGGATTTGATAAAATGTCGACTGCTATATCCAATTTTTCTACTAGTAAAAAAAAATCGATGATCATCATTTCTGTAACAACAAGAGCAACAGGAGAAAATACATATGATTATGCAATTGATATACCAAAACAATATCTCGCCATATTATTTTATATGTATAAAAATAATATAGACCCAAAATACATCAGACAAATTAATAATCAAAAATATATATCCATGGCAGGATTAACAAATGAAAATAAAATGGATGTTATAAAACGTAATGAAGAAAATAAATACAAATATTTTTTGTCCTATCCTTATGAAATAAAAATCAATAATGATGTTAGACTCAGATCCGAATGTATCAAAGATGAAATGAAGAGTGATGATAAAAGTACATATAGAAACGGTAGTGGTGTTGTGACATATAATTTGGAACTGTATTCATACACATTGGATTCATACCAATTAAAACGTACTTTGTATGAATGGGTAGAAGAATATGAAATATATCTGCGGAAAATGAATAACAACAAACTGTTTTATCTGATTTATGACAAATATGAAGAAAAAGAACGTGAAAGTATTGAATCTAAAATTTCGCAAAATTATAATGGATCAAATAAACGTCCCACAAGATTAGTTCCCACATTCGAAATTCATGATTTTGTCACAAATAAATCATTCAATAATATTTTTTTTGAAGGAAAAGATTTATTGAAAAAAAAACTCGACATTTTCATTAATACCAAAAATAACTATGAAAGATTGGGACAACAATATTCTCTTGGTCTCTTGTTTCATGGTAAACCAGGATGTGGTAAAACATCGACAATTAAAGCCATCGCTAAATATACCGGCAGAAATGTTGTAAGTGTGTCACTATCACAAATTAAAACATTCAAGGAATTACGTGATGCATTTTTCACCGAAGAATACGAGTCGATTAACCTTTCATTTGATAAAAAAATAATTGTATTCGAAGATATCGATTGTATGGCAGATATCATTAAAGACAGAAAACACAAAAATATTAAAAATAAAGATAAAAATACCGACTTTAATTCAGATAATTTAAATAATTTAAACAATTCTAACAATTCTGACAATTTAGATAATTCAAGTAACTCAAATAATTCAAATAATTTAGATCCCAATCAACCAATCATTGATACTAAAACAATTGCTTTAATGGGAGCTATCAGTTCAAAGTTTGACAAAATGAGAATGGATGATTCTATTAATGAAAAAGATCAAAAAATAACATTATCTGATTTTCTTAACCTAATGGACGGTGTGTTGGAACAACCGGGTAGAATAGTTATAATGACATCAAATTATCCAGAAAGAATAGATAAAGCTCTTTTGCGATTTGGAAGAATAGATCTCAAAATGGAATTTAAATTATGTAATAAAGAAATTGCAAAACAAATTATTGAACATTATTATGAGACTAAATTATCTTCCAATTTAGAAATTACACCATATCGATTTTCACCAACTGATATATTAGAGTTATGTTTCAAATGTGAAACGGTTCACGAATTTATTGAAAAACTGTATGAATCTGATAAAAACTTTGAACAAAATAATCAATCAGATCAATCAGATCAATCAGATCATTCAGATCAATCAGACTCAATTAAAAATATATATGCAGAAAATAGATTATTTGATTTAGATAAATTTTATGAAAATAAAAAAAATACGAATGAAATAAAATTTGATGTATCTTGAATTTTATTTATAATCTTACAATGAGACTATTAAAGATATCATAATTGTCATCACGTCTACTATAAACAGCAAAAATAATTCTTTTGAATGCTCCGTCGTATTGTTTCAAACATTTATTAAAAATATCGACTACTTCATTCACAGGATTAGCATATGCACCACAACCAAGTGCACCTAAAACAAGAGTATCCTTATCCTGTAGATATGCCATCCTAAATATGTTATCAATCGAATTAGTAATATGTTCTCTGTCATTATAACTTATATATTTATAAGAATTTTTTGTTTTATCATATTTTGTTCCGGGATGTTTGGGTGCAGCAGATGCAATAAAACTTACCGTAAATGGATCTTCTAAGTCGTTATAATCAACATCTTTTATAATCGTGACATCTGGTGAAAATATTACATCACCATTTATTAATTTATAAAAATGATCTTTTAATGTCAAAAAATAATTTGTTCGTCTAAATAATTCTTCCTCTTGTGCCATTGCTCCTCTTTCGGCACCCCCTCCTGGTCCAAACAGAGATGCCATATTGAGAGCACAAATTTTACCTACCGGATCTTCTCTCAATGCTTTGTGACACGCAACAAGAGTATCCATATTAAAAATTTCGACAATGGTTTTATCGAATTTTGGTGTTAATTTAACTGCTTTCAGTTCATCGGTTGATCTCTTAATTGACACGGATGTTTGACATTTAGCATACATACCATTCAAACATTTGCTTTTGGTATCTTTATAAATATTGATTAAATAGATTTTGCTCATTTATTTAATTCTAATTATCAAAATAAATTAAGTAATTCAGCTTGATCATAATAACATCAATTGTTATGATTATTGAATTATATTTTCAATTTTATGATAATTTAGATAAACAATTGAAATATATATTGCACGTAATTTATGTATTTTTAACATACAAATAGTAAAAGCAACACAAACGTTTTGTAAAAATCTGAAATATATTTTGTAGACAATATTATTAATCATGAAAAATACACGATTTTTATTAAATGCTGATAAAATAATTAGGACTGTTCAAGTAATTCAAATAAACAAATTAGAGAAACAAATTAGTAATATTCAACCAGATCAACCAGATCAACCAGATCAGTCAGATCAGCCAAATCGGCTAAATCAGTCCGATCAACTAAATAAATTAGAAAAAACAATATTAACCCAGGAAACAAAACTATCTGATACAATATATAAACCAATATGTTGCCAAAATGGTTGCACAAATTGTGTCGATATATAAAAATAGAATTTTTTATTAATTTAAAGATTTGATTTAAACATATCGATACCTATATTAATTGTGTCAATCCAACCAATTCGTTGTTTTAATAGGATAGCTATTTCCTCCTCTACGACACCACTTATGTTGAAAGTTTTTTCTTGGGACAACAGTGTATCCAACATTTTTGCACAAGCAAAAAATCCACTTGGTAATATAACACCTTTATTTTCTGCTGAGCTAATTAGTTGCGTGAATCGTTTCTTAGGTTCGGATATTTGTTTACATCCGTCATAACATTCTTGTAATATTAATAATATTTTCTCCTTATCGTGATCATTTGAATACGCAACACTTACTAATTCAGTCATAACTTTATTTTTAAGTTGTAAAATTCTTACATCTGATGTGAGCGCTGCCAATGTCCAAAGTAATGTTGTCGCTTCCTTTTGAGTAATTTGATCATTTTGTCCTGGATCAAACAATACAAGTTTACCTCCTCCAGTATTTACATATATCATGTTCCCTAAATGCATATCACTCATTATAAATCCTTCTTCAAATGCTGTTCTTATTGCTATCCTATGTAAACGTTCTAACGATTTATTTATTTCTTCGGAATTTTCTGATTTTAATAATTTAGATAATGTTTTTCCATAAATTGCATCACGAATTAAACAATTCAATGATACACTCGAAATATGAGGAATAGTTATAAAATCTTGTTTTCCGTATTGAGATCTTCTTAATTGTTCAAATGATTCATATTCCATCCATAAATCTAATTCTTTGAATACCATTTTACGAATTCTCGAAACAATACCTTTTATTTCTTTAATAGTTGATAGGGCATCTAGAGCTGAAACGACATCATCTTCTGATCCTTTTTTAATTACCGCAATGGCCATTATTTTATTATCATCTTTTAATTTAATTAATTGTACTTGTTTAACAGATCCGACACCGAGTAAAACACCCAATGAATTAATGTTATTTCTCATTGATGGCAGAATTGATTCCCAGTATTGTAACAAACCGATCGGTTCATTATCATCCCTGAGATTACTAAATATATCTCTATATTTCTGTGGCATTTTGGGTTCTTCGGATAGAATTTGTCCAAGTTTTATTGCAACAATACCGGCATCGTTTATTAAATCTTTGAGGAATTTAATGTCTTCATAGTTCCCATTAATATTATTATCACAATTCTTTTTTTTTAAAGCTGTCAACATCATTTTTGATTGAATATTTGGCGGCAGTGCTTCAAAAATCTTAACAAGTTGATCAATCAAAGATTCAATATCTTTATTGTCAGATAATTTAGTTAAAAGATGTTTTTGCAATATATTAACAAAATTCGCTCCACCCTCGTTTTCATTTTTAACAATTGTTAATAATTTTGCCATGACGTTTTCTAACATATATTTTTGTATCTTCGGATGCAACGTATCAAACTGAGTCTTAATTTTTATTAAATTTTTTATCAAATTATTTTCCATATTTTTTATATCTTCTTTTTTGTCAGAATCATCAATGTTAATAAATGACATCATTTTATTGATATCAATGTTTCCAATTAGGTATTCAAATAAATGATCGACGGGTCCAGGAAATGACATAATAGCTAATTGTAATAATTTCACTTCATTAGAGCTGGGACTACGAGAAGTTAATATATTTTCATTTAATATATCAGCACTTATCCATCCGGTTTTTTTCATTTCATTTTCTAATTGTTCCTCAAGTATCACAGATAATTCTAATGAATCTGAATGTATTTTACGGTAACCTTGTAATCTCATTCTCAAATCAGGTATTTCATCAATATATTCAAGCAAAGAATTTCTCATATATATCACAGTTTTGTTCCACAGTCCATTTTCGAATTTTTGTGAAATATCGTTCACAATATTTACCCATTTGTCAATAGTAAAAGGAGTATTTGTATTAAAATTATTATTATTATCAAAATCCAAACTGAATTTTGGTTCTGGAACACGAGCATACATAGCTAATTTCGCAACATAACTATATTCCTCATCAAAACTTTTTTTCAACTGTGTAGTTAATGTTTTTTCAGGATCCTTTAAATAATACCATGCAATAGTTGAACCGGTTGCTATACCAAGACCAATACATCCATATAAAATTTTCCTATTAATTCGTATCGTATTAGCATATTTATTAGTTGATTTATTCGTTTGTATTGGGGCATTTCCAGAACTAATATTTCCAGAACTAATATTTCCAGATAGTGTTCTTCGTTGCAAATTCAATATTGAACGAACCATGAACGGTTTTGGAAACCGTGTGACTGTGTTTAATAATCGAAACATTATAAACACACAGTTGAATATTAAATCATACAGTAAATGATGTATTAAAACTAATATAGGTTCAATTTTTTCAATTAATTATATTAAAAATTGAAACATGAGATATACTGTTATTTCTAATAATAATTTTAACATTGTCATCTTAGGAAGAAATTATTATAAAATATATAAAATATATAAAATGCACACCTCACTGATTTCACTTCTCGTCATTTGTATGTTTGTCGTTGTCACAAATGCCGACTACATCGATCTCAATGGAACAACTTATCAAGTGAATTCGCAATCATGTCCACTTGGCCAGCTATATGATTTTGTAACATTTGGTGCCGGCAATGTTACAAACATGGTCGCAAAATTTAACCAGAGTAATTCATATTCTGTTTTGGTTGCAATGAATAACACTATCAATTCTATGACAAATCTTTATGTAACATCTACATCTTCTGCCAATGTGAATGCCTTGCCATATGTGATCGGTATGTTTGGCAGTTTGGTTAGTGTACTTGCTTACATGTGGTAGCTTTATCACCTTCGGTAGCTTTATCACCTTTTTTTATTCTCATAAATATTGAAAATGCAAATATTTAATGATTTCTATTAATATCTAACATTTATACACATTACGCATTACGCCTCAGATATTAAATTAACAGTTCCCTCAAAAATGAAATCAAAATATTTTCTTATTATTGGTATCATTTTGATACTCATCAATCGTGTTCATTCTTTTGAGGGTGGTGAAGGCGGTGGCGGACATGCTGAAGGTGGTGAAGGCGAGGGTGGTCATTTTGGAGGAGGTGAAGAAGATGGAGGTGGACGTGCTTCAAACGGTGATTCAACAGGATTTGATGATAATGGTAACTATCTCTACAACGGATATTATGTATCTAGTAGAACATGGAACAATCATTACGTTTATTATATTTGGTTGCATGGTGTTGAACACAATATCACACAAGTTTGTCTTGTAAACCAAACAACGCCTGTTATCACATCAGATCTTATTGCTGCGCGGAACGCAATGGTATATTTGTTCCAAACATATGATTCAAACCAAAATTCTAGCGAGTATTTGAACGATGCAAATAGGACGGAGCAACTTAAAATCATCCTTCAAACTATGAACACTTTATCTACGATGTTTGTGACATCAAGTGCCGCTGTCATCGGTATTAGTTATTTTGTTCTGTTTGCTGCAGTTAATGTTGCTATTCTTGTGATAGTTTAAATAAATAAATTTAATTTTTTTTATACATCAATTTCTGATTCAGCACATTTTTTTCTACAACTTAATGTTATCCTTAATCCACAGATGCCTCCAACATAAATTGCAGTGACAACAATAAATGTAATCAAATCGAATAAATACGTGAGTTTCAATACCCATGACAAATAGAGGATCAAATACAGATAAAAATATACTCTTTTGAAACGTATGATCAATGCATCCATAAAAGTTATCGAACGTTTGACATTAACAAAATTATCCACCATGTTTTCCGCCCATATATTAGTATTTGTCTCATTTGTAACATTTGTTAAATTATTGTCATCAATGGTTCTATTAGCAAAAACTTGTGGAACAATAAATTTTTCATGAAATCTTACTCGGTGTTTAATAATATCATATAATATATATCGACGCGATTCAATCATTAAATAGAATGAAATGATCGCAAAAATAAATATGTAAAAATAATGCGGGGTCGATTCTTGATTTATTAAATATACCGAAAACAGTCCTAATGATGTCATTGCCCAATATGTTGTAGTATCAAGACGTGTTCTATATAAAGTTAATCTACCGACTTCTGCGCGATGCATGTGAATCAAAAAAGATCCTTTGTCTTGTTCTCGTATTTTATAATCTGTATATACAGCATCCTGTGAATTGTCTCTGATGGGAATAGGAGTTAATAAATGTTGTTCTGGATCATCTTGCATTGACATTTTGTGTCAATGTATTTATTATGTGTAAACTTCTAATAAATGTTTGATTTGATATAAATAACATGACAATATCAATATTTGTGTCAATATGATGAATTGTTCAATTTTATTAGTAATTATTAAAATAAACAAATTAGATTGAGGTCCATTCTTTTTGGATGATTTGAGGTAGTGCTCTACGGACCATTTGTAGTTGTTCAATATGTGAAGGAAATGCTGGAGGATATTGTCCATTTAGTTGAAATTCCTTAATCAAATGATTTAGTTCAACAATTTTCGCTGCATCACATTCAAATGCATCAGATGGGTTTGTGATTTCGATATGTTTTCCATCCAATCCAACAAAACAAACAACAAGATAAGTTGTCGATTTTCTGTTGTAACCAAACAATGTTTCTTCATAATCATGTGCCCAATAACGAGAATCCCTTCCATCTTTATCATGGACACCAATGATGTATCGTTCAACTTTGATGTCATCAGGATTAAAACCGTGTTCTTCAACAAGAGAACGAGTGACAGTTTTTACTACACCCATTGTGTCAACCTTCATGACATGACCCTTCTGAAGAACTTCTTTGTTTTCAGCAAACAAATCCTTAAATACCTTTCTCTCATGTGCTTCAAGATGTTCACCGGCTCCATAAGTTGCTCCATACAAACCAAGTGTAAAAACATCGATTTGTTGACCATTCATTGTTTGAATAGACAGTTTTGGGGTTTTCCTTTTGTTACCGAGAGTTGTGAAAATTTCAATATGTCCATCAGTGATCAGTTCATCAAGAGAACTGGCTGAGGTAGATACATATTCTTGTTTTCTCGGTACAAAATAAACTCCCACATCAGTTGCTTCTTGTGGTGCAGTATTTTCTCGTGCATAGAGAGTCAATGAAAATTTTGGATTCAATGTTGACCTAATCGCCAACTTTTGATGATGTTCTTCGAGAATCACAGCAGAAACCTCAAGAGACAAAAGTTCTTTAGCGATATCAATTGATCTTAGTTGACGATTTCCAAATGGTTGGTTTGGATTTACCTTACCATTTGCATCGGGTTCTTGACGCAACAAACAACCGATTATATCCATGAATCCAAATTGATAACTGACCAAAAAGAACAAAAATTGTTCCAAATCAGTAGCAATCTTTGCTTCATTACCATCAAACAACTTATCTCCTGGATTGATGATTTTGGTCGATGGAAGAGTTTCAGCAGATGGAAAAACTCCCAAATACGCCGAAAGTTGTCCATTGTAATGTTCGAAATAACTGAAAGATTTTAAGAAAGACATTGATGAATTCGCAAACTTGTCTTAAAAATTGATCACTTTTAGTAAAATGATATAGATGAAATAATAATGAAATATTTACAAAACTTTTTATTTCAATTTTTTAAATTAAATTTTTCAATCGTTTTAATCTTAATCGTTTTAATCGTCATCATCGTCATCATCACTACAATAATGTATAATAAGAATCACCGCACTAATACCGAAAGAAATAGTAAAACCAATCCATAGAACAAGTTTGGATGTTACAAAGGTCCAATATCGATTATCACAATAATTGATATATATCGGATTCAGTCCAAATACATAATTAGTTTGACAATCAATATAGGCGCCGTCGTCATTGTCTTCAGATGTGTTTATATAAGATGTAATATCAATTGTTTGACAAGGTAACCATTCACAGTCAAATTCTCCTGTATTGTTAGTAACGTTTGTATTATAGTTCAATAAATATATATTATCGATTACCAATTGATTTGGCATGATTATAATATTTGAAGGAATGGTAACATTCAACATTGAATTGTCAATCTGTATACATTGAGTATCTATTTTAATATCACAAACAGGACCATAATTGTTTAACAGTGCTGTTATAACAGATGCAGATATAAGAAATGACAATGGTACTACAAAAATAATAAAGAATATAATTAAATAAATACATAATCTGAAACATACGCTAAAACAATCGTTTAGTCTTATTGATAACTTAATTTGTTGAGGTTCAGCTGTTTCCATTTTTCTATGAAAAATGTGATGATAATTTGATTAAATTCAGTATTTCATTGAGATTATACAATATGTCAAATAATTCAAATTTTTAATAAAACAATGGTTGTAACTAGGATACAAATTATTATATTTTACTATCGAAAATATGTAAATGAAAAGTTGAATTATTATTAATTTTATCAATATATTTTAATAGTAATACAACAAGATTCATTGAAATTTAAACAAAATTATACAAAACAGATGGAAATCACAGCAAAGAAAAATTATGATTATGTCATTAAATTATTACTTATTGGGAACAGTGGTGTAGGTAAAAGTTGTTTAGTAATGCAGTACGTTGATGAGACGTTTTCTCCATCATTCATAACTACAATCGGTATAGATTTCAAGATAAAAACATTCGAACTCAATAATAAAAAAATAAAACTTATGATATGGGATACAGCTGGACAGGAACGGTTTAGAACAATAACTACAGCATATTATCGTGGAGCTATGGGCTTACTGTTGGTATATGATACAACCGATTTACAATCATTCATGGCAACGAGAGATTGGATGAAAACAGTTGTTGATAATAATTGTGAAAATATACAAAAAATACTTGTAGGTAACAAATGTGATAAACCTCAAAGGGCTATTTCAAAGGAAATGGGAACAGAAATAGCCAAGGAATTTGGAATCGATTTTTATGAAACGAGTGCTAAAACAAAAGAAAATGTAAATACTGTATTCAATGAATTGGTAGTAAAAATAATGAAAAGTAATGATGAAACTGAAAAACCAAAACCTAACATAGTAAATATAAATGTACCAACCGATGATTCAATTTTTTTTAAAAAATGGTGTACCATACTGTGATAATTAAGTTATTATTGAACTTTTTTTTTTATTATGTTATAAATTTATTAATTATTGATTTATTTATAAATGGACAAATATAATGAACAGAATGATCATGATGAATATAGCGAGGGATTTTATAGTACTGAATATCATTACTATAATACCAATAGTACCAATAATACCAATAATACCAATAATACAAAAATTAGTAATTATACGATATGTAAAAGTCAATATGATTATACTACCGATTATAATTGTGATAAATTTGATGATGAATACATATACACGAATAAAGAAAATCACGATGAATATCTTAAAACAATGACTGAAAATATAATTGAATCATTAAAAACAAATAAATATGTTATTAATAAATCTAATACAAAAGATCGAATGAAAATAATGTGTTGGTTGATGGAAAAAAATAATCAAAGACCTTTCATTGTATCAACAACACCTAATATAATGACAGAATGGATAAATATAAGCAGATTAGAGAAAATAGATTTATTTTGTATATCTTCTCCCATTTATTTATTAAAAAAGAAATGTTATACTTTTAATGATAAATATGAAAATTTATTATGTCCATTCGTCGAATTATATGACGATGGCAATAATGATACAGTCACGTGGAAGAATTTACCTAGTGACGTAGTCATCATATTTGATGTAAGGGCTGATGTTTTAAGAAAAAAAAGTGTTACACGAAATTGTATAATTAAAACGCAAGAAATATTTAATAAAATAATTATATTCGATTCCACATACAAAAAAAATGATGATGAATATGAAAATTTTATTAAAGAACTTGATGAATCACACGGATCAATATTGGATAAGGATATTGAATTAATAAAAGAAAATTATGTCATCGAAATATAAACTAATTTCAACAACTATTTTGAACACCTTTTGAATAGAATGTTTTCACACCACAACAGTTGTGATGATTTTGTTTGTAAGTATTCCATTCACTTGAAGATATTCCACGTACCATATCCTCTAATGAAGAATATCCCATTGCCCAAAATGATGGTTTATCATTTGAATGACCGTGACGGTTTTCAACACCCCTATAAATATGTATGTTTCTCGTTTTATATTCTTCATAAATTTCGTTCCAAACTTGATTTTCACCGAGTTCGTTGAATAAGTTGGAAAGTTCATTTGCATTCACATGGAGAACATTACCATTGTTCCAGACATAAGATCCGTTAAGATCATTACCTAAAATCAGAATTTGAATTTTTTTAGTACGCAAAGGAACATTCCCGGAAAGATCAAATAATCCACTTTGTAATTCGTAGCAGCCATACGAAGAACTATTCACAATACTATGTGATGTTTTATTTTTTGTCATGCCATTTTTTATTAATTGTACGAATTCATCGAGTGAGTCGGTTTCGAGTAATTTATTTACTAACATATTCTTCATTTTTTCAATTTCTTGTTTACGTTTAGCATTCACATCAGTATGATATTTATCATTGTAGCGTTTTTTAACATAATCAATTCGGACAAGTTTTTCTGCCCCATCCTTGTTAACCAAATCAATTATTTTCATTTTAAAGTTTTCGTCGTCAACACGCTCAGCCTTGCTATTAAACATGTAACTTTGTACAATATTATAGAATTTAAAGTCTCTCAAACTATATTTATTAATATCTAGACCAAGAGCATCGCAAATACTTTTGTCGTTCATTTGAGGAAGTTGTTTAATGTATTCAACTGGATTTGCTTGGAATACTCCTTTTATTAATTCAGGTAGTAAAGTCATATAATCCAGATACCAGAATGCTTTTATTGTGTCATCTAGTAATTGTTGATCGACGTGATACTGACTGTAAATAGAATCTGGTGTTAAATTATGATCATCCTCAAACAGATCTGTTACTTTAATATTTCGGGATGGATCACTTAAATCAATTCCGTTAAGTTTGCTCAACATATCAGTCGCAAAAATTTCTGGATTAGGTGATGATTTTCCTAATCTTCGTGTTGCTTGATATACTTCATAACTGTAAATTGCTCGCATAATTTTGTCCATATTCTCAAAGTTATCTACCTTGATCAATTTAACGAGTGGATTTATCATATTTGTAATACCATTATTTGCTATGTAAAAAGATAAATCATCAGATTGCTTTTTAGTGGCATGTTCAAGGATGTGATCAAAGTATTTTCCCACAGCGATTTGGAACGTTTTGATGAGTTTAACAAATGTCATAATATTTACTTCTGTTTTTGTTTTGTCAATGACTTCGACGAGTTTCCAAATACCAGCAGCAACGGTATATCCATAAGTCATTGGAACATCGGCGATAATTCGTCGCATACCAACACTACTAATATATTCCAACAATGATGGTGCATATTTTCTCATGAATTGATGAATTCTATCATCATCAAAGAATGGAATTACATTAGTAATTTCATTGTATTTGGTATCAATTCCGGGTGCTTTTAATTTATTCCCTTTAGTCATGGAATGAACCATGAGAACATCAGACAAACTTACGAAACATCCAGCAAAAATATTATTAACTCGCCAAGTCATTGGATCTGGATAGTCACCTATTTCACCATTGCAAGCGATACCAACAATGTTAATCATTTTGAGAATATCAGTGATATCGATATCATCAAGAATATCTTCATCTATCAATTCACACACTGTTTTAATACCGCTAAGAGTAGTACCCTGGCTGAAAAACGACAGAGTATGATCGGAATCATCGATATCATCAAGTTCACTCAGATGGGAATGCATATCACGAATTTCTTTACGGACAGTTTCATTGAAATCTATTCCATTATTCATCGCGATACGAGCGAGTCCTTTCGCATTTTTTGTAACATCGACATTTCGTAAATAATCTGCTTGTTGTGCCGAATTTAATTTAGCAACCATATTGTCATTTGCAATTTGTGACATAGCAGTTGCGACAGATTTAGTACGTTTTTTGACAATATTTTTGAAGAATTCCATACGACCACGTAGACTACCATCATCGAGAAGTTTAACCAAATCGACGTCACTTGTTTCTAACGATTTTTCCAGACCCGTAAAATATTTAACAATGTTTTCTATTTTTTTATTTGAATCTGCTGTATTAATGACTTTTAGAATCTTCAATTGGTTAAAATAATAATTTATTTTAACATTTAGTACATCTCTCATATTTTTATCATTGAGATCGGATACATCGACTGTAACAGGAACACCATTGATACTAACATTTTGAGGAATATTTTTAAACCATACAACATTTTCACCAACCGATAAATTTATTTCGCTAATCGCATTGTCCACTTCCCATGGCGTTGGTAATATTAGTTGCTCATCAATTTTCATAACATTACGATATCCCATTGAATCATTCTTGAATACATCAGCAAACTGATCAGCAATACCAGTGTCATCATAACTACTTACAACATCACATAATTTTGCCTCTGTAAAAGTATTTAATTGTAGAACTGCACTCAATCCACGCGTATCGGGTTGACCAGAAGTAAAAAATCTGATTGCTGTAGAATTTATAACATAATTATTAGGAATTTCCTGTGCCAATGCGGTGCAGTCTTTAATAGTTTCAGTTTGATCACTTAAATCTCCGTCTGATAAAGTCAATAATCGAATATATCTCATGTTTGTACTGTATGTTTTTTTATAATTTGTTAGATATTCTTTTAAAGCAAAAACAGCGTGCTTCATGTATGTTCCACCACCTGCACGCATTTGTAATTGTTCTAATCCTTTGATAGTATATTTTTTCATTGCAGCTCCATCACTAAAGGTTATAAGACAAATATTATTATTTTCCGTGTAACCTAATCTTTTTAACATCATTGGGAGAACTCTATTTACGAGTTTTGGGACATTATTTCCCATAGATCCTGATACATCAAGAATAATAATTGTCTCGATATCATCACTACTGATTTGATTTTTATTTTTATTATCATCTAGTGTAACATTTATTTTTCCAATAAATGTACCATCATTCGAAGGATATAGTGTGAGAGTTGCCATATGTAATTGATCTAATTGATGTAATTGATTGTATATATAATGATTTCGTATATTATATAACAAAATATGGAATAATCAATTTTTATTACAAAATAAAATAAAATAAAATAATCTTCACTGTTGAGCACATCCTGGTGGTTGTTCATCGGAAGTATGTCCAGTAGTGGTGTTATTCGAACGTCTTAAATAATCTCTCATATCAACATAAGGAGTTTGAGAATTCGATGAATTTGTTGTGTTAGATGATGTTTTATTGTTGGGAACATATTCTTCAAATACAAAACTATTGCCAAGTTGCATCGGAATGTCTGAATCTAAAGACAATTTATCAATTTCAGAAATTGTAATTATAATGTGGAATGAAGAAACAGGAGTTGTAATACTACACTTAACTTTTTTACCAATAATTTTTTCATCATCTGTAATAATCGCCATTTTGTGACACATAGTTTCCTTATCTCTTGAAATAATTGCGATGAATTTTTCCAACGGAACGATAGTGTTTTTATATTTTGTAGTTAATGTGTAAGTGTTATGTTTTTTTACACTTTCTGTAATAACAAACGGCATATTACAACAGTCAGTTAAATGACTAACAAATTTATCCCTTGTGCCGCTGGTCTGTTTTTTACATAGTTTGCAATCAATAGGCTTGAATTTACAAGTTTTAATATGTTCTTTGTCCCACGGCAGAATTTTTTCAACACATCCATTTTCTTTATTTGAACACGAAATGAGATGTGGTTTGAGTTGTTCTTCTAAAAAAATGTTTCTCACTGGTTTGGTTGTATTACGACAAGTCGGACATCCAGTAAGATTTTTAATACATTCACCGCAAACAAAATGAGGGCCATTTGTACATTGATAAATTTGTTTGTTTAATGAATTGAAACAAACTGGACAATTCAATTCTTCCGATTTAAGAGTCTGGGTAATTTTAATGTCTTCCATATTTACTTTTAGTGTCTCCTCCGATAAATTAATGGATTAACTAAGTGTATTGACAAAATTGTTTGTCTGTACTCGCTATATATAACGTAAAAATGTATAAGAAATATAATTATTTAAACTTTCAACTTTTCGGATGACAAAGTTATAAAATAAAATAAAATAAAATAAAATAAAAAATTAAAAAATATCTCAAAAGTCCATGTTTCTTTTGACTGTTGCGTTTGAGTAGAATCCGAATTGTGCAAAAACTTCCCTTCCGGTCTGGACGTCCTTGGTTTTGTACATTCCACCGTTCCTGTGCATGTACAAATCAAAACACTTACCACAACGCAACCCGTCCTTCGAAGCCAATGTGCGAGGACTTATGAATTTTTTGCAATCGCGACATTGCTCGTAATCGTAATGATCCACACAAAGACGGTCACCATCATGAGCAATAGTTTTGCATCCGCGAGCATTGCATTTCTGTCCAAAAAACGACATTCTTTGTGTTGAAATATTGTATGTTGATGTTGTTGATGTTGTTAAATTGGTTGGTCGGCTAATACCAATACGCTATAATCAGTCAAAACTGAGATGATTAGAACCCTTGAATAAATATACCTTTCAATCAATTAAATTTATCAATTTTTTGTATGTAATAGTTTTAAATATAGGATTTTATTTATTTAATTAATTTTTATGTTTTTTTCGATGGATAGTATATAATATATTCTAATTAAATATACGATATGCTAAAATTAATTATAGTTATATTGATAATTATATGTCTCATATGCGTCTTTTCTACACGAGTTGAAGGATTTGGTGGTGGAGGTGGTGGCCACGGAGGTGGTGGTGGTGGTCACGGTGGAGGAGGCGGTGGAGGCGGACATGGTGGAGGCTTCGGTGGAGGCGGACATGGTGGAGGCTTCGGTGGAGGCGGACATGGTGGAGGCTTCGGTGGAGGCGGTGGCGGACATCTCGGAGGTGGTGGTCATGTCGGAGGTGGTGGTCATGTCGGTGGCGGCGGTCACATTGGTAATTATGGAGGACATCTTGGTCGTATTGGTAGATATAGTAGCCCAGGTGGACTATACGGTCTAGGTGGATATTGGTATAATAACGATTGGTTCGATTATTACCCAAGCTGGTATTATTCATATCCATACTGTGATCCCACTGTAGATCCATATTGTGATTATGATGCCTATGATGATGATTTGTATTAAATTGTTTTATTGTTATTTTTAATAATTTTAATTAAAAATAAAAAATAAATAAAAAATGTATTTAGATTATATTAAATATAACATGTTTAAACTTATCATCATAATATTAATAATAATATGTTTGTTATTCATTTTCTTACGTCCAGTCGATTATTTCGATAATTTAGAATTTAATTCGAACAGACAAAACAATATATATGGTGGTAGAAACCAAGGTCATGTCGGGAATGACGGTCCTCGTATTGGCGGACGTTATGGTAAGATTGGTACATATACGCCAAATGGAAAGAACGGAATAGGAGGTTATTGGTATAATGGAGATTATTACGATTATTATCCACAGTCATATTATACCTATCCTTATTACCTCGGAAATTATAATTACTTCGGTCCACTATATACATGTTCTACGTGTGAAGGTAAGGGCGAGCGAGAATGTAGCGATTGCATTTCATGTAGTTGGTGTGTCAAAAACGGTGTAGGAGAGTGTATTCCAGGAGATGCAAATGGTCCATTATTTGGACAAATTTGTGATCAGTATTGGCATTCGAATTAAATAAAAATGTTTTGTTTATCTATTGTTATTATTAAAAATATTGTTCATAATCATATGGTTTTAATTTTACATATGCGTTTTGTACAATATTTGCATTTTCATCAATGAATGGAAAATTTATAAAATCAATTTTATCCTTTTTATAACGTGTGATTGGTTCTGAAAGTTTTGATGTATAATATAATTCACCGTTAAGATTTGTAGACAGAATAAGATCATAAAATCCTGCTAACTTACTTAATGTTATTGTTCCAGTATAATTTTTACATTGTACAATTATCCACTGATTTTTTATAATATCGAAATAAAAAATATCACATCCCGTATCAGAAATACCATGCTCAATACTTTCTGTTTCAAATCCCTTACGAAATCGTAATTTATCTTCATAATTTTCGAAAATTTTTGATTCAATAAAAATATCTAACGGGATTTCATTCCATAGATATACTTGTTTGTTTGCTTTTAATAAAGTTGATTTTGTTTGCTTTTCATAAATGATTCCTTTTAAATAATTTTCCATATTTTATATTCAATATATTAATCGTGATGTCCTTTTAAATGATTAAGATAAAATATGGTCACTATTATTACAATGGCAATATGTTTAATAGTATATTTTTCATAATTTTGTGAAATATATGATAATCAAAATTTATTGATAGTTAAATTAATAAATTAATATGTTATTTAATGTCTTTTTTCGATAGTATATATTATATAGTATGTTCAAACTTATAATAGTAATATTAATAATCATATGTTTAATTCTAATTTTCGTGCAACCAATAGAAACATATAAAAATATCAATAAAATTTCAAAGGGTGATAAGAACGAATTAAATTATGAAAAAAAATATAAAAATGATACATATGTTCCTCCATGGTATTATCCGTTCCCGTATTACATCGGAGATTATTGGTATAATGGACCATTATATAAGTGTAATAGTTGTGATAACAAGGATGAAAATGCTTGTTCGAAATGTCAAAATTGTGGCTATTGTGTAAGAAACGGTGTCGGTAAATGTGTAAAAGGAAGCACAAGTGGTCCATATAAGGGACCAGATTGCGATGAATACTGGTTTTCTAAATCATAAAATAAAAAAACCAATAGAATAATATTTTTACAAATTAATTATATTATATTTTCTGCTCAGAATATAATATATAATATACTCGAATTAATATAGTATGATCGAACTCATAATAATAATACTTGTAGTAATTTGTTTATTGATATTTTTTACAAGACCTGCTGAATATTTCGGTAGTTTAGGCAAACAATATGTGAGAGGATTTAATCCAAAAAGATTAAGTAAAAATTTTAATAAAGGAAACGGTGAAAAATATGACCAACGAGGATATTTTGATGGTCCTGATAGAGGCTATTGGTTCGAAAATAATTGGTACAAATACTATCCCGAATGGTATTACACATTGCCTTATTATATAGCAAATTCTACTTATGTCGGACCGTTATATACATGCTTCCAATGTGGTGATAAGGATGAACAATCATGTGGGCAATGTGCCAATTGTGGATGGTGTACCACAAATGGTGTCAGTAGATGTGTTCAAGGCAGTACAAGCGGTCCGATCTCAGTTCGTGGGTGTGATAATTGGAATTTTTCTAAATCATAAAATGAAATCAATTTTTATTTTGATATATTTTAGTGAACTTTAATTATGAATTATAAAATATATTCTAATCAATTAGTAAATATAAATGATAAAACTAATAGTAATAGTTCTCATAATAATATGTCTATTAATTATTTTTGTACACCCCATCGAAAATTTCATAGATAATAGCGAATTTTCTAAATTTAAAAAATATCCCGATTTCGGTGGATCTTTGACAAAAGATGAATGGTATAGTTATTATCCTGGCCTTTATGATCGCAAATATATAGGCAACAGTTCTATTTCTATGTCCGACTATCCATCTTATTCTGGTGATTTTAATTATATTGGTCCCGGTTATGTTTGCCCGGATTGTGGAGTCAAAAATGAATCTCAATGTGGAAATTGTATAAATTGTTATTGGTGTCAAAATGATGATGGTGGTGAATGTGTTAGTGGTAGCGCGATGGGACCATTTGATCATGATCTAAAGTGTAATGATTGGGCCTATTAATTATTATTAAAAATTATTAAAAATTGTGTTTTAAAAAATTACTAAGTTTTTGTAAAGCTAAATAACGATGTGAAATTTTATTTTTTACATCATTGTATAATTCAGCAAATGTCTTATCGTAATTGTCTGGTTGAAATATATTATCCCAACCGAATCCTGGATTTTTTCCATTTTCGTCATAGTACGGCTTAACAATAGTGCCATTACATTTACCCTCGAATATAATTGGATCATTGTCCGGTTCACAATAAGCGAAAAGACATAATGCATAACATGTTTTATCGTCAAATGATCCTAACATTTTGTACAAACCTTCAGATCCAATTTTTTCCATAAATGATTTAACATACGGGCCTGGCATACTGCCTAGTGCATTAAAACACAAAGATGTATCTTCAACAAGGATTCTTTTTTGTGTTTTGTTTGCAATATATTTAGCTTTTTCAATGATAATGTCGTACGGTTCTCCTTGAATTTCGGGTATATCAAAAGTAATCGATTCAATTTCGATATCAAGAATCTTTTTTAGTTCGATTAATTTATTTTTATTTCCTGTTACAAAATACAGAGCCATAATTTATTTAATATAATTATCCTATTTAAGTCGTTCGATTATTAGTCATTTTCATAAATAAACATGGATACAATATTTGTATTCATCAATTTTTAATTTAATTATTTTTATTACTTTGTCAGATCGATTGAAAAACCAACATGTAAATCTCCAAATCCATTCAATTTACCTGAACTTCTAACAGGCATACCACAACCAGTCAATTTATATATATAAGTTGATTTTTGTAAAGGAGGGACATTGATTAATCTTTGTTTTCCATCGATGCATGTTATATTTCGTGTGAATCCATTTTGTGCCTCCATCAAAGTTATATCAACACTTGAATACAAATCATATTTATTTAATCGATTAAAATTAATTTGTTTAATTTCTTTTATTACAAATACAAGGTTACCTGTGGCCTTTCCTTGTTCATCATTACCTTTCTTAGCATGTGTCATTTTTGTCCCCTCTTTCATTCCTGGTTCCACCTTGACGGTAAATTGTTCATTGACTGTTTGATTTTCACCTGTTTCCCTATTTATAACTTTTCGTTGTACAGTTTTTGTAAATGTTTTACCGTGATAAAGATCCTCGAGAGTACATTCAATATCTTGAACAATATCATTTGCTACAGGTAGATCCATATATGCGTTACCATTTTGATTTACGTTGGGATTCATATTTGGATTCATATTTGGATTCATGCCAGGATGCATATTTGAATTCATACCGGGATGCATATTTGGTGGCATTCCACCCATATTGACAGGTCGTCCATTAACAAACATTCTCTGTCGAGAACTGTTTGTATTACCCATATTACCCATATTACCCATATTAAAAAATTTTCCCATAAAAGGATTTTCACTACCGAAAAATGAATTGAACATATCATTTGCATCTGCAAAATGTGCATTACCATTGAACATATTCGGATTATCTGATCCATAAGTGTCATACATTTCTCTTTTATTTTTATCGCTTAACACCTGATATGCTTCAGCGATGTCCTTAAACATTTCACCTGCTTTTTCTTTATTTTCCATATTCTTATCAGGATGCCATTTAACAGCCAACTTACGATATGCTTTTTTGATATCGTCTTCACTAGCATTTTTTTCAATACCCAAAATTTTATAATAATCTTTCCCCATGAATTATAAATTACGGAATCTAAACAATGTGTGGGAAGTTTATAACTAATGATAATTTATATAGTGATTTCTTTAGACGATTTTTATATTTATTTATTCAATTTTTAGTAATAAACACTAAAAAATTGATTATTTTTTATCGAGTGTAATTTTATAAAGTTTAATAGTTGAAAGTAGTCATCTAAGATTAGACTAAATTGCACTAGTTATGCAACAATCAAAAAACCTAAGCCAATTAGTCCCATTTCGTATAGAGAAAGAGCGCTATCGATATCCAAAGATTACATTAAAGATATACTAAGTAAAAATAATGTACCCAATGACACAATTAAAGCTATAATAATAGAGTATCGTAATTTTGTCAATGAGCATGAAAAATTTATAGTTAGAGGATATTTTAGAATTGCACTATATGCGTATATCGCATTAACACATATTCAATTAACATATGCACTCAAAATATTTGACGTTAAATATAGTACATACAAAAATTTAATCGGTCGGATAGAAAAATATGAACGTAATAATTGCAATAATGACAATAATGACAATAATGACAATAATGACAATAATGACAATAATGAATTAGTTTTTGATATAAATAAAATTGATTTAAATATTGAAATATGAATCAAAAAAGTAATTGAAAGAAAAATATAAATAGAAAATAATATCAATTTAATATATGTTTTTATTCAATGAAAATGGAGTAAAAACTCATAAAATGTATAAAGGTAAATATTTTACTTTAAACCAATTTTGTATTATGTTGATAAATCGAAAACATATTCAAAAAATATTGGATAGTAAAACAGACAATAAAATAATTGATGATATTGTTGAGGACTTTAATGTATTTTTTGTTAATCACGAAAATTTTAAAATTTGGGGTAAAGAAAAGTCAGCATTATTTGCATATCTTACGTCTAAATACATTGATAAAGATAAAGCTATTGACCTGTTCAATGTAAATGACAATCTTTATGCTATGATAATAAATAAAATCAAAGAATATGAAAAAAATAATATTGTAGAAATCCATAAGCAGTCAGATAATTCCATTGTAGAAGAAAATGATGTGTCCTATTTTGATATGAATAAAATCGATCTAAACATCGAAATATAATTAAATATAAAAAATTGATCAAACAACGGTATATATATCTATTATAAATAACATTCATTTATTAAACAATACAAATGGGACAAAATAATTCTATCGTTTTCAAATCGGAAAAGGGTGCATTAGTATTGAACTCTAAAGACAAGCAACATTATTGGAAGACAAACAATAATAGTTATTCTGTTATTGTATCGCGCCGTATGACACCTCTGGAATCTTTGCCGGATAATACTATTGTATACGTAAATTCAGACAATGAATTAGTATTTATGACGAAAAAAATAACCGGTAGTGATAAACGAGCATATTTAGAAGTAACTAAATATATGATGTATAGCGATAATAGAATTACATTGCCAGAAAACGATTTACACAAAGCTAATATTAGACAAGTAATTTTGTTTGCAATTAAAAACATACATGATAATGCAAATTTTAACGTTTACGTAGTCAATTTGAATGAAACAAATTCCACCTATTAAGAACGAGTCTGACTGTAAAATCAGACTAAACTGAAAGTATTAATATTAAAAGTTTGTGTATAATAAATACTATTTTATCTATTATTATTATAAATATGTTTCAACATAAATATTTAAAATATAAAAAGAAGTATATTGATTTGAAAGGTGTTGAGGGTATCCGAAGTATATTACATGGAGGAAAACTTACCGAAAACAATATATTATCCTTAATTACATCAATCGGTTTCGAGTTTGAAACTGCACAAATTTCTCCGATTATGGTAACAAACACTAAACATATCGTACCGTTTCCTGAAGTTTACAGAGATCCAATTACCATATATACCGATAGACTAGATGATAATATAGACCGCATATTTAGTGTATCATATGATACATCGTATACAGAAGCCAGTGGCGTTAAAAATAGACCTCCAATAAACGAAGTCAATTATTTTATAATGGGAGATGTAGCTAAAATTAATTTATACAATATAAATCGAAAGCCTGTTTATACATTTGATGTTTCACAAGAAAATCAGGGCGATGCATATAACAATCGAGATATGTATTTGACACATACCGAATTTCATATAACATATTTATTGAATACTACATTTACGAATTCAGTACTCGGATGCCTGAACGATGGTATAAGTAAATTAATAGATTTTTTTACTGAAAATGATGTTGATAAATTGAATGGTTATCTTCTTGTAAAAGAAATTAATGGGACAAAAATTATATTTCCAGGATCAAATAATGGATATGTAACAACATTTGTTAAAAATAATATTATTACGGAAGATGAAATTTCAGAAGATAATGTTATAATGGCAAATGAGGAGAGAGGTAATAATACATTAGGATTTTTTATGCCGTATAGGATTGAAAATATTCCGAATGATGTTAAATGGGTAATACAAATGACTTTCGGTTTAGATCTCATAAATGTAATTATTGTGATGGAATACTTAGCGAGTGATCACCATCCCTATATTGATTCATTTAGTAACGCTGTGAGTATGTATATGAATTTAATGACAAAATTTTATGAATTTATGCTTATGAACAATTTAATTCAGAGAATTGAAACTAAAGAAACGGATGAATATAAAAATATGTCGAATTGGTTTTTCTTAGTTATATATTTTTTTACGGTTTATAAAGGGGATAAAAAAACATTATATTTTGCACTCAGGCATCAATACTGTGATATATTTAAAACATTTTCTGATGATGTTAAACATAATTTTATTATATTCTTAAGAAAAAATCAAAATTTATTTAATAATACTGGTTTACAGATCAATAATATGTCACTGTATAATTTCCTCGTCCATGCAACAGCACCGTCAGATCCAGAAGATATAATTAAGACGGATGTCAAGAAGTTTACATATGACAATTATGGTGACAAAATATATATTGAACTAAGGGGATTCAATAAACAACTTCAACAATTAACTGGAACAAAAGGTAATTTCTCTCTTAAATCATTAAATGATTATTTGAATAAATAAAAAAATTAAAAAATTATGTGTATTATTTATATTTTAAAGTTCCAATATCATAAAATATATGTATTACATATATTATGCTGTTACGACTCCATACATAACAGCAGAACACAGATAAAACATTAACAAAAAGGTTCCTTCGATGAAATTGGATTCATTATCTCTAATGATGTATTGGACAAACAATATCGTTGAAATGTAAATGCCAAGTTGATAAACATCGAATACCATATAGAGAGGAGTTGATTGTGTGTAACTCAACAGAACAATGATTGGAATAATCAACATGGAAATTTGTGTACCGGATGTTTCGACAGTAGTGATCGAAAGATCGATTTCATTATTGTATGCTGTTTTAATACCCGTCCAATGTTCGGCCGCATTGCCAGTAAAGGCGACAATGAAAAAGCCGATGAATTCGTTACTCAATCCCAACTCTTTAGAAAATACTTCGCAAGTTTCGGTCAAAATTTCAGACAAAAGAGCCACAAATGCAGATGCAATTGCCAAAAGAGCTATTTCGATAATAACATCCTTTTTTGAATCTGAAAATGGGAGAGTAACCTGATGACCGAATATGTTAATCGGTGTGAATGTTGGAGTTACTATTTCATTAGTAACATGATGATCTTCACGCCTGTCCGTATCTTCAACAATAATGGTAATTTCTTCAGCACCGTGACCTCCTGCAATATTATTATTTTCATGATGTTGTCCATCATTCGATGAACGTGCTGAACTGACATCAGTCAATGGGATAGATCCTGGATTCACGAGTCTCTTATTTGAATGTTGGCGAAGACTCGTAAGATTAATTGTATCAAACTTCAATTGATACAATGTAAAAATTATGTTCATAACCAATAGTAGAACGCAAAATGTGATAGTGATGATGTTAGAATTACCAGTCTTCCCAGAAATATAACTCGTTGCGGTAAACATCATGGCAGTACCGAACAATAGTAGCATCGCCAGATCATGAATAGGACCTTTTTTGTACGACTGACGCCAATTATTTTTGTAGCTACCCACCATGATAGAAGTACCAAAAACAAGAAGTAGATTGGATACAACACTCCCCATTAGTGTTGCAAGGAGCAAACTATATGAACCGTTAAACAATGCAATCAAACTGAAGATGAGTTCAGGAATGTTTCCGCATGCAGCTGACATCATTCCACCGATCATGTCACCCATTTTTTCACTCAATGCTTCTGTTGCGTCGCCAACCATTCGAGCCATGTTAATCATCCCAATAAGTGCTAGAACGAATTGAACGGTTGGTTGAACATCTCCGGCGAAATGCATTACGATTGCAATCAATGATGCAATCCATGTGATCACGATCAATGAATTCGCCGCATATTGACTAATTTTTTCGCTAATGATTCCCATTTTATTTGAAGAAACAAAATGAGTCTATATCACGAGAATCCAACAAAGGTTTAGATAGTAATATGAAAAATTAAATGGCATATACAAATGCATAACTATTCAATTTTTTTACCATTTTTCATTGGGATTAATTTATCGCCATTATCAACAACTGAATATTGTGGACAAAGTCTACACAAAAAATTAAGTGTTGTTTTTAGATAAAATCGTCTTTCGCAACAAGTAGAAATTAAATCATCGTCTATAAAATCTTCTACTTTTAAACCAATGATATATAACCATTCAAAACCACTGGTATTTGCACGCCAACAACAATCATGAACGGCTGTTCTAAAACTATAATCGTCAAGTGGTATGTTGTTATCTAATTTACTTAATTTATATAAAAACACTGCAGTTTCTGTATGATTACCTATACAAGAATGAATAAAAGGACTATCTTTATCACGTATTTTATCCCCCATGTTAATATTAATTTTTGCATTCCCATCAGTTTTTGATAAATTATATAAATATTCTACCACTTGCGTCTTACCTTTACTACAAATTTCAATAAACGTTTCATTGAAGGTTTTGTCTATTTTAATTTTTTTATTCCCATCTATTTTACTCAGTTCGTACAAAAATTTAGCCATTTCGATATGACCATTGATACAACTCATTTTAAATGCTTTATTTCTCTTTACATTTATATTTATTTTTTTGTTTCCATCCATTTTAGATAAATTATATAACCATTTTGCTGTTTCAACATGACCACCTTCACAAGTCCAAATAAATTCTTGGTCATTTGTGGAGAAATCCGATAGATTATACAACCATTCAGCTATTTCTTTATGACCGTGTGCGCATGTATATTTGTATACATTGTTTATATAAATTTGATGTGTATCAAGCAAATCTTCTTTGTAAAGATCATATAGGTACTCCGCAAGATTTTTATATCCAGATTTACATGAATCCATAAATAATTCTATTACGTTATTTTTGATGTATTCTTTTTGTTCATTGTCAAATTCTGTTTTTAAATTTAATGTATTTAGTAATGATTTTGTTTTCATCAGTCGATTGATGTATATTAATATTCTAATTTATTACTTAATCTTTTATATAATTTCATTAAAATCAATAAAAATTGATAATCTAAATAAAAATAAAATTGAAAATAAATATCTGAATAAAATTATAATATATATATTTTCGAATCATATAGTATTGAAATGTTTAGTGCACTTAAAAAAACGGTTAACGACTCTCTCGACGGTTCCAACAAAAGCTTCAAAGACAAACACTCATTTGACGAGAGATGTAATGAGTCAGCGAAAATATTACAAAAATATCCAGACCGTGTTCCAGTAATTGTGGAAAAAAAGGGAAGCGTATCTATTGCAGATATTGACAAACACAAATATCTTGTACCTAACGATCTTACCATGGGAAAATTCTTGTATGTCATCAGAAAACGTTTACATCTTAGCCCAGAAAAAGCTTTGTTCATTTTTGTTAAAGACACATTACCTCCAACTTCAGAAATGATTGGTACCGTTTACCAAACACATAAGGATGAAGATGGTTTCCTCTACGTCTGTTATGCCGATGAAAATACATTCGGTTCAGATTAAATTTCGTTAAAAATATTGAATAATTATTTGTTTATTTCTATGATATTATAATATTATAATATCATAAAAAATTAATTAAATGTATATTACTTGCCAAATATGTTATAATGATATAAATCACACAGATTACAATAATCATGAATCCAATTGTGTCAAAGAACAGCAAAAAATGATGGAGGAATTTAAAAATAATAAAAAAAATCATAAAAATATTGATGATAAAAAGATAAATGAACAATCAATGGAAAAAAAAATAGAAAATGAATTAAAAAAATTAACAGAAAAGCAATCACGTGCTGTTGAAACATTTAAAAAAAAATCTAGAATAATAAGCAGAAATATGCGTCTTTTAGTTCTTCAACGCTTTCAACAAAATGGTTTCACAGAGGATGATCTTGATAAAACAATGAAATATATTCAGACGATTGCTCCTCTTGTTATTCATGTTAATATTAATAAATCTTTACAGTTTCTTATTAAAGACACTGAATACAGAAACCAATTTGAAACAAAAACTAGTGGTGGGAGTTTGTCAGCAACTTCGAGAATAGATTGGGAAAAAAATTTGTTTGGTAGTATTTATGTCGATAGTACAGCACATGAAAAAGTCAAATATGGTGTTGTTAATATGTTGAATTATCCCGGCGGTGTTACAGGAGCTTATGGTTACGGAGATTCATACTTTATACTCAAACAATCTGTTAAAACACGTACATCATTTGTTCAAGGAGATTCATCATCAAAACAACTACATATCTGTTCTTTTGATAATTGTATTCAAATATTATATTATATTGATGATGTAATGTTGACTGATATAATCAAAATAGCTCTTGGGAATATTCCATCTTCTGGACATGTTTATAGTTATATTGAAGCACAAATTCATGGTCCCATTGTGCTCGCTGAAGACATTGAAACTTTTGTTGTAAGTAATAAATATAAGGATCAACACATTATGGGTACTGTTGGTGAATTCTGTAATAAAAATGATATTAAATTGGAATTTTATTAATTTATTATAACATACTTTTTTGTATTTTTATATTTTTTATATTTCTATTTCCATGTTAATATTTATTAAATCGTAATCTTGTGTATCATTTACATTATTTACATTATTTACATCATTTACATCATTTACATTATTTACATTATTTACATTATTTACATGATTTACATCATTTGTACTGATCTGTGATATTAAGTTTAAATTAAAATCAAAGTCATAAAAACAATTAAGTTTTGTAAAGTTATATATTTCAATTATATCTTCACGTCGTTTCGCACCCGTCGTTAATACATTTCCTGACTTAAAAATGTTAGTTAATATTCTCGTTCCAGTGATTTTATTATTGTGAACGATATATATACCTGCATGCACTGTTGGGGCGTATTTGCAATCATAATTTTTAGTTTTCAGTTGTTTGTATATTTTATTTAAATCAAAAAATATTACATGAGATTCAATTGAAAAATTAAAGTTTATTATTTTGAAATCATATAAGCCATCAATAGTAAATTCGGTATCTTTACAAATATCAATCATTTCGTTTATTGTTTCATGAATATTTTCAACAGAGCGTGCCGCTATTGTCATAAGTCCATTTTTTTTATTTATGATGACATTTACTTTTTTAATTGTTTTAAGTTTAATGATGTGTGTTAAGTGATATACTTGCATAAAATTAGGATTATTTGAATTTTTAATTTTATTCATAACATTTAAAATATTCAATTTACTATCAATTTTACATGCCAAAGATATCATTAATATTTTAATATTATCTGGCAAATTATCAAAATAGTTCACAGGCAATACTTCATTAATATTATTCATATTTAGTGAATTAGTGTTTTAATATCGATATAATATTTAGATATGATATATCATCGAAATATGATTTCAATATTATTTTATATATTGTTTAACTAATATATAATATGGATAGCATGAATAATTCGTATGAATATATAATCATTGGAGGTGGTATAAGTGGTCTTTATTCTGCGTACTTACTAAATAAAATTTTCGAAATATCGAACATACTCATTATAGAAAAATCAGATAGAGTTGGTGGTAGGATATGTACTATTTTTGATAGAGAAACACCGATCGAGTTAGGTGCTAGTAGGATATCATATCATCACAATAATATGATAAATCTTGTAAATAATTTAGGATTAGGTTCTAAACTAGTTAAAACACCCAATATTGATAAATATTATTATGAAGAAGAAAATGGTATTATAATAAAAACACTAATGGACAAAGAATCAAACTTTAGAAAAATTATTAGCGAAGTTATTAATCTCATAAATTCCAATGACGAAAATGTTAAAAAAATAGCTGAAAATTATTCTTTGTATTTTTTTATTGAACATTTTTATGATACAAAAACGGCTGAAATGATAAAGGACCAATTCGGCTATTCAGGAGATATATTGCATCAAAGTACCTTGAAAGCTATTGAAATGTTCGAAACAGAGTTTAAAGAAGGTGGAGGATTTTATAAATTGGACGGTGGTCTTGTTCAAATAATTAATAAATTAGTTGAAAATATAACGAATGTGGGTATTAAAATCATGGTTAGTAATGAACTTGTTGATATTTCAGAAAACGAAAGCAATAATAGTAAATTTAAATGTAAAATACTGAATAAAATTACAACGCAAGTTAATTATATCGATGCAAATAAAATCATTTTTGCTCTTACACATAATGATTTAACTAAAATACCTTTCCTCTATACATCGAATATATTTAACAAATTACATTCGTCTGTTATGAATAAACCGTTAATGAGGGTCTACGGTGTTTTTGAATTAAATGGTGGAGGTAATTGGTATGATGACATTGGGAATATTGTTACGAATAGTTTAATTAGACAAATTAAACCGATTGATCCGGAAGTAGGAATTATTATGGTATCATATTCTGATACAGTAAATGCCGAAGTAATAAATAATTTAGCTGTTAATGATAATGAATTATTTAAAAAAGAAATATTCTTCCATTTACGTAAATTATTCCCTAACAAAACAATACCAAATCCTCTCAGACTACATTATCATTTTTGCGAATCGGGGACACACATATGGAAGCCTTCATATGATCCAGACGAGGTGTCAAAAAAAATAATGACACCATTTGATAACGAACATATATATATAGTTGGTGAAGTATATTCACCTCTACACAATTGGATGGAGGGAGCAGTTATAAGTGTTAATAAGTTAATGAAACATTTATATACACAACATAAAAAAAATTAGTTAAACAAATATCAAAAAATTGAATATGATAATAACTACAAAGGTTATTAATTTCAAAACATTATTGATATTAAGTTAATCTTGTATTTCACTTCAAATATGAATGATATGAGTATAGATATTCTTAATACATTTCGCATCAAAAAGGACCGTTTTGGAGCGTTTTGGGGATTATATATTATGGGTTTGATGAATTCTGCAAAGGGAATAATGTCATTTAGATATTCCATTATAAACACAATATATGAATTGATCATTGAACTTGTCATAGTATATTGTACAAATCAATTGCTCATGATAAATAAGCCTAACCAACTAGACGACGGTATTGACCGTATTGACCGTATTGACCGTATTGACCGTATTGACCGTATTGACCACATTAACCATCAAAGCCAGGCAAACCAATTCAAATCGAATAACATTAATGGAGTCCCAGAACCTATATCTATTTTAATATTTGTGTGTATATATTATTCTTTGGTAATTCTTAAACGAATAACATATTTGATTCAAAAAAAAGTCATAGCTGAACAATTGCAAATTTCTGAAAAAATAACAACATTAATTAATGTACTATACATAAATGCTCCCCAACGATGGAAAGAAAAACATCCTAGCACATCACAAAAGGAATCATTGCGTGATATTTTTCATACATATGAACATATGACACGTACATGTTCACAATCTGTGGAAATGACAATAGATGCCCTTTCTATTCTATTCATAACATTTACGAATAATGTATTTGTCGGATTTTTTGTTGTAGTTGGAACAATAATTTTATTCAAACTGAATCAAAGACTTAGTATAAATATTTCCAATTTGGATGCGCAAATTAAAACAAAAATTGATCGGATTAATAATGACACTTGTAATCAATTCACACAACGGATTGATATCATGTATTCACCGTTGTATAAAAAATTATACACCGAAGATATGTATAATCCAATTAATGGCTTAGTAGATTCATATAGAATTTGGGATGATCGTGATATTTTATCACAGAAAACGAAACTCATTGTCAATATAGTTCGCGTAGTTATGTTGGTATTCATGTCATTATACTTGATGTACTCAGGAAATATTGGACTTGTTATTTTTCTGATAATTAACTCAAACAGAATTTTCGGTTTTTCTAATGTTATCTCATATCTCTCGGAAGTAAGAGATATTGCAAAAAGTCATGTAACATCTACATTCACAATGCTTGATGATCTTATTGAATTATGTGAAAATGAGCCAGTTACAATTGTAACTGATAATAATCATAATCATAGTTTGATTGGCATAATCAATAAAATAGAAATCAATGATATCAAAAAAAATGTTTCAGACAATATTAACTTATCATTTACTGGGAAAATTACTATTGATCTTGAACAAAGAGGAGTAATTCTTTTACATGGCAAAAAGGGTTGTGGAAAATCTGTAACAATGGATTTGCTCGCGGGTCTTTATGATGGAGTCGTCACCAATGGATTTTTTGTCAATGGTCAAAAAATATCGAAAGAATTCAAAGCTATTCAAAATGATAGAATATATGTCAGACAATGTATTTCAGATGATTATAGATCTAATAAAAAGAATACGATAACAATGTCATTAACAGAACTGTTTCCGAATTCTAATAATAATATTGTGAAATTAACTAAATTTCTAGAGAACTTTGATATTATACATAAACTTCCAATGTATGATATGAATGAATCCATTAGTAAAAATGAAAAAAGTCTATCACCTGGTGAAACACAAGTTGTTATTCTAGCCAGTCAAATATGGAAAACACTTGAATTACATATCCCTCTTCTTTTACTTGATGAACCGGAAAGAAATATAGATTTCGATACAATTAAAAAAATTTTTACATTTCTTGAATCTTTTTATGATGGAACAGTTATTTTAATTACACATTCAGAAAATCTGACAAAATTCGTCGAAAGAAATATAAAACAGGTTTGGAATTATTCATCGGAACATTTTTGTGATATAACAGAATTTTCTCAACGAACATTGACATTTTCTATTTCCGATAGACTTTGATTTTATTTATTGATGTGGTAGTCGGTCAGACATTTCAATGTGTTTATTTTATTAGTCACAATTTTATATAATATACTAATATTATATATACATGTCGAAAAAATCCAGAAATGGACAAACAAATCAGTCCAATGCTAAGGGAATTCCCTATTTTAATGATACTGATTTAAATGGACCAAATGACATAGATGCTTCCATAACTGATTTACTCGTAATATTGGCTAATAAAGAAAAAGAAGAAGAACATAAAAAAGAATGCAAAGATAAAGACCACGAACAAAAAGAACAGAAAGAAAAAGAAAAAAGAAAATATAAAGAAGATAAATCTAAAGTAAAAGAAGAAAAAAGTCGAGTCAGAGAAGAAAAAATCGATAGATTGTTATTCGAATTGGAAAAAATACTGGATCATACTAAAAATAATGATGACACTCAAAATGATAATATTAACCAGAACACAGATGATGACAACAAACAAAATAATAATAATGATAATAATGATGATAATCAAAATAATGATGATGATCAAAATAATGATGATAATCAACATAACAACGATGATGATAAAAAAAATGATGATCGAAAAAATGATGATGTTGTTGATACTACCGTTAATGAGACAGATGATGTTATGTGTTTTCCAACATATAGATATATTGGTACACCAAATAAATCAATAAATAATGACGGAACTGTAGTATACGATCCGGCTGGAATATCTCCAGTGACAATTAAAAGTCTCTACGGGATAAGTCAAATTTCTGGAGCTCCTACAGGTACTGGATTAATTATTGGTATAGTTGACGCATATACATACGCAAATGCTGCTAGCGATTTAGCAGTTTTTTCCAAACAATATAGTTTACCCACACCAAATCTTGTAGTCAAGACTCTTGGTACAACGGCAAATACAGGTTGGTCGTTAGAACAATCATTAGACATTCAATGGGCTCATGCTATTGCTCCAGGAGCTACAATTTTACTTGTACAAGCGGCATCTGCAAACATGACCGATTTATTAACGGCTGTCAAAACTGCTATAACAGCGGGCGCAAATGTCATTTCATTAAGTTGGGGTGCAGGAGAAGCAAGTACTCAACTATCATATGATAGTAATTTTATCAGTGCCGTATCTAACGTAGTATTTGTTGCCAGTGCTGGCGATTCACCTGGTGTTGGTTATCCGTCATCATCGCCGAACGTCCTGTCGGTTGGAGGAACAACTTTGACAGAAAATACAAGTACTCATCCTCCTACATTCACTAGAAATCCAGAGACAGCTTGGTATAATAGTTCTACTTCTGCAACAGGTGGTGGTGTTAGTACAATCGAATCAATACCATCTTTTCAAAAAAATAATTTATCATCAGTAATACCTTCTAGTGGTGTTGTCGGTTTGACAACACTCAACAATAAAAGAGGTACACCAGATGTATCTTTCAATGCTGATCCAAACAGTGGTGTGTCTGTTTATAATACTATGTATGGACCGTCAACAAGTTCTCCCTGGTATACTGTCGGTGGCACCAGTTTTGGAGCTCCTGCATGGGCTGCAATAATTACATTAGCCAATCAATTGCGTGTTGCACATAAGAAAACTCTTTTGACAAATGCTGTTTTACAACAAGGATTATATAATCTTGTAAATGCAAAACCAAATCAATCTGTTTATACGTATGCACAGTGTTTCTATGATGTCACAACTGTAACAGGTTCACCGGCAAATGGTGTTGGAACAGCAAAATTAAAATCTGGTACAGGTTATGACTTGTTGACAGGTTTAGGAACTCCAAATTGCCAGTATTTAGTACCGTATTTAGCTTCTTTATAATTTTATAAACATATCATTTATTGACGTATTAAAATAAAATATATTTACTAAATATATTGAGGAAAATGATAGATATAGAAGACCTTGATAGTATTGATATCGATGTTGATGATATTAATGATTCTTATTTTAATGGAACACATGAGAATAATATTGATACTAAAATAAATTTAAATGAAAATGATTTTTTTGAACAACTTAATAAAAATAAAAAGATATTTCTTCATCTGAATAAATTAATTGATAATAACAAATACAAAGAAATGATAAAATTCATTACGAATATACATGTTATCAAGCAAGTTGAAGCTGTATTAATCACACTTAATTTCGAAAAATTAAGTAAAAAATTATTGTCAGCATATATTATTGTTGGATTCCCTGATGATTTTTTTTCTATTAATTGTTCGGAATTTAAATTTTTAATGAATATGGAGCTCTCAGACTATACATCAATGATTAATAATTTTAGTGATAATGATATTGAAATAAATTTATATGTATTATCTATTACTATTATTAGGTACATAACATACTTTATTGATAATAAACAATGTGACAATAATTTAATAGATTTTATTGGATCGTTACATTTGTACTATCACAAATTTGATCAGTTCATACGAATAGATAAAGAAAAACAAATTAATAAACTTATCAAAAGATGGTGTGATTTAGAGATAACAAAAGAACTCATAATTATCAGTGATAAATATACTGATGAACAAAAAAATGATACAATTACTGTGATGAATCAAAGTCAAATTGAAATTAAAAACTTAATTTTACATTTTGATGATAAATTTGATTTAACTATTTTATTCAAATATACTGAAATACAAAACAGAATTCAAAAATATATTATGCAAACATTTTGGGATAATTTATTTAATAGTCTTGATGAAAATTATAATGAATTTTATAATGTGCTGAACATTATTATCGAATATATAAATTTGTTGTCATATAATATTAAATATTTAGATAATGCAATTTGTACAAATTATACAAATTATACACATATTGACCACATAAAATATAGAATTAAAAATCATTCGTTTAGTACAGATGATTTCATAAATTTATTCGATGTATTCGTCAATGTTCTCATAAAAATCCCAGATTATAATAAAGTTTTATTATCAAAGTGGATAGGTCTTAAACAAATAATGATAGAAAAAACAAATACTAATAACAATAAAGAAACACAAAATATGATGATCGTAAACGGGTTAAAATTTTTATTAGAACATTTTGTAATTCAATAAAAAAGTATTTTGTTACCACACCAAAGGCGGTGGAATTGCATCGAAAACATTAAAGTTACTGTCTGTGCGACGAATATTCCCTCCATTGGGCTTCTTGGGAGCACCCGGAGTTGCCGCATCATGTTCATCCGAATGCTGACGTATCGGTGTCAGAGGTCCAGTGGCTCCATGAACTCCGTCATTTTCAGGAATTGGCTCCGTGACAAAATCCAGACGACGACGAATCGGATCATTTGGAGAAATATGAGTCTGGCGATCAACACCGTTTTGCTTCTTTGGTACTGGAATCTCTATTGGTGCTGAAACTCGGTGCTGTGGGGTTCTTGGTGTTACGTTCACAACACTATTCATGAGCATTATGCGACGAATTGTTCCCCCATCTGGATTACGACTAGCATCCAGGGTAACAACATCGCTCTTGATCAGAAGTTTTGTCGGTGTCTTTGTTCCATCTACAACATCAGTTTCGACACCGTTTTGCTTCTTTGGTACTGAAACTTGGTGCTGTGGGGTTCTTGGTGTTACGTTCACAACATTATTTATGAGCATTATGCGACGAATTGTTCCCTCATCTGGCTTACGACTAGCATCCAAGGTAACAACATCGTTCTTGCTCAGAAGTTTTGTCGGTGTCTTTGTTCCATCCACTCCATCAGTTTCAACAGCAGCTTTATCGTTTTGAACTGGTTCTGTCACGAAACCCAGTCGACAACGAAGGGGATCATTTTCGAGAATCTGACTCTCAGACTGGCGAACACCACCATTCTCCTTCTTGGGTGCTCCCGGAATGTCGATGGGTGGAGAAACCTGGCGCGGTGTCATCGGCAAACAAACCGTACGCTGTGGTGAGGTTTTAGGCGAAGTTTTCATGTTTGGATTTTGCTAAACGTTGATTGTTTGATTCACAAAGTATCTTTGTGTAGATAATTCATTCTAAAAATCAATGAACTATCCAGTATATTTTAATAATCAATTTTTTGTAAAGCGATCAAATTTAAGGAATAATGACAACCTTTATATTTTCCATTCCTTCATGTGTCAAACCATCTAGTAAATTTATACAATCTTCTTTAATATTTATAATAATATCAAATGGCGGTGTTCGCGTTTCCATAACATGTTTCAATCCTTTGATTCTTCCATTAATTCCGGTAAAATTACCTGGAACTTTTTTCTTACCTGACGGATGTTTTATGTGCCATTCGTATGATAGTGCGTCGTGTAATGTAGGAAATCCAGATATTATACAATACATTTCATATGGCTGTCTTGTTTTAGTGGCTTTTGCACCACCAACTAATTCACCGTTGTGTTGTCTTAATCTTCTTGTTGGATTTACAGTCATTCCAACATATGTATTATTTGGATATAGTGGATTTACAGATCTTAATATATAACAATAGTATGACATTGATATTTATTATTCCACATAATTATTTAAGTTAAATTTAATTAAATAAAATATTGCATAATAAATAATTCATCATAGTATACCCGTACTATTTTTTTTTCCGATTGAATAGACCAGACCTCAAAACGAACATTTGAACAGAAGTTAGGTATATGGAGTCGTTGATCACCAACGTAGTATTTTGCAAGAGGAAAAACAAGAGAATCGTGTGATGCAAGATACGCAAATTTAATTTTATTGTCAGTAATAAGACTATTTATCATTCCATGTATACCTTGCGATAGTCTATTACAATAAAATCTATCACTGAATGCAAATAATTCATGATAAAATTCTGTAGCTAATTCATTGACACTTTGCATTGTGTCTGGTGGAATGATGTCATTGAAATTGTCTGTTTCTAATTCATAACATTTTAATGATGAATATATCTCAAAACATTTGTGTAATGATTCTAATTTAGAACCTGTTTTATTATGTATAAAGTCGTACAATTTAGTAAATTTTTCTGAATCAGTCATTGAAGATTTGATGGTCGACATCACTTTATAAAATTCATGTGTTTCTTCTTTCGTTAAACTACCGTATCCTGATAATTCTTTCATATAAGTGACTTCATTAATAGACATGTTTGGTATAAATCCACTTACAAAATGAAGTGCACTATCAGTCGTTCTCGTCATACCACTAGATGCAATCAAAACATGTTCATTATTCAGTTCATCACAAAATTCACCGTAATAGTCCCTCATGAATTTACCCTGTTCTTTACAAAATAATTCGCCTTTTTTAGTTAAATGAGCGTGTCGACTAAATTCTTTTTTTTCATCAATAGCATTTTTGTCCCATTGTAAACCAGGAAGATAATCTATCGGTTCTCGTGGTCCATGTCTACCTATAATTATTAATTTTTCTAACTTTGTATTTTTCGTATCATTATTACGACTAATAATCAAATGAAAATGTTTTATTTGTGGTATCGAAGTGTATATTGTGTTATCATTAGTCCATAGAATATAATCGTTTGATCCCAAAAAATCAGTCAATAAATTTAATACTTCATTGTGAGTTTTGTTTTTATTTAGTGTCCATATAATATATTGGTCTGTTTGTGGTGGTCTCACATATTCAAATAAATTTTTTGATAGAACTGTTTCGTCATCCAAATCGGTAATGAAATTTGTCCTTATTGATTTATCAAATGATTCTTTAATTATGTGGTGTTTTAGATCTTGTATTGCCCTGATGTATTTTGTATATTTATTTAATTCATCATAATTTCTGGCAAATGTCATTGTTTTCAACATTTGATTATGTGGATTATTTGTTTTAAAATTAGGATCATTAAGTTTTGGTGCATAATAAGATGTCATAACTATTTTATCTATTTCAATATATAAAATAATATATAAATATAAATCAAATATTATTTTAATCAAATTTTATAAATTTTGATAAGGGAACAAGAATAACAACCAGTAATATTCCTAAAAGAACAAAAACCAATCCCAATATACAGCACATTTTTTTTCTGGAACTTTTTTGATGATCTAATGCTTTGTCCAAATTTTTTACACCATTTTCCACATCCATTACAGCGTTATCAACATGGTGTTCTATCAAATCTAAACTCTTTTGCTGACTTTGAACGAGAATAGCAAAATCTTGAAATAATTGTGCTAGTTCGTTCAATGATTCTTCTAATTTCATTATTTCAGTGTGCCTGTTTTCTATCGATTGTAATAGTTCGATTAATACTTGTTTATTGCCGTGACTCATATAAATATTTTGTATTTGTGAGTAATCTATTTTATCTGCTTGTTCATCAGTGATTTGATCTCTGAATATTATTTTCAAGTGTCGTTTTTTCATATCATTTGTGTAAGTTTTAAATTTACTCATACAATCATTATAGTCATCATATTTTTTTGTTAATTTATCTTTAAAATACATTACACAATTTTTGATCAGTTCTATGTCGGAATTTTGCGTGTTATGTGGTTTATTTATAATATTAAATACATACGACTTGAATAAATTTCTGAAATTATTTTTGAAAACGTCAGATTGTTTAAAAAATGAATCGTAATAGTGTTGTGATTCTCTATCCACAACACTATTTTGAAATAATTCTCTGAATCTATTCAATTCTGTTAAATATTTATCAAGAACTTTATAATCTCTATCAAAATCTTCTCGTAATTTTACATGGTTCGTGTCCATATTGGCTTATCGAACGATTGTGATAATTATTGTTTCTCAATAAACTATCAGTTATTATTTTTTATCAATTTTTTTTTTGCAAAAATCTCAACGGATTTTATAAAAATTGATATTTTTAATAATCAGATGTGGTTTTATATAAATTACCACAGTAAAAATAATTATATATTAAGATGGTGACAATAAATTCGTCACAATGGCTGAATTTTATTACAATAATTTCAACATGGGTTTATAATGTAATTGAACAAACAAAAAAAAAATCTCCCATGTTCATTATATCGTTACATATTTTTGTATCTAATATTGTATTTTCATCTTCAAATGAAGTAAATCCAGGAGAAGGTGGAATTATCGCATATTTAGTAATTTTGGGTGTTGTTTGCTTATTGTGGGAATTTGGATATGCTCTATACGCGACTTATGATGAAAAATTTATGTGGTATACTGAGATTTCATTTGCACTTTTTACAACGATGACGGGTTTTTTTAATCTTTGTGCATTGGCTTTATTTTCAACACAGGGTGTTCCATTAGATCATTTAGTACCATTGTCTCGAAATGCATTGACTGTTGTTGCTGCTTCCGTTATTGTCATTAATTATTTGGTCGATTTAATTGAGCAAAAATTCTGGCCCGCAAGTTGGCAAAAGATGTACAATGTAATGACAACTGCTGAAAATAAAGTTATCAATGAACTAAATGTTGTAAACCCGGTAACCCCCACAACGACAACATTGACAACATTGACAACCGATATAACTAATACTATTAATATGGAAAATATTTCAAGTGTTTAAAGCATCATAGGAAGCTATGATATTTTTCAAAAATCTGAATATTTCATAAACATTAAAAGCTATGATTTTATAAAATTGATTATTTTTTTATTTACATTCCTCCTATGATTTCATCGCTTGATTACTTAATTATTATCTTGTTATTTTATTAAATAATATAGATAAATGGATGTCCATGTAATAACAAAAAAGGAGCAATTAGATTCTATATTTTCTCAATTTTATGAATTATCTTTAATTAGTAAAAATCCTCATATTCATTTGATTGGTTTAGATGTAGAATATATATCGAAAGCTAATTATAGTGATTCATTTAATTCATGCGATTGGATAAATTCGAACAGATTATCTATGAGTAATATCGCTGTGTGTAAATTACAATTAGCGACACAATCTATGTGTCTTGTGATTGATCTTTGTCAATTGTGTAAAACATCAGGACCATCGAAGGTGATAAATCTACCGAAGGTGATAAATCTACCAGATAAACTCATAAATATTTTGAAATCAGAAGCATGGATAAAAACTGGTGTTGGCATATCTAACGATTTGACATATTTGTCATCAAACTACGATTTGGGACAATGTAGTGGATGTATCGAACTCAAAACATTTTCACAACTTAGAGGAATGGAAACTAATTCGCTGATAGATTTATTCAATGTTACGACAGGTTCAAATAATAAAAAAAAAAATACTGTACATCAGTTACATGATTGGTCGCAAACTTTAACCGTTAAACAAATTGAATATGCCGCCCTCGATGCTCATATGTCATATATTATAGGGAAATATTTTATTGAATCAACAACAAATTCATTAGATAAGTTCCAAGATAGTAAATATAAAATAAACATCACAAATTTAAATATTTCTGATAATCGAGATTGTGTTGAGGAAAATATTACAGAAAATATTACAGAAAATATTACAGAAAATATTGGTGGAATAGATAAAATTATAACCACGACAATCTCAGAAAATTATGTTGGTAAACTGCAAGAATATGCACAAAAAAATAATGTTTCATTACCAATTTATGAACTTAAAGATGACAAAGTTTCAGCTGATAATGTTCATACATTTAAAATCACATGTAAGTTCAAATCTTTTATTAGCCACGGTTATGGACAAACGAAAAAGGATGCCAAAACTATTGCCGCAAAAAATATGTTTGAACAAATTTAATAATTTTATAAAAAAATTGAATAAAAATGATACAAATAAATATAAACTAATGATTAAAACAAATATATTTAACTGCCAATATAACTAAAATACAGATCGAAATGGAGCATGATATTGAACTATATATTAACACATTCAATGACTTATCAGTCTTTACAATGATTTCACTAATAACTGGATTTATTTGGTATTACGGAAATCCAGTTGATATTTTAACACATCCATTTTCTACATTCATGGATGGCGCAGTAGGCGCATTCATTACTAATCTTTGTGCCAATTTAGTGAGAGCATTCTTTTGTCCAGATGAATTTGTATTTGTTTTGTCTACATTTCTGTTATTGTCAGGATGTTTTTGTTTTGCTTTGTCATTTTTTAAGGAAACTAAAATTGTACGATTGTCACGAACATTAAAAGATCCAGGTCGTGACAATACATCATACGTCGAAAATTTATTAGATACAAATAAATAAAATAACTGAAATAAATTATTTGGCTAGTTTACTTTATTTTATTTTCATTTCTTATTTCAATAAGTTGATTCATTGTATTATTCACCATTTTTTCGATAATAATTTTTCGTTTATTGACATCATCGATTTCAACGAGAACATTTGTATATAATGAATTTAACGCATTTTTTAAATCTTCATCTATTTGTTTTGTGTCGGAAATATCTTTATCAGAATCATCTTTATCAAAATCGTTCAGTTTACTTTCAGCTTCGATATATGATTTTATCTTGGCTTGCAATTTTTGAGATATAAAACGGTTTGTATTTATGGTTAGAATGCCATCATTAAATTCGTCCGTTAGTTTTTCTATTATTTCATTAGTTTTAATTTCTTCAAATTGTTTACATTTTTTTGATATTTGTCTGGAAAGATAAGTATTAATTTCATCATTGATATCTTTCCAATAATAATTAATAATTTTGTCAATTATTAATCCGAATGTTGCACATAATGTAAAATACATTGCATATATTTCAAGATGTTTATTTGTGTTTCCCGAATATTGAATTATAGAGAATATTGCTGCATTAATATATTTTATAGATCCAACTAATGTTGTAAAATTTATATTTGTTATCGCGATTAAATTTATAGTACGTGTTGATAACAGTTGAGGAAAAATCCATATTGTTAGCATTGTAATTATTATAGTTAAATAAGAACATATATATTTATTGGAAAGATGCAAAGAACATAAAATACATGCTATAAATGAATGAATAAAATATTTAATTATGTCATGATTAATATGTTCCATCTTATTTAATTCATGTTAGTCTATGTTATCATAAATAAATATTATTAGATTTATTTATCAATTTTTTTTAAATAAAAAAATGTTTATTTCTTGTTAGGATCGAGGTTCAAAGAAATTGTTGCCTTTTTACTCTTGATTTCTTTTGGTTCTTTGTCCGCGTCAACAAGATTGGTATCCTTTGTAGTAGTTTTATCTTTTTTAGTTTCTTCAAGACGAACAACATTCAAGTTGAAATCGGCATCTGTTGGGTTAAGATAAACTGTTTGGACCTTGTCGGTGACTAGACCAATACGTTTAGTTCTTTCCAGTTGGAGGAAAATATTAATTTTATCTTCAATTGGCATATCACCAAGTCCATCAAGGAAAGATTTAATTTTACCACCTTCAGCACGACCAGCAGTTTCAGTTTCGAGTTCCAAATTGGCAAGTTTTTGTTGAAGAAGTGCGTAGTTTTCTTTTTCGATAAGAGTCAAACCTTTAATACGAGCAATTTCTGTTTGGTTGGTACCCATTTGTTGTTCATAACTTCTCGCGCTGTTGATCTTCTGATCGATAATAGAGCGATATGTTCTTTCAATTTCATCACTAGCACATCTCTTTTCAAGAATTTGAACACGAGAAACGTGAACACCACGAGACTTGTAGAATTCACTATCAACATCATAAATTTTCTTAACGATTTCAGCGACTGAATACTCCATAAATTCTTTGGTTGACATACTTGAAGCAAAATTGAGAATTTGGTTTTTGACGTGGTTGCAAATGTCTTCTGGAGGATCACTGGTTGTTTTAATCATTTTCTCCAGGTCAACAATATTCCAATAAACGTTGACAACGATATTGATTTCCACATTATCACCCGATCTAACACTGAATTTGAAATTCATATCGTGAGGTCTGTGATCAAATTTGGAAACTTTTGTATTACCTTTTATTTTTCTGTCTGGATCGGTTGACCACAGTTGGAACATAACACTGCAAAATGGAGGAATGAAGAAACCTTCCACATTTTTTTCACCAGACTTGAAACTTAGTTTACCTTCCCTATCAAAAAGAATCATACTTTCGAATGGCGCAAGTTTAATAAGTTCTTTGACTTCAACAATTTGAATGTTTGGAGCTTCTGGTACATATTTCTGTGGTTTAACAACAAGTGATTCTTCACCGGTTTCAGTATTTCTGGTGTGAACAGCATGGTTAACGTCCACAGTAATGGCATCTTGGATTTCTTTACCATTATCAGCAATAAGTTTCTCATAGGGACCAAGGAAAATAACACACGGACCTTTTTCAATACGGATTGCCCCGGTGTTTTGGTCGATGACTTTAGCCCATTGGAGCATGTTCAAACAGGTAACATTTTGGATCTTACTTTCCACTTCGAATGGTTCTAAGTGGAAAGTTTTGGGACCCTTAACGATTTTCCATTCACCAGTTGCTTTGTCATTAATGTAAACATATTGGGTGTTTGAAAGTGTAATCATGTCTTTGATCTTTGAAACTTGATCGTACGGACCAGGAACGTATTGAAGTGGCCCTTTTTGAATCGACATATGACCGGTTTTAGTATCAGTTATAACAAGATATTGTGTACTACTCAGATCGATTTTTTCCACAATTTTACCGGCTTTCTCAAATGGTTCCAATGCAATGTTTGCGGGACCGTTCTTACATTCGATGTGACCGGTGTTGTCATCAGTTACCAACATATATTGATTAACTGTAAGTGTAATCATTGTTTGTTTTGGACTCAGTTGTTCATACGGTTTAGGCATATAAAGTTGTGGTCCTTTTTCAATTCTTCTTTTACCTGTTTTAGGATCAGTACAAATGACGTATTCGGTACTACCGAGCTCAATCTTCTTTTGAATTGCAGATACTTTTGCTAAAGGATCTTTATCATCGCGTTCAAATATACAAGGTCCTGGAATATGTTCAACAATATCACCATGATCACGTGGTTTAAAGTGGGTAATAATCAAATATCCTTCTGCATCGAGAACAATTTTTTCGAATCTTTCAATATTAGATACGAAAGGATTGTACGTTTTCCATCCTGGACCGTGTTTGATATACACTTCGGTTGGTGTAGTAACACGAATCGATTGATTGGGATCAAGAGCTGTAATACCAAATACCATATTATATACTGTTAGTGGTTTTTGTTTGCCTAAGTTATCTTTGATTTTAGCTTTTCAATGGGACAATTACAAATCCTTATTAATTCAATTTTTTTCTTTCCAAGAGAAAATTGAATTAAAATTTATTATTTTATTCCTATATAGTTAGATAGTAAGATTAAATATTCAAACTAACACTATATGTTTCGCAGAATTAATTATCAAAAAGTAAGCCCTTCAAATGATTCATCAAGTGAATCGCTTCTTGAGATGGAACAATTATCGCTATATCCCGTAATCGATCCAAGTTATTTAACTAAAACAGTTTATACTAATCCAACTAATCCAATCGGTTCATCAAATCATGTGAGTTCAACGAATCCATTTTATGATTTGATTGATTTGTCTGAAACTCCTATTGCAAATACAAATGCAAATACAAATCAGGGAGATAATATTAGATTACCGGTAACAACATTTGAACAGAAATTCGATTACACAAAACCAGATGCAACCTTGCAAGATACACTACAAACAGAGTTCGAGGTAATTAAATTCCCGTATACAGTCCAAAACGTACCTGCTGTTACATCGTTAATTATTAGATCGAAAAACAATGATATTAATATATATAAAAATAAAATTGTTACGTCGAAACCTGTATTAGTTAGTCAGATGGGAAATTCTTTAAAAATCTGGGATGCTTATTATTCTGAAAACAGAATTATGGCGATGGATGGATCTACAGTGTTAAACGGATATTATATCAGAGACTTAGATGACAACAAGATACTGGTTAAAAATAAAATAAATATGACTGAATTTCCTGTGCGAATTGGCGATAGTATTTTTAATATTGATTTTCAAGGTGACGAATGCAATGTAAAATGTGACAATAATCTATTCGATGGTAGAACTGTCAATATTAAATCGAGAGGCTATAGTAAATTAGATCTTGGTATGTCTAAATTTGTTGATATAAACCAAAATGTATCAATTTCTGATGTCATTTTTTGTAAAATTGAAGACAATCCAATGAGTTCCAATACGAATTAATTTATTTTATGAATCATTTTCGACCATCTTTTTTCCTTCTTGACTTTCTAAATATTCTAATACAACTTGTTGTTCCTTAAGGAATTTTTCTCTGTCTGCTCCTGTAATGGATCCTTCTAGTTTTGCCGAAATAACTTCACCGTTCATTAATAATTCATGTATTTCTTTGTATTTATCTCCTTCTTCAATATCACTACTTGTATCTAAAACATCAAATCTCCTAATGTTAATGGGTGATCCATTTTTTAGTGAACGTTTCATTGCAGATGCACAATCCGCATTACAGATTCCATCCATATATTTATTCCACAATGTATTCAATAGTTGTGTAACACAAACAGAACAGCATGGCATATTATACCATTCATCATCAGGACCAAGACGATATTTAACTTTATTTTCTGTGTCTATGTCATCATAACATATATTACATGTTAATGATTCTTGTTCAATATCTTCAATATCTTGGGATTCTTGAGAATTTTGTTCTTTGATTGTTAGTTTATTTAATTCTGTTTCTATATCATCCATATTTAGATATTTAGATATTTAACTACGATAAAATAAGAGTATAAATAAATATTACTTAGTCGAAGATGAGTATATATAATTAAATTATCAATTTTTTGAATTTAATATTATTTACCATTTATTATCATTACTAACCATATTTGCACCGTCTGTACTTTCTAAAAATTTTAAAACAACTTTTTGACTTTCTAACCATTCATTGGCTCTTTCATCGGTAAATCCTCCTTCTAATCTGCCAGAAATAATTTTTTTGTTCATATATAACTCAGTGAAATAATATCTATCATAATCAATTGATTCTAATCTTACATATTTTGGTATTCCCAACCTCAATACTCTTTTAATTTCGCCAATACACACCGTTTCTTTGAACGTCACCAAAAATGTTTCGAATTGTGTTTTCAAACAACGTTCGACACATGAACTACAATGTACTGTAATTTCAAAATTGTTTTCGTTTTCTTTTTTACATAATACGTAATTATTTTCTGAAATATCATTGTAACATATGCGACAACTCCTTCGTGATAATAAATGGCTGTGTTTACTGAATGAAAACTCATTATTTTGTTGTTCAACAATCGGTTCAACAATTGATTCAACTTTTGGCTCAATTTTTTGTTTATGTTTCTTTTTATCAACAATAACATTGTTTGTTTTTGTTGATCGTTTAGATTTTTCAAGTGATGGAAAATTTTTGTCATCGTATAAAACATTATAATAATTTTCGTGGACATGTAACTGTTTTATTGTTTTTTCCATTTCTGGATTTGTTATTTGCCGCGTATATTTATTATTAGTATTATTTGTGATATTACAATAAAATTTATTGAATGATGTTAATATATTTTTTTTATCAATTTTTTATTTTAGTTAAACAAATACATCAATTTTTGATACCAATTTTTGACCTCGACAGGTTGAACCGCCTTACCGTTTTGATCGTTTTGGCCTGTCTTATTTGGCTGAATCTGTTGATTCGGAAGATTTTTTAATTTATTACTTTGGAATTTTTTATCGATTTCAACAATGTGTTCTTTTTCTAATTTAGCCAAAATAGGATAAACTTCATTCAATAATTTATCATTATCGTGTTTGTATGTCTCATATATTTCATCTAATGCAGATGTAAATGACATTTTAACAATTTCTGATTCATTTGTATATAGAGGACATTTCCCATTTATTTTTTTTGTATTATTGGTGCCTGTATTGTGAAAATGTTCATAATCGTTGATTTTTATCCTACATACATAACAACTTTTGGTGTGACACGAACAAGTCATTTTATTACATCCGTCAGTTCTCAAAAAGTGTTTACTACATTTGGGACATGATCTTGTTCTATGTTTTGTTAAAATTTCTTCAACCGTTTTACGAACATCCTTATCTCGTTTTATATAATTACAGTCCATATTTCCATGAAAATCGTTCTTACATTTGTAACACATTACATATTTACAGTCTGGATTCAGGCATTCAAATTTGGGTTCTTTTTGCATACTCTTGTACACTTCATCTAATATTGCGAAATATACTAAACATTTTGGACAAGTATGTATATCCCCTAACTCTGCTGATGTTATGACTTCTTGTATTTCTTTATCAGCATATGTCTTATACAATTTTGGATCTAAAATTTTCTTCAATACAATGTGACTAAAAATACCAGTACATGTTGTATTGGCCATACATTTTAATTTATAATCACCTCCTGTCACTCTATCTGTAACATACTGTGTCAAACAATCTTGGCAAAATTCGTGTCCCTCGGAACATTTAATTTGGTTCTTCATAAAATTTTCACAATAGCAACATTGACATTCGAATAATGCTTCCGGATCAATTATCGGACTCGGCTCTGATTCCAATCCGACAGGATTCGGATTCGTTTGATTTACTTGAGTAGGATTCATGTTATAAATATTATACATCGATTTATATTGCTCAAGAATTTCCTTTGGTATCAATTCATTCATCAGATCAGCCGACATTTCACTATTTGTAACACCGGCAATAATATCAGCGAATATATTATCTTCATCGTAATCATCAATATCATTATTTTGTTTTATTTGCGTTATTTGTTTTGGTACAGCCACAATTTCCTCTGGAATTTCAATAAAAGCATCCGGAAACATTATTTTTAGATCAGCGAGTGGTAAATCTTTAACATCATTGTATAATTCTGCTGGTATATTTCCTAATAAAAGTTCTTTATCTCTCATTTCTTTTCTCACCGTATCTCTATTATTTCTTCTTATTCTATTATTTTCGTATTGGTTTGGTTGCTTGTATGGTATCGGATTGTACGGAACTATTGGTATTTTAGGTATTACAAACGGCGCTAAAGGAAGTACGGGTCCAACTTTTATATTTCCTAAGTGTACTGTGCAATATACCTTACCATCTACTTGGTTATCTTTTGTAGTTCTAACTCTTCTACGACATCTATCATTTTTTAATGTCAGTCCATGGCATTGATCCATATATAAATATATATATATATATATTTATGTTCTGCAAAACAATTATAGTTCAAAATAATATTATTTATATGATAAAAAGAAGCATAATTAAACAAAATTCAATATTTTTGCCAAAATCTGAAATAAAATTAATAAAAAAATTAATTAAAAAATAATGAAAACAACTATAACATCAAGTATTTCAACAAGTCGTGTGAATCAATGCAACAACTCTTTTATTAGCATCGACTAATTTTTTATACCACACAATAATTTCTTCCGTATTCGTAATCATGTATTCCATTTTGTTCATTTTAAGATGTTCAATTAATTCTGGTGTTATTTTGAGACAATTATCATAACCTGTTGATAATAATAAAACAGCCCCGTTCAGTTCTGTTTCCATATCGTGTAGATCGACTCTTTGCACTCCTGGGTCATGATGTGTACCAGATATATTCCAATCCCATTTTTTTGATTCCGTTTTACCATCTGAATAATACAGTTTACAGTCTTTGTAAGTCATTTTACCCTTCTCACTATCATTGACAACTATTTTCCCCCACTCGCAAACTACGATTGATGAATATGAATTGGCCATTATTTATATATTAATGTATTTACTACATAAACTATTTGATTACTTATTTATTAATTTAAAAATCAATATTTTTCAATTTAAATAAATTAAATACTCGGTGTAATCACATTGGGTTCAATGCCAAAGTTTCTGACTATTTGTTCGAGTTCTATTCTACTCATTGTTTCTTTTTTGAGAAGTTCTTGAGTAAATTCTTCCAGAATATTACTGTGTTTTTCCAACAGTTCTTTCGTGAAGTCATAACAATTGTTTAATACTTCAGTTACTTTTTCATTAAGATTCGCTTTATAAGAATCACTGTGTAATTTTTCAACTGTCATATATAATTTTCCCGACATACAAAAATCCTTTACAAATCGATGTGCGAGTTCTGTTGCTTTTTCAAAATCATCCGATGCTCCCGTAGAAATTTCTTCACATTTCACCTCCTCGGCAATTCGCCCACCCAAAAGTGTACACAATTTGGTTATCATCTCTGATCTAAACATTAAGTACTTATCTTCCGTGAAGGGTTGGGTGAAGCCCAATGCACCTTCACCGCGTGGAATGATAGACATTTTGAGTGGAACAGAACCACCTTTTAGCAAACTGTTTACTAATGCATGACCTGATTCGTGATATGCAACTTGATTTTTTTCCTTATTACTCATCGCACGTTCACGTTTGACGATACCAATTTGAATATCATCAATAGCTTCGGTTAAATCTTGTAATGTACAACCTCTGTTTGTGTTATCTATATTAATATTATCCATACTTGGTATACCCGATGTATTCGGTGTATTTGATGCATCTGGAGAAGTTACTGTTGCTGGAGTACTATCTTCATGAACCAATATTGCTTTTGTTTTCTTTTTATCAGATTTATCAGGAACTTCGATAATTTTATATTTCTTCATGTGATTAAACATCGCTTGGTTGCATATATTTTTAATATCTGCACCGGTTAATCTGGCAGTTCTTTGTGCTAATAACTCCACAGTTTTTTCAAATCCGTTATGTTTGACATTTTCTTCTTTTTTCAATTCTGGGTTAGATACTTTCTCCTGATCAATTTCTGGATTGTTTTCTAGGACAGGTACTGTCTCCGGGTCGGTTTCTTGATCAGTTTCTCGATCAGTCTTTTGATCAGTTTCTTGATCAGTTTCTTGATCAGTTTCTTGATTAGTTTCTTGATCAGTTTCTTGATTAGTTTCTTGATCAGATTGAGGGATGATTTCCGTTTTTTCTTCAGACTCCAATTTATCTTCCGATTTTGATTTTGATTCTGATTCTGATTCTGATTCTGATTCTGATCCTGATTCTGATTCTGTGTCATCTTCTTTTGGTTCAGATTCAATATCATCTGAATCTAATTTACTGGTACTACCGAGATATAATTTATTAAACCATCTTGATAAAATAGATTCTTTTGGTGGATCAATAACGATTGTTTTGGATGAAGATTGATTATCTGTTTCAATCGTATTAGATACATCGGATTGTTCTGATTTGTCTAATTTGTCTAATTTGTCTAAATTGTTTGATTTGTCTAAATTGTTTGATTTGTCTGATTTGTCTAAATTGTTTGATTTGTCTAAATTGACCAAATTTTCTAAATTGATCACATTTGTTTCACTGCGTCTAATTTCTTTATCTAATTTGATTTTAGACATATACAGTTCAAACATTTTCTTTCTTTCTTCGAGATTTGGGGGATCGAATATAATTTTTTTATCGAATCTACCGGAACGTGTCAACGCTGGATCCAATAGATCGGGGAAATTAGTTGCTGCGATACATAGAATACCGTCTGATTTTATAAGACCGTCCATTTGACTCAATAATTCATTAACCGTTCTGTTTAGTTCACTGCGATCAAATGATCCTTGTCTTGAACCAATGGCATCAATTTCATCAATGAATATCACACAGGGAGTATTTTTTCGTGCATATGTAAATAATTTTCTGATTCTTTTCGATCCCATACCCATATATATTTCATTGAATGAAGACCCGACGGTTGATATAAAGGCAGCATTACATTCTGTTGCGAAAGCTCTCGCTAAATGTGTTTTACCGGTACCTGGTGGACCTACAAATAACAAACCGCGAGGCATTGTGCATCCATTTTCATTATATTCTTTTTGATATTTAATATATTTGACAAATTCTCGTAGATCAGTTTTAACATTTTCGAGACCAATAATTTCATCGAATGTTGTTTTGTTTTTTGCGAGATCTTTCGGTGTAACGAGAGAATAAAAGTCATTAGAATTTGATGGATCCATTTTACCAAATGATAAAAAAGAACTATTACTGTCGTCTTCATCTTCACCTTTATTAGAAGTTTTTGAAAATGACACAAGTGATTTAACGATTCCACTTAATGTGTTTATAACAAATATGATTAAAAATATATTTACTACAACACTAAATATATTATATGAACTCGTATATTCAATGATAATATCTGCATAATAATCTCCCGCGAGTGCTTTGATTTCATCTCTGAAATCACTTTTTGTTGATATTTGGGTCGTGTAATCGTAATTTACGGTTTTATTTTTATTTGTATTTCCTTTTGTTGTTCCTACTAAATGGAAATGGGCTAATCCATTTAATTCATCGATAAGTATATGTTTAATAGTTCCTCCTTGTTGTTCGAGTTGTTTTTCTATATCGGATATTGGAATAACTGATGAACCGAAATTAAAATAATTATATACATAATGACAAACCGCAAATAAAATAATTACTCGCACAACAATATTATACAAACCCATTTTTCAAAAAACTTGATTGCAATTAATTATATCGTATACAATAAATATTATAAATCCATATTGTTCTAGTATATATCTTTTCAACTTTTTAATTATTTTATTATTTATAAACAACAAAAAATATAAAAAAATTGATAAATGAAGATAATGAAATAATACACAAGTAATATATGATAAATTATTAACCATTAAATAGATCAAATAGTTTATACATAACAAAATGGATTACGACATTAATTGGGGTATTGAAAGAAACAGCAAGAGGAAATACGATTCAATCAATGATGCCTCTGAGGAAGCAAATAAACAACTCAAACATTTTGATTTGATTGAACCTGAAGATCTTCATATTTACAGTGTAGGTAATGAAATTCATTTCTCATCTCCCATTACTCTTGAATCAATCCAAAAAATAATCAAAGAAATCCAAAAATTATTACATAATAATACAAAGAAATCAAAAACAGAAAAATTTACTATCTCATATACAATTGATAGTCCGGGAGGATCCGTTTTATCAGTACTTAAATTCGTAGATTATATCAATCTTGCTAAGAAGAAATATAAAAATGTAGAATTTGTATCAGTCATTACAGGATTGGCTGCATCTGCTGGTACAATTATGGCCCTGACCGCACATAAACGACTTATGACAGCGAGTGCATATGCAATGGTTCATGAATTATCTAGTGGTAATTCCGGTAAATTTACATTTTTGTCCTCGCATATGGATTTCGTTAACCAACTTCATAGCAAGCTCGTCAATATTTATGTTGATGCTACGGGTAAATCAAAAGATGAAATAGAAAAAATAATGAAAAATGAGACTTGGTTCTCTGCTGAAGAATATAAACGGCTAGGATTTATTGATGAAATTGCCTAAAATTTCATCGATGAAATCATCTAAAATTTATTGATAAAATTGATTTTTAATTTATTTGTTCGCAGTCATTAATAATAATTTACATTGATTAATTAGTTACATACACCATAAAACATAACGCAAATGCTTAGATCATTCCATACGAAATTATCACCCATTATCAGACCAGAAATTAATGTGCTCATTACAAATACATGCAAAAAACATGAACAGAGGCCAATTCGACAGGAGGCTCTGTACAATCAATTCACTGATACTATTAAATTTACTGGAGATGGTAATTTAGTTGATGTGTCTAAATTACATGAAAAATCTGCATATACTGGTTCTCCAAAATCTGTTTTATCATCTTTGTATTACCATGCATTAGATATAACTAAATATACACCCCGCAATATGTTTTCAGTTCCTTTGGAAAGATCTTTCGGAAGTTTTTCTGTTGAAGATAGAGAAATTAGTGCAAATAATAAAAGAGATTTATACAATGAATTGAAAGAAAACTACAAATCATCTATCAATAATCTCGATGATCCATATCAAAGATTTATCACAAGACCTCATGGAATTAATAGGACTTATTTAAAAAAAGAAAATGATTATGATTTTGTTAGAGTTGAATATGTAAACAAAGATATTGATGAAAATAATATTGTTTTTCATGATAATGGATATGCTTTACCTCATGAGGAAGAAGAAAAAAGAAGAAGCCAAATAAAAACTGTCCATTTAGTTGAGGAAAAAAGACCAGAAAAATGTTTAGATAGTTTGGACATGGAAGAAATTCTAAAAATATCAGCACCGTTTGGTTACCACATCAATAAATTGGATGGCATTGTTATTAAAAACAAATTTGATGGGACAAATCTATACGACATGAAAGGTTATGACGAAGTTTATGGACCCGGGGCATTTGTAAAATCATTAATTGGATCAATAGATTTATTCCTCGATGGGAATGGTGATGTATCCATCAGAAATGAAGAAACAGTTGATTATATTAAAAAAGTTGCACTATCAGTCACTGGTACAGGCAATGAAAAACTCGCTAATAAATTAACAACTGATTTTATAAATAATACAGCACATACAAATAATGATACAGCGATACAAATGGGCAAGTTAATGGATTTATATAATATCGAAGGACATGAATTGCTATACGTAATGTACAAAACAAATGGACCGATTAGTCTTGTAACTTTAGCCGACCATTTATTAAGAAAGGTTGATGCCGATAAGTTTAGTTTGGAAGACGCAAAAAATCTTGTTAGTAGGGAACATAATTCTGTGGATTATTTATACGGTATTCCTATAAAGAATTCCTTCAGAAGAAATAAAGGTGAAGAACAATATATCAATATACGAAAATACAATACTAGAGGAGGTAAATTTTACGAATGTATTTTGTTCCTTATGAAATATAAATTGTCTAATACCTTGCCGGTTGATGCAAATACTATTTTAGCTGAAAGAAATCCTATTGATGTTGATCACACATCTATATTTTAATTTATTTTTAATTGGTTATTGTCTTTATTTTTTTTAAATTTGATATCCATATAGCTGGATAATTTTTCAGTGGGTGTTCGAGATTATGAAATTTAAATACTTTACCGAATCCATCAGGTAATACAATGAGTATATGGTAACACGTTACATAATAATTACCATAGGCTTGTACATCGCTACCATTATATTTTTTAACACGTTCTGATAATAATGAAGGATCGGCATTACGCACAATAAATTTCATCATATTGATTAATTCATCCTTATTTCGATGAATTGCCATAGCTTCGTCAATCATGTGATAATATTTTTGAATAAAAATTTTAACATGTGATGATTCCATATCAGCTTTATCAAAAAATAAATCTTCATATTTTGTAAAACCATCGAAAGGCATACCGTATATTTTGTTATTTGTTTATCTATATTATATGATCTTTTTTTATATATAAATATATATTCAAATTTATATCAAAAAATTGAATATATATATTGTCTATTAAGTTCATTATTTTTTCTCACTATCACACACACTTCTGACTTTTATCGTCAAAACACAAACAAGTCAACGCATATCGAAACATTCAAAATGGGTGATATTTGTGGTTGTTTTTGCTACTCCATTTATTTTGTGACCTTTCTCGCTGTTTTCAGTGCTATCAAAGCAGCGATTTTGACTGTTCCAATTTTTCTGATTGGTACTATCGGATGTGTCGGGAGCAGTATTGCGCTTTTACCCTATGATTTTTACAAGGCTTACAGCATCGTCTTTTTGAGTCCACGAATCGGTATCAATGTTCGAATTATGTTGTTTTTCCTTTTGTGGATTCCTCTTCTTTTGTGGGTTCCCCTTGTATTTTTTTGCAGTTTAGTTGCATCACTCTTCGGCGGTTTCTTCGGCACTTTCCTCGAATCGTACTGGCTCTCAATTGGCAATAGTGATGGGTGTGGAAAATCGTGCGGAAACTTTGGCAAAACTAAGGGAATCGAATATGCAATTAACGCCGTTCAAGATTTCTGGAATTTTAACTACAGAAGTTATTGTTCTTTCGTGGATGAAATTAATTCGCCCAATACAACTGGTTATGTGTTTGATATCAATGTCATCCAGATTTTTATTGGTCTTTTGATGTCAACTATCTCGATTTGTCTCAATTTGCCTGTTGCAATTCTAGTTCTTCTTATCAAGTACGTTCCAGCAGTGGTCCGTGGATGGTATGTTCTTTGGAAATCTTTCAAATCAACTGATTGTTTCCAGGGTATTTGTTTCATTCCTTATGTCGTTGCGACTTTCTTGATTCCTCCTGTTCTTGCCGCAGCTATTCCAATTGGTTTGATTATCGATGCTTGTTATTGCATCTACCCTGCTATCGTGATGTACAAATCACCCACGTTTGTTAGTGGTCTGGGCAATGGTTTCAAGCAAATTTTCCGTTGTATGTATGTTCTCGACAGTTGGACTAACAGTGTTATCTTTGAAGCAAACGATACATCTTGTTTCGCTTGTTTCAAGTTTGAAATCGATTTCGATGAATCCAGTCGTTCTCAACGTTACAATGATCCTGTAGTTGTTCGCACTGAACCTTACAGATCTCCTGTTACAACTTCGACCTATCAGTACCCTGTGGAACAACACATTGTTACTCAACCAACAGTGGCGAGTACTTATGGAACGACTACCATCGGACAAAATGAACAAAACAAAGACAACCGAATTCCAGTTTTGACAATTTGGGACAGTTTCTTCGCAATGTGTGAAATTCACGGTAAGGAGGCTCTTACTGAAGGTCTGTGTACAAAGGATTCTATCGAAAGTGTTGATCCTACTTTGATCATTGGTCTACCTTCACTAGTTTTTGTTCGCACCATTACTAGATCGAAAGATGTTGATGGTATCCAGATGGCCACCGGGCAAATTGTTAACGAGCAAACCAGACCTATTGATATGCTCAGCAACAAGCTTTATCCAATGTTCATGACATTAAAGTCTGATTTCAATGCTTTGAAATTGACGGATGAAGAACTAATTTTTGTTGAAAGATGGCTGTTCTCCGTCGGTAATGAGGCGCAATGCAGAACTTTGACTGTCGCAATTGCCCAGGAACGTTTGATTGAAATCAAAAAAGTCACCAGCCAAATTCAGAGCATTTCTACGACAGTCAGCCGTTTGCCTCCCTTCCATCGTCTCTTCTATGCTGCGGTTCAAAAAATCATTGCTCCTTCCGTTTAAATAGTAATTCAAATTGCTATCTAAACTGTTTATTTTATTGCTGTTTATTTTCTAATATGTTTTTAATATAATCACTATTTCTCGCTAATGTTATAAATTCATGTCTCAATAACTGTGATGCTGACCATCTTTTATTAGGATTTTTTTGGAGACACTTGCGAATAAAATCATCAAAATATTTGGAAAATTTATAAGTTCTGTTTTTATTTATGAGATAATAATCCTGTGGAGTTGGCGCAGGACTGTTCATAATTGTCATTAATACACGTAATGGATTTTGTTCTAAATACGGTGGTTCACCAAATGCTAATTCTAACATTGTTATACCCAATGACCATATATCTATTTTTTCATCATAATCTTCTTCGCAAACTACTTCGGGAGCGAGCCAACAAACCGTTCCTGTGAATGTGTTGTGTTTGACTTTGCGACCTTGTGTGAAAAAAGATGTTGATATTCCAAAATCAGCTAATTTAATTGTTCCATCTCCCGTGATCAATATATTACCTCCTTTGATATCTCTATGTATTTTTCCCTTGCTGTGACAATACTCGACTGACAATAACAATTGTCTCATTATTGTCGCAATCAATATCTCATCTTTTATGCCATTCATGTAATGATTATTTAATAACGCTTTCAAAGTTCCATGTTCGGCTAATTCCATGACTATCCATAGACATTCATGTTCGATAAACGATTCTCTTATCGATATAATATTTTTGTGACGCAAATTATTTTGTATTCGCAGTTCATCGCCTATTTCTGTGAAATTATCGTATTCAGATAAATTAACTATTTTAATTGCATATCTTCTATCGGAATTAGTTTCTGATTTAGTTTTATCGACTGCTTCATACACCGTTCCTTCTGTTCCTCTTCCTAATACTCTTATTAATTTGTATCGTTTCGATAAATTATTCGATCTGTTTTGTGTATGTGTCACGACTGTATTATTTTTATTTATTTGCTGGCTATTCGAATTTTCTGTATTTAAATTTTCTGTATTTAAATTTTCTGTTTTTATTGTTTTTATTATTTTTATCATGTCATCTCTTTTATTATTTGTATTATTTGTATTATTTTCTTGTTTGTGGGAAAAACAAGGTATAATTTTCTTAATAATATTAATTCCCATCTCTCAATATATATACAATATAATAAATAATCAAATAGTACTGGGAAGTATATATTTTAGATAGAACCAATAAATGAAATATTAAAAATATTAAACAAAAATATTTTCAGGTGTGAATTTTCCATTCACATATTTAATTGATCGTTTTTTGACATTGTAAATCCCTGTCTTATCTTTGTAACAAACAATTTTACCATTGGGGAGATTATTGAGAGGTACTTTTAAACGTATGAAAATATATGTTATATCTTTATTGTGATTATACACATCAATCAGAGGTGTTAATCTCATCAAAGTGCATAGTTTTGGATTTATTATTTTCACGAATTTTGGCTTGATTGGTTTTTCTGGCATAAGTTTACTCCTCATTTTATCCCTAAAAATATAAATGATGCGATTGTATTCGTTGTTTGTCATTCTTATTTCACAGTCTCCTCCATTAATATTGATGATCTGTTCAATGGTTACACTATTTTCTGATAATACAGAATCAGGAAACCCAGACAAAACAAAATGAATAAATTCTGTTCTCACTTGTATATCATTAAGAACAACATCTAGTTTACATCCATATTTTTCTGTCCTATCGAGCCACAATCTCAGTTCTGTATCATATATTGTTTTTTCAGAGATATATTTTGAAATTTCTTTCTCGTTTCTTTTTTCTGCTTCCTTAGCCTGTCTAATTATGAAATTTATTGAATCATTAACGATAATTTCACTTTCTTTATTGATATCATTTTTGTAGGAATTTAAAGTACAAATTTCTATCTCAACCATATCACACAGTTTTTGTATTCCTGTACTGTCGCTAAAATCGTCATCAGAATTGTCATCAGAATTGTCTTCAGAATTATCCGAATCCATTAGTACGATTATCTTGTCATCAATAAGTTTCTGGATATGTTTTCTGATAACATTAATAATCTTGTCCCTGTTCTTATTAAAATCCATAATCGGAATTCCGGAAATGTTACCAGAATCTGTGACTCCAATATTTAAGTGTCCGTACATTGGAACTTTTTCGTGACCATTGTTTGAATCATATCCCAAATTAGGTTTTGTACTAATTTCAGTATTGACAAATGCTGAAAAACATTTTGGGAAATACTTTTTAATGTACAAAACTAGATTTTTTTGAATAATCGAGAAAAATCTCTTATCATACTGTCCAGTCAAATAATTTATTATGTCATCTTTCCCGAGTTTACTTACTGAATCAGGTGAAAATGTAAATTCTTTGTGTTCATTAAACAGATCCTCTTCAGAAATAAAATCACCTAGATTCGCGCTCATTGCTAAATATTGCGAACAATATTCACACAATATTTAGCAATATTCACACAATATTTAGCAATATTTAGCAATATTTAGGGATAATAAAATATTCTAAATAGATAATTAATCAGTCAAAAAATTAAAAAAGCAAGTTGATCATTTGACCATAAAATAATGTATATTTTATGTTCCGAATTATGGAGATGTCATTGTTTATATATTTTCAATTTTTTCAATTAATCGATGAATATAATAATTAATCAAAATCAAGTACATTTTCACGATCTTCATCTATATTATCTGCATTATTTATATTATCTATATTATCTGCATTATTTACATCATTGATTTTATCCGTTTTTATGTTTTTTATAAAATTTTCAAATAAATTTTTGTCTGTATTTTTGTCTGTATTTTTGTCTGTATTTTTATCTATATTTTTATCTATAATCATTTGTGTTTTTGTCTTTACAATAACCTTTTTGATAACCTTTTTTACTTTAATTGTATTATCTTTCTTTTGTATTTTATCCGTTTGTTTTTCTTGTTTAGGTTGTTTTTCTGGTTGTATTTCTGGTTGTTTTTCTGGTTGTATTTTGGCTAATTCAAAATAACATTTTGCTGTACATTCACAATCAGCCAATGCATCATGAGCATTTTTCATGTTCGTTTTAAATAATGATTTGAACAGTTCTTCTAATTTTGGCGGTTTTATGCGACCCCTTTCGTCCTTAATATTGCATATTAATTTACCTATTTTCATAGTGTCTTCTATTTCTTTTTCGTTGAATGGATCGTACTTTAGTCTTATATTGTATTTTCCCATATTAGATTTAACGTGTCTTATATCAGAACTTACATTATGTCCAATTACATGTGTGCATTTATTCAGGTCCGTTAAAAAATTAAACATAACTTCATCAAAGTCTTTTCCTTTTTTGTCTAAATATTCTTTTGTTATACCGTGTATATCGTAAGCTCTTTTTTCCACCATTCTATTTCTCACAAACCCATTAAATCTTTTAATTTCAGTATATTCATCATCATAAATAATATATGCCAACTGAATAACATCACTGATTGTACCCCATGTTCCCGTTTCGACATCAAAACTAATATATTTTTTTTTATTATTTAAATAGTTTAAATTATTTACATTATTGTCTGGCTTCATTTTTCTGAATCCAAATTTATCATCATTATCATCATTATCATCATTGTCATCGTTGTTATCGTCAATAAGATATTTTGAATCAATATTTTTACCATATTCTTTCAAAAATTCAATATCCATTTTTTCATAATCTCTTTCACTTCTCATGTCCTTTCCGATGAGATATTTGGCATAATCCAATAATCCATCAAAATCATAATCTTCAGGAATGTCTATTTCATAAAATTTTCCAGATAATACATTAAATATTCCAATCTTTTTAATATCATCTTTGGTAATTCTATCGCTGTCTAACAAAAGCGAATAATATAACAATACTTGTAGTATCCATTCCATTTTCAAATCACTTTCTGAACATTTAAAATCAACTATCATTTTGTCAGTTAAATTCATCATGTCTAATTCGCCCAGAATTTTAACATATTCGTTATTTATTTTGTATATTTTTCCAACATTTACTTTACAAATTACATCATCAGAACTATCTTTTGTTATTTCAGCATATTTTTGTATACGCTCATGAATTTGAATAAAATCTTTAGTAAATATGTCGTACACATCTCTATAAATTAATCGTCTTCTATTGCTTACTATCTTCCGACATAGAGAAATATAATATATTTCTTTCGTTAAATTATTAGTTTTCACTTGTTCGCTTTTATATTTATCATATGATTTAATGAGATTGTCCATAAAAATTTTAGGGTATGTCCCATATTTTCTTATTTCTCCCAAATTTTCAGTGTCTTTTTTTTGTGTCGCTTTTTCGCATGCTTTAATAGCATTATCTAGTTCTCTGGGATTAATTATCGTTTTTCTTAAATATAATTTAATGTTTTTAATATTGTTTGCATTATCATAAATTATACGTCTCAAATCATATTTATTATACACTTCCATTTCTTCTTCACTCATTTCAACACCATTAATAATAAATTCCGTATCTGTATCCCGTAAATCTTGTTTATTATCAATCATTATATACCGTGTTATAAGTCTATCACAAAACTCACCAAAGTCCGTTTCAAAATAATTTGTTTTTATTTGATCGTTGAACTCCAATTTAGTGTCGAATAAATTAGTTATCTTGGGTTGGACATCAGGTATGAGATTCTTTCTTCTTAATTCTTTTATTTGTTCACCCTGCAAAATTTTTATAATTTCAGTCACACCATACTCTTCCTTCGGATCATTTTTATCGTTCGTCCCGAATAATCGATCTGTATTTTCACTATTTTTTTTATTAACAGTTGCGTGATCTTCTAAAACAACATGCCTATCAAATACTTCATAAATAAATCTCGAAAGTGGAATGTCTTTTACATTTGTTACAAAATATAAAAATTGTTTTGCACGTGTTACACCTACATAAAAAAGTCTTCTTTCTTCCTCAATATTTTTAATGTTATTATTCATGTGTGATGGAAAATTCACATCATCAAGACCAACCATAAAAACAACTTTCCATTCTAAACCTTTTGCTCTATGAATTGTTGTAATGGTTATTTTATCTTTTTGAATGGTCGGTTTTGCTTCATCATATGAAGTTTTGTCAGTGATCAAAGCAACGTAAGGAAGCCCCTCTTTTTGTAAATATTCTTCACTTACCTTAAGGTAATGACTGTATCTTGAAAGTATAACAAAATCATCGTAGTTAAATCCATTTTTAATCATATTCTTGATTGTGTTTACGATATAATCTGATTGTTTCACCGTGTCTTTGAATACTGATAAAATAATTTCGCTGTCATCACAATCCATCATTTTTTCACATGGTTTCATTGTTTTATCTATACGTATTTTATTATTTTTGATACTATCATTTGCGAGTTCCACTATCCCCGGTACTGATCTATAATTAGTTCTTATTGAGTACGTTTTTATTTTTTCGAGTGGATTGTTTGTATTATTTGTGTTGTCCAATATTTTGTCAAAATTAATAAAATAATAGTTATTACTGCCTCTCCATTGATAAATATTTTGATTATCGTCACCAATAACTGTTAGGTAACGACCATTCTCTGCAAATATTTTGAGTATATTAAATTGCGGACTATTAACATCTTGAAATTCATCAAAAAATACATATTGAAATTCTTTACTTATTTCACTTCCGTATTTTAACATAATTTCTTCACCATCAACACCCAATTCACTTATGGACGAATTCGCATAATCAATTGGAAAATCTTTGGGATTATTTAATTTGTATTTCCATTTGATTTGTGCACAAAATGAATCTATTGTTCTTATGTTAACATTTACAGCAAAACCAAATAATTCGACTATTCGTTTCTTAAGATTTTGGCAAGCATCAACATTAAATGTTAATACCAATATTCTGTTCGGGGATGTAAATAAATCTACTAAATATTTTACTCTGCATAAAATCGTCGTCGTTTTACCTGAACCTGCACCAGCGATGATTCGTATGTGATTATTAGGATTACTTGTAACAATATCATGTTGTTCTTCATCCAGTTTTATCGTTTTATCACCAAATTTGAATGTTTTATAATCCTCTGTACTCAAATTTTGTTTATATTGTGTTAATTTTTTAACTAAATCTACCAGTTCATCTTTGTTTTTGGTTGATAAACCACCCTCGACACAATCACTGAATACTTTACATTTATTATAAATATCGACTTTCGTTATTTTATTTTTATTTTCATCCATTCCATCCAATAAAATTTTAAAATCTAATAATCTTTCCTTTAGATTCATATATATTTATTATTAAAAAAATTAATATTTATTGTCTACTAACCTTATATTAATTTATATTAATGTGTTTAAGTGATTAAGTTCCAATAATTAAATAAAAAAAAATATTTTTTGTTACAATTTATCTTCTATATTATAACAGAACCATTTGTAAGTATCATTAATATTATCGTGATAGTGTATACCAATATCACATGTTCCTTTTGTAAATAAGCTCTTGAAAAATGTAAGATTTTCTTCTTTGACTTCTTGACCTATTGTATAATATAATTTATTATCACTGATCCGTGACTTTGCAACTTTATAATCCTCGGCATCGATTTTAATATTATTATTCCATTTGATGACATCAGCAATGATAGATTTACATACAATACAATTTTTAAAATTATGTTTCATAAGATTTAAATAACATTTTTCACACACCGAGTGACCACATGGGACGAATGCAATTATATCATCACTTTTTTCACCAATACAAATGCCGCAAGTATCAGATATGTCATATTTCGCCATGATAAATTTGTTGTTATTTGTTTCATAATAAACTGGATAAATGTGGTTAACATATGCCCTATTAGTTCTAAATTTCCAATTCCATATATCCGCCTTTACTACGGAACTGTTGTTGAATATTTTTAATTCAACAATGCATGGTTTTCCATTTAGTGTACTCGCTAATTTCCATCCGTAATGAAAATCAGACTTACTATTATTGTTTGATATTGTCACTACTTTATTTGAATCATTAATAATCATTTTTTCAGAGTTGAAACCATTTATTTTATTTATTGTAATATTATTGTCATTTGATAATGAGTTTGTATCTTTTTCATTACCACTACCATCATTTTTGTCGAAGTATGATACTATACTTTTCCATAACGAATTTGTGAACATTTTTTCGAGGATATTTACATCATCATCATTAATAACAGTATAATATCTATCATAGTTTTCCGCATTATTAATTCGATCGCCATTTTCATCTAGATATATAATACTTTGTGATTCCCGGTTAAGGAAATCAATATTATCGTCGTAATGTGATGATAATGGTTCCTGTCTCAAAATGATTTTTTTAAACATTATAGCAGTTCTAGTTAAAAACTCCTGTTTAAACACACATAAAAATGATATGTCGTCGTCATTCAATTGTAATTCATCCCTAATAATTTCAACATCTGAATATAAACATGTCGCGGGCAATAATATTGTCTTATTTTTGTAATTCAATTTAAAAAAGTTATTATCGCAATACATTGATGCTACAATATTATTTTCAAAATTTTTCAATACAAACGATATCCTATTATGTTCATCTTTGATTATAATATTATATTTATCATTTTTATGGAAATATATTCCGTGTATAATGCTAGTAAAATTTCTTATCTCGTGATCATTATCATCTGGTACATTGTTGCCATTAATTACTGATGGAATTGAATTATAGTGAGAACTAACTATTACATAATTGAATCTACCATAATTATCGATTAATAATATATATTTATCTTTATTAATTGATCTACTTATTTTCGCAAAATTATTATTGCCAACGAGTATATCATATTTATCTTCATTCATTAGTGAATTTAGAGTCATACGGATATTATTGTAACAAACATTATTTAATTTATTTAATACTTCAGAATCAGAATCGTCAGTATCAATAAATAATACTGAATCATATAAAATGTCTTGATATTTATACAAATTAACTATATTTCCACTATCACTCAGTAGTAAAATGGGACCGTAATTATGATATTCTCTTAAAATTTCGTCATTCAATTCATTAACTTCGATTTCATGATTATTACTTTTGTAAATTATCTCATCATTTTTATACAGTATAACTTTAACAGTTTTTGTTATGTGATCATTATACAATTCGAATACTTTTTCATTAGTATTGGGCTTGTATACAACTTGCTTAAGTGAACATTTGATTATTTCCATATTATTTTCGTCTATCATTTTTTCGTGAGGTATTAATTCGGTTACGATTTTTACGCTTCCTAATGTTTTAGTTTGTACGTAATAAGTGTCATTCTCCATTTTTTTTGCAAACAGCTCAACTTTAAATTGTTTGCAAACATCCGATATAATATTCCATGTATTTTGTTTTACGTTTCTTGTTACATTTGCATAATCATCGAATATCGTGACATTATCGTTATCGTGTGTTATGCAACATTGTTTATCAAATAATGGCAACTGTTGGAATTTAAAATTATTGTCATAAACATAGTCTATGAATAAGTAATCTCCAATGTTGTGGACATATATTTTAAATACATCGTTTGTAACAATTAACTTTATTTCCATCCCTTTCGAATAATCATGAATAATAATACTCGGATCTTTTCTAAAGATTTCTAACATTTCTATCATTTTACTCTTCGAAATGGGGAATTTAATTGTTTTTAAATAATTATATTTTTCATCGTTTATTGTCGGTTTGTTTTGTATATCGTTTATAAAATTATTTATTTCTTTATTTTGTATTTCCATTTTGTGATTTGAATAATAATTATACTCACAATGAATGAATTAATGACAATAGATATGTTAATTTCATTTTTTTTGTTCAGATAATCAAATCAATTATGATAGAGTTTATTTGTAGTACATTAAAATAAAAAATAAATATATAGGAATGGATGAAAAATTTAAGGAACTGATTGACACTATGTGTCTTTTAAAACCACAAAAATCATTAGTTAGTGAATCATTATTTGAAATATTACTTTCTGAAGCCAATAGGGCTATTATACTTGACAAGGATTATGATAGATCATACGATATATATCTTGTAATGAAAGAAATATGTTTAAACGGTAACATCAATCTAACAAATTTTTTACCTACATCATTCGATAATTTGAAAAATATGTCCAATGATTTTAAAGAAACATTGTTTCCAATAATAGGTAATTTTTTATCGAAAAATTTACATAGATTGAAAACCGACGATTTTATATTTGTTGGTGTATTAAAAAATGTATATGATCTTTATGATGCCAAAAACGATGATGTGTTGAAAATAAATGAATTATTTGATGAATATAGTACGCGTGTGCAAACATATTTCACTGAATCTGAATCAAAAAAAGTAATGAAATTGAATGACAATAAAAATAATGACCTATATGAATCCGATGATTCTAATGATTCAGATTTGTCAGATTCAGATGTCGAATAAAAAAATTGCATATTATTTTGTTTATCACCTTTAATAATAATAACACAAATATCTTAATACATCCGTTTACCATGGATATTGATGTAGTTAAATTAACTGATTTACTATTGACAAAAGAAGAAATTAATTTTTTCGGATTCAATGATAAATTAATACATACTAGAAATAATTCTGACAATAATAATATTGTCAATATTTATACGATTGATTGTGAGTATGTAGAGATAGAAAATGGTGCATCTGAACTGGCATGCGTTACAATAATTGATTGGAATAAAAATATTATTCTCAATGAATTAATCAAGCCACAAAATATCATTATTGATTATATAACGCATATAACAGGATTTACACAACAAACATTTTATGATGTAACAATGACAAAAGAAATTGTCAGAGAATTAATTCTATCAATAATCAAACCCAATGATATTATATGTGGGCATCATGTATACAATGATCTTACAGTCATTGGTATATTTCATGAAAGGATAATCGACACAGCTATTTTATATAATCATCCCGACGGTCCACCTAATTATTATTCATTGAAATATCTAGCATCATTTTATTTAAATAGGATTATTCAGGAAAGCACTCATAATTCTTTTGAAGACTGTGTCGCAACATATGATTTGATTAATTCATTTGTTGAAAAAAACTATATTCGCACAACGTGGAAAAATATCGGTCAAGTAATAAACAATCCCGATAAAACTATTGTATTTAGTGCAATAAAAGAAACGATTAAATGCATAATTACAAACGATAATATACTATGCATTTACACGAGAGGATCTCGTGCGATATCAACTAATAGAGAAACATCAGATTGGGATTTTGTCGTTATAGTTGATAACAGTATTGTCGTTCAAGAAAATGCATTAATTAAATTTGGAAATATGGATATCGTTTTATATACGGAATCATATTTTACACAATTACTCTGCGAACAAGTCATATGGGCACATGAATGTATCTATGCACCGACAGATAAAATTTTAAAAGAAGGAATAGATTTTAAAGATTACATGGCAAATTATTATGATAAAACAGATCGAAATGTGTGGATCCCATTTCTAAGAGGATCAGTCGGAATGCAAAGTTCGAGAAAATTGGGATCATCAAAAAGATTTCATAAATTAAATTTAATTCATAATGCAAAAAAACATATGTTTATCGGCATTAGATTCATCATGTATGGCATCGATATAATAAACCACAAAAAAATACCCGATATTACAGCCTACAATTACATTTGGCATGATATGATTAAATTATCTAAATTCGATTATGATAAGTACGAGGACATATTTGAAGATAAATATGAAATGTTTAAACTGATAGCATTAAAGTCAGCCAGACATGGAGGATTTAGATACAGATATGATAAAAATACAAAACATTTGATAAAATCACCAAAAATAATAAATATAATTAATGACAATGATAAAACTATCCTTATTGATTCTGAACATAAAATAGTTGCAACTACATTTAATAATATATGTGATTTTACAAATCCTGAAGCAGTTAGTGTGATCAATTTAAACAATGCAATTGTCCAAAATAAAATAGACGGTATTCAATGTATTATGTATCATTATGATGGAAAATGGCGTATTGGAGGCACTCACGATCCATTGGGTAATAATTACTTGGGAAAAAGAAATAATCAAGAGGAACTTGTTACACAAAAAGATTTATTCTGGTCGATATGGAAATCAAAAAATTATGATTTAACAAAAGCTGATCCATCAATAACGTATATGTTCGAAATGATCAGTCCAAAACACATCAAAATAATACGTTATGCATTCAATCCAGATGATTTGGGTGATATTATATTGATAAGCGCAAAGAATAAAGAAACACAGTTTGAGTTTGATATTCAAATAATTAAAAAAATTACAGGGTGGAACGTAACATTACCAGAATCATACAAGTATAATCCAGTAATTTTATTTAGTGATTTTGTTAATTCAGTAATCAAATCAAAGGATAATATAGAAGGCGTAGTAGTAATGGATGATAATTTCAATAGAATTAAAATAAAGACATCAAACTACGTCAAAACAGCATGGATACAAACATGTAACACCCTCGAACACAAAAATGAAAAATACAGTATCGTTAAATTTGTTATTATCATTCAAGAAAATAAATACTATGAGTTTATCACGTATTGCCCTGAGTACAAAAATGAAATCAAAAAATTATACGATAATTATAACGTCCTAATTAATAAAATTCAAGATATTTATAATAGTTTAATTCCTGAGAAAAAATTAGATGATGATAAAGAAATCATTAATAAAATAAAGGATAAACCCGATAAATTTGTTAAACAATGTCTTTTTCATATGAATAATGGTGGAGATATTAAATTGTATTTTAAAAATTATAATTCAACACATCTGCTTAATATACTCAAATCTTTCGATTATAAAAATTAATTAGTTTATTCACATATTTCGTCAATTATATTTTCATCATTCAACCTCAATAACCTCCTTGTTTCTTCTGGAATTTTACGATTGTTATACAAAATAAGTTTAATTTCCTTTTTTGTTTGTTCGATTATTTTATCGTCATCTCTTTTACTCAGAAAATTTCCGAATCGTTTCATTGTTTGTTCATCCAATTTATTTTCTAATTCCTCAAATTTCTCAACTAAATAATCACTTTTTTCATCATACATATCACCCAAACATTTCTCTCTATCCATCAATTTCCAATCCTCGCCATTGTACATCATAACATAACTGTCCTTGATATTCGATATATATACATTATGGTTTTGTGGTCTGTTTTTATCAAAGTGGACTATTTCGGTAAGGTTTTCGATTGATTTGAATCCTTTATAAAGTATTTTTTTTAATCGATCCTCTGTAATGAATGACAAGTCCTCCTTTCCATGCGCAATTAAATTGATTTGTAAATTTTTAATATTATTTTGCTGGTTGTTCGTATTGTTGGTTGTATTGTTTGTTGTATTAGTTGTATTATTTGAATTAATATTGTTACCATTTATTGAATTTTTTTTAATGGATATCTCCTTTTTGAGTTGCTTATTTTCTTCCATTAATTGTTTTTGATTTTCTTCTAGTTTCTTATTATTTTCTTCCATTATTTGTAATCGTTTTTTACTATTTTCTTCTATAATCTGCAATTGCTTTTTATTATTTTCTTCTAATTCCTTCATTTGTTTTAATAATGATTGATATATTTCTTCTTTTGTGTTTGTATCCTCCTTTTTAATTTTGCATCTATCTTTAAGATGTTTATTGAGGGAACTTTTTAAGGTAAACAGTCTATTACAATAATTACATTGTATTACATCTAATTCCTGCACCGAATATGCGAATACATTTTTTTTATTTTTTTCCTTTTTTTGGCTCACTTCGACTTTTTTTGGCTCATCGTGGCTATTTTTGGCTTCATTTTGGCAAGGGAATTTTTTATTTATATGTCGATCGTAATCACATTTTTGTTTAAATTCCTTATTGCATGTTTGACACTTATATGTAACCATTAGTTATCAAAATTAATATATTTACTTGTGTATTAATCTTTTATATATTTTAAAGTAAGAAAAAAGTAAAAAGTAAAAAGTAAAATTAAAGTAAAAAAAAATCTATATAAATATTACAGAGGGAGGGGGGAAGAAATAAAAACTTAAAAAATTTTAATAAATAAATTTTAACATAAATATTTATGTTTCAATATGATCTGATCAGTAATTTATGACATTAAATCATGACATTAAATTACAAAAAATATGTTTAAATTATGTTGTATTATCATCATTTGATCAAAATTAATTTCAATGATAAAGTAAGTAATAAGTTAAAATTGAAAATTAATTATTAATACATCTTTTATTAAATCACTCTACCAATATTCTTAAAATATGAGCGATGATGTTAACATCATATATCCGAATGAGAAAATGCTTGAGTTGATGATAATCGAAGAAGAAAAACGCAGGATGTCGAAAGAGTATGCTGATGAATGTACATCAGTCAAGGATGTACCAGATGGTTGGTTAGCCGTCACAGATAATATGCAAAAAAGTGTTGTTAAATCTTTTGGTTTCGTTAATGAAATGTCGTGCGATATTGCTTGTAACATGATGAGACGTGCAAATATCATTTATCCAGATAACAAAATATTCAAAGAGGTGCCGTTATATGTTAGAAATAATAAAGCGAATCAAGGCAATCTAAACGTAAATGATCCAATGCCAGATTTTCTTGTTTATGACACTGAACAAGAAAATCAAACTCATAAACTTAGCGATCTTGTTTCATCTGAAAACAATAAAATGACAGTAATATTTTTTGGATCACACACTTGACAACCGTTCCGGGCTTACCTTCATGTTCTAAATGATTTCTATAAAGAAAATAAACACAAGTACAATATGTTTATTATTTATATAAATGAAGCGCATGCCGCAGACGTTTGGAACATAGGGGAGAGTGCCGGAGTAATTAACTATTCGCACAAGGAAATTAAACAACGAATTCAATATGCGATTAAGTTCCGTAATACATTTGAACTGGAAATCCCAATTTATTGTGATAACATGAACAATGATGCCGAGTCTAAATACGCATCATGGCCCTTTAGATATTATGTTATCTCGAATAATAAAACAATAAAATTTATTGGGCAACCAGAAGAATCGTATTTTGATATAACCGAATTGTTTAATTTTCTTAATAAAAAATAATAAAAAAATATGACACAAATAAGGACATATGAATGAATAAATCATATGACGGAATATTTGCAAACTGTAATTTACAGACAAATATACCTGACAACTCTATTTTATTTATTTCACCTTGTTTGTTTCATAAAAAAATATTCTTGTTAGGACTCATCATCCGTACACTGACGCTTCTCTCTACCCCTTTCCACTTCATCTACATCCTCGAAAATTCCCTCAAATTGACGCTTCAGTTCACGCTTCCGTTCCTCAATTTCCCTCAGTGCACGTTTCATTCCTTCAATTTCCACGCAGCGACGCTTCATTCCCTCACGACTCGACTCTTCATCGTCATATTCCTTACGCTTATGGACCTGTTCAGCAACTCCTTCATGACAATCCATATCATTGCGCAAATGTTGTCGATCGTCCTGTCCCATTTCGAGTAAAAGCTGTCGAATAGTGGCTTCGGAAGCTGACAACATTTCCAACTCCTTTATTTGCTCCAAAAAAGCGAACTCATAATCTTGGTCAACAAGATCGGCATCTGGGACGGGAATATCGTAATCCATTCCGTTGAATGTTTTGTGTTGAGGATTATTGAATGAATGTCAGGAATACTTGGTTAAATCAATTAATTTGATTTAGAAGTGATTATATTCTTTAATTTATAGAAAGCACAATCACTTTGAAAATTCAATTTTTAATATGATAAATAAATCATGTGATGGAATATCTATAAACAAATTATCTCACCTCGTTTGTCTCATAAAATAAAAAAAATGTTGTGTCAGTACGAGACAACCACAAACATTTTGTCCTCCATCTCATCGTCCTCCTCGTCGTCCATCTCCCTATCGTCCTCATCCTTGTCGAGAATCTCCTGCTCTTGCTCACGCTGGAGAGCCAGGATCGCAGCCTCAGTTGCATCGTCCTCATCCTTCATCCTCTGAATGGCTGCCTCGTTTGCCTCCATCAGTACAATCTCCCTGAGTTGCTCCTGAAAAGCCACATCGGAGTCGTCGGCGTCGGCAATCACGGTGGGCACAACAGAATAATCAGCCATTTTGTTGTTGAAAGGTTGTTGAAAGGTTGTTGAAAGGTTGTTGAAAGGTTGTTGAAAGGTTGTTGAAAGGTTGTTGAAAGGTTGTTGAAACGCTAGTGTAATCAAGTAGCTTGATTCGCAAAGTAAATTGATTAGGTCCTTTAATTTATGGACTGTACAGTTATTTTAGATATTCAATTTTTTGTGTAGGATTTTGATATAACAAATAAATTACATGATTAGAGATTAATTTGATTTATTTCACCTTGTTTAGTTTCCTTAGTAAAGACTAAGTAATTCAATCAATTGTCCGATATAATAAATAAAATAACAAAAAATATGAACATATGAAGATGAATGGATAAATAAATCATATGACGGAATATTTATAAACTGTTATTTACATAGAAATATTCCTGACAACACAACTTTATTTATTTCACTTTGTTTTTGTCATAGAAAATATAAAATTAAATAAAAAAAATAATCGTGATTGATGAGATCTATTCGACCTCGACAAACTCATAGTTAGATGAGTTATCATCATCGTCTTCCTCATCTTCCTCATCTTCCTCATCTTCATCATCTTCATCATCTTCTTCCTCTTCCTCATCCTCATACATGGCGCAAGGGAAACCCTCCTTGAACTTCTCAATGGCTGCATCAATCAGGAGGAAACTGGGTTCGTGGTCGTACTCGCTTTCCTCCTCCTCCTCCTTCTCCTCCTCATCCTCCTTCTCCTTCTCCTCCTCATCCTCCTTGAGAAGGCGCTCGACCAATGCCTCACTTGCTGAGATCTGAGCGATCAAAGCCTCGGTTGCGGACATCTCTGCGATCTCCCTGAGCTGCTCCTGAAAAGCCAGATCGGCATCCTCAGTCATGACGGAATTTCCAGTAATGGTAGCCATTATGAAGGTTTGAAAGTTTGTTGAAAGTTTGTTGAAAGTTTGTTGAAAGTTTGTTGAAAGTTTGTTGAAAGTTTGTTGAAAGTTTGTTGAAACGCTGGGTTAATCAATTAGATTGATTATGAAAGTGTGATGATTAGGGTCTTAAAGATATGAATTATTCAGTCATTTTAAAGATTCAATTTTTTGTAAAGGACTTTGATATAATTAAATGCTTAGTTTATCGGTCAAGTTAACTAGATTTGTCACATCACTTGAATCATCACTAATATTGAATATACATGATTTGAGCATTCCAAAATTACCAGCACGACCACTTGTTTCATGATACATTCCACCACGAAGTCTAAGAACTAAATGGAGTGTGCTCTCTTGTTGTATATTATATTGGCGGAACGTTCTCTGATCTTCTAACTGGATCCCTGCAAAGATTAATCTTTGCTGATCAGGTGGTATTCCCTCAGCATTTTGAACTAATAATTTGAAATCATATATTGTCATATTGGGTGTGGTTTGAATGGTAATTGTTTTACCTGTCAGAGACTTTGTAAATATTTGCATAGTTCTTGATATATTGTGTACTGCTTCACTTTCTATTTTTGCGATTTTAATAGGAGTAATTTTTTTCAGTTCCTGTTGTTTTTTTTCGATATATTCTTTTATTTGTTGTCTATCTTCATCTTGCATTGTTTTAATTGATGAAATTAAATCAGCTATTTTCTTGTTCTCTTTTAAAAATTCCATTTGGTCTTCAAGTCGTTTAAGCATTTTATCATTTTCATCAAGAGGTTTTTCTCTAATTACTAATTTACTTATTTGTGAAAAATCAAAATCCTTCATAACAGTAGACATATCTGAATCGCAAAGTATGCGATTTAATTTCTCTGAAAAAATTTCTAGTTGATCTTTCTTAAAACCTTTACAGTCATAATTATCAAATATAGTATCGATAACTTTTTTTAGTGTTGTTTTGTCTGGATTGTAAGTACCGTATAAATTGACACCACCTAACGTAGCAATTTGTAATACTTTCTTGTTTGTTAGATCAAAATTTTTGTATTCGGGAAACTGTTGTTGTAAAACTTCCATTATATCGTGTTGTATATATATTGATTGATTTATATTGTTAATTATATCAATGAAACATTTGTGTTTAATTATCAATTTTTTTATTAAAAAAATTGATAATAGTAATAATAATAATAATAAATAATCCAATATATAGAGGTAAATTATAAAAAGTTTTTGAAATGAATGGTTTACAAAAAAAAATGACAACATTGGGAATACAAAAATCACGTCATGAAATTATTGTTAATGAAAACGATATTGATTTAATTCCAACTATTACAGAAGACCAATTTACTTATATCAATGAAAATTATAATCTTGTAGTGGAGAAAAGTGTTGACATCAAAAAATACAGGGTAATGCTCACGAAACATTCCCAAAATTATGGTGTTGAACTAGGGTATTTAAAAATGAAAATGGAACCCAAAAACATAGGTGAAGGAATTAAAAAACTCATCGGAAAAGAATATGCAAAGAAAGATACATATTACTATGTTCATAACGATGAAAAATACATAGAAAGTCGGTGGGCAGGATATATGCAGGCGTACAATAATAATTCAAAGATTGAATATAAACAAATTTCTGATTTAATGTATCCACTTTTTATTCATGGCAAAAAACAAAAAATAAATGTATTTGATTCATTACCGAATATTAATACGGAGGTATGTGTTGGTTTGATGAAAATAGATAATAATATTATCATAATGAATACATCCATCATTTCCAATCCGAAATTTGATGTCGTAGCAAATGATAAAAATAATGGTTTCACGCTAATTATAAGTAAATGTATTTTTGATATTTGACAATGTTTAAATATAAATAATAACATACTTTGATTTATTAATTTAAATATTTATTTGTTCTGGTGGTATAGGTAATTCGTTTGGATCAACATTAACTTGTACAATAGCTGGATTATTCGAACCAAAAAACTTACTTAAAACAGTATCCAATTGGTCGACCTTATCGATTGTGTAACCTTCTGCTCCACAACTAATAGCCACATTAGCGAAGTCAATTGGTTCTAAATCATAACCGTAGGGAGTAAATCCTTTTGATATCTGTTCCCACATTTCCCATTCCAAAGTATTATTTTTAATAATAATGACTTTAATAGGTAATTTATATTTGACAGCTGTAGCAACTTCACCCATTAACATAGTAAATCCACCGTCGCCGACAATGGCAACACATTGTTTATTTGGATAAGCAAGTTTACTCGCAATACAGAATGGTAAACCGTTTCCCATAGTTTGCAAGACACCTGAAAAGAGTAATTTTTGTCCTGGTTTAAATATTAGATGTCTAGATGCAAAATATGTATTTGATCCAGTATCCATTGAAATAATAGCATCATTAGTTATATATTTTCTAATCGTTGCGATAACTCTTTGGGGTTTTAGTGGATAAGACTCACTAGCTTCTTCCATACTAATCATTTTATTCCAGTCAAGCATTTTTTTTTGTGTTAATTCGAGAAATTCGGTATTAGAATTTCTTTTTAATAACGGAATTAATTGATTTAAAGTAATTTTAATATCAGCCACTAACCCAATCGTAGCAGGATATCGTAAGCCAATTTTACGACAGTTGGTATCGATCTGGACACATTTTGCTTGACCTAATTCTGGATAATATTCTGGATAAGGGAATGAAGTTCCTAATAATAATAATGTATCACATTCTTTTATTGCAAGATATGACGTTTTTGTCCCTAAGTATCCAAGTCCACGAGTAGTATAAATAGACTCATCATCTATTATAGTTCGTGCTCCCAATGCCTTGACAATGGGGGCCGATAATAATTTTGCTACTTCCAAAACTTCATTTGATGAATGCATAGTTCCTTTTCCAATTAAAATAACTATCTTTTGTCCATCATTTAAAATATCTGCTGCCATTTTAATATCTTCTATTTTTGCACTAAGTACATTAGAACTCCATGTAGATGATCCTAATAGTTTGCCTTTTAATACAGTATTATCATCATGTAATTTTTGTCCTTGAATGTCAATAGGAATTGTAATATGTGAAACACTGAAAGTTGAAAGAGAAGATCGACAAACATCATCCATTGTATATAAGGCATGTGTTGGACTGTTGATCATTATATTAAATTTAGAAAAATCTGCTGATATATGTGTTGTGTTAATGTCTTGGCTATAAAAAGTGTTTCTCAGATCAGAATTAATAGTACCACTGATGGCAATAACAGGAATATTATCTAATGAGGCGTCATACAAACCATTCAATAAATGTAAAAATCCTGGTCCTGTTGTTCCTATACAAACACCTATTTTCCCTGTTAATTTTGCGTAGCCACTAGCCATCAAGGCTCCAGCTTCTTCATGACGAACTGTTATAAATCTAATTTGGTGTCTTCTTTTGTATAATGCTTCGATCATTGGATTAATACCATCTCCAATAATACCAAATACTATATCAACATTCCATGTAATCAATTTATCAATAATGATATCTGCCGTCGTCATTTCTTGCATTTTTGAAAAATCGGGTTGTTCTTTATTAATTACTAATGAAGGATAATCAATAGATACATTATTTAAAGATTCACTCCCTCCGATGAGGACATGTTTTAAATTAATATATTTTGATTTATGATATTTATCAATATTTTTATCCATATATATGTATACATTTGATCTATAAATAAAATAAACAAAATAAACAAAATAAACAAAATAAACAAAATAAATTATTGGTTTTTATTGTTTTTAAGTTGAGCATGTTCATAAGAATTGAGGTATTCAGTGCCATATACATAAATAAAATGAATAAAAAAACCTGTTAAAAACATACTTATTTCGTAGAAATAGCTTTGATCACAAGAATCGTCGAATGTATAGTACATTTGCATTATCCTGGCAACAATTAAACCAACAACAATAACAAATATACCGAATAATATAGCTTCTAATAATACTCTTATAAATTTGTTAAATGATGATTCTGTTTCAAAATGTTCGATGGAATTCTTTCTCAAATATTTTTTATTACATTCTGGAATAATTTTACGTGCTTTTTCACGAGATAGACCGGGAAAAGTATTTACAAGATTTTCTGTACGACCCGCGCAAGATGTTGAAGACAATGAAGATGAAGGATCAAATGGTTCCGTTACTGTATTCGGATTAGGAGAACAATCTGGAAACATTTTGCGTAATTCATCATCAGAATATCCCCAGCCTTCATGTTCATATTTATATGCATTAACAAGATTTAAGCATTGTGTCGGTGAGTATTCAGGTCCTGGTTGTGATTTATAGGATGTACATTGTGATTCAACTTGTAATGGAATTTCTGTGAGATCAATGCCTCTATCTTGTAATTCATTTGTTACGACTTGTGCACACATCTCATAGTCATTCTCATTATCACTTTTATAATAATTAGTAAAATGTTCTACGGGGCCTTTGTTTCCCAAACCAAATGACTTTGCCATACTATTAACATAATCACCGCCAAATTTATTGAGAACAATGTCTGCATTACGTATATATTCTCCTGTTGCCTTGGCATAATTTCCTAATTGTTTAGTGTAGTCATTACCGGCCTTATCAAGATCGATATTGGCATTGTGAAAGTTATGTCCACCGATTGCAGCATATTTTTTAAGTCCACTGGTATATTCCTCACCCATGTTGTTAAGATCGAGTTCTATTTCCTGTGAATATTTTCCTATTTTATTGCCATATTCTCCACTTATTGTATTTATATCAAGATCTAATTTATCAACAGTCTTACCACCGAATTTATTACCATAATTTTTAATTTCTTGTTTTGTTGAGTCAGTTATACCAAAACTCTTTGCTAAACTAGAAAAATATTGAGATAATGGATTATTCATAAAAAAATATGTATTTTATATATTTAGAGAATAAAATATTTCATCGTATGTTATTTCTAAATATGATCCTATTTTAATTGTATTTGTATCGTTTGTATATTCAACACGACACAAAAGTGTCGCTGCTTCTATATCCTTTTGACATATTTGTACAATTACATCATAAAATTTAGCGTGTTTAGTGCCTTCTAGATCATCCAAACTGACAATAATTTTGGCGTAATCCTTGATGTTTGGGATTTTACATAATTTTCTTTGTTCGTTAGTTGGTTTAACAATATTGTGATACAATATATTAATTTTATCTGTATCATCACTTTTGTTATTATAATTTTTATTGTCTAGATATATAACTTCTGTTCCAATAAGTATATCTCTATCGATAGTTTGTTTAATTTCTTTTCTTAATGATGTTACAATATTTATTTCAATCAATATCATAAAGTTTTTATTACACTCTTTAACGTAATAAAGTTCATGTTGTTTACAATCAAAAATATTTGTTAACAAATCCTTACAAACAAGTAATTTCTTCAATCTATTTTCCTGACTTGTAATATTATCAAATAGTTTTTGATTAAATTTACTTGCGAGTTGCAACATTAAACTTTGTTTGTTTATATATCCACTGTTTTGTATATTTATAAATGCATCGATTTCATTATTTAGTTCATTTTGTGTTCTCATTAATTTTAACATATTATTAACAATTTTGTTATATTCTTCAATGATCTTGCTTTCGACATCAGTTAATTCATTATATTCATTATCAAATATATATAGTAATCGTCCGATATGTTGTTGTATAATTTCTTCACATAATTCCCTATCGTAGGTTTTTACATCATCTGTGTCATCGATACCCGTATCTGTGTCATCAATACCCGTATCTGTGTCTATATCTATATCTATATCTATGATGGTATCATTTTTATTATCATTAAGGATGGTACACATACAATTATTTTTACTGAACTCGATAAATTAATATATATTTTTGATGAATAATAATAAATATCAATTTTTCATCTAAGTTTAATGGACAATTTTTCTTGAACAAATTCTCTCAATTTTACCATTTGTTCATTACATTTTTTGGTAAATTCGGCCGGATCTTTCATATTATTATTTGGACTATATGTTAATCTGAACGTGTGAGAATATTTGTTTACGTTTAATTTTTTACTAAAAAATTTATCGTACAATGTAACCAGTTCAACATCATCTCCACTAATTTCTCTGACTATTTCATAAAAATCATTTATATTCGTCCAATAAAATGAATCCGATGAACTAGTAGTAAAATCTATCTGTGACTCGTCAATCCAAAAAGAAATATCGCGATCTAATTTATCTAATTTAGGATATTGTTTATATTGGGTTTGTCTGAAATTTTCTATATTTATATTATTGAATTGGTCTGAGAATCGTTCATCATTCGTCCAGAACAATCTAATATCAGGTATTGAGAACAAAATCATTGCAAGCCGTTCCAACCCAAGACCAAAAGCCCATCCATATTGTTGAATATTATTGTGTTTCAATATATCTTTATGGATCACTCCACATCCCAATATTTCGACCCACTTATCTTTATCATCGAAGAATTTAACTTCAATTTCGAATGATGGTTCTGTGAAAGGAAAATAATCTTTGTTGAATCTATATTCTTTACCAGGGAATAGATATTGTACTAATCCACCCAATGTATTTTTCAAATCTGTTTCGGCTTCTTCTATTGTTTCAAATTGCACATTAACTCCCTCCATTTGATGGAAAACAGGATAATGAAATCTATCTATTTCATCCTTTCTATAGACATCTCCTGTCACCAAGAAAGTTCTTTTTCCTCGTGATAATAATTCATTTTGATGAGCTGATGTATGAGTTCTCAATACATTATTGTCATCTAGATAATATGTATCACTCCTACTTCGAGATACATGATTTTTTGGAATTAGTAGTAAATCGAAATTATCAACAGTTGAGGATACATTTGGTAAGTTGTCAAATGTTTCCATTTTTAAATTAGTATTCTTATCAAAATGATCATATATTACATCTTTGATTATTTTAAGCGGATGATTTGATTTGTTATGTAATTTTTTATCCAGTTTAAGTTTTATGGATTCCGGTATATTAGATTCTGCCATTTAATAAATTAATATATGGTATCCTATATATTCATATTATTAGACTATTTGGATCATAATATTTTATGTTTTCAATTTTATTAATAAATATTTTAGAAATTTATTCAGTTATTTGAAACATATCAATAATAGACTTATAAAATTGTGCATTTGACTTTTTTTTGAGGTCAATTATATAACACATATGTGTCAAATAAGTTTGTTCTTTATCGTTGGTTTCGATACCCAATGTATCGAGTATATCTTGTTCACTTATTAGTTCGGGTTCAGTGTCAGAAATATTATTTAATTTCATTAATGAATTCTTAACAATATTTATTTTTTTGTGTATTGTTATCAATTCTTCTCCAGTAATGAGTGAATCAAATAAAGATTCCCAACTTTTTTCTACATCATATTTTTTTTGTATAATCGTGATAAAATCATATTGTACACATCTTCTAAAACACAATTGAAATTTAATATTGATATTAATAGCAATTATACGAATATCCTTTAATGATTTGTACGTCAAATAGATATGTGAATCGGAATATGTGGAATTAAAATTTTTTGAAAATTCGTTAAGAAGAAAATTATTAATACCTCTTTCTATTATTATCGAAATTTGTTTATACAATTGAAAATGGTCTATTGTATTTTTCTCTGAAATATATTCAATTAGTGTCAATATATTTATATAATCGATGTTATTTAGATTTTTTGTATCAAAATATTTATTAAATGAGTCTAAAACAGATTGCTCTAAATTTGTTAATTTATCCGATTTAAGTTTTACAGAATTTATTGAATTAGGATATTTTTTTTTGTAGTTAAATAATTTTTTTATTTCTTCTATATTATGATCTGATTCATCTTCTATATAATCATTGTCATCTGCACTATTTGTCATATTTGTTATATTCAATGTATTTTTTCTATTCTTGATGTAATTAAATGTACGTTTTTCGGATGTGTCTTGTGGAGAATCAGGAACACTAATTTCATTATCTATCTTGCTTAATATTAAAGATACATCGTTTATAAAATCAGAAAATCGTAATAGATATTGTTGTTCAATGTACATTTGTTCTTATAATATCGTAAGATATTAATAATAAACTATGTCACTTCTAATTAAAATATAATTGAATTATTATATTCAATTTTTCATTTGTTTAAAAAAATTGATTTAATAACATAAATCATATAAATGAAATATCTCTATGGAAATAAATTATAATTTAAACTTAGAATAGTATCGTGACGAATGAATACAAAAAGTTCAAATATAAATAATCTTCCCATTTCTGTTTTTGATAGTTCATTGACTTTAGCTGATGGCGATTTTCTTTTACAAAAAACTACCGGGGAAACTAAAACAATATATGATTTAAATGAAATTTTAATAAATCAAAATGATAATTATAGCAATGGCACCTTGTGTATAGATATTGATAAAGCATGTATGATCGAAGAAAAAATTATCGCTCAACTATTTAATAGTAATTCAATTTTAAGAAATAAAATAATAGCGAGTACGAATAGATTACATTTCGATATGACAGATAATCTCATCTTGACGAGAAGTAATATGTGTGATTTTATAAAAAAATGTAAAAATGTTTTTAATAATATTAATTATGTTACAAAGAAATCACCACATGAAATTGATAAAATAAAACAATATATCATCGATAATGGTATGCCGTGTGACATTGATGTCGTAACATTTGACATGATAAAATCGAGAAATATAGAAACATTATTTTATATCGATACAAATAATGAATCATTTAACGAATTAATCGAACAAAATAAAATAAAGAATAACACTGGATCAAAATTGTTTATTATTTTTCCAATATATTTTTAATTAATTTTCTTAAATTTTTTTTATTTCAGTGAGTTTGCTTGCGCAAATGAGGAGGGACATATTTTCCTGTTGTATTTGTTTGGGTTTGATCAGATTGACCAGATTGTCCGGATTGTCCAGATTGACCTTGATTCGGATGTCTCTGTTGTTGACCTTGATGGGTTGAACTTGTTCTGGATCCATCTCTCGAACTGGCTGGAGGAGGATCACGACGTCGCCAATCGAATTCATTGTCGGCCTTGGATGGAGTACCGTGCATACGATGTTCAACAGTATCAGTTTGATTAAGAATTGATGGAACTGGTGCACGACGTTTGAAGTCATCTTCAACTGATCTTGTCTGGGAAGTTACTTGTGGCAATTTGTTTCCATATTCACGACGATTGGATTCATCAACTCGTTCCACAATCGGCTGGATTGGTTTGATTGGTTGGATTGGTTGTTGAGAAATTTCAATACGTGACTGCTTCACAAAGACAATGGTCGACCGCTGTTTGACTTCTGAAAGGGAAACAACATTTCCACTTGTCATAATTTCTTTATCAATCTTTGGAGTAGCTTGAGCCTTCTTCTTTTGCTCCTTCTTTTGGTCAATTTGTGCAATAATTTGCTTGAACATAGTTTCCATGTTCCTCGGTTCAATCAGAGCAACGGAACAATTTGAAGGATCCTTTGCATATTGAAGAATTGTAAGAGCGGCATTTACGTCAATAAATGCTTCAGCACTCCATGACTGACCGACACGACCTGCACGACCAAGAAGTTGGAACAGAGTGAAGATTGAACAATTTTCTGTGAATTCTTTTGTGACAAAAACACGGAAAAATGGCCAATTTGTACCAAAAGCAATACTCTTGTTGGAAACAATGAATGCCAACTTTCCATTGGCACCCATTGCCTCTATCAATTCATTGTATCGCTCACTCAGAGCAGAATTCGATGGATCGATGATTCCGACACCTGCGAATAGCAAGAGAATAACCCAATCGGGAACATGTAATTCATGGAAGGGAATCAGTTCCAAAACCATTTCAGGACGAACGGTACGAGGATTGATTTCCTTCGAATGTCCCTTGGCAAATTCCTTGATGTGACTGATTGTGTTGATCTGACAACAAGCTGGAAACTTGATCTTCGGTGAATGATCTTCTTCGAGTCCCTGCTTCTGTTGTGATCGATCGATATCATCCTTGACTCTCTTGTCGAGACGTTCAAAAGTAGCCTGGAACTTCTTGCAATCTACTTCATACTGCTTATACAATGTATCTGCATTATCAGCCCCAAGTGATTTCAACTTATCAAGGATTCCCTTGAAATTCTTTTGAGCAAAACTCAGTGGATCAACATCGACAATCAGTGTCGGCTGCATGAACTTGTAAGCCTGATGAGTTCCGAGCATTTCGAAAGTAACCTCATTCGGAACTTCGACAGTATCATCTTCGAAAAAAATATCTGAATCATCCTTTTTCTTCAAAACTTCCTCAGCCATTGCCTTCTTATTGATGTTGTGATCGCTGGCAATGATCTTTGTTTTGCAAATGTCAACGATAACATCATTGGATTGTTGAGACAAAATCGTCAAAAGTTCCATACAAACGACACGAACACGATCCATCGTTGCAGTTGCCGCATTCTTGAACTGGGTCTTAATGTCTGGCAATCCAGTAATCTTATGTGCGTTCATTTGATTCCACAATTGAATGGTTACATTTGTTGTACACAAACGACCGAGGAATGGATCGGACTTGATCGTCTTGATGATACTCATAAGCTCATCAGAAGTATTGCATCCAGCGAATGGGACAACAATATCTTGACCAAAAGTCTTCAGATCACATCCAATTTGGATTTCACTCGAATAAATCGTTCCGACGTAAATACCAGGGTACTTAGTCTTGATGTTCGAAACGATCGAAGGAATTTTATCGAGCTCACACAATGTTGCCGACGAAAGAATGCTGTGTTTGGGCAAAAATGGCAAAAGGCTCATATTTTCGTGCAAAGAAATGCTTCCTTCTTGATCTGCACCCGTTGTGGGTTCATCGAGGAAAACCCAATAGCGGTTATCATCACCGTGAACCTTCGACCGACGTTCCTCTAGAGCTAGTAGGATACAAGCGGATGCAGGATCAGCAATAATGAGAACACGGGTTTCATCAGTTGTATTGAAATGGTTTATAATTTTGACCGATCCATTTCCACCAATCGATGCAATACCGAACTTGATTCCAGCATGGTATGCAATGCGTGCAACATCACTACGCACGGCATTGATATTACAACAGAAAATGAGTTCCTTCTTCTGTGTTCCCGTTGTATTCAGTTCACTCAACATCGTGGGTATACAGACTGCAGCTGCAGTTGTTTTACCTGTCGAAACCATGGCCTTCAAGGAAAGGAAAAAACCGAGATCTTTGTACTCTTTGATCGTAGTTACAAGATCAGTTTGACTCTTGCGGGGAGTGATTCCGATTGATGGAATAGCACCATCATAGTTTGTAAAAACGAGAAGTCGTGGCACAAGTTTATAAAGTTTGATGCCATCGAATGGACAAAATGTTTCCAACTCGTTCAACCAAAACATCAAATCTTTCAGCATTGTTTTGCTGATCTTGCGTTTTTTGCTTGCATCCAAAACATACTTACCAGTAAGTCCAGTGCAAGAAAAAAGGAACTTTTGGATTGCTACAATCAATTCGTAGACATCCTCCCGTTGTGCTTCCTTCTTGAACTTGTCTCTTTGATTTTGGGTCATAAACCAGGCACAATACATGAATGTGACACCACGCAATTCCAGGTAGTCGCAATTTTCCAGTCCGTAAACGTAGTTCATTTTATCCTTTTGAAAAGTCCCCAAAACCTTTTCGCACAGAGCAGTCATCTTTGTGATCGTCGAACTCATGCGAATCTCCGTAGCAGACATTCCCTTCTTCTTCTTTTGGTTTTTTGACTTGCTATCCTTTTTCTTTTCATTTTTCTTTTTGTCCTTTGTATCCTTTGTATCCTTTTCTTCTTCATCTTCTTCATCTTCTTCATCATCATCTTCTTCCTGATTGGAATCTCGGACAGGAGCAAGACGTCCCAATTTGAATTTTTCAAGAAGAGGACGAATTTGAAGATAAAACTCTTCGCCAATTACACTGTAAGTGAGTAACTTTTCAGCATTACCTCCAATTGCAAGTTCACGAAGAACGTCAAAAACTAATTTCGTAAAATGAGAAACTGGTTCTTCGATTGCCTTCCACGCGTCATGTGTGAACTTTCGTGTGACCTTTGTGTCTCCATCATAATCACCTCCTTCGCCTTCGTAAGTGGTTTCCACTTGATCGTTTTCTGTATCATCAGCCATTGCTTTATTGTATTGTATTGTGTTCCTTTGTGTTCTTTTGAAAAACGCTTTTTACGCAAAACGTGTGTATATATATATAAACAAAAAGTATTGACTAGAACAAACACATTAGTATTCAATTTTTTACGAGTAATATTTTTATTCAAAGCTTTCAACATATGGTATTCCGATACTTATGGTAAACGTATGTTCTTTCTTATATCCAAGTTCTTTGATATTGACATTTTTGCATTGAGGGATCAAAAAAATACGCAGCCATTGAGTAAAGTGGTCAATATGTTTTTCTCTGATGAAATCATTCCATTCAATTCCGTACGTTTCAATATTTGATCTGATATACGAAACAAATCGTCCGACATTTGTTACCATTGTTTTATCGTTTTCTGCATATTTTTTCATTACCTCGGACAAGAAAGATTGGTATTTTTTTTTATCAAAACCGCATTGTCCAACATGTTTGCAAACCTCAGCTATCAATGCATTTTCTATCTCAGAATATTCAGTAATACATGACACATTAAAATGTAGTTTTGAATTTTTGTCAAATTCACCGTTTATTTTGTTCGCAACCAATTCAATAATACTCTTGTAGTATTTACATCTGTTATATCCAACAACATTTTCAGAAATTATCTTATCCAAATTTTCTGGCCAATTGTGTGACAGAATTACATTTTTAGAGGATGCATATTCCCAATTTGTTTTGACCCATTCTGGACATACTGGATATATCATCAGAAGAATATATTCAACAAATTTTTGTGCTAGTTTGGCGGAAACAGGAATTTTTGGAGTAAATTCTGAACCAGAACAGATCCTAATATATCTATCACGAGAGAGTAGTGCGGCATGAAAACCATCATAAACTGCACTTCTGAATTTATAATTTTCGTAATGTTCTCCTGTTTTTACAATAATTGAATCCATTTCGTGATTAAACAATTCTTCCCATAGTGTTGTTTTAGTATTTGTATCAACATTTTTGTTTGCGTCTGCACAAATATCAATCATTTGCTTAATAAATTCTTTTTCTACTGACAATTTATGAGTGTATGATGTCGCTACAGAATCACGAAAATCTGCATCATCAAGTCCTTCTTTTTCTGTAAGAGATATTTTCACAATATCTGAACCATATTTTGTTACTGCGTTATTCAGTGTCATAAAATTACCAGCACCCTTACTCATTTTCTTACCATTAAGTGTAATATAACCACCGATGCTATATGATTTAGGCATATATTTTGTTCCCCAAATTGCTGCATGATTATACAGACACATTGTCAGGTGATTGGGTACCAGATCTTTACCTGAAACTCTTAGGTCCACCGGATACCAATATTTAAATTCTTCTCTCATTTCGTTTATGACTTCTTTATATTCATCACATACCAATTCTTCAGAACCGTCCATAAAAATGTATTCCCAAACATCATATGTCATGATTTTTGGTGGCACACGGTGAAGAAGATGTGCAACTGTGTAATATGCCATATAGATTGTTGAATCAGAAAGTGAATCAATCAATTGCGTTGTACCAGGAAGGAATGTCCCGAGTCCGTAACTACGAGAGCATGGCCATTCATTAATCCATGCAGAACTTTCAACCAACTGATTAATGACACCTTTGTCCGCAACGAGTTTTGTTTTAATGTATTCATCAACAATCTTTTTCAAACCCTCATCACCGTAATTAATAAACCATTGGTCAATGAGTGCTACAATACAAATATCACCACTTCTTGATTTCGCTTCCCCATTAGGTTCATAATATTGCCTCCATTCGGTACCTATTTCTGAATTGGTTACAAATCCCGTTGCTTTAACCTCTCTATTTGATGCCCTAAACACGATAGAATTATGTTTATATTCGTCAGTTTCAGCAATCAAATCATTCAATTTACTGGGATCAAAATCATCATCAGTTTGAACTACTTCTTCAAAATTATCACATTGATATTTGAAATTTTTTACTGCATAGTCACGTACGATGTATTCCTCCCCTTTGTATTTAAATGTAACATATTTGGATCCGCTATCATAATAAACAGTATTTTCTGATTCCTGTTTCGTTTTTTCTTTCTTATCATTCTTATCTTTTTTATCGTCTTTTTTATCGTCTTTTTTATTGTAGGTAACAACAAGATTTTTGCCATTCTTTAGTTTAATAATTTTAGTATCAAACTTGTGTGGTTCTACTCCTTCACCACTCGATCTATCATGATCGGCACATGCTTGTCCATCCTTAATTGAATATACGACATATCTTTTTCCTTTCTTTACGAGACCTTTATTGATAAGTTTTGTGAATTGCCATGTGACGAATGAATCATAGTATGGATTCATTTTTGTTGTGATAAATGATCTACTGAAGTCAACATTAGCATTGAATGCTTTCAGATCTTGTTTGGCAATCATTGGAAAATAGATCGGCCAATATTCTGGATCGACGAATTTGTACAATTCTTCCTTAGGTACTCCCATCTCAATAAGAATTTTAATTTGTTTGTCATGTTCCATTTCACTTATATTCATATTGTTGATATCACATTGTTCCAATTCATCTTTGAGTTTAGCAGCACATGCGACAATTGGCATCCCGGTTGCATGGAAGGCAAATGGGAACAACACATTGTAACCTTTCAGTCTACAATATTCGGCAAAAAAGATTGCTCTCGACATAGAATATGCATGTCCTAGATGTAGTGTTCCATTTTGATATGGATATGGAAAGGTAATGAAAACCTTGCCTTTTTTGTTTGTGAGGTCTCGAATGACTGGTTCCATATGATTGTGTATAGAATCTATTTATTAACTAGATATAAATATCGACTTGTATAATATTTTTTTCATAATGAACAACATATTATATAAAATAATCAATTTTTTAAACTTTTAAACTTTTAAAATGTGAGAGATTGGGTACCATTCAAAAAAGTTGTGGAATTATTTGTTGTAACTGTAGCTGTTTTTGGATTATTGAAGCACATTTCAACAGCGCTATAACCATTAATGGATTTTTGCAACATCATACGTAAACACGCTTTTGTTCTTCCGGCAATAACTCTCATGTTTCCTTCTGCATCCGAACAATTCATAGAACCTCTTGGATTACCCGATAAACAATTTATGATGTCATTTATATAAAATCTTTGCATATCATTCGATTCTAACCATTCCTTTGGTGCACCATTTGTTCTTAATTTTTGTATATTTTGATTAAACATATATGCCCATGATTGATTAATTCCTGTTACGTATATTCCATAACATCTATATACTTTATCATTATATGGTCTTTCAACCCAGGCTGCTTCTGCTCCTGTTGTATTTGCTTTATAGAGTGCATCTGTATTAACTATATTAAATAAATTTCCACTTTCTTCTCTCGCTTCACGAGTAGCAGTTTTCAATAATGTATTATCTCCATTTGTGCTATCAAAATCACTATTGTCAACACTTCCTCCCAATTCTTCATATTCACCATTATATGACGACCTAAACAAAATCACAGCAGGCTCATTTCTGCCGTATCTATTCATATAAGTATCAAATAATACAACTCCACTCCCACTGTAATAAGTTAAATTTCCATTTTGATTATAAACCAATTCGTGATGATTGGTGGATGGATTTAAATACATAGAGTATCCTGTCGTAACTGCTCCTTGAGTTTGTAATTGTGAAGAAAAAGATCCTTGACCGAAACTATTAGGATCATATGTAATTGGTCTATATTCATTATTATTGTAGGTAGTTTTTGTTTTGAGTTGAGATAATCCGTTCATCAGGGCATATAATTGATCTTTATTTCCAACAATTCCGATATCTACCTTCGGAGTATGTATATTTAAACGTTGTTGTCTATATTTATTTTCTGGATTAAGATTTATGCTTGGTCCGCCAATGTACGATGGACCAAACAATGGATCTGTATAGGGTAATGCAACATTTATTTTTTGTGGCATATTTCCAAAAACAGGGTTTACAATATTAGGGTAAAATGAAAATGCACTCATTGAATTTATTCGTATTCTATATAAATAAAAACAACAAAAAAAATTAAAATATACCAAAAATTATTAAAAATATATCGCATTTTTATAAAATTAAAAAGAAACGAATCATGTAAATTATAAAAATCCCCGCCAGAATCTGATATCTTAATATCTAGATTAATTGTATAAGGCATCAAACGATGACCCATAATACTGATAATCGCAATAATAATTATACCGATAATAGCGCCGATAATAATGACAGTGATACTTGTTGTAATCATTGTAATAGTATCCACAATTGTAAACAACTGAGTGAGAATATAAACAGTGATGATAAAGAGTTTGATTATAAAATTAATTCGATAATGGAAATAACTAATAAGTGTCTCACATGTGATATATCAACTCAATATAAAAGATGTCTAGTTAATAATACTTATTTATTGTCATTTATTTTATGTGATGTATGCCAAAGTCAAAATGCTTTATATTCAAAATCATTTTGTATTAATGATTTATTACTTTCGAAATCTGATCTTGATAACATCAGATGTTTTCATAAAGGAAACACAAAATTATTTTTAGAGTGTGATATTCGATTACTCATAAAACTAAAATATGGGAGTGAAAGTGATTATAAGGACTACAAACAAAATAAAATATTTCAAAAATATAAAAAAATTAACAATATTTTACAAAAAAGAGAGGATAGAAGAAAAAGTTTAATGGAACAATTAGCTGATCACAAATTAGAATTTAAAACCTATGGTGATTGTTATACTTTTATTCAATTCGGATATCCTGAGTTAGAAACTGTCATTAAAAATGAATTGGAAAAATGTAAACAGATGTTTATTAAATATAATGTATATAAGAATTGTTTGTTTGGAAAAACAGAAAATACTTCTTTTATTTCTTCATATTATTTTGAGGATAATTATAAAAATAAATTTATTGAATTCGACGACGAACATTCGATTTCTTCCTTTTTTTGATATTAATTATTTCATTGAAAAATGTTTTTGTTTATTATTATAATAAACCATAATATAATATGTCATATCATAAAACTATTATAATATTGGATTGGGATGATACATTATTTCCCACTCATTGGTTAGTGGAAAATAAAATAAACCTTAATGATCCTAAAGTACGTAGTAAATATAAATATTCTTTTAATAGATTAGACGGTATAATGTCTAAATTTTTAATTAAATGTATGCAATACGGTACAGTAATTGTCATTACGAATGCATTACCTGTATGGGTAAATATAGCATTAGATGTTTTACCTTTTACAAGTAAACTTTTTAAATACATTCGTGTTGTTTCTGCCCGCAAAATGTTTCAAAATCAATCAGAAAACATGATGGATTGGAAATTAAAGGCGTTCAAATATGAAATTTCAAATAAAATAAATAAAAAAAAGAAATTATTCAATATAATTTCTATCGGCGATGCTGAATATGAATATAGAGCATTAATTGGATTACATACATGGAACAAAAATCAAAAAAAAATACTTAAATCAATTAAATTAATAAAGGATCCATCAATAAATGATCTTTATGATGAATTAACTGTATTATATGATGCTATCGGACATGTATGTAAACATCGTGGATTTATCGATTGGAATTTCCAGAAAATTCCTGAGGGAGAACAAAATAATCAAGAATTACAGGTATTACAAGAATTAGAAATCCAACAGAAACAACAACATGAACAAAAAAAATATGATTTCGAAGGATATCAAGAAAATGCACAACAGGAGTACCAAGAATATAATCCGTATCAAGATGATGATTAAAAATGCCTCAATGTCCATAATAAAAATTTGATCATTTTATTGCGAACATCAAAATGTTCGTTCTATACAAAATAATACATCACTTTGCCATATTTGTCCATATTTGTCTATATTTGTATGGGTATAACCAATTTTTCTAAATGGATTAAGGATACCTATCCTTCATCTTTAGCATCAGTCAATTTTTTTAATAAAACTGAAAAATCATATTACGATCATGTTTATATTGATATAAATGTGATTCTTCACCGTATTGTTTTTGCAAATAATTTTTTGGAAGGACATGACAGTACTGACGAACATGAATTAATAAATAGATTATGTTCGTATATTACAAATATAATAAAACGTACAACACCAAGAAAAACATTAACACTTGCGACAGATGGAATAGCACCCTTTGCTAAAATAATTTTACAAAGGAAAAGAAGACTGCAGTACATCAGAAATATTCAAAATACTAATTCAATTCTTTGCGAAGAGAAAGAAAATAAGCAAATGATAAAACTACCAGAAATCAATCCATTGTGTTTTACACCAGGTACATATTTTATGAAATCGCTATCTGTTAAATTACTTAATTATGTTAATAAACTTAAAAATATTTATAAAATACAAGTACATCTTCAAACTTTTGGAAAAGGTGAAGCTGAACTCAAATTGATCAATCAACTCATAATTAATAGTTTTATTGGTAGTGATATTTTTAGTAAAAACAGTAAAAATAATGAATCACACTGTATTTATAGTTCAGATGCTGATATATTTGTTATTATTGCAGCCACCGGAATAAAAAATGTATTTGTAAATAATGGACAAAATATAATTAATTTTGATAAGTTGATGGCATTGCATCAAAGTAAATTTAAACTAAAATGTAATACTATTGATATAAATAATAATTATAGGACAGATTTTAGTTTCGTATCATTATTCATGGGGAATGATTACATACCGAAAGTATCTCATGTAACATTTGATAAATTGTGGGAAGCATATACAAATGCGTTCAATGATATCAATTTCGCAGCTAAAAATACACAATTTTTGATTGCCTATGATAATAATAATAACACCGTAATAAATAAAAAATTTATGTCAAAACTATTCTATCTAATAAATAAAAAAACAATAAAAAATAAAAAATCTATTTTTCCTTTTAGATTAGAAGATTTCATTGTTGAGAAATATTATAACTATCTACTAGGTATCGTATGGTGTCATGATACATATCGAAATGGATATTGTAAAAAATTAGACTATATGTGTGATGTAAATATACCAATACATCCGATGGGTATTGTATTTTATTTCGAATTTGGTCATTATGATGATAACAGCAATAGGTCAACTACCGAACTAAATAATTTAATCGACGCAATCGATGAAGAGATATATGCAACTTTAGTTTTACCGAAGATAGGTAGAAATTTAATTGAATACAAAAAAATATATGATTTAGACACAAATGATGATATTAAAATTTTATACGAAATCGAAGAATGTTCAACATGTATATCCCTCCATAAAAAATTAAGCTATTTACATGAACAAATTAATAACGAAATGAAAAATAAATTAGATGGTGATATCAATAAAAATCAAAATCAAAATCAAAATCAAAATAAGGAGCTGTTGACTATCTTATTGAAAAAATCTAAAGATCACCATTTACAACATAGAGATATTACAATAAACGATATCTTTAATTTGATAAAAATAATTAAAATATTGAGAAATACAGCAACCGAATCAACGAAAATTGATAAATTGATACAAAAATTTGAAATGTCACCAGTTATAATTGATAAAGTCAAAAATAAGAAAGAAATTTATTTATTTTAATGTATTTTTTTTCGTTTATTATATAATAGTTATAACAATTATATAATAATGATGAATAGTTTAAAATGTACCCCAGCATGGGTATTCTTAATTACAGTAATATTATCAATGTGTATTTATATCGGAGTAATATATTCTAGCACTAATGAACTACCTAATGGGTGTGTATTATGTTTGTGGTGTTGTGCCATGTTAATCGGATTTTTCTTAATTTCTTCCATGTGCATGTTTAGTAACTTGATAGCTTGGATAATAGGTGGTATGATCATACTTTCTGCTTGTTGTGTGTTGTTCGGCCAAGTATCCGGTTTAATAGCAGGTTAATAAAATTAATTTTCAGCATTAGATCTCAACTTCTTTTGTAATTTTTTCATTTTTTTGAATTCGTCATCTGATTCATCTTTCAGTTGATTATTGTTAACACCAGAATTAAAATTATTTTGGAAAGTATTTTGGAAAGCGATTTGATTAAATGGATTGAACTGTGTACTCGTGTTATTATAATTAGCATCATTTAGTCCTAATTGTCCAGATTGTCCTAATTGTCCAGATTGTCCTAATTGGCTGGAATGTTCTGATTGCTCAGGTTGTCCCAATTGTCCTAATTGTGCGAATGGATTAAACTGTTCAGGTTGATTGTTTGATATATTCGAATATTGTAGATCTACTTGTTCATTTATGTTACTCAAATTATGTTGTAATTCATCCATGACTATTTTTTCTTTTTGCATATACTCTTGCATAAAATATTGTGGTCTTACAATTTTATCTTCGAATCCACTTGCATATCCCATTTCTGCTTGTTTTGTTACAAACGGTGCAATGATTATATTTCTAATCATGTGGCCGTATTTATATATACATCCATTGAACATGTTAATTATATCATCTAATGGATAATTATTGGATTTACATCCAAAATCATTAAATATAATGGTATCATTACCTCCTAATATTGCTGTTTGAAATGCTGTTTCCATTTGTTGTAATATTTTTACGTAATCATCGAATTTGAATTTTTTTTTCGATGTATTTATTTCCTCAGCCGATACGAGTGTTATAATACTTATCTTGATTATTTGTTGGGACGTTAACATTTGCATATTATCACCTCTTCTAATTATATATGCAACTGGCGCATACATAGCTTCACCATATTTTAATGGTAGTAAAGTCGACACATTCAATGTATTATTAAAACTGGTGCGTATGTTTATCATGGGGTCAATAAAACCTTCACATACATCGATATTTGTTCCAGAAAAATTTTCTGTGACAGTATTAATAATAACCGGCTTGCAGCCCATTTTTATATATTCGTATGCAACATCAAGAGGATGGGATACTTTATTCACCTGAACATTGGCATATTCATATGGGGGTGTAATATTAAAATTTTCATTATAAAAATTTTTCTGTGATTTTAAAACAGGAAGATTTTTAAAAATTGAAAATCTACAAGCGTATATATTTTGATGAACTAAAAATTTCTTTGTTTGATTATTCATATTTTATTACCTATAATAAAATCCTGTATTATTAAAACATACAAATAAACACAAATTTTATTATATTGTGTTAAAAATCTTGATAGATTTTAATGTAAAATAAAAAAATTAATCCATATCGAACATCAATGAATCGTCACCACTATTACTATTACTATTACTATTATTATTACTATTATTATTACTATTGTTATTATTGTTATTATTGTTATTATTGTTATTATTGTTATTATTGTTATTATTATTATTATTACTGGTGTAATTATTGGCATCATTTTCTGATTCATCAATTGTGGAGATTTCAGATTTTTTAAATTCTAGTCCGTGAGATTGATTCATCCATTCGTGTACATATAATTTATTGAATGTTATTCTTGTAGATGAAGTTTTTTGTAGTAAATCTCTCAATAAAGATAGACACTGTTCACTGATATCTTTATTTTTTGTTTGTTTTGGTGGAATTTTTATTTCATCTGTACTATTTATCATAAATTGTTCTAATTCATGCTTGTCTTTTATTTTATAGAATGGATTTATACCATACAACATTTCATATAATATTATTCCAACTGACCAAATATCTACAGTTTCATCATAACTTTTATCATAAAACATTTCTGGCGCCATATATAATGGACTTCCGCATATAGTATTAACACGCGACAATCCAGACTTATTTTTGGCCAATCCAAAATCACATATTTTAAGTGTTCTATTTTCATCTGTCAATAATATATTTTTGGGTTTAATATCTCTGTGGATAATTTGATTTTCATTCATATATTTTATGCCATTTATTAACTGTTTGAAATAGTATTTTACCGTATCTTCTTTCATGGGCTTTCCAATAATATGTCCAAGATCTCCATTCTCACAATATTCCATTATTATATAAATTGTATCGATATCGTCAATTATATCATAACATGTTACAATATTCGGATGTGGATTTGTTATAATTCCTCTCATAATGGATACTTCATCAAATATAGCTTTTTTAACTCTTGTCGACGAATCTCTTACCAAAATTTTTTTTACTGCTACAATATTGTTATATAGCTTATTTTCTATAAATTTCGTCTTGTTTAAATTATATTTATTAATTAATTCATCGTCGATACATCTTCCATAGTATACGACTGAATAACCTCCTATTCCGATTGGATTATTGAGAAAAATTTCATATGATCCTATTCTATATACATCATTTATTTCGAGAGAAAATGACCCCTTCGTTTTTTTACTAGACATTAAATATTTATCATGATAACTCGTTGCGTACATAAAGTTACTACTATAAGTAATATAACTATTTTATAAATATGTTATGTATTATATTAATATATGTATATTAATATTGACATTCACTTTATATTAGTTTTTGATAAATCAATTTTTAACAAATCATTATTTATTAAATGAATAATTATATTAAGTATTCAATTTAGAATCAGATTCTGAATCTAAAATAGGATAAAATATTTCTGTGTGTTTTTTCCACCAATCCAACCAACTTTTTTTGTGACTTTTTTTGAACTCATAGATACATATAAAATCTTTATCATATTGTATGTGATCATGACCACAATATGGACATTTTAATGCTTGGTTCTCCTTCAACGTTTCCTCTAGGCATGTTGAGCATATATGTTTGTCACAGCATGACATGAACAATGGAATACGCGTTCTATGGGTAATTTCTATAATTCCACGTCGCGTATGTTTATTTGTATCTAATATTTTATCAATATTAGTTTCGTTATATATTTCACAACATATATTACAATCATTTACATTTACCATTGTATTTATTTTGTTTTGGTTAGGTAAATATATCATATCAATTTCTCTAAGAATATTAAATCCAGGAAAACCATCTTTATTCATTTTCTCATCCAATTCGAGCATTTCGTCGTACTTACTGTGTGCAATTGTAAAATGAGCTCCCAATAAATGTTCTGTAAGATATTTTCTTCCACAAACCAAACAAGAAAATTTCCCCCTTTCGTTCGTTTGTATATTATCATATTCCGGTGATTCATCGTCGGTTCCATCGGATATATCCGTATCTACATCTGTATCCATATCTGTATTATCATCAGTTTCTGAATATTTAGGAATCGTATCCTCATACATTTCTGAAAAATCGGTTAATTCAGAAGAAACTGGTTCAAGTGATTTAACTGATGCATTAATTTCAGTATTTGAATTTAATAATGAAGGATTAATATTGTTTCTTTTCAAATTATTTTTTGTTCTTTTACCATTGCTTTCATTTTCAATTACATCCTTCATCATTGTCGTATATGTTTCAATAAATCTTTGAATGTGTGATGTTTGTCTATTGATTCTATCTTGTCGAGACATTAATATTGGACGAGATCTGTCTATTCTTGTTTTAGATTTAGATTTCGTACCATCGACTGAATCCGTTAAAGACACAACATTATTTTCATCATTCATGATGGAATCATTTTTCTCTTCATCACTTTCATCTCCTTCATCAGATCCGTTTTTTTCTGTGTTTAAATATTCAACTAAATCATTTAATATTGTAATATCATCACCATTTTTAATTCTGTGTGTTTTTATTTCATCTGTTTTGTTGGGTTCTTGTGCTTCGTTTTCATCATCTGAAACTTCTTCATCTGTATCTGACAATAAATTTTCGCCAACAGGAGGAAGTTGTCGTTTCGACGCTCCTATTTTTATCGGCACTGATGATCCCATTCCTGACAAAAAACTAGTTGAATACCCACTTGTTTGTTTTGTTGATTTTAATGGATTAACTTTAGGAATTCTTCTATGTAAACCATAATGTTTTTCTAGATCTGCATGTGTATAAAATTCTTCCGAACATCTATCGCATGTAAAGATATCAAGAAATGCATTATCATGGTAGATTAAAATATGATCATTCATTGAGATGGCATCTTTGAACACTTCAGTGCAATTTGGACAAGGGAAAATATCATAATTATCTTGTGCAGGAGGTAAGGGAAGTAAGGGAGGCAAGGGAGGCAATGGTTCTGCGGGTGGAATCGGTTGTGATGATGCTTGTATTTTATGTTGTGATGTAAACGTAAAATGAGATAATGTTTTATTTTTATCACTACCGATATTTACTGTTACAGATATAATATTTTCGTTCATCAATTCCTCCAATTGGTTTATAATACTATTAAATTTTTCTGTTTCTATTTCGGTCTGTTGTTTTTTTCCCAAATTTTCTAATTCGTCTGTATAGTTACTATTATTTAGTATACTTCCATTAACATTTTCATCGTATAATGTTTTGTCTGAATCGTTTGAACTGGTTGATTTAGTCGAATTATCCCAACTGTCTGAATCTTCTGAATCTTCTAAATTATTTGAATAAGAATTACATAACGGATTGTTATTCGACGATTCTGTCATTAAATTACAAAAATAATTATGTTCCGACGGAATTTTCAACAAATGATATATTTTAATATATCATTTATCATATTATTTTCAATTTTTCATAAATTAGAGGTTCATTGAACATAGTAAGGAATCGATCTATCTGCGCCCCATTTCGCTAATTTATCCGCCATCTCGTTATTTAATGAGATAGCATCTTGTTTTTTTGTATGTGCTCTCACATGGACAAATATTACTTTATCCTTTAATTTTGTTATCATATTATCGAGTGGTTTTATTATATCTTGGTTCTCGACCGGTTGCTTTTTTGATGTTTTCCATCCATTAACTCTCCACACCTTTACGTACTCTGTTAATGCTTGTATGCAATATTTTGAATCAGAATATATTATCAATTTATTGAAATCATATTTTTTTTTAACCTGAATTATCGTAACATATATTGCTTGTAATTCTGCACGATTATTTGTTGGAGGATCATTTTTTAATGGTCTACTCACATTCGGCAATTCCTTGTTAGGATAATAAATACCATAGCCACATGATAAAAATTCTTTGCCTTTATTATCCTTCTGTCTCATACATGATCCATCTGTAAAAACAGTCACTTCGTTAACTTTAAGTTTTGGTTCCAATATTGTTTTAATTGTATTTTGTGTTTCTGATTCCGATTCATTATCAGATTCTAAATGATCGAACTTAGTGTTATCACCTAAAATATTGTCATTTAAATCATTCAATGTATTCATCGTGTTTGTTATATAGATAATATTTATAATTATATTTATTTATAGTGATATTTATTTATATGATTATTTTTCCCATAATTTACTTAATTTTTCATCTGACAGCATAGATATGATACCATATACTGACTTAGTTTTTCCCAAAAATTTTTGCATGATATCTCCTATTTTTTCTTTGTTTCCTAAATTATCAAGTAAGCTGTACTGATAAAAACCTTCTAATTTTATTTCATCATCGTTTGTAATGTAATCACGCAAATGTTTTTTATTCTTTTTATGTGTAAATGTATAGAATGACAATGTTATTGCATACTGAACGGTCAGCGAATCTTTGTTCATTATTAATAAACTTATCATTTTTAATTCACATGTATTATTCGCATGTTCGATATCAATATCTGATAATACATATGTTACAATTTTACAAGTATGTCCCTTAAAATTAAATTCGTGTAATATATATGTAGGCCTTATATCGTCTGCGGAAAATCCTATAAATTTGATTATTCCATTCGACTCATCAATTATACTTTGGAATTGATATAATTTTATGTTTCTATTTTTATTTGTATTTTCATCTTGATGAATATCAATATCAATATTAGTATCAATATCTTTGTCATCAATATCTTTGTCATCAATGATAACATTATGTGATTGTACTTTAATTAAATCATCGAATTTAATAAATTCAGTCATTATATTTATTAACAAGAGTAATATTTAAATGAATTTCCAATAATTTTTCAATTTTGTAAAATCTAACGGTTTGTATCCATATTTGTTTGTAGATGTTTTTATAGTCGATCCAATCAACATATCATTGAGGCATATATAATGATATACCGTATTACCATAAATATCTTCTATCATATCATCCGATCCATATTCCAATAGTATTTTATATAATTCCTCTTGTCGGGTAATTATCGATAATATTAATGTAGTCTCTCCTCTCATATTTTGTTTATTAATTCCACTATCTATATTTTTATTTTTTAATTTTTCCAGTATATTTTTAATATTGATTCCCTTTTGACCATTTGATACTTTTTTATTTTTATTACGACACAAAATATGCAAAAATGTTTCCTTATCGTTATTCTGTTCTAAAATATTTATATTTAATGATAAAAAATAATCCATAATGTCATACAGTAAAAGAGGTTTTGTTTGTGCTATATAATGCAATATGGTATTTCCGTTAGAGTCAATCTCATGAAATATGTTAACATTGTATTTTATCAATAATGTAGCCATTTTTAAAAATACGAACGATGATTCATCTAATAAATTAACTACAAATGTATATAATGGATTTTTAAAAAATACCTTTGCATCAATTCCAGAAATATTAGATTTTATCATATCGGATATATTGAATTGTTTCAAAATAAATAAAATCGACATATATTTCTTTTTTGTGATCAACTGAGGAAATATGTGTGTTATATAATTTTCTGTGTAATTTGGTTTTATTTCCAATGTTTTATATAAATCTATTGATTCATAGTGTAAAATAATATTATCGAGTTGATATTTTTCAATACTACCAGAAATTTTAATCAACACATCTCTAATGTTATTACTAGTATTTTTTACAAATATTTCACTTGCATTAACTATATTCAACATATAATGTACGTTCTCGTATCCAATGTATTCGATATAGTCGACGATGTAATTAACGTCACTCAAGGCAAATAGGTTATTGAGCATTTCTATATTAATCGAGTCTACAATATTACTCGTCGATTCTGTTATATTTATTAAACTAATTGAATCATATTTGCATTTCACTTTAGATAAAATATCATACAATTCATGTGCTAGAATACATTGTGCGAATAATAGTGGATGTCTTTTGTATACATATTTGGACGATGATAATATAACAATTATATTTACTGCAGCCGATTTTATTATTAAATTATCTGATTTTTTGTATAGTTGAATAACGCGCTCTATGGGAGTCAATCCATATTTGAGTCTTTCATGATAATTATTTGTTTCAATTAGTCCTTTGTTATGTAGAGCAATTAATTTGTCATAGTTCAATTCATTAACGATATCGTGAAGTAAATTTTGATTTTGATTTTGATTATTCATTTCATTGAAATAAATATTTGTTTTCATCAGATTTGTGTCATCGAATAACTTAGATAATTCCATATAAAACATTATTGTTCCATAATACATTCCACTTGATCCATCATATCCAAATCTGTAAACAGGATTTTGAATATCTAGTAATAGTTCTTTTAATGATGAGTAAATTGTTTTATTGAGTCTGATATTTTCATAACGTTCCGGATTAGTTTTAATAAGTTCGTTTAATTTGTCGTAACATGATTTATCATATGTTGCTATATCATAAAAAGATGGAATATTTACACATCGTACGACATTTTCAATTATTTTTCCAGAAATAAAATACTTGTCAGATATACTAACGAAATCTCCTAAATGAATTGAATCAATCATCTCCGTCTTATTTATTGTAATTTTATTTAATTTGGGTATTTCTTTTATAAAATCTAGTGGCCAAAGGATTTGTATTTTAGATATATCATCAGTTTGAATATCTATTTTATTTTTTTGTATTATTTGTTTTGTTTGTTTTGTTTGTTTTGTTTGTATTATTTGTTTTGTTTGTATTATTTGTTTTGTTTGTTTTGGTTTTTTAGTTTCTTGTTTTTGCTGATTTTCTAAATCTTTTATAATTTCATAAATTGAATTATCTTTTTTCAATTCGCGTAATAACTCATTTATATCCAATAATGTTATATCGTTCATATATTTTCTAATAATGTATGAGTATTTATATGCTATTTATAAACTGTATAAATAAATTAAAAATGCATTTAGAACGACTGTTTACTTGCCATAGTATTTATATCAAACATCGATGATATATGATTTTTTATTTGAGTTTGTGTAGCATTGACTTTAGAATTATCAAATGAAATCTTCACCGGATCTCGAGCCAAAGGACAAGTTGAAAATGTTAGGGTTACATCCCCAAAAAAGGTAGCCAATACTTCATCCCTAAGTTCCGGAATAAAATCGCATATAACATGAACCATTTTATCGGCAACTCCTTTTTTAACAATGTCGTTACCAAATAACCACCAATCGTGAGCAACTTTTTCTCTAAAAACGTTTTCTGGGATACCAATTCGACGACTTTGTTGTTCCTCCAATTCGTTTTCTATAGCTGTTACAAAATCTAAATAAGTGGTAACTTGCCTGATAGGTCCTTTTATACCTAGACTCATTTGATGTTGCATAAGTACTGAGGACTCAGTAACATATCTTTCCGGACAGGTTTGGAAAATAACAAAAGCCATTGACATTGCAGTATTCGCAATACACTTGACATTAACACCATTTCTAGTTAGATCATTTATAGTTCGTACTATTTCCATTCCGCTTATAACACTACCACCTCCCGAAATAATATATATATATAATTCTTCACCACTTTGATACTCGACAATTTCATTTATAAAATTAGAAGCCGAAATACCATTAATTTCGCCACGTAAAGTGACAACATTGTCGGTAGTTAAATGGATAATATCATTTTTATTATTACTTTCTGCATGACCAAATTGTGCTAGGAAAATTATTGCCAATAACCAAATGATTATTTTCATTTTTATTGTTTTGATTTATTTTATTGATGAATTATATATATTATAGTGTATTTGGTGAAGCCATATTTGATTCAATTTTTTTAAAAAATTGAATCGACTATCATATTGAATTTGTTTATATATCACAAATTTTGAGACAATAATATATTGTGAGAAATCATGCATCGTGATATTGTTCTCGTTACTGATGCTTTATCCGTTGATCCTGATGATGTTTATACTATTATAATGTTGAGTGCATTACTAAAAAAATTTCTCTTCAATATGGTAGGAATAATTGCTACACACCATTTCCCAGAAATTTGAGCAAAGGTTATTAAGGAATATATGGATGAATTTAAAATCAATGTTCCGGTTTATATTGGACACGGTATTCCGTATAATACAACATATAATGAAACTTTACGCAATCAATTTTTAAACGAAAACGAACATTTTCCAACAAGTGTATTTGGTTTTCCGATCGGTACATGTAAAGAAGGTGAACGGCAATGGTTTCCCAAATTTGCCAGTGCATATCAGTATATTTTAGGAGATGATTTGATTTCTGGTAAATCTAAAGAAATTTTTCCCGATGGTGATGTATTTTTATCAAATATTCTTAAAAATTATTCTCCGGAAAATCCATTGATTGTTGTTTCTGTGGGCCCTCTCCATGATCTCGCAAAGATTCCTACAGAGTTATACCCCAATATGGAAATATGGGCAATGGGTGGTGGATTTGATCAATACGATTCTATCAAAGAATATTTAGACAACAAAAGAGATGATGTTTTTGTTAAATCTCCAGGCTATAATTGGGGTATTAGTCCGACAGTAACAAATATTGTCTTAAAAAAATGTCAAGAATCAGGAACTAAAATTATGACAATTTCATCAGATTTTGTCAGACGAAACTCGATAGAAATTAAAAGAGAAAAAATAATTTTGACAAAGGCATCAGAATTTTATCACGCTTCACCCCTTCTTGTCAGCACAATAAAAGATATGGAAAATTCCAATCGAGGAAATAAATTAACTTCTGATTGTAAATATCTTTGCGATCCTCTAACTTTTCTATTGGCCCTGTTGGGAAAAGAATCCGTCAAAACTATCGATGTTGACTGCTCAATTAATGATTTTCAAAGATTTGAATCTTATTTAAAAGCCGATCATACAGTAATGACAATGAGAAAACCCAAGGATAAACTACCAAATGTTTCCCTAATTTATGATTTTCGTGATGGTTTGAATGGTAATATTATTTCTGAAATGATTTGCGAAGAAATTATGAATGCAATTTGTCCCAGTAATTATCTTCAATTAGACAGTTATATTAAAAAGACTATTAAAGCATCTCCACATGGTTTTTATCAAATTGATGATATGAAATTTTTTAGTATTCCATCCGATCAAAAAAAAGATTATATACACTTCGAAAAAATAAATAGAGACAAGTTAATTAATCAAATGGGATTTCCTCAAGATGTCGAAGTACTCCAAATAATAGGAGACTCCGTTCGTTGTTTTTCGCATGAAGGATCAAATCGCCTCCAAAAATACCTAGAAAGTGAATTATGTGATATGACTCCAGAAGGTATAATTATATCAAAACCGATCATAATACAATGGGGATTCACCGGTTATTATCATGCTGATTTGTCTGGATCGTACGGTGATATCAATGGTATTATTAATAAACACATAGATAAATATGGACCAATGTCTTTAGCGAATATTGTCAATTATCATACACCGAAAGCAATCGATGAATGGGAATGTTCAATTTCTCGTCTAAACAGGCAATTTATATTAGTTCATAAAGAAAACGGAGCTAAATTCGGTGATGATACTTTTATGGATTCTTTATGCGATAAAACTATATGTGTAGAAGGTGGTATACAATCGTTTTTACAATCAGTTAATATTCTTCTAATGGGAAAAAAAATCATTTTCCTTTCAGGATTGCGCACTGATAAAAATAAAGATTTATTTTCTTGTGCAGAGTTTTTTGAAATAATAACAGATGAAAATGTGTATAATTCACTTGGAGATCCGGATAAACAAACACAATTACTGAATGAATTTTATGATTGGTCCACTAAAACAAAAATACTTTTTGACTCAAAATCATCAGACGCTGATAATAAACAAGAATTATTTAATGAAGCATGGATCAAATTTGAACAATTAATTAAAACAGATTTTAAACAACTTTGTAGTTTTATTCGTCTTTAGTTTTCATTTATTCGTAATATTTTCCACTTAATTTCTGTTCTCTGTCTTTTGTAGAATTTAGTTTATTAATTCTAGGTCTTTTATGTTTTGCCATTTGTGAATCTGTTCTAAATGTCACATTCAAAAATTTAAGGAAATGATTAATGCCCTCACTAAATTTAACAGATTTATTAGCAATACTTTTTCTTTTATTCGTATCATGATCTACACATGTATCCATGAATACAACTTGTGAATTTAACTCACTCCCAAGAGATGCCGCTATCATCATATCGTGTTCAACAACGAATAATATTTTTCCGTAATGTACAGCGAATCTTTTTAGTACTTTTGCTACAATAACACGTTGTTCAATATCAAGCATACCAGAAGGTTCATCAATTAGATATATATGTGTATTTGCTCCTAAACAATATGTTATGAAAAATCTTTGTAATTCACCACCGCTCAATTCATTTAATGTTCTGTCATATATTTTCTCCATATTCATTGGCTTTATTACATCACTAATAAACATTGGTTCGATGCACATTGATCTAATGTTATTCAACAAAAAATCTCTAACAGTTGGGTACGTTCCATCTTTGTTTATAAATTTATCTATTGATAGGTATTGTGGCTTGAAACTAACTGATATATCTAATTCTTTAACCAAGTGATTAATAAATGTTGTTTTACCTGATCCATTTTCACCTAAAATTACAGTTATACTAGATTTCATCGGCACCGATCCATCTTTTATTTCTAAATGGAAATTATCAAAAATTACTTGACCGCCTCGATATTCCATTTGATATTCATTAATAATTGTATCATTTTCTGGTACATTAAGTCCCATTAAATTATATTCTGATTCTCTGAATCTCATATTTTCTCCCGCTATGTATCCCTCAAAGTATGTATTTATAGCATTTGGTGTACTCATCGGAATACTCACAATACCAAATGCACCAGGTGTTCCGTACATAATACAAACATATTCGCTCATGTAATCAAGAATTGTCAAGTCGTGTTCAATTACAAGAACATAAACATCAGGTTTTACTAAATTATTAATAAGATGTGCCATATCTAAACGTTTCCTTATGTCCAAATAATTTGTCGGTTCATCAAATATATAAACGTCCGCTTTTGTTAATAATGTTGTTGCGCACACTAATCTCTGAAGTTCTCCACCACTCAATGTCAACACTTTAGAGTTAGCAATCTTATCAAGTTCTAATTCTGTTATGACTCGTTTGAACCATTGACTATCCTCATCATTACCTTGATTAGTATTAAGATCATATTTATATTCACTTTTTGATTCCAAATATTCTGAAACGGTTGGATCCATTTTTTTTGCCTTAAGATATGAAATCAATGCGTCAACATGCTGTGGTTTTAAACTAACTTTCAATTCATTATTATAAAGTTTTGTCATGTATTTGTGCATTTCCGAACCCTTGAATCTCGAAATAATTTCGTTATCAGGCAATATTTTATTTTGTACTTCGAAATTTGGTTTCATTTTATTCGATAGTATGCTTACGATCGTTGATTTTCCTATGCCATTTTGGCCTAAAAGCCCGGTCACACAGTTGGGTTTTAGTACGGGCATTCTGTATATTCTGAAGCCGTTCTCACCGTATCTGTGAATGCCTGTACCGTCGAGTTCGGTTGGAACGTTAACGAGTTGCACAGCTGAAAAAGGACACCCACGCTTTTGGTTTGCGCAAAGGCCACATGACGAGCATATATCTTCATTAATTTTAGCTATTCGTTTTCTTTTAAACGTACCATCGGGTTTAAGAGTAAGTGCTTTGGCAACGTCTTCGATATCAGCAAGTGTTATACATTCTTTCCCGGCTTTATTTTGCGGACAAATTAAACCGCACTCGAAATTACAGCGATCTGGCTTGCATCTATCCTTGTCAATGATTGGAACACGTTTGTATCTTTGCGCCATTATAATAGGATGGTTATCAATAGTACGTAATATTAGAATATCTTTCTTAATCAAATAATATTTCAATTTCTTTTTAATTCTGAGTATTAGGGTATACACATAAACTACACATTTAATGTCATTTAAAAGGTGACAAAACTCACTCCACATGCAATATTACGGGATTCACATTGAATGTTCCCCTCAATCTGTCAGAAATATTGTTATGCAACACAAAACATTCTCTTACTTTATCACTAATTTTATTATATGTTTCGATTATATGTTGTGATACTGCAGTCGATGTTGCCGTTTCGATATCCATTTCTGTTATATCAATATTATTATGTTCGTAATTAACAAGATGATTATATTCAATTATATTCGAAAAATCTATCATCACATTATTATTGTTATTATTAATATTGTTATCGTTATGTTCCAGTGCAAGAGTAGATCTATAAACTTGTTCCAAATTGAACGAATACTCAATTAATTTTTGTCTATTTACCATTTGATTTTTTACCGTTTTCGTCGCATTAATTAGATTATTAACAATGACACTGACTTCTTCTGTATAAATATTTACTTGTTCATTGTTCGAGCTGATTGTTCTAACAATATTGAGATTCATAAGTTTTACATTAAGGTTGCGTAATTTTGTTTCTGCTGTAACCGCATCTAGATACCGATCAGAAAGTAATTTATCCATTTCTTTCAATGTATTATTATTCGATCTTATTTTACCCAAGATTGTTACAGAAAAATCATTATTCATGTTCGTTTTATAAATTTATGTAAATATTTAAATATATAATATATATCGTGTGATATCTTTTTATATATTTAATGTTTTAAAATAGAAAATTACTAAATAAACAAATAGAAAAAAATCTTTCAGGACTCATCAGTCCGTTGCTTGTGACAAGGAAAACCATCGTCTCCGACAGAATGCTGACGTTTCATGGAAATGATGTTTTTCCATGAAGTGTCAGTTCGCTGCTTGTGGCAAGGAAAACCATCGTCTCCGACAGAATGCTGACGCTTCATGGAAAATTGTCCCTCACCGTTGTCCTCGGAATCGTGGACATCTGCATCCATGACATCTGTGCCATGTGCGACGTCGTGAACAATATTGAAATCGACGTCATCGATGTCACCAAGTGCCAAACTGAGTGCAAACAACTGATCTGTCAAAACCTGTTGATCTTGCTTAAGCAGGAGACCAACTTGCTCAGCAAGTAGATCATGAGATGTGATCTTATCAACATCTAGCATTTCCTCCTTACGGAGTTCCTCCGCATTCAGAGCCAACATCTTCTGGACAAGTTCCTCATACTCAAGATGCTGACGCAAAGCGATCTGAGAGGCAGTGTAAGACTCAACCAAAGACATGCTTGAGGATTTGCTTGAAGTTGCTTGAAGTTGCTTGAAGTTGTTTGAAGTTGCTTGAAGTTTGCTATTATGCAAAGAAATATGGTTTATGTAGGAAATCCAATAGATCATTCAATCATTGAATTATTTCAATTTTTTTATATTTGGGAATTTTATTAAAAAAAGATGAAAATCTTAATCATTGAGAGGTTTATAATTTAAAGAATAACCTTATACACTCTAGTACAGAGATCAATCAGAAAACAAAATGGAAGGAAATCAGTATGAAACCCTTGTTCTTCGCAAAAAGCTAACCAAAGCTGAGGAGGTTCGTCAAGGCAACACTTCAACTGTTGCAAAGTTTGGTGCTGGCAAGAACGTTCAAAACAAGTCTGACACTAACAAAGCAAAGATTGATCGAGAGGAAGTTGCTCTCGTCAAGTCTCCGAAAGAGATGCAGATGGAGATCATGCAAAAGCGAAACGAACTCAAAAAGACTCAGGATCAACTTGACCAAGATTGTGGCTTCCCTAAGGGCACGACCAAGAGTTACGAGAACGGAACGGCTGTCATCAACTCTGTTCATCTCGGCAAGATCAACCGTGTTCTGGGTCTTAATCTGAAGAAACCAAAGGTCAAGATTGCTTCACCCGAAGATTAGATCATCATTTGGTTATTTTAGTTTATTTTAATAAAAAAATTATTTTTTTAAATCCCTGAATGACATTATTTTAGGATTTTTATTTTTATCGGGATTAGGAATGTTTATGGTAAATTTACCAGGTAATGGTTTTTTTGGTGGATTAACAGATTCTATAGGTTCAGCTGGTTTAACTAAATCAGATGGATCAATTTGTGAATATTTTTTTGTATAAAGTTCGACTAATGATTTGGAACAATCAATCATTTGTTGATATCTCATACCATTTGTTGTTTCAGGATCTATCTTATTCCATATTTTTGCTATATATTTTTTTTGTTCTTCGGTCAAATATAATGTTTGATCGGTTTCCAAAACAAAAATTGGCATATCTGGAATTTTTCCGTATATACGTAAATCAATCATTACTGTAAATAATTTTGATTCAATCAATGGACACTTTTCTGTTATATCATTATTGATATTATTGAGACCAAGTGATTCAATGATCGCTTGTTTCAATACATCTTCAGTAATTCCAGCTGTTACTTCATCGATTAATTGTTTTCTATTGGTTTCATTGCCTTTATTAATGTCATCCAATATACTTTTTTGTAGATCGGTTGTATACAAATTAAATTCAGTCATTTGAAGTCTCAAGGTAAATAGACCAGGTATTTTATTTTCTTTATAAGAATTTTTGTTCGCGACGTCGCGTAAAACATATTTTTTAGTAAAATATTTAATCCTATGCAAGCTCCTATTAAAAGAATCCAATATTAGGAGATTACTGTATTTATCAATCAAATATTGTTTTCTTGTATTACGTTCATATTTTTTTCGTTGTTCCTCACGGTACAAATCCATTTGATTTAAAATTTTATCACCCATTTTAAATTATTATCGTGATTTTATGTTGATTGGATTAATCAAACAAATAAACTTATTTAATTGTTATGATAACTTAATCAGTACAGTATATTATGTAATATTTATAATCATCAATTTTTTTTCTTTTAAACAAATGCAACAGTTTCAGATAAACTTTTAATTTCATTATTAGTTTTATTAGGCCATTCCATATTTTCATACATATCCCGGCGTATTTTATACGGTCCTGTTTCAGTGTATGCAATAATTCCTTCGATATTGGGAAATTCCTCAAATAATTGTTTGAATCCTTCATAGTTTCGTTTATCCACAGGGATATCTATACGAAGTAATCCGTGTAGAACAATTACACAATTTTGTTTTATTGGATCGCACGGTTTCCAATTCACTTTTTTTCCCATGTATTCTAATGTATAAATTTTTCTTAAAGGATTCAAACTATCAATATGTTTTTTAGCTATTTCATATGCCTCGATGAACCATTTATATGAATTTGGATCTTCGTCACATGGTCTAAAATGTGGCCAATGTATCGATATCGAACTATCTGAATCTATTGGTTCAGGACCACATTCTATCCATCTATTCGTTTTAAATTTACATTCAAATACCCCTTTTGAATTTTTTTTAATATCATATCTTGCAAATGGAATAAATTGTTTATTTTGTTCATCATATACGAGTGCACCACATGAACCATCATGTTTGACATCAAAACGTTCACATTTTGCAATAGTATTTTTTACATCATCTGATATGAACTCATTTAAATATTTAAGTTTGTTTTTGTCGACTTTGACTGCACTAAATGGATGAAATAATTTTTCTCCTATGAATCTGATTTTATTAGATTGATCTAATTGATCTAATTGATCTAATTGATCTAATTGATCTAATTGATCTAATTGATCGGATAATAATGTAATTAATTTAAACATACTTATGTACTTGTGATAAAAATTGTTGAATCATTTTATGAATAAATTAATCTTATTAGATAATTAGGAAAATCAATTTTTTAATTATGATAAATACAAACTATTCACTGTGACGACATCTCTAATTAGCTTTTCTTCTACTTGTCCCAGTATTGGAATTATATCAATATTCCCCGCGATTTGACATAAATTCATCATGTCCTTTGCGATATTATTTATTTTTATAATATTCCGAATAAATGATCCAATATACATCCCGTTCAAATAATTTACCGTTACATTAATCGGATCATCTGACGCCCAACTATATGATGCATCAATAAAATCCGTTGAAATTTGCCAACTAACCACTCCAGTTAAATTCATTTTATCCTCTAATGTTTCGTATTGCTCAATAATTTTTTTAATTTGTTTAATTCTATTATGCACTTCTTTCGTAAGAGAGCCAGATCGTGATTCATTTTGTGAATCTTCATCTGCTTTATCGGGCTCAATAAAAATGGATATTAAAGCGATAATTTCTTGGACTGATAATCCATTGAATACTTTATTTTCTATCATTTCGGTTAGTAGTATACAGTTACATTCATTAATTTGTGCTGCTATAACACCTTTTTTCATTATTTGATTATCGTCAGAAATATAACCACTCATTTTCAATACTGATATAACGGTATCAATTGATGATTCAATATATTTGTTATTAATTTCCAAATCTCTTTCGATACTCTTTTTTTTCTTTGCGAGAATCATATAATTAACAAATTTTTCATATTCTTCCTTGTTACTACTATTGATATGTGCCTTTAGTTGTTTTTGTTGTTTCATTTGAGATTTTGATAGAGTTATTTTGATATCACCGAATGTTCCAAAAGTATTTTCAGGTTTCTCTGAATCGTAAACTGATTGGAACAAAGATGAATTCAATGTATCTGGTTTCATTGACATAATTACTTTGTTTATATCTTTATCGATGTTATTAAGTTCGTACTTTATGGAAGTTGCGATACTCATTGTGTCACTATAAAATAGAGATTTTCTCATAAATTTATAAATATTTGCAATGGGATCTGAATTTGTTGTATTTATTTCAGGATAATTATTTGAATTATCAGAAATATTTAATATTGTTGTCGATTGTAATACTTTGAGTACAAATTGATAGTCAATTTTAAATTGTGACGTTATTGAATTTATTTTACCTAGCATAATTTGTCTAAATTGTTGTTCATCGGGTAAATCATATATTGGAAGTATAATAACTGTCCCTGCCGTATCTATTCCTCTTCTTCCGGCTCTTCCACTCATTTGTTTATATTCAGCTGTTGTTAAAAAACGCTTATTTTTATTAGTGAATTTTTCTAACTCAGTAAAAACAACCGTTCGTGTGGGCATATTTACACCAACAGCAAAAGTTTCAGTAGCAAATAAAATTTTTATTAATCCTTCTTTAAATAGTAATTCTATTATTTCCTTTAGAATCGGAATTAATCCAGCATGATGAAATGCAACACCTTTTGATATAAGATTTCTTACATTGTTACATTGATCTATTTTTTCATAACTTGCATTTTTTGTCGTAACGAGTGACATATCAAAAATGTCAATTGCATGTTTAATTTCTTCATGTGTAAGTAATGGCTCAGTCACCATATTTGCATATTGTTCACAATTTCTTTTTGAAAACGAAAAGAAAATAGTTTGTAATAAATCATGTTTTTTGAGATATTTAACTAAATCAGTTACCACATTAAAATCTATCCGACTCATATGTTTTTTTTCTCTTTTTTCAATATTTGCATTGTATTCTTTTTTTGCCATCAGTAAATTATCTTGTAAGTATTTATCATCCTTTTCGAGGACTGTATACAACTTATCGTTGACAAAAATGTGATGTTTTAATGGTACAACTCTATGACTCGTTGGAATTAGATTAATTCGCTTATTGCGTGTTTTAGCAATCCAAGAAGCGAATTGTTCGGCTTTATCAATAGTAGCAGATAACATAATTAGTTGTACGTCTTTGTCTAATAGGACGATTGTTTCTTCCCAAATTTTTCCGCGAAATTCGTCCCGCAAATAATGTATTTCATCCATCACGACACATCCCAATTTATCAATAAATTCTTCTTTAATTTCTACATTATTAGGATCATCTGCTTTTGTATTATTTATTGCATTCGGATTTTTTAATCTATATAATGCATTACGTAAAATTTCAGCAGTCATGATTATACAGTTACCATTTGGGTTAATTTTATTATCGCCAGTCATAATCCCAAGATCGAAATCATCCCTGGAACCAAACTTTTTACGGAAATCATTAAATTTCTCGTTAGACAATGACTTAATGGGAGATGTATATACAACATTTTTACCTTTTTTAATTGTATCGATAATGGCATATTCAGCCGCTGTAGTCTTACCCGATCCGGTGTGAGCTGTAATCAAAACATCTTCTCCCTTAGCAATACAACAAAAGGCAAATTTCTGAAATTCATCGCATTCATATGGGAAAACTATTGCTGGATTTTCCAATTCTTCTGTACATTTTCCGTTGAAAACATTCACATATTCATGTGACAAGTCCATTGATTTATCATTCAGTGTATCTACCAAAGGTGATGAATCTACCAAAGGTGATGAATCTACCAAAGGTGATGAATCTACCAAAGGTGATGAATCTACCAAAGGTGATGAATCTACATAATTCATAGTGTAAATATAATAAATTAAATTTTCTTTATTTAAATCGATTTCATTTTCTTTATTTAAATCAATTTTTTATATTTTTGATATATTACAGCATTTCATGTATTATTTACCGCAATGGTATAAATAAAATATTTATTAATTATATAATGGAAGGCACAAATAATTCCAATGATTCTCCCAAAGCAAACAACGAACAATGTACAAATGGAGGTTCGTGTGCATTGAAGGAACATAATACTATAAAACAAAATGGAGGAAGACATAATTGTGATTCTAAAAAAATATTAGATATTGATTTTTTAAATTTTAATAATAATACCAATAGTAATAGTGCTACCGATAGTCAAGATGAGGATAAATTAAATGGACTATTACCTAAAATATGGGGTCCACATACATGGAAGGCACTGCATTGCATCACGTTTGGTTATCCCATTAAGCCTACACCATTTGAGAAGAAAAATTTTAGAACATTTTTTGAAGCACTTGGCTTTGTACTACCATGTGAAGCGTGTAGAGAATCTTACAGAAAATTAATAGTAACCGGATCAAATAAATTGACAGATGAAGCTTTAGAATCACGAGATACATTGACACTGTGGTTATATAATTTACATCAATCCGTTAATAGTAAGTTGGGTGTTAATTATGATGTATCATACGGAGATGTTGTTGAAACATATGAATCATTCAGAGTTAAATGTGATCCTAGTCACAAAGGATGTATTATGCCCATCGAACAAAGAAAGATTTCATATTGTAACGAATATAAAAAAGAATATCCCATAATACCATACAGTGTTATCAAATGTTTTGCTAAATATGCCGAACTGAGGGGTATAACGACATTTATGGACCAAGTAGATAAAACACAATTTGTCATAAATAATAAAGATGTGACTGAACAATACGAAAATGAATGGGATGAAAGAAATAAAAATTGTGATGAAATTATAAAATATATGAGACAAGAAGGTATTTATTCTTTAGAACAAGATGGCGATTATAAGGGATTACCAACAACGAATGAATTGTTTTTATTTTCTTATATGACGAGCAATATGAATTTAAATGAAATCAAAAAGTCGGCAGAATTAATAGGATTCAATATAAAAAAAACATATAAATTTACTAAATGAAATTATTGATTTAGCTGATTTAGCTGATTTAGCTATCTTCACTCCTGACATTCGATCCGTTCTTGAATGTATATTCGCGGCTTGTACTCCAGGGAGCAAAATCAGTTGGACAAGATTCATTACCGGCTTGTCTATATGATTCTATACATGATTTATGGAAACAATGTTTACATTTGCCGATAAGAACACGTACGACTAGAGACCCCTTATGAAGATCGGCCGGAGCGGGAGCGGTTAATGGTTGCTTACAGAGTTGACATTTATCATCACTATTCGCACCATCAGCTGATGTATATGAACCACAAATATGGAGACTTTTAACACTGATTCTATCCATGTGTTTTTATTATCTTTAAATTTACCGATATTATTAATATATTCATTAATAATGTCATATAACTTGTTTAATAACATATATATTCAATTTTTTTTAATTTTTTTTAATTGAATTGGTTGATAAATTAAAATAAACTAAAAACATACAAAAGATCCCTTCGTTGAGAATACAATCATATCATTATTGTCAGTGATATCACTGACAATATTATCAGTTTTTATTTGTTCGATAATATATTTATTTAATACGCCCATCACTTGCTGATCCATATTTTTATTTAAATTAACAGTATACCATACTTTATCATTTTCCCCATCATAGTTCCATACAACTGATATGTCACACACATATTTATCTGTGTAATTTTCGAGTATAAATTCTGCCAAATTCATTTTCTTTTCAGCAGTTTTATCGCCTTCGGCAGTTTTATCGCCTTCGGTAGTTTTATCACCTTTGGTAGATTTTTTTCTTAATCTGTTTAGTTCGATTGAAGAACATTCTTGAATTGGAACTTCTAGAAATTCTTTGTTTCCTAACGGTTTTCTCAGTGTACATCTCTTTTGTATTAAATATTTTCCTAAGTGTTTTTTAAAATGAGCACTATTTAATAGAACCATTCGTGTTGTTACTTTTTCACTGATACCTTCTTGATTTTTTTTGACATAGGTGAACGGTTTGAAATATATATTAGATAATAAGAAATATGTCTTGTGTGTATCAATATGTCTAACTGATAATGTGTTTGTGACTGTTGAACAAGTTAGTCCACTGGCTTGTGCATGACCACCTCCTCCAAAACATGATGCTACTTCACTGACGTCGGCAGCCGATTCTAGTGATCTCAATGAAAAATTTGTTGTATTATTATAATCATTGACTGAATATATTGCAGAAAAATCTACATTTTCATACTCATCAAATACTTTGTGACCCAATTCAGATTTCAACACACTTGCATTAAGGTATGATACAAAATAATATTTATCCCTTAATTGAATGAATTTTGGGGAAGCATATTTTATCGCATTCATAATTGTCGCATTATTTTGTCTAACCATGCCAGTACCCTGTATGAAAACTTCTGAATTCAAAAAATTTTCATCCATTAATTTGCCATAATCTTCAAAAGTAAATGGCAACGTAAACATGAATGCTGTGAATTCAAGTGTTTTAGGTTGTCTCTTTAACCAAATATCATTATCTTCGACGTATATAATCATTTTTGGTACCGGACCTGTTCTGTTGAAATATCTCCATGTCAAATAAGCACCACTGTGATCCATTCTGAATAGTTTATATTTATCTGGAATATCTTTCAAATCATTTTGTGCCGTTTTATGATGATCAATAATTGCAAACTTATTGACAGTTTCTATTACTTTCAATAATTCATTTTTTTTGTATGAAAAATCGCACATCAAAACATTTTTACCTTTAATTTCATCATATGGAGGCATTTTACCATATGATGCAGGAAAATAAGTAATATTTTTGTTAGGAAAATTTCTTTTAAAATAATGATTGACACAATATGCAGAAGAAAAACCGTCAGAACATGGGCTGTGATATATAACATATTCGACATCATCAGGTTGAAGATCTAAATGATCAAATGTGAGACCATCATCAGGCGTTTCCATTGCCATTAATTGGTCTTGTTGTTTTTGTTGTTTTTGTTGTTTTTGTTGTTCTTGTTGTTCATAATATTTGTTGTCTATATATTTATCCATTATTATTTACTATTTATTCTTTGTGTTCTATAAATAAATATGTTTAATACATTGAGTATTATTTTATCAACTTTTTAAATTATTCAAATGTCATTTATTTTTATTTCAGTAAAATCAAAATCTGCATATGATCGGAAAACTTCAATCGATTCGTCAGTTAGTTTTCTCGACAGAAGAATTTCGGTCACATCATCTAAACATTTAATTTTAAAACAAAAACTCATCGCATTTGATTCTTTTCCATCCCGTTTAAGGGATTTTTTCATATAAATGCCATGACGTAACCAAATGGGTATATCATCACTATTTATATTATATTTTGTTTTCAATAAGTCGGCTCTTTGTACTGTACTCAATGATTTAATTGTTTTGTCTGATTCTCTTGCCATTATGTAACCAGAAATACAATTTCTATAACAATCAGAACGAGATCGCCAGAACAGATAATTACATACTTCGTAATCTTGTGGAACAGTGAATAAGCGAGCATCAAACATAATTTTTGGATCTGATAATAGTTGTCTTACTCTTTCGTATAAAAGATTATCAGTTGGAACGAGTGTTTTCAAATTATGACAAAATCTAATAGTTGCATAACTTGGAATTTCTGAAATAATTTTATCGACCCGTCCACCGAAAATATGTTCAAACTTCATTGAATCAACAGCATTTTTATCACACACTTTATTAAAAATGAGAGATATTTCATCAGAGTGGACATAAATAGTTTGACAATTGAATTTATCAATAAGATCTCTCGCAGTCAGAGCCATTGCTTTAACAAAATATTTGTCGAATGGGACATCCTTATTTTTTGGAAATTTATTACTAACAGCCTTGAAATTACTCCCATCGATACGAACAACATATGTATCAAATTTAGATACGATCCGTTTGTTGATATTTTCATATCCTTTCATTCTTTCTTCTAATGTAATTCTCACAATTTCTCGTCCGAATTTATCTAAATTATTTGATTTATTTGATTTATTTAATTCATCTGATTTATCATCCGAATCAGAATCAGAATCAGAATCGGAATCATCTGATTCAGTTAAATTATTATTATCATTTGAAGATAATTTTTTCCGCAAACTATTCGAAGAATCAGAATCATTTGAATGATTTGAATCACTTGAATCATCTGAATTGTCTGAATTATCTGAATTATCTGAATTATCTGAATTGTCTGAATTGTCTGAATTGTCTGAATTGTCTGAATTGTCTGAATTGTCTGATTTATTTGATCTCATGACGGTAGCAAGGTCGCCGATCATTTGGTGTAATCTGGGTGCTCTATCCAATTCTGTGGGACTCATATTAGAACACTTGATGACAAAATTAACAACCAAAGTTATAAGAAAACCAATTATAAGACTAAAAATAATTACAAAAACAACTCCCAATAAAAGTAATAAAAAGAGAGAATCATTGAGACTGAGACCAAGAACGTACACACAAAATTCCATATAAAGTCCTATTAAATATGTACTGATCATTTATAAAATCGTTGTTTGATAAGTTAAATATTTATTATAGTTAAAATAATGGTATCAGCAATAATATATATGTTTTTCAATTTTTACATCATTTGGATTGCAATAAATTTGAAATAATATTAATATTGAAATATAATATATTAATCAAATAAACAATTATATACATTTATTACTTATCTTAAAAAAAGTGATGGAAAAATTGGAGCACATATATGATATCAACGAGTTAGTCGATAAATTTTATGATAAAATGAATGAAATGACAGCAGAAAATAATAAATCGAGAGGTGTAAAACGAGCTGATATTATGTCAAAAGATAGAAAAACGTTTATTAATAATTTTAATGATGTATGTATAAGTATTGATCGGAAACCTGAAACTGTGTCGGCGTATATTGCGAAAGAACTTAAAATGAATACATCTATTACAGCGAACGGTATGCTAATTATCCACGGAACATACAAAAAGAAAATTGTGGATGATTTGGTGATTAAATATATTACTGATTTTGTCCAATGTCCTCTATGTAAAACATGTACATCAACAATTAATAAGGTTAACAGAATTAATTTCCTTGAATGTAAAAAATGTCATGCAAAAACGGCTGTTGATGTTTATTTTTAATAATTTTTATTTATTTTATTTATTTTATTTGTGAAAATTAATATATTTTTGATAAATATATTTTGTAATAAATTAAATTTATAATTTTTCAATTTCAGTTTTGATTGCATTGTATGTTGTGATGTAATCATTTTTTTGTTTAGTGGCGGTATTAACCCAGTTTTCGCATACTGATAATACCTTTTGTTTTTTCAAACTAAAATGTGCACGGATGACATCACTGAATTGTGGATATGCTTCAGGATTTCTTATAAGTCCCAACATGGCGTGTTTCATTGTATATAGTCTAATATCTTGATCATAGGCTTCCGATGTTTTCATTCCCGCCTCGTTGTTATATCGTTCATGACCAGGTTCATTGAAGTATGGATTTTCTACAAGAATTTGTGATTGGATTGATACGTAGATTTGCAACAAGGTCGATGTAATTGGGTTCCAATCTTCTCCACTTCTCCATGTTCCAAGGATCGATAGACATACTTTTCCATTGTCATAAAGATTGGGATTGAATCTAACGCCGCCGTGGTTAAGATACCAAACATTTGGTGGTTTAGTTGGGAAGTTAGTGTTGATGAAAGTATCGAATATAAATATACCACATTCATAAGGTGTCTTTTCCGGTCCTGTAATCAAGGTACGTATGGCTGTAATATAGTCTTTATCGGGTCTCGCAATAATTATCGCAGACGAATCGATTGGTAGTGAACCGAGTGAGATCAATTCATCACGCAATCTTTTGTATACACTTGATGGATATTTATGGTCCTTGGATGCATTGAAATCGTTTTGGTACTGATAGTTAGTACCAATTAATTTATAGTCAGTATCTTTATCCCGAAGTTCACACATTTTTTTGACATATGCTTCTCCTTCCGATAATTGTTTTTTTTCTTCTATTTGTTTCTTTTCTTCATTCTTTTCCTGAACAAGTCTGTATGCTTCATAACATGGTTCGATCATTGAGTACAAATTCATAATAGTTCCGATGATAGGATCTTCAGATTTGTCATATTTAATTGCTGTTTTACACATGTTATTTAATTCTGTCATTATACTAAACAGAGAAACCGATGTTGTATTTGTATCTTTATCGAAAAGATGGATAGCATTTTCATTAGCTAAGTTTCCAATTAACATGAATATCATATCAAATAATGATTTATGTTTACTTATTTCTAACAGAGTCGTTCCTCTGAGTTGTGATTTTATGTAACTGATAAGTATAGAATTTTGAATCGCGTTATATATAACAGAGCTATTGTTATCGTTTACGTCTTGAACTTCTGTAATAATTTTATTTAATACATTTTTTACGCGATTATCACGTTCTTCGACAGATTTCATATATGCCTTAGCATCCCATGTTCCTGATTCACCGGTTCCATAACCTGTTCCTGAAGACCAAACGACACCTTGTTTGGGTTTTTGTCCAGATCCATGAATGTCATGTTTTGGATTTGTTTGTTTTTTTGCTTCTTCTTTTGATTTAATTTTGAATGACTCATATTTTTCATCGTCAATATCTGGTTGATCACCGGTATCAACAAGCGAAGCTAAGTCCAACAAAAATGTTTCGATTTTAAGGAATGCTCCACCGCTATGTTTACTGGTATCATTTAACTCAATGTCGACACATATTTTTGCATGTTTGTTAAGAAGTTGATATAATTTGGTGATTACATATGACATGGAACGAGAGGGAGTCCAATAATCTAATTGAATCATTTTTGTATTAGAAATGCGATGCATGAGTGAATTCATTAATCTCGGTCTCATGACTTTAACAGTCGGAGGATAATTTGGATAGAGAGAATCATGAATATGAATATCAACTTCTATATAATTGTATCCATATTTTGACTCTAGCATTTTGAGTGCGGCTTTGAGTTGAGCATCTTCAAAATCAGTATATTTGATTCTCCAATGGAAGATGTTTTTATCAACAAGATCAATGTTGTATTTATTTTTTGTTCCCCCAGTTCTTGATCCTTCCCATAATTCCATAAATTCTGTTGCAACAATTTTACCAACAACTGCTTGGTGAAACATACTTTTTTCCTTTGGGGAGTTATTGTTTACGCCAGTTGTAATCTGACTTTTTGATATTGAAATGTACGAATCTATTTCTTTACCTTTTTTATATTTTTCCATATCAAAACCGAAATCAGTATTCGTTTCAACATATCCATTCAATTTAGTTATTTTAATTTCTTTTATTTCTTGATCTTTTGTTTTATCAATTTGTTTGTATAAAACAGTCAACAATTTTGATGGTGTCGGTGATTTATTAATACAATACATATTAACATCATCGATCCACGGTAATCGTGTATTTCTTGTGTCAACATATTCGACAATGTATGGATCATTTTTAACGCTCGGATATAATATTTTGAAACTCTTCGGGGAAGAATTCATGTTAAATTGAAGAACAATATAATTGCCTGTATTCTCTTTTACCTGGACAATATTTTTTTCACGATTCCATCTCTCAACCTCATCGGCAAACGAGATAGTTACATTTGTTGAACTATTGTATTCTGCGTCCATTTTGAGAATTAACTAAAACATATTGATACAATAACCAATATCATTGTACAGAACTATTATTTATCAATTTTTTCAATATATAAATCTCAATATTTTCAGTATAAAAATTTGTCGTTTAATAAATAATTAATTAAATATAGAATTAATTATTTTTGCATTTTTTTCGGTATTTTTATTGTATAAAAAGTGAATGAG